>OJHE01000002.1_pt1 | contig 446577 bp, 379 predicted proteins | sample 1595221 | NCBI WGS metagenome assembly OJHE01 (sample SAMN05416831, study PRJEB24817) | seawater metagenome | isolation source: Sea water | place: Canada:Atlantic | collected 2013-07 | reverse complement strand
CTACACACTGCATATCGTCGGCAGCGTCAGATGTGTATAAGAGACAGCTTCTTAACCGCTGAGAGAATGGTGTCCAGACCTTCCTGATCGGCCCAGAACATGGGGCCACCGCGATAGGCCGGGAAGCCATAGCCGTAGATCCAGACAATGTCGATATCCAGCGGACGATCGGCGATGCCTTCCTCCAGGATCTTCGCGCCCTCATTGATCATCACATACACGCAGCGCTCGAGGATTTCCTGGTCGGAAATCTCCCGGGGCGTGATCCCCTGCTCCTTGCGGAACTGCTCGATCAGCTGCTCCACTTCCGGATCAGGAATCGGCTTGCGGCTGCCTTCCTCATACTTGTATACACCTGCCTGGGTCTTCTGGCCAAGGCGACCCTGCTCCGCAAGCTTGTCCATCCAGCTGGCCGGGATGTCTTCACCGGCCTTGCGCCGTTCTTCCCGGATGCGATAGCCGACATCGATCCCTGCAAGATCAGACATCGCAAACTGCCCCATGGGGAAACCAAGATCGGTCAGCACCTTGTCGACCTGCTGCGGGGTAGCCCCCTCATCCACCAGGGACATGGCTTCGGTGCCGCGCTTGTGGAGCATCCGATTGCCGACGAAGCCGTAGCAGTTGCCCACCATGACGCCCACTTTCTTGATCTTCTTGGCAACCGCCATCACCGTGGCCTTGACCTCGTCGGAGGTCTTGCTGCCACGCACGTTCTCCAGCAGCTTCATCACGTTAGCCGGGCTGAAGAAGTGCATACCAACCACGTCTTCCGGGCGCTTGGTGGCAGACGCAATCTCGTCGATATCGAGGGTTGAGGTATTGGACGCCAGAATCGCACCCGGCTTGCAGACCTCATCGAGCTTGGCAAAGATTTCTTTCTTGATGGCCATGTTCTCGAACACCGCCTCGATGACCAGGTCAACGTCCCGGAAATCGTCGTAGGTCAGGCTCGGGGTGATCAGCGCCATCCGCTGTTCCACCTGCTCCTGGGTCAATTTGCCCTTCTTCGCGGAGTTCTCATAGTTGCGACGAATGATAGCCAGGCCCTTGTCGAGGGCCTCCTGTTTGACCTCGACGATGGTGACCGGAATACCCACGTTGACGAAGTTCATGGCAATACCGCCACCCATGGTGCCGGCACCAATTATGCCAACGCTCTTCACGTCACGAACCGGCGTATCCTTGGACAGTCCCTTGACCTTGGAGACTTCACGCTCCCCAAAGAACGAATGGATCAGACCGGCGCGCTGGGGCGATTCCATGCATTCCATGAACAGTTCCCGCTCGCGCTTCATGCCTTCGTCAAAAGGCAGATTAAACGCCGCTTCCACAGCGTCGACACACTTGAACGGGGAGAAAAGACCCCGGGCCCGTTTCTTCAGCTCGTCACGGAACTGGTCGAAGACATCGCTGCCCTTGTCCGCCTCGATTTTATCGGTGATATCCCGAACACGACGTACCGGCTTGCCTTCGTCGACTACTTTCTGCGCATAGGCCATGCCCACTGCGCGGATATCGTCGCCTTCTTCGACGGCATCGAGAATGCCGAGGGCCAGGGCATCCTTGGCGCCGACAAATTCACCGGTGGTGATCATTTCCAGGGCTTTGCGGGCGCCGGTCAGGCGCGGCAGCCGCTGGGTGCCGCCAGCACCCGGCAGAAGGCCCAACTTCACTTCCGGCAGGCCTACCTTGGCGCTGCTGATCGCAACCCGGTAGTGACAGCTCAAAGCGGTTTCCAGACCACCACCCAGGGCGGTGCCATGGATCGCGGCGACTAGCGGCTTGTCGCTGCTTTCAAATGTGTTGACCAGTGTCGGCAGGGTGGGCTCCTGCATGGGCTTGCCGAATTCACGGATGTCGGCGCCGGCAATAAAGGTGCGCCCTTCGCAAACCAGCAGGAGCGCCCTGGCCTCTGCATCTTTCTGGCCCTGCTCCAGGGCTGCGAGCAGACCGGAACGAACAGCCTGGCCGAGGGCGTTTACCGGCGGGTAGTTCACGGTAATAACGCCGATGTTGCCTTCCCGGTTATAGCTAACGACCTCAGACATGATTTCTCCTCGCATTATTTCTGAAATGTGGTTTTAACTAGCGAAACATTCGTACGATTTAATACAAGTTCGTTGGTGGTTTCAACCACCCATTAAACTACAGGCACAAAAAAACCGCAGGGGTTCCTCTGCGGTTTTTTAGAACACGGAGTCTGGGAGTCTACGGGAAGGGTCTTCCGAAACACGCTGTGAATACGTCCCTGTACGCTCGGCTCCGCCATCCATGGCTCCGCACGGTTTCGGAAGACCCTTCCCGCAGCCTCCCTTCTGGCTTCAGCATTTAAACCCTAAACACCCAGTGATTCGATATCACCGGCCAGCATCGCCAACTGGTGGGCAATGGAGCCCCGAAGCTTTTCGGCCGGCACCAGGTAAGACGGTGCGGCACAGGTCAGAGCCATGATGGTGCCATCCTGCAGATGAATGGGCACGCCAGCGGAGTTGATGTTGCGGTCCCACTCGCCGATGGACAGGCAGAAGCCGTGTTCCTTGTAGTCCTTCATGGCTTGGTCGAGGCCCTGCTTCTTCTCTGGCCAGGCATCACCATATTTTTCGGCCATGGCGTCGTCAATCACCAGGCGAGCCTTGTCGCTGACGGCACAGTAGTAGGCGCGGCCGGCAGAGGTGGTGGCCATGGGCAGTTTCAGGCCAATGTCCATGCGCAACAGGGACGCCTCCGGTGGCAGGCGGTTTTCCACGTAAATCATGTGCAGCCGGTCCCGGCAGGTAAGGCCAACCGACATGTTGGTCTGGCGGGCGAATTCGTCCATGTAGGGCTTGGCCAGTTGGCGAACCTTGAGGTTGGACACGTAGGCATAACCCAGTGCAAGCACCCCGGAACTCAACTGATACTTTTCCAGTTGGGTGTTGTAGCTGAGGTAACCCAGCTTGGTCAGGGTGTAGGTCATCCGCGACACGGTCGGCTTGGGCAGCCCGGTGATGCGGGCAATGTCCTGGTTCCCCAGGATGACAGCCCCCTGGCTGAAGGCGCGGAGCACGTCCAGGCCGCGGGACAGGGCCTCGACAAACTTGCGGTCTTTTTCCGGCTTCACGGGCTCACCGTCAGTGGATGCCACTTTCAGTTCGGGTGAGATCTGCTTTTTTCCTGCCATAATGGGACGTCCTCCAACCGCGTCGCCCGCCCGTAAATCAGGCCTGTCTTCAAAAGTGCGCTATTTTAATCGCTGCAGAAATCAAGTACCAGAAAGTCTTTTCAAAATCCGTACCAAATATGAAACACTTATTAGTAATGTTTCAAATCGCGAATCGCATGGCGGTATCCGATACCAGCTTTAATCTAGTTAACCGACATCTTATTCTGCATTGCAAAACAAATTAACAGCCAACGTCCCCTGTGGCGACCCCCGGAGGCAAAATGAAGATTCTTTTTGTGGCAGGCGACCCGAAACCGGAACGCTGGACAGTGCCTATCCAGGAGCAGTTACCGGATGCAGAGATTTTCGTCTGGGATCCGGAGGGGCCCGCTGTTGACGCCGATTACGCGATCGTGTGGCAACCACCTGAGGCGCTGTTCGAGCGGGAAACGCACCTGAAGGCGGTGTTCAACCTGGGTGCCGGCATTGACGGACTGCTCAAGGTTGCCAATCTGCCGAAAAACCTCACGATTGTGCGCCTGGAAGACGCGGGCATGTCGGTACAGATGGCGGAGTACGTGCTGCATCAGCTGCTGGAAGCCAGCCGCGGAATGGAAACCTATCGGGAGCAGCAGCGCCAGGGCGTCTGGAAGATTCATCGCCCGATCAAGCGCAGCGAATGGCCGGTGGGTGTTATGGGGCTGGGTCATATCGGTAAACGGGTCGCCCGCACCTTGGCCGATCTGGATTATCAGGTGAGTGGCTGGGCCCGCGGAAAGCACAGCGTGGAGGGTGTCAGCACCTACGCCGGTCCGGACCAGCTGGGCGACTTTCTGCAATCCACCCGTGTTCTGGTGAACACACTGCCCCTGACCGACGAAACCCGGGGCATCATCAACTATGATCTGCTGAGCCAGCTCCAGCCGGGTGCCGTGCTGATCAACGTTGGCCGGGGTGAGCATCTGGTTGAGGATGACCTGCTTCGGGCGCTGGACGAGGGCAAACTGCTGCGTGCCTCGCTCGACGTGTTCCGCAAGGAACCCCTGCCGGAGGGGCACCCATTCTGGCAACGGAAGGAGATCACCATCACCCCTCACATCTCGGCCCGGACCCTTCGGGATGCCACCATTGAGCAGATTACCGGCAAGATCCGGGACCATGCCGCCGGGCGCGCTATTTCAGGGATTGTGGATACCGACCGGGGCTACTAACCCGGCGCCAGCCAGGCCACCAGCGCTGTCAGCACCAAAAGTACTGGCAGCGTTATTAGCGCAAACAGACCATTCCATCGAAACGCCACAACCCAACGGGGAATCTGCCCGAACCGGGACAACAACATAACCGAAGGGCCAAAAGGCGACAGCATCATGGCCAGGGAAAAGCCAATCACCAGGGCCACCGCAACCGGAAGCAGCTCCATTCCCTCGGCCACCAATTGGGGCAGCAAACCGGCCTGAACACTCAGAACCGTGATGGGAATGATGCCGATCATGGAGAACATGGGCAGCATCAGCATGCCAACAACTGCAACCAGGAAAACGCCTCCGCCAGTGGCGACAAGACCCGCAAGCGCATCTGCCGGGATGACCGCAGACAGGGCAACACCAAGAATGGCCGAGCCGGCGAAAATGGCCATTTCATTCTGCATACCCCATACCTGGCCAGCACCTTCCTTGAGAACCGGCATCAGCCCCCGTTCCTGCCACAGCATGTAAACCAGTGTCACGGTCGGCACCGACAGCATGGCTGCCACCGACACCTTAAAGCCGGTCGTCGCCACCAGGCCCGCCATAACCGTGAATACCAGCAAGATAAGGAACAGCAGACGCCCGGTGCCCGGGAGCCAGCCTTCTACGGCGATGCGTTCACTACTGACCTTGCGGAACCGTCGCTGTTCCAGCACCCAGCCAATCAGCACCATCAGAAGGGCCGCAACCACTCCGAACGGCAGCAGCTGAGACCAGCTCAACTGGGGCAGTTCCCGGGTAAGAATGGCGACAGCCACGCTGGTGGGCGCCACCAGAGGCACCAGGGCAAACCCTCTCAGGGCGCTGATCAGAACACTGCGCAACCACTGGAGACGGGACTCGCCGGTAATCCCGCGCTCACGCAGGGTTTCGGAGAGACTTCCACACAGAAGGTTCATCATGCCAAAGCTCAGAACCGTGGCAACACCACAACTGACCAGGGCGTACTTGGGATAGAGCAGAATGGGCTTGCCGCCCAGCAACACATCGTGAATCCGCCGCAAGACTTCGAACCGTCGCACCAGGCACTGCATCATGCCCAGGCTGCCCAAAAACGCGGAATAGAAAGCCGCGTCGGACGCAGCCTTCAGAAGCTGCCCGTTGCCCAGAGAACCAAGCCAGGCGAGGCCCGCCAGCACCACAAGGGCGACAACCAGGAGCATTCGGGCATACCCCTGCAGGCGCCCGGCACCCACCAGAAAGGCGGTAACGAACATCAGGCCCGCCAGCGCACTCAGTTGCCGGTGTTCCAGGCAGATGGCCACCAGCTCTGTAACGACGGCCAGGGAGACCAGCCACTGCAGCATGCCGCTCACAACAGGGTCGCCTGGTCAGGTTTGAACACTGCTTGCATTTCCACAACACCCGGATTAGTCTTTCAGTAGCAAATTACAAAACTGTGTTTCGCTTAATGAAACACAGTTAGCACAAAGATAGCACAGATTGGTCCGGCAGCCCTAGAACCGGACTTTCGATATTCGCTTTCAGGAGAGTACAAAATGGCTTCCGCACCCTGGAATGATCTGCTCGGTTTCGATTCCCAACTGGATGAAACCGAGCGTCAGGTTCGAGACAGCATCCGCAGCTTCTGTGATGAGCAACTGATGCCTGGCATCACCGAGGCCAACCGCCATGAAACGTTCGATCGCACCATCTTTAACCAGATGGGTGAACTCGGCATGCTGGGCGCGACCCTACCGGAAGAATACGGTGGGCCCGGGCTGAACCATGTCTGCTACGGCCTGATTGCCCGGGAAGTGGAGAGGGTGGACTCGGCCTACCGCTCGGCCCTGAGCGTTCAGTCTTCCCTGGTCATGTACCCGATCTATTCCTACGGTAAGGAAGCGATGAAAAAACGCATCCTGCCCAAGCTGGCCTCCGGCGAGTACGTTGGCTGCTTTGGTCTGACCGAACCCAATCACGGGTCCGACCCCAGCGGCATGGAAACCCGAGCCAAAAAGGTCGACGGCGGGTACCTGCTGAGCGGTTCAAAAACCTGGATCACCAACTCTCCGATTGCAGATGTCTGCGTGGTCTGGGCCAAACTGGACGGAAAGGTGAACGGCTTTGTGATTGAGCGCGAGGGCGCCAAAGGTCTGGACACGCCAAAGATCCAGGGAAAATTCTCCCTGCGCGCATCGGAAACCGGCTCCATCTTTATGGACGAGGTGTTCGTTCCGGAAGAGAACCACCTGGAAGTGGAAGGGTTAAAAGGCCCGTTCAGCTGCCTCAACAAAGCCCGCTTCGGCATCAGCTGGGGCTCACTGGGCGCCGCCGAGTTCTGCTGGCACGCGGCCCGCAACTACACCCTGGAGCGCAAGCAGTTCGGCAAGCCCCTGGCGGCCAACCAGCTTATCCAGAAAAAGCTGGTGGATATGCAGACCGAGATCACCATCGGCCTTCAGTCGGTTCTTCAACTCGGCCGCATGATGGATGCCGGCACGGCAACGCCGGATGCCATTTCACTGCTCAAGCGCAACAACTGTGGCAAAGCCCTGGACATCGCCCGGGTTGCCCGGGACATGCACGGCGGCAACGGCATTTCCGACGAGTACCACGTGATCCGCCACGTGATGAACCTGGAGGCCGTGAATACCTATGAGGGTACCCACGACGTTCACGCCCTGATTCTGGGTCGTGGTCAGACCGGCATCCAGGCTTTCAGCTGATTTACAGATCAACGCGAACGAGGTTTTCCCATGAACTTGAACTACACCGCCGAGGAACTCGCTTTCCGTGACGAAGTCCGCGCGTTCCTGGATGAGAAGTTGCCGGCGGATATCGCCGCCAAGGTGAAAGGGTTCCGCCGGCTGTCCAAGGAGGACCATCAGCGCTGGCAGAAAATCCTCAATGAACAAGGCTGGTACGCCACTCACTGGCCGGAAGAATATGGCGGCGTGAACTGGAGCCCGGTTCAGAAACACATATGGGATGAAGAGTCCTCCCGCTATGGTGCGCCCCGTTCCGTGCCTTTCGGCGTCAACATGGTGGCGCCAGTCATTATCAAGTTTGGCACCGAAGAGCAGAAACAGCGATACCTGCCACGCATTCTCACTGGCGAGGACTGGTGGTGCCAGGGCTATTCCGAGCCCGGCGCCGGTTCCGACCTGGCATCGCTCAAGACCCGAGCCGTTCGCGACGGCGACCATTACATCGTGAATGGCCAGAAAACCTGGACCACCCTGGGCCAGCACGCCAACATGATTTTCTGTCTGGTGCGCACAAATACCGAGGTGAAAGCCCAAGAGGGCATTTCGTTCCTGCTTATCGACATGGATACGCCGGGGATTACCGTACGCCCGATCATCACCCTGGATGGCGAGCACGAGGTAAACGAAGTGTTCTTCGAGGATGTAAAAGTCCCCGTTGAGAACCTGGTGGGCGAGGAAGACAAGGGCTGGACCTACGCCAAGTACCTGCTGACCTACGAACGCACCGGTCTGGCCGGCATTGGCATCTCCAAGGCCGCCCTGCAGTATCTGAAAGAGCTGGCGACCCGCCGGATCAAGAACGGTCGCCCGCTGATCGAGGATGCCTCGTTCAGCCAGCGCATCGCCCGGGTTGAAATCGACCTGATGGCGGCTGGAATCAGTAACCTGCGCATTATCGCGTCCGTGGAAGGTGGCGGCATGCCGGGGGCGGAAAGCTCCATGCTGAAAGTCCGCGGTACAGAAATTCGCCAGACCATCAACGACCTGGCTCGCCGTGCCATTGGCCCCTATGCCATTCCGTTTGTGGAAGAGGAAATGGACCTTGATTACAACGGCGACTTCCTTTCTGACGAGAACGCTGCACCAGTGACTCCCCAGTACTTCAATAACCGCAAGCTGTCGATTTTCGGCGGATCCAACGAGATCCAGAAAAACATCGTGTCGAAAATGATTCTCGGGCTTTAAGGAGGCGACCATGGATTTCCGACTCAACGAAGAGCAGCAGATGCTGCAGGACACCGTGGCCCGCCTGGTGCGCGGTGAATACAGCTTTGAGAAGCGCCTGGAATACAGCGAATCGGAGCTGGGTTTCAGCGCCGACTTCTGGAAACAGCTGGGTGAGCTTGGCCTTACCGCGGTGCCCTTCGCGGAAGAACTGGGTGGTTTTGGCGGCAGTGGCGTTGAAGTGCAGAGCGTGATGACCGAACTCGGTCGCGGCCTGTGCATTGAGCCCTACCTGCAATCCGTTGTTCTGGGCGGCGGGCTGATCAGCCAGGCCGGCAACAGCGAGCAGCAGGAACAGTGGCTTGGCGGTATCGCAAGCGGCGAGATTCGTGCAGCTGTTGGACTTCAGGAACCCCAGAGTTTCTACAACCTGAACGATGTGGAAACCCGCGCGGAGAAGTCCGGTGAGGGCTATACCCTGAACGGACGAAAGGCCGTGGTGATCGGTGGCCATTGCGCCGATGTCCTGGTGGTGTCTGCCCGAACCTCTGGCGACAGCCGCGATGCCGACGGCATCAGTCTGTTCCTGGTACCCGCAGATGCCCAGGGCCTGGAACGCCGCATTTACCCGACGAATGATGGCTCCAAAGGCTGTGACCTCGTCTTGAACAACCTCCAACTAGGCTCCGACGCCCTGCTCGGCGAGGAAGGCAAGGCTGCAGAAATCATTGAATACCAGACCGGACGCGCTATCTCTGCGCTTTGCGGTGAGGCGGTAGGTGCCATGGAAGTGGCCTGTGACCTGACTCTGGAATACCTGAAACAGCGCAAGCAGTTCGGCGTGCCCATCGGCAAATTCCAGGTGCTCCAGCACCGGATGGTGGACATGATGTCTGAGCTCGAACAGGCCCGCTCCATGGCGATCCTGGCGGCGAGCGTCGCCGACGAGCCCCAGAGCGACGAGCGCCGGCGAATCCTGGCAGCCGCCAAGAATGTCGTCGGCCGCAGTGGCCAGTTCATTTCCGAGCAGGGTATCCAGTCCCACGGCGGCATTGGCATGACCTGGGAATACAACTTTGCCCACTACGCCAAGCGCCTGGTGATGATCAATCATCAGTTCGGCGATGACGACTTCCATCTGGAGCAATACGCAGAGTTGTTGCAGTAAAAGCGGATCCGGCCGCTATACAAGAATCCAGAGGCCCAAAATAACAATAACCGGATGCTCGAATGGGCCCCTGAATAGAAAGCAGAATGGAATCTTCCTACCGAAATCCCTGCCTGACCCATCGTCGGGCAGGGCTTCTACTTCTCCCGCCCGCTGCCTGTAACCGATGTACCTGCCTTGTTGACCAGACAGAAGAAGGCGAACCGTCGATCTTCCTGAGCCACTACTTCCTGAACCCCTGAGAGACGAGGAAAACAGGTTACAACCTGGGGCGATAGGAATAGGATAATAAATGACCACTCATTGAAACCGAGCAGGCCCGAATTAATGCCTAGAAAGCTTAATTTGAAGCTATTTTATGTGCATTTTGAAACTTTGTCTGTTGGGAATTTTGTTTGTAATATCATCGTCTTGGAAACCGGGGCACGCGATGAGTTTAGGTCAGGCAATCAGGCGTTTAAGAAAAGAACGGGGAATGACGCTCGCAGATCTGGCAGAACGTTGCGATTCTCATGTTGGCAACCTTTCCCGCATCGAACGGGACCAGGCAAGACCAAGCCTTGAGTTGCTCTATCGCCTTGCACAAGCGTTAAGCCTCTCACTAACCGACATTTTCTCAGTCGCCGAGAAGAAACAACTGGATTCAGAGCAAGTCGCCCTGAATGCAACCTTCATTTCGCTGCTGGAGCAGGATCGGCAGCTGCTGCTGGAGTTTGCGCAACTGCTTCAGCGCCGGGCTTCTCATCCTATTGGCTCGGTGTATGTTAACCGGGACCCTTTGCCGGCCGATAACGACGGCTCCGATGCAACTGAAAGTGATGAGAAGCAACCCTCAAGCTGACTGGGTTACGACCATAACAGTCAGTTCTTGCCCCTCCACTCTTCCTCCTGCAGCGCCCGCCACATCAGTTTGCCCGTGGGCGACTTCGGCAATTGATCCACGAACTCAACAATGGTCGGCACCTTGTAGGTAGCCATCTGCTCCTTGCACCAGGCGACGATGTCTTCGGCCGTGGTCTGGCCCTCGGCCTCCGGTGTCAGCACAATGCAGGCCTTGACCGTCTCACCGCGCTTGGGGTCCGGCGCCGAAATAATACAGACCTCGTGTATCGCCGGGTGTCGGTACATCAGCCCCTCGACTTCTGATGGCCAGACCTTGTAGCCGGAGGCGTTGATCATCCGCTTGACGCGATCAACCATGAAGAAATAGCCGTCCTCGTCGTAATAGCCCAGATCCCCGGTCCGGAAAAACTGTTTGCCGTCGATCTCCACAAACGCCGCCTCGGTTTCTGCCGGTCGATTCCAGTACCCCTGGGTAACCTGGGGCCCACAGGAAACAATCTCCCCGGTCTCGCCCGGGCCTTTCTCCTCCAGCGTATCGACATCAATGATCCGGCTGTCGACATCGAATACCGGAATGCCCAGACACTGGGACTTGGGATGGGCGTTGGGATTGATGTGAGTGGCCGCCATGGTTTCCGAAAGGCCATAGCCCTCGATGTAGTCCAGCCCTGTCATCCGCTTGAGCTTTTCAGCCACGGCAGAGGGCATGGTCGCACCGCCGCCACCAATCATGTTGAGGCTGCTCAGGTCGTACTTGCCAATATCGGGATTGGAAAGAAAATCCACCGCCATGGTGACGATGTTGGTCCAGCCAGTGACTTTGTAGCGCTCAATCAGTCTTGAGGCGGTGGTCCGGTCCCAGCGAGTCATGATCACCGAGGCCGCGCCTGCCGCGATGGGGCCATTCATGGAACCGGTCATTCCGGTTACATGGAAGAACGGCAGTGTCGAGAGCTGCACGCTGTCTGGCGTGGTCAGGTTCCAGAATATCCGGTGGATGGCCGTGGCCATTACCGACCGATGGGTGTGCATGCAGCCCTTCGGTGCACCGGTGGTGCCGGAACTGTAGGGAATCACCGCCAGATCGTCCGGGGTGGCCGTGTGAGGTCCTGGCCTATGTCCGGCGGCCATGGCTGCCTCCCAGCTAGCCACCCCCGGCATTTCCTGTGACCAGGCCGGTGCCGCCACTTCAGCGGGCAGGTCCAGATCCGTCTCGGGATTGATGTAGGTGCTGTAGGAAGCCACCACCACCTGTTCAAGATTGCTGTCGCCAATCATCGGTGCAATAAAACCCGCCAGTTCCTGGCCGGCCAGGCAAACCGAAGCACCGGTATCGGCAATGAAATGCTCCAGCTCCGCAGACCGGTTCATCGGATTAACCGGAATCACGACCGCATCGGCCCGCAGGATGGCGTAATAGGAAATCACGTACTGGGGTGAGTTCTGCATATACAGCAGTACCCGATCTCCCTTCTTCACGCCTTGCGCCTGCAGGTAGCCGGCCATCGTTTCCACCTCTTCGTTGAGGCGCCGGTAGGAAATGGGCGCGTCGTAGAAGATAACGGCGGTGTGGTCCGGGTAGCGCCGCGCCGAAATCTCCAGGTTGGTGTAAACGCTGGTTTTCGGCAGGGTCATGGTTTTCGGCAGTTCTTTGGGCCAGACCTTGTAGTGACGATCAAACATCTTGTTATTCTCCACGGTAAATCTGATATCTCAGGGCTTCGCACCTTCGCAGGCAATCTTCCAGCCAGTGTCTGCAAGCAGGCTTGCCCGCTTGCCCACCTCGAGGGCGTTGGCATTGGCGGCATTGCCATCCAGGGCCCGCTTGTAGACCCCCTGCAGGATGGCCGCGAGCCGGAACAACGAGAACGCCAGGAACACATGCCAGTCCTCAATGCCTTCCCGGCCCGTCTTCTCGCAGTAGCGGCGGATAATGGTCTGCTCGTCCGGAAGACCCAGCGCCTCAAGGTTTTCACCCTGTAATCCGCGCATGCCCTCCATATCGGCAGGCAGGTAGAAGGGCAGACAAAAATAGGCCAGGTCCGCCAGCGGATGGCCGAGAGTGGACAGCTCCCAGTCCAGAATGGCGATCACCTCGGGCCGATCCGGCGCCAGCATCAGGTTGCCGAAGCGGTAGTCGCCGTGGGCGATGGCAGTTTCATCCTTCGCTGGCAGATGTTCCGGCAACCAGGCCATCAGTTTGTCCATGGCTGGCAGGTCATCGGTTTTTGAGGCCAGGTACTGTTTGCTCCAGCGCGCTACCTGACGCGCCACGTAGCCTTCCGGCCTTCCGTAGTCGCCCAGGCCAACGGCGTTCACGTCCACTGAATGCAGCGCTGCCAGGGTATCAATGGCTGAATGATAGGCTGGCAGGCGGTCCTCACGGTCAAGGTCCCTCAGCGCCGAATGGGTGATGATTCGCCCGTCCAGGTAGTCCATGACATAAAACGGCGTGCCAATCACATCGGCGTCTTCACACAGCACCCTGACGTTGGGCACTGGCACGTCTGTATGTTCACCCAGTGCCCGCATGACCTTGTATTCCCGCTCGACCATGTGAGCTGACGGCAAGGTTTTCCCTGGCGGCTTTTTGCGCAGCACGTATTGACCGCTGTCGGCCAGCAGCAAAAAAGTAGGATTCGACTGCCCACCCTGGAATTGCTTTACGTTCAGCGTTGTACCGAAACCCGGTATAGCTTCCCGAAGCCAGTTCAAGAGGCCGGCTTCATCAAATTTGTGCGCTGGCAGAACATCCACCAATTCTGGGGTCATGCTCATTTTTATTTTTAAACCTTCAGTCATCTCTGAAATTCGCTGGCCGACGGGTGGGGGTGCTTTTGTGCAGGGAACAAAGGCACCCCCACCTGTCGTGCCTCCCCATTGCGTATGGCAATCCTCAGCAAATGGTCTCCCCGCCGTCAGCGACGATAACCTGTCCGGTGATGTATGCACTGGCTTTGGTAGACAGAAACACGGCCAGACCAGCGATATCCACCGGATCACCGATTCTGCGCAGCGGGGTTTTGTCTTCCGCCTGCTTGGCACGAACCGGATCGTCCCAGAGTGCTTTCGCAAAGTCGGTTTTGATCAAGCCAGGGGCAATGCTATTAATCCGGATACCTTTAGGGCCCCATTCAACGGCCAGGTTTCTGGCCAGGGCGGCTTCGGCGGCCTTGGATACGCCGTAGGTGCCGATCACGGTGTTGCCTCGCAGGCCTGCAATGCTGGAGAGCAGGACCACAGCACCCTCGCCTTTCTCGGCCATCTGGGGCAGCACCATGTTTGTGAGCCAGAAGGTGCCCTTGACGTTGGTGTCCATGATCTTGTCCCAGGCGTCGTCTGTCATTTCTTCCGTGGGTCCGTAGACCGGGTTGGTGGCGGCGTTGCACACCAGCACGTCAATGCTGCCCCAGGCTTCGTTGGTTTTATCCACCAGATTCTGTAGGTCTGCTTTCTTGCCAACGTGACAGGGAACGGCCATGGCCTCGAAGCCCTGCGCTTTGAATTCCGCAGCCACCTGTTCACAGGCTTCGGCCTTGCGGCTGGAGATCACCACTTTTGCACCACACCTGGCCATTTCTTCGGCGATAGAGCGGCCGATGCCTTTGGTGGAGCCGGTAATCACTGCAACCTTGCCAGTCATATCAAACAGTGGATTGTTCATCGTCAGGTCCTCGCGCACTGTTTCAGAGGTTCTCGATTCAGCGATACTGCCGAAGCTCCATCTTGGCGATGGAATCCATATGCACTTCATCCGGCCCGTCCGCCAGGCGAAGCGTCCGCACCTTGGCCCAGGCCTCGGCCAGGAAGGTGTCCTGGGAAACCCCTGCACCACCGTGCACCTGAATGGCCCGATCGATTACCTTCAAGGCCATGCTCGGTGCAATCACCTTGATCATGGCGATTTCCTGGCGGGCTACCTTGTTGCCGACGGTGTCCATCATATGTGCGGCTTTCAGGGTCATCAGGCGAGCCTGCTCGATCTCCATGCGGCTACGGGCGATGTCCTTGCGGATGGAGTCGAACTCCGAGAGCTTCCGGCCAAAGGCCTCCCGGGCGTTAGCACGCTTACACATGAGCTCCAGCGCCCGTTCCGCCACGCCAATGGTGCGCATGCAGTGATGGATTCGGCCTGGCCCGAGCCGGCCCTGGGCAATCTCGAAACCACGGCCTTCGCCCAGCAGCATATTGCTGGCCGGCACCCGTACATTGTCGTAATGAATTTCGGCATGGCCGTGGGGGGCATGGTCGTAGCCAAACACGTGCAGCGGGCGGATCATCTTCACGCCGGGAGCGTCCAGGGGCACCAGGATCATGGATTGCTGTTTGTGTTTCTCGGCGTCCGGATCGGTCTTGCCCATGACAATGGCGATCTTTGAATTCCGAGTCATGGCGCCGGAGGACCACCACTTGCGACCGTTAATCACATACTCATCGCCCTCGCGGCGGATCTCGCAGGCAATGTTGGTGGCGTCGGAAGACGCCACGTCCGGCTCGGTCATGGAGAAGCAGGAGCGGATCTCGCCATCCAGGAGCGGCTTCAGCCATTGTTCCTGCTGCTGCGCATTGCCATAGCGGGCAATGGTTTCCATGTTGCCGGTATCCGGTGCCGAGCAGTTGAACACCTCGGGGGCCATGGCGGAGCGGCCCATGATTTCGCAGAGGTGGGCGTACTCGAAGTTGCTCAGACCTGCGCCGAATTCGCTGTCAGGCAAAAACAGGTTCCAAAGTCCGGCCGCTCTGGCCTTCTGCTTCAGTTCTTCAATAATGGGCACCGGCGCCCAGCGGTCCTCGGCGTCTTCGATCTGTCGATGATGGGTCTCTTCGTTCGGATAGATGTGGTCAGCCATGAACTCGGTTAACTCAGACTGCAGCTGTTTCGCCCGGTCAGACAGCTCGAACATTGCCGTTTCCTCTTGTTGTTTTGTGTCGTGACCGCCCTCAGACCGGCAATCACCTGTTCAGATCACACCACTCAGATTGGCACGCCCTCCGGCTTTTCGCTGCCGGAGCGAATACGGAACGTGGCCTCGGCAATGGCCAGAAGATTGCCCTGATCGTCATGCACCTCGCCCGTGCTGTTGAAGATCCGGCTTCCACCGGCGCGTTTGCGTCCGGTTACCCGAATCACACCTTCGGAACACTGGCCGGTAAACGTGGTGGTGAGAGACAGGGTGATGGCCTTGCGCATCCGGCCCGGATACGGGCAGTAAGTGCCCGCTTGCGCCATGGCAATGTCCAGCAGGGACGTCAGTACGCCGCCATGGATAACGCCGCCCAGATTCAGATGCCCGGGCCGAAGCTCAAGCTCGATGACCGCTTCGTTTTCTTCCCAGGACGCCTGGCGGTAGCCAAGCAGGCTGTGGAAGCCGGGCAGATCCTGCCCATGAATAATGTGGCGGTTTTCCTCACTCATCAGACATTCGTTCCAGGTGGGCCGGGGCCTCGTGTTGTCTTTGTGGTCCTGTTGTTTTCGTAATTTGTCACGCCTTCCGGTTTTGAGTCAACATATTTGAAAGACGGTTTCATCTAGTAAAATATAAGCAGTGAAGAATTGAAAAAAATGAAAAATGCAACGAATGGCTGGCCGCGCAGCTGCCGACTACCTGTGCTTCGGCAACGTTGGATGGACAGGTAGCGGGCGCTGACGGCGGTTTTCCGCCCGAAAGGTGGGAACCTGCTCAATGGGCTACTCTTGCAAGAGACCCGATTGCAAATCTGAACGACAAACATCCTGTTGCAAAGCCACGATGTTGTGATAGATTCAGAGAATAAAATTCACCCTGCAGTTATGAGTTCTGCACAGTGAAACACAAAGCAAAGCCACTACAACAATGAACGAGGCACGCTCATGAAACTCTTTGCTACTGCTCGCAAGACTCTGACGGTGTATGCGTCAGCCCTTACCCTTGGTATTACCGCAGCGCTGTCCGCAGCGCCCGCCGCTGCTCAGGACAGCTTCACCTGGAAGGTGCAGTCCCACTGGCCCGGTTCCAGCAGCTCCTACACAGACAGCCTTGGCCGGATCAAACGGGTTCTGGAAGAGCGCACTGATGGCCGTCTGAAGCTGCAGCTTTACGAGGCTGGCTCGCTGTTCAAGGCCACGGACACCTTCAACGCGGTAAGCCGTGGCATCCTGGAAATGGGCACTATTTCCCCGGCCTATGCCCAGGACAAGATCTCCCTCGCCGGCATTGCCTCTGGCCTGCCGTTTGCCTTTCGCAACGTCTGGGAGGCCGCCTACTTCCACCAGAATCTGGGATTCGAACAGATGCTCCGGGACGAAGCGGCAGAGCATGACGTTTACTGGGCCACAGACAAAGTCTACCCCACCGAAATGGTGGTCAAGGAGCCGATTGAAAGCGTGGAGGACTTCAACAGCCTGAAGATCCGCTCCTCCGGCGCCCTGCAAACTTTCCTGACCGAAGCCGGAGCCGCCGCCTCCTATATTCCGGGCAGTGAACTCTACTCAGCCCTGGATTCCGGCATCGTGGACGGCGCCCACTGGGGTGCGGCCCAGGGTGCCTACAGCATGGGCCTGTATGAAGTGGCCAAATACCATGTGCAGCCTGCCCTGAACATTGCCGGCACTGATGTCATCATCGTCAGCCAGAAAGCTCTGAACAAGCTGCCGGAAGACATGCAGAAGATCGTCAAGGATGCCCTCAACGAGCAGTTCTGGATCCGCACCAACGAGTACCAGTACAAGGAGCGCATCACCCTGGCCAAGGCCATCGAGGAACAGGGCGTGCAAGTGAATGTTCTCCCGGATGAAGTCCAGAACAAACTGGTCGCCACCGCCCAGGCCATGTGGGATGAGGAAGGCAAGCGCAGCGAGAATGCCAAGAAAGCGCTCGATATGCTGAAAGGTTACCTGGCCGACCTCGGCTATCTCTGATCAGCGATTGCTCTGACCGGGGCCGGGGTCTTCGACTCCGGCCTTTCTTTCCCCGAACCAAACCAGCATCCCGTGGGAGAACGCCATGAGTGTGATGATTGCCGCATTCATGAGGGGGGTTACCCGTCTCAACGATTTGATCGGACGGTGGGTTGCCCTCCTGATTTTCGCAATGTTCGTGTTCCTGCTTCTTGAAGTGGGGTTTCGCTATCTGCTCAATTCTCCCACGGTCTGGACCAACGAACTGACCCAGATGCTTTTCGGCATCTACGCAATAATGTCCGGTGGCTACATCATGGCCCATCGCGGCCACGTCAACGTGGACCTGTTGCATTCGCACCTGAAGCCACGTAAACGCGCGGCCCTGGACATTGTTACTTCCGTGGTCTTTTTCATTTTCACGCTCGCCCTGCTTTGGTTCGGGATCGACATGGCCCAGGAATCCATGTCCAGCTGGGAGACTTCCTACTCGGCCTGGAATCCGCCTATCTGGCCGGTGAAGCTGGCCATTCCCATCGGCACCGGGCTGCTGGTTCTGCAAGGGTTGGTCAAACTGCTTGAAGACATCGCCGTGGCCTTCAACCTGGATTACTACACCCCTCAAGAGCCCAAATCTGAAGGAGATCAGTTGTGAGCATTGAAGCCCTGACTCTCCTGTTCTTCGGTTCGCTGCTGTTTTTCCTGCTGCTGGGCCTGCCGCTGGCGTTTGTGCTTGGTGGCGTCTCGGTGGTGTTCCTGTATTTCACCTGGGGCTTTGATTCCTTCTACATGGTGGCCTCCCAGATCTGGGGCACCATGGAGAGCTTCACCCTGGTCGCCATCCCTCTGTTCGTGTTCATGGCCATGATTCTGGAACGCACCGGGGTGGCCCGGGATCTTTACCGGATGATGCACCTGTGGTGCGGCGGCCTCAGAGGCGGCCTTGCCCTCGGCACCCTTGGCATCTGTGCGGTGTTTGCCGCCATGGTCGGCATCAGTGGCGCTGCAGTGGTTGCCATGGGAACCATCGCCCTGCCGTCGATGCTGGAACGGGGTTACGATAAGAGCATGGCCCTGGGCGTAATCAATACCGGCGGTGGCTGGGGCATCCTGATTCCTCCCAGCATCCTTATGATTCTCTACGCCCTGATCACTGGTGTTTCCGTTGGCAAGATGTTCGCCGCCGGTATCATGCCGGGCGTGCTTCTGATGGTGCTGACCGCTATCTACATCATCGTGCGCTGCCATCTGCAACCGGAACTGGCCCCGGCGCTGCCAAAAGAAGACCGGGGCACCTGGCCGGAAAAATTCCGGGCTCTGCGAGCCGTGCTCCTGCCGATTGGCGTGGTGGTCATGGTGCTGGGTTCCATCATCGGCGGCATCACTACCCCGACGGAAGCTGCTGCCATGGGTGTTCTCGGCGCCCTGATTTCCGCCGCCGTGTACCGGCAGTTCAAGTGGAGCATTCTGAAGGAAGCTGCGATCCGCACCTTCAAGCTAACCGGCATGATCATGTGGATCCTGTTCGCCGCCCACGCGTTCAGCGCTGCGTACCAGAGCATGGGTGCCCAGGAGCTGATCGAGGGCCTGATGAACATGGTGCCCGGCGGCCCCTGGGGCATCATCATCGCCATGATGGTGATCGTGTTCCTGCTGGCCATGGTGCTGGATCCGGTGGGTATCATGCTGATCACCCTGCCGGTGTTCATGCCCATCGTGGAATCCCTGGGTTTCGATCCGATCTGGTTCGGCATCCTGTTCGTGATCAATATGGAAATCGGCTACATGACGCCACCCTTCGGCTTCAACCTGTTCTACCTGAAGGGCATCGTGCCGCCGTCGATCACCATGAAGGATATCTACAAGTCGATCATTCCCTTCGTGATTGTGGAGATCATCGGCATCATCCTGATCATGATCTTCCCGGAAATTGCCACCTGGCTGCCGGACCTGTTTTTCTGAGCCTGGGCCCAGCAAAAATTTGGCAGTGAATCCGTGAAAGCGCTACTCTCATAGGGCTCCCGGCATAAGGAATCCGGGGCCCAACACAAGGAGAGACGCTTATGCGCGGCCCATTATCTGCATCAATCCACACTGCAGTCATCACCACCCTGTTTACCCTGCTCGCATTGTTCTCCGCGGGCACCCAGGCCCAGGGCCTGTCCGACCAGACCATCTCATCGTTTATCGACAGCCTGAAGGCTGCCGAACAGCTGGAGCCTGAGTTTGAGGACCTGAGTGAAGACATGGACAGCCAGAACGATGGCACCATGCCCGACTTCTCACGCATTTTCTCCGATTCGCTGAAGGAGCTGGAAGGTCACCAGGCCTATGGTCAACTTGAGGATCTGGTTCAGGACCACGGCTTCGGTAGCCTTGAAGAGTGGGCGGCAACCGGCGACCGGATCTTCCAGGCCTGGATGGCCATCGAGATGGAGCAGCAGAGCCCGGCAGCCCAGCAAGAAATGAACGCGGCCATGGCCGAGATTGAAAACAATCCCAATATGACCGCCCAGCAAAAAGCTCAGATGCGGGCGATGATGGAGGGCGCCATGGGCGCGATGCAGAGCGCCAGCAATGCGCCTCCGGCAGACATAAAAGCGGTTCGCCCCCATGTTGATGCCCTCCGAGAAGCTGGCAACTACTGATACTCGAGTGCCGAAAAACAAAAAGCCCGACGGTTTAACCCGCCGGGCTTTTTTTGTGCGCGAGCAGCCATCAGGCCGCTCAGGCAGGCATCACGACATCAGGTTATAAACAAACACAATGGCAACTGCGATGGGAGTCACGAACCGGATCAGGTTGTACCAGAGGGTAAAGGCTCCTCCCTGAAGGGCCAGATCGGATTTCAGCGACTCTTTGGCCACGAACCAGCCGACAAATACTGCCGTCAGCAAACCGGAGAGCGGCAGCAGTACGTTGGCTGTGAAGAAGTCCAGAAGGTCAAAGATGGTCTTGCCTTCGAAGCGCTCAAACATAGCGAGCGGCGCGACGTCAGCCCAGACATTCAGCGACAGAATCGAAGCAATGCCCAGCGCCCAGCAGAGCACACCGACAAGGATGGAGCTGCCCGTACGGGCCAGGCTGGTCTTTTCCTCAACCCACTCAACTACCGGCTCCAGCAGGGAAATACCGGAGGTCCAGGCGGCGAACAACAGCAGGATAAAGAACAGGGTGCCAAACAGGCCGCCCATGGGCATATTGCCAAAGGCCAGCGGCAGGGTCTGGAAAATCAGTCCGGGACCGGCACCGGCTTCCAGGCCGTTGGCAAACACCACCGGGAAAATGGCCAAGCCGGCCAGGAGCGCGACGACGGTATCCATGATGGCCACGCTGACAGCGGTGCGACCAATGGACACATCCCGACCCAGATAGGAACCGTAGGCCATCATGATGGCCATACCGAGGCTCAGGGTAAAGAAGGCGTGGCCAAGGGCGATCAGAACCCCGTTGATGGTCAGGGCACCAAAATCCGGCGTAAACAGGAAGCTGACGGCTTCACCAAAATGGCCTGTCGTGGTGGCATAACCTACCGCCACCAGCAGCAACAGAAACAGGGCCGGCATCAGGATGGTAACGGCCCGTTCCAAACCGCCTTTCAGTCCCTGGGACACCACCAGAATAACCAGCGCCATGAAGATCGTGTGCCAGAGCAGCAGCTGCCCGGGGCTGGCCAGCAGGCCGCCGAACAACTCACCGATGGAGTCTGCGGTGCCACCGGTAAAGTCGCCCATGGCGGCATGTCCCACATAGGACGCCGCCCAGCCGCCGATCACCGAATAGAAAGAGAGGATCACAAAGGCCGCGATCATCCCGATGATGGCCGAGATCCGCCAGCCCGGCGCGCTGAGGTTGCGCTCTGCCACCAGCCGCATGCTGGTGATGGGGTTATGTCGACCATTCCGGCCGATAAACACTTCCGCCATCATGATGGGGATACCGATCACTGCGATACACAGCAGATAAATCAGCACGAAGGCGCCACCACCGTTTTCGCCGGTAACGTAGGGGAACTTCCAGATATTACCGAGACCGACGGCCGAACCGGTTGCCGCCAGAATAAACGCCAACCGGGAAGACCAGAGACCACGGGCGGCCCCTGAACCGTTGCCCGAAACCGAGTTGGACTGAGTCATATTGTGTTCCTGTGCTTTTGGCTGAGGAATGTCTTCAAAAAGGGATAGCCACGGCGTTGCCGGGGCAATTGGGGCGGGATTCTGCCAGCACTGGCGCTGCGATGCCAGTGCTGGCGCCCTCCGGAGCCGGGTTGAGCCGGCAGGAAGGAATGGAAGAAAAAGCTAACTAGCCGTTTTTGCTGATAAACCTGGCGATCAGGTCTTTCAGGCCACGGGACATGGCGCTGAGCCGGTCACTGCTCTGCTTGGCGGAGTCGGCCTGGGCATCACTATGATCGGCCAGCTCGGCAATATTGGTAATCTGGCGATTGATCTCGTCGGACACCTGGCTCTGCTCCTCAAAGGCCGCAGACATACTGATAAAGCTGTCGGAAATGGTCTGGATCGAGGTCACGATATCGCGCAGCGAGTTCTCGGCCTCCCGCACCTTTTCAAGGCCCTGACCGGCAACAGCCTCACCGTCCCGGGTTGCCTGGACCGCCGAGTCCACCTGCTGACGGAAATCATCGATCACGTTCTGGATCCGCACGGTGGATTCCCGAGTCCGGCGGGCCAGTGAGCGCACCTCATCCGCTACCACTGCAAAACCCCGGCCCTGCTCACCGGCACGCGCCGCTTCGATAGCCGCGTTCAATGCCAGAAGGTTGGTTTGCTCGGCAATCTCGGAAATCAGGTTGGCGGCTTCACCGATGCTGTTGGTGGACTCACCCAGCTTGCTGATCGTCGAACCAATACCATTTACGCGGGTTACCAGCTCTTCAATCGCAACCAGCGCTTCGGCGCTCCGGTCGCTGCCCACACCCGCAAGACGATTGGCCTCCTCGGCTTCACGGGCGTTACTGGTCACCGACTCGGCCACTTCCTGGATTGAGGCGGTCATTTCATTGATGGCCGAGGCAGTCTGATCGGTTTCCGCCCGCTGCCGGGCGATTGCCGCCGCGCCATCGCTGATATAGCCGTGGGAGGCCCGCGCCTGCTCATAGAGCAGTTCTGCCTGGTCATCAATCCGCGCCAGGGCCGTCCGAACACGGGCCTCTTCACTGACCAGCAACAGCGACAGCTGCGAGAACAGTCCGCGTTCGTCGCTGTAGGTACGGGCAACAATGGGATCCCGGAAGGCATCTGGGCGAAGGTCCAGCAGCTTGCGCAAGCGAGCGGCCAGGGAGTTGAACACGAGGCCAAACCCCAGGGCGTGACCCACAACAATCAGGCCTGCTGCCAACCAAGGTTGGTTGATCTTGAGGGCACCAAGGCTGAGTACCAGCGACACCAGGAATGGCCAGCCGGAACGGAGCATCGACAAGGCACGATTGCTGAAGGATGAGGTCATCTTCCCGGCAGAGATCTTGGAATACAGCCGCTCGGCCCTGGCGATCTGCTCGCGGGTCGGCTCGACCCGAACCGACTCGAAGCCAACCATCTGGCCGTTCTCACGGATCGGCGTAACGTACGCACTGACCCAGTAATGGTCGCCGCTCTTCGCCCGGTTCTTCACCACACCCATCCAGGCCTTGCCGGCCTTCAGGTAATCCCACATATCCTTGAATACGGCCTGGGGCATGTCCGGATGGCGGATGATGTTGTGAGCCTGGCCAACCAGTTCTTCCCGGGAGAAACCGCTGATTTCCACAAACTCTTCGTTGCAGTAGGTGATCACCCCTTTCAGGTCCGTGGTGGTAATCAACCGACCGCCTTTCCGCATTTTTACTTCACGCTGGGTTACCGGGAGATTCTTGCGCATAAACGGACCTTCTGACTCGGGGCTGACCACGGGGATAAATATGGGCAAACAAGGGTAAGCCCCGATGAAGATCATTGATATTCATCAAAGGTTACCTTGCGTATGTGGAGTGTAACGGCAGAGGTGAGCGGAACCTTAGTGCGTGCAGGTACTTATGTCGTAACCGCCAGCCGGGCCCGGGGATGGAAGCGGGCGTTTACCCAGAGGGAGAAGGCAATCACGCCACCGCCAATCGCCAGCCTCAGCAAATCGGCGTCTCGATTCCAGATCAGCAGGTTGACGATCAGGCCTGCAGGCACCAACGCATTGTTCATGATAGCCAGGGTGCCGGCGTCAACCACACAGGCACCGCGATTCCACAGGAACAGACCCAGGCCGGAGGCAGCAAGCCCCAGCCATGCCAGGATGCCCCACTGTACCGGTGTGGTCGGCAGCTTCTCGGCATTGCCGAATATCAGGAAGGATGGCAGCGCAATGATCAGGGCACCGAAGAAGAAATAGCCGAAGGTGCGGTAGGCAGGCAAGTCGGTGCCGTAGTGTTGCATCACGTGCTTGTAACCTACCTGGCCGGCTGCAAAGGTAAAATTCGCCACCTGCAGCAAAAGGAAGCCGGTAATGAAGTCCTCACTGAGCCCATCGTAGCGTATGATACCCGCCCCGACAGTTGCGATGGCTGCAGCCAGGAGCGCCACCGGTGAAAACCGGCGAAACAGGGCGTCATCCAGCAGGGTCACATACAGCGGAGTGAAAATCGTGAACAGCAGGACTTCCGGGACGGTCAGGTAGCTAAAGGACCGGTACAGACAGAGGTAGGTAATCCCGAACTGCAGCATGCCGGTAACCAGGATGCCCAGTTTCTGTCCGGAAGCCACGCCGCGCCAGCGGGTGAACGGCAGAAACACCAGAGCACCGAGCAGCACACGGCTGAGCACCGCAAAATCGCTGTCCACCTGGCCGGCCAGAAATTCGCCGATCAGACTGAATGAAAACGCCCACAGAACGGTAACAAAAACCAGAAGTCCCATCGCCACTGCCATCTATTGTGATCAAGGCGCGTACTTTAACGGTTTTGGGAGAAACTTGCAGTGCAGAAACACCGGACAGCAACCCATGGATGAAACCCACCAGCCATTACCGGAACCCCGCCAGCCGCTGGTCACCAGAACACTGACAGAGTGGCGAACCCTCTCCATTCTGGGCGGGCCGATCCTGATCGCCCAACTGGCCCAGATGGCCAACGGCGTGATCGATACCATTATGGCCGGCCACGCGAGTGCCGAGGATCTTGCGGCAGTGGGTATTGGCAGCAGCCTGTGGATGCCCCTGTTCCTGTTTTTCATGGGCATGCTGGGGGCACTGCAGCCCATTATTTCCGGCTACAACGGTGCCCGGGAGGTTGGGAAAATCATGCCCGCCACCTGGCAGGGCCTGTATCTTGCCGCCTTCGGGTCCGTCATCATGATCCTGCTGCTGACCCATGTGCATCCGGTACTGGCGCTTCTGAACCTGGAGGCCAACACCGCCCGCATTACCCAGGGTTATCTGGACGCCTTTGCCTGGGGCATACCGGCTCTGCTGCTACTTACAGCGCTGCGCGGCCTGACCGATGGCCTCGGGCATACTCGCGTGATCATGGCGTTCTCTGTGCTCAGCACGCTGATCAACCTGCCCATGAACTACATCTTCATCTACGGCAAGCTGGGACTGCCAGCGATGGGCGGGGTCGGCTGTGGCTGGGCCACGTCCATTTCCAACGGCGTCGCGGCAGCGGCATTGCTGGTATACCTGAACCGCAGCCGGGTTTACCGTCAGTTCCACCTGATTTCCGATTGGGTAAAGCCGGATCTGGCAGGCATTCGCTACATCCTCGGCATCGGCGTGCCCATCGGCTTCACCATCTTTGTCGAGGCCAGCCTGTTCTCGGTCATTGCTCTGTTTCTGGCACCCCTTGGCCCGGTGGTGGTGGCCGGGCACCAGATTGCCCTGAACGTGGTATCTCTACTGTTCATGCTGCCGTTGAGCATCGGTATGGCGCTGACTCTCCGGGTCAGCTTCCTTATCGGTGCCCGGGCGCCCGCCACCGCACGCCTCATCTCCCGAAGTTCACTGATTCTGGCGGCTGCTACGGCGCTGGTTTTTGCAATACTGCTGTTTGTATTCTCCCGGGAGATCGCAGCGCTCTATACCAGTGATACCGAGGTACAGGCGGTCACCGTGAGGCTTCTGATGTTTGCGGCCCTGTTCCAGATTGCCGATGTTATCCAGGTAACCTGCATCAGCGCCTTGCGGGGTTACAAGGACACCCGCATTCCCATGTTCATCATGCTGTTTTCATTCTGGGGCGTTGGTATGCCACTTGGGTATGTGCTGACGTTCATGGACTGGCTGGTGCCGGCCATGGGGGCTGCCGGCTTCTGGGTAGGCCTCACGGGTGGCCTGGCATCTGCCAGCATTCTGTTGGGGTGCAGACTCTTTCTGTTTGCTCCCAATAGCGATCAGGCCGTTTCGGCTGCAAGCTCCGGCGTGCGCTGAGCATCGGCAAATACAACACGATCCCGGCCAGCTTCCTTGGCCTCATAGAGTGCCGCATCCGCCCGGGCAAGCCAGCTATCAACGCTTTCGCCATGCTCGAGCAGTGCCACGCCGAACGACGCCGTCACCGAACCGCCGGGGTGCTTCATGTATTTGCGCAGCACCTGTTGCAGGTTGTTCATCACTGCCTTGAGGCCAATGCCATCGACACCCGGCAGGAGCAGTACGAATTCTTCGCCACCGTACCGGAACAGCTGGTCTGACTTGCGGGTGTTCTGTTTCAGCAGCGCCAACAGATCGGTCAAGACACCATCGCCCACGCCATGGCCATGCTCATCGTTGATCTTCTTGAAATGATCGATATCCAGCATGACCAAGGCATAGGGCAAACCGGTACGCTCGGCATTCGCTGCCGCCAGATCCAGCTCCTGATCCATTGAGCGCCGGTTCTTGATGCCGGTCAGCGGATCGATCGTTGCCAGATGCTCCAGACGCTCCCGCTGATCATGGTTCCTGTGGGCAAAGACATAGGCGCAGGCACTGACCACAAAGGCCGTTGAAGCAAACGACCACATCTGGACATCAGAGCGGAAAGCCCCACCATGAACCATCAGGGCAATGACCGAGGCAATGTTCAAGGCTACCGCAATCCTGGGATTAACAAGAAAGAAGGTAGTGACAAGACACGGGTATAACCAGAACAGTCCCGGCTCGCCTACCACAATGCCCACGACGACCGCGCCGCCACAAGCAACACTGGCGACAACCACGCCACTTCGTCGCGTGTCCCCGGTTACCCATGCATAGACCAGCGCAGAGCAGATACCGAGAAGAATCGTCGTATCCACCAGTCCGGCCAATAGATTTCCCTGCAGGTAGCGCATCACGGCAAATGGAGTAATCCCCAGGAACGCGCTCACCCCCAGAAGGGTGATGATCGATAATCGGAAATCGGTCTTAAGGCGATGGAGCATTTAGCGTTTTCGTCCGACAAAAGTACTATCCAGAATCCCAGAATAGCTCAACCAATTTGAATGATCGTTAAAGGACAACGATTCTTTACATATTCTCTATCAAAAAAGACAAAGTGTGAACGCTTGCTCATTTTTTCTTCCTCCCGAAACAGGGGCAGCGGTAAAATCAGGTAAAACCACACTGCTTCCTGGCCAGAGCCAGCCCGCGCCAGTGGAGCCCCAGCCGCATTCGGGGTTACACTGGCGACACAATTAACCTGTACCAGAGACAGCTGATTTGACCGAACTTGTCCGAATTGCGCCCGGGGCGCTGACCATCGGCCGGCCCCTGCCCTGGGACGTCTACGATGCAGACGGTAATATCCTTCTGCGCCAGGGCTATGTGATTCAGACAGATTCCCAGCTGGAGCAATTGTTCGAGCGCGGCCGATTCAAACCTCGCAAGATCGAACGCCCTCAGGAAGAAGTGTTCGAGGATAACCGGGACAGGAACCCGTTTGCCGATTACCCGGACCTGCTCCACTCCCTTGAAGCTACCCTGAAAGCCATTACCGATTCTGATCCTTCGGCCCAAAAACGGCTCCTCGGTCTGGCCCGGATGATCGAGCGCACATGCACGGAATCACCCGATGCAACCCTGGCACTGGTTCACCTCTACTCAATCGGCCCGGTCATTCACGAACAGATCCTGTTTTACGCCATTCTTTGCCAGTTTATTGGCCGGCAATTCGGCCTGGAGGAGAAACGAGTTGCAGTACTGACTGCTGCCGCCCTTACCGCCAATCTTGCCCTCGTACCCATCGCCGACAAGCTGAATGCGTCCAATACAGTGCTTAACGATGAACAGCGCGGCGTCATTCGCAAACACCCCGAACGCAGCATCCAGGCCCTGCAGGCCGCGGGCATCGATAACAAGCTCCTGCTGACCATCATTGCGCAACACCATGAGCAAGCCGACGGAAGCGGCTATCCGAAAGGTCTGAGTGGCACCGAAATACGGCCGGAAGCGGAGATCCTGGCGCTGGCAGAGCGTTACGTGGCCATGATCACCAAACGGGCCTACCGGCAGCGCATGAATGTGGCCGACGCCCGGAAGCTGATTGCCAACCTGGCCGACGGCAAGTTCCGACCGGCCATCCCCAAGGCCCTGCTGCAGATTCTCGGGGAGTATCCGCCCGGCATTCTGGTTCGTCTGGAAAACAACGAAGTGGGCGTGGTTACCCGCCGGCCAGTCAGAGCCCGGGGACCTTTCGTCAAAGCCATTTTCGGTCCCCGTGGCAACCGTTACACCGGCACCTTCGAGCGGGACACCAGCGAGCCGGATTTCGGCATCCAGTCCCTGGAAGAGCCGGAAGTCATGCCTTCCATGGACTTCAGCCTGGTCTGGGGCTTCCGCTCCTGACCAATGTCACCATGCTATAAACCCAGTGCTTTTGCATGATGATCAAGGTGATCATCAATGAATGAGGCAATGAAGAAATAGCTGTGATCATAGCCCCGGTGCATGCGCAGGTTGATGTGATGGTGGAACTTCTCACAGGCGTCCGCCAGCGCATCCGGGTTCAGCTGGCTGTCCAGAAACTCGTCCGCCGTGCCCTGGTCCACCAGTAGCGGCAACCGCTCCCGAGCGGTGGGAATGAGCAATGTGGCATCCCATTCTTCCCAACTTCGCGGATCGTCTCCAAGATAGCCCTTGAAGGCTTTCTGGCCCCAGGGGCACTCGGTTGGGTTGGCGATGGGCGCAAACGCCGACACCGAGGCGTAGCGGCCCGGATTCTTCAGGGCGCAGATCAGAGCGCCGTGGCCGCCCATGGAGTGGCCGCTGACGGAGCGCTTGTCTGTTACCGGCAATTCATTCTCGATCAACTGCGGCAATTCCTTCACCACGTAGTCGTACATCCGGTAATGGGGTGCCCAGGGTTGCTCTGTGGCGTTGATGTAGAAGCCGGCGCCGGAGCCAAAGTCATAACTGTCATCCTCGCCCGGCAGGTTCACTCCACGGGGGCTGGTGTCAGGACAAACGATGGCCATCCCCAGCTGAGCGGCCCGTTTCTGGGCACCCGCCTTTTGCATGAAATTCTGGTCGGTGCAGGTCAGCCCTGATAGCCAGTAGAGAACCGGCACCTTCTTCGGGTTGGAGCCCACAGCCACGGGCGGCAGGTACACCGCAAACTCCATGTCGCATTCGAGGGTAGCGGAAGTATGCCGGTAGCGGCGGTGCTCGCCTTCGAAACAGACGTTCGTGGATAGGAGTTCCATAGTGTCCTCAATTCAGAAAATAAGTGTGTTTCAGTCCAGGGCACTGGCGTGCTTTGGCGGCTCCAGACCGAAACCGGTGCGCGCCAACTCGGCCAGGATAGCAGTACGGGTGACAATACCAATCAGTTTGCCGTGATCCACAACCGGGTACACCTTTGGCTTGCCCGCACCGAGGTTCTGGGCAAGATCCACAACGGCCATCTCTGCCGAAATCGTCACCGGTTTCCGGAACATGACGTCGTCAACAAGTGGATCGCCCTCACGGTGATAGCCGCTGACCAGCAGGGCATGGATACAGTCCTGCTCGGAGATGAATCCGATAACATGGCGCTGGTCATCAACAACCGGAAGACCGGTTACGTGGTTGTGGAGCAGCGTCTTTACCACCTTGGTGAGCTGCGTGCCACAGCGGACCGGCTCGATGTGGTTCCACATGACATCTGAAACTTTGAGTGAACGCATGGGCAGAATCTCTCTCCTCGGTGGATGGTCGCCATTGTAATGAGCATAGGCAATCACCCCTGAATCCACCACTTTTACCGGGCCATCGGTTTACATGGGAAAATTTCTGACTAAACTCAGCCGGTTATACCCAATCCGGGTCAAAAATCCAAACCAATCCATGGCAGACAGAGGGAGATCCCATGGAAGCTATTTCTGAATTCGTAGGGCAGATAAACGGGCTGGTCTGGGGCCCACCCATGCTGGTTCTGATTCTGGGCGTCGGGCTATTCCTCAGCCTGGGCCTGAAGCTGATGCCGGTGCTGAAGCTGGGCGCCGGTTTCCGGTTGATGTGGAAAGGCCGCTCCGCCGCGGGATCTGAATCCGAGGGTGAAATCCCGCCGTTCCAGGCGTTGATGACAGCGCTCTCAGCCACCGTTGGCACAGGCAACATTGCCGGGGTTGCCACAGCCGTGTTCCTTGGGGGCCCCGGCGCGCTTTTCTGGATGTGGCTTACGGCCCTTGTGGGCATGGCCACCAAGTACTCCGAGGCGGTCCTGGCGGTGCGTTTCCGCGAAGTCGACGAACGCGGTGCCCACGTGGGCGGCCCGATGTATTACATCCGCAACGGCCTGGGTCGCAAGTGGGCCTGGCTTGGCGTCCTGTTTGCCGTCTTTGCCGCCATCGCCGGTTTCGGCATCGGGAATACTGTGCAGGCAAATTCGGTTGCCGATGTCATGGAGACCAACTTTGGGCTGCCGCACTGGGTGACCGGCCTCGTTCTTATGGCTCTGGTGGGTATGGTTCTGATCGGCGGTATCCGCAGGATCGGCCATGTCGCCAGCGCCCTGGTGCCGTTGATGGCAGTTTCCTATCTGCTCGCCGGGCTTGTGGTGCTGGCTATCAACGCAGCGGATATTCCTGCCGCTTTTGCCCTGGTGATCAAACATGCCTTCAGCCCCATCGCCGCCGAGGGTGGGTTTGCCGGTGCGGCAGTCTGGGCAGCCATCCGCTTCGGGGTGGCCCGTGGCATCTTCTCCAATGAAGCCGGCCTGGGCTCCGCGCCCATTGCCCACGCCGCCGCACAAACCCGAAACCCGATCAATCAGGGCATGGTGGCCATGCTCGGCACCTTCATCGATACCATTATCATCTGCACGATTACCGGACTGGTGATTATCACCTCCGGCACCTGGACCTCCGGGGAATCCGGGGCGGCACTGACCTCCATGGCATTCCAGGAGGCGCTGCCCGGCGTTGGCAACTATCTTGTAGCCATTGCCCTCGCGGTTTTTGCGTTCACAACCATTCTGGGCTGGTCGTTCTATGGTGAGCGCTGCATTGAGTTCCTGTTCGGCGTAAAGGCCATCGTGCCGTACCGCATTGCATGGATTCTGGCTATCCCGGTGGGTGCCACCCTGAACCTGGGCTTTGTCTGGCTGGTGGCAGACACCCTGAATGCCATGATGGCATTGCCGAACCTGATTGCCCTGCTGATGCTGAGCCCGATTGTGTTCAAGCTCACCCGTGAGCATTTTGAGAAGGAGAAAGCGCTGGGGGTCTGAGCCCCTTGTAATTGCTTCATCTGGCACCAAGGTTTGTCGTATACACTCAGAACACAACCCGGCCGTTTCAGGGCCGGAATAACAAACGAAATTGTCACTAACATGATCAAAGGAGAGTACACATGACTTTACGTCTCGGAGATACCGCCCCTGATTTTGAACAGGACTCCAGTGAAGGGAAGATTTCGTTTTACGACTGGCTGGGCGACAGCTGGGGCGTGCTGTTCTCGCACCCGGCGGATTTCACCCCGGTCTGCACGACCGAGCTGGGCCTGACCGCCAAACTGAAGGACGAGTTCGCCAAGCGCGGCGTCAAGGCCATCGCACTGAGCGTTGATCCGGTCGATTCCCACCACGAGTGGATCAAGGACATCAATGAAACCCAGGGCTGCGCGGTAAACTTCCCGATCATTGCAGACCATGATCGCAAGGTGTCCCAGCTGTACGACATGATTCACCCGAATGCCGACAGCAGCCTTACCGTGCGCTCGCTGTTCGTGATCGACCCGAACAAGAAGGTTCGCTTGATGATTACCTACCCGGCCAGCACCGGTCGTAACTTCAACGAAGTTCTGCGGGTGATCGATTCGCTGCAGCTGACCGACGAACACAAGGTCGCGACCCCGGGCAACTGGGAGCGTGGTGGCGATGTCGTTATCGTTCCGTCCCTTCAGGACGAGGAAGAAATCAAGCAACGCTTCCCGAAAGGCTACAAGGCTGTCAAATCCTACCTGCGGATGACACCAGACCCTAAAGCCAACTGGAGCGGTGACTGATCACTAGCCTCTTAAGCCTATAAAAAAGGCCGGGCAGCATTCGCTGTCCGGCCTTTTTCATGGTCGTGGGTCAGGCAATCAGAATGCCGGAACCACTGCACCCTCATACTTTTCCATGATGAAGTCGCGAACCGCATCAGACTTCAGAGCCGCAGCCAGTTTCTGCATAGCCTCGCTGTCCTTGTTGTCCGGACGGGCCACCAGGATGTTCACATAAGGTGACTCGGAGCCCTCAATCACCAGCGCGTCTTCAGAGGGGTTCAGGCCGGCTTCCAGGGCATAGTTGGTGTTGATCAGCGCCAGGTCCACCTGGTTCAGGATACGGGGCAGGGTGGCTGCTTCCAGTTCCTTGAAGTCCAGGTCTTTCGGGTTATCGGCAATATCACGGGGTGTCGCTGTGATCTTGCTCTCGTCCTTCAGGGTGATCAGACCCGCCTTCTGGAGCAGCAGCAGGGCACGACCTCCGTTGGTGGGGTCGTTAGGGATGGCGACAACCGCACCGTCTTCAAGTGCGTCCAGCGATTCAATTTTGCTGGAGTAGGCCCCGAACGGCTCCACGTGGACACCGGCTACGGTTACAAGGTCAGTACCACGGCCATCGTTAAACTCGTCCAGGTACGGCTGGTGCTGGAAGAAGTTGGCGTCCATCCGCTTCTGGTCCACCTGAATGTTCGGCTGGATGTAATCAGTGAAAACCTTCACGTCCAGCTCTACACCCTGCTCGGCGAGCTGTGGCTTCACGAATTCCAGGATCTCGGCATGGGGAACCGGGGTTGCGGCTACGGAGAGCTCTTCGGCAGCAACGGCGCCGGAGAAAGTGGCTGCGGCAGCCAGTGCTGCGAGTGTTTTCTTCAAATTCATAGATCGATTCTCCTGTTGAGCATCTTGAACGAGTGAGTTCGGGTTGGGAGTACGGCTGTCGGTCGGAGTACCCTTCCGAAAAACGCCCGTGAATACGTCCGTGTAGGGCTCGGTCGCGCCATCCCTGGCGCTCCACGTTTTCGGAAGGGTACTCCGACCGCCCAACGGCCTATATCCAGCTTTTCTACTTTCTGCTGAAGTACAGAACCAGACGGTCGCCGACCATCTGCAGCACCTGTACGAAAATAACCAGTAGCGCGACTGTAATGACCATTACGTCGGTCTGGAATCGTTGATAGCCGAAGCGGATGGCGAGGTCGCCCAAGCCACCGCCACCAATAACGCCGGACATGGCCGCGTAGGAAACCAGAGTGATCGCAGTAACGGTGATACCGGCAATGATGCCTGGCAGCGCTTCCGGTAACAGAGCACCGAAGATGATCTGTTTAACGCTGGCGCCCATGGCCTGGGTGGCCTCGATGATGCCGCGATCCACTTCTCGCAGGGAGGTTTCCACCAACCGTGCGAAGAACGGCGCACCGCCCGCCACCAGCGGCGGAATCGCTCCGGCGACGCCCAGCGACGTGCCGATCAGCATTACGGTGAAGGGGATCATTACGATCAGCAGGATGATGAATGGCACCGAACGGAGCACGTTCACCACGAACGACAGCACCGCATAGGCCACCGGCTGTTCCAGCAGCTGGCGTTTGCCGAACAGGAACAGAAGAACGCCGATGGGTAGGCCGATCAGGACGCTGAACAGCAGGGACATACCCACCATCACCAGGGTATCCCAGCTGGCCCAGCCAATTTCGGTCCAGTCTACATTGCTTAACAGGTCTTCCATCAGCGCAGCACCTCCACGTGAACGTCGGCAGCCTTGAGCGCCTGCATGGCCACCTCGAGATCACCGCCCACCAGTGACAGGGTCAGCTGGCCGTAGGGTGTGTCCTTGATGTGGTCGATTCGGCCGGAAAGAATGCTGAAATCCACGCCGGACTCCCGGGCAACGCTGCCCAGCAGCGGTTTATAGGTGGATTCGCCCTTGAAGGTCAGGCGGAGGATCCGGCCGCTGGCCTTGCTCAGGTCCTCCTGGAGTTCGTCCCGGCCAATGCTTTCGCTCTCGAAGACAAAGTCTCGTGTGGTCGGGTGCTTCGGGTGCAGGAACACCTCGCTGACCGGGCCCATTTCGACCACTTCACCAGCGTCCATCACTGCCACGCGATCGCAGACCCGGCGCACCACGTCCATTTCATGGGTGATCAGTACGATGGTCAGGCCCAGTTCCCGGTTGATGTCGGCCAGCAGCTTCAGCACCGACTGGGTCGTTTGCGGGTCAAGAGCGCTGGTGGCTTCGTCGCACAGCAGGATCGTGGGCCGGCAGGCCAGGGCGCGGGCAATGCCCACTCGCTGTTTCTGCCCGCCGGAGAGCTGCGATGGGTATTTGTTGGCGTGGTCGGTGAGGCTGACCCGGGCCAGCAGTTCCTCAACCCGGTCACGGATCTCGGTCTTCGAGTAGATGCCCGCCAGCTTCATCGGGAAGGCAATGTTGTCCGCCACGGTTTTCGACGACAGCAGGTTGAAGTGCTGGAAGATCATTCCCACCTTGCGGCGAAAGGCACGGAGTTCGGCAGCGTCGTAGTCGGTAATGTTCTCGTCGTCGATCAGAATACGACCGCCGGTGGGTGGTTCCAGCAGGTTGATCAGACGCACCAGCGTCGATTTACCGGCGCCGGAATGGCCAACGATGCCGAATACCTCGCCGGTTTCAATGGTCATATCGGTGGGATGAAGCGCGGGGATCGCCCGGCCGCCTACCTGATACGACTTCTGTACCTGGTCAAATACAATCACGGTCAGCGCCTTGTGGGTGCAGCGTTAAAAACCGGCGATTATAGCCCATTCGGTTGGCAAACCCGAATTCCGGAATGATTCTCAGTGTGGGTAGATGTCCCTACACAAACGGTTACCTGACACCGCACAGCCCGGTGAACTAAACTTGGATAACAAAAGAACCTTACATTTCCCCGGAGCTCTTTCAGAGACGCGCTGCCCAGAGACTCACCAACGTGACCAACGAAAAACAACCAACGCCCTCAAGGATGAACTCCACCCAGGCATGGGTAACCTATCTCAGCAAGGTCGAGCTACCGGTACTGGCCAATACGCTTCGACGCATTAATGAGCTGACCGATAGCCAGAACAGCACAGTCAACGAGCTGGCCAACGTGATTCTCAACGATGCCCAGCTCACCTCCCAGGTTCTGCGGCTGTCCAATACCGTGTTCTACAACCAGACCCGAACCCAGGTCAGCACCGTTAGCCGGGCTATCACCCTGATCGGCTTCGACGCGGTGAAGTCCATGGCGATTTCCTCACTGATCGTCGACACCCTGCTGAAACGGAACGACCGTCCCCACCTTTTGCGCTGCCTGGCCCGGGCGATCCATGCCGCTGTCCAGGCCCGGTGTCTGATGCCGAAACGCAACGAGACCGCGCTAGAAGAGGTGTTTATCGGGGCATTGCTGATGAACATTGGCGAGCTGGCCTTCTGGTCCTGCGAGACACAACAGGCGACGGAACTCGAGGAACGACTGCGGCTTGAGGAACCTCCGGTTGAGGCCCAGAAAGCCGTGCTGCACTCAACGTTTACCGAAATCACCCGCGGTCTTGTGGAGGCCTGGTCCCTCGGGCCATTTATCAGGGATGTTGTGTCTCCGGGTCAGGCCAATTCCATAGCTTCTAGCCTGGTGCGGAATTCCGTGGAAATGGCCCGACTGTCGGAACAGGGCTGGAGCGGTCCGGACATGGACAAGGTATTGGAACGCCTGGGCAGGGATATTGGTGAGCCCCCGGCGGTGGTTCGCGACCAGCTCAAGGTGAACGCATCGGAGGCCACCCGCGTGGCCGTTTCCCTGGGCATTCCGCAAGTCACTGCCATGATGCCGGGCGCCGAGGGCAAATCTGGCGACACCGGCGCAAGGGCGCCAGACATGGATGCGGAGCTGCAGCTGGAAATCCTGCGCGAATTAAGCCATTGCCTCGCCGAGAAACCGGATATCAACGAAGTCTGTCAGCTGGTAATTGAAGGCATACACCGGGCTATTGGTATGCAGCGAGTAGCCCTGTTGATGAGTGACCGCACCGGCAATGAACTGGTGCCCAGAAAACTCGGCGGCCGTGGCACCGAGGAATGGCGCGAACATTTCGTGATTCCCAAGGACGGCACCGGGCCACTGGGCCCGCTTCTGCCTCATGCCCATTGCAGCATCTACGAACCAAAACCAAACGCCGAAGGCGTGGCGTATGATCGCTGGCTGGGCAAAGTGCCGGCTTTGATTGGCCCGATCAAGGCAAATGGAAGGCTGGTCGGTCTGTTCTATGCCGACAATGCAGCCGGTGCTTACCTGCCCTCAAAAGAGCAGCTATCAGCGTTCGGCCACTTTATTCAGAACGCGCAGCTGTGCCTGACCTTACTCTCTACCCATTAGCATTGACTCAGAGCTCGTAGAGCCTGGTGACGTGCAAAACCGGCCCGGTTGGCGATCCGGTCGGTGAACCGCCTTCAGGTTCAAGACTGATTGCCAGGGTCCGGCTGCGGGTCAAGGAGCTTTGGGCTTCATCCGACAGCGCCACCTCATGAGTGTCACCCGCCGGGAGGACCCCGAGAGAAAGTGGCTCGCCATCCTCCGGAACAACCCAGAGCTCATAATCTTTGCCTGACTCGGCGGTGCCTGCGGCAACAGAGCGCAACTTCAGCAGGTTACCACTACCGGTTTCACTCAATAGCCACAGCGGATCGCCCATATCGGCCTTGATAATTGCCCCGGCCAACAAGGGTCGCTCCACACCCGGGGTCGGCTGCTGCAGCAACAGTACTGCGAAAAGAACCGCCGCAGCCGTTGCCATCAAGCCCCAGCCTGGCCAGAACCAACCGGCTTTTGCCGGGGACTCGGCTGTCGTTGTGGCCTGTTCCGGCCACAAGCGCTTCTGAATGTCTGACCATACTCGGGGCGGCGGGGTTTCCTGCGGTGCGGCCGTTGATAACGCGCCCAATTGCTGTTCCCAGAACCACACTTCCTGGCGTACCCGGCCTGACTCCATCATCCATCCTTCAAAGCGGAGACGGGCGGGGCCTTTGAGGGATCCCAGAACATATTCCGCAGCGAGAATCTCTACGCGCTCAGGTGATTTTCTCATCGTTCAAGACACCTCTTAAGCGCCATAAGCCCCCTTCGAATCCAGCTCTTAACGGTGCCTACCGGAGAATTGAAAGTTTCCGACAACTCATCGTGAGTAAAGCCCCGGTAATAGGCGAGCAGGATGCTATCCCGCTGAACATCGCTGAGTTCTTCCAGGCAGCCGGTCAGCTGTGCCGAGCCGGAGGTGCGCAACGAATCATCCATAGGCCCACCCCGCTTGTCCTCAACCTGTTCAAGGTGCTCATCGCCGGCCGTCTGCCGCACTTTCCGGGCGCGCATCAGATCAAGAGTTCGGTAGCGGGCAATGGTCATCATCCAGGCCAGAGGCGCGCCCCGATCGCGGTGGTATTCGCCCGCGTGATGCCAGATCTGGATGAAGCTCTCCTGCATCGCTTCTTCCGCCAATTCACGATGGTTCGCGAGCTTGACGCACAGGCCAAACATTCTCGCCGCCACCTGACTGTAGAGTTGTTGGAACGCTTGTCGATCCTTCTTGGCTACGGAACGCAGCAGTCGCATCAACTCGTCCTGATTTACCTCGACAGAAGCCATAAACACCCTCGTTGTTATGGTTTATGCCCCAGGTACGAGCGCACGGAAGCGGAAGTTGCGCTTATGCCGAAAAGAATTTTCCCAGCGACTGCAACTTTTCAACGGGCCCGCTCGTTCCTTCCTCCGACGCACCAAAACACAAAGAGGAAAGCGACATGAAAACAATTCTGAAACGGTCCAGCCTCGCTATCGCCGTGGCCGGAACCTGCCTCGCCACTGGCCTGGTCCAGGCTTCAAGTCACCGTGAAGCACCCTTCATCACCGAAATTCCTAAAGTCGACGGAACGGACTTCTATATGTTCCGGAGCTACGAGAGTGGCCGAAGCGATTTCGTGACCCTGATTGCCAATTACCTGCCACTGCAGGACGCCTATGGCGGTCCCAACTATTTTGATCTGGATGACGATGCCATCTATGAAATTCACGTCGACAATGACGGCGATGCCATTGAGGACCTGACGTTCCGCTTCCAACTGGAAGACAACCTGAACGACCTTCAGTTGCCGGTCGGGCCGGATGGCGACCAGCGGATGGTGTCCGTTCCCCTCAAGAACATTGGCGATGCAAGTGACGACACCAACGTCCAGTTGCGGCAAACCTACACAGTGGATGTCATTTCTGGCGATCGCCGCACGGGTGCCGTGCAGGCCGCCACCAACGTAAGCACCGGTACCGAAGTCTTTGACAAACCCCTGGATAACATTGGTGCTAAGTCCTTTGGTGATTACGCCGGCTACGCCAGCCAACACGTGTTTGATATCGCCATTCCCGGCTGCGGCACCAACGGCCGGGTATTTGTCGGCCAACGCCAGGAGGCGTTTGCAGTGAACCTGGGTGAAATTTTTGACCTGGTGAACACCAACCCCCTGGGCGCCCGGGATGGAGAAGGTCCCGGTGATCTGGCCGACAAGAACGTCACCTCCTTTGCCCTTGAGGTGCCGACCGACTGCCTGACCGGGACCGCCATGAACTCCAACGGCCAGCCGGTCATCGGTGCCTGGACAACGGCGAGCATTCGTCAGGCACGCATCATCAACCCTGCCCCCGGCAGTGAAAGCCGTGGTGCAACCGTTGAAGGCGGAGCCTACACCCAGGTTTCCCGCCTGGGCATGCCGCTGGTAAACGAGGTAGTTATCGGACTCAAGGACAAAGACCGTTTCAACGCCAGCGAACCCAAGGATGATGGTCAGTTCGCCACCTATGTGACACACCCGACACTGCCGGAGCTGCTGGAAGTGCTGTTCCCCGTGACTGCACCGAACAACTTTCCGCGCAACGATCTTGTCACGGCATTCCTCACTGGCGTACCGGGAGTCAACATGCCCGAGGGCGTAACTGCCTCCGAAATGTTGCGACTGACGCCCGCCGTTGCGCCAACGCCGCTGGACAGCCAGAACGATCTTGGTGTTCTGGCGGGTGACAACGCCGGCTTCCCGAATGGCCGCCGGCCCTACGATGACACCGTCGACATTGCGCTTCGCGTCGCCATGGGTGTACTGGCAGACCCCACCGATGCGCCCGATGGCAGCCTCGAGTACACCGACGGCGTCCAGTTGGCAGCAGATCCTGCCAGCCTGTCTGCGGACTACGAGTCGTTCCCTTACCTGGCGACACCTATCGCCGGTTCACCTAACGAATAACCGGGAGATGGCTATGAAATTACTCACAAAGCTCACGGCGATCTGCGCGATGTCGCTATTCATGGCCGGCTGCTTCGATGGGTCGAACAGCCGGGCGGAGGCGCCGGCTCCGACCATTGATTTCACGGAGTTTGTTAAGACCCAGTTCGACCGGACTACCGACGAGGCCCAGCCGGAGAACGTCAACGGAGTCGACCTGAGTTTCAATGACCAGAACAATCCACAGGCTTTCGATGACCTCCTTCAATAAAACTCCACGTGGCCGGTTTTCCCGCTTTCTCGGGCCGGTCTTTTCTTTGCCTGCCCTTCGGGGCAGGACTTTTTGGTTGATTGCGATTTTCGCGCCCTTCCAGATCCAAGCCGCCCCGGATGCCATCATCACGGAGTTCAGGGACGATGAAATACTGACCAAGTTACCCAACACCGCTACCGAAATATTCCGGGAGACGGACTCACCCAAAGAGGCTGGGGACCGTCTGCAAATGCTGATCACACAGGCCAGGGCCAGTGGTGATCCGAGATATCTGGGGTACGCCCAGACATTGATTAACCGCTGGCCGGACGAGCAGCTGACCGAGCGGCTGCGAGTGCTCCGGGCAACCCTGCGCCAGAGCCTGCATCAATTTGATTCCGCCCGCGCCGATCTTGAACAGGTACTTTCAAGCTCTTCGGACAATCAACAGCGTATCCAGGCTCGCCTGACCCTTGCCAATCTCGAGCTGGTTCAAGGTCGTTACACCGAGGCCGGGCGGAATTGTCAGGCACTTCAGTCGGACTATCCCGGCCTGATAGCGAAGAGCTGCCTGGCTTCCGTGCAGGCGAGGACAGCCGACCCTCAAAAAGCCTACCGGAATCTTGCGCAACAACTCGCCGAGGCGACAGGCCGCCAGCCTGCTGATTCCACCAGTCGACTCTGGACCGAAGGCACACTTGGCGATATCGCGGCCCAGGCAGGCCTGCCCGAAGCCGAACTGCATTGGCGAAGGGTTCTGCAGGCATCTCCGAGCGACCTGTATATCCGAGCCCAACTTGCCGACTGGCACCTTGAGCAGGACCAGTTCGAGCGCGTTTTGACACTCACCCTGGGATTCGAGGCCGTTGACACACTGGCCGTGATTCGGGCCATCGCCATGAAACGCTCCGGCCACCCGGGCAGTGACGAACTGATCGGTCGTTTACGGCAACGATTTGAAGAGGCCCGGTGGCGAGGCACTTTACTGCACGCCAGAGATGTTGCCCGTTTCCTGCTGGATGTAGAGAACCAGCCGCACGATGCCCTGAGACTGGCGATCGAAAACTGGGAGAGTCAGAGGGAGCCCCTGGACACCCGGCTTTCGCTCAGAGCTGCTCTGGCTTCAGGTGACAGGGCCCAGCATCAAAGAGTGAGCGAATGGCTCAGTCAGCAGGGTCAGATCGATGCCCGCTATCCGGAGTTCAAACAATGAGGATAACAATAAGAATCTGGCTCGCCTTGACCACAATAGCGCTGATGTCAGCCAGTGGGATGGCAGCAGCACACAAGGCAAGCGACAGCTTTCTTTACCTGAACAGCGGTCCGACGGAACTTCGAATGGATGTTGCACTACGGGACCTCGCGCTGCTCGTGAGCATTGATAGCAACGGAGATAACGAAATATCCGGTCAGGAACTGCGACAGGCAAGACCAGAAATTACGCGGACCATCGAATCCGCGCTCACCTTTTCGAACAGCAGTGGCAACTGCGGTCTGGCCGGTAAGACTTGGGGTATCAGCGAGCACAGTGACGGGGTCTATTCCGCCGCTCGTTACGCCATTCGTTGCCCCGACGATGAGCCACCCGAAGCGCTGGAGTACGACCTCCTGTTTGGGCAGGACGCACTGCACCGGGGCCTGGTGAGCCTGGACTACAACGGGCAAACGCGTCTGGCCGTATTAGGGCCTGATTCCCGCACTCTGGATCTGGCAGACAAGGACACTCCCAGCTATTTCAGTGTCTTCAAAACGTTTGTCTATGAGGGTGTTATTCACCTGCTGATCGGCCTGGACCACATTTTGTTCCTTCTGGTTCTGATCATCCCGGCCACGCTGTCCACTCACAAAGACCTCACACACGGCGTCCAATCAAAAGCCTTACGGGGCCGCCTGCTTGAGCTGACCGGCATTGTTACCGCGTTTACCGTGGCGCACTCAATCACTCTGGCCCTGGCCGCCCTCGATATCGTGTCACTGCCGATCGCATGGGTGGAAACGGTTATCGCATTGTCCATTGGACTGGCCGCACTGAATGTCGCCTGGCCGGTTCTGGGGCATAAAACCTGGAAGCTGGCCTTCGGTTTCGGTCTGGTACACGGTTTTGGCTTCGCCAGCGTTCTGGGCGATCTAACGAGTGGTGTATCCGACTTGGCGGTGGCGCTGGCAGGTTTCAACCTCGGTGTGGAACTCGGTCAGCTGGCGCTGCTAGTGGTTGGATTCCCGGTGCTGTATTACCTGGGTAAAAATCGGATTTATCAAGAGGGAGCCGTGCCAGTGATGCTTGCAGGCATAGGTGCTATCAGTCTGTTCTGGGTTGTCCAGCGCGCGCCCCTGTTCTGAGCGCGCACCGGATCCCCCCTAGTGCAGAGCCCGCATCTGACGCGGATAGAGCGCTGCGCTGACTTCCGGCTCTTCGAGCAGGTCGGCCAGCTCGCGGTCTACCGTTGTCTCTTCACCTTCTTCCGGCAGCGGCTCGAACAGGGTGCTCAGCCAGGAGGCGACGGAAGGCGCTTCGTCTCGTTTGTAATCGGTGGACAGCGCCTTGATCCGGCGGAAGCCGATGATGCGCTGGTGTTTGGGATCCCGAATCTGTTCAAAACCCCGCCAGTAGACGTGATCCCTGGTGTGCAGTTGCACGAACAGGGTGTCGATGGGGCCGTCTGAATCGTCGGCACCCTCGGCTTCTTCCTCAATGGCTTCCGGGGCCGCTTCGGCTTCCACTTCGGGTTTCTTGTGACGGATGGTGGTCCAGGCCGGGTACAGCACGGCCACGGCATCCGCTTCAACATGCTCGCGGGCGGCGCGGAGGATCAACCCCCAGCGGGCCTTGTCGGCATCGGTTTCAAGGGAATTGATGGGCAAGTCATAGCTTTGTTCGCTGGACAGGACGATGGCCATCATGGGGGCGTCTAACTCCCCCATGGCCTCGGCCTGTGCTACTGATACCAGTTCGTCGATTGCCATCGGTTGGTTCATAATACGCTCGCCTCCTCGATGCCATCAGGGTCGTTCAGGAAGAAGGGGTCTTCCTGACTAACAGCATAGCCTGTTCCGGCTACAAAGATAAACGTGGAGTTTCCCCAGCCGGATCACAACCCCGGATACCTCAGAACGCGTCCTCAAGCCTTTCGTAGTTGCTGAACCAGGGATTGGCCTCTTCCAGTTGGCCCGCCAGCTGAAGCAGGGTCGCTTCGGCGCCGTGGGGACCGCCAAACTGGACCCCGACCGGTAACCCTTCGGCAGTCCAGTGCATCGGCACAGACATGGCCGGTGTCCCGGTCAGGTTTGCCAACTGGGTAAACGGCGTCCGGGCCAGGCTTTCCAGGGCCATCTGATCCACCTGTCCAGAGCGATGAACCAGTTTACCGGCCTTCAATTTCAGCATCAGACGGGCAGCGAATTTGAGGTGGGCCGGCGTTTCCAGTTCGCCGATGGCGGCCGGCAACTGCCCGGTGGTCGGGCTGAGGTAGAGATCGTAACTCCCGAAAAACGCACCCAGCGCCCTGGCAAACTCGTTCCACTGCTGGCGCCGCCGGACATAGTCGGACAGCGGCATCGTCTCACCAAGCATGCCAATCAGCCGGGTATCCAGCTCGAAATCGCTGTCGGTGGCGCCGAACTGCTCTTTCGCCTTCGCCATCAGCGCCGACACTTCACCGAAATACAGGCCGAGGTAGCAGCGGGCCAGGGCCATGCCGTCGAATTCCGGCGCAGCACACTCAACCCTGTGACCCAGATTCTCGAGAACCCGGGCCGTTTCCTCCACGGCTGCAACGCACTCCGGTGCTACCTCCGTATTGTAGGGTGAAGACGTGAACACGCCGATTCTTAGCTTGCCCGGAGACCGCTGCATGAGCTCGGAGTAGGCCGCAGACGGCCCGGGAATCTCGAACGGGTCGCCCGGAGCCGGCCCACTGAGCACATCCAGCATCGCCGCACTGTCTCTCACCGTCCGGCTGACCACATGGTCGGTAGACGCACCGGTCCAGGCTTCACCCATAAAGGGACCCGAGGAAATGCGTCCCCGGGACGGCTTGAGGCCAAACAGGCCATTGTAGGCAGCTGGAATGCGGATGGAGCCGCCGCCATCGTTGGCGCCGGCCATGGGTACAATGCCGGCCGCCACCGCCGCGCCGGAGCCGCCACTTGAGCCACCCGGGGTCAGCTCCGTGTTCCAGGGGTTGCGGGTTGGCCCCCAGAGCTCAGACTCGGTCACCGCTTTCAGACCAAACTCCGGCGTGGCGGTTCGCCCCAGGAAAACCAGCCCACCGTCCCGTGCCCGGCGGACAAATTCCGAATCCTGGGGCGCAATATTCTTTATCAGCCCCCGGCTGCCGTAGGTACACGGGTGACCCGCCTGCTCCTGGGCGAGGTCCTTGAGCAGCAGGGGCACGCCGGCAAAAACCGCCTGCTCGGGGAAGTGCTGTGCTGGCGCCTCGGAGAACTGCGGATAGCAGATCGCATTAAGTGTGCTGTTCACGCGGGTTGCCCGCTCAACCGCTGCCTCGCATACTTCCCTTGAAGTGACCTCACCCCGACGGACAAGATCAGCGAGTGCGGTAGCATCGTAACGAAGATATTCAGATTGCTTCATGGCAGGTTCCCTTTGTTATTCTGTTTTGAGGAAGGTCACGGGTATATCGTCTATGGTCAGAATTCTCAAGAGCTTACGCCAGCTTGCCGTGATTTTCATCCTGGCAGCGCCGGTTGCCGTTGCCGCCCAGGACCCGCCGCCAGCGGCCAGTGAAGACAGCGACTGGACTCGCGTGGTCCGGTCCTCGCCCTACTGGGTCAGCCAGGGGGTATTTGAAAACATCCTCACCATCCGGCGCTGGGTATTAAAAGAATCCGGCTATTGCGCCAGTGCCGAGCGCCACGTCCTCTACGATATGCGGGGGCGCTTTCTGGCCTGGATCAGTGATGGCGAAGACCGCGAGGCCACCCAGCGCCTGCTGAACACCACCCGAAAATCACTGTATGAGAATGACAAGGTGGAAGACTGGGTTGCCGGCGAGACCGGCCAGACCGGCTATCCGTTCGCCCTTTCCTGCGACCAACCCCATGTGAACGTCGACGAGGCCGTTGCGCGGTATCTTGGCACCCTGCCGGCGGACCGGATCTGGGGCGCCTGGGACGACCTCAATTTTGCCGACAGCAGTGCTCCGGAAAGCCTTCATGATGCACTGATCTACGTGTACGAGCACCGCAGCAGTCAGAACCGCCTGACTCTGCCACAAGCCTTGCCCCGCTACCTGGCGGGCCAGATCCTGATTGAGAGTGGCGCACAGGCAAGAGCCCATTCCCGGGCAAACGCCAGGGGCATCCTGCAGCTGTCACCTGCGGCTCTGTCCGACTGCCAGATTGCCCCCAACAATTTCTGGCATCGGCTGGCACAGATCGACTGCGCCCTGCGGCTGATGAACCAGAATGCCCGCAATCTGGCACCGGTTTTCGAGCAACGGTTTGGTCATCTGCCAGAAGCCAAGAGGGACCGTCTGTTCACCCTTCTATTGGTTCAGGCGTATCATGGCGGCGCCGGACGGGTTCAGGCGTTGTTGGACGATCCAGTGCTGTCGCAACCAGCAGAGTATTTTGCCGCCAACCATGAACGCTTTACCGCCGGCGATATTGCCTTCGGCCTGATTTTTCACAATCTGGGGCGGGACCGCCTCGGTCTTGCGTCGCTCTACTATGTGGCCGACGTTCAACTGGCAACCGAGGCCCTGTGTCGCACGGCCAAACTGAAATCAACGGAATTCTGCGAATGGAAGTACTCCACCAACTGATACCCGAAAGCCTGAGCCTTCCAGTCGCCGTTTTCCTGCTAGCCAGTTCCACCATCACCTCGATGATCACTGCCAGTCTCGGCGCGGGTGGCGGGGTTCTGCTGCTGGTACTTATGGCCAGCTGGATGCCGCCCGCCGCCATTATTCCGGTTCACGGCATGATCCAGCTGGGTTCCAATGTTGGTCGGGCAGCACTGACCTGGCGACACGTGGACTGGCGGGTCATTGCCGCGTTCCTGCCCGGCGTCATGGTAGGCGCGGCCCTGGGCGCCTGGTTGCTGGTGAATCTTCCGGCCCATATCTGGCAGCTGACCATCGCCCTGTTCGTTCTCTACCTTTGCTGGGGGCCGGCTCTGCCAAAAGGCGCGTTCGGGGCTCCGGGCGTGTTTGTGGCGTCGGCCTTGACCAGTTTTGTCAGCCTGTTCGTGGGCGCCACCGGGCCTCTGGTCGCTGCGTTCATCAAGCAGATCCATAACGACAGATTCAAAACGGTGGCCACCTTCGCCACGGCCATGACGCTGCAGCACGCCCCCAAGGCGCTCGTATTCGGAGCCGCCGGATTCATCTTCTTCGAATGGCTGCCATTCATAATTGCCATGATCATCTGCGGCTTTGCCGGCACCTGGCTCGGACTCCATGTACTGAAGTCCCTGAGCAACCATAAGTTCACACTGATCTTTAATATCGTGCTGACCGCGCTGGCCATTCGTCTGCTGTGGCAGGCCAGTGTCTCAGCCGGCTGGTGGTGACGGGACGACGACAACCGTATTGCGCCCCCGGGATTTGGCGATGTAGCTACCCTCATCGGCCCGTGCCATGACCTCTCTCGGGCCGCTATCTTCCGGTGTCAGTTCCGTGAGCCCAATGCTCGTGGTGACACCGAAGGACCCGCCGTCATGTTCGATCCGAAGCGCTTCAACATCGGCGCGAATCCGTTCCGCCAGTGCCTGGGCCCTGGCCATGCCACAAGCCGGTAGAATAATACCGAACTCATCCCCACCCAGTCTGGCCACGGTATCGGACTGGCGAACCGATTCCTTGAACAGTTCGGCGAGCCGTTTAAGCAGATCGTCGCCGAGCAGGTGGCCGCCCTCATCATTGACCGGTTTGAAGTAGTCCAGGTCAATGAGCATCAACACCGAACGTGCTTCCTGGCGCCCGGCCTCGCCCAGGCAACGGACCAGCGACGCATTGAACGCGCGCCGATTCAGCAAATGGGTCAGGCTGTCGTGGGTCGCCTCCCAGGACAGCCGTTCTTCCTGACGACGGCGATCGCTGTCGTCCCTCAGCACGAAAACCAGACGCTCATCCTCTCGCCCCTGGCGAATGTGCAGCATGGTGAGGTCTATGGGGAAGGGAACGCCCAATGAGTTCCGCAAGGTGACGTAAAGGCTGTCCAGGTCATCCCCGGACAGGAACTCCTGTGCCGTCAGTTCCCGCTCTTCCGTCTCGATGGTAACCAACTGGAAGAAGTTTCTAAGCACGCACTCGCCCTCAATGCCCAGCAGGCGGCAGGCAGCATCGTTGGCAAACCGGATAACCCCCTCGACATCGACCATCAGGACGCCTTCCTGAAGAACGCGGAGTATGGTTTCCGCGCGCTGCTGCTCGGTCTTGAGTGCCTCTTCCACTTCCAGCTCATGGGATATATCGCGAACGACCGTGATGGTGCCGAGAGCCTTTTCAGGCGTCTGGATTGCCGCCGTCATCACATCGGCCCAGATCACCCGATCCGGAGCCGCCAGTCTCAACCGGCCCCGGAAAACGCTCTGGCTCCTGATCGCATTCTTCCAACCGGCAATCGCCTCCTGCCGGTCGGCATTGTCCACACGATCGGCCAGGTAACTGTATGTGAGATCTTCCGCCGGTTTGCCGACGATCGCCTCGAAAGCCGGGTTGGCAAACTCGATACGGCCCAGGACGTCGGTCTGGACAATACCGATGGGCGCACTCTGGGTAAGGGAACGGAAAAATGCCTCTCTTTCTGCCAGAGACACCAGAACTTCATCACGCTCATCGGTCACCGTGTTAAAGATCTCGGCAACCTGGCGGATTTCCTTACCCCCGGCGACATCCACCGGATCGGAACGCATACCCAGGTGGCGCTCACGGATCTGGATGCCCAATGTCTTGAGCGGCGCCATCAGCCGCCGGAAACGCCACAGTGCCACGGGCGCAATCAAGAGGATGACCAGCAGCAGGATCCAAACGAAGGCATCCACCGTGCGTGTAATTGGTGCAAGGGCTTCCCGGGCAGGCCAGGAGGCGGAAACAAACCAGGGCACCTGGGTCAGCTGCTGTACCGACATGATGGTTCTTTCCCCGTCGCTGCTGCGAGTCTCCAGCGTGCCTTCAAAGCCCTCCATGGCATCCCGGAGCACAGGATTCGCTACCCGCACCGGCGTCATGGCTTCGTCACCCCGCTGATTGACGACCACAAAACCACTCCGGGTTGCCACTCCCAGATAACCGGAAGTTCCTATGCGGATATTGATAAACTGATCAAGAAAATTGTTGCCATCCAGGGCGATGGCGCCACCAATCACACCAATGAAACGCTGGCGGTGGTCGAAGATCGGCGCGGCCACCATGATGGCCGGCTTGTCCTGATAGTTGGAGATGTAGGGCTCGCTGATCACTGGTGTGAGCGTGGAGGAAATCCGGCGAAAATACTCCCGGTCACTGACATTCAACCCCGCCTGGTGGTAATCCTCTGGATGCTCGGCAATAACCAGGCCCTTTTCATCCATCAGGTAGACCGCATCGAACAGGTGACCCAGGGCTGTTTGCCGGCGGATCAGAACCCGGGCTCTTGCGTCCAGAACATCGCTGGACATGGTCAGGTTCTGGGCCACGTGATTGAGTGCTTCAAGACGCAGGGCGAGCTTGTCGTCCAGCTCCCCGGCAATCAGGGTGGCAATCGTTTCCACCTGGTTACGGGCCTGCTGTTCCAGCTCAGAACGGCTAAGCAGGAAACCGGCGACGGTTACCAGCAAGGCTGTCAGGATGATCGCGACAACCACCAGCGCAACGGCCCGATTCGCCAGGCTGCCCAACCATCGCTTGATCAGCATGACATCCAGACTCCGCAGCGGGTTCGACAACCGGTAATGATCTGACCTCCGTTTTTTCTTTCTTTTTGCAACTCTTACATTTAACTCAATTCTAACAGAGGGCTTTGTGAAGTCAGGTTACACGCTTGCAAATTCAATGATAATCGTTATTATTTAGTTCCATTTTTGCACATTGAGAACTCTTCGCATGACGGACCTAACTCTGCCCCTGAATGCCGGCCCGATCACCCAACTTATTGATATGGGTGGCCCTGTCATGATTGTTCTGGTGGTGCTTGCCGTCATTGGCTTCGTTACCTTCGTGTATCTGATGCTTCTCGGGGCCCTCTATGCACCGCGTTTGTCTGGCCGGCTTAAACAAACCGTAATGAACTGGCAGAAGGATCCGGCGTCAGTCCGACCGTCCGAGGTTCGACATCAGGCCGGACGATGGGGGCAGATGAATCCGCTGCAGCGGCTTGTCACCGATACGATTGAGGCCATTCAGAACGGCCAGGATGATCGCCAGATTCGGGAAACCGCCGCGCGGGATGCGCAACATTCTCTCGAGCCGTTCGAGGCACCCCTCAAGATTATTGAAGTCATCGCAGCCCTGGCGCCACTGCTCGGTCTGCTGGGAACCGTGCTCGGCATGATGGAAGCTTTCAGCGCCATGGCGGCTACCGAAGGCCGGGCCAACGCCACTCAACTCAGTGGCGGCATCTATGAGGCGCTGACCACCACGGCGGCGGGCCTGGTTGTCGCCATACCCTTTGCCGCCCTGGCTGCCTGGATCGAGTTCCGTCTGCGCCGCATCCACAAGACCATCAACAGCACCCTGGTTTCAGTTCTGCATATCGTGCCGGAGCAGACTCTGGAGGCCGCGGACACGTCGTACCAGTCTCCGGCGCAACAGCTTGATACAGAGACAGCCAGCGAGGAGCCTGATCGCTATTCAACCGTCCGGGGTCAGCGATTCGCCCATGCAACTGGTTGAACCGAGACCAAGTCGTCCGATTCCGATCCGGATTACGCCTCTGATTGATGTGGTGTTCATACTTCTGGTGTTCTTTATGCTGACCACCCGGCTACTGCCCGTGGATTACCTGGAGCTGGCCAACAACACCTCGAACCGCAGCCCGATCACTGGCGAGCCGCTGCCCGAGCTGACAGTGACTGCCAATGGCAAGGTGCAGTGGCAGGGACAGGCCATGGCCCTCGACCAGCTCATGACCGAGCTGGGCAACGCCGGTATTACCGAAGTAAACCTCGCAACAACCGGCGACACACCGCTGGGAGCCTTCACCCGGGTGCTCAGCAGCCTGGTTGACCAGGGTATCGACAGCCACTGGAAGCGGACGAACGCGACAACACCATGAGCGATCTGGTTCCACCTCCGTTTACCTCCGGCAAAACCTTGATGGAACGTGTGGAAGATGCACTTCTGCCGTTGATCAACCTTGTGTTTCTGCTGCTCATGTTTTTCATTGTTGCCGGCCAACTGACCGATGACCCACTTCCGGAATTGCCTGCCACGCAGCAGGCGGAGGACCGGCAGTCGCCGCACGCGGACATGATTGTCAGTGCCGAGGGCGAGTGGAAAGTGAACGGCGAGCTACTCGACAGGGACTCCCTGGTTGCCAGACTGCCAGAACCTGGCGAAGAGCAGCCCCTGAAAATCGCCGCTGCAGAACGAATCACCATGGCGGACCTGGAGACACTGTTCCGGTTGCTTGAGGAAGCCGGATACAAGGATATTCTGTTGTTGACGGAGCCTGGCCAATGATGCCGCAACAACCGCCCTTCCGGTGGGCACTCTTGCTGCTGGCATTCATGATCACTCTTGTCGCCCTGGTGTTCGCGTCTCCCGAAAAGACGGTGGAGCTCAACACTTTGGGCGAATCCGCGGTCAATACGGCGCCCGCTATTCGCATAAAGCTGGCCGGTGAACCCGCGCCGAAACCCGAAGCTGCGCCAAAGTCAGAACCCGAACCCCAACCGGAACCCAAACCAGAGCCAGAGCCAGAGCCAGAGCCGGAGCCGGAGCCGGAGCCTGAACCTGAGCCTGAGCCGAAACCTGAGCCAGCGCCTGAACCTCAGCCGGTAGCGGAACCCACGCCCGAGCCAAAGACCGCCGAAGCGCAAGCACCAAGCGGTGAGCCGGCAGAAACTGCAACGGAGCAACAATCACAGGCGACCGTTCCATTGCAGAACGCTGGCGTCAAATCAGAAGTGGACAATTACCTGTCCAGACTCAGCCGCCACCTTGCCCGGTATTATGAATATCCCCGCCGGGCAAGGCGCCTGGGCCAGGAAGGCACTCCTGTCATTGTGTTCGAATTCCAGAGGGATGGCTCGCTGATCGCCCACAGCCTGAGAACCAGCTCCGGACACCAGCTTCTGGACGAGTCGGCACTGGCCATGCTGGAGCAGGCAGCACCTCTGCCTGAGGTACCCGACGAGATTGCCGGACAAAAATTCCGCTACGCCTTGCCAGTGCGCTTCAGCCTTCGCTGAGCCTCGCCATGGCTGCGCCAGGTTGCAGCAGCCTTAACCATTCACGCACCGATCGGGTGCGTCGGATCAGCAATCGCGTCTTCACCCGCTTCGCGCGACATCCCTCTCAGAACGTTACCCTTTTGATTTATATCCGTTTTCCCCGGCAGACCGCCAAGCTGGCACAGTCTCTGCACCCACTCGGTTAGCGGAACCAATGTCGGTTCTGCTCACAGCGACAGATTCATTCAGACGACGGCGTCTACTCGCACCTGCAAATTGCAGGCACCGGGTACCGCCGTTTTTTTTGGCCGCTTGAAAAGTCCGGCCATCCGAGAGAAGTCAGGGGAAACATTATGTCTTACATCGTGCCTTCGGAGTTCGTCACCAAAATGGTCGACGCCGGCGAATCCAAGATCTACATGTCAACGCGGGACACACTGATTCGGGCCTTTATGGCGGGCGCCATTCTGGCGCTGGCTGCCGCGTTTGCCATTACCGTAGCGGTCGAGACCGGCGTGTTCCTGATCGGCGCCATCCTGTTCCCGATCGGCTTTTGCATGCTTTACCTGATGGGCTTCGACCTGCTGACCGGCGTGTTCATGCTCACGCCCCTTGCATTGCTTGATAAACGCCCCGGAGTGACCCCGGCAGCCATACTGCGCAACTGGGGTTGGGTATTCCTTGGCAACCTGGGCGGCGCACTGACCGTCGCCTTCATGATGGCGTTTATCTTCACCTACGGTTTCAATACCGATCCCGGTGCCGTTGGCGCGAAGATTGCCAGTGTTGGTGAAGCGCGCACGCTTGGCTACGCGGAGTTCGGTGCTGCCGGCTGGGCCACCATTTTCATTCGCGGCATGCTGTGCAACTGGATGGTCTCCATGGGCGTGGTTGGCGCCATGATTTCCACCAGCGTCAGTGGCAAGGTACTGGCTATGTGGATGCCCATCATGCTGTTCTTCTTCATGGGTTTCGAGCACTCCATCGTGAACATGTTCCTGTTCCCGTCTGCCATCATCATGGGCGGCGAGTTCTCGGTGATGGACTACCTGTGGTGGAACGAGATTCCCACCGTTCTGGGTAACCTGGTTGGCGGCCTCGCCTTTACCGGCCTGACCCTCTACACCACCCATGTGCGCACCGCGCCCAAGCGCAAGGTTGCGGAAACCTACAACGACGCTGCCCTGGCCCGTACCAACTGAGTCGGGGCGTCCTGCAACTCCGGCTGCCGCACCCGCCGGAGTTGCGTTTTCCTTGATCGAGGAAATGCCGTTTCCCAATGACCAGCTCCCTTTCCGTTTCCGCCGGCCAGTACTCCGACGCTGGCGTCAAACCAGTCAACCAGGACTTCCACGGTTTACTGGTGCCAAAGGGCCACCAGCTGATCACCAAAGGCATCGCCGTTGCCATCGCCGACGGCATCAGCTCCAGCAATGTCAGCCAGATTGCCAGCGAGTCCGCCGTCGCGGGTTTCCTCAGCGACTACTTTTCCACTCCGGAAAGCTGGTCGGTGAAACAGTCCGCCCAACGGGTGCTGCTCGCAACCAATGCCTGGCTTCATGCCCAGACCCGGCAAAGCCAATACCGCTATGACCGCGACCGAGGCTATGTCTGTACCCTGAGCGTGATGGTGCTCAGGTCCGCCACCGCACATCTGTTTCATATCGGCGACACCCGCATCTACCGGGTTCACCACGACCAACTTGAACAGCTCAGCACCGATCACCGGCTCTGGCTCTCCCCGGAAGAGAGCTGCCTGACCCGGGCCATGGGCATTGGCCATCAACTGGATATCGATTATCGAAGCCTGCCGATCCAGCCCGGCGATACCTTTTTGCTGGCGACCGACGGCATCCATGAGCACCTGGATGAGCGAACCATGGCCGGTATCATCCGGGAATCTGGCGATGATCTGGACGCTGCCGCCCGCCGGTTGGCAGCCCAGGCCCTCGAACAGGGCAGTGATGACAACCTGACCGCCCAGATCATCCGGGTGAACTCGGTCCCCGCGGTTCCGGAAAGCAGCGAGCTGTTTCACCAGCTGGCCCAGCTGCCCTTTGCGCCGGAACTTCAGCCGGGCCAACATCTGGACGGTTACCGGATTCTGAGACAGATTCACGCCAGCAGCCGCAGCCATGTCTACCTGGCGGTGGATGAGGAAACCGATACCCGGGTGGTGCTGAAGATGCCCTCACTGGAACAGAGACACGATCCGGTCTACCTGGAACAGTTTTCCACCGAGCAGTGGATTGCCAGGCGAATCAGCAGCGCTCATGTCGCAAGACCGTTCCAGTCCAGCCAACGACCCAGCTTTCTCTACCAGGCCACAGAGTTCGTGGAAGGCTGTACCTTGCGGCAATGGATGCTGGACAACCCGGCTCCGACACTTGATACCGTGCGTGATCTCGTTGAGCAGATTGGTAAAGGCTTGAGGGCATTCCACCGGCTTGAAATGGTGCACCAGGACCTGAAGCCGGAAAACGTGCTGGTGGATCCCCATGGCACTGTCACGCTGATTGATTTCGGTGCCACCCGGGTCGCCGGCCTTGAGGACTCTGAGATCGGCGAACAGGCGGTTCCTCGGGGGGCCGCCCTTTACAGTGCCCCTGAGACCTTTCTCGGCGAGCCCGGCAGCTGGCTATCAGACCAGTTCTCCCTGGGCGTGATTACCTACCAGTTGCTCACCGGCCAGCTTCCCTATGGCGCGGAAGTACCGAAAATCCATAGCCGGAACCAGCTTCGCGGGCTGAACTACCGGCCCGCGAGACACTTACGTGAGAATCTTCCCGCCTGGGTCGACGATACAATTGAAAAAGCGGTTCACCCTCAGGCCCACAGACGTTACCCGGCGCTCTCGGAATACCTGTACAAGCTGCGACACCCATCCGTCGACTGGCACAAGCGTCATCGGCCGCCGTTAATGGAGCGCAATCCCGTGGCCTTCTGGCAGGGTGTATCCGCGTTATTGCTCCTGGCGTTGCTGGCAGCCCTCGGCCTGGGCTGAAGCGGGTATTGCCCGAGCAAGTTTTTGCCCCACCAGCAATCCTTCGCCCGGCGTTCGGGCGCGCGGTTGCCTGGCCCGCCGGGGACATCTCCGAGAAAAAAGATAACCCACTGTTTTAAAAACTATTTCCTCTTCTGGCACAGGCTTTGTAATGAAAGTCCGCGTCCAGGGAACACCCGGGGACACTATTCATTCACAAGTCATGGAGCAGACTATGCCAACTCCTTGTTATATCAGCATCGAAGGCCAGACCCAGGGCAACATCACCGCCGGCGCATTCACGTCCGATTCTGTCGGTAACATCTACGTGGAAGGCCACGAAGACGAAGTGCTGGTGCAGGAATTCAGCCACGTTGTTACCGTACCGACCGATCCCCAGTCCGGTCAGCCATCCGGTCAGCGCGTGCACAAGCCGTTCAAGTTCACCTCCGCCCTGAACAAGGCCACCCCGCTGATGTACAACGCCCTCGCCTCCGGCGAGATGCTGCCCAAGGTCGAGCTGAAGTGGTACCGCACCTCTGTTGAGGGCAAGCAGGAGCACTTTTTCTCCACCATCCTCGAAGATGCGACCATTATCGACATCAACTGCAACATGCCCCACTGCCAGGACGCCGGCAACGCCGACTTCACCCAGCTGGTCACCGTTTCCCTGTCCTACCGCAAGGTAACCTGGGAGCACGCCGTTGCCGGTACTTCCGGTGCTGACGACTGGCGTTCGCCGATCGAGGCGTAATCACGCCAGAAGGGCCCCGCAGGGGTCCTTCTGCCTTTGCAGGGATGAAAAAAATGGATAGTCAATTGTCGGCCGAAGACATTGATAAAATCAGAGCCATCATGAAGGCGTTCTACGGCCATTCTGTTGCTTCAGGATTCACTGAAAGCAGCGTAACCGAAGAAACCGTGCGCGCTATCGCCCATATGCTCGTGGAAACCGTCGATTGTAGTAGATGGGTTGATGCTGTTCCTTCTCCACAGGACCTACTACGACCAACACGCAGGATCACAAAATGGGCTTTACGCCTGATTCGCGAGGCAGGGAAACCTTTTTTGCAGAACGAAGTGAAGGTAAGCTGGATTTGCCGAACTGTTCGTTCTGGCCAGTTCAGATCCTCTATCGAAACGACATTGAGATGAGACTCCCACCATGGCAAGGATAGCCCTAGCTTTATCATTTTTACTTCTTCTCTCCGGCTGCGCATCCCAATCTTCATTGGTCATTCAACCATACAGCGAACTAGCTATAGAAGTACCAGAAAAGATGTTCTCCTCTGTGAAGATGAGGGATGGCGAGCTTGTATTTTTGAGAAACAACCGGGTCGTAGGTTTTGTCAGATCGGAGGAGATTCCAAGTACAGTAAGCTCAAGTTCAGCGATTGACACCTCAACGACGCTTTTTGAGAGTGCCAATCAGGGTTCAAGTAAACCAATTTGGATGGAGCAAATTCCCGAAGCTCAGGTATTTGGAGTAGTTCAGGGGGACTTTAGAACCGTATTTATTGTACCGAACGGCCAAGCTCAATCGCTTATTACCTTCCAGGGCCCAGTTGAAAGCTCAACGTCATTGCGGATAAATGGCGCGAAGATTTCAGAATAATGCATAGCTACCACTCACCCGAGTCCCGAATTCAGCAGCCTTCCAGCAGCTTTACGTCGAAATACAACCGGTAATGAGAAGATTCATAATTTTAAGGATTGTTTTGGCCAGCCTGGTCTCAGGTTGTGCTGTAACTGACCAGGCATCCATTGAGTTTCGCACCTCCAACGATCTGACGTTCGAACTCAGTAAGAGTCGGTTTGATGCTATCGAAGTGCAGCCTTTCGAAACACAACTTTGGCTTGATTCAGCAATCGTTGGTTCGTTGAGGACTATGGAAACCAGCCCAGATTTTGAAACGGCCGTTGACGAAGTTCGGCAAGGATCTAACGAAACGCAACAATACTCTGGTAAGGTCAAAAAGTTGGATTTGGGTGGCAGCGCCTACGGCTTCTCGGTCACCGTCAAAGGCTACACCACTGCATTTATCGCGACCTCGGAACACCCTTCTTCATGGATTACCATTAGTACTCAGGATGACGTGTTCGGCGAAGTTCTATCTTCTTTGTCTGTCAGTAAAACACGCGAATGATCTATGCTGTCTATGTCAGGTTTTCCAGCTTTTCGGTATGACGGTCCAGCCCATTGGAGCCGTAAATATGCTGCAAGCGCTGCAAAAGTTCTTGCTTGATACTGTCTTCCGAAATAAGACTAGCCATAAGCCTGCCGACTCCATGGACCGGGTGGGCACCAAATTTCCTTGGGCGCGTCCACGTCTCTGCTCAGCATCAAAGGGCCGAGGAACTCAACCACCGCCTCTACTACCTCCGAAAAAGCCTCTGGCACATGTTCTTGGCCAAGGCGCTTACGGAAAGCCCGCCACTGTGGTTGCTTGCTGTCCATAAAAGCGGCAGAAAAGGGACTGGTTTCAGGGATTGCTGTCCCACGCTTTCGGAAGGTGCCCTCAACCGCCCCCTCGAGATTTTCCAACCGGAACTCGTGCTGACGCGAAAGCAGCCAGATATCGTAAAAGTCCTTCATCCGGCTGTTCAGTTCGCCAAGGTTGACCATCGCCTGGAACTTCTCAGCAATCGACGATTCCGGGGTGTAGCACTTAATCCGTGCAGTTGGAAAATCCAGCAAGCCCGGGAACTCCAGCCAGGATGGGAACGGAAATATGGGATCGCCAAAGCCAATGTCCAGTTGCATTGGAATCCTGGCGTTGTCGAGAAAACCGCTGAAGGTCACCCTTAGCCCCTGATAGTCTGCATCTTCGGTAATGGTCTCCGCCTTCAGGGTATCCGGATCAAATCGCAAGCCATCATCCGGCACCTCAGTCGCAATAATCTCGCCCACCTGGGCCAGAATAGCCTCTGGATCATTGCTGGTCTGGCCCGACATATCGATATCCCGTGTCGGTCTGCTGTTCGGCCCCTGCATTGCCCAGAACATCAGCGCACCTTTGAGGGTAAAGCAGCGGTTATGGGGCGACTGACTCAACCGGTAAAGAAACCGCTCCATGGCGTAATACTGCAGCAGTTCATCAAAGCGACGCTTTTCTTCCCGGGACTTATTCAGCAATCTCTGCCGAACGGACGCAGCAGTGTTTTGTGCCACCGTGATCTCCTTTCACTCTTTTTATTCCATCGCCAGGATGATTCTGTTCACAGCTTGGCTTCCAAGTAGGGTGCCATGACATTGGCGACCCTGCAGATTCTGGCATATTCCATCAGTTTTCCTGGACGGAAGTTTTTGCGGGTGCGGTATAGATCCAACGCCTCCAGAACCACATCCATGCCGATTCGATTCCGGAACTTGAAACAGTCGGCCAGGGTTTTCTCCGGGTTGTAGACGTTCAGGGTGATGGCATCCACGTCAACCTGTTCAATGCCTTCACTAAAGGCCCGCCCGGAGAACCGGTACCCGGCTACCGGCGGATAATCCAGCACCGGCAAACGGGCATCCCGCTCCACCGCCAGATGCACCTGATGGGGAATCTGTGTAGTAATGTCGTGCCAGGCCAGCGCGGAAATCAGGCAAAGCACCGCATTGGGAAAACGGGTAGCGGCAGCCACCAGATCCGGGTTCTCTATTGAGGGCAGGTCCGCCAGCCGGTAAATGCCACGGCTGACCGGCTCAATCAGCCCCTCGTCCCGAAGCTGATAGAACTGGTACCGGCTAAAGCCCCGAGCCAGCGCTTCTGTCAGGCGGAGCTGACCGCCGCGTTGACGGAACATGGTTTGGAGTTTTGCCCTGGAAGATCGGGCGGAGTCGGAGCCAGACAAATCGTCACCACTTATTTATATATGGTGACAGTTTGTCTGAATGGCATAGGTCATTCAAGTGTCGGCTTTGCTGGACCTTTCCCAAGGTCGATAATCAGTACCACCGCATAATATTGCCGAGCCAGACCATAGCAAACCGTAAATTCGAACGTTAAGCTTGTTTGGTATTACGCATCCGTGAAGTAGCCAGGTACCCAAGTTTGCAGAAAACGCCCCTACCAACCCAGACCGCCATCAGCCTTGGCGAACTCATGTGCGCCGTCACCCGGGACTGGCTCTGGCAACCGGCGGAGCAATGGGTCCGGGAACGCAATCCGGGCAGCGTCCTGCATTGCCGGGTTGGGTCCGGCCAGGCCACCTATCACCGTTACGATTCTCGAGACGGGCAACACCTGATCACCTACGGTGCCCGCATGATTGCCGCCAAGCACCAGCCGGAGACGGCGAGCGGCTGGCTGTCAGGCCGAGAGATCCGGAAACGGGGGTACTTTGGCGGGGAACTGAGCACTCTGAATCTGTTGGCACACACCTGCTGCCACGAGTTTGCCCATCTCCTGCAGCAAAGTGCCGGCCAGCGATATCGGGGCTCTGTGCACAACCGCCATTTCTATACCATTCTGGATGAGTTGCACGAGAACGGGGCGGCGCAAGCGACCCGTAAGGCCCTGGCAGATGAGGCGAGGGAACAGGGTCTGGCGCTACCGGATACGCCCTTCGAGCCTGTGGACACAAGGCAACAGATGGCCCACTGGCAGGTGGGCGATACCGTGCGTTTTGGTGCCGGCCGGCGGGAACTGCACGGGCAGATCATTCGGGTCAATCGAAAGACCTGCACCGTGGACGGCATCGGGCACTCGAAAGGGGTGCGATACAGAGTGCCTGTGCAGATGCTAAGCCCGCTTACACCACCTCGGTAGAGGCAACCAGGAGGCTCCGTATCTCCGGCACACAGGACCCACAGTTGGTGCCACACTTGAGCTCACGGCCGAGGGCATCGACGCTGTTGGCACCCCGCCCAATTGCCTGCTGAATCTGTCGGTCCCCAACCTGGAAGCAGCTGCAAACCAGGTTGCCAGCATCATCCCCATCGACGGCCTTTGCCGCCAGCAGGCCGCGCCGGCTCGCCTCGTCGAGCTCTGGCTGACTAAAGCAGCTGACCAGCCAGTCCACGGATGGCAAGGCAGCCGCGTCACGATCCACCATGAGTACCGCCTCCAACTGACCATTGCGCAACCGCGCCGCCCGGAAGCGGCCTTCGCGGACATCTTCCATCACCAGCTGCGGCTGGCCGCCGAGCCAGTCTGGCACAGCACTTTTCCAATCCATTTTGCACTGCCCCGCCACGATCCAGCTATCGCAATCGGGCAGAACCTGTTGGGCCCAGTAGTCTGCCTTCCAGCGTTTTGGACGATCCCGTCGCACCAGCAAACGTCCATACCAACGGGCAGGCCAGTGGGTGAGGGTAGCACGACCGTGCTTGGCTTCCGGTTGCCCGGATATCGGGTCTACCAGGCTGTCAGTAAGCGCTGTAGCCAGACCCTGCCCGGTGAACTGATCGTTCCAGTGGATCGGCACAAACACCTCACCACGCCGCTGCTCCGGCGCACTGCGCACCCGGCCGACAAAGTGCCCATGGGCACTCTTCAGTGTTGCCAATGCCCCCGGGGTGAGGGAAAGCGCCCGAATATCCTCGGGATGCACCTCAATGAACGGCTCGGGGCGATGGGCCAGCAACCGGCTGGACCGGGCTGTCCGGGTCATGGTGTGCCACTGGTCCCGGATACGGCCGGTATTCACGATCAACGGAAACGCTTCATTCGGATTCCTGGCCGGTAATCGAGAGGCAACTGGCATCAGTCGAGCGCGCCCGTTGGCGGTCGCGAACCGACCGTCAGTGAACAGTCGCCTGGAATCAGACGCCGCCCCGGTAACCGGCCATTGGACAGGCTCAAGCAACTCGTATTGTTCATTGCTCAACTCCGCCAGCCCGGAAATATCAAAGAAACGCTGACCGGCGTTCTCGAACCCCGACAACCGGGCATGTTCCCGGAAAATGTCCGCGGGCTTCCCATAGTCAAAGCCCGCCTGGTGTCCCAGGGCGCGGGCCACCGCACTGACGATCCACCAGTCGGGCCGGGCCTCTCCGGGCAACGGCAAAAAGCGCCGCTGACGGGAAATGCAGCGTTCGGAATTGGTAACCGTGCCGTCTTTCTCACCCCAACCTGCCGCCGGCAACAGGATGTCCGCATGGCGAGCGGTGTCTGTGTCCCTGACGCAATCAGACACAATGACAGTCGGGCACAGGTCCAGAGCCCGCCGAATACGATGGGTCTCCGGCAAACTGACCGCAGGGTTGGTGGCCATGATCCACAACACCTTGATATCACCCCGCTCAACCGCATCGAACAGGTCGACGGCTTTCATGCCCGGTCCATCTGCGACCGCCTCGGTCTCCCAGAACCGGGCCACGCGGTCCCGGGCATCCGGTCTGTCGTAATCCATATGAGCGGCAAGGGTGTTGGCCAGCCCACCCACTTCCCGGCCACCCATGGCATTGGGTTGGCCGGTCAGGGAAAAGGGGCTGGCGCCGGGCTTTCCCACCCGGCCTGTGGCCAGATGGCAGTTGATAATGGCGTTGCCTTTATCGGTGCCGGCTGAGGACTGGTTGATGCCCTGGGAGAACGCCGTCACCGTGCGCTGTTCTTCTGCGAACCATCGGTAAAAGGCAATGACATCTTCTACCGGCAGTTCACAGATCCTGGACACCGCTTCGGAAGAGGGTGCCGCGATTCTGGCAGCGCTGAGGCTGGCGTCGAAACCCTCACAATGGTCCTCCAGATAGCCATTATCAACAGCCTGCTGGTCGGCCAGCCAGACCAGTAAGCCATTGAACAGCACCGTATCGGTCCCGGGGCGGATGGCCAGATGCAAATCCGCCAGATCGCTGGTCGCGGTTTTACGGGGATCAATCACTACGACCCGGCGACCGGGTCGCGCCGAAGCCTGCATTCTCTGATAGAGCACCGGATGCGCCCAGGCCGCATTGCTGCCGGCCAGCACCAACAGGTTGGCCAACTCCAGGTCTTCATAACAGCCGGGAACCAGATCCCCGCCAAAGGCCCTTTTATGGGCTGCAACGGCAGACGACATGCACAGGCGGGAATTGGTATCCACGTTGGGTGTGCGGATAAACCCCTTGGCGAGTTTGTTGGCCACGTAATAATCTTCCGTCAATAACTGACCGGAGAGATAGAAGGCCACAGACCGGGGCCCATGAAGCGCCACTGATTCACGAATCCGTCGGGCCACTTCCGCCACTGCCTGCGGCCAGGCACTTTCACGACCGTGAACAACAGGCCGCAACAGTCGTCCATCAGGAGTCAGCGTTTCGTGTAAGGCAGAGCCCTTCACGCAAAGGCGCCCCAGATTCGCCGGATGTGCCTCATCCCCGCGGGTCGCAGATGGCGTTGCGCTCACTCCACAACCCACACCGCAATACGGGCAGGTGGTTTGAACCGTCGCCGGTTTTTTGTTGGTACCGGTCACAGCACCTCCTCGGGTTTCATAAAAAAAGCCCGCCAATCCGGATGCCTTGGAGGCGCATCAGGGGCGGGCTTCTTTGCCAATGGAATCAGGTTGTCTTGAACAGTCGCATTACCGGCTGCAATAACAGGGCCATTCCGATCAAGGGCGGCTCCGGGCTCTGCCAGACACCGACTATGGCGGCTCTCGAGGATTTCAGCCCCGCATCAATGCGCCAAGGCTCCGGGCCAACCATCAAATCCGGTATCAAAGTGGTGCAAACCTGGCCTACCACGCACTAAAACCAGACGAATGCCCGCTCACCATACCTGCCGCCTCCTCGAAGAACTCTCCTAACTCGTTGTTTTATTGAGACCAGCCGAGATGGCACGGCCCGTGCAAGACTATAAACAGAGACGCGCGTTACGACTCAACAGAAAACTGATCCCCAGGCACAGGCGCCTGCTTTCCGGCAACGGAGAGCGGGCGTTTTTGCGTTTGGGCCACACAGAATGAGGTATATCCATGTACACGCTCACACGAAGAACCGCCCGCTGGCTCACTCGAATTCTGCTTACAGCCACCGTCTGGACAGTCAGCACGGGGGCTCACGCGGAGATCGGTCCGGCCGAGAAGCCGGACCTCAAGCTCGGCTTTATCAAGCTGACCGATATGGCGCCCCTGGCGATTGCCTGGGAACAGGGCTTCTTTATGGACGAAGGCCTGTTTGTTGAACTGGAAGCGCAAGCGAACTGGAAGGTCCTGCTGGACCGGGTGATTACCGGAGAACTGGATGGCGCCCATATGCTCGCCGGCCAGCCTCTCGGCGCCTCCATTGGCTACGGCACCCGGGCCGATATCATCACGGCCTTCAGCATGGACCTGAACGGCAATGGCATTACGGTTTCAAACGATGTCTGGGACACCATGAGCCAGCACATCCCCGACAATGCCGACGGCAGGCCCGAACATCCCATTAGCGCCAGCGCGCTGCGGCCGGTCGTGGAAGCAGCCCGGGATCGGGGCGAACGGTTCCGGATGGGCATGGTGTTTCCCGTGTCCACCCATAATTACGAGCTTCGCTACTGGCTGGCGGCCGGTGGCCTGAATCCCGGCTACTACGCGCCCCAGCGCGGCGACACCAGCGGCACCCTGGAAGCCGACGTGCATCTGTCCGTAACTCCGCCGCCGCAGATGCCCGCCACCATGGAGGCGGGCACCATCCAGGGCTACTGCGTAGGTGAGCCCTGGAACCAGCAGGCCGTGTTCATGGGCATCGGCGTTCCGGTGATTACTGACTATGAGATCTGGCCGAATAACCCGGAAAAGGTCTTCGGCGTAACCCGTCAGTGGGCCGAGGACTACCCGAACACCCATCTGCGCCTGCTGCGCGCCATGATTCGCGCCGCCCACTGGCTCGATGAGAACAACAATGCCAACCGGGACGAGGCCGTGAAAATCCTGGCCCGGCCCAGCTATGTAGGTGCCGATGAGGCGGTGATTGCCAACTCCATGACCGGCACCTTCGAGTATGAAAAAGGCGACGTTCGCGAAGTCCCGGATTTCAATGTCTTCTTCCGGTATCACGCCACCTACCCGTATCCGTCCGATGCCATCTGGTATCTCACCCAGATGCGCCGCTGGGGCCAGATACCCGAGGCCAAGCCGGACGACTGGTATATGGAAACCGCAGCCCGGGTTTACCGGGCCGACATCTACCAGCAGGCAGCTCGTTCACTGATTGCCGACGGCACGCTGAAGGCCAAGGATTTTCCGGACTTCGATGCCGAGAACTTTCAGCGCCCGCAACAGGGCGAGCTGATTGACGGTATCGCCTTCACCCCCCGAACACCCAACGCCTATATCGACAGTTTCGAGATCGGCCTGAAAGGTACGCAAACCCCGTAACCGGGTTTGCAAGGAGGTTTGATAACCATGACTACGATTACTTCGGCCAAAAAACCCTCCCAGCCGCCGCGCTGGCTGGGCCAGAGATTCAGGTCCCTCGGTGAGTCGCTGACACCCGGCCAGCTCGCCGCCACCGGGCGCCAGATGTTGCTGCCACTGATAGGTATTCTGGTATTCGTCGGTTTCTGGCATCTGGCGGCACCGCAGGTGGATACCTCACTGGGCAGCTTCCCGGGCCCGGCACAGGTCTGGGAACAATCGGGGCAACTCTGGCAGGAGCACGTCAACCAGCGCGAGCGGGCCGACAAGTTCATTGCCATGCAGGAAGAGCGGAACGCCCGGATTCTGGCGGACAACCCCGAGGCTGAGGTCAGGATTCGGAATTACCCCGGTGCCCCCACCTTTCCCGACCAGATCCTGACCAGTCTGGTTACGGTCCTGGCCGGATTCATCGTGGCGACCGCTATCGCCGTGCCCCTGGGCATCGTGGTTGGCCTGAACCGGCACTTTCAGGCGGCGGTCAACCCGCTGATTCAGGTTTTCAAACCGGTGTCACCGCTGGCCTGGTTGCCGCTGGTGACTATGGTGGTCTCAGCAACCTACGTGAGCGACGACCCGATGTTCGAGAAGTCGTTCCTGACCTCCATGATCACGGTCACCCTGTGCAGTCTCTGGCCCACGTTGATCAATACCAGCGTCGGTGTGGCCGCGGTCAATCCGGATCTGCTGAATGTCTCCCGGGTGCTGCGGCTGTCGTTCTGGACCCATGTCCGCAAGGTGGTTTTGCCTTCTTCGGTGCCGATGATCTTCACCGGCCTTCGGGTGTCGCTGGGCATTGCCTGGATGGTGCTGATCGCGGCCGAGATGCTGGCCCAGAGCCCGGGGCTGGGCAAGTTTGTCTGGGACGAGTTCCAGAACGGCAGCAGCCAGTCCCTGAGCAGGATCATGGTGGCGGTTCTGGCTATCGGGTTTATCGGGTTTGTGCTGGATCGGGTGATGCTGTTGATTCAGCGCAGGGCGGCCTGGAACGAATGAGCCCTGGTTTGGAGTATGCCGCACCGGGCAGGGGATGCCTCCCGGGACACGCGGTGAATACATCCCTGTACGCTCCGCAAAAACATCCATGTTTTTGAGGGTCCCGGGAGGCATCCCCTGCCCGGTGCTCCGCATGATTGAGAGGTGACTTCTATGAGTAAAACACATTTGGAACTGACTGGTGTTGAGATGGCGTTTGATACGCCGAAGGGGCCATTTGTGGCCCTGGACAACATTAATCTGAAGATACAGAAGGGCGAGTTTGTTTCCCTGATTGGCCACTCCGGTTGTGGCAAGTCCACCGTCCTGAACATTGTGGCTGGCCTGCTTCAGGCGACCAGGGGCGGCTGTGTGCTGGATGGCCATGAGGTGAATTCGCCGGGGCCGGAGCGTGCGGTGGTGTTTCAGAACCATGCGCTGATGCCCTGGCTGACGGTGTACGAGAATGTCGAGCTGGCAGTGCAGCAGGTTTTTCGAAAATCCATGGGCAAGCAGGAGCGACGCGACTGGATTCATCACAACCTGGAGCTGGTGAATATGGCCCATGCGGCGGACAAGCGGCCGGGTGAGGTCTCCGGTGGTATGGCCCAGCGAGTGGGGATTGCCCGTGCCCTGGCCATGAAACCCAGTGTGCTGCTGATGGACGAGCCGTTTGGCGCACTGGATGCACTGACGCGGGCCCACCTGCAGGACTCACTGATGGAGATTCAGCAGGAGTTGAATAACACCGTTATCATGATCACCCACGATGTGGACGAGGCGGTGTTGCTGTCAGACCGGATCATCATGATGACCAACGGGCCCGAGGCCACCGTGGGCGAGGATCTCTACATTGACCTGCCCCGGCCGCGCAACCGGGTGACTCTGGCCGATAACCCGGAATACGTGCATTACCGGCAGGAGGTCTTGCGCTTCCTGTACGAGAAACAGCGCAAGCTGGAGCACATCTCGCCACGTCGTTCGGGAAAGCCGGAAGCCTCCGAGGGTGAGCAACCGAAGGCCCGGGCCGCCAGGGCGTGATACGTTTCGGTTACTTCAGCACATCCGCCATGGACACCAGGGCCCGGGCTACCTCGGGCAACTTCCGGCCCTGGTCCATGGCCAGTTTCCTTAATACCCGGTGAGCTTCGTCGTTGCTGATCCTGCGATGCTCCATCAGCAGTAGCACGGCTTTTTCCTGGGTTTTGCGGTCTTCCAGAGCCTCCCTGGCACTCTGCAGTTCATCGGTCATCTGTTGCAGGCGCCGGGTCTGCTCCTGGACCAGATCGAAGATGGAGCGGCCAAACTGCTGACCAATACCATCGCTGGCCCAGGACTCACCGGCCTGTTGTTCGTTTCCGGAATCGCACAGCACCAACATGGGTTGAGAAGCCGGTTCCTGGGCATCCAGGGAAGTAATCAGGGTTTCCTGGTGGGCCAGCGAGTTTCTGGCATCGGCAAAACGCTCGGTGCAACGGGCGTGAAAACAGCCCTCCACGGAATCCTCTATCTTTTTGAGCTCATCCATCCGCTCAGACATGAGCCTGAACCATTCATCGGCCAGGGCCGGATCCAGGTCTTTATAACGACCGATGGCAGTGCCCCGCTGGCGAAGTTTTTCAATTTCGGACTCACGGGGGTTTTCGCGCAGTTTTTCCCACAGGTCCAGGGAACCCTCATCGGCAAAGCTGTTAAACACCTCGAAACAGCGTTCCTGCGCCTCAATCAGGTGCGCCATGCGCTCTGACAGTGCACGATCAAACCGGCCACTGGAAAACCCCGCCGAACCGACAGCCCGCTCCTGTCCACAGAATTCTTTGCCGTTCATCAGGTGCACCATGGCCACCAGAAGCCCCGCTATGGTGGGGTCAACCGCGGTATCTGCGGCCTCAAACACCACCGCAATCAGGTTGTGGATCAGGGTACTGTAATCCTCGGTGGCAGAGGCCGCGGTTACTTTCCGGGCCACCACACACCGTCGCAGTTCGGGCAAGCCCTCAAGGCCGTGAAGGGCGCTCGCAAGCTGGTTAAGCAGGCGGCTACTGACAGGATGCGCCGTCAGTTCCTGGTGAATCTCGGCAAGGGCCTGCTCAAACTCCGCACGGAGCCGATCCGACGTCGCAACCAGGTGTTTTCGCTCCTGGGCAAACTTTTCGCCGGAAGAACCAAGAAACACGTTGGACGCACCCCGCTCGCACTGCAGTGCATGTACCAGATTGCTGATGCACTGGACCAGTTTGCCCATCTGCAAGAAGTACTGGAGGTTCATCAACTCGCAGCTTTTCGAGGCAATCAGGTAGTCGCCCGCGGATGGCGATTTATAGGCGGCGGCACGTTTGGTGTTCATAACAGACTCCGGAGGCAGACAGCCTCAAATGCGACAATCACGGTCAGATCAGTCACTCGCGTAACCAACCTCTTGCCAGTGCGCAGCAATTACCGCGCCACCGCATCTGGCCCAAAACCGTGCAATCCGCCCCGTCGCGGGGCAGTTTTCAAGTGTTCGTACTGGTGATAGCAGCCTTATAAAATTTTAACCATCTGATTTTTAAAGGTTCGCAGAACTGGCACGAAGATCGCTTTGCAATTAGTAAGGACGAACGTCCCGGCCAAGGATCAGGCCGGACCATCAGATCATTGTTGTTGGCATTGGCGCCGGACCATCGATTTCCCCTCGGGAATAGATGCTCCGGCTTTTTTTGTTTGGTCGAAAAGTACGGGTTCGAGCGAAATGACAGGAAACACTGAATCGACACTGGTGATCTGCGGGCACGGCATGGTTTCGCAACGCCTGCTGGAAGCTCTCTGCCGTGGGCGAGTCAGACCGTTTACCCGCATCATCGTGTTCAACGGCGAAGCATCCGCTGCCTACAACCGGATACAACTCTCGCTGCTGCTCGCCGGTGAAACAAACGAAGCTTCGCTGGCCTTGCAGCAGGACGAGTGGTTTCGGAACAGCGGTATTGAAGTCTGCAACGGAGAACCGGTAGTCACCATCAATCGGGAAGATCAGACGGTGACCACCGGATCCGGTCGGGTACAGCCCTACACCCATCTGGTGCTGGCCACCGGATCGAGGCCCGCAAAACCGGGGCTACCGGGCGCAGACCTTCCGGGTGTCATGACCTTCCGGGACCTGGAAGACACCAGGACCCTGATTGAGTCTGCTGGCCGCCATCGGCGGGCGGTGGTCGTCGGCGGAGGCTTTCTTGGCCTGGAAGCCGCTGAAGGTCTCCGCCAGCGTGGTATGGCCGTCACCCTGCTGCACCGCAGCGGCCATCTTCTGAACCGTCAGTTGGACAGCATCGGGGGTCAGCTCCTGCAACAGCACATGGAAGAGCGGGGCGTAAATATTCGCACCGGAACGGCTCCCAAAGCCCTGCTCGGGCGTTCCATGGTCCGGGCCGTCCAGCTGGATGACGAAACTCTCGTCAGCACGGATCTGGTGCTGTTCGCCACCGGTATCACGCCTGCTACCGAGCTTGCCCGGACTGCCGGCCTGGAATGCGATCGCGGCATTCTCGTGGACGGGCAGCTACGCACCAGCGACCCGGCAATCTCTGCACTGGGTGAGTGTTGTCAGTCGGGAAACACCACCTTCGGACTGGTGGAGCCCGGGTACCAGCAGGCCGAGGTGCTTGCAGGCGTGCTCAGCGGAAACACTCCAGACGCCGAGTATCGGCCAGTGGATACTCCGACCCGCCTGAAGATCAGCGGCGTTCCGATTTTCTCCTGCGGACAGATCAGCCCCGACGGGGACACCGAATCCGTGGTCTGGCAGGACCACGAACAGAACCACTATTGCCGGCTGCTGATCCGCAATCAGCGCCTGACCGGCGCCGTACTGCTGGGCGACACCCGGGACGGCCCCTGGTACAGCCAGCGCATTCAGCAGCAGGACGATATTTCCCGCTACCGGAACTTCATTGCATTCGGCAAGAACTACTGCGAGGCGGCGGCATGAGCCGCTCCGGAAAGAGGACAGACCCATGAGCAAGAAAACCCTGATAGTCGTCGGCAACGGCATGGTCGGCCATCACTTCCTGGAACAATTCTGCGCCAGCCCGGCCGCTGCCGATTTCGAGATCATCGTGTTCGGCGAGGAAAAACAGCTGGCCTATGACCGGGTTCACCTGTCCGAGTATTTCGGCGGCTCCAGCCATGCCGATCTCGCCATGGGCACGCTGGAGTGGTACACCGAGCAGGGGATTCAACTGCACCTGAACGAACAGGTAACCGGCATCAACCGGGAACATCGCACCCTGGAAACGCCCCGTGGCAGCTACCGGTACGACGAACTGGTGCTGGCCACCGGCTCCTATCCGTTTGTGCCTCCCATCAAGGGCAATGATCGCCCGCACTGCCTGGTTTACCGGACCCTGGATGATCTGGATGCCATTCGTGCCAGCTCAGAAGGTGCCCGCACAGGCGTGGTGGTAGGCGGTGGCCTGCTGGGCCTTGAAGCTGCCAATGCGCTCAAGAGCCTGGGATTGGAAGCCCACGTTGTGGAATTTGCGCCCCGGCTGATGCCGGTTCAGCTTGATACCGATGGCGGCGCCCTGCTGCGCCACAAGATTGAGGAGCTTGGCGTTCAGGTGCACACCGAGAAGGCCACCACAGCGATCACCGAGGGCGAGGATGCCCGTCTGCGCATGAATTTCAGCGACGAATCCTTCCTCGAGACAGACCTGATCGTCTTCTCCGCAGGCATTCGGCCCCAGGACGCCCTGGCCCGGGCCAGCGGCCTGGAGATCGGCGAGCGCGGCGGCATCGTGATCGACAACCACTGCACCACCTCGGACCCACATGTGCACGCCATTGGCGAGTGCGCACTTTGGGAGCAGAAGATTTTCGGCCTGGTGGCCCCCGGCTATACCATGGCCCGCACATTGTCTTCCGCCCTGAACGGCGATCGAGACACTGCTTTCACCGGTGCCGACATGAGCACCAAGCTCAAATTGCTGGGTGTAGACGTGGGTTCCATCGGCGACGCCCATGCCCAGACCCCGGGCGCTCGCAACATCCGCTTTAACGATGAACAGGCCGGCCACTATCGGCGCATGGTGATCAGCGAGGATGGCAAGACCCTGCTGGGCGCCATTCTGGTGGGTGACAACAGCCACTACGACACCCTGCTGCAATACGCCCTCAATGGCATCACCCTGCCGGAGAATCCGGAAACCCTGATCCTGCCGGAGAGCCAGGGCGGCGCGCCGGCCCTGGGCCCGGATGCCCTTCCGGAAACCGCCTCGATCTGCTCCTGCCACAACGTGACCAAGGGCGATATTTGCGGCGCCATTGATGCCGGTTGCTCGGACCTTGGCAGCGTCAAGGCCGAAACCAAGGCCAGCACGGGCTGCGGCGGCTGCACCGCCCTGCTCAAGAACGTGGTGGACAGTGAGCTGGAAAAACGCGGCGTGGAGGTCAGCAAGGATCTGTGCGAGCACTTCCCGTACAGTCGCCAGGAGTTGTTCCACCTGGTGAAGGTGAACGGCATCCGCACCTTCCGCACCCTGATCAGTCAGCACGGCAAGGGCCACGGCTGCGACATCTGCAAACCGGCCGTGGCCTCGATTCTGGCCACCTGCTGGAACGAGCACATCCTGGCCACCGACCACGTGCCGCTTCAGGACACCAACGACACCTTCATGGCCAACATGCAGAAGAACGGCACTTACTCGATTGTGCCGCGCATTCCCGGCGGCGAGATCACCCCGGACAAGTTGATTGTGCTGGGTGAGGTGGCGAAGCAATACGATCTGTACACCAAGATCACCGGTGGCCAGCGCGTGGACCTGTTCGGTGCCACCCTGAGCCAGTTGCCAGAGATCTGGGAAAAACTGATTGCCGCCGGGTTCGAGACCGGCCATGCCTATGGCAAGTCACTGCGTACCGTGAAGTCCTGCGTTGGCAATACCTGGTGTCGCTACGGCGTTCAGGACAGCGTGGGCATGGCGATTCGCCTGGAGGACCGCTACAAAGGCCTGCGGGCGCCCCACAAGGTGAAGATGGCGGTCTCGGGCTGTACCCGGGAATGCGCGGAAGCCCAGAGCAAGGACTTTGGTGTGATTGCCACGGAGAACGGCTGGAACCTGTATGTCTGCGGCAACGGTGGCATGCGGCCCCGCCACGCCGATCTGTTTGCCACGGATCTGTCTGACGAGGAGCTGATCCGGACCATTGACCGGGTGGTGATGTTCTATGTGCGCACGGCCGACCGGCTGCAGCGCACCAGTGTCTGGATGGAAAATCTGGAGGGCGGCCTGGAGTACCTGAAGCAGGTGGTTCTTGAGGACAGTCTGGGGATCGGCGCTGAGCTGGAGGAGCACATGGAGGGGATTGTTGGGACCTACCAGTGCGAGTGGAAGACGGCCGTCGAGGATCCGGAGAAGCGGAAGCGGTTCCGGGAGTTTGTTAATGCGCCTTCGCAGTGCGATCCGGTTCAGGAGTGGACTGTTGAGCGGGGGCAGCGTCGGCCTGTTTTGGAGTCCGCGTAGACTTATGGTTGAGGGGCGGAGCGCAGGGGTAGGTATCTTTCCCCTCGGGAAAAAGAACTCGCTTCGCTCAGACACCTTTTTCCTGTCGGGGAAAGATACCTACCCCCACGCTCACCGGGCCATCAGTTAACGCCTAAGCAAAAAAACCGGAATTTTATAGGCCGAATCGAACTGAAGGGCAAAACGATTTGGTTCATTACAGAAACAAGTTTGGAGGAATGCATGAAACCACGCACTCGTTGGGAAGCCGTCTGTACCGTAGACGATTTGGTGCCGGAATCCGGCATCGCGGTCTGGACACCGGATGGGCCGGTGGCGGTGTTTTATCTGCCGCACCGGCTGCCGGCGTTGTTTGCCATCAGCCATACGGACCCGTTCAGCGGCGCCAATGTGCTGGCCCGGGGGATTACCGGGGATCTGAAAGGGGAGCCGGTGGTGGCGTCGCCGTTGTACAAGCAACATTTCAGTCTGCTTACGGGTGTCTGTCTGGAAGACGATACCGTGCGGGTCAAAACCTACCCTGTCCTGCTGGACGGCAACCAGATCCGCTTGGAAGTACGGGCCAACCAGCGAGAATCCATCGCGGCCTAGGCCCTTAACAATGCCGGCGAAAGCCGGCGCGTGGTATGGGAAGTCTTTGTGCAGGGGAAAAGATGTCTGAGCGAAGCGAGTTGCTTTTCCCCGGAAGAAAGACTTCCCATGGCGCGTGACGGCGATACTCCGAGGCTAAACCTCTCTGGAGCGACGCCAACGCTCCCGCCAGCCAAGAACAAAGATGGTCAGTGACGGCAGAAAAGTCACGGTTACGATCGCTGCCCCCAGCAGGCCAAACAGAACGATAGCGCCCACGCCGCGATAGAGCTCGGTGCCTTCGCCGGGCAGGAACACCAGGGGCGAGAGGCCGCAGATGGTGGTCAGGGTGGTCATGGCAATCGGGCGCAGGCGGGTCTGGACGGCGGCGGTGACGGCCTGTACTACGGTAACGCCTTTCTGGCGCAGGTTCTGCCGGGCCTGGTCCACCACCAGGATGGGGTTGTTCACCACGGTTCCCATCAGGATCAGGAAGCCCAGCATGGTAATCATGTCGAAGGGTTGTCGCAGAGGCTGGAGGCCGATCATGGGCAGCAGGCCACCGACCAGGTTCATCAGGGCCAGGCCCACAATGCCACCGGCCACGCCAAGCGGTATTGCGGTCATGATCAGCAGCGGGAATCCCCAGTGCGCGAAGATGGCCACCAGCAGCAGGTAGACAATGGCAATGGCAATGGCAATGATGAAATTGCCGGTCAGAGCCTCCCGTGTGGCATTAAGCTGATCGCTGGCGCCGGAAATATCCACGTTCACATTCGCGGGCAATGCGCCGCTGTCCCGCATGAACTGCAACAGTTCCGTGCGTACCCTCTCAACGCCGGCTTCGAGCGGCACATCGTCCGGGGGAATCACGTTCAGAGTCACCGTGCGGCGACCGTCCACCCGGCGGACCGTGCTGGTATCGACGGTTTCCTCGATGGTAGCCAGGCTGGAGAGCGGCAGGGTAGCACCCTGGGGGGTGTGCACCATGACATCCGGCAGGCTGTCCAGTGACGGGTTGCGACCCTCGCTGCCGTAGACGTAGATATCGATCTTTTCGTCGTCCAGGAAGAAATCGTCGACGTAGCTGCCCTCGGTTAGAGAGGCTACGGTGAAGCCAATGCTTTCTGCTCCCAGACCCAGTTCAGCCGCGCGATCCCAGTCGGGCATAATCTGGATCAGCGGTTGCGCCAGGGACAGCGTGGAGGGCTGGCTCTGGATGCGGGGGTTGTCGAAGATCTCCTCGGCCCGCTGGTAAGCGGCATTGGCGGCGCTGTAGACCGACACCAGGTCCGGGCCGGAGATGTCCAGGTTGATGCTGCGGGTGCCGCCGTCGTTGCTGGAAATGATGGAGCCCTTGGCCGCGAAGGCGCGCATGCCCGGGAACTGTTCATAGAACCGGGTGATCTCGTCCATCAGGGCTTCGATGTGCCTTGGATTCAGGGTCTCGGCGATGATCCGGATCCTGGTGGGCGTTACCTGCATGTTGAGATAGGCCATGGGCGGCACGCTGGTTTCGCCCGCGGCGTAGGCCTGGCCGTCCGCGTTCACGTGGGGCAGGAAGTAGTCTTCCACCTGGCGGGCAATGGCTTCCATCTCCTGCAGGTTGTAACCCGGCGGCGCCGACATGGCGGCAAAGGTCTTGGGCTCCTCGCCTTCCGGCAGGTATTCGGCGGGTGGGGTCAGCACAAAAATCACCCACAGGCTGAAGCCGACGGTGGCTGCCATCACCAGAAGCCGGCGCACCGTGCCATTCACCAGCCATCGCACCGCCCCCATGGCGGCCCCGCTCCAGCGACCCGAGGTTTCGTTGCCGTATTCATCGGTGGTCACGCCCCGGCGGCCGAAATCCAGCCGGGCACAGAGGGTGGGTATGATGGTGATTGCCACCAACATGGAGGCGAGAATGGCAGCAGAGATGGCAATGGCCACGTCGGAATACAGCTGGCCCGCCTCTTCCTCGATAAACAGGATCGGCAGGAACACCAGGATGGTTGTGGTGGTGGACGCCAGCACCGCCGGCCAGACTTCACGCACGCCCTTGAGGGCCGATTCGAAACGGTCCAGCCCCAAACGCCGGTGTCGCTCGATGTTCTCAAGCACCACGATGCTGTTGTCCACCGTCATGCCGATGGCAAAGGCGATACCGGCCAGAGAGATCACGTTGATGGTGCGGCCGGTGATCAGCAGCCCGATAAACGCGGCTATGGCACACAGCGGTATGCCCACCACCCCGGCAAACGTGGCCCGGCCGGACCTCAGAAACAGGAACATCACCAGGGTTGCGAAGGCGGCACCGATACCCAGATTGGTCCAGACATTGGCAACCGAGGCTTCCACGTACCGGGCATCGTCTGCGGTCAGGCCCAGGGTCATGCCCGCAGGTTCCAGCACTTCGCGGTTGATGGCGGCGACTTCGTCCATCATGGCGTGCTTGATATCGATAACGTTGGATCCGCTCTCCCGACGCACCTGCAGGCCGATCACCCGCTGGCCATTGACGACGGACAGTTCCCTAATCCGTGAGTGACCCTGCTGCACCTGGGCAACCTCGCCCAGGCGCACCACGCTGTCACCCTGTCGGCGCACCACCAGTTGCTCCAGGGATTCAACATCATCAAAGCGACCCACCGTGCGCAGCAGGTACCGGCGCTTGCCGGAATCAATCTCGCCACCGGAAATGTCCTGGTTGCGGCTGACAATGGCATCACGCAGATCGAGCAAGCTCAGGCCACGCTGGGCCAGGGCGGCTTCGTCCACGATAACCTGCATTTGCCGGTCGGCACCGCCGCCGACGGTCACCTCGGAAACCCCCGGCACGCTCTCCATCCTGGGCCGCACGCGGTCCTCGATAAAATCGCGCATCAGCTCGATGTCCAGCTCACGGGGATTGCCTTCGAGGGTGGCGATGCGAAAATACATGAATGCGTTGGAGGAGAACGACGCCGCAACTATGCGCGGCTCATCGACGTTCCTCGGATAATCCGGCACCTGGCTCAGGGCATTATTGATCTGGATCAGGGTCTCGGTGATATCCACCCCGAACGGAAATTCCAGCTCAATCTCCGCTGCGCCACTGGAGGCGGTGGAGGTCATCCGGCTCAGGTTCGGAACATTGCGCAGGAACCGTTCCTGCTCGATCAGGATGTCTTTCTCGATGTCCTGGGGCGTGGCGCCTGGCCAGCTGGTTTCCACCGTGACCGTCCGCACCTCCAGATCCGGAATCATCTGGACCGGAATCCGCAGTGCTGCAGCAGCCCCAAGGATCGCGACAATCAGGGCAATAACGGTGACCAGAGTGCCGTGGCGGATAATGCCGGCAAACATCAGCGGCTCTCCCGTTCGGCAATGCGAACGCTGATGCCCTCGCTCAGGGACTCGTTGCCACGGACCACCACCCGCTGGTCCGCTTCAAGACCACTAGTGACCTCTACCCGGCCCTCGAAGCCGGTGCCAAGGCGCACCCGCTTTTCGCTCACGGTCCAGGTGTCTTCATCCCCCGGTTCGGCGATCCACACGGTGGTTCGTCCTTCGGGATACCGGTTGATGGCATCGCGGGAAACCGTCAGGCCACGTTCACCGGTAGTGACCCGCAGTACCGCCTGTACCGACATCCCCGGGAGCAGCTTCACGGATTCGGGCTTGATGGCGCGGAGGAGAAAGGTTCTGGACTGGGGATCGTTGACCGGTACCAGAACATCGATGGTGGCGCTGCTCAGTGCCTGGTCATCCTGCACCAGCAGCCGGCTGTTGTCGTCGATGCGTTTGTAGAAGGACTGGGGTACCTGGAAATCCAGACGAAGGTTGTCGGTATCCACCAGAGTCAGCAGCTGGTCACCGGGGGTAACCCATTCCCCGAGATCCCGGGAGCGCTGGCTGACCACACCGTCGAAGGGCGCGGTCACGCGGTGGCGCCCGGCCCGGACTTCCACCTGGCGGCGGGCGGCTTCCAGGCGAGCCAGGGTCGCTTCGCTGGCGGCCACTTCACTTTCCCGTGCACTGACTTCGGTGGCCGCGATATTGCGGCCTGCGCCGACGGATCTGGCCTCACGCAGGCGACGCCGGGCTTCCTCCAGGCGACTGCGGGCCTCTTCTGCCTCGGCTCTTGCCGCGGCCAACTCCCAGGTAACCAATTCGTCATCCAGCTCGACCAACACATCGCCCCGGTCAACACGATCACCGGTTTCCACCCGAACCTCGTCCAGCAGGCCCGCAACCGCCGCCGACATGCCAGATACCCGAAGGGCATTCACCGTACCATTCAGGGTCACTTCCTGAACGATATCTTCTGAAGAGACGGTTTCCAGCTGAACACCAGGCAGGTCCTGGGCAGCGGTGAGCACCGGAAACAGGCTGCACAAAAACAGAACAACACCCTGCAGGCTCTTCATGGGGGTAGCCACGTCCTTTTCTCCAAGATTCATTTCGATGGATGCAATTACTAACCTTAGTTCATGGCTTACGAAGAAAAACCCCGTCCAGACCTTGGCCCGCGTTTGACCTGGCCGGTGCGGAGAATGCGAACCGTGGTCAATCACGTTGCCAGCTATCTGCGCTACTATTGTCACAACACCGACAACAAGGACGCCCTGTGAAACCTCTTAGCCCTACGGATCAGCTTTTTCTCTGGCTGGAAAAGCGGCAGCAGCCCATGCACGTGGGCGGTCTTCAGCTGTTCTCTTTTCCCGACGACGCACCGGATGATTACGTCGCACAGCTGGCCGACCGGCTCAGGCAGTACACGAAGGTGACTCCGCCGTTTAATCAGCGTCTGGATTACCGTTTCGGCCAGCCGGTCTGGGTGGAAGACGAGCACCTGGACCTGGAACACCACTTCCGCTTCGAGGCACTGCCGACACCCGGGCGGGTCAGGGAACTCTTGTCGTTTGTCTCGGCGGAACATTCCCACCTGATGGACCGGGAACGTCCGCTGTGGGAGTTTCATCTGATTGAAGGCCTGGGGGAACGGCAGTTTGCGGTGTATATCAAGGTGCACCATGCCCTGGTGGATGGTGTATCCGCAATGCGGATGGTCACCCAGATGCTCTGCCAGGACACCGGCGAGCGGGACATGCCGCCGATCTGGGCCATGCCACCACGCCCGGAGCGTGAGAAGGATGATGGCGGCCCCTCGCTATGGCGAAGCATTGGCCACCTGCTGGGTGAATCCGGGAAGCAACTGGGTACCGTGCCCACCGTCGCCCGGGAACTGCTGCGAACCATCAATAACGCCCGCAAAGACCCCGCGTACTCCTCCATATTCCACGCGCCCCGCAGCATTCTTAACCAGAAGATCACCGGCTCCCGACGCTTCGCCGCACAGTCCTATGACCTCAGCCGGATAAAGGCAGTGTGTAAAATCTACGGAACCACGGTGAATGATGTGGTGATGGCCATGTGCGCCACCGCGCTGCGCAGCTACCTGATGAACCAGGACGCCCTGCCGGAAAAGCCGCTGATCGCCATGGTGCCGGTGTCCCTGCGCAAGGATGACAGCTCCGGCGGCAACCAGGTCGGCGTTATCCTCGCCTCACTGCACACCGATGTCACCAGCCCGGTGACACGACTGATGCAGATCCATGAGGACGTGAAAGCCGCCAAGGACCGCTACGCCGACATGTCTGCGGAAGAAATCATCAACTACACCGCCCTGACCCTGGCGCCGGCGGCGTTCAATCTGCTCACCGGCATGGCACCGAAATGGCAGACCTTGAACGTGGTGATTTCCAACGTTCCCGGCCCGCGAGAGACTTGCTACTGGAACGGCGCCACGATGGACGGCATGTACCCGGTCTCCATCGCCATGGATCGCCTGGCCCTGAACATGACCCTGACCAGCTACGGCGACCAGGTGGAATTCGGCCTTATCGGCTGCCGCCGCACGCTACCCAGCCTGCAGCGGATGCTCGACTATCTGGAAGAGGCCCTGGTCGAACTGGAAACCGCCGCCGGCCTTTAGGCAAAACCGATCAACCGAACCGGCGTTCTTCGTTCCGGATGGAAATCTGGTTGTTCAGGGTCCAGAAGTCATACAGCACGCCGATCAGGAACAGGCCGCCGGTAAACAGGTAGATGATGCCGGTAATCCACTTGCCCATGTACATCCGATGAATCCCGAACACCCCCAGGAAGGTCAGCAGGATCCAGCTTATGTTGTAGCTGACCTCACCTTCCCGGAACCGAAGATCCGCCTCCCGGTCCATGGCCGGGATCAGGAACAGGTCGATGATCCAGCCGATGAACAGCAGCCCCAGGGTAAAGAACCAGATGGTGCCGGTAACGGGTTTGCCGTAGTAAAACCGGTGTGAGCCCAGGAATCCGAAGATCCAGAGCAGGTAGCCGATCAGTTTGCTGTGGGTGTCTGGGCGTTCTGTCATATCCGTTCTCATCCTTCTGGATTCGTAGCCGATTTACACTATAGACCCAGCCTGCATGTGCTGGGGGCTGGCCGGGGGGAAGGAATATTTTCCCTCGGGAAAAACAACTCGCTTCGCTCAGACATCTTTTTCCTGTCGGGAAAATATTCCTTCCCCCCGTCCGTCGAACCATTGTGGCATAGGATTAGAAAAACAAATTAAGAACGAGCAATAACTCTTCTGACGGCATTCTCAGCTGTCAGCAGGGCGTGGGGTGGGGCATAAATTTTTCGGGGAAAAAGATGTCTGAGCGAAGCGAGTTGCTTTTTACCCGAAAAATTTATGCCCCACCCTGCGACCACGCTCCAAACCAAGAGGCCCAAAAAATCAGGGCCCAACCTCTGGGGCAGGATCCGGACCACCCTCGCGAAACTCGCTGGCCGACTTGCCGGTCCACTTCCGGAAGGCGCGGCTGAAGTTGGAAAGGTCGGCATAGCCCAGCTCGTAGGCAATCTCGCTGACCGATTGGTTGGTATACCGGAGCAGCTGGATCGCCCGGTCTTTCAGCACCGATTCGACAATTTCCCGATAGCTGGTATCCCGGTCCGCCAGCCGGCGTTTCAGGGTGCGCGACGAGACGCAGAAGCGTTCGGCCATGGCTTCCAGTGACGGCAACGGCCCGGGCATCATTCGGAGCATGTTGCGGATCGCCAGGACGATATCGCCCTGTTCCTTCAGCGCCTTCTGCAGCTCGAATTCGCATTGGTCCCGGGCCATTCGGGAGGCTTCCGCATCGGCCAGGCGCATACGCACATCGAGAAGCTCCCGGGGGAACACCATCATTTCGTCGGCCTGGCCGTACTCGAACCGAACCGGAAGCTGGTCGGCAAACCGCTGGTACCAGGGCGGCTCCGGAGCGCTCAGGCGAACGGTGACACCCGGCAGTTTGCCGTCTTCCAGGGCAAAGCCGTGTTTGGCGGCGTCCTCGCGGTCCAGGAGCTGTTCGGTCAGCAGAATCAGGGTGGCGCTGACGGTCTCGGCCAGAAACGGGTAGAGGCCGGGCACTTCGAATTCGGTGCAGAGTTTTACCAGTACCTGATCCCCCGCTTCGGACTGGCTCATACTGAGAAACGGCACCCGCAGATGCAGGTATCGGCGCACAGAATCCAGGGCATCGGCGAAGGTGGGGCTGGTGAGGGCCGCGAAGCCCAGGGTGCCGTGGATTGTCAGCCGCAACTCCCTGGCCAGCGTGAAGCTGAGACCGTCCTGGCCGGCCAGGTTCACGGCCCGTTTGGCCATGATGATGGCATCGGTGACAAACACCCGACTGTCGTTGGACTTGAGATCGTCCGGGCTGAACTCCAGGCCTTCATAGAGTAACCGGTCGTTATAGCCCAGCTGGCGCACTGTCTCGGCCAGAACCCGCAGGTAAGCGCCCGGCACCAGGAACAATCCCAGCATCTGCCGTTCTTTGTCCGGACCGCTTGCGCTCATTGGCATTCCTTATGATTGAGGTGGCTGAAGCACTTCAACTGACTCTATCAGATGCCTCCCGCCGGAACAGTGGGGCCCGGCACACCCGGATCGCCGTCAGCATGGCCAATCAATTTCCAGCCCGTGTCCCATCCTGATCGACCACCGTCCCCTTTGCGCATTCCTGCCAGACATTGACTGCCCCACACTGGAGCCATGACATCAGCCAGAGTGAGGAGTACGCAGATGCTGAGCACTAAAACCACAGAAAAGAAGACGGCTCCGGTTACCAGAGCCTCCAACACACCCGATAACGTCACCATCACAGCCCAGCGCATGGGCTTTGAGTTCGGTGAGCAGGTTCCCCGTTACTGGGTCGATAACAGCTACACCATCAGCCACATCATGAATGCGCTCTCGGTCCTGTTTCCGCAGGGCGAGCAGTTCTTCGTGGATTCGGTAAGAGCGTTCCGGGACCAGATCTCCGATCCCAAACTGAAAGAGGAGATACGCGGGTTCATCGGCCAGGAGGCCATGCACTCACTGGAGCACATCGCCATGAACCAGCACGTTCGTGACCAGGGCATGCCGGTGGAAGAGCTGGAAAAACACCTGGAAGTGGTTCTGGGGATCGCCAGGAAGCTGCCCAAGCGTCACCAGCTGGCCATCACCTGTGCCCTCGAGCACCTGACCGCCATGATGGCCGACATGTTGCTGGAGCGTGACGATGTGCGCCAGGACATGGATGAATCCATGCGTCCGCTGTGGGTCTGGCACGCGATTGAAGAAACCGAGCACAAGGCGGTTGCCTACGATGTGTTCCAGGCGGCTGGCGGCACTTATGCCGAAAGAGCCTTTTATCTCATGTTCAGCACCGCCGCACTGGGCGTGATGAGCACCTATTTTACCAGCCGGATGATGCTGAACGACCGCAAGAACTTCTCGTTGAAGGACACCGCCACCGGTCTCTGGCGCCTGTGGGGCATAAACGGCACCTTCTCAAGCCTGATTCCCACGTGGCTGGAGTACTTCAAACCCGGGTTCCACCCCTGGGATCACGACAACAGCGACCTGATTGCCCGTTTTAAAGAGGAAATCCAGGCCCACATCGCACCGCAATACAAGAAAGGTAATCGCAGGACGCTTCAGTAGCTTTTGGAGTTACGCGGCAAGCGGGTGGGGGTGGCTTTTCTTCCGGGAAAAACAACTCGCTGCGCTCAGACATTTTTTCCCTGCAGAAAAGCCACCCCCACCCACTCACTCGCTTGATCCGACTATGCGCAAGGCTATGCTGTTGCCACGCCAGAGCGAATAACCTCGCCCTTCCGCCAAAGCCGCCATTCACCTGGCTGGTAAACATCCCACTTTTCATCTGTGGTCAGAGGTTCAGTAACGATCACGCTGACGATGTCATTGGGCGTCGTTTCCGATTCGAAATCCACCGTTACATCGGCGTCTTTCAGACGTGCAGGACCAAACGGGGCTCTCCGGGTGATGCTGGCCATTTTGGTGGTGCAGTAAGTGAACAGCCAATCACCGTTACTCAGTAGGAGGTTGAAAACGCCCTGGCTGGCGTAGGCGACGGACAACCGGACCAGGCGGTCGATGATTTCATCGGTTCCGGTATTGCGATCGCAGTGCGTTCGAAGGTGGTTAAGAATATCGCAGAACAGCGCCTCGCTGTCGGTGGTTCCGACCGGCTCGTAGAAGCCGGGATTCGAACGGAAACCGGAGAGCTGGCCGTTGTGGGCGAACACCCAGTAGCGACCCCAGAGTTCGCGCATGAAGGGATGGGTGTTGGCCAGGCAGGTGTCGCCGACGTTGGCCTGGCGAATGTGGCAGATGGCCACTTCGCTTTTTATTGGATGAGTCTGGACCACTGCGGCGATTCGGGAATTGGCGCTGGCATCGGCGTCGTGGAAGGCCCGTACGCCTTTGCCTTCGTAAAAGGCGACGCCCCAGCCGTCCTTGTGCGGGCCGGTCTGTCCACCCCGACGGGTCAGGCCGGTAAAGCTGAAACACAGGTCAGTGGGGGTGTTGGCGCTCATGGCCAGTAATTCGCACATGGGTTACGTCATTCTTGCCGGAGGATGTCTGCCACAAGAATAACGTAATCAACTCGCTTCGACAGTGAGAATCTCAAGCTGGCGGGGATTGTGGCCGGCGCCGACCACACAGTTACGCCCCGCTCGCTTGCCACTGTAGAGCCACCGATCGGCAACCCGGAACAGGCTTTCGGCCTCGCGACCATGGTCTGGCCACTGGGCTATCCCGAAGGAGGCAGTCACCCGGATGCGGGCTTCCCCGTAGGGCAGTTCAAGGTCAGATATCCGCTGGCGCAGCTCGTCCATCAGGACAAAGGCATCCGCCGGCTTCACATCTCTCAGAATCAGGCCGAACTCCTCGCCACCCAGGCGGCCGACAAAATCGGTGCTCCTCAGCCGTTCGGTCATGCATCGGCTGATGTTTTTCAGAACAAAGTCTCCGGCCTCATGGCCCAGAGTGTCGTTAACGACCTTGAAGTGGTCAATATCCATCACCACCAGCGCAAAACCGGCTCCACTGCGATCGCACTCGGCAATGGTGCGATTCAACGTACCCTGGAAGTTGCTGCGATTGGCGAGGCCGGTCAGTGCGTCAGTCTGGGCCATGTCCACCAGGCGCTGCTCGGACTCTTCGCGGCGCACCTCATACAGGTGAATGAAGGCCAGCATCAGTGCACCGCACAACACCATGTTGAGCAGATCGATCATCGCGTGGGGGCTGCCGACCTGGCCAAGGTGAATGTAATAGATAACGCCCCCGACGAGCATAAAGGGTGCGCTGAGAATCATGCCTTCTTTCTTGCCAAGCAACAGGTAGGCGAGAACCGGCATCATCAGCACCCAGACGAAAGCGGACACCGAGGCTTCCGGTAACAGCATGATCACCAGGAAGAACGCGAACAAAGGCACCAGATAGGCATAGACCCACTGCTGCAGATGAGGAGTGGATTTCAGGCGCCAGACGCCGAAAAAAAGCAAAGTGCTGGCAAACAGCTCAGCAACCGCCACCCATGGGTAGCCATTGAGAAACTGCAGGCAAGCAAAAATCACCAGAGCCGAGCCGGTGATCAGAAAAAGCAGCCGCATCAGTGAGCGGCGATGGCTGTCGCGCAGACCCGAGCGGCTCTGTTCCAGAGTGGCCCCCAGGTCAGAATGGTGAGGCGTATTCATGCTGACTCTTCCTTGGATCAGCTTCCGAGTATAGCCCCGAAAAACTGTTTGTAAAACGTACAGCGAGCCCAAGCTTCAGGCCCGCCGCACGCATCGAGTCTTCAGATATAGAGGTTCTTGCGGGAGAAACGCTCCACCAGCGGCTGGTAAGCAGAACCCAGCAGGCGGTTGATCGCATCAATACCCCAGGCGTCCGGGCCCACCAATATGCGGGACTCATTCTTGAGGATGCCTTTTACAATGATTTCTGCGGCTTTCTCGGGCGTGGTCATGGCGAGTTTATCGAAGCCTTTACGCTGGGCGACGGCGTTCTCGGACTTGCCCATGCGCGCTGCATTGACAATGTTGGTGCGGATACCACCAGGATGCACACAACTCACCGCCACCGGCTGGTTCTCCAGCTTCATTTCCTGGCGCAGGGCTTCGGTGAATCCTCGCACCGCAAACTTGGCGGCGTTGTAGGCGCTCTGCTTGGGCACTCCAATCAGGCCAAATACACTGGAAACGTTCACCACATGGCCATCGCCCGAGGCAATCAGATGGGGCAGGAAGGCCCGGGTACCGTGAGCAACCCCCCAGAAATCAATGTCCATGACCCATTTGAAGTCTTCGTCGGTCATCTCACGGACCGTGGCAGACAGGGCAACGCCCGCGTTGTTGATGACCAGATTGACCTGACCGAAATCTTTCACAACCTCCTCCGCATGGGCAAAGATGGCATCGCGATCAGACACGTCCAGCCGGTAGGTTTTTACATCAGCGCCGCTTAGCGCTGCAGCGGTTTCGGCCAGGCCTGACTCATTGACGTCGGACAGCGCCAGTCGGCAGCCCCGGTCCGCCAGCGATTTGGCGAGCGCGCGGCCGATACCCGAACCGGCACCGGTAACAACGGCAACTTTGTTCTTCAGATTCTTCATGGTCACAGACCTCTTAATTGTAGGCACATCAATTAAAGCAGATACTCTAACAATTGCCTGCTTGCGGGATATGGCTTTAGTGAACCAGGCCACATGGCATTCCGGCCACCCTCTGACGCGGCACCCGGTTTCCGGTACAATCCCTTGCCGTTGGCCGGTGCACGACACCGGCCCTCTACCTCCCCCGAATCTGTGGATTTTCTGTATGGAATGGAGTCTTACGCATTTCTGGCTGATCCTGGCGCTGGTGCTGGGCCTGGCTGAACTGGCCTCAGGTGTCCTGTTACTTCTGGCCCTGGGCATTGCGGCCGCGCTGACCGCCTTGCTGGCCTTTCTGGGAGCACCATTCGAATGGCAGCTGGCCGGTATGGGGCTGTTCTCGGGAATTCTGGTACCTGTCGCCATTCGCTGGATCCGTCCGCGCTTCTCACCCAAAGGTGTGGCATATGGCACAACCGGTACCGGCGTGGAGCAAGGCCGGCGTTATCAGACCCTGAAGCGGGATTTCGATGGAGCCACAGGCATCAAGGTCAATGGCGATTTCTATCGCCTGCGAGTGACTGACACCGGGGAAACCGACCTTCCGGAAGGAACCGACGTCATTTTCAAACAGTTTGACGGCACTACCGCCGTTGTTGAGACGATCACACACAAGGAACAGTAAACATGGAACAGTATCTTTCACCCGGACTGGTTATCAGTCTGATCGTAGTCGCCATTGGCATTTTCATCATTGCCAAGGGTCTGGTCATTGTCCGCCAGTCGGAGGTAATGGTGATTGAGCGCCTGGGGTCGTTCAACCGGATCCTCGAAAGCGGTGTGAACATCATTATTCCCTTCATCGAGCGCCCACGGCCGATCACCATGATCCGCTACGTGCGCATGGGTGAGGATTATCATCCGGTGATGAGCGATGAAACCCGCATCGACCGCCGGGAAACGGTCATGGACTTTCCGGGACAGCCCGTGGTAACCACCGACAACGTGACGGTGAAGATCAACGGCGCCCTCTACTACCAGATCATCGACCCGCGCCGGGCCGTGTACGAAGTGGCCAATATGAGCCAGGCGGTGGAAGTCTTGGCAAAAACCACCTTGCGCTCGGTGGTGGGCAAGATGGAACTGGACAAGCTGTTTGAATCCCGCAGCGAGGTGAACAACGCCATCCAGGCGGAGATGGAAGAGGCCGCTTCCAAGTGGGGCGTCAAGCTTACCCGGGTCGAGGTCCAGGACATCAGCATGCCGGAAGAAGTGGAAGAGGCCATGCGCTTGCAGATGGCTGCGGAGCGCAAGCGCCGGGCAACGGTCACAGAAGCCGAGGGTGAAAAGTCAGCGGCCATTGCCATGGCCCAGGGCCAGCGGGAGTCCGCCATTCTCAACGCCCAGGGCGACAAGGAATCGGCCATTCTCCGGGCCCAGGGCGAACAGGAGTCCATCCGTCTGGTACTCAGCGCCATGGGCGACTCCGAGGAAAACAAACAGACCGTCATTGGCTACCTGCTGGGCCAGAGCTATATCAAGGTTCTGCCAAATATGGCGAAAGAGGGAGAGCGGGTGTTCGTGCCCTATGAATCCTCAGCGCTGCTGGGTTCCATGGGCATGTTCCGGGAACTGGCCGGCAGCCCCGAAGACACCGTTCGCCAGCACTTGCAGCGCGATGGCTTGCGTGGCGGACTGGTTGGCTCGGCCGGTAACAGTTAAGCCCTGAAAGCTTTCACCCCAGCAGGTTGTCCAGGGGTTGCTCGTAACTGGGGGCAAACACCTTCAGGAAATAGGCAACCTCTGACAGCCCGTCTGCGTCCAACCGCTGGCGGATCTGCCGGGCGGCCGGCTCGAATTCCTTGTTGCCGGCCCGGATCTCCGCCTGGCACTTGAGCCACGCCGAGAGCCTGTCGGCGGCCTTGATCAATTCCCGGTCTTCGGCCGGTAGCTGAGACTCCCGAACGTAGGGCGAAAAATCCTCCCGCAAATCCTCCGGTAACAGCGCCAGCAGCTCGGCCTCGGCCTTGTGCTCGATGTCCCCGAACGCCTCACGCATCACCTTCGAATGGTATTTCACCGGTGTTGGCATATCCCCGGTAATTACTTCCGTCGCATCATGGTAAAGCGCTGCCGCTGCAATGCGGTCGGCGTTCACCTGGCCGCCAAAATGCCGGTTGCGGATGATGGCAAGGGCGTGGGCGAGGGTCGCCACCTCCCAGGAATGGGTGGCCACATTTTCCTCAATGGCATTTCGCATCAGCCCCCAGCGCTTGATCCAGCGCAGGCGGGAAACATAGGCGAAAAAATGGCTGGCAACGTTACCCATCACTTACAGACCTGTTTTGCATAAGTTCATAATCTTTTGCTTCAGGTGCACAAAATCCCCGTGCTATTCTGAATGCGTATTCAATTGTTACATAACCGGGGATATCGTGTCCGCTGAAGCCCATATTCGAAGATTAATGGCCATTCTTGTTGCGGCTATTATGCTGGCAACGGCGCCGGTTCGGGCAAACGAAACCGAAATCACTGTGGGCGTTTACCACTTTCCCCCGATCGCCAGTGTCAATTCCGATGGCAAAGTCGAGGGCTTCCTCGGGGGACTGCTGGAGGTGCTTGAGCAGATACACCCGGATGTCTCATTCCATATCATCCACACCTCCCCCAAACGCCGCCACCTGGATTTCGATGCCGGTCTCTACGACGTCATCTTCTTTCAAAGCCCTGACTGGGGTTGGACAGAGAAGGATGTGGACATTACCCGCCCGATCCTGGCCGACGAGGAACTTTATGTCGCTCTCAAGAAACCCGGCAGAGACTCCTCATTCTTTAACGACCTGCGCAACCGATCTATTGTGGCCATTTCCGGCTATTACTATGGTTTTACCGGGTACGAAACTGACAACTCCGTGCTGGAAGAAAAATTCAATATCGAGTTTTCCGACAGCCACACGCGCAACATGAATCTGATCAAGGCCGACCGGCCTTCTGTTGCCGAGGTTGCCATCATCAGCCGTTCTTACCTGCAGAAACATTTTGCCCAGCACCCGCAAGACCGGGACAAATTGCTGATCTCGAACGAGCCGGATCAACGCTACCAGCTCAGCATCATTGCCCGAAAGGGCGGCGCCCCGAGTGCGGACGAAATGCTTCGACTACTGGCGCCACTGGTGGACGACGGCCGCTACCGGCAACTCGTTGAAAACTGGGGCCTGCGGTTGCCAGCGGGCTTTCTGACCAGCTTCGAGGCACCCTGACTTCATCGCACGTCCAGGTTGAACGCCACGATAACGTTGCCCTCATCACCCACTTCCGCATTGCGGGCCGGACTCAGAAGGAACAATTGATCGGCAGGGACTCCGTGGGTTTGCTGCATGATGTTACGCAAGCTTTGGCCTCGCGAGGATGCCAGATTTCTCAATGCCTCCGGCGCAAGTGACCGCTCACCGGCCAGGTAGGCTTCCCGGGCCTCCTGCCATGCCTCCTCCGACAGGTCCTGCTCACCACTTGCAGTCAGTTCATCACGCAACAGGGCAAGGCCATCTGCCTGGGACTCAACGTTGCCACGTATGTTCAGCAACAGGTCCGGCCGGTCCAGCAGCGCGTCTGCCAGAGCGGCCAGCTTTTCCGCCTCGCCGTCAGCCAACTGGACACTGCCCGGAATGAAACGCACCTTGCCAAGCTCTTCGCCACTCAGGCCGGCCAGTTCGGCAATCGAGCCGAGCATACTGAACGGCGACGCCGCCGCCTTCGCCAACAGGTTCACAAACGCCCGCATCACTACCTGTCCGACGCTGAACTCCGGGTCGGACAGGTCCCCACTGATGGGCAGGTCCACTTCGATAACCCCTTTGCTGTCACGCAGCAGGGCCAGACCAAGCTTGACCGGCGCATTGACGGCCTGATCGCTGGCTATGGCGGACCCCAGCTCAAGCCGATCCATCACCACCAGATTGGATGCATCAATCCGTGAACCGGCAATCTCGTAATCCAGATTCAGGTTCAGCTTGCCACTGTCCACGCCATAGCCCAGGTATCGACCGAAATACGGCGAGAGCGCCGGCAGCGAAACATCCTGCATCATCAGCTGGAGGTCGCTGACGTCCTCGGTTCCGAGTGTGCCAATGGTGCCTTCAAAGTCCATATCGGCCACGCCGCCTACCCGACCCCGGATAGAGACCTTGCCCTGCTGCGGGGAAATGTTGCTCAGCCCGGTCACGCTGCCATTCAGCTCATCAAACGACGTGGTGAAGGCCGGGTCCAGAGTGCGATCGGTATATGCCAATTCGCCATTTTCGAGCATCAGCTGGCCAATACGGAAAATGAACCCCGGCTCGGAATCCTCCCCCTGCTGAGCATCTGCGGTCGCCTCCTGCTGACCACCGGCCGCTGGCGCTTTGGCGATCCGCTCGACGTTGTGGATATTGTCGGTATTGCGGACAACGTTGATGACCGGCTGGGCCAGGGTCACCGTTCCTATTTCCAGGCGTGCCGGATACACGTTGTATTCAATAGGTGCCAGGCGCAGGGTTTGCCAGGAAACCAGCGAACCAGAACTGTCGGGCAGCTTCAGATCCAGACCGGCCACTTCCGCGGTGCCGCTGAAGGTGCCTGTGAGCGGCTCCTGCTGCCCATCCAGATCAAGGTTGCCGTCAACGCCCAGCGTGCCGCTGGTAATGGCGAGGTTGGCGCCTTCCTGAACGTAGGGCTCAAAGGCGGCCAGAGCGATGCCGTTTCCGGAGATGGCGGCTTCCAGGGTAAACGGTGCAGGTGTCAGCTGGCCGTTCAGTGACAGTTGGCCGCCACTGGCCAGGCTTCCGGTTATCTCGTAAGACACCGGTTCTTCAAGTTGATGGCTCAGTGGCCCGATGGATGCGGAAAGCTGCTCTACGGCAATTTCAGTCGCTGTCGCCGGTTGACTGTCCTGCCAGAGAATACGCCCACCGGAGAGCGCGACGCCCGCCACTGACCAGCGGAATGGCTGGCCGCCGGTAGACGCTTCGCCGCCGCCCTCCGTCTCACCGTTGTTGGTGGCCAGCGGCGCCAACCAGTCAATCTCTCCGTTTGCGCTCCTGGCCACGGCCACATCGAGCTTGTCCAGAGAGACCTGGCCGATACGGATTTCGCGGCCATTCAAGTCGAACCCGACAGCATCCAAAGAAAGCTCAGCGTTGGTCAATCTCGCCTGCTCACTCTGTTCATCCAGAGCGACGGCCAGATTCTCGAGTTGCAGCTGACCGTTGGCCGTCTCCAGGAAAAAGCCGTCGCCGGCCTGGATTTCATAGTCGGAGCTCAGGGTGACGCTGCCACCACGCAGATCATAGGGAAAGAAAGGAGCCAGGAAATGAGCCAGGGTTTCATAGCCCACCGATGACACCTTGAGCGTGCCGTTCGAGTAGAACGGGGCGACGCTCAGATCACCCTGCCACTCGATGGTCTGACTGCCCAGCGCCGCCAGCAGGGAGTAATCGCTGTCCTGCCCCTCGCGACGCCAGGTGGCCAGATCACTCAGGGTAAGATCCATCGGGGTAATCCGGAACTCGGCCATGTCCGCCTGGGTAAAATCCCGGAACAACATTTCGCCGCCGTTGAGTTCAATTTTCCCGAAGTACAGCCGGGGTGGCGCCGCCGCGTCATCCGATTGCGACGCTTCAGGCGCTGGTTCTGCAGGTCCCGGGTTGGCCGCCTGCCAGTCTCTCGCAAAATTGACGCTGTAGTCCTCCAGCAGATCCACCCGAACATAGGGCTCATCCAGCTGGATGGCTTCAAACCCGGCAATACCCCGAACCAGCTGGAAAAAGTTCATGTCCAACATGAGCCGGTCAAAGGCAACCACCTGCTCACCCTGGGGATCGTTGGCCGACAGACCCAGCGCCTCAACTCGAAGGGTGAACGGGTTGGTTCGGATATCAGTGATTTCTGCCTGCCAGCCCATACGCTGGTCCAGCTGCTCGGGTACCAGACGCTCCAGCCACCAGGGAAGTAGCAGGAAACCGGCCAGGGCATAGAGGATGAAAAGCACCTGGAATCCGATCAACAGATTCCTGGGCATATGACTGCGTTTACGGCTCTGGGCCACGGACATCTCCTTCTAAACGGCGGATTCCCGGGGCAATCTTGCCCACCTGCCTGTTCACAAGGATAGTCGTCCCAGAGGCTGTTTGTCAGCTGTGACGGTTATGACCCGGCATCACTAACTCCGGGTCGGCGGCCATGTTCGCAAATTCGCCGATCTCATTGAGGTCTCTGGGTACCATGGCAGCCCGCACCAACTTGCGGGTCGAATTGCCGGTTTTCGGATAGGCCGCCTGGCCGGCGCGCCAGGTAACCGGCATTGAAGGCGTGCCGATACGCTGATCAATCTGCCGCAACCGCTTGTACATGAAGGCATGCTGGCTATCTTCATGATCTGGCACCAGGGCAAAGAAGGCGCTGGCCGAGTATCGGGCGAGAAACACCTGATCCGACATCTGATCACGCAATGCCTCGCTGATTTCCCTGACGACCGCGTTCAACGACTCATCACCCATTCCGGTGGACAGTTCACGGAAGTTGGCGATGTCGAGGTAAATCAAGGCAAACGGGTTGCCGCGGTCGTTGTCCCGGGCAAGGATATCCAGCAGGCGTTGTTCCAGCGCTGACCGGTTGGGCAGGCCGGTAACGGCATCGGTAAAGGCAAGCTCTGCCACCCGTTTATCCTCTTCCGCCTTGAATGCCTCAAGTGCCCGCTGATGTTTTACATCCAGAACGGTCACAACCAGGGCCACGGCCAGCATCGCAATGCAGAAGACTGCCAGGGGTATTCCCATCCAGTTCCCCCGCAGGCCGTTGTCAGCTGCAGGCACGGCGCCCTCCGGAAAGGTCATCGCCATCATGCCCGTGTAATGCATCCCACAGATTGCAGCGGCCATCACCAGGGCGGCCACGAACTGTACCGCCAGGGTGCCGGATCCGTCCATGCCCTGCAGTTTCCGGCAGAGGGCAAGCGCAGCTCCCGAAGCCACAACGGCAATCGCGATCGAAATCAGCAAAAATACGGTGTTAAACGTTGGCGGCGCTGACATGCGCATGGCATACATGCCCAGGTAGTGCATCACTACGATACCGCTGGCCATGGACAGGGTCGCACTGACGAACAGAGGGACTCCCAATTGTTTGCGCCCGATGATGTGCAGAGCCACACCGGAAGCGAGCACGGCTGCGAGCCAGGAAACCAACGTCATCATCACATCAAACGACATGGGAACACCCATCGGCATAGCCCGCATTCCGACGAAATGCATCGTCCAGACTCCGGTGCCCATCAGCAGGGCGCCGGCCAGTAGCCATTTCCGACGTTCGCCAGACTCCGCATTAACGAGTCTGGCACCAAAAAACAGAGCCGCATAAGCTGCCAATACAGCAACCAGAAAGGAGGCGACAACCAGGGGCAGATCATATTCGGACATCATTTGTGCAAACCTTTGTTTTGTGTGTGCGCGCGGGCCAGCCAGGAAGTTTGCCTAAACCAGACCCGCATCAGCGTCGAAGGAGATACGGGCCAGCTGTGATCCGGGTCTCACTTTATTGTTGGGTTTATGTAACCGTTTCAGACATAAGCAGCGCTGACAGTGAACCCTGAACCCGATATGCTTCTGGCTCGTATTTCTCCCGGGTCGTTTTACGCGCAGGCAAGAGGACAGGTTATGGACATCGGCGATATGCGTCGTGATTTCGAGAGCGAGGGGCTGGATCGCGATGCACTGGACAATAATCCGGTGCAGCAGTTCCAGAACTGGTTTGAGGATGCCCGGGAAGCAGGCATTCTGGAACCCAACGCCATGTCGCTGGCGACCACGGGGCAGGACGGCATGCCAGATCTACGCACGGTATTGCTGAAGTACTTCGACGACCATGGCTTTGTGTTCTACACCAACTACGGCAGTCGCAAAGCGAAGGAGATGGAGGAAAATCCGCAGGCGGCGCTTTTGTTCCCCTGGATCGGATTGAACCGACAAGTGAGGATCCAGGGTGCCGTTGAGAAAGTCAGCAAGGCCGAATCCCTGCGGTACTTCGCATCGCGCCCCAGGGGCAGCCAGATCGGCGCCTGGGTTTCCGAACAGAGCAAGGCCATTACGTCCAGGGGCCTACTCGAACAGAAGGTTGCCGAAATCAAGCGGAAATTCAGCGAGGGCGAAGTGCCTCTTCCCAGCTTCTGGGGCGGCTATCGCATCGTGCCGGAGCGTATCGAATTCTGGCAGGGCAGGCCCAGCCGGCTTCACGACCGTTTTGAATATGTGAGGAAAGGCGATGGCTGGCTCATCCAGCGACTTCAACCCTGAATCCCGACCGTCGGTCTGGCTGTGTCACCAGACCGACGGGCCCGAAATTGCGCACCCGCACTGGCTGACTGACTACGAACGCCAGACAGCGAGCAAGTTCAGCGGTCCCCGGGAACGAGAATACCTTTCCAGCCGCTGGCTGATTCGTCAGGCCATCGGCAAGTCAGCGCAGATGGCACCGGACCTCTGCTGCCCGGTATCCGGGCGCCCCAATGCGTCCGGCACGCCCGAGGGCTGGCGACTGTCCCTCAGCCACAGCCAGGGCCTGTCTGCCTGCGCCACTCTATCAGGCTCCCCCATTGGACTGGATCTTGAACCCTGCCAGCGCCATGCTCAATGGCAAAAAGTAGTAAAACGCTGGTTCTCCCCCGTCGAGCAGGAGTGGCTGTTCCGCGAAGACGACTCCAACACCTTCCTCAAGGTCTGGACCCTGAAGGAAGCATGGCTGAAAGCCACGGGCAGAGGCATTGCCGGCAACCTGCAAACGCTTGAGGTGCGGAAGAATTTCGAGATCTACGGCGACCAGCCCGAGCAGGACTGGCAGGCGGCCTGTTGCTATATTGAAGGCTATCTGTTGACCGTGGTGTACCGTGGAAGCCGACCCCTATGGCCGGAAATCACCCTACTTGAGCCGCCGCCACGGGACTTCGCCCTGGTGGATGCCGAGCCGATGGAGGCCTACTGGGAGCCACTGTTCCAACGCACGATTCGTCGAAAAAGCCCGTAACCCGAACCAGACATAAATAACACAGGCTATTGTATGGAGACCGCTGAACGCTGCCCCTGGTGTGGAAATAATCCGCTTTACGTGCACTATCACGACACCGTCTGGGGCCGCCCGGAGTACGACGATCTCGCCCTTTTCGAAAAACTCTGCCTGGACGGCCAACAGGCCGGCCTGAGCTGGATCACCATCTTGCGAAAACAGCACAATTACCGAGCCGCTTACGACGACTTCAATCCGGAAAAGATCGTCCGTTACGATGAGGCAAAGGTCGAGGAACTGCTGTCCGACCCGGGCATCATCCGCAACCGGCTAAAAGTCAGATCGATCATCAAGAATGCCCGGGGCTATCTGGATCTGCAGGAACAAGGTATCGGTTTCAGTGATTTTCTCTGGTCGTTTGTTGGCGATAAACCAATCCAGAACCATTGGCGCGCCTTCTCCGAAGTGCCGACCACAACCGCAGAATCCGAGGCCATGTCGAAAGCTCTGAAGCGGTCCGGTTTCACCTTTGTCGGCCCAACCATTGTGTACGCCTTCATGCAGGCGACCGGCATGGTGAATGATCATCTGGTTCAGTGCCCACAACACCGGGAATGCTATTTACTAAGCCAATGATCTCAATAGGCTGGGGGGTCGTAAGTTCTGGAGTGTTTGAAACCGCGGAGCTTTACTGTGCGAATCACTCTTGACCAACTCAGAAGCCTGCAGAGTCCGGTTATCGACCTGCTTGAGATCCTCTCGCTTGAGGGCCAGCACTACATGGCCCGCCTGAGTATGGACAACCAGACCCTGCTCCTCTCGGAAAAGAACGGAACCACCAGCCTTTTCCGGGGTGCCTGGCAGATCCAGGACACCCTGGCGTCGTTCGACATTCGGGAGACCCAGGTGGTCCACCCCTCCGCTTACCACGAAATGGTGGGAATGGAACCGACCGACGTTGAACCGATGCGAATCCGGGTGCAGAGGCAGAAACCGTGATTGCTGTAGCGAGACTAGCCATCCTTGTTGGCATCGCGGGGTTGATCCCGTTTATCGGCCTCCTGGCGGGGCTGTTTTTCATGCCGCAATACAGTGTGGCGCTTCTCGGCTACTTCTATCTGTACAGCGCAGGCATTCTGGCGTTTATGGCTGGCGTCTATTGGCCCATTGCCATGCAGCTGGACAACTGCTGCTACCCGTTGTCTCCACTGATGACTATGCTACTCAGCCAGGTCTTCTTTGTGGCCGCAGGGATAGGGCTACTTCTGCCTGTCAGTGGCCAGATTGTGTTGTATACCAGTGCCTATCTCGCCCTCTATCTGGTGGACGCCCGCTGGATGAAGGTCTATTGGCCAGCCTGGTATCTTCGCCTGAGACTCGTCCTCACCTCAGTCGTCCTGGTCTGTCAGCTTACAGCGGCAGCCTGGTTTCTCCTGCTGCACACTGCTCACTGAATTCTGAAGGGGAATGCGGGAGCCTGACGTAAATCAGGCTCCAAACGCATCTTCGGGGGATTCGTAACGACTCTGCAGCTTCTTCAGGGCAGTTTTCTCGATCTGGCGCACCCGCTCTCTGCTGATGCCAAGATCGTCGGAAATCACCTGCAGCGTTTCCGGTTCCGGCAGTCCCAGACCATAACGACGCGACAGAATGTCTTTCTCACGATCATTCAGCTCGCTGAGCATCGACTTCAGGGTGCGCTGCCGGTCCCTGTCCGACATCGGGTGATCCGGCGCCATCTGGTCGCCGGCGTCCAGGCTGTCTCCGAGGGTGACGGACCCGTCCTCAACAAGGGGAACATCGGTTGATATCTCCCGGGTCGCCAGCGCCCTTAACTCGCCGATCCTCGACGGGCTTGCCTCCATTTCGCTGGCAAGCTCCGATTGGGAAGGCGTCCGCCCAAGGCTCTGATGCATTCGCAGCGACACCTTGTGCAGCTGTCGAATTTCATCCACCACATTTTCCGGTGTGTGCACCAGCCGCGTCCCCCGCTGCAGGCAGCGTTTGACTTCCTCGCTTATCCACCAGTAGGCATAAGTCGAGAATCGGAAGCCCTTGGTGGGATCAAAACGCTCTACCGCCTTGATCAGACCGACGTTGGCGTCCTGGATGAGGTCAGACATAGGGATGCCGTGCTGCCCGTAACGGCGGGCAATATGCACCGCCAGACGCAGATTGCTCTGTATCAGCTTGCGACGACAAGCCGTCGCCAGATGAAAGGCCCGGCGACATCGAGATGAAAACGCACAGGCGTCTCCGAGGCTACCAATCACTTCCCGGAACGTCTGCGGAGTCTCCTCCGGCAGGGCCAGTTCGGTACTGATAATTCGGTAGCACAGTGTCAGTTTGCGGGAGAGGCGGCGTTCGGCCTCATCTGTCAGCAGTTCATACCGGGACGCATCCCTGAAGTACAGCCCGACCAGGGAATCCCTTTCACCATCGTTGGGCGTTGTCGGAGACGGTCCCAGCCTTTCGGTCGTTCGCATGGCTTAGGTACCGGTCAGAATTTACACCAAAGAATACGACGTGCTGTAGCTGATGGATTTACCGGGGCAGGGTCAGTAAAAACCCACAGGCGACACGGACGGTCGGCTGTGGGTATCGTGCGGGGAAGTTACAGAAACTCAGGCTGCGACGATGGCATACTCATGGTTGTGAGGCTCGATCAGAACGCCATGCAGAGCAACGATGGCTTTCTCATAGTCGTCCTCATCCACCACAAACTGGATGTCCACCTGACGCATGCACTGGTGCAGCGCAAGAATACTGATTTCCTCATCGGCCAGCGCCTTCACGGAACGGGCCAGAATACCCGGAACCTTCATATCGCTGCCGATGGCCGAAACAACCGCCACCTTCCGGGTGTTGATTTCGGCATTGGGGAACTCTTCCTTCAGCGCTTTGACCACCCGCTTGACGTGTTTCAGCGTGCTGCCCACATAGTGGGTAATGGTGTTGGCGTTGGTGTCCTTGGACATGAACCGAACCTTGAAACGGCTCAGCACGTCCAGGATACGCCGGTCGGAACCGGGCTCACCCTGCATGTCCTGATCGAAGACTTCCACGGCAAACACGCCCTTGGCGCCGGCAATGATCTCTACCTGGGGCTTCTCACTGACATAATCGCCGGTGATCAGGGTGCCGGTGTGCTCCGGCTCGAAGGTATTCATCACACGCAGCGGAATCTCGTTCTGGCGCATACCCTTACCGGCACGGGGATGAATCGCTTCCATACCCAGGTTGGCCAGCTGGTCGGCCACGTCATAGTTGGTCCGGCCCAGTGGCACCACCTTGTCTGCGCCAACAATGTTGGGGTCGGCAGAGCTCAGGTGGTATTCCTTGTGGATAATCGCCTCCCGGGCCTCGGTGATCACTGCCACCCGACTGAAGGTCATCTCGCTGTAACCGCGGTCGAAGGTGCGCATCAGACCTTCCTTGCACTGGGCGTAACCGGTCACGATCGGCAGCTCACGGGTGAGGTCCACCGCATCGAAGGCCTGCTTGAGCTTTTCGTCCAGCGGCAGCAACTCGTTATCGCGCCAGCCGGTCAAATCCACAAAGCGGGCATTGATGCCTTCCTGCTGGAGCTTCAGGGCGGTATTGAAGGCACTGTGGGCCTCACCAATACCGGCCAGCATTTCACGCACCGTCAGCAGATGTTCTTCCAGCTGGAACTGGCCATAGGAGCACAGGCGCTGCAGGTCGATGAGGCAGCCCCGAACACCTTCAATCCGGTCGGTGATAAACTGATCCGCCTGCTGCTTCAGCATCGGGTCTTCGAACAGCTCGCCGTTGATGTCGGTCAGGAACTTGACCAGCTTGGTGAGATCGTCACCCCAGGCCCAGTCAGACTCTGCATCCGCAAACAGGGCATAGACGCCTGGCTCACCGGTCTTCTTGTGTTCCAGCAGTTCATTGGTCACGCCGCCATAGGCAGAGACCACGAAAATGCGCTGGTACAGATTGTCCTTCTTGCGATTACCGATAATGATGTTGTCACGAACGGCCTCGTAGTTACTCATCGAGGTGCCGCCGATTTTCTCAACGGTATGTAGTTGGCTGGTCATAATCTTGCCTTTGCTATCCTGCAGCATGAATGTCCGGAGGTGCAGGCGTCTTACGACGCCTCGCTGAGCCCTTCCTGCATGATTTCGTCCACACTTTTTGCCAGCAGAGCAGCCCCTTTCTTGAGGTCTTCCTCGCTGGTTGTAAGCGGCATCAGGCACTTGATGACTTCATCATTCGGACCACTGGTCTCGATGATCAGGCCGTGCTCGAAGGCACGTTTGGTGATCGGGCCTGTGATGTCTGCGTGTTTTGCTTCAATACCACGCATCAAACCGCGCCCCTTCATTTTGAACTGACCGGGGTACTTGTCGCAAATCGACTGAAGGGCATCGCCCAGCACCTTGGTCTTGGCCTTCACCTCATTGGCAAAGGCATCGTCTTTCCAGTAGTTCTCGACAGCAGCGCGGGCAGTGATAAACGCCATGTTGTTGCCGCGGAAGGTACCGTTGTGCTCGCCCGGATCCCACACGTCCAGCTCCGGCTTGAACAGTACCAGGGCCATCGGCAGGCCATAGCCGCTGAGGGACTTGGAAACCGTTACGATGTCCGGCTTGATACCGGCAAATTCAAAGCTGAAGAACTCGCCGGTGCGGCCATTGCCCGCCTGGATATCATCCAGGATCAGCAGAATATCGTGCTTCTTGCACAGCTCCGACAGACCTTTCAGCCATTCCGCGCGACAGGCGTTCAGACCGCCTTCGCCCTGAACCGCTTCGACGATTACCGCCGCTGGCAGTTCAAAACCGGAGGAACCATCGCTCAGCAGTTTATCCATGATCGCCAGGGTATCGACATCGTCGCCCAGGTAGCCGTCATAGAACATGAAGTCGACATTGCCCAGGGGCGTGCCAACACCGCCGCGGTGATGCTTGTTACCCGTAGTGGCAACCGCGCCCATGGTCACGCCGTGGAAACCGTTGGTAAAGGAAATAATGCCGCTGCGGCCTTTCACCTTACGGGCCAGCTTCAGGGCCGCTTCCACACAGTTGGTGCCGGTGGGACCGGTGAACTGCATTTTGTAATCCAGACCACGGGGATCCAGAATGTGCTTCTTGTAGGATTCCATGAAGTCGTGCTTGGCCGTGGTAAACATATCCAGGCCCTGGCTCACGCCGTCTGCCTCGATGTACTCAAGCAAAGCCTTCTTCAGGGTATCGTTGTTGTGGCCGTAGTTCAGGGACCCGGCGCCGGCGAGAAAATCCAGGTATTCCTTGCCATCTTCGGTGTACAGATGCGCGTTCTTGGCGCGGTTGAAGATAACCGGAAACGCACGGCTGTATACACGTACTTCGGATTCAGTCGACTTGAAAATTTCCATCGTCTTGCCTCTTAGCATGTCAGGTTCGAGGTAGATGCGCGGCGGCTTATCAAAAACTGCTGATGGGGTAGCGATAGGCCTACCGTGCGTTGATTAAAGCCCTGTGACAGACCTACCTCAGTGGTCCGCCGGCTAATTCAAATCACAGCTTTACAGTCGTTCACAGCGCCGCAATCTTGTTGCAGGGCTGATCCAGGACCGCGGCCCTCAGGCTGGCTTCGTGAAAGGCCCTATGCGCAGCAAGAATTCGGAATCGTGCTTGCCGCCAAAGTGGGTCTCTTTCTCGAAATGCTCGTGGTAGGTGAGCTCGGCTCCCATATCACGGGCGAATGAACGGAACAGCGCCCATGAGGCCTCGTTGTCCTCGGTGATGGTTGTCTCCATATGGGTGACGTTCTTGCACGCATCACGGCCAACGATTTCTTTCAGCATCCGCTTGGCCAGGCCCTGTCCACGACCTTTCTCATGCACGGCCACCTGCCAGACAAACATGGTTTCGGGCTGTTGGGGAGGGATGTATCCGGAGATAAAGCCGACCAGATCGCCGTCCTTCTCCGCGGCCACGCCGGTTTCGGCAAAGTGGCTGCACTGCAACAGGTTGCAGTAAATCGAGTTGGGGTCCAGCGGCGGGCACTCTGCCACCAGCTGGTGGAGCCTGAAGCCATCATCTTTCACCGGTGTGCGAAGCGTGATGGCGGTGGTATTCGATCCTTCTGATGTCATAACGAGATCAATTCGTGGCAAAAAGTTAGTGTTGAATTATATAGACCACAAAATATATTTCAAGTACAGCTCAAACCCGCCTACGGCAAGGCTCCAGCTCACTCTTTCAGAATAGACCGGATTGAAGCATTCGCCAGTGACAAAATGGTTAAATTAGTGAAGGAAAAATCACATCATCGGCACTCAGTGAGGTGCCTTTCAGAATTCGGTTCCGATAGGACACAGCGGCAGGCGAGCCGACCGGCCACAACCGGTCAAACTCCGGCAACCAGGCCTCAAGTGCATAGGATACAGGCAGCAGAGACACATGCAGCCCATGCCGCTCAATTCCGGCAACCGGCTCAATGACGGGGCTGGACAGACCAATCCGGGTGATCAGCCCACGCGGGTCTGATTGCAGATTCCCCATGCCTGCGGAGCCATTGTTCACTACCACCCGATTCTGCTCACCCACCAACCCCGACCAGAGCACCGGCAGGCACGTGTGGGTTGAGGCAATGACATCGGCCCCCGACGCCAGGAACCATTGCGAGAGCTTGCCATCGTTACCCTCGACAAAAGCTTCGTGAGCCAACCCCCATCCGGCCAGGGACTCCAGATCCCCGTGCACCACCAAAACCTTTAGGCCTCCAAAGATCAGGCATCGATACCGCGGCAGCAAGGACAAGCGACGCTGGATATCCGGATGTTCCCCGGCAATCCCCTGAAGCCGCTCCATGATAAGGTTCGACCGCTCCACTACGCCCTGATCGACAAAATCCGGGTAGGCGCAACCGCATCCGGCACCGGCACTGGGATTCGCCAGCTCGAAATCCACATTCCCGAGACTGACCGTGTGATCCAACACCCGGTTATTGATGGTTCGGAACAGGCGATCGCTGGCGTTGAACCAGTTGAAGTCACCATTGAACACCAGCTTCACCCGGTGCCCCTGACGCTCCTCCGCCAGCGCCATCTGCTCGATTTCATCGAGGGCCCAGGGATTCCCGTAAAGCCCTCCAATGATATACAGCACGTCCTCGGAAACCGTGCGGGGATCCTCGCAAAGCGATTCGGCAGAGTACCGGTACGCCAACGGACAGCTGCGGCCTTCGCTCATCGGCTCAGGCCTCCCCCGCCGCCAGTGACCGTCCGGCAAGACGACGAAGCACTAAAGGCGTAAAGAAGCCAGCCGTGCAGATCAGGAAGCCATAGGCGTTCACGCCCAGCAACATGGCGTATTTGCCATCGCCAATGGCCCAGCTTGCTGGAATCAGCCCAACCGCAAGCAAGACCCCGAGCCCCAGGCCGGTCCAGAAACTCAGATGGAAACTCCACGGCGACCACTTGGTGAAACCGTAGAACAGGAACACCGGCGCCAGCCCCATGACCATCGTCCCGGAGATGGTCGTGGCCTTGAGGATATCGGTGCCGGCGAACATCGGCAGGTTGCCCAGGAAGGCAAAGATCACCATCACGACCGCACCCACCCGCATGCTCGGCAGCTTGTCAGAGGCACGTTGCGCCAGCCTGGGCAGATCTACCGCCAGCGACTTGGCCAGCGACGTGAAAGTGGAATCCAGGGTGGACCCCGCCGACGTCATCATGACCACGCTCATGAAGAACAACGCTGCCAGGCCCAGAGACTGGCCCACGGCAGCAGGCGCGTTGCCCATGGCCTCAATGCCGTTAAGACGGGCGTGAACACCCACCAGACTGAAGATAAACACCGCCACGAAGCCCAGTAGCCCGGCCACCACAAAGCTCTTCAGCATGGTCTTTTCCTTGTTCACAAAGCCCCGGTCGGTCAGCACCGGATCGTGGAACGGATAACTGAACAGCTGCAGCAAAGCCACCAACAGCAGGTCAAAACCGGCGTTGAGCCGGAACTCACCATTGGTCAGCAAGGCGCTGGTATCGTTGGCCGGAATGATCAGGAACAGCACCGCTCCCACAAAGAACACAAACACGAAAGCCTGAATCACATCGGTGAAAATCGAAGACCGCAGCCCACCCTTCAGGCTGTAGGCCAGAGTAAACACCGTAAACAGCATCGCCGCCGCGTAATACTCCCACTCACCGGGCAACCCGAAATAACCGCCCACCACCGCCGTATTACTCCAGACTTCGTTATAAAGCCGGATCAGAATCGCCGCCGCAAACGCCAGACTGGCCAGCCGGCCAAAGCGGGAGGTCAGAAAATCCTGCAGACTCCGCGCCCCGGTCTGGGTTCGGATCAGGTAAATCACATACCCCGCCACAGGAATCGACAGCCAGTAACTGGCATAGGCCAGACCGCCCACCACGCCATAAGCCGCACCCAGGTTCGCCGCATTGGTCACCGACTTGGCAAAGATCCAGCTGATAAAAATACTGGCCGTAAGCGACCACTGCCCCACCGGGTTACCCTGGTCATCGGCGCCTTTATAAAAAGAATTCGCGTTCTTGCTCCTGGGCGACAGCCAATACATCACCACGCCGTAGACCAGCAGGAATCCCCAGAACAGGGAGGCCTCTGTGAAGTTCATGTTTTCTTACCTTGTTCTTTGTCGTTTAATCCGGGGTTTTTCCCGGGTTTCTGGTTTGGGTGCCTTTCGGGACAGGCCGGTAGGGATTTCAAAAAAACGCCCGTGAACCCATCCATGGGGGGCTTGGTCGCGCCGTCCATGGCGCTCCACATTTTTTGAAATCCCTACCGGCCTGCCCCTTGTTCAACTTCCGTTCTGGTTTCCCCGGCGAAGGAGATAGCCAACAACCGAATAGCAAAGCCGTACCCGCGGTCTGGGTGGTGAGGTTATTTTCCCGCCAGGAAAAAGATGTCTGAGCGAAGCGAGTTGTTTTTCCCAAGGGAAAATAACGTCACCTCCCAGGCCGCCAATGACCAGCAATCAGTCCTGAGCGGCCCTACACCAGAATCAAGCCGGCGCCGAACAACTAGCCCCAAAGCGGTAACAGGAAAAACACCGGTGATGCCGCAACATAATGCGCTCATCCATACTCTCGGTCAGCGTCCCCCCCAGGTCATACTGCGGGTCATCGTCCACCAAAGTGCAGGCATACACCCGAACCTCATCGCCCTTCTTCACCAGCATCCGGGTATAGGTGCACATGAAATGAGAGCGAGCCTCCTTGGTCGGATACTTCTCCATGCAGGTCTCGGTAATCTCCGGGCTGCCGTCTTCCGAGCCTGGCGTACCCAGATCCGGAAATGCGGTGAATGCCAGGTTCTCCGGAATGCCCCACTCCCGGAAGATGTCACGGAACGCGGCTTCGACATCTGCCGGAATTTCCTCCGGATCGGTCTGGCGGGCAATGGACACCTTGAAGCCCTGATCGACCAGCCAGCGGATGCCCTGCAAGGCCTCATCAAAGCTGCCGTCACCGCGGTCCTTGTCGTGACGGGCCCTGTCCGGGAAGTCCAGGCTGACCCGGAAATGAATCGGGTAGGGGTTATCCAGCAAAGGCAGCACCTGATGCTGTCGCTTGTGCAGCGGCTCGGTGGCGTTGGTCAGCACGAAGCAGGGCCGGTGCTGGCTGGCGTAATTCAGAATATTGACGAAGTCCCGGATCACGAAGGGCTCACCACCGGTGAAGGAAAACTGCTCCACCCCCATGTCGATGGCTTCGTGGATAAACGGCTTCACGTCACTGAGCTTCATGCCCGGAATGCGGCCATCGCCGGGGTGCGAACCTTCCAGGCAAAACGGACACGCCAGATTGCAGGCGGTGCCGGTGTGGATCCAGAGCTCTTTGAGCTTGTCTGCATCGATGTAACCCCGGGGGTCGCCGTTGCGAGTGTGGGTCCAGCTATCACGGGCCCGGGGTTCCAGGACTTCAACGGCCGGAATTCGATTTTTCCGGGCCGGTCTGGCTTCAGTCAGGGGCATAGATGCTCCTCGGTGTATTCGTGTTTTTCCCACGGCGCCAGCCGTGCAGTTTCTCCAGCAGCTTCAGAATGCCTTCAGGGGCATGAGCGCGCTTCCATTCGCCGGCAGCGTATTTCGCCGACTCGTTCCAGGTCGGGTACGGGTGAATGGTGCCCAGGATCTTGTTCAGGCCCAGGCCATGCTTCATGGCCAGGGTGAATTCGGCCAGGATTTCCCCGGCGTGGCTGCCAACCACCACGGCGCCCAGGATCTTGTCCTTGCCCGGCGGGGTCAGCACCTTGATAAAACCATGATCCTCACTCTCGGCAATGGCACGATCCAGATCATCCAGCCCGTAGCGGGTCACTTCGTAGGCCACGCCCTGCGCGGTTGCCTCGGCTTCACTGAGTCCCACCCGCGCCACTTCCGGCGAGGTAAAGGTCACCCAGGGCATTACGCGGTAGTCTACCTTGAAGCGCTTGAACTGCCCGAACAGACCGTTGACCGCCGCGTACCAGGCCTGATGGGCCGCCGCGTGGGTGAACTGGTATGGACCAGCCACATCGCCGCAGGCAAATACGTTCGGGTACCTCAGGCTCATGTCTTCCTCTACCGGTACGGTTCCGTTCGGCAGGGTATCCACACCAATCCGCTCCAGGTTCAGGCCGGCGGTGTTGGCTGCACGGCCAACAGCAACCAGAACCTGGTCGAAAGGAATGCGCACCCGCTCACCCTCGTGCTCGCAGTAGGCAACTTTCTCTCCTTCCTCCATACGGAACTCGGCAGCAGCATGTTTCAGGCGGACATCCACGCCGTCTGCCTGGAACTGCTTCAGAACCAGTTCAGAGACATCCTCATCTTCCTTGGCCAGCAAGCGCTCGCCCATCTCCACCTGGGTCACCTTGCTGCCCAGTCGGGCAAAGGCATGGGCCAGCTCCGAACCGATCGGGCCACCGCCCAACACCAGCAAGCGCTCGGGCTGCTCCTGCAGTTCCCACAGGTTATCCGAGGTTAGCGGCTCCATGTCCTTCAGGCCGGGAATCGGTGGTACCGCCGGCTTGCCGCCGGTGGCCACCACAATGCTGCGGGCGGTCAGGCGTTCGGTGCGGCCGTCATTGTGCCGGACCTCTAGCTCCCAGGGCGACACGAAGCTGGCTTCGCCGGCAATGCAGTCCACACCCAGCTTGCGGTATCGCTCCGGCGAATCGTGGGGCTCCACTTTCGCGATGACATCCTTGACCCGGTTCATGATGTTCTTGAACGAGCCTTTAACGGGCACCGATTCCAGCCCGTACCGGTTGGCATGGCGCAGGGTGTCCGCCGCCTTGGCGCTGCGGATAAGCGCTTTGGAGGGCACGCAGCCGGTATTCAGGCAGTCGCCACCCATCTTGTGCTTCTCTATAAGAGCCACCTTGGCTTTCACGGCTGCGGCAATGTAGGCCGAGACCAGACCGGCAGAGCCACCGCCTATGACCAGAAGGTTGTAATCGAAATGTTCGGGCTTCTGCCAGCCGGCGTACACTTTGCGGCGGCGGATAAAGCCCACCACAAATTTGGCAATCAGCGGGAACAGACCCAGCAGCGCGAAGGAGAGCAGTAGATCGGCCGAGACGATGTCGCCGGTGGACTGGATCTGGCCCAACTGGGTACCCGCATTCACATAAACAAAGGTGCCGGGCAACATGGCGATCCAGCTTACCAGCGCATAGGTGCGCAGCTTCATGGCCGTCAGGCCCATGGCCAGGTTGATCAGGAAGAAGGGAAATACCGGCACAAGCCGCAGGGTTGCAAGGTAGAAGGCGCCGTCTTTTTCAATGCCGCGATCCATCTTCGCCACGGTTTCGCCATACCGTTTTCGAAGCGTGTCTCGCATCAGGAACCGCGCCACCAGGAAAGCAAGCGACGCACCGATAGTTGAAGCAACGGAGACGGCTGCCAGACCGTAGAGATTGCCGAAAAACGCACCACCAGCCAGAGTCATGATGGTAGCGCCTGGCAGAGAAAGCGCTGTTACCACGACATAAACAACAACGAAGCCCAGCACCGCAACCAACAGATTATGATCGATCCAGTTACCGAGGGACTGTTGGTTTTGCTTCAGGTTCTCGAGAGTCAGAAGCTCGCTACCACCACTGGCAATAAACCCGACAACCACAGCCGCAATCAACGCGACCAGAATCCATTTCTTGAGTGTCATGAAATAATCCTTTCTACCTTGAACGTGATAACGAAGAGACACCCCAATCCCGGAAGTGTTACATCAAACCTTGGGCTCAGTGTTCGTTACCGGCTTACCGTTGTTGTACGTCGTTCGGCAACGCATTGTGTCAACGATTGCTCATGAATATCTAACAATTTGATTACACCGCCTACCGAATACGCCGGGAACTTATCGACCGATTTCCAAACTTACTGCTATTCTTGAACAATTGCTCATAAAAGGGAACGGTCATGACTGACTCAAGTCGGGAAAAGGAGATAGAACTGATTCAGGGCTTGAAAACGGGTGATAATGACTCTTTTCAGGAAGCAGTACGTGCCTACACCCCCGGCATGTTAGCAGTCGCCCGGTTCTATCTGGATCATTCCAGTGCAGAAGAAGCCGTTCAGGATTGCTGGGTTAAAGTTATTGATGCGATCCATGGCTTTGAAGGTCGTTCAGGTTTAAAAACCTGGTTGCACCGGGTTGTTGCCAACCGTTGCAAGAATCAGCTTCGATCGGCCAACAGGGAAGTCCCAACAGACTTTTCGGACATCCTGGAGCCAGAACTGGCCCATCGTTTTAACGCCAAAGGACGCTGGGAGTTGCCACCCAAACTTCAATTCCATGAATCCGCCGACACCCTGATGGAGAACGGCGCCCTCAGCGATTGCCTCGACAAACACCTCTCCTCCCTTCCGGAAACCCAGCGCTCGGCGCTGATGCTCTACGAAGCCCACCAGCATAAATCCGATGACGTCTGTAACATTCTTGACGTCAGTGCCTCTAATCTTCGTGTTCTTTTGCATCGAGCGAGGCAAAAGATCTTTCTGATGGTGGAGAATTTCCAGGAGACCGGCGAATGCTGATGTGCAGGGATCTCGCGGTAATTGCCAGCGACTATATTGATGGCGAGCTGCCTGTTCTCCAGAACATGTCAGTCAAAATGCACCTGATGATGTGCAAGGACTGCCGGACCTTTATCGGCAATCTGCGGGCAAGCACCGACATGTTAAAAGCACATTCCTCTGGCGAGGCAGACGAGGAGCTTATCCGCAAGATTGACGAACGGGTGGCCGAGGCGCTAAAAGAGGGTCCCCGCGATTCCACAAACCGAGGCCCGAAATGATCAAAGTCAGTGTGATGTATCCGAAAACCGCAGAAAGCACCTTTGACCTTGCCTACTACCGAGACACGCACATGGCGTTGGTCCGCGACAGGCTGGGCGATGCCTGCAAGCGCACAGCCATCGAATCCGGGTTGGCCGGCGGCGCCCCGGGAGAGGGCCCCACTTACATTGCCATGGGCCACATGTATTTTGACTCTGTTGCCGATTTCCAGACCGCCTTCGGCCCCCATGCCAAGGAAATTCTTGGCGACATCCCGAACTTCACCAACGTTCAGCCAACGGTCCAGATCAGCGACGTTATCGAATAATCCTTCAGGTCGGACTCACAAACCGGACATCAAGGATCTCCCATGGTCAGCAATCTCCCTCCCGAAAGAAAAGGCGCCATCACCGCTGCTCTGGCAGGCGGCTGGGTCGCAGACGCAGCCAGCCTGGGTTTGCACTGGCTCTACAACAGCGAGCGCATTCTGGAGGTGGGTGGACAGTCGCCCGAATTCCTGCCTCCACGAGCCGAGTACTACACAAAGGGATTCGGTTACTTCGCTCACGAGGGGAAACAGGTTGGCGATGTGAGTCACTACGGCGCAGCCACCGGCGTGCTGACCGACAGCTTACTGGCCACCAACGGCAATCTGGACATCCGCGATTACCAGCGCCGGTTTCGTTCGTTCTTTGGGCCCGGTGGCCAGTGGCGGGGATTCATCGATAACCCGACACGGATCACGCTGGAGAATTTCAATGCGATCGAGCGCAAGGCGGTCGAGGAGGCGCAGTCCGGCATGCCGGATGATCTTTCCGACAAACAGAAGCGGATTCTGGTGCAGAAGGTCATGCCCTACACCCGCCGTCTGAGCGGCAGCGCGCTTGCGCAGCCGGTGCGGGAGGCCATCAGCCTGACGTACAAGGAAAAGGCCATTCAGGACGCCGGCGTTCATCTGGCGGAAACCATCGACCGCAATCTGGTACCGGCGAGTGGCGCCGACGACATGCAGTTGCCTGCGGTGTCCAAGCTGCCGCCACTCGTTGCCGCCCATAGCGGAAGCACAAACCTCCTGGACGTTGTTGAAGCAGCCGTGCGGGTTACCAATCACAACGACGAGGCCGTTGCCTGGGCAAAGTGTGCAGCGGTGCTTCTGGACGGGCTATTCAGGGGCGAGCCTCTTGCCAAGGCAATGAATTCGGCCATCGACGAAGCACCCGATCAGGCGTCCCTCAAACGGGCACTTGAGAGCTCGGAACTGAACGGCGTTGCTGCCGGTGACACGTTTGGCCGCACCTGTTACCTGCAGGAAGCCATGCCGGTCAGCTTTCACATTCTGAACACCGCCCGGAGCTACACCGAAGCCATCCGCGCCAACATTCATTGTGGTGGTGACTCCTGCGGTCGAGCCTGGCTGATTGGCCCGGCCATGGCCGCCATGCACGGTGTTGGCGGTGAGAACGGCATTCCTCTGAGCTGGCTCGCCAGGGTAACGGATGCTGCGACCGTCTATCAGGATATCGAGTCGCTTGTGGGAAATTGAGAATCTGCAGCGGGCATCAGACCCTTCCATCCAGCTGCAGCCAGCGAGCCAGACGGGAATGTGGGCGATGCCGCAGGTAAAGGGGCAACGTGCTCATGACCAGCAATACCGTAGCTGCCGCTATAACGGTCAGGGTGGGGTTAAGCTCGAGGGTATGCCCCAACCCGGCAAACACAAAGGTCATGGGTAACATTCCAATAACCGTTGCCAAGGCGTAACGCCAAAGGTGTATCGCCGTCACTCCGGCGGCATAGCTGATCAGGGCGAAGGAGAACACCGGGATTAACCGGGTGAGGAGGACTGCAATAAACAGGAACCGCTGTGACCCTCTGGCCGAGAATACCGGGTTGTTTTCGAGCTTCTGCTGAACAGCATCGCGACCAAGCACTCGCGCCAGATAAAAGGCAATCAGCGAACCCGCCAGTGCACCGGCTACCGCGATTGCCGTTCCGTTGAACATTCCGTAAACCAGGCCGGACGCCGCACTGATCGGCAACGTGGGTATTGGCCCGACCACGACAGCAAGAACCATCAGGAGCATCAGTAATACCGGCCCAAGAGTCCCCTGACTGGCAAACCAGTCGGACAGCACCGTTGGTGCAAAGCTGGCAGGCATGCCCAGTTGCCGCAGCAGAAGCCAGATCATGGCCATCAAAAACGCGACAATGGCAAGAAAGGAGAGACGGAAAACCAGCGGCGATCGGGTCATCCGGCTATTCTACCCGCTCATCAGGTAACAGGAAGCACAGCCGGTGCCTCGATAAAATAAAAAGGGCCGGATGTCTTACCAACATCCGGCCCTTGGGCACGCTCTCTCAAGCGTAATCTGCGATCAATTTCGTGATACTTCGATTAACGCCAGCCCACACGGTCGAAGATCTTCACCGCTTCCGGATTGTTGGTGCCCAGTACGCTCACATTGATGTCATCAATGTTCAGGTTGCCCCAGGAATCCAGCACCGGATTCTTCAGTACACCGTCTACCGCCGGGAACTCGTGATTGCTCTCAGCGAAGATCTGCTGGGCGGTATCGGAGGACAGGAACTCCAGGAACCGGACAGCGTTGTCGCGGTTAGGCGCGGTAGCCACCACACCCGCACCACCGATGTTGGCGTGAACACCACGGCCATCCTGGTTCGGGAAGATAATGCCAACCTCCCGGGCCACTTCACGGTCTGCAACATCATCAGAGTTCAGCAGGCGCGCGTAGTAGTAATGGTTGCCAACCGCCAGGTTGCATTCACCGGCAGCCACAGCACGGATCTGATCGGTGTCGCCACCCTGGGGATCACGGGCCATGTTATTGACTACGCCCTGCGCCCACTCCTCAGCGCCTTCTTCGCCGTGGTACTCAACGAGGCTGGCCAGCAATGACTGGTTGTAGATGTTGCTGGAGGACCGGATGCAGATCTCGCCCTTGAATTCCGGCTTGGCCAGGTCCTCGTACTGACTGATCCGGGAAGGATCAAAGTCTGAACGATCGTAGTAGATCACGCGCAGACGCTGACTGAAGCCGAACCAATGCCCTTCCGGATGACGCAGGGAATCCGGCAGACGGCTGTTCAGAACTTCCGAATCCACCGGCTGGAAGATGCCTTCCTGGTCGGCTCGCCAGAGGTTACCCGCGTCAACGGTAATCAGGATATCGGCCGGGCTGGCGACACCTTCTCGCTGGATTCGCTGGATCAACGCATCGGACTTCCCCTCAATCAGGTTGACCTTGATGCCGGTCTCCTCGGTGAAGGCGTTATAAATTGCCTGGTCCGAATCGTAGTGCCGCGCAGAGTACAGGTTGACTTCACTCGCGGAGACACTCGTTGCTGCCAGTGTTGTTGCCAGGGCAGCGGCTGCCAACTTCGCTTTATGAGATACCACGGGATCTCTCCTTGGTTGCTAATTACTATTGCAGGTGAAAACGATTAGTATTTAGATGCGATTTAAACGAACCCGGGCATAGAAGTCAATAAATAGGAATCAGTCGCTTTTACGTATTCAATACACAATCAGACGCAACAAGCTTACAATTGCACCTCCACTGGAGTTTGAACCGGGAGGCTGGATCGGCACCATGAGCATTTATCAGGAAAGCCCAACCTACAGCGACCAACTCGAGAACGGCCTGTCGGGCCCGTCATTGATGCTTGACCGCGTGCATTGCCAATTCCATGGCGATAGCGTTGTCAAAGACATCAACCTGCATCTGGAAGCAGGCGAGGTTGTCTGCCTCCTCGGCCCTTCTGGCTGCGGCAAAACAACGCTGCTGCGTATCGCTGCAGGCCTCCAGACGCCGTCCCGCGGCAAAGTCTTTCTCGGCAGCTCCCTGGTTTCGGCACCCGGTGGCGTGCAGGTACCCCCGGAAAAGCGGAATGTGGGCCTGGCATTCCAGGAATCTGCACTCTTCCCCCATCTGACGGTGCTGGAGAACGTCTGCTTCGGCATCAGCTCCATGCCGAAAAAGCAGCAACGTACGCGCGCACTCGAACTGTTGGGGCGCCTGGGCATGGCCGATGCCGCCAATGTTTACCCACATACCCTCTCAGGTGGTCAGCAGCAGCGGGTAGCCCTGGCCAGGGCCCTTGCTCCGTCGCCACGGGTCATGCTGCTGGACGAACCATTCTCCAGCCTCGACGCCCGGCTGCGCGACCAGATTCGGGACGATACACTGCATGTGCTGAAAGAGCTGAACACGGCCACTCTTCTGGTTACTCATGACCCGGAGGAAGCCATGTTCATGGCAGATCGGATCGCACTGATGCGAGACGGAGAGATCGTGCAAACGGGAACTCCTACAGACCTTTACTGCAATCCTGCCGAGCCGTTCGTGGTCAACTTTTTCGGGCAGGTGAACGAACATCGCGGCGTTGTCCACAACGGCGTGGTGACAACGCCATTGGGCCACCTGGAAGCTAAAGGTTTTGAGGACGGCAGCAGCGCTAGAATTCTGATCCGTCCGGAGGCGGTCAAAGTCAGGCAACTTGAAGGACAGGCCGGTGATGACCGCACCAGCCATGTTCTGATGTCCCGACTGCTCGGCCCGACCAGTCTGTTGCATATTTGTGCTCACGGGCCGGACGGGCAGGAAATGCACCTGCATGCAAAAGTGCCCGGGGTGTTTCTGCCGGAAGAGGGACAGGCTGTCTCGCTTGAGCTGGATATGTCGCAGGTTTTTCTGTTCGCCGAGTAAACCGTGGCTACCCCGTTTTACTTCCCGGGCGGGACCGACGCATCGCCAGGCTCAGAATGACCACGGGAATGATCCCGACCACAACAATGGCGAGGGAGGACATGGCCGACTCGGCCAATCGCTCGTCAGAGGCCAGGCTGTAGGCACGGACCGCCAGGGTATCGAAGTTGAACGGCCGGAGTATGATGGTCGCCGGCAACTCCTTCATCACGTCCACAAACACCAGTATACCGGCCGCCAGCAGGCTACTGCGCATGATCGGCGTATGAACCTTGCGCAAGGTACCACCGGCGGTTTGACCGAGGGTTCGCGCAGCTGCGTCCATTGAGGGCGTAACCTTCCCCAGACTGGCCTCAACCGTATTGAAGGAGACGGCCAGGAATCTCACCGTGTAGGCGTAGATCAGGACAAAAGCGCTGCCACTGAGTACCAGACCCACCATGAAACCAAAGTTGTCACGAAGAAAGAGATTGAGCTTCTGATCCAGCCAGGCCAGCGGAATCATGATGCCCACGGCAATGACAGACCCTGGGATGGCATAGCCCATGGCCGCAATCCGGTTCGCACTCCGGACCCAGGAGCTGGGATTCAGCCGTGCGCCGTAACTCAGCATTACAGCAAGCGTAACGGCAACCAGCGCCGCGCTTGAGGCGAGTATCAGACTGTTGAACGCGAATTCCAGAAAACGCGTCCCGAAAAGGCTGTCGCCGGTCGTAATCGCCATTTCCAGCAGAATCAGGGCCGGAACAATAAAACCAATAAGAACAGGCAGGAAACACACTGCAAAGGCGAGCGCAGCCTGACCTGAATTCAGCGAATACTCGGGCAATGCCTGGTACCGTGCCGAGGTATGGTATTGCTTGCCACCGCGGGAAACGCGTTCCAGAACAACAACAAGAACCACGAACACCAGCAGGCAGGCTGCGAGCTGAGCCGCTGCAACCGGCTCACCCAGGCCAAACCAGGTCCGGTAGATTCCGGTGGTGAAGGTATCGACGCCAAAGAACTGGACTGCCCCGAACTCGTTCAGTGTTTCCATCAGGACCAGCGAAACGCCGCCGATGATCCCAGGACGGGACAGCGGCAGAGCAATGCGTTTGAACATACGCCATGGCCCCAGGCCCAGAGTGCGGCCAACATCAAGTGCACTTACCGACTGCTCCATGAACGACGCCCGGGCAAGCAGGTACACGTAGGGGTAGAGCACCATGGTAATCAGCAGGGCAGCACCGCCCAGGGACCGGATATCCGGAAAGTAATAGTCGCCAAACTCCCAGCCGAACCAGTCGCGCAAGGCGCTTTGTAGTGGCCCCGCAAACTGCAGGAAATCCGTGTAAGCATAGGCAATAACGTAGGTTGGCACCGCCAGCGGCAGCAGAAGGGCCCACTCGAACAGCCGCCTGCCGGGAAACCGGCACATAACCACCAGCCAGGCGCAGGCAGTGCCAATCAGGGTGGTTCCTACAGCCACAGAGACACTGAGCACCACGGTGTTACTGAGGTATCTTCCAAGAACCGTGCTGACAAGGTGTTGCCAGACTTCACCGGACGGGAAAAACACATGGGCAAGGATGACCAGCACTGGCATCGCAACCAGCAGGGCGATCACGAGGGTGCTGACCGTCCAGGCATTGAAACGACGCGCGCGATGACTGGCGGCGCCGGTTCCGGGGCCAGCGCCAGCAAAACCGCTTGTCTGTGATGTCGTATGTTCAGCCATAAAGCCTATGAAGGGCTGGTAGGGACACGGAGTATAAGGGATACGATGGCGTTATGAAAAATAGCCACCCTGAAGGAGGGATATTGAAGCCTCGATCGGCCAGAGCGAGTGCCAGGGTGGGCGACCGAGGTCGCCGCACACCTCTGCTCAGCTGACGAGCCGGTTGACCTGCTCCACGAACGCTGTGGGCAGGGCATCAATCACCGGCCGGGCGTCTCCGCAAACATCCGGATGCGGGGCGTCAGGCTCTCTGGCCAGAACATTGGGGTTTTCCGACCAATGCAGCAGCTCCAGTGTGCCGTTCTCCTGCTCCACCAGCGCCGTGCAGTGTTCTACCCAATCGCCGTCATTGCAGTAAAGACCATCTTCGCTGCGCAGGAAGCCGGCGGAGTGGATGTGGCCGCAGATAAAACCGTCGTAGTTGCCCTTTTCCGCGACCGTCAGCGCCGCCAGTTCAAACCGCCGGATGAACGTGCGCGCCTTGCCGATTCTGCTCTTTACCCAGGCTGCCAGCGACCAGTAAGGCTTGCCCTTGAGCCGGCGCCAGGCGTTGAACCAGCGGTTCAGGCGGAGCAGGATACCGTGGGCACGGTCACCGACCAGAAGCATCAGCGGGCTGCAACGCACCACCTGGTCAAACTGGTCGCCGTGGCAGATCATGAAGCGTCGACCATCTGCGGTGGTGTGTATGGCCTTGTAGCGCAGCTCAATACCGGCAATGGTCTGGCCGCAGAACCGGCGCAGGAAATCGTCGTGGTTACCGGGCACATAGACCACCCGCGTTCCACTGGCAGCCAGCTCAATGAGTTTGTGAATGACGGCCCGATGGGAATCCGGGAAGTGAACCCGTCGCTGCATCGCAATCAGGTCGATGATATCGCCCACCAGATACAGAGTTTCGCAGCGGACCTGGTTCAGGAAATCCAGCAGATACTCGGCCTGGCAGTCAGCCGTGCCCAGGTGCACATCGGAAATGAAAACGCTCCGGTAGCTCCGCATCTTGCCTCCCGTCTTTCAACCATTCCGGATGCTGACACCTTGGCAAGACCGGGTGACGGGGACATGACAACAACAAGACACTTCTGTGACGTTCAGAAAGGAATCAGGGGGAGGGAACGATGGCTATCCGGTAACCGATTGGGTTACCGGAATATCACTGCTCGGTGTCTGAATCCGTTAGCGCAGGTCCGGATTCAGGGTGTAGGTACCCGTCACCCGGGCGCTGGCCAGTACGTGACCTGCCATGGCTTCGCGCACATCGTTACCATCGAACTCGCCATCCAGGGCAAGGGTATCCACATCCAGTGCATGCACCTCGAAGTGGTAGTGATGGATAATCTCATCGTTCCAGGGCGGACAGGGACCATCGTACCCGGCGTAGGTGCCGTTCATGTCGGGATTGCCCGCCAGGAACTGGGTGTAATTGTTCACGCCGCGGATACCGATGGGGCCGGGCCCCGGCTCCTTGCCCTTGGGAATCACGCCATCGCTGTCTTCGCCTTCCGGAATCCGGGTGGTGCCGGCAGGCACATCAACCAGCAGCCAGTGGAAAAAATCGACCCTCGGGATGTCCCTGGAAACCGTCTTGCCTTCCTGGTTTACATCATCCGCAACGCTGGGCACGTCCGGATCAAACATCATCACCACGAAGCTTTTCGTGCCCTCGGGCGCACCGTCCCAGACAACTTCGGGGTTCCGGTTGGGACCGAAGCTCATGTGGTCATCTTCGCTGTATACCCCGAATGCGAACTTCTCGGGAATCGGCTGGCCTTCTTCGATGCCTTCAACCTGTAGTTTCACGGCGTTGCCTCCTGTCGTTTTTAGCCTTGGGCTCATTGACTGTGTCTGGGACAGTCTCATTCTGTGATAATACGTTTTTAACACAAAATCGATTGAACTGACCACGGAGCCCCGATGAGCCAACAGAAGCCCGGCAAGCCGCAACAACCCGCGAACCAGAAAGACGAGGATGCGGTTGCCTTCGCCCAGGGTATTTTCGAACTGGCCTGCAACGGCGGTGCCGGACCTCTGAGCGTGATGCTTGATGCCGGCGTCCCGGTGAACATGCGCACCAGCGAGGGCGAGACCCTGCTGATCCTGGCCAGCAAGCACGGCCACCCGGAAACGGTACGCCTGCTGCTGGAAAAAGGCGCCGATCGCGAAGCGAAGGACAGCAACGGCAATACCGCTCTGTCGCTGGCAAAAACCGACAGCGTAAAGCGCCTGTTCGAAGAATCCGGCCGGTAAGCCGGCATGTTCAACAAAGGCGAGATTATCCACCACACCCGGGATGCCCTGGGCAGCATTCTGGTGGTCGATTACCGCAAACACCGGGTGCTTACCTTCAATTCGGTGTTCGAGCAAAGCAAGATTGATCGCCGATTTCCCTATCTGCCAGTTCATGAGTACAACCGGGCCATGATGCTGCCGGCGGTCTTTGCCAACCCTCGCCACGTCACCATTCTGGGCCTGGGCGGCGGCGTGATGGCCGGCGCCTTTCACCATCTTTATCCCGAGTGTCGGATACACGCCGTCGAACTGCGCCAGGCGGTACTGGACACTGCCCGGGAATTTTTTGATCTGCCCGGCAGTGAGCGCCTTGAGGTAACCATTGCCGATGCCCGGGATGCCCTGGAAAAGCTGCCGGAGGCGAGCACGGATATGATTCTGGCCGATCTGTACAACGCAGACCGGATGAGCCCTGCACAGGCCCAGAAACAGTTTGTGGATGAGTGCGCCCGGGTGCTCACGGAGGACGGCTGGCTGGTGCTGAATTACCACCGGACTCCGGATGTCCAGGGGGCTTACTTCCGGCGGCTCAAGAGGCACTTTGCGGTGCTTCTTGGCTTTCGAAGCAAAAGTAACAACACCGTGGTTTATGCCAGCAAACAGCACTTCCAGTCGGTGCATCCCAAAGATCCGGTGTTGGCGGAACTTGAAAGCCGGCTGCCGATTGACTGGCGCCGGCTGATGGCGAAGGTCAGCCGGATGGAGTGAGGTCGCTCACAACCATTTTTCTTCGGGGCTCTGATAACCCTCAAAGGCTCGGTGAAGGGTCGCGGGCTGATCGGTCTGGATCAGCATGTCGATATATTGCTGCTTGAGAAAACCCGCCCGCTCCATGGTTTGCGCCATCGCCAGCAACGGGTCAAAAAACCCGTTGACGTTGTAGATGGCACAAGGCTTCTGGTGCAGCCCCAACTGGCCCCAGGTCCAGGCTTCGAACAGCTCTTCCAGCGTGCCAATACCACCCGGCAATGCGACAAAGCCGTCGGCCAGATCCGCCATCAGGGCCTTGCGCTCGTGCATGTTTTTAACCACATGCAACTCGGTCAGACCGGAGTGGGCCAGTTCCCGGTCTCGCAGGTGCTCGGGGATCACCCCGTGAACCCTGCCGCCGGCGGCCAATACCGAATCGGCCACGATGCCCATCAGACCGACATGGCCTCCGCCGAACACCAGCTCAGTACCATTGCGACCGAAGTAATCACCCAGCTCCCGGGCCTTGTCCGCGTACAGCGGATCATTTCCGGACCGGGAGCCGCAATAAACCGCGACCTTCATTCACCGTCACCAATCTTGTCCTGGGTTTGGGTCTCGAAATCACTGGCGTCGTGACGCTCGTGCAGCTGGCTGCTCGGCTCACCCCAGGCCCGGTTGACCATGCGGCCACGCCTGACCGCCGGACGCTGGGCAATCTCATCGGCCCAGCGAATGACGTTGGTGTAGGTGTGGGCTTCCAGGAACTCGGCCGCGTCGTACACCTTGTTTTTCACCAGGGCACCATACCAGGGCCAGATCGCCATATCGGCGATGGTGTATTCGTCGCCGGCGATGTATCGATTGTTTGCCAGCTGACGGTCGAGCACATCCAGCTGGCGCTTGACCTCCATGGTGTAACGGTTGATCGGATACTCATAGTATTCCGGCGCGTAGGCGTAGAAATGACCGAAGCCGCCACCGAGCATCGGCGCACTGCCCATCTGCCAGAACAGCCAGTTCATGGTCTCCGCGCGTCCGGCGATGTCACTGGGCAGGAACGCCCCGAATTTTTCCGCCAGGTAAAGCAGGATGGACCCGGATTCGAACAGGCGGATGGACGGGGTGACACTGTGGTCCACCATGGCCGGGATCTTGGAGTTGGGGTTCACTTCCACAAACCCGCTGCCAAACTGATCGCCCTCGGTAATCCTGACGAGCCACGCATCGTACTCGGCGTCCTTGATACCCAGCTCCAGCAGCTCCTCCAGCATCACCGTTACTTTCACGCCGTTGGGCGTCGCCAGCGAATAAAGCTGCAACGGATGCTTGCCAACCGGTAGCGCCTTGTCGTGGGTCGGACCGGCGATCGGGCGATTGATACTGGCAAACCGACCTCCGCTCTCAGAGTCCCATTTCCAGACTTTGGGTGGCGTGTAGGTAGCGTCGGTCATGGCATTTCTCCTCACAAAGTAGCATTCAGCTGGCTCCGAGGTCGCATTGAGCCCGGGGCCGAAAACTCTAGCATGGAAGTTCAAACAAAAAGAACCACAGGAGTACCCCATGGCAGGGCGCATCGTGCTCCTTCTTGCCTGTCTGTTTTTAGTGCCCCCGGTTCACGCCGAGCTGTCAGACAGCAAGCGGGCGCTGATTCAGGAGCTGTTTCCCTCGGCAACGGTCATTGAAGACAAGCTGCCCGATTTTCCCGTGTACCCGGTGTATCAACTCCAGGAACTGCTTGGCTATGCCTACGAAACCGCAGACCATAGCCGCCTACAGGGCTTTGCCGGCAAACCGATCAGCATGCTGATCGGCCTCGACAGCAAAGGGCGTTTCACCGGCATCAAGGTGCTGAATCACCACGAGCCGGTTTTTCTCCATGGCCTGGGCGAAGGCCCCCTGTTCGACTTTGTAGACCAATACGAAGGGCATTCGTTACAAGAGCAGATTATTGTCAGCACCTCCAACTCCAGCCGTTCCGGACGAACCAGCGACGGCAACGTGGTGCACTTTGACGGTGTCAGCAAGGCCACGGTTTCGGTCCTGATCATCAACGACACCGTGCTCTCTTCAGCCCTCAAGGTGGCCCGCAAGAAACTCGAGGGCTTTGCCCAGAGCGCACCCACACGGGCGAAACCGGATTTCTACCAGCCCATGTCCTGGCAGCAACTGGTGGATCGCGGTTACATCGGACACTGGCAGATTGCTCCCGAATCCATCGAGGCCGAGCTGGGCCGGCCTCTTTCAGACTACCCCATGGACATCGAACCCGCAGACGGCGAACCTTTTACCGAGCTTTTCTTCGCCTACATCAATTCGCCCATGGTGGGACGAAACCTGCTTGGAGACGATGGCTATCAGCGCCTCATGCAACGGCTGGATGACGGCGCACAGGTTCTGGCCGTCATGTCCCGGGGCGCCTTTCCCCACGTTTCCCGAGAGTTCGTGCCCGGCAGCTCTCCGGACCGTGTTGGGCTCACCCAGAACAACCTTGCCGTGGAAATGCGCGACCTCAACCTGCTGGACCAGAATCTCGATTTCCGGGCGGCCGGCATTCCGTCATTCGATGCCGGAAACCTGTTCCGCGTGGGCGGTAACGCCGGCTTCAACCCCGGGGCGGAAGCCAATCTGAAGCTCAATGTCGAACTGGCCCGCAATCACCTGATGGTGGACCGCACGTCCCTGAATATCCCGGTTCGCTTCAACGAAGAACTGTTCGAAACCGTCGAGGTTGCTCCCAACCCGGAGGACACCCGTGAACCGGTCTGGATCGGCCTTTGGAAAGAACGTTGGTGGCAGATTTCACTGCTGGTAATCGGCCTGACCGTTCTGACCGTGTTCTTCGCCCGCCAGAAAACCCTGAGCCGCAACCCGAAGCTGGTACACCGGTTCCGCTGGGGATTTCTGTTCTTCACCCTGTTCTTTATCGGCTTCTACGCCCAGGGCCAGCTTTCGGTGGTTAACATCTACACCCTGTTCCTGGCGATCTGGGACGGTTTCTCTCTCAATGTGTTCCTGCTGGATCCGATCATCTTTATTCTCTGGGTGTACACATTCATAACCCTGTTCATCTGGGGCCGTGGCCTTTTCTGCGGCTGGCTCTGCCCGTTTGGCGCCCTGCAGGAAATGGCCGCCTGGCTTGGCGAGAAACTGAAGTTCCGCCAGATCAAAGTGCCCGAGCACTGGCACCGGCGCCTGATTCTGCTCAAATATCCGATCCTGCTGGCTCTGGTGGGCACCGCTTTCTACTCCCTGACCGTCGCCGAAAAAATGGCGGAGGTGGAACCATTCAAAACCAGCATAACCCTGTTTTTCGTTCGCTCCTGGCCCTTCGTTCTCTACGCCGTCGGCCTGCTTGTGATCGGCATGTTCATCCACAAATTCTACTGCCGCTACCTGTGCCCGCTGGGCGCCGGCCTCGCGGCGCTCGGCCGGTTACGCTTGTTCAGCTGGCTGGACCGGGTTGAGCTCTGTGGCAACCCCTGCCAGCACTGCAAGAATGAGTGCGGTATCAATGCCATTCGCAAGGATGGCCGGATCGATTACGACGAATGCATTCAGTGCCTGGAATGCGTCGTTATTCTCGAGGACGACACCCGGTGCGTCGACAAGCGGCTCGAGACCAAAAAACGATCAAGACAGGCGAACATATTGGCAACGGACGCGGGCTGACCCGTCCCGTTGCCGCGAAGCCCGGATTATTGCTTCTTCTGCCATTCAAACTTCTTGAACGGCTCATCAACGGGCGTCTCCGCAATGTGGTTGACGTAGTTACTCATGACTTTCTGGGACAACACCAGAATCACTTCCAGCACCTGGCGGTGCTGGTAGCCCGCTTCGTAAAACGCGTCCAGATCCTCTTTGCTGACATTGCCGTGTTTGCGCATGACCGCAAGAGTGAAGGTTCTGAGCGCCTCGAGCTTGTCGCTCGGCAGCGGCGTTTCGTCCCGCAGTGCATTGGTAATGTCGTCAGACACATCCATCATTTTGGCAATCCCGGTATGGGCCGGAACGCAGTAATGACAGGCGTTTTCCACGTTGATGGTCTGCCAGACGACAGTCTTTTCATCATTATCAAAGCTGCTATCCAGCACCAGTTGATGCAGTTGCTGGTAACCCTCAAGGATGCCCGGCGCCTCCGCCATGACCGCATGCAGGCCAGGAATCATGCCGAACGCCTTGAGCGAGTTGTCCAGCAATGGTCTGGATTTCTCCGGTGCCGTGTCTTTGTCGTGAAGGGGGAAATCTGTCATTGCCAACTCCTTTATTGAATGATTGCTCAATTACCACTTCAGGCTAACTGTTATTGAGCGGTCATTCAAGATATAATTGAGTGGTCATTCAAATCACTACGATGGTGAATTGTTGTTATGGCCAGACACGCACGCTATGACCGAAAAACCGCTCTGGAAAAGGCCGTTGGTCTGTTTTGGGAGAAGGGCTATCACGGCAGCTCCATGAAGCAGATCGAGCAGGCCCTCGATATGCGGCCGGGCAGCATCTACGCCACGTTTGGCAGCAAGGACGGTCTGTTTTCAGAAGCACTGGCCGCCTATGCGGAACAGGGCGGCCGGGAGTTGGCCGTTCACCTCAAGGGTTTTGATTCCATTGTTGACGGCCTTCAGGACTATCTGCGCGGCATCGCCTGCGGTTGCGGCGACGGAAGCGCGGCACCTTCACGAGCCTGCATGATCGTGAAAACACTGCTGGAATCCAGCAATACGCATTCGGCCCTGGCGGACCAGGCCAACAGCATTCTTGCTGCGATCGAGGGATCTCTTGCAGACCTGGTAGAGCAGGCTCGGGTGAAAGGGGAGCTGGCGCAATCCGTAGACAGCCGTCGACTTGCCCGGCTCCTGCAGGCGCAGATCATGGGCCTGAGGTCCATGGGTGAACGCAATCTGGATCCGCAAGCCATGAAAGACCTTGGTGACGATATGGCCGCCATCCTGGACGGGTATCGCACCCAGCATTAGACCCGCTGTTCCTTCTGCAGCTGCGGCGAGCGCGCCATCCACAGGTTCGCGAGCGCCAGGCCGGAAGGAAACAGCACTTCCGTAGAATTGTACCCACAGGTCCGGGCGCGTTAACATTATTGCCCGGCTCAGGCCCCGCCCTGTTTCCCGATCGAATTCCGGCTTCTCGTCTGGTTCCGAGTGAGGACAGCCAAGCATTCTCGCCTGAAGAGTCCTTGGCTCTCTTCACTTACAGGTCTGATTGGTATGGATAACCTTCATCACATTGTTGTGGTCGGCGGTGGCGCCGGCGGTCTCGAACTTGTTACCAGCCTCGGGAACAAACTGGGTAGAAAGGGAAAAGCCAGAATCACGCTGGTGGATTCCGGTCTGACCCACGTCTGGAAACCCCTGCTGCACGAAGTTGCCTCCGGTTCCCTGGATGCCAGCGCGAACGAGATCAACTACCGCGCCCATGCCCGCAAACACCATTACGAATTCCAGCTCGGCCGCATGAGCGGACTGGACCGCGATAGCAAGAAAGTGGTCATAGCCCCGTTCCACGATGTCGACGGTACAGAGGTCGTTCCCGAACGCCATATCCCCTACGACACACTGGTGATTGCCGTGGGCAGCACCGCCAACGACTTTGGCACGCCCGGCGCCCAGGACAACTGCCTGTTCCTGGACAGCCTCAAACAGGCCCGGCGCTTCCACAACCTGATGCTCAACGCCTTTCTGCGCAAGAATCACGAGGCGTTGCAGGGGGCTGAGCATACCCTGAATATCAGCATCATCGGCGCGGGTGCCACCGGTGTGGAACTGGCAGCAGAATTGCGACTGGCGTCCCGCGAGCTGCCGGTGTACGGCATGAACCACCTTCAGCCCTCGGACGTTTCCATTTCCGTGATCGAGGCCGCTGACCGCATTCTTCCCGCCCTGCCTGGCCGGCTGTCTGCGGCGGCCACCAGGGAGCTGGAACACCAGCGGGTGAAAGTACTGACCGGCCAGCCGGTGAGTGAGGTACGGCCCAGTACGGTCGTGATGAAAGACGGCACCGAATTACCCTCGGAAATGACCATCTGGGCAGCGGGCATCAAGGCCCCGGCCTTCCTGGCCGAGCTGGAAGGTCTGGAGGTGAACCGGAGCAATCAACTGGTGGTGGAACAGACCCTGCAAACCACCCAGGATGCCAATATCTTCGCCTTCGGCGACTGCGCTGCCTGTCCGCAACCGGATTCCGACCTGCCGGTTCCCCCCCGGGCCCAGGCTGCGCACCAGCAGGCAGACACCCTGTTCAAGACCCTCTGCAACCGCCTGGACAATGGCGAGGCGGTGCCCTTCGTCTACAACGACCACGGCTCGCTGATCAATTTCAGCCGCTACACCACCGTCGGCAATCTGATGGGCAACCTGTCCGGCCGCAGCATGTACATCGAGGGCAAGGTGGCCCGCATGTTCTACCTGTCCCTCTATCGGATGCATCAGGTAGCCCTGCACGGCATGTTCCGCACCGGGATTATCTGGCTGATGGATAAAATCAGCCGTGCCATGCAACCCCGACTCAAACTACACTAGAGATACAGTCGAGCGGCAATGAAGTGGAGCGGGTGAAGGGAATCGAACCCTCGTATGCAGCTTGGGAAGCTGCCGTTCTACCATTGAACTACACCCGCAAAAAAAGGGCCGCGAAAGCAATATAAGCGGTCCGCCCGGCAATGGGCAAGCATTCTGTCTGGAGCAACAATGGATCCCACCCTGACTCTGATTGGCGCCCTGATGCTGGTCATCAGTATTGTGCTCAGCCCGCTTTCCAGCCGGGTGGGCATGCCGGTGCTGCTGATCTTTCTGGTGGTCGGCATGATGATGGGCGAGGACGGCCCGGGTGGCATCCAGTTCGACGATTTCGAGCTCGCGTTCCTGATTGCCAATCTGGCGCTGGGCGTGATCCTGCTGGACGGCGGCATGCGCACCCGTGCGGAAACCTTCCGCGTGGGGCTGAAACCCGCCCTGGTGCTCGCTACACTCGGGGTCGCGATGACCGCCGCTGGTGCCGCAGTTGTGGCCTGGTGGGTGTTCGACCTGCACTGGCTGACGGCCCTGCTGATTGGCGCCATCATCTCATCCACCGATGCCGCAGCCGTGTTTTCGCTGCTTCAGGGGCGGGGCCTGCACCTGAACGAACGGGTCAGTGCCACCCTGGAGATCGAATCCGGCAGTAACGACCCCATGGCGATTTTCCTGACCCTGATGCTGGTCACGCTCATCGGTAACGATGGCGATCACGCGGGCTGGGCCGCCCTGACCATGCTCGTGCAACAGTTCGGCATCGGCGCGGTTGCCGGGATTATTGGCGGTTTTGCCGTGGTGGAGCTAGCCAATCGTATCCGCCTGACGCCCTCCCTGTATCCCTTGCTGGTGGCAGCTGCGGGCATTTCGGTGTTTTCCGCCACAAACGCCCTCGGCGGCAGCGGGTTTCTGGCCATTTATCTGACCGGCGTGGTGATCGGTAACCGCCATGTCCGGATGATGCCGATGATCCTGCAGGTGCACGATGGTCTGGCTTGGCTGGCCCAACTGTGCCTGTTCCTGATGCTGGGACTACTGGTAACCCCCTCGGACCTGATTCCGCTGGCCGGCGGTGGGTTAATACTGGCCCTCTCCCTGATTTTCATTATCCGCCCGCTGACCGTCATTTTGACCCTCTGGCCGTTTGCCTTTAACCGCCGCGAGCTCGGCTTTATCAGCTGGGTCGGCCTGCGAGGAGCTGTGCCGATCGTGCTGGCCCTGTTCCCGATCATTGCGGACTTGCCGGAAGCCCAGCTGGTGTTCCACGCCGCCTTCTTTATCGTTCTGGTCTCGCTCCTGGTGCAGGGCACCACCATGACGCCACTGGCCCGGAAACTTCGCCTGGAAGTGCCCGCCGGTGAAGACCCGTACCGAAGGCTGCCCCTGGATGCCCCGGCGGCGGGCGACCACGAATTGATGCTGTTCCCGTTGCGGGGCGAAATCTGGGAAACGCCACGCCGACTCAGCCAGTTGCGCTTTCCGGAGAACACCGCTGTGGCCGGGGTATTCCGTAACCGGGTCTGTTTACAGCCGAAAGCCGATCTTGAGGTATCCAGCGGGGATATGGTTGCCATGTTCGCAACCCCCAGCGTATTGCCGGAACTGGGCAAGGCACTTAGCGGCCGCCACGCGCCCAAATACCTTGCCGAGCGGGCATTCTTTGGTGATTTCGTGCTCAACGGCGATGCCCTGCTCGGCGATGTCGAGCAGGTCTACGGCATCGAATTTGATGACCTGCCACCGGAACTGTCCCTGGCCGAGTGCTTTGCCCGGCGCACCAAAGGTCACCCCGTTGTTGGCGATGTTGTGACCCTCGGCCCGGTGACTCTGGTTGCCCGGGCCACCAGCGCTGACCAGGTGACCAAGGTGGGTCTGAAGATGGACAGTTCACAAAATGGCTGAACAACGAACCAGATAGCCAAAAAAGTTAACAAAACCCCTTAACAGATCCCTTGCAGGCTGTGGTATAAAACGCCTGTACAAAGATTAATCATTGGTAAGTTAAGGACATGAGTATTTTCCGCGCCCTGCTATCCACTCTCGCCCTGCTCTGTCTGGGGCTCGCGCCGAATGCCTTCGCCACCGAGCTGCTGGCGAAAGCCGACACCCGCATGCCCGGTGCGTCCCTGTATGAGCCCGCGGATATCGGCAGTGTCAGCAAGGTGGTCGTCCGTAAGGGAGAGCGTCGCCTGTACCTGATGGACGGCGAAGACGTGGTTCGCAGCTACCGCATTTCCCTGGGCGACAACCCGGAAGGTCACAAGCTGTATGAAGGTGACGAACGCACCCCCGAAGGCGACTACACGCTGGACTGGCGCAATGCCGAAAGCGATTTCTACAAATCCATCCACATCTCCTACCCCAGCGAGCGGGACCGTGAACTGGCGTCGGCCTGGGGTCTGAATCCCGGTGGCAGCATCATGATTCATGGCCTTCCCAATGATGTGGGCGACATGGCCTTCGCCTACACCGGTCTTGACTGGACCGATGGCTGTATTGCCGTGACCAACGAAGAGATGGACGAAATCTGGCAACTGGTGTCGAACGGGACCCCGATCAGCATTCACCCCTGAGAAAAGCCTGACAGCAGAATTAAGTTGTTGTCATACGCTAAGAATATTTACCTATCCTGAGTTAACATTTTGGCTTACAGTGTTTTACACTGTTTAACGACTCCGGTAGTCAATGCCTATTATGCCTATCGGGCACAGGTTGACAGGAAGTCGTCTATACTGACTTTCGGATCACAGGAAATAACTCGACCAATAAGGGGATTTACAATGCGTAAACTGACGATCGCCGGGATTGCACTGGCCACTGCTCTGACTGCAGGTTGTGCCACGACTGACCAAGGCGCCCTCGACGAAGCGAATGCAACCGCCAGCTCCGCTGAGCGCACTGCTGAAAATGCAATGAACACCGCTAACAGCGCTGCAAGCTCTGCACGTACTGCCCAGCAGACTGCAGAAGAAGCTCTGGCCGCTGCCAAGGCAGCCCAGAAAGCCGCTGACGAAGCAAACGAGCGTGCCAAGCGTATGCTCGAGCGTGCCAGCCAGAAGTAAGGCTGATACGTAACAGAAAAGGCCGGCAATGCCGGCCTTTTTTTATGCCTCGGGTTCGGGTTTGTCCGGATCGGGCTTATCAGGCGTAAAGGGTTTGTTTTCCTTCAGGAACGTGGTCATCAACTCCATTGGCAGCGGAAACACAATGGTGGATGAATTGGTATTGCTCATATCCGCCAGGGTCTGCAGGTAACGCAGCTGCATGGAACCGGAGTTGGTAGACATGACATCCGCCGCTTCCACCAGCTTCTTGGACGCCTGTAATTCGCCTTCGGCGTGGATGACCTTGGCACGCCGCTCACGCTCGGCCTCCGCCTGGCGGGCAATGGCACGAATCATGGACTCGTTGAGATCCACGTGCTTGATTTCCACGTTGGCCACCTTGATGCCCCATTCCTCGGTCTGGGCATCGATGATTTCCTGGATATCCGAATTGAGCTTGTCCCGCTCTGACAGCATTTCGTCGAGATCGTGCTTGCCCAGCACCGACCGCAGCGTGGTCTGGGCCAGTTGGCTGGTTGCGGAATTGAAATCCTCCACCCGGATAATCGCCCGCTCCGGATCCACGACACGGAAATAAAGCACGGCATTCACTCGCACCGTCACGTTATCCCGGGAAATGACATCCTGGCTGGGCACATCCAGAGTGATGACCCGCAGGTCAACCCGCACCATCTGCTGAATGCCGGGAATCACAATGATCAGCCCCGGGCCTTTAACGCCCTGGAACCGCCCGAGAAAGAACACAACGCCACGCTCGTACTCCGGCAGGATCTTGATGGCCGAAGCAAGAATGAGCAGTAACACCACCGTTGGTGCCAGATAGGGAATCAGATCGCCAATCATACGGCCTCCTTGTATTGCCGTTACTTTGTTTACCGGGTCAACCGCTTTCCGGGATGACCCTGACGGTTACCGTCAAACCTTCAATTGCTGTCACTTCAACCCGGTCACCCTCCTTGACAGGCGCTTCGCTGATGGCATTCCAACGCTCACCGCTAAGCCGGATATGGCCCCGGTAATGCCCGTGTTCCCCGGAAAATTCATCCAGTGCCACGCCTTCCTCATGGGTGATCTGCTCGGCCCCACTGACCGGATGCCGTCGACGCAGGCCGATGAACCGGGTCACCGTCCAGAGGATAAAGCCACCGGCCACCACGGCGGTGCCGCCAATTGTCGGTAGCGATATATCCCGGTGACTGCCATCCATCAGGATGATCGAACCGGTCACAAAGGCAACAATCCCGCCGACCCCCAATATCCCGAAACTGGGTACAAACGCCTCCCCCACGATGAACGCCAAGCCCAGGATGATCAATGCCAGGCCGGCATAGTTCACCGACAGAACCTGGAAGGCAAAGAGTGCGAGAATCAGTGATATAGCGCCAATCACCCCCGGCACCACGGCACCGGGGTTGGCCAGTTCGAAGATGATGCCGTAGAAGCCGATAATCATCAGGAAGTAGGCAACGTTCGGATCGGTGATCACCGACAGCAGGCGGGTGCGCCAGTCCGGCTGGGACCGGACGATTTCCAGACTGGCCGTATTCAGGGTCATGTCGCCCGACGCCATGCGAACGGTCCGGCCATCCACTTGCTGCAGCAAGTCCCGAATGTTGGGTGAGACCACGTCGATGACGTTCTTTTCCAGGGCCTCGTCGGCACCGAGATTCACCGCCTCACGGACGGCTTCCTCGGCCCACTCGGCATTCCGGCCGTGACGTTCGGCCAGCCCGCGAATATAACTGACCGCATCTTCCAGAACTTTGCGTTCCATGGCGGTACCGCCGCGCCGTTTGCCGTCGTCGTCGCTGGCTTGCTGTTCGCCGTCAGACGAAGACCCGGATTCGGAATCAGAGCCTTCCTCCGTTTGCGGCTCGCCGGAGGCCGGATCGCTTTCCGGTTCCGGGCTACCCGGCAGGCCGCCCATCTGGACCGGCGTCGCAGAGCCCAGGTTGGTCGCAGGGGCCATGGCGGCAATGTGACTGCCATAGAGAATAAACGTGCCAGCGCTGGCTGCCCGGGCGCCCTGCGGGGAAACATAGGTAGCCACGGGAACTTCGGAGGCAAGAATCACCTTGATGATATCCCGCATGGAATCCATCAGGCCGCCCGGGGTGTCCATTTCAATGATCACCAGGCCGGCACCCTCAGATTCGGCCCTGCGAATACCCCGGGTGACATAGTCCATGGTCGCGGGGCCAATGGCGCCCTCAACTGTAAGCACCAGAGCGGTCTCGGAAGCCTTCTGCTGGGCAAAAACCTGATGGGCGAGGGAAGCCAGTGCCAGCAGGGCGCCGGTCATCATCACCAGGGCCCAGCGCCGAAGCCGGGCAGGGTTCTGTGATCGCATGGGATGGTTTACCTGTATGACGCCTCCCCGGATCCGGAAAAATTCTGATTGCTGGACATACGATGGCACAGTGGCCGCGGTTCTGTCTCAGGCACTCACGCAGCGCGGCACTCTTGCCCGGAACTCTATGTCAGAAGTATAGCCGCTGCTCCGGCTCGTTGGCCGATTCCGGTGACTTCTCTTCCACGGTCTTGTCTGCGGCCATTTGGGTAACCCGTTCACCAATCATGGTTGGCAGACCATCGGCCTGGTCCACTGCCAGCTCAATGGCGCCACGCTTGACCTCAACGCCTGGGTGCTGGCTGCGGAAAGCTTCAACTTCAGCGAAGACCTGCTGCCATAAACGGTCGCGATCTTCTCGGGGGTAGTCTTCATGGGGGCGGTGCACCTCAAGCCAGACCTCACCATCCGAGAAACCGATCTTGACGGCATCGTGGACAACCTGAACCGGTGTACCTTTCTCAACCTGGTAAACAAACCGGGAGATATCCTCGTTGTACATCCGGAAACAGCCATGGCTGACCGGCATGCCCACACCAAACTTCTTGTTGGTGCCGTGGATCAGATAGCCTTTCTCGCTCAGCAACAGGGCGTGGGTACCAAGCGGATTCCCGGGGCCCGGAGGAATCATACGGGGCAGGTACTCACCTGATGCCTCGTACTCCGCGCGAATACTGGCCGGCGGATACCAGGCCGGAGATTCCAGCGGCATGGTGACTTCGGCATCGGTCAGCGGAGAGGGATTTTCAGCCGTTCCCACTCCAACCGGGTACACCTGAACTCCCCCATTGGTGAAGTAATACAGGCGGTACTCCGCAAGATTGATGACAATGCCCTCGCGCCGGGAGTCGGGCAGCACATAATGGCGCGGCAGGGTAATCGTAGTGCCTTCTCCGGGTAGCCAGGGGTCGACACCGGGATTGGCCTTCACCAACTCCAGATAGCCCATGGCCAGACGGTTGCCAATGCCGGCAAAAGTGTCCTCGTAACGGGTCTCGAATACGCCAAGCTCTCCGGCCAGGTCCCCCTGGATCGGGAAGGTGGGCACACGAGGGCTTCTGTCGGGTTTCTCCGGGGTATCCGAATTACTGACAGCCTCCACAGGCTGTTCCGAACCGATGGTCGGAAATGCCAGGAGCTGTGCCAAAGCAAAAACCATTAAGAATCTGAACCACATAGAAAACATTCCGAAAGCATCAGGCAACCGGGTACAGTGACAGCAAGTACCCTCAGGAGTTCATAAAGGTTGCCCACACTGTTACAACGGCAAGCACCACGAACAGAACGCTTGCGCCAATCCGGGCTGTGGCAAGGGGCAACCGTTCCATCAGCCAGCGTCCTGCCATGATAACCGGTATGTTGGCCAGCAGCATCCCCACCGTGGTGCCCAGAATAACCCAGAAGGTTTCGGTAAAGCGGGCGGCGAGAACGACCGTTGCCACCTGGGTCTTGTCGCCGATTTCCGCCAGGAAAAACATGATGGTGGTGGCCATGAACGCCCCCATGCCCAGAAACTTCGAGTCTGCGCTGTCATCCTTGTCGGGCACCAGTAGCCACAGAGCGATGGCGACAAAGCTGCCGGCCAGAATCCAGGGCAGCCAGGCTTCTGGAATAAAGGAAGCGACCCAGGCACCGAGCCAGGCAGATAAGGCGTGATTGAGAACCGTTGCGACAAAAATGCCGAGAATAATAGGCAGGCGGGTGGCGTATCGGGCAACCAGGAAAAGCGAGAGCAACTGGGTCTTGTCACCAATTTCCGCTATGGCAACAGCAACCGTCGAGGCGAGAAAAGCGTCCATGAAAAACTCCAGGGCGGATAACCAGACATGAGGCAGCCCACCTTCCGCCCAATGGAGGTGAAACCGCCTCAGGTCTTGCCAATATCACCGGTGTTGCGGTGAGACATGATAGCCATGGGGATTTGGCCCCAAGTATGTTGACTATCATCCGCTCGGACATTCCGATGCGGAGGCTACTCCCCTGAAGAGATGCCGGCATCATAATGAATCCGGCGCGGGGCCGCAACCACAGGTCTTCCTAGACCCGCATTCGCCACACCGGGATCGCCGCAACCGCTACGAATGCCGCTACCAGCCACCAGGCCGAGTGAAACGCGTTGATCGTGGGCATCCCGGAGGTGTGCTCACCAAATTCAATGGTCAGTGCCACCAGGTTAACGCCAAAGGCGCCACCGAGCTGGCGCATGAAGTTAAGCGTGCTCGAGCCGGCCCCCAGCTCCTGTGGCTCCAGCGGATTCAGGGCGCCGGTCGAGAGGGCCGGGAGCATGAAACCGATACCGATGCGGCCCAGCACTGTCCAGAGCACCAGCCAGCCAAAGGCGAGCTCGAGATCGGACAGCGCGAACAGCACGGCGGAAAGGGCAAATGCCCCAATACCGAACACCACCAAACCCCTGGCACTGTGCCTGTCGGCCATGCGGCCGGCCAACGGAAACGTCATACCCAGGACAATACCCGCAGGCAGCATCAGCAAACCTGCCTCCGTTGCGCTGAAGCCCAGAGCTGTCTGTACGAACAAAGGAATGAGGTAGGTGGATCCGAACAGCGCCAGCCCCAGTGCCATGGCACCCAGGCAGGCGAAAACAAAAACCGGCTTGCGCAGCAGGGCAATGTTCACCAGAGGATGGGCAGTTTGTCGCTCACGCAGTATGAAGAGCAGCAGCCCGCCGAGGGCCAGTAGCCCTTCGATCAGGATCCAGCTCTTCTGGCCTGCCGCCTGTTGCAACCGGTTCAGAGCATCGAGCGACAGGGCGATGGTAAACCCGAGCAATACAAGGCCGGGGAGGTCAAAGCGATAGGGGGCTGGCCGGGACACCGGCAAGGGCAGGAAGCGCCAGGCCATGAAAACACCCAGCAACGTGACCGGAGCCGGTGCAAACATCACGTAGCGCCAGTCCAGCTGATCAACCAGAAAGCCTCCCAGCACCGGACCGAGGGCCGGGGCCAGAATCACCCCCATACCGTAGATACCCATGGCCTGGCCGCGGCGATCGCGGGGGAAAATCCGGAACACCAGATACATGCCCATGGGCTGCATCAGGCCGGCCATGGCACCCTGGCCGATCCGGGCGGCGATAAGCTGCCCCGGCGTCTCGGCAAAACCGCCGGCAAGGGAAATCAGGGTAAAGAGAAACATGGCTACGGCAAGGGTCTTGCGAACCCCGAAGTGATCCAGCAGCCAGGAGGAGGCCAGCATGGTGGTGGTCATGGCGGCGATAAAGCCCGTTGCCAGCCAGTGAACCTGGCCCTGGCGAATGCCGAACTCCACCATGATATCGTGCAACGCCACGTTGACTACGGTGGCGCTGAGTACGGTAGCCATGGTGCCTATCATCACCGTGGCCACCGCCAGCCAACGCCAGCGATCCCCGTAGCGGGCTTTCAGACCCTCAACTGAGTTATCAGCCAAGGGTTATTTCTGCTTTTCGGCGTTTTCCAGGATCTTGTGGAACACCTTTACGGTGCACTCGATCTCTTTGTCGCTGATGCCTTCCAGCATTTCCTCGCGCAGCACCTCGGCTCGCTCGGAAAGGTCATCCATAAACGCCCGGCCGGCGTTGGTCAGATGCAGCCGCCGCGCACGGCGATCGTTCGGGCAGGGCCGGCGCTCAATCAAATTCTGTTGCTCGAGACTGTCCAGCAGTCGAACCAGGGTCGGATTCTCGATCGCCATCAGGCTTGCCAGCTCACGCTGTGTGAGGCCCTCACCGCCTTTTTCCAGGTACACCATCGTGCTCCAGCGCGCCTGGGTGACGCCCAGATCCTTCAGGCGCTCGTCCAGCATTTTTCTCCAGCGCCGGGTAACCCGCGCTACCGCAAAAGGAAACTGGTCTCTCATTTGTCGTCACTCCATATCAAAAGAGGGCTTGGCCCGGGCCGGGCGCTGCCGCGCCTTCGGCCAATTAATCACATTATCGGAAAGTCACCAATAGTATGCTAACCATTGTGATAAAAACAGATACGGAAGTAAAAACAAAATTGGGGAAAACCGAAAGCAGCGTCAGCTCGCCTGACGCTGCTCTTCGTGCATTTCCTCGACTTCAGGAGACTCATGGAACTCGCTGTTCCGCGGATCGATTTCAGCAAGCACCGGCGACGCTTCCGGCATGGCAGGTACGAAGTGCTCCTGATCTGCAACGGCAACGTCCTCGGTATGACTGATCCGGTAGCTGGTAATCAAGGCCAGCAGCAGCAGGAAGCCGGCATTACCGAAGAACAGGCCTTTCGGCCCCAGGAGATTGATCAGCTCCGCCATGACAACCGGCCCGATGACACTGCCAACGCCGTAACTGAGCAACAGGGTGGCACTAGCGGCCACAATACGGGTGCTTTCCATACGGTCATTGGTGATGGCCACGGCTACGGGGTACAAAGCGGCTGAAAGCCCCGTGAACACACCAACCAGAAGGGTCAAAAGCCACGCATTCCCAGCCCCGAGAACTCCAACACCGCCTGCGGCTGAAGCCGCTACCAGAGCGATCCAGAACATCACGCGGCGCCGGTCGAAACGGTCGCAGAGCCGGCCCAGCGGCCAGGCAAGGATCATGGCCGCGACAATGGCACTGGCCATGAACGTGGATGTCCGTGCAACGTCCAGCCCGACCAGTGTTGCGTACACCGGCCCAAGCGCATAAAAGCCGCCGATCATGACGCCGCAGATCAGGGCGCCGGCAACACCGGAAAAGGATTCCCGGGCCAAAGTGAAAATAGAGATGCGCTGAACCTGCTCAATAACGGGCGCTTCCATTTTGGTCAGTGCCAGCGGCATCAGCGCCAGCGCCAACAGAATCGCGGCAATCGAGAAAGGCATGAAATTGGCGGGGTCGCCGATATTCACGATGAGCTGGCCGCCGGCGGCGGACAGATAGAAAACAATCTGGTACACCGCAAACAACGCACCGCGGTTGGCATTGGTGGCACGGCTGGAGAACCAGCTCTCGATGACCACCAGCACACCGGCAATACTGAACCCGGAGAGTACCCGCAGAACAGCCCAGAAAATCTCGGAAACGGCCATCGGATAGAGTAACGACGTGACAGCGGCAGCGGCGGCAAACACCGCGAACGCCCGGATATGACCAACCCGGCCGATAATTCGGTGAACGTAGAGCGTACCCAACACAAAACCGATGGAATAGCAGACCAGAATCCAGCCGATAATATCCGGCGATATCGCCTCGATACTCAGACGGATGCCCAGCAGTGTCATCAGGAATGCATTGCCGCTGACCAGCAAAATAATGCTTAGAATCAGGGCAGACAGGGAGGTGACCATTCGGGTCATTACAGCGGCTCCGGGCGTTACAGGGTATTCTGGATTGAATGACAGACAAAATAGCAGCAAGTCCCGGACTTTGCCGGCGACGTATTAGATCAGTAGCGGGAAGTGAAGCCACTAGGCACTTCCCGAAACCCGTTAACTGCATCACAAAAACCCGCAAAGGCCGCCGTGTAGCGGTTTAACAGGGTTTTACATTAATGCGCCGTAACAGACCATGAGTGCCGGAGCAGGTAACATGAAAACGAGCTATTCATTGGACCGTGAGCGCCTGGTTATGAAAAAAACGGACTGGCCCATCCGCTGGGATCTGCTGCTTCGCTATCGACTTATCGAAACGATTGCCCTGTGGGAAGGTCGTCTGACTACCAACCACATCTGCCACAGTTTCGGGATCGGTCGTCAGCAGGCGTCCAAGGATATCAACACCTATCTTCGCGAACTGGCGCCGGGCAATCTGGTTTACGACCGTCACCTGAAAGGTTATGTCCCGGCCGATAGATTTCGCCCGGTGGTCACCCGAGGCGTGGTCAATGAATATCTGGACCTGCTTGCCCGCCAGCAAAACCTGAGCACCACGTTTGAATCCCTGAACATTGGCCTGCCGGACAGCACCGTGGTCCAGGGTCCGAATCGGGTCATCGCGCCCGAAACCATGCGTGCGGTGGTGACGGCAACACGACAGGGAAGACAGCTGCGGGCCAGCTATGCCTCCCTGAGCCGACCGGAAGCGGTGGAAAGCATACTTGAGCCGCATACTCTGGTTTGTGCCGGCGACAGCTGGCATTTGCGGGCATGGTGCGACTCAAACCGGGAATTCCGGGATTTCGCCCTGAGCCGATTCCGGACCTCGCCGGAGGCCCTCCGGCAGCGCGCCAGACACACCCGGGACCAGGACGAGCACTGGAACCGGCAGGTTACCCTGGTGGTCACCCCGGATCAGCGCCTGACCCAAGCCCAGCAAGAGATCATTGCCCGTGACTACGGCATGGAACATGGTCGGCTGGAAGTTGCTACCCGTGCCGCGCTTGCCCCCTACGTGCTGTCACGGCTCGGTATTACCTTCGACAATCAGCACCCGGATCCGCTGGTGCAACAGCTTGAGTTGGCCAATCCCGACCAGTTGGGATTTGGCAGCAAACGCGAACAGGCCCTCAAAGCCGTTGCCGGCCTCAGCTAAACTGCCAGTGTGAGCTCTGGGACCTGGCGGTATGTCTTTCTCGGCGTTCTGATTCTGTCATTTCTGCCCGCAGCAGGGAGGGCAGAATCGGCCTGTGGTGATCCCGCAACGCCCATTTCCCGGGTCCAGGGCACTGGACCGGCCTCACCCATGGCAGGAGCTACCGTCACCGTCGAGGGCATCCTGACCCAGGATTCCCGGGCAAAGGGCGGCTTTGGTGGTTTTTACCTGCAGCAAGCCGACCATCAGACCGACGGGAATCCCGCCACTTCCGAAGCGCTGTTTATTTACACCGATCGTGAAATCGCCGATGTCGGCATGCGAGTGCGGGTAACCGGAAAGGTGAAGGAATACCACGGGCTGACCGAACTGGTGTCGGTTCGGAGCATCCGGGCGTGCGGGCGTGGGCCGCTTCCAGCGCCCATTGCCATCACCCTGCCCTGGGCCGTCGATCCGGAACATCTGGAGAACATGAGAGTTACCTTTCGCCAGCCCCTGACGGTGGTGGACAACTACAACCTGGCTCGCTACGGCGAGCTTGGGCTGGCGGCCTCAGACCAGGTCCAGCCTACGGAATACCTGCCCCCCGGCAAAGAAGCACACCGGGCATTCACCCGGGCCGGGGCAAACCGCGTTCTGCTTGATGACAACCGGTCCAGGAGAGACCCCCGCCCGGTACCCTGGCCCCCGGGCGGCCTGTCTTCGGCAACCGTAAGGGCCGGGGATCAGATTAAAGGGCTCATCGGTGTGCTGGATTTCCGCTTCGATGCCTGGCGGCTCCAGCCCTCTCAGGAGCCGGCTTTCCTCGCCACCAATCCCAGAGAAACCGCACCCGGGCCGCGGCATGAGGCTTCGGTGCGGATCATGGCTCTGAACCTTGGTAATTTCTTTAACGGAGATGGCCGGGGCGGCGAGTTTCCAACGAGTCGCGGGGCCGGGACACCGGCGGAATTCCGGCGCCAGCAACAACAACTGGTGAACACACTTCTGGCCCCCGATCCGGACATTCTTGCGCTGACCGAACTTGAGAACGACGGCTATGGACCGGCAAGTTCCATAGCGGAACTTGCAGAGGCCTTGGGCGGCACCTGGCGGTTCGTCAGCACGCCCGGCCAGGACGGCGATGACGAGATCCGGACCGGCCTGCTCTACCGCAGCGACCGGATTAGCGCGGTTGGCTCGCCAGAACGGCTTGCCAAAGGGCCATTTGAATCGGGAGGCCGGCCTCCCCTGGCTCAGGATTTCGGCCGAACGGACGGTGATGCTACCGTTCGGGTCATTGTTCCTCACCTTAAATCGAAATCCTGTCGGGGCGCCCGTGGCGATAATCAGGACCAGGCCGATGGCCAGGGCTGCTACGCGAGCCGGCGGACCAACGAAGCGAAAACACTGGCGGCCTGGTCCGGCAGCGATACCCGCAGGCACCATTCAGTCGGCACCCTGATAATCGGTGACCTCAACAGCTATGCCCGCGAACATCCCATCGCAGTGCTGGAGCAGGCAGGTTTTACCAGCATGGTGCACCATTTCCATCCCTGCACCGAAAAGATCTGTGGTCACTACACCTACCGTTACCGTGGTCAGAAGGGCTCGCTGGATTTCGCACTCGCCTCCGAGACCTTAAAACCAAGGGTTACGGGCGCCTGGAGCTGGCTGGTGAACGCCGATGAGCCCCGGGTACTCGACTACCGGAGCGATCACCCGGCATCCGGCCGGGGACCCTGGCGATCCAGCGACCATAATCCGGTGATTGTCGACCTGAAGCTCTGACTTTCGACGCCCCGTCACGGGCAATCTGTTGCCCATTCGCCGACGTCCACGGGCACTGTGGCCAAGGCTCCGGATACTGGTCCCGGTAGACTGGTGGTCAGACCCAAAACCGGTGATCGCTGACAACCATGAGAATTCCTGCCCCCAACTTCTGGCCCGCTGCCCGCACGGGACAACGATTACTTCTCCAGGCCCGCCGCCATGAAACCATGGTCGATGGCCACAAGATGGTTTTCCTGGAACGGGGATCGCCAGGTGTCGGCCGCCCGACGATCGTCCTGATTCATGGCTTTGCCGCCATGAAGGAAAACTGGGGGCTGTGGCTGCAAAGACTGCCAAGACGCTGGCATCTTCTGGCGCCGGATCTGCCGGGATTCGGGGAGAGTGATTACCGGCCGGAGGCCTGCTACCGCTACGAAACCCAGGCCCGTCGACTGGCTCAGTGGCTTGCGGGCGTTAACACGGACAACATCCATCTGGCCGGCAGCTCCATGGGTGGCGCGATTGCCGCAATACTGGCCCACACACTGGATCCGGCGCCCCGCTCGGTGACGTTGCTCAACAGCGCCGGCATCCCCGAACATAAAGAGGCAGACATTCACGCCCCCCTGAAGCCTGACCGGGATGGCATCCTGATTCCACGGGACTGGAAAGGCGTCTACCGCATGTTCAACAGTGTTGGCACCGGCAAGCCCACGGTCTCCGGACTTGCCATGGCCGGCCTTCTCGGACCGGATCTCCTGGGCCGCACCGAGGCCCTCCGGCATATCTTCAGTGACATGGTGGCAGACGCGCTGGCACCGGCCCGCTACCTGGGCCCCGAGACACCACCACTGCAGGTTCAGTGGGGCGACCGTGACGTGATTACCCCGACCCGCTGCGTTGACTGGTTCAGCTCGGCCACGCCTCAGGCAGAAATCCACATGTTCCGGGGTGTCGGACATCTTCCGATGCTGGAAACGCCCGGGCGATCTGCCGCAGCTCTGGAACACTTCGTCCGCCGTCATGGCCAGTGATCGATCCGGATGCTTCCTGCCAACCGGCCGATGATTGGCCTTTCAGGCCATTTATTCCGTCACCGAAGTCATGGGGCAACGAGCCGCGAGGCGCCATAATCGTCGAAACCAAGCGTTCTGCGACATAACAAGAACAGAATCAGACGAGGAAATCCCATGCGCGCCTCCGTTTCAACGGCACAGGACCTGGGCATGCCGGCCATCTACCTGCATCTTCTGGCCGAACTGCTGAACACCATCGGTGTTGACGAACAGGACCTCCTCCTCCGGGTCGGTCTTGACCCGGTCCGCCTGCAATCCACCGATCGGCGGGTGAGCCAGACCCAGGCCAGCGAATTCGTCACCCGGGCCATTATCGAGAGCGGCGAACCGGGGCTCGGTATCATGCTCGCCAGGGAGCTGAAGCTGCCCCTGCACGGCGCCCTGGGTACGGCCGTCATGAGTAGCCGTACCCTGGGCGATGCCATGGAGCTGATGACCCGATACCTGACGCTAAGGGTGCCTCACCTTCGGGTCTGCAAACGGGAGACCGGCAACCTGGCCTGGTACGTTGTGCATTGTGATATCGACCTGGGGCCTCTGCACGGCTTTATCATGGATGCCATGCTGTTTGGTTGCGTTTCCATGGGGGCACAGTTGACAGGCTCGGTCATTGACGGTTTGCGGATTGTTCGCCGGGGAACGGAGCCGGCCTATTTCCAGCGTTTCCGCTCACAGATCCCGGTGCCGGTGGAATTCGGCGCTACGGAGAATGCCCTGGTGATTCCGGTTGGCCGTCTGAGCCTGCCCGTGCGCTTCACCGATGATCAACTGGCGGCCTCGTCCAAAGCCCAGTGCGAGGAGGCGCTGCGGCAGCTGACCGAAGACGCCGGATTTGCCTGTCGCGTCCGACGGGTAATCGAGACCAGCCACCCCTTCCCGCCAAAACTGGCCAGGGTAGCGGCCACCCTGTTTGTGTCCGAGAGAACGCTCAAGCGGCGGCTGCAGGAAGAAGACGCCAGTTTCCAGCAGCTGGTAGATCAGGTCCGCCTGGAACGGGCACAGGATCTGCTCCGCAGTACCACCATGAATCTGAGCCAGATTGCCGATGCCCTCGGTTACGCCGACGCGGCGAATTTCACCCGGGCTTTCAAGCGCTGGACCGGCAGCAGCCCCAGCCATTACCGAATTTCGCAACCCGGCCCCGGGCTGATTACCGCCAGGCGGGCACTGGCCACGGGGTAATCAGTCGATGCCGATGATCTTGTGCATTTGCAGGGTCAGGCGCCACTGCGGATGCGCGAGACAATAATCGGTGGCGCGTCGGGTATTGCTTTGTTTGATCTCATCCACAGCCGTTTCCGGTATCGAGGGAGAGGCCATCGGCGACAGGAAATAATGGCTTGCGCGAATGCCCAGGAATCGCTCCGGCATCGCCAGGGGCTGGGGATAGACCAGCTTCAGCTCGTCACAGGCCTCAAGCACCACCGGGGCATCGGCTTTCGGACTGACGCAGAGCCAGTCGATGCCTTCGGGCGCGGGCAGGGTACCGTTGGTCTCTACCCCTACCTCGAACCCTTCCCGGTGCAGAGCCTCGATCAGGGGAGCATCCAGCTGCAGCAGGGGCTCGCCACCGGTGCAGACCACGTAGGGCTTGCCGGGTGCCTCCGGCCAAAGATTGCGTATGTGACGGGCCAGTTCCTCCGGGGTTTCAAAGCGACCACCATTCTGGCCATCAGTACCGACAAAATCGGTATCACAGAAATTGCACACGGCAGTGGCGCGGTCCTTCTCGCGACCGGTCCAAAGGTTGCACTTGCTGAAACGACAGAACACGGCAGCACGCCCGGCCTGGGCACCTTCACCCTGCAACGTGTAGAAGGCTTCCTTGACCCGATACATCAGCTTGCCGCCTCGTAGTCCAGGGGATCTTTGACACCATTGGCAGCGAAGGCTTCCAGTCGTTCAACACAGGAGCCGCAGCGTCCACAAGCCCGCTCCCGGCCGTTGTAGCAGGTCCAGGTCTGTGCATAGTCCAGTCCCAGGCGCAGGCCTTCAGCCAGGATCTGACCCTTGTCCATGGTCATGAAAGGCGCCTCAATGCCGACCGGCTCGTAGTTGGCCACGCGGCAGACCGCGTCCATTTTATCCACAAACTCCGGGCGACAGTCCGGGTAGATAGCGTGGTCGCCACCATGAGCTCCGTACCAGACGGCGCCAGCACCTGCGGTCACGGCGTAACCGGTCGCCAGGGACAGGAGAATCATGTTTCGGTTAGGCACCACGGTCGCTTTCATGCTGTCTTCTTCATAGTGGCCTTCCGGCACATCGATATCCGAGGTCAGCGATGAGCCGGCCATCACCTCACTCATGGCGCGGATATCGATCACCTTGTGGGGTACACCCAGCGCTTCACAGACCGAACGCGCGCACTCAAGCTCCCGGACATGGCGCTGCCCGTAGTTGAAGGACAGGGCATGAACCTGGTAGCCGCGCTCCCGGGCCAGATGCAGCAGGGTGTAGGAGTCCATGCCTCCGGAATAGATAACGACTACGGTGTCTGTCATTCGGGCTCCCCGTATGGTGCGGTTCGGATTTGGCTGGTTTACTGTCGCGCCCGAGGCCTGTTGCTGTCATCGGGCTTTTACAATGAATGGACATATTGTAACAGTGCAGGAACAGGTTGGGTTCGCGTCTCGCTTGCGGGGCGGGTAAACTCAGCGAAAAACAACTCATCAGCTACACTGACTCCATGACCACTATCCAGCCGGCATTCATCGATTTCGAGGCATCAAGCCTTGATCTGATCGCGAGCTACCCCATTGAGGTGGGAATCTGCATGCCGGATGGCACTCTCCACAGCTGGCTGATCAGCCCCCACGTGCTGTGGCAGGACTGGTCACAAAGCGCTGAGCAGATTCACGGCATTTCCCGCGAGACCCTGGAAGCGGATGGTATTGCGGTGAGCGAAGTCGCCAGTGCCCTCAACGAACTGCTGCCGGAACAGGTGTTTTGCGATGCCTGGACCTTCGACAGTTTCTGGCTGCACCGTTTGTTCAAGGCCGCCCGCATGACGCCAACGTTTCAGCTTGAATCCATTTCAGCGCTGTTGGACACGAGGCAGGTGCGCGAATGGTCAGCACTTCGCCAACAGGTGATTACAGAGCTTGGCCTGCCTGTGCATCGGGCCGCAAACGATGCCCTGATTCTCCACAAGACCTGGGAACGGATTGCGCCGAATCAGGACGAACTGGCGCCGTTAACGGGTCAAACCCGGCAGGCCTGACGCATTCCCGGTTGATCAGTGCCTGGCGTGACGGACACGCAGTGCGATGACCTCGAGACCATCCCGAAGGGTATTCAGCGTCCAGTAGGTCACCAGGGCCATGAGCGCGGCTCCGGTCACGGTAAACACCAGATTCTCACCCACGACCTGCTCCTGCGCGACCAGCAGGTAAAGACCAAGTGCAATAATCAGGGCGAGTTCAATCAATGCGTGGGAACGGAACTTTTTACTGGCAGATCCGGCTTCGTCGGACATTTTGCTAGGTTTCAACCTCTGTCTGTTGATGGCGATTAATCGAATATTAGTGTGCGAATTATCGCCGGGACAGGCCGCAAAATCTGTAAGAAGTAATGGCTACGAAGATTCCACTACCCAAAAAAAACGCAGCCATAGAGGCTGCGTAGAAAGGAGAGATCCATCGACTGCCTGGCGCGGCAGGCAGTCGGGATTGCACAACGTAAAACACGTGACGGAAAGAATTATGCCAAGCGCCCCTGGAGGCCGTCTGTAGGGGTTTGCCGAAGAAGCCGGGCTATTGCAAACGGCCCATTAGCCTATACACTGGTAGTCGAACCGAAACATAAGAGCCGGTATGACCAGAATGATTCCACAGTTCAGCGCTTACACAGCAGCAGGTTGCCATGCAGGGCAGTCTGTCCGCGCGATGGTGAAAGACATCTAACGGCTTTCGGTCAGTCCCGGGAGCCTATGTAGCGACCGGGTCAGCTTCTCCGCGAAACCCCGGTCGCTTCAGGCACCGGGGTTTTGTTTTTGCAGCCGCAAAACGACAAGGAGAACATCATGAAAAGACATCCGACAACTCGCGCAGCAAACCAGCCCATGAACAATCGCCAGGGCCCGATCAAGCGTCCGGAGAAGCTGCCGCTGCTGGATGCCATCTGCAAAAAACTTAATCAGCGCGTCAATCTGGATGACGAACAGCGGGTGCTGGGAGTGTATGAGCGGGGCTGGATCTTCAAGGGCGTCCTGGGCAATATGAACGACGCCGAGGCAAGGTACGTCAGAGCATTGGCGACCCGTTACAATTCCTGGATTGCCCGGCAGGTCGCCTGATTCAGAAGCCGCGTGTCTGAACCGGTCAGTGGCGCCGGTTCAGACCCTGCATCATCGCCATATCGCCGCCGTGAACCATGGCGTAATTGTTGACCACATCGTGTATTTTTTCCTGGGAATAAGGCTTGACCACGTAGCCGTTAGCGCCGGCACTGATCGCACGCTGAATACTCTCGATCGAATCGTCCGCCGTCACCAGCACAATGTGCTGTTCCTCACGGGCGTCCTTGAATTCCAGCATCAGTTCGTGCCCATCGCCGTCCGGCAACCCCAGATCCAGCAGGATGATGTGAAATTCCCCGGCTTTGAAAGCCGTCCTGGCGGAAGCTGCGTCAATACACTCGATCACTTTGGTTGCGCCAGCGTTGTAGAGCATATCCACGAGCCGCTCTCGCATCACAGGCTCATCTTCCACTACCAGCACTTTCAGATCCGTCATGTGGGTTGCTCCTCTCAAACTGTCGGGTCGTTGCCTGTGCGCCGTGGCAGGTCCAGCGGCGCTGGTCGGGGCTCGCTCATGTCACTGTAGTCAGAGCGTGGCGAGGTCTCCGGATTGGCCGTCGTCCCGTCCTCCATGCCAAACCGTGTCAGTATATTGCTGATGCTCACAGCGGTTGTGTAGAGGGATATCGCAATAATCAGAAGGATCGGCTGAACAAAGGTTACAAAACCGGGTACATCCGCGCTTCCCAGTATACTCAGGATCAGAATGATTGCCGGCCCCAGCACCACGAAAAGCGTCAGGGCGATGAAGAAAACAATGCGCTCCTTGTAGCGCCCGAGCTCCCGGTTGGTCACGAGACCGAGCACGAACTTGCCGATAGCCAGACCGGCAAGGATAGCGGCGGCGATGCTCAGGTCCGGTCGCAGCAGGGTTTCGTAAAGCCGGCCTTCCCACAACCGTTGCATACCGATAATCAGAAAGGGAAACAACACAAACAGGATGTCGGCATAGGTACCATACATCATGCTCAGGGAATGGTGTTCTCGGCGTTCCGGCAGCTCACTCATCGGGTTCTTCCTGTTGGTCATACTCACACACGTCAGCCTGGCGTTTTCGCAGCGGCGAGGGCACGGTCTATCATTTCACCGAGTTCCTTCAGTTCGCTGCGAACACGTTCCCAGTCCGGCTCAGTGACTTTCAGCAGCTCTTCCAGTATACCCGCCTGTCGGGTCATCAGCGGATAGCCCATGGCACCCGCCGTGCCCTTGATCTGGTGGGCTTCGGTTTTCATTGCTTCACGATCTGCGTCCGCCAGCGCGGCATCCATTCGGGTCCGCCGCGCGGCAAGCCCATCAAGAAACTGTGCCACCAGGTGGGCAATTTCAGCGTCTTCGCCGGTATCCGCGGCGAAAACGGGGCCCGTGCCCAGCAGCCGATCCAGCAGGGCCGTCAGGTGGGACTGATCAATGGGCTTGTTCAGCACGCCGTCACAACCGGCCTCAAGCAATGCATCGGTTTCCTGCTGATCGCCGGCTGTAAAGGCAATCACCGGCCGGCGGAACCCGGCCTGGCGCAGCAACCTGGTGGCATCAACACCATCCATTCCCGGCATGTGACGGTCCATCAGCACCAGATGAACCGTATCGGACAATGCAGTCCGAACCGCGTCCTCGCCGCCGGTCACTGCCACGACGTCCAGACCTTCCCGGCGCAGCATACGCTCTACCAGCTGCCGGTTTTCGGTGTTGTCTTCGGCAACCAGCACCTTGCCCTGATAGCGTGAGGTTCGTTCATTAGCGGAGGCCGGCGTCACCGAAAGGTATCGTCCCAGTGTTTCATAGAAGCGCTGCTTGTCGATGGGCTTCGCCAGGTGTTCATTGCAGCCGGCCAGGCGATAATCGGCAATGTCCTCGGACATCACATTGGCGGTGAGCGCGATGACCGGCGTATTCACCCCGGCTTCGCGAAGTGCCGCCGTGGCGTCACGGCCGTTCATCACCGGCATCTGTATGTCCATCAGGATCAGATCAAAGGGTTCGCGAATCGCCATTTCCAGGGCTTCCGCTCCGTTGCTCACATGGACAAGCTCGGCTCCGGTTCGAGACACCAACAGGGAAACAAGCCGCCGGTTCACCTCGTTGTCCTCGGCACACAGGATACGCCCTGACAATCGCGGCGCGACAACCATGGGGATGGTCCGGCGGCGCTGGCTCAGCTCCGAGGCGTCGCGCAGGAAATGCACCTCATCCAGTGGCCCGGTCCGGATCGAAAGCTCAAACTCGCTGCCCTCGCCATAGGTGCTGTTCACCCGGATACTGCCGCCAAGCATTTCCGCCAGACGCCGGGAAATGCTGAGCCCGAGGCCGGTGCCACCATATTGCCTGGAAATGGCGGCGCTGCCCTGGGCAAAGGGATCGAACAGCCGCCCCAATTGCTCCGGCTTCATGCCAATGCCGGTATCCACGACCCGGGCCACGAGCAATTCCTGATCGCGATCACAACGGACCACCAGGGAAATGGACCCCTTATCGGTAAATTTAAGGGCATTACCACACAGGTTGATAATGATCTGGCGCAGTCGGGTGGGGTCAGTGCGCACCTGCTCCGGCAACGGGTATTCGCAGATGATGCTGAAATCCAGTCCTTTTTCCCGGGCTCTTGGCGCGAAGAAGGCGCGAATCTCGTCAAGAAGTTCCGGCAGATTGACCGATACGATGTCCACATCCAGTTTGTTGGCGTCGATTTTCGAGTGGTCGAGGATGTCGTTGACCAGGTCCAGCAGATGTCGGCCGCTGCGCACCACCGTCTCGGCACTGCTTCTTTTCTCCGGTTCACTGAGATCCGGATCAAGCAGCGTTTCTCCGTAACCGATGATGGCTGCCAGCGGTGTGCGGATCTCATGGCTCATATTGGCCAGGAACTGGCTTTTCGCCTCCGCGGAATTGCGGGCAAGCTCCTTCTCGAGACGCTCCTGCTCGCGCTCCCTCTCGATCCTCAAGCGATTGTGACTTTCGGTGGCGTCGATGCAGGTGCCTTCCAGATGGGTCGGCTCACCCTCGGTGTCATACACCGTATGCAGTGAGATGGTCGCCCAGCGCTCGTCACCGTCCCGGGTAAGGTATCGGGCCTCAATGCCCTTGACCGTGCCCCGGGCCTCCAGCTGCTCGATCACCAGCCGCCGCAACCGCTCGTCGGCGATGCAGGTTTCCAGTACGTCCGGGTTCCGCTTGAGCAACTCGCGGCTGCTGTTATAGCCCAGCAGGCGCGCCATGGCGGGATTGGCCGTGACAAATCGCCGGTCCGGCGACATCTGGAACACGCCCTCGATGGCGTTATCGAACAGCGACTGGTAACGCTGAAGGTTCGACAACGCCCGCTGGCTCCAGCCCAGGGCCTCGCCCTGGACCTGCTTGATCCTGTCTGCGAGGGCAAAAGAAAACAGGATAATCTGCGCGGTCAGACCAAACTGGGGTGAGTAAGCGGTGAAGGTGTTCAATGGCAGTATGCCCATCACCGTCAGGGCATAGATACCGAAGCCCACCAGCGCCAGTGTCCAGGCGAAAAAATAGGAACGGGCCGCCGGATTGTAATAGCGCCAGGACAGGTAACTGACCACGATCAAAATCAGGCTCAGCAGAATGGAGCCAACCACAATCCATTCCATGGCCACGTGGTAGGGCAGGAACAGCGACAGCACTAAAGTGGCAACCACCGAATACAGGCACAGGCGGATGACCTGATCAAGATCGGCCGACCGTTCCCGGGTTTCAAGCAGCGACCTTGCCATCAGCAGGCCCCAGAACCAGGTCAGAATGATCTGGAAGTGCAGGAACTGCTTGTCGAACAGAGCGGGCCGGCTGTCGAGAAGCTGGATACCGTGAACCTGTTCGGTGAAGATAAAGATGGCCGCAAAGACCAGGTAGAGCACGTAATAGATGTTGCTCCGCTCGCGAACCGAGACCGCGACGAACAGGTTGTAGGCAAGAATGGCCAGCACCGAACCAAGCAGGATGCCCCGCACCAGCTCATCCACCGAGACTTTTTCGATGTAGCTGTCCGGATGCCAGAGGCTGATCGGCAGACGGAAAGTATTGGTGTTGACCACCCGCAAGTAGACGTGGCTCAGGGAATCCGGTGCCAGTGAAAGGCGGAATGTCGGGTTGGGGACAGCCAGGTCCCGTTCCACCCAGTTGTCCTCATAACCCGCCTGTCGCTGATCGACCAGATCCCCGTCGCGGACCATGAACAGGGTGACTTCATCCACCAGAGGCAGGGCAAGCTCAAGGATCCATCCGTTCTGGTCCGGATTGCCCGCGGAGCGGAGATCCAGGCGCACCCAGTATGCGGATTCCGTGTAGCCGAAGTTCAACACGCCGCCTTCGTGGCGGGTAAAGGCACCCGATTCGAGAGCGCGAACCTCATCGAGGGTCAGTTCCTGCCCCGGGTCCTCGAGATACCAGATGCAGCCACCCAGATCACGGATACTCTCGATACCGCCGTCCAGTACAATCTCGCCATCATGGCAGGGCCCGGCCGCACTGGCCGACGCCGGCATCATGGCCGTGACCAGGAACAGCAGGACCGCTACCAAAGACGTCACCGCTGGAAGCGCCAATTCAAGCCGTTGCCGCAAAATGTGATCTCCGCGAGGGTAGATACCGGTTTTTTGTTTTACTGTCAGTAGCCACGCCGGGGCTATACCGTCCCGGTGACTCACTTTAGCCGTTTACACCGTTTTTCGCATCCCGGGGCCATCTGAAATGAGACATTCCTGCATTTTCGCCGCTGTTTCCATGACCACACTTGTCCTGAGTGGCTGCGGACTTGAGGATACCGGACCTTCCGCGTTCAATCCGGCGACCAATGTGGATCTGACGTTCTCGAGCTTCAACCTGGAAAACACGGAGGTGGCACCGGACAACCTCGGCAATACCCGTTTCTGGGACTTTTACCGGGGCATCCAGCCGGCAGCAGACGATTCCGACGACCTGCAAACCACCGGGGAAATACGCAGCCACATCGAGGTTTTCATCCGCGCCACGCCAACGGACGCCGGCACCAGCTATGACAGCGTGCGCAACCCGCTGGACCTGATGAACCAGGTGCTGGCCTCCGGCGAAGTCACCAATTTCCAGGAAGGCAAACGATACATCAGCCAGAGGATTGCAGATGGTGTCGCAGGCACCTACAACAGCCGGGGCAACGGCGCGCAGATCCGGTTCACAGACCAGTCGGCGGTGATTGCCAATCTGCCGCTGAACGACCAGCTCTGGATCTACCCGACGCTCGACTGGCGTTACCTGCCGGATGGCCCGGAAGGCTCGGACCTCGACAACAAGGTATATCGCACGATCCAGTATGTCAGCCGCAGTGTTGAAAAAGAGGAGCAGGCGGCCCAGCCGGAACTGGTCAGCGTGCTGGCAGGCAGCCGGTTTGATGCCAACAGTTTCATGACACTGGGCTACAGCCCCACCGAGTTTGCAACCGCGGACTACCTGAGTCGGAACCATGGCAGCATTGAACTGCGCCAGGATTTCATTGACGAAAACACCGACACGCTGTTTATAAAGAATGACGAATCCGAGGTGATCACACTCGATCGCTATCCAGGTTATGGCCTGGGAGACAACAGCCCGGACTGCCTGAGAGTCGAGCTGGATTACAACATGGATCTGGTGAGGATTTTTGCCTCGAACGGCGAGCCAGCGCGCATTGACGACCCTGACTCAACCGACGGGCAGGACACCATTCCGAATCCGGCCAATTGCACCTACCAGGAAGATGCCGACGCGATTACCAGCTGGACAACAGTGCCTGTCGCCGGCCGCTAGCCGGCGCCGCCATCCCTGAGGTCCCAGTTCTGCAGGAAGCCTTTCTTGCGGTCGATCATGCGTTCATAGGTGGAGATCATGATGGCCGCGTGGGGTGCTTTGACAAGACGCAGGGTTTCTATTCGGCGCTCCAGCCGTTCAACTTCAGAGCGCACCTGCTGGTGCACATGATTGCGAACGCTGTCGTGATGGTCCAGCTTGACCTCGCGGGAGGCGGGCTGGTTACTGAGGGGTGTGGGCTTGTCCATTCGGCTTCTCGTCCAATGAGTCGTGATAGATCCTTTTCCCATCACGCAAGTCTGCACAACTGTCCGACATAGTGCAATTAAAATGAATAGAGTTTCATTTTTATTTTCAGCTCTGCCGGACCACCTGTCATCCAGACGACAGAACCCCTGCTATAGTTCCCTGTAGAGACGACATTGCCCACCGACAGGAGCTCCCATGACCCAGACATCCGTGGCGGATACCCTCCGTGAATATCTGTCGCTACTGGAACTGCTGGACGATGCCTACTGGGAAGCCAGCAGCATTCACCACAAGGACATGCTGTACGACATCATCAGCATCTTCAGCCAGGAAGTGGCCGAGATAAACAAGCTCAGTATCCAGGACCACCACTACCCCTATGAGGTAATTACAGAAGGCATACGCCGGGTTGTGCCCAAGCTTGAGCGACTTGATGAAAACCGGGAAGACGTCATCCAGCGCACCCAGACCCTGACGGATTTCAGGGACATTCTGTCCTCCGTGCTGGGCATACTCGAAGCCCAGCTCAGGACGCTCTGAACCCTTTGCCTCAGGCGGCGATCAGCGGTCGCCGGTGCTCGGGTATCAACGGAAAACGATTGCCCACGGTATACACGAACTTCGCCAGTGCCGGCAGGTGATGACCGACGATCGGGATGCCGGTGTTCAGCAGACTGACCGAAATATCTCGGGCCGCATCCGCCCAACACAGCTTGTTGATCAGACCGACGTGACCGAAAGCAAACCGGCTGTTCTGACCCCAGAGGCCCACAGGATTGCCACCCAGCATCATGCCGGCACTGAAGCGCATGGGTATCATCATGGTGCGGTCTATCTGTAGCGAACCGAACTGTTGAATGGCCCGGCGGATGGTGATTTCGCTGCAGATACGACGGCCGTTCCAGAGCCCGCCATTCAGCATCATCTGGAAGAAGCGGCCCATTTCCTCGGCCGTACCGCACAGATTGCCCGCCGGAATCACCGCTTCCTGGAACCTCGGGTCATTGGTAACCCGCTCGACGGTCCGGATATCGCCACCCAGCGCGCGGTTAACAACCCAGGAAACGGGGAAACGCGGCGTTGGTCCGGTGGCGTAATTGCAGGCCAGCTCATCGAGATGCTCCGGGGCAATGCCATAGGTAAACCATTTCATGCCCATGGGCCGACGCAAATGCTTGTCGAGGTATTTTTCAATGGTGTCGCCCGTGACGCGTTCCAATACCCGCTGCAGGACAAAACCGCCGGTGATGGCGTGATAGGCCACCTTGGCGCCGTCCACTTCCACCGGTCGTGCAGCACAGAGCAGACGCCAGATTTCATCGTTATCCCACAGCACATCAATCGGCGTTTCCCGTGGAATGGCAGGAATGCCCCCGCGGTGAGAAAGAATCTGGTGAACGGTGATGGTCCTTTTCCCATTAACCCCGAACTCCGGGCAGTAGTAGGAGACGGGATCCATCAGGTTGACCAGGCCCTGTTCCGCCAGCATGTGCATAAGCAGTGCCGTCACCGCCTTGGAGGCGGAGAAGTAGCAGATCGGAGTATCAGTCGTCATCGGAACCTTGGCGGCGTCGCGCGGGTCATGGGGGCCATTGCCACTGGCATGGCCAATCGCCCGGTGCAGAACCTGCTCACCCTTGTGGCGGATGGAAATCTGGATACCCGGGTGCACGCCGGTCCGGTAAAGGCTCTGGACGCTGCGCCACAGGGCATCAACCGTTTCCTGACTGACACCGGCAGCTGCCGGATTTTCACCGGCATCATCCCGAAAGGTGACGGATTCGAGATCCTCGGGAATCTGACTGCTATGGAGGGCACGGCGGGCAAGTCGGTTCATCGGCTCAAACCTTTTTCAGTACGATTGTTGTTTTTCTATGTTCAACAGAACCGGCCCGGGCCACATTGGCCGGGCCGCGGCAAAGCGGACGTCACCTCCTCCACCTGCCGGGACACGAGTCTCACTACTGATTATGGACCTGGTCGTGCAGGTGCGCCATGGCGACACAGTTGCGGCCCCTGTCCTTTGCCAGATACATGGCTTTGTCGGCGGCGGCGCAGAGTGTCGAAGCAGTCTGCCCGTGATCCGGGTAGACCGCAACGCCCACGCTGATGGTCAGGGGCACCGCCTCGCCATTCCCCAACGGCTGCGGCTCTTCCGCCACTTTGCGCCGCAAACGCTCGGCCGTTTCCTGGGCCTCCTCCAGATCCATTTCAGGCAAAACAATCACGAACTCCTCTCCGCCAAACCGACCGATGGAATCGACGCTGCGGACGCTGCCCAGCAACAGGCGGCTGATAGACCTGAGAACCGAGTCACCTGCAGCATGGCCGTAGGTGTCATTCACATCCTTGAAATGGTCGAAATCCACCCAGAGTACCGCCATGGGTCGCTGGTAACGTCGGGCTCTCTGAAGCTCCTCATCCAGCACCCGGGACATTTCCCGCCTGTTCAGAAGACCGGTCAGGGGATCCCGAGTGGCCATTTGCTCAAGCTCTGTCTCCAGCACTTTGCGGTCAGAAATGTCCAGAATGATGCCTTCCAGGTGGAGCGAGCCATCGTCCTCCTGAACGCCTCGTCCCCGCTCCCAGACCCAGATACGACTGCCGTCTTTTCGGGTGACCTCGTATTCCAGGGAAAACGATTCTTCTTTTTCCAGGGCCACTCTGACTTGCTCGAATAGTTGCTGATTAGAAGCGTCGCTAACCAGCGCCGCATAGCTGGTGACCCGGTTGTTGACCAACTCATCGGGCTCATAACCAGTCAGCTTGGTGCATCCCTGGGAGACAAATTTCATTGTCCAGTCGGGATCATACAGGCAGCGATAGGCCATGCCCGGGAGATTGTCCATCAGGATCTGGAGCTGACGCTCGCGCTCACGGAGTGCTTGCCGTTGTCGGTGCTGGAGGTTGAGCAGGGCCCGATCCTTGGTGAGTTGGCGGAGCAACACAGAAAAGAGAATCACCCCGGTTATCAGCACAAAGAAAGAGCCTTTCCAGGTCTGGATGACGGAGAGGGTTTTCGGATCGGGAAACCATGTTTCCGCGAGAGTGTCGGAAAACGCAATCCAGGCAAAGCCGGCGATCAGATAGACCACGGCAGCCCAGCCAGCGCGCCGCAGGGGTGTGCGGTTTTCGTTCAAGCTTTTCATTCCCTGAGATTTCGACGACGAAGGCTCCATGAACACCGCCATCGATGTTTGAATATTTATAATGTACGAAAAATAGTCATAACGGCGCTTTAAGTCGAGCGTCAAATGTCATGCCCGGTAAAATCCACCCGGGAATCGGGTTTTGCCTCCACGCCAGACAGTTGTTGTGATGCCGCTTAGCTGCTTTAATTCCCGGTTTCTGCCGTCTTTCAGGAGCCCAGCATGACGCCTGGCATCAACGCTGCGCGCAAAGCCGCTGTACCCCATACCATTCATGAGTACGACCACGACCCGGCCAGCGAGAGCTATGGCACCGAGGCCGCCGAGAAAACCGGCGTGGATCCCGCCCGGGTCTTCAAAACACTGGTTGTGGCCATCGACGGCAAGGAGCTGGTGGTTGCCATTGTCCCGGTGACCACCATGCTCAATATGAAACTCATTGCCCGGGCGGCGCAGGGTAAAAAAGCCGCCATGGCTGACAAACAGTCGGTTGAACGAACAACCGGCTATGTCCTGGGCGGAGTCAGCCCCCTTGGACAGAAGAAAAAGCTGAAAACCTTTATCGACGACTCAGCCCTGGGCTTCGAGACCATTTTCGTGAGCGCCGGGCGACGAGGCCTGGAGATTGAACTCGCGCCCCGGGACCTGGCAGCACTGGTAAACGGCGGTTTTTTCCCACTCCATCAGGAGTAAGCCTTGAATCACGCCACCGACCTTCTTCTGATCGGCGGGATCATGCTCCTCGCACTCGGCGCTCACACGCTGGGCCAGAGGGTCCATGTCCCCAGGGTAACCCTGCTTCTGCTTGTGGGAGCGCTGGCCGGCCCTTCAATCCTGGATATCATTCCGGTTCGAGTCAGTGACAACTTTCCGCTGGTCACCGAACTCACCCTCGCCATGGTCGGATTTCTGCTGGGCGAGCGGATGTCCGTGCGCGATCTGAAGGACGGCAGGGAAGCGATTATCGTGAGCCTCGCGGTCACCCTGGTCACCGCGTTGATCATTTTCGTGGTTGTCTGGCTGGTCACCCGAAATCTGACAGCGTCCCTGTTACTGGCTGCCATCGCCACCGCAACAGACCCGGCGGCGACACTGGACGTGATGCGTGAGGCTGGATCCAGGGGGCCACTGACCCGCGTTGTCGCGCAGGTGGTCGCCATCGACGATGCCTGGGGGGCCATCCTGTTCAGTATCCTGCTGGTTTTCGCGGAACTGGTCTCCGGAAATGGGTCGGCAGTTATCGAGTCGATCGGGTTCGGTGTCTATGAGGTGCTGGGTGCCATGATTCTGGGGGTTCTCCTTGGCCTGCCCATGGCCTGGATGACCGGCCGGCTCAAGCCAGGGGAACCCATGCTGCTGGAATCCGCCGGCTTTGTTTTTCTCGCGGCGGGCATAGCCGGGGCGCTGGAACTGTCCTACCTGCTCACCTGTATGGCGTTGGGCGTGACCGTTGCAAACCGCGCCCACCACCACGTGCGGCCTTTCCGCTCTATCGAGGGGATCATTGAGCCGTTTCTGGCAACGTTCTTTTTTCTTGCCGGCTTCAGCCTTGAGTGGGACTTGCTGCCGACGCTGGGCCTGCTTGGTGGTGCGTACGTGACCGCACGGATCGCCGGACGGATACTCGGTGGCGCCATCGGTGGTCAGCTTGCCCATTCGAGCCACGCGGTAAAACTGCGCAACGGTGCCTGCCTTCTGCCCCAGGCCGGTGTGGCCATGGGGCTGGCACTGGTGGCCACAGACCGGCTGCCGGAGGTCGCCTTTATTCTACCTCTGATCATCGGTTCCACCGTTTTCTTCGAGCTGATTGGCCCACCGATCACGATGTACAACCTCAAGCGAGCCGGCGAAACCGGGAGAGGTTACGAGGAGCCCGCCGACGACGACTGAGGCCGGCACAAAAAAACCGGAGAACCCGCCAGGGTTGTCCGGTTTTTTGAGGGCATCCGGCTGTTAAACCGGATGCTCACAGGCTGACTTACTTCACGGATGCGCGAGCTTCTTCGAGAATCCGGTTCAGCGTGGCGCTCGGCTGCATCACTTCGCAGACCTTCTCCATCGGCGGATGGTAGTAGCCACCGATATCCGCCGGGTTGCCCTGAACCACCGTCATCTCTTCCAGGATCTTGTCCTTGTTCTCTTCCAGCTGTGCAGACAGCTTGGTGAAGAACTCCTTCAGCTCCTTGTCGCTGTCCTGGTTGGCCAGTTCCTCTGCCCAGTAGCGGGCGAGGTGGAAGTGGGAACCACGGTTGTCGAGCTCGCCGGTAACCCGGGACGGAGACTGGTTGTTTTCCAGCAAACGCTCGGTCGCCTTGTCCAGAGTCTGACCCAGCAGACGCGCGCGCTCGTTGTTCTGCTTCTCGCCCAGCTCGTCCAGGGAGACCGCAGTAGCCAGGAACTCACCCAGGGAGTCCCAGCGCAGGTGGTTTTCCTGGATCAGCTGCTGCACGTGCTTGGGTGCGGAACCGCCGGCACCGGTCTCGTACAGGCCACCGCCGTTGAGCAGCGGAACGATGGACAGCATCTTGGCACTGGTACCCAGCTCGAGGATCGGGAACAGGTCGGTGAGGTAGTCACGCAGTACGTTACCGGTCACGGAGATGGTGTCGAGGCCGCGAATCAGGCGCTCCATGGTCCAGCGGATGGCGCGAACCGGGGACATGATGCGGATATCCAGACCTTCAGTGTCGTGATCCTTCAGATAGGTGTTCACTTTCTGGATCAGCTGCGCGTCGTGAGCACGCTCGTCGTCCAGCCAGAACACGGCCGGCATGCCGGTGGCACGGGCACGGTTGACCGCCAGCTTGACCCAGTCGCGGATCGGCAGGTCCTTGGTCTGGCAGGCGCGCCAGATGTCGCCGGTCTCGACGTTGTGCTCGGTCAGCACGGTGCCGTCTTCGGCAACGATTCGAACAACACCGTCTTCCTTGATTTCAAAGGTCTTGTCGTGGGAGCCGTACTCTTCGGCTTTCTGCGCCATCAGACCAACGTTCGGTACGGTACCCATGGTGGTGGGATCGAAGGCACCGTGGGTCTTACAGAAGTTGATCACTTCCTGGTAGATGGTGGCGTAGGTGGACTCGGGCATAACCGCCTTGGTGTCCTTCAGCTTGTTGTCCCGCGCCCACATCTTGCCGGAGTTACGGATCATCGCCGGCATGGAGGCATCAACAATGACGTCGCTGGGAACGTGCAGGTTGGTGATGCCCTTGACGGAATCGACCATGGCGATTTCCGGACGGTGCTCGTAACAGGCGTGCAGGTCTTCCTGGATCTGCTCCTGCTTGGATTCCGGCAGTTGCTTGATCTTCTCGACCACGCTGGACAGGCCGTTGTTCGGGTTCACGCCGATCTCGTCGAAAAGCTCACCGTACTTGTCGAACAGATCCTTGTAGAAAACCTTCACCGCGTGACCAAACACGATCGGGTGGGAGATTTTCATCATGGTGGCTTTCACGTGCAGCGAAAACATAACGCCAGTGTTCTCGCAATCAGCAATGGCGTCCTCGAAGAACTTCACCAGCGCCTTCTTGCTCATGAACATGCCGTCCAGCACTTCGCCTTCCTGCAGCGGCAGGTCGGATTTCAGAACGGTCTGCTTGCCCTGCTTATTCTCGAACACGATGTTGACTTTGGTGGCCTTGTCCAGCGTTACCGACTGCTCGCTGGAGTAGAAGTCGCCGCCACGCATGTGCGCCACGTGGGTACGTGAGGCCGGGCTCCACTCACCCATGGAATGCGGGTATTTGCGGGCAAAAGCCTTTACGGCAGTCGGCGCACGACGGTCGGAGTTGCCCTCACGCAGCACCGGGTTAACGGCACTACCGAGAACCTTGGCATAGCGGGACTGAATTTCTTTCTCTTCGTCATTTTCCGGGTTTTCTTTGTATTCCGGAACGTTGTAACCCTGCTCGTTCAACTCCTTGATCGCGGCCCGCAGCTGGGGAATGGACGCTGAGATATTCGGCAGTTTGATGATGTTGGCGTCCGGGTCCTTGGTGTATTCACCCAGTTCGGCCAGGGCATCCGGAACCCGCTGATCTTCCTCCAGATAATCCGGGAAGTTCGCCAGAATACGCGCCGCGAGAGAGATGTCGCTGGTTTCGAATTCAATACCAGCCGGCTTGGCGTAGGTTTCCAGGATGGGAAGAAGCGACCGTGTTGCGAGGGCTGGCGCCTCGTCGGTCAGTGTGTAGACAATCTTGGCTTTGGATGATGTCATTTTCGTCCTCAGGCTAATGGGTGGGTTCAGGACGGTCATGGCGGGGTCAGGCGTCTTTTGAACGTCCGACCTGAGCAATGACTGATTAGGAACTTTTGATAGGGCTACTAAGATACCATTTTTTCGTTAATTTTGGTTACGATCTTAGTATAAGAACGGACTAAAAATGCCTGATCTTCGGTTACAAGACGATGAAATGGCGGGAATTTACGAAACTTTCTAACATCGGACATTCGGGTAGAGCGGCAGAAGAACCCCTTTCCAAAACACGCTCCTAACGGCACATCCCTGTGACGCTTGGGCTCCGCCATCCCTGGCTCCGCACAGTTTTGGAAAGGGGTTCTTCTGCCGCTCACCGGGCCTCTCGGTGTGCCTCCGCGCGGTCAATCAAGGCCATTCTCGGAAGCATTTTTGTCGACAAAATCAAGAGAGTAAGTCGGATTAGCACAGCATAAACCGACAGCCTCCATCAGATTTCAGACCTTCAACTGGGCAACAGCCCAACCTCGGCCAACCGCTCCCGAATGTGATCCAACGCTTCGGGGTTCCCCAAAGCATCCCGATTGTCCGCCTTCTTCGAACCATTGATCAGACGGGCCACTGCCAATTCCACCTTTTTGCCACTGCGGGTGTACGGAATGTCGTTCACCTCCACAATGTGCTTGGGCACGTGCCGTGGGCTGGCGCCCTCGCGGATTCGACTCTTGAGCTGTTTCAGCAGATCGTCGGTGATTTCCTGACCGTCGGCCGGAACCACCAGCAAAACCACTTCCACGTCGCCGTCGATCTGGCGGCCGACGACGAGGCTGTCTTTGACCTCGGCCACGGTTTCAACCTGGCGGTAGATTTCCGCGGTACCGATTCGAACGCCGCCCGGGTTCAGGGTGGCGTCGGAGCGACCATAGATGATGGCGCCGCCGTGTTCGGTGAACTCGATGAAATCACCGTGGGCCCATACGCCCGGGAAGGTGTTGAAGTAGGCGTCGCGGTAGCGCTCGCCATCCGGATCCTGCCAGAAGCTGACGGGCATGGATGGCAGCGGCTGACGGCAGACCAGCTCGCCGCGACCTTCACTGACCGGCTGGCCATCGTCGCCGTAGGCAACCGCGTCGACGCCCAGGAAACGGCACTGGATTTCACCGCGGCGAACAGGCAGAAGTGGCGTTGAACCCACGAAGCAGCCGCAGATGTCCGTGCCACCGGCAATGGAGCCAAGCAGGGCCTCGGGGGCGCCATCGCTGTAGACCCAGTCATAGTCTTCCGGCAACAGCGGTGAGCCGGTGGAAAACACCACTCGCAAATTGCTCTGATCCAGGGTTTTTGCGGGCTTGAGTTCGCCTTTGCGGCAGCCGGCAATGAACCGGGCGCTGGTTCCGAAGTGGGTGACCTTCTCTTCCGCAACGGTGTCCCACAGGAAGTTCAGGCTCGGGTAACCCGGAGAGCCATCAACGGTGATCACGGCGGCGCCGGTCATCAGGGCGGAGGCCTGCCAGTTCCACATCATCCAGCCACAGGTGGTGAAGTACAGGAACCGGTCTTCGGGACCAACGTCGCCGTGCAGCATCAGCTCCTTGGCATGATTGACCAGCAGGCCAGCATTGCCGTGCACGATGCACTTGGGTTTGCCCGTGGTGCCAGAGGAATACAGGATATACACCGGATGATCCGGAGGCAGAGGCGTAAAGGAAGGAGCCGTTCCTTCGCCAGCAGCGAGGGCGTTTTCCCAGGTAGTCACCAGATCGCCCGAAATCGGAGCCTCGTCTGGCAGTTGCTGGACACTGACAACCGCCTTGAGCGTTGGCAGGCCGGCAATGAGCTCGGCAAAATCCTGCTGGCGCGCAAACACTTTGCCGCCGTAGCCGTAGCCGTTCACGACGATCAGAGCCGAAGGTTCGATCTGGCCAAAGCGGTCAAGAATCGCGCCGATGCCGAAATCCGGTGACGCGGAACTCCAGATGGCCCCAAGACTTGTAGCGGCCAGCATCCCCACCAGGGCTTCATAGCCGTTGGTAACAACACCGGCTACCCGGTCACCCTGTTTGATGCCTTTGCTGCGCAGGAAGGCTTCCAGGGCACCGGCGTCGGCTTTCAGTTCGGCATAGGTGCGACGCAGCACCGGACGGGTTTCACAGTACGCCACCACGGCTTCGCGATCGCGGTGCTCACCGTCTGCGAGCCTCAGCAGGTTAGCAGCGAAGTTCAGCTTCATCCCGGGGAACCATTCGGCGCCCGGCATTTCATGCTTGCCCAGTACTTTTTCAGCGGGTGTATCGCAGACAAGACCACAGTAATCCCAGACTTTTTGCCAGAAGGTTTCCAGCTCATCAATGGACCACTGGTGCAGTGCGTGGTAGCCAGCAAACGGGCCGAAGCCCTGCTGCTCAAGCCATGTCCTGAACTGGCCCATACGGGAATTGGCCAGGGTGTCTTCCGACGGAGACCAGACTACCGGTGATTGTTCTTCATTGCTCATCCATATCTCCTGAGTGTTACTGCATATGCCAGCCGTGACTGACCACGATGGACTGGCCAGTCAAAGCCGCAGAAGGGAATGCAGCCAGATGAACGGCCAACTCTGCCACGTCTTCCAGGGTGGTGAATTCCCCGTCCACAGTGTTCTTGAGCATAACTTTACTGATCACTTCCTCTTCGGAAATGCCCAGCTCCTTGGCCTGTTCCGGAATCTGCTTGTCCACCAGGGGCGTGCGCACAAACCCGGGGCAGATGATGTTGCTCCGCACCCCGTGTTCCGCACCTTCCTTCGCCACCGCCCGACACAACCCCAGCATGCCGTGCTTGGCCGCCACATAAGGGGCTTTCAGGGGAGAAGCCTCCAGAGAATGCACCGACCCCATGTAGAGCATGGTGCCACCGCCGCTCTCGTACATGTGCTTGAGTGCCGCGCGAGTCACCAGGAAAGCGCCATCAAGATGCACATTCATGACTTTGCGCCAATCGGAATAAGCCAGTTTGTGCACCGGATCAATGTGCTGGATGCCGGCGTTCGCAATGGCGATGTCCAGACCACCCCACTGTTTAACCACAGAGTTGACGTTTACGTCAACTGCATCTTCGTCAGTCACATCCATTTCAAGGGCGATGGCAGTGCCGCCGGCCTGCTCGATGGCATCTACGGTGTCCTGGGCCGCCTCGAGTGTCAGGTCAGCCACAGCGACCTTGGCGCCTTCGCGGCCGTATGCCTCAGCAATGGCCCGGCCGATGCCGCGACCGGCACCGGTAATCAGGGCAATCCGGTTTTCCAGACGCATTGTTTTTGTCTCCTTAGTCGTAAGCCACGCTCGGCAGCCAGGTCGCGATTTCCGGAACCACGAACACAATGGCCAGAGCTACCAGCTGGATAATGATGAACGGAATAACGCCACGGTAGATATCGGTAACGGCGATCTCCGGCGGCGCCACACCCTTGATGTAGAACAGCGCGAATCCAACCGGCGGTGTCAGGAACGATGTCTGCAGGCACATGGCAAACAGAATGGTGAACCACACAAGGTCGAATCCAAGCGCCTGTACAACGGGGGCCACCAGGGGCAGGATGATCAGTGTGATCTCGACCCAATCCAGGAAGAACCCCAGCAGGAAGACACCAAACAGGATAGTGAGAACCACGCCGTAAGGGCCGAATGGCAGACCCAACAGGGCGTCCTCGATCACCTGATCGCCGCCCAGCCCCCGCAGGACCACGGAGAACGCGGTGGCACCCAGGAAGATGGCAAAGATGAACGCGGCCGTGCGCGTGGTCTGCTGCATGGACGAGTTCAGCACGTTCAGGTTCAGTCGGCCCGACATCAGTGCCAGCAGGAGAGCCCCCAGGGCGCCCACACCGGAAGCCTCCGTTGGAGTCGCTATGCCAGCAAAGATGGAACCCAATACGCCCAGAATCAACGCGGCGGTTGGCACTACCGCTTTTGCCACTTCCCAGACGATGGCCCAGCTCACTTTTTCGGTACCTTCCGGCACCGGCGCAATGTTCGGCTGCAGCATCGGACGGATAATCGCGTAGGCGACGTACATGGCACCCAGCATTAGGCCGGGAAAGAAGGCGCCCATGAACAGGTCACCGACTGATGCCTCGGGAACCGCCAGGCGGTCGGCCATCAGAACCAGCATGATGGAGGGCGGAATCAGAATACCCAGGGTGCCAGTGGCACAGGCAGTGCCCACGGCAAAGCCCTTGTCGTACTTGTTCTCCATCATCACCGGCAGGGACAACATGCCGAGGAGCACTACGGAAGCCCCGATGATACCGGTGGTCGCGGCCAACAGAACGCCGATAACGATGACCGTGACAGCATAGCCGCCACGAACGGCGCCAAACAGCTTGACCATGCTGTTCATCAACCGCTCGGCAACGCCAGACTGGTCAAGCATGATGCCCATGAAGATAAACATGGGCAGGGCGACAAGGGTTTCGCTACTTACCACCTTCCATATTCGTTCAGGAACAAGCCCCATGGAGGAGGAATAATCAAACCAGAGGTTGGCACCAAAATTCTCAACGGCGACGACACCGATAACGGTCCAGATAACCGCGGTGCCGCCCAACACCCAAGCGACCGGATAACCGGTCATCAACAGCGCCCCGAAGGTGAGGAACATGCCGATTACAAAAAGGGTTTCAAGCTCCATCAGGACGCATCCTCTTTCTTGTTCTCACCGGATTCGATCCGGATTGGCTTCGGAAAGCCGAAAAGCAGGGCAGTGACTTTCAGCAGACGGGACAGGGCAGCAATAATCAGCAGCACAAAGGACAGTGCCAGAACGCCCTTGAGGATCCAGCGGTCGGGAAGCCCGGCAGGTGCCTGACTGGTCTCACCCTGCTCCCAGGAACTGACTGCGTACGGGATCATTTCGTAAACCGCCAGCACGAGAAACGGCAACAACAGGAATACCAGGCCAAACAGTTCAATCCAGGCCTGACCTTTCAGTGACAGGCGCTCATGGATCACGTCGACCCTGACATGATCGTCGGTAACCAGGGTATAGCCCAACCCCAGCAACCAGCCCGCACCGGCCAGATGCCACTGGACTTCTTCCAGAGTGACCGACCCCATGCCAAAGGCATAGCGACCCACTACCGCATAGATGATCACGCCGGTGACCACAATCCAAAGCCAGGACGCACTCTTGCCTATCGCAGAAATCACAGCGTCCAAAACCTGGCTTAGCCAGGTGGTCGGAAACACTGTGTGATGATGAATAAATTGACCGGCGTCCGACGCCGATGCGTGCACATCGGGCGGTGAGCCTTTATCAGACACTGCCATACAACAGTTCCTCGTTCAGAAAGCCTGTCGTTAAACAAGGATGGCCCCGCAGGGCCATCCAGACTATATCAGTGGGCACCGGAATTGCGTCCGGTGCCCAGGGTCAGCCCCGAACCTTAGAGGTCCGCCGGAACATAGGCGCGGGTATCCCAGATCTTGTAGGATTCCATGAACTCCTGCTGGCTTTCATAGACACGCTTGAAGTCGGCATCCTTGGACGCTTCTTCTTCCAGCACTTCCTGGGTTACTTCCCTCAGCTTGAGCAGAACTTCGCGGGGGATCTGGTCGGCCTGAACACCCTTGTCCTGGAACTCGGCCAGAACCTTGCCGTTCTTGTACTCGCCCTCGGCCAGACCACGAGTGGTTGCCGCAGTACAGGAAGCCTCAACCAGCGCCTTCTGTGCCTCGGTGGCACGTGCCCACTCGTCCTTGTTGATCAGCATGTACTGGGCTGTGAACTGCTGGTGCCAGCCCGGGAACAGGTTGTACTTGACGACCTGGTTAAAGCCAAGGATCTGGTCGATGGCTGGCATGGAGAATTCGGTAGCATCAATGGTGCCCTTCTCCAGTGCCTGGTAGAGCTCGCCGCCCGGCATCATGGTGACAGAGGCGCCCAGTTTTTCGAGAACCTTGCCGCCGAGGCCGGCGAAACGGATCTTCAGGCCTTTGTAGTCTTCCAGTGTTTCGATGGGCTCGGAATACCAGCCGGCTGTCTCGGGCCCAATGATACCGCACAGCTGAGCGTGAACGTTGAAGCCCTTGTTGGCATAGGTTTCCTGCAGCATTTCATGACCGCCACCGTAGTAGTACCAGCCGATATAGGCAGGCGGCTTCATGCCGAAGGGAACAGCGGCGAACAGGGGAATTGCAGGCACTTTGCCCTGGTCATAGCCGATCCAGGTGTAACCAGCGGATACCTTGCCGTCTGAGACGGACTGCAGGATGTCGAACGGCGGAACCAGCTTGCCGGGCTCATAGACACGGACCTGGATGCTGCCATCGGAGGCGGTGGTGAGGTTATCTGCAACCCAGGCGGCGGGAGAACCGAGGCCCGGAAGGTTGGTGGCGAAGGCAACGGGCATTTTCCAGCGCAGATCTTCTGCAAACGCAGAGCCCGTGGTAAGAGCGATCGCACCGGCCACACCGGTGAGAGCCTTGAGAAGTTTCATTGGCAAGTCTCCTAACATTGTTATTGTACCTGGCCTGGCGCGGATAGCCGGGGCCTGATCTGAGTATAGTCAGAGAATGCAGGAACAGACGGACAAGGTAAGTCGTGGGGTCCAACAGTTAGCGTCAGTCTTGTTCGCTGCATTGTTCTGACGTCCTGCGTCCCGGATATTGCAGGCACTGTGCCAGAATGCTTTTTATCTTTTATTTCAATAGATTGGAGCTAAGGCAAGGAGACTAAGCACACCAAAATGTCCGAAATTCAGGACACATTAAGACCTCAGTCGTAAGTACTTGTATGGACGCCAGGACACGCGTCCGGATTTCAGGACAGTTTGGCGAGCTTCTCGTAGAGTACGGACCTGGAAATGCCCAGCAATTTTGCTGCCCGTGTCCGGTTGCCACGGCTGGCAACGAGCGCTTCCTCAATGGCATGGGCTTCGGCTTCCGCCAACGTCTGGGATAGCGGTCGGACCGGTTGAGGCGTCAGGGAAGACACCGGACGATTACCGGTGCGCGGCAACACCTTGAAGATAGCGTCTGCATCGAGCAGACCCCCATCCTCTCCCATGGTCAGGGCTCGCTCAAGCACGTTCCGAAGCTCCCGGATATTGCCCGGCCAGTCATAACTGCCCAGGGCCGAGACGCCCGCGTCGGTGATTTCACCACGCAGCTCAAGGCCTTCACAGATCTCTTCCAGCAACGCCTCACACAGCACCCCGAGATCCGCCAGGCGGTCCCTCAGCGGCGGAATCGGAATTTCGAGGACATTGAGCCGGTAATAAAGATCCGACCGGAACTCCCCTTCGGCAATCATTAGCTCCAGGTTTCGACTGGTGGCCGCAATAACCCGCACATCCACCGAAACCACCTTATTGGAGCCGAGAGGTTCGATCTCGCCCTCTTGAAGGGCGCGCAGGAGCTTGGCCTGCAGTGGCAATGGCATATCACCCACTTCGTCGAGAAACAGCGTGCCGCCATTGGCCAGCTGGAACTTGCCGTCCCGGGTACGGCGGTCAGCCCCGGTGTAGGCCCCCGGTGCAACCCCGAAAAACTCTGCTTCCAGGAGGTTATCCGGAATGGCTGCGACGTTCACTCCCACGAACGGTTTCTCCGCACGTCCCGAGACCGTATGAATCGCCTGGGCGAGCACTTCCTTGCCGGTGCCTGTCTCACCGAGCAACAGAACCGGCATGTCGCGACCAGCCGCCAAACGCGCACGACGCTTGACCTCCAGCGCTGCCGGGCTGGCACCGACAAAGTCCCCGAGGCTGTAGCGGGTGCCACGCGCTTTTTTCGCCAACGCCTTGCGCGCGGCGGCCAGATCCTGGTGCAACCTACGGTATTTCGACACCAGTGGCGTCAGAGGCTGAAGATCATCGTAAAGAACAAAGGCCACGGCACCGACGATTTTCCCGTCATCGTCATAGTAAGGCAGGCGGGTTACCACCAACTGCTGCTGGTTGTGTTCCATAATATCCAGCAGGAGAGGTTTACCGGTTTCCACCACCTCCGGCATTCGGGTATGCGGGATCAGTTGGCGCACCGGTTTGCCAATCACCGTGGACGGATCCCCCAGGCCAAGCAGATGGGAATAACTGCTGTTGATCCAGGTAATCCGTGCGTCGCAGTCAACGGCGATTGCACCGGCACTGGCTTCCTCGAACATCGGAAACAGAGCCTCGATCAGGTCTCTGGTCAGGCCACTTTTATTGTTGTCAGAAAACAGCTGTGTCATGTACCGCGCACCAACGGGTCGAATGTCATTCATCTTGATAACCCTTGCACCCGACAGGCCGGGTACAGTGACGGAAGTATATGGGGCCCCCGGACCGGGGGCAAACGAAGCCGGCCCTGCAATGGACCGGCGTATGTCACTCTTATTCCGGGATCCGGACCTGGTTGTCAGTAAAGACAATCCGCTCGGCAGCATCCGGCTCCGGATTGATCGCCGGGAGGTTGGCTTCTGCCAGCGGTGTCGTGATGTCGCCGCGGGGCACCGTGCGAACCACCTGGCTGGGCGGTAACGCCTGCTTCTCGGTCAGATTGGCCCAGACCAGATCCAGCGCCTGGAAATAGTAGTGGTGCAATGGCACATAACGGTCAGCAACACCCGGGAACCCATTGAGCACGTCCAGGTGGTGGGCGTTAAGAATCTCGTAGTACCGAAGGTTGCTTTTCTTTCCCTCCACTCGCTGATTCAGGCCGAAATAGGGCCTGGACGTATGGTTGATTGGCAGGATCGCGTCGGCACGGCCGGTGACAAAGACTGTTGGCTTGCCCTGCAGATCACCCGAGGCACGGACCTCGGCGATACCCTCGGCAATGGCCGTTGCCAGCTCGGCGTCGGAACCTTCCAGATCGGCTCCGCTAATGGCGTCGCTGCCCTGGGCAAGGCTTCGAAGACACAGCAGGGCATCCAGCCCATAATCCAACTGGTTGGAGCTCGGTGAAGCACTGGCAGGCAGGTTAGTGGGCTGGCCATCAGCACCGTCGTATACAAGATTTACCTTGGCCGATGGTGGAATACCGTTGCTGACCGCAAACAGTGCAGCCTCATCTGAGGGTGCCAATTGGCTGACGGCTCCACTCGAGTCGGTCGTGGCGAAGCTGAGATCACAGACCCGGTCTTCGACACCGAGTCGACCATAGGCGTTGGCATAGGTATTAGAAATGCCCTGCGCTACATTCAGCCAGAAGTGCACCGGCGCCAGCAGGTTCTGTTCCGGCTGAATACCAAACTCCTCGTTCAGTATGCGCAGTGCATCGGTCGCCTTATCCTCCACGGTAGCGCCTGTTACCAGCCCCTTGTTGGCGAGGGAGTTACATATGTTCTGACCAATGTCCTGGGCAACGAAATTGAATGGCGCAGTGCCCGCAATCTCCGGTTCCTGGTTGGCACAACCCTGATAGACAGCAAGGGCCGTGGTGTAATCCAGCAGGCTCCGGCTGTGCTCGGTAATAACCGGGCCTTCCCCCTGGCGAATGGTAAAGCTTCGGTCCACTTCCGGATTCACGTTGGGCTCGGACACCGCAACACCGTCAATCAGCCCCTCGGTATCCTGTTCGGCAGCGCGCACAGACGAGCCTCCACCGTTGGAGACACTGGAGGCAATAACAACGGTGTTTTTGGGATTGATGGTCAGCAGCGTTTCGCCGTTGCCCAGTTCCCGGCCAAACTTTTCATTCAGCACATAAAAGCCGAATTCAATGGACTGCAACACATGCAGGCCCCAGTCTGCTTCCGGGTTGGCTTTGGAGTGTGCGTGCTTGTAGGCAAAACGATCCGGCCAGGCACTGTCGAAGTCTGCTCGCTGCTCATCGGTCAGATCCGCCCGGAACTGCACTGGCTCATCGGCAGAGGTAAGCGTGCCATCAAGGCGCTGGGCGGTGTTGGTGGCCAGGTTATGGGAGCCGGTCCCGGTACCCTTGTCGGTGTAGACAACGGCGCACCCTTTTTTCAGCCCCCATTCGCCGGCGGTGCCGATTGCGCCATAGATGCCACGGGAGCCGGAAGACGGCGCAGTCACCATGCAGGGGCGATCAGGATCAAAGCTATCGGGCACCTGGGCCATGACCGTCACCGGCACGTCGGTTCCCGGCACCGCCATGTAGGCAATGTATTCGTCGCCCGGAATCAGGCCTTCACCGCTGGCGTCGACCTGTGGCCCGAAGAAGGTGCCATAACCGCCGCCGGGAGCGGTGTCCACCAACGCGCGGTAGTTGTTATAAATCGCCAGGCGACGGAGTTCTGCAGTCGTGGGATTCAGAGGGTCTGCAAACGCAGGCGCGGGCCCACTGGCCAGACCACTGGCACCCAGGCCTGCAGTTAACAGGTCATCGGTCATGCCGTCGTAGCTGGACTGGTTTATGTCGCCCTGGATGAAGTCAGGGATCGCATTGAAAGGCTTATCCTTGCAGGCAGTGAGGGTCAACCCCGTGGCGCCGATCAGGGCGCAGAGCACTATTCGTTTCATGATCGTTCCTTGTTTGTTGTTGTAAACGAACAGATCAGGCCTCAAGCCGGGCCTCGGGAACGCCATGCGTATCCTGTGCCAATCAGCTATCCATCTGATTTATATCTACTTAATCCAGCTTTGGGTTCCGAAACCGGAAATTTTTCCAGATTTCCGGACAGTCGATGGCGAATTAACCAAGGAAAAATGGCGTAACGGAGGCCTTGAACGAGGCTGTCCCGAAAATCGGACACTGTACTGAATGTCGGACAATGGAGTTTGAAACCGCCGGCAGAGCTGGACCAACATCCACCCTTATCAACCCTTCGTAAATCAGGTGGAACGCTTCAAGCCGCTTCAGAGAGGAGATGCCAGTGCCCGGCCACCGAACAGGATTGAAACGGGGTGGAATATTCGGATTGATCGGAGGCCTGTTGGTGCTGGCAGGGTGCGCCACCCATCACAATGGTACCGCCTCCGCCGGTATCCCGGGCGAGATTCCCTTCCGCGTGGAGCAGGACTTGCGATTTTCCCCCGATGGCTGGCCCGAAGCCCTGTTCGCCGACCTTTACCTTCCGGACAGGCAAATCTCACAGGCGCCTCATCCTGTCGTCCTTATGGTTCATGGGGGCGGCTGGCAACGCCGATCCCGGGAGGACATGGCCTGGATCGCGGAAGAGGTAGCCAGCCACGGTTTCGCGGTGCTGAACATCGACTACCGGTTTGCTCCGGAACACACCTTTCCGGCCCAGTTGCACGATCTTCAATTGGCCCGACAGTGGCTGAACCGGCACGCCGGCGAGTATCACCTGGACCCGAACCAGGTCAGCGGCTTCGGTTTCTCCTCCGGCGCCCACCTGATTGCGCTGATGGCCCTGGTGGCAAGCTCCGACAGCGACCTGAACCAGCCCCACGGCGGGCCGGAAACCCGATTGAATGCGGTTGTCACCGGTGGCCTGCCTTCCGACCTCATGGCCTTTGGTTCAGGCAAACTGATCCGGCAATTCCTTGGCGGTGAGCAGCAAGACATGCCGGAAACCTATCGCAAGGCGTCTCCGATCAGCCATGTAACCGCCGATGCGCCGCCCTTTTTCCTGTTCCACGGTGCCATGGATATGCTTGTGCCTTTCAGTCAGGCAGAGCGTTTTCAGGAAGCTCTCGAGGATCATCAGGTGTATAGCGAACTTTACGAGATGCACCTTCGGGGGCATGTCACCAGCTTTCTCACTGCGGGCGATGCGGTGGACGAAGCGATCGGGTTCCTCGCCCGCCAGCATGAGGGGTGACCCCGCGCCGTTAACCGATCCGGATGAACGGCAGCAGGCTCAGGCCCATGATCACCAGAATGGCAATGCAGGCCGCCAGCGTCCGTATTGGCCGCTGCCTGAGCATGAACCAGAAACCACCGGATTCGCCCTTGGCCAGGTGCTCCTCGTAGGCCCGCCGCTGGGTTTCATAACGTTGCCGCTGATACTCATCCAACAGCGCCCGGGCCCGGGCGGCCTCATCGTCATCGTGAACCCAGAAACCACCCATACTGATGCCCCAGCGGCTGGGCGGCGTTTCGTAGTAGGCCACCTCATGGGCATCAAACAGGGCACGGATTTCATCGGCTTCGTCATCGGGTACATGGCGGAGGTTCATCAGATGGTGGGGCATGGAGTCTCGTTGTCTGGTATCCGGTGCGGGTATGCCTATATCCTAGCACTAATGCCCCACTGGGCCCGACTGCCCGAATTCGACACCGGAACACCGAATGACCGACAGCCCTCTCCGACTGCTGCTGGAATTTGAAGACCAGGCGCAACGGGACAGAACACAGCCTTCAACCTTCCTTCATCGGCGGGACCGAAAGTTTGCCCTGGTTTGCGAAGAGCAGGGCGTGGCGCCGGACGCCGCCCGCTGGCTGGGCCACCTGAACCGACTCAGCGGCCCCCGGACACCCCCGGCATCCACCGACCGGACCCTTCGGGCCTGGCGCCGGATCACCGGTGGTTTTGCCGCGATTGGGGTGATCGCTGGCATGCTTACCATGGCCGGGCTGCTGTTCTACGATGGCGGCCAGCGCATCAACATCACGGTTTTGCTGGCCTTCGTACTGTTGCATCTGGTTCTTGCCCTGTTCACCACCCTGCAATCCCTGGCCGGATGGCAACCCTGGCGCTGGCTTATCCGGCGCTTCGGGGCCGACCCGGGCAATGGGGTGTTCCATAAACTGCACCCGGTTCTGATGGCCAGGGCCGCTCACCTTGGCGGGATCACTTTCGCCCTCGCGGGTCTGATCACATTGTTGGTGATGGTGGTGATTCAGGACCTCGCCTTCGGCTGGAGCACCACGCTGGAAACAGCCGCCACAAGCTATCACGGGCTGATCGATGCCATAGCAACGCCCTGGGCCTGGCTCTGGCCCGCAGCAGCTCCGGATCCTGCCCTGGTTGAGGCCACACGTTTCTTCCGGGCCGGGGACGGGAATCCCGGTGCTGACCCGGCTCTCTGGGGCCAGTGGTGGCCGTTTGTTACCATGCTGTGGGCAACCTGGGTTCTATTGCCACGCGTGCTTCTTTGCGGACTGGCTTTTGCCCAGACCCGACAAAAGGCCCATCGCCTGCTCGCCAGCCATCCGGCCATGCACGCGCTGATGTATCGCATGGAAACACCCGCCCTGGACACCGGCAACAGCCACCATGACGCCGACGACCTGCCCGACACCCGGATGCGGGATAACCTGCTGCCATTGCCCGACAGCGACACCCTGCTGTGCTGGGCTGGCACTGGCGAACCGGAACTGCCCGAAGCGCTTCGTTCAGGCAAGCAGCTTGTGCTCAGGGCCGGGGGCAGCGCCAGCCTGGCAGACGATAACGAGGCACTGCAGCGGATCGCCGAGCACCTGAAAAACCGTTCCAAAGCCGTCATCCTGCTGGTGCGCTGCTGGCAGCCCCCCACTGGTGAACTGCAGGATTTCCTGGAAACCGCCCGTGACATCTGGCCCAGCGGGACCCGCGTTGCTCTGGTGCCCCTGGCCACCGACATCAACCACGAGCCGGGTGCCCACCAGATTCAGCCCTGGCTCCGGTTTGCCGAGCGGGTTGGCAGCGAGTTCGTCCAGGTTTCGCTGCCGCCCTTCCAGATGCGGGATCCCTATTCAGCGGTCGGGGAGCCCTTATGACCCAGGCACCAACCTTTGCCGTCGTGGGGCACCCGAACAAGGGTAAATCCAGCGTGGTGGCCACCCTGTCACAGAACGATGCCATCGCCATTGCCCTGGAACCCGGCACCACCCGCAAGCGACAGGCCTATCCGCTGAAAGTGGACGGCCAGACCCTCTACACCCTGATGGACACCCCGGGGTTCCAGCGTCCGCGGCGGGTACTGGAGTGGCTTGAAGCCCACAGCGTATCCGCCTCCGACCACGCGGACACGGTCAGAGCCTTTGTCACACAGCATGAGGGCGACGGCCGATTTACCGATGAATGCGAGCTTCTGATGCCCCTGATCGAGGGTGCCGGAATCATTTACGTGGTGGACGGCTCCGTGCCCTACAGCGCTGAGCACGAAGCAGAAATGACCATCCTGCGCTGGACCGGCCGTCCGAGTCTGGCATTGATCAACAGCATAGGCGCCGACGACTACAGCGATACCTGGCAAGCCGCGCTCGGCCAGTTCTTTCAGGTTGTTCGCCGGTTCGACGCCGTTCGCGCTCCTTTTGAGCAACATCTCAGCCTTTTACGGGCATTCGGACAATTGGAGCCAGACTGGGAAACGCCTCTGGAACAGGCCACTCGCTACCTGTCCTCACAGCGTCAGCAACGCCGCCAACAGGCCGCAGCACTGATTGCCGGGGCACTTGAAGACATGATGTCATTTCAGGAGAAACGTACCCTCACCGCCGGCCAGGCTGCCCAGACCAGTGACGGCTCGCTGGCTGACCAGCTACGCCAGCACTGGTACCGCCATCAGCGCAAGCGGGAACAGACCCTGCGCGTGGACATCGAACACCTGTACCAGCACCAGCGCATTCGGCGCCAGGAGGCCGAACTCGAGTGGCACAGTGAGCACGACCTGTTCTCGGAAGACAGCCGCAAGACCTGGGCGGTGAGCAAGCGTTACCTGGCCACCGCCGGCTTCGGCGCGGGTGCCGTCAGCGGTGCCGGGATCGACGCACTGACCTTCGGCTCCTCCCTTGGAACCGGCGCTCTGGTGGGCGGTTTGATCGGTGCTGCCGGCAGCTATTTCTACGGTGATCGGTTGGCCTTGCCGGCGCTGAGTATCGGCGTGCTCAGGGACGGATTGAAAACAGCCACCTTCGGTCCTGTACAGGACAGCCAGTTCGGCTATGTTGTATTGGGAAGGGCCGTGGATCACTGGTGGCATATCTCACATCGGAATCACGCTGGTCGCGACCTGCTGGACCTTGAGCCAGCAGACCATCACTGGCTCGAGCGACTTGAAAAATCGAGCCGACAGGAAATTCAGAAAGCCTTCGACAAGTGCCGGAAACGGCGCCCCCTGGATGAACGCCAGCGGAAAAGATTCGCCACCTCGCTCGAACAGGCCATGGCCGTTTACGACGATTGGCGGTTGAACCGCACCTGAAAGGGATGTTTATACTAAAAGGCTATTCCATCACAAAATGAGGAATGCTCATGAAAATCGTACGAGTGCAAGACATTATCGGTACCGAGCGGGAAGTCACCGGCCCAGGGTGGACAAGCCGCCGCATGCTTCTCAAAAAAGACGGCATGGGCTTTTCCTTCCACGAGACCATCATCCCTGCCGGGGCCGAGTTGAACCTCTGGTACAAGCATCACCTCGAAGCGGTCTACTGTGTTGCCGGCAACGGCAAGATCCTGGACAAAGCCACTGGTGAAACCCATGAGATCACTGACGGAACCCTGTACGCACTCGACAAGCATGACCAGCACACCCTGTACGGTGGCACGGAAGACATGCGACTGATCTGTGCCTTCAATCCACCGGTTACCGGCCGTGAAGTCCACGACGAAGACGGTGCCTATCTGCCGGACACCAGCGAAGACTGAATCGTCTTGCCCGTGGCTGAACACCAGGCCGCGACCACACCGCCACCGCCAGCGAAGCTGCTGCCGGTGGCGGTGTTGCTTTGGCTGGCCGGCGTTTACCTGCGGATACCGGTACTGGTCGCGCCGCCCCTGGCGCCTTTCATCAGCAACGAACTGGCACTCACCCAGGCACTCACCGGCGCCCTGACCACCCTGCCCATCCTGATGCTGGCCATCGGCTCCATGCCCGGCTCACTGGCCATTGCCCGGATTGGCCCCCGCAATACCCTGGCTCTGGCCATGGTGATTATGGTGATCGGCTCCGCCGGGCGCGGCCTGATGCCCGACACCCTGACCCTGATGATTGCCAGTGCCGTCATGGGCATCGGCGTCTCCATGATGCAACCATCTCTGCCGGCACTACTGCCCCGGTGGCTGGAACCCCACCACCTCGCGTTAGGCTCGGCGATCTACATGAACGGCATGCTGATGGGTGAGTTCATCGGTGCCGGCATCACGCTGCCTGTGCTCATGCCCCTGCTAGACAACAGCTGGCGCGCCACCCTGGTGGCCTGGTCACTCCCGGCGCTGCTGGTTGCCGCAGCCCTGTTCCTGCCCAAACGGGACCGGGCCAAACCGGTGCGAAAAGTAGCCTGGCTACCGGACTGGCATAACCCCTTGACCCTGAGAATCGGTCTACTGCTCGGCCTCTCCGGCTCGCTGTTTTTTGGCCTCAACGCGTACATGGGCAACCTGCTGCAGCATCAGGGCCAGTTCGACAAACTGCCGGATGCCCTGTTCTGGTACAACCTTGCCCAGGTCTTCGCCTCCCTGATCATGCTGAAAATGGCGCGCTACTGGGTCGGGCGTCGTGGCGTCATCGCCACCCTGGCCAGCATCAGCCTGCTCGGCGCCATTGGCGCGGTCATGCTTACCGGCTGGTGGTCCATCGTCAGTGCCACCCTCATGAGCTTGGTCGCCGGCATGCTCCTGATCCTGCTCGTAGCGATACCCCCGCTGGTGGTCTCCGCCGCCGAAACTGGCCGCCTCTCCGCCGGCACCTTCCTGGTCGGTTACACCGTCGCTTTTTGCGTGCCTATGCTTGGCGGTGTCGTCGCCGACTGGACCGGCGATGCCCGCCATGCCCTGATGCTGATGATCACCTACGGCCTGCTGGTCTTGCCCCTGGCCTTTACCCTGAACCTGGAACGAAAAAAGGACCAGCCCGAAAGCTGATCCTTCTCTGAATACCAATTTTCCCTTCGCGGACTCCCCATATCCAGCCGGAACGGCCGTGGGGCGGGGGTGTCCTTTCCGCCGGGAAAAAATGTCTGAGCAAAGCGAGTTGTTTTTCCCAGAGGAAAGGACACCCCCGCCCCGCGGCCAGACTCCGAACTAATACAGGGTCAGATGTAATAGTCCTTCAACGGAGGAAATCCGTTAAACTCAATGGCGCTGTACGTCGTGGTATAAGCACCCGTAGACAGCCAGTACATCCGATCCCCAATCGCCAGATTCAAAGGCAGCGGATACTTGTGATGCTCGTACATGATATCGGCACTGTCACAAGTCGGCCCGGCAATCACACAGTCCTCGCCTTCGCCTACTTTCTCCGTCCAGATCGGAAACTTGATCGCCTCATCCAGTGTCTCGATCAGGCCCGAAAACTTGCCCACATCGGTGAACACCCAGCGGTGCAGGGCGGTGCGGGATTTACGGGAAATCAGCACCACCTCGCTCACCAGAACACCGGCGTTGGAAATCAGCGATCGGCCCGGCTCGATGATGATCTCCGGCAGCTCCGCACCAAAGTCCTCGTGCAGGAAGCGGGCAATCTCCTCGGCGTACACCTTCAGCTCATTGGTGCGAGTGATGTAGTTGGCCGGGAAACCACCGCCCATGTTGATCATCTTAAGCTCGATACCGTCTTCTTCCTTCAGACGCTCGAAAATCACCTTCACCTTGTTCAGGGCCGCATCCCAGGCGCCAATCTCGCGCTGCTGGGAACCGACGTGAAACGACACGCCGTAGGGCACCAGACCCAGGTCACGGGCAAGGATCAGCAGGTCCATGGCCATGTCGGTCTGGCAGCCGAACTTGCGGGACAGCGGCCAGTCTGCCGTCAGGGTACCTTCGGTCAGGATACGCACATACACTTTCGAGCCCGGGGCCGCCTTGGCGATGTTGCGAAGGTCTGCCTCCGAGTCGGTGGCAAACATACGAACGCCTTTCTCGTAGAAGGTGCGAATGTCCTTCGCCTTCTTGATGGTATTGCCATAGCTGATCCGCTCACCGGTAACACCCAGGGCCATCACCTTGTCCAGCTCGTACACCGACGCGATATCGAAAGAGGCACCCTTGTCGCGCAGCATGGTCAGGATCTGCGGGGCCGGGTTGGCTTTCACCGCATAGTAAACCTTGGCGTAGGGGAAACCCTCGACCAGCTCGTCGTACTGACGGTCAATCGTTGCGGTATCGATCACCACAAACGGAGTTTCCTTGCCGTCGGCAAAGTCCTTGATGCGCTTGAACGTGTCGGCTTCGTAGTAATCGGCGATATTGGCGTTAGCGGCTTCGGTCATGGGTGGTGTTTCCCTCCACAGGGCAAACAGGCATAAAAAAAGGCACTACAGCAACGCTGCAGCACCCGTTAGATAGCGCGATCATCGGGCTTTTTTGAGGGCCCGGATATGAGCAAATCTACCCATAAGTAATGGGCAATACTGGCAACGCCACTGGCATGAATTCTGGCGGGAATTCCTAGACCGCCACCGGCCATATTGGCGGTGGTTCGGTAGGCCCGTCCGGGTCTTCCGGTTCAGTCTGTTCCCGTAGATAGCCGAGAATCGCTTCCTGGAGCTCCGTGCCCGGGCCCAATCCCTTGTTTCCGAACAACCGGTTGAATTCCAGTACGTAAGGATGGCCATCCACCAGCGCAATATCAAAGCCGGCGTGATCAACACCCAGATCCCGGGCCAGCCGCAATGCCAGCGCCGTCATCGCCGGGGGAACCGGGCTGTTGTCGATGCGGCCACCTTGGGCCACATTGTTGTAGAAGCCCTGATCGGCCTGGGTTCGCCAGTATGCCGTCAGCACCTGATCGCCAACCACAACAACTCGTGCATCCCGGTCCAGAGGCAGGTATTCCTGGGCGTAGAGCACGTCAGTGCGCTCGCAGTAGCGGCGCCAGTCCTCACGGGATTCAATCAGCCAGACGCCTTCGCCCATGCTGGCCTTGGGGAGCTTTGCAACGAACGGATGCACCATGGCATCCCAGATCATGTCACGTTCCACCGGGCCGTTGGCCTCAATCATGGTCCAGGGCGTGTGCTCCGGGGCCACTGCCTGGAATGCACGGGTCATCTCCACCTTGTCGTGGCCGATGCGGTAGCTGGCTTCGCTGGGAAACACCCGGCACTTGAGACCGTGAACCAGGGCATTCAGCTGCCAGTATTCTGGGAACAGGACCCAATCCGCTTCCCGCAACAGTTCTTTATGGCGCAGAAACTGCTCCGGCTTGAGGACGGTGGTGTCGGGAAAACCGAGGGTTCGGAAAATATCGAAGGAAACAAGGTGCATGGATACTGCGCACTCGGGGTTGAATTGCGCGTATTTTATACAGGGCTGACATTCAGGCAAGTGCTATTTTCACGTCCGGACATCAGGAAAAGACCGTACAGGTGCTACCCTTGAAGCAGCACAGAAGCACGGGAGGGCGGAATGCAGGAACTTGATGCGAGGGCAGAGTCTATTCTGGCCGCACTTAAAGCGGACTCCCGGTCAGGCGCTACACAGCTGGCACTGAACACCCTCGATCAACTGCTATCTTACCTGGACGAGGTCGAGCCAGAGGGCGAGACATTTCTGAGGCTACTGGCAGAACTCCGGGCGGCACGCCCTAGCATGATCGCGATTGGCAATGCACTGGCCATGATCGAGCAGCGTCTATCCAGTGATGTTCAGGTCGCACGGCAGGCCGTCATGGACATCAAAGACCAGCTGGAAAATGCCACCGGAACCATTGTCCGGCACGCCCTCGATCTTCTGCCAGGGTCGCCGGTGATACTGACCCATAGCGCCAGCTCCGCAGTGCTGGCGCTGTTTCGTAACATGGCGGAACAGCGCCAGGCCTTCTCTGTCATCTGCACCCAGAGCAGCCCGGGCTTCGAGGGCCACTCCCTGGCACGGGCGCTGAACGAGCTAGCCATACCCGTCACCCTAATCACCGATGCGCAGATGGGACTGTTTGTGCCCCAGGCTGACCTGGTGATCACCGGGTGCGATACCTGGCTTTCCAATGGGCATTTTATCAACAAAAGCGGTACACACTTGTTGGCTCTGGCGGCCCATGCGGCCGGGAAGCCCCTCTGGGTTCTTGCCGACAGCTTCCGGAACAGCGACGCCGACCCCGGGTCGGTTGAACTCGAGGAAATGCCCGCGGAAGAACTCAACGCACCGCCGGGAGACTGGATAACGCCACGGAATATCTACTTTGAGCGGGTGCCACACGCGCTGGTCAGCAAACGCATCAGCGAGTTGGGCGTTTTTTCGTGCCCTGCTGAGCCTCGGCGGTAAACGGATCTTCCGGCCAGGGATGCTTGGGATACCGCCCACGCATATCCTTGCGCACCTCGGGGTAGGCGTTATGCCAGAAACTGGCCAGATCGGCGGTGACCGCCAGAGGCCGTTGCGCGGGGGACAACAGATGAAGCACCACCGGTACCCGCCCACCGGCAACGGCAGGGGTTTCTTTCCAGCCAAACAGCGCCTGGAGCTTGGCCGCCAACACCGGGCCATTGTCGGCGGTGTAATCCAGACTCACCCGCTGGCCGGTCGGTATGGTCAGATGTGTTGGCGCCAGACTCTGAAGCTGCTGCTGGGACGGGTAATCAATCAGGCTGTTAAGGGCCGCCAGCAAGTCGATCCGGGCCAGATCGGACCATCGGGTCATGCCGACCAGAAACGGGCCCAGCCAAACCTCGAGACTATCCAGTAACGCCGCGTCATCGGTGTCCGGCCAGCCGGAATCCGGGAAGGTTCTGGCGAGCAACCTCATTCGGGCACGCCACTGGCGACTGCCATCACTCCAGGGCAGGCTTTCCAGGCCCTTCTTCCGAATCGCGCTGAGCAGCCCCTGCCGGACCAGTTCCGGATCCACCCGGCCGAGCGGCTTTTCCTGAAGCACGAGTTCACCCAGTTTTCGCGCACGCCGCGCCAGAATTTTACCCTGGCTGTCGTCCCACAGTGCCTCTTCGATCTCCTGTATGTGGTCAGCCAGGTCGAGCTCCAGGTCCGGAATGTCCACCGGCGCGGCCAGGTAAATCGTGGCTTCGCGGGCCTGGCCATCCAGCTCGGCCGCCACCAGCCACTCGTGCCGTGCCAGGGGATCATCCTCTCTCAGTACCGCACCTTTGCCATTACTGAGCTGATACCTCGCCGCCTTATCCGATCGCCGCCTGGCAATACGGTCCGGATAGGCCAGGGCAAGCAATCGGCCGATTTCGGTCTCCGAGGGCGGTGTTGCCTCAGTCGTCCCGGGCCCGGAAAGACGCCGGGCCGACTGGCGTACAGCCTTCAGGCGAGCGACATCCAGCGTGCGATCCCGCCGTTCCCCGAAGAACACCCGAACCCGCTCGTGCATGTCCGCACCAGTTCCGGGGCCCAGGAGATCACGCTCTTCCAGCAAGGCGGCCACGGCCGCAGCCGCGCCTCCGAGCCCTATAGAACGGCCTTTCAGCACCATATGCGCCAGTCGCGGGTGTATACCCAGCTCCCGGGCCGCTTTGCCGTGGTCCGTAATAGCTCCGTCTGAATCGAGCAGATCGAGCCACCGCAGGAGGGCCACAGCCTGCCTCCAATGGGCGGCAGGGGGCTTATCAATCCAGGCGACGGCATCGGCTTCCCGCGCGCCCCACTGGGCTAATTCCAGCACCAAGGGTGCCAGATCGGCCTCCAGAATTTCGGGCGGCGTGTAATCGGCCAATCCGAACTGTTCCGATTCGCTCCACAATCGATAACAGACCCCGGGCTCCATCCGGCCGGCCCGGCCTTTACGCTGTTCCGCAGAAGCCCTGGATACCCGGCCAGTGACCAGGCGGGTCATGCCACTGTTGGGATCAAAAACGGCCCGACGCTGCTGACCGCAATCGATAACAACCCGAACCCCTTCAATGGTCAGACTGGTTTCGGCAATAGCCGTAGCCAACACCACCTTGCGCTGGCCTTCGGGAGCCGGCGAGATTGCCTGGTCCTGCTGCTCCGATTTCAGATTGCCGTATAGTGGAGCAAGTATCACCCGGTCCGGCAGGTTTGCACGGAGCTGTTGCTCAACCCGACGTATCTCACCCACACCGGGCAGAAACACCAGCAGTGAGCCGCTTTGATCAGCCAATGCCTCCCGAACCACAGCGGTAACCTGATCCACCATGCGGCCACTGCGCGGCAACGGCCGGTAATGAACATCGACCGGAAACGCCCGTCCTTCACTGGTTATTACGGGAACGTCTCCAAGCACTTGCGCAATCGGCCCGGTATCCAGGGTTGCGGACATCACCAGCAACCGCAGATCCTCCCGCAACGCCTGCTGCGATTCCCGCACCAGGGCCAGGCCCAGATCCGCCTGCAAAGAGCGCTCATGGAACTCATCAAAGATGACCGCCGCGTACTCCTCCAGCATCGGATCCGCCTGGATCAGCCGGGTCAGGATGCCTTCGGTCACGACTTCGATCCGGGTGGCCGCAGACACACGGGTATCCAGCCTTGTGCGATAGCCTACCGTCTGTCCGGGCTGTTCATTGAGTTGCCGGGCCATGAACCGGGCGGCAGAGCGAGCTGCAAGCCGACGGGGCTCCAGCATCAGGATCTTGCCGTCACCGCGCCAGGGCGCATCCAGAAGGGCGGCAGGCACACGGGTGGTTTTACCGGCACCGGGCGGAGCCTGCAGAAGTACGGTAGTCGTGCGTTCCAGGGCCGCTTTCAGGTCTGGAAGAATGGCATCAATAGGGAGCATCGGATTCCGGGTTTCTGAAGCGTCAGGAGCTCACCCGTTCACGATTGGCCTTTGCCCACTGGTAAATCCGCTCAAAGGCCTCGGCCAGGTTGTGCGGATTATGGGGCGGCTGGATCACAGCAGCAAGTTCGCCGTCGGGGTTCAGCAGCGCAAAATGGCCGCTGTGATCCACCAGCAGCTCGCCATCCACCTCACGATGGACAAACACCGCGTTCAGGCTTTTGGCCAGTTCCCGCAAGGTGTCCAGATCTCCGGTCAGACCATGGAAATTTTCACCGAAGAAGTCCGTGTAGGCTTTGAGTTTCTCCGGCGTATCGTGCTCCGGGTCAGCGCTGACCAGCAGATAGTCAGGCTGGGGCAATTCCTTGGACAGCAGCTTGTCGGTCTGGCGCAAATTGGCCATGGCTGCCGGGCAGATATCCGGGCAATTGGTGTAGCCCACGAATGCAATGGTCCAGCGACCCCTCAGACTCTCCCGCGTGACCGTTTCACCGTTCTCATCCGTCAGCGTGAACTCTGCCAATTGACGAGGCTGATCATAGACATACGTATTGAACTCCGTCAGCTCCGGCGCCGGAATCGGTTCCTGGTTACCCACCAGAAATACCTGCCGTCCAACAACCAGTCCAAAGATCAGAACAACGATTAGCAGAAGGCAGAACAGGGTAAGGCGAATAGAGCTGGAGCTTTTCATGGGTGGTCCACTTCGTTGATCAGATAAGCAGACGGGGATGGCTTTCCGAAACCGTGCGGAGCCATGGATGGCGTAGCCGGGCGTACACGGACGTATTTACAGCGTGTTTCGGAAAGCCATCCCCGCCTGCGTCAGCACAATGTCTGACTCAGAAGAATACAAAATGATCCACAAGCAATACCACAAACAGGGCCATGAGGTAAGTGATGGAATACTTGAAGGTATTCAGGGCCACCCGCCGATCGTCACCCTTCAACAGCCTTACCGCATACTGCAGAAAGCGCAGGCCAAGGGCCAGGGCGCCCACCAGGTAGATACCGCCGGACATGCCTGTGACAAAAGGTAGCAGACTGACCGCCAGCAACATCAGGGTGTAGAGCAGGATGTGCAGCTCGGTGAACTTGTTGCCATGAGTGACCGGCAGCATGGGAATGCCCGCCTTGGCGTACTCTTCCTTGCGATGGATAGCCAGAGCCCAGAAATGCGGCGGGGTCCAGGCAAAAATGATCAGCACCAGCAGCAGAGCGTGGCCCTCAACCTGGCCGGTCACAGCGGTCCACCCCAACAGCGGTGGCATGGCTCCGGCAAGACCACCGATGGTGATGTTCTGGGGCGTAGCACGCTTGAGGAACAGGGTATAGACACCGGCGTAACCCACCAGGGAGGCGAGGGTCAGCCAGGCAGTGAGGTGATTCACCTGCCACATAAGCACGGCCATACCAACACACGCGAGTATCGTTGCGAACAGGATCGCATCCACAGGCGAGATCTTGCCTGTGGCCACCGGGCGCTTGCGGGTGCGAGCCATGACGGTGTCAATTTTCTGGTCTACCACATGGTTGACCACTGCAGCCGCGCCGGCCAGCAGGGCGATACCCAGATTGCCCCAGACCAAGACGCCCCAACCGGGCACGCCTGGCGCCGCCAGCAGCATCCCGATAACCGATGTGAGGATCATCAGCGCGACAACCCTGGGCTTGGTCAGCTCCAGGTAGTCACGCCAGGAAATGGTTGTTCTGGAGTCGCTCGCAATTGCCTGGGCCGGCAGTGCTTCCACTTGCTCGCTCATGCCGTAACCTCCTGGTTCATTGTTGTTGTGTGTGTTGCCGGGATGCTATGTGGTTCGAGTAACAGCTGATGCCGCCAGATCAGGTGAATGACTGACAACAGCAGACCTGCGCCCATGGCGTTGTGGGCCACGGCGATGGACAGGGGAATATGGAAAATCACGTTGGCCAGACCCAACAGGATCTGAACACCCAGCAGGACCGCCACCAGCCGGATGGCGTTATCCAGGCCGGAATCACCACGTCGACGCCACATCAACGCCAGTAATGCGGCGAAATAGACCAGCACCAGCATGGCACCGAGTCTGTGAGTGACATGAATGGCCACCCGGCCATCCGCCGTCAGCTGGCCACCCAGGTAGTTCGGGCCCACATGCTGGGTCACGTCAAAGCCGTGCCGGAAATCCATGCCCTCAGGCCACCACTGGCCCTGACAGGTGGGCAGATCGGTACAGGCAACGGCCGCGTAGTTGGCCGCTGTCCAGGCCCCCAGGGCAATCTGCATCACCACTAACAGCAGCCCGCCATAGAGCCAGGGCCGGAAACCGGACAGGGCATTGGATGGCGGGGGCTCCCGATCACCTGTCCGCCTCGCCTGACGTCGCAACCGGAGGGCCAGCAGCGTCAGGAGACTCAGTGTGGTAAAGCCGCCAAGCAGGTGCAGCGCCACCACCTGGGGCCACAGTTTCAGGGTCACCGTCCACATGCCGAAAGCGCCCTGAAGAATGATGAAACCGGCGATAAACAAAGGCAGCTTTACCGGAACACCCTGGCGCCGGTTACGAACCGCGTAGGCCGCCAGGCCGAACACCACCAGCCCCAGGGTGCCTGCGGCGTAGCGGTGGATCATCTCGGGCCAACCTTTTTGCACATCCACCGGCGTATCGGGAAAACGGGCATTCGCTATGGCAATGTTCGATTCGCTCTGGGGCACCGTGAGAAAACCGTAGCACCCGGGCCAGTCAGGACACCCCAGCCCTGCGTGCACCAGGCGGGTCCAGGCACCCAGCATGATCACGACAATCGCCAGCAAAACGGCAAAGGTTGCCCACTTTGCCATCTTGTGGGCTGCCGTAGTTGGGGAAACAGATGACTGATTCAAGGCTGACTCTCCGCTCTGGCCATTAACCGATCTGCGACAGTTTGAGCAGGTGTTTCAGGTCCTCCAGCATATCCTTACCAGTATGCTCGGAACCGTAATGCATCATCACATTACCGAACGGATCAACCAGCAGGATGCGCGGCTCCGCTTCCGGATTGATACCGGCTGGCCAGTCCGGCCGGGCACCCGCCGCAGGCACAAGGCGCTCCATGGAGCTGTATTCGGAGGACCAACGCGCCTGCAGATCGGAGGGCACACTACCCAGTGCGGCAGCCCGGGAGACCCGGTTGGCGTTCTTGCCAAGGGCGATATTCACCTGCCTGGCCAGATAGAGTAGCTCTTCGCACTGACTGCCACATTGGCCGGCAGCCACAATCATGAGCCAGTCCGGATCGATTTTTTCCGGGCCAAAGCGTTCTGCCAGCGGAGTACCGGAAGCCGTTTCGAGATTGAGCGTTGAAACCGGGGCCACTGGCTGGAGCAAAACGCCGTTATTGGTGTGGCCGGCCGGGTTCAGCCAGCCGGTATAAAACATGATGGTTGCAACAATCATCGGGCCAAAACCCAGCGCAAACAGGAGGAATGCCGTGCGACGGCCGCGACGCACCTGTTCCGGGGTTGGCCCTTCGTTGTGTTCCTGGTCGGATATCCGGTTAGCCATTGTCATTGTCATTATTGGCTCCTGTCTTTCGGTAACTCGCCACTATAGTCAATATAGTCAGCGCCACGGCCAGCGCAAACCATTGCGTGGCATATCCGTAATGGGTTTGTGGCCCCATCAGGTCCGGTTCCCAATCCGCCCGGTAAGCGCCCGGCTGGCGATTGCCGGAAAGCCTTACTATTTTGTCGGGAAGATCCGGAATCTCCTTTCGTGCGGCCTCTCCGGACAGACTCTGTACCCGCCAGGGCCACGGACCGCCTGCCTCTGGCTGATCCACCAGCACCGGCGGCACCGGATAGTCACTGAGTCGACCTTCCAGGGTAAAAATCCCTTCCGGCGTTTCCAGCTGCGGGAGCTGATCCCGGGTTCGCGGCGCCTGGACCCAACCGCGATTAACCACAACCGGCGGCCCTTCCAGAGGACGAAACTCTGTCAGGACTTCATAACCCGGGATGCCATCACGGGTCCGGTTATCCAGCAGCCAGTTTCGGCTTCCGTACATCCCGGTCAGTGTCAGAGGCCGACCACGGGTCAGATCACCGGACTCCATGTCCTGCCAGGCCCGGTTTTCCGCTTCCTGCTGCCACTGGTTCAGCAGAAGCTGCTTTTCTTCCGCCCGATTCAGCTGCCAGACACCGAGGCCAATAAGTATCGGCAGTAAGACCCCACTGAACACCAGCAGCCGCCAGTCAAACTGCCATCGGCGGTGTTTGCCCTGCGAATCAGACATGCTCTGCTATAGTGACCTCAGCGAGTCCGGAACCGTTTGCGAACCGTACATCCATCAAACCAATAAAAACAGGAAGTCCCATGCTCAAAGCAGTTATTGTTTTCCTGATGCTTTCTGTGGTTGTAAGCCTTTTCAGTGGCCTGTTTTTTCTCATTAAAGACGGCGGCAAGACCAATCGGGTTGTTAACTCTCTGGCCGTCCGGGTGACGCTTAGCATACTGCTCCTGGCTGTGGTACTGATTGCTCTGTGGAACGGGAGCCTGACTCTTAATCCGACTCCCTGACTACGCAGATCAAATGATGTAAACGAACACGAACAATCCCAGCCAGACCACGTCGACAAAATGCCAATACCATGCGGTTGCCTCGAAACCAAAATGGTTTTCCGCAGTGAAGTGGCCCTTGTTGATTCGCACCAGCATAATGGCCAGCATCAATGTGCCAAGCATCACATGGGCACCGTGGAAGCCAGTCAGCATAAAGAACGTACTGCCGTAGATGCCGGATTGCAGGGTCAGGTCGAGGTCACGGTAGGCATGGAGGTATTCATAGCCCTGAACAAACATGAAGACCACGGCCAGAGCGATGGTTGCAGCCAGCCAAAGTTTGGTCTTCGCCCGATTACCTGCCTTCAATGCATGGTGCGCCACGGTTACCGTAAATGAAGACGTCACCAGCAAGATCGTGTTCATCAAAGGCAGGCCCCAGGCGCTGATAACCTCCTTGGGGCCGGGATAAGCTTCCGGGCTGGGATTGTTGATAAGAGGCCAGGTCGACTGAAAGCCCTCCCACAACATGTTCGAGGAACCTCGGTCACCCTCGCCACCAAGCCAGGGCACCGCAAACACCCTGATGTAGAACAACGCACCGAAAAACGCGGCGAAAAACATCACCTCTGAGAAAATGAACCAACTCATCCCCCAGCGGAACGAGCGGTCCATCTGATCACTGTAGAGTCCCGCCCGACTCTCTTTGATGACGGCTCCAAACCACCCGAACAGCATGTAGGCCATAATCAGGGCGCCGATCCAGAACATTATCCAGGCACCGGTTGTGCTGTCCCCCTGTTTGCCATTCACCATGATTGAGGCCACCCCGTAAAGAGTTACCCCAAGGCCAATCGTGGCGACGATCGGCCACTTGCTCTGTTCCGGAACGTAATAGGTCTGGTTATCCGCCATGACAGTCTCCGATGGCTTATCCGTTGTCGTTTGTTGTTGTTTCTTTCCGGGAGTTTTGTGCTGCCGACACCTGTTTACCCTGATCGTAGAGCGTGTAAGACAGAGTTAGTTTGGTGATATGCGCCGGCAAGTCCTTGTCGACGATAAAGATCAGAGGCATTTCGGTACTTTCACCCGCTTCAAGAGGCTGTTGGTTAAAGCAGAAGCACTCGGTCTTATGAAAATACAGCGTCCCCTCTGAAGGCGCGAGGCTAGGGACCGCCTGGCCTACCATTGGCTCACTTGTCGGGTTTTCGGCATAGAAATTCACAGTAGTCGGCTCACCGGGGTGAACATCCACCGACCGCACAACCGGGCGGAATTTCCAGGTCATCCCCGGTCCGTTGGAGGCGAGAAACTGAACCTTGACCGTTCGGGTCACGTCTGCTTCTGCCACCTCGGTGGATTCGTACCGCCCCCCGGTCTTTCCGTTAATCCCGGTAATTTCGCAGAACACGTCGTACAGAGGCACCATGGCAAATCCAAAGGCAAACATGCCGACCACGCTGACCATGCACCAGCCCACCACTCGAGCATTGCCCTTGGGGGCTCCGGCGCTATTTGCCTGTTGTTCTGCCATAGCCAGTGCCCCCTACTTCACTACCGGCGGCGTTGCGAAGGTGTGGTATGGCGCCGGTGAGGGCACAGTCCATTCGAGACCTTCAGCACCATCCCAGGGCTTGGCCGGAGCCTCTTTGCCACCCCTGATGCACTTGACCACGATAAACAGGAACAACAGCTGTGTGGCACCGAACATGAATGCACCGACACTGGAAACCATGTTGAAATCGGCGAACTGCAGCGCGTAATCCGGAATCCGTCGTGGCATGCCTGCCAGTCCCAGGAAGTGCATCGGGAAGAACGCCAGGTTCATGCCAACAAAAGACAGCCAGAAATGGGTCTTGGCCAGGGTTTCGTCATACATGTGCCCGGTCCACTTGGGCAGCCAGAAGTAGGCGGAGGCAAAGATACCGAAGATCGCACCCGGTACCAGCACGTAGTGGAAGTGGGCGACTACGAAGTAGGTGTCGTGGTACTGAAAATCTGCCGGCGCAATAGCCAGCATAAGGCCGGAGAAACCGCCGATGGTAAACAGGATGACGAAGGCAACTGAGAACAGCATCGGCGCCTCAAAGGTCAATGAGCCCCTGAACATCGTGGCCACCCAGTTGAAAACCTTCACCCCGGTGGGCACTGCGATGAGCATGGTGGCGTACATGAAGAACAGCTGGCCGACGATGGGAATACCCACCGTAAACATGTGGTGCGCCCAGACCACAAACGAGAGCAGAGCAATGGCACCGACTGCGTAGACCATGGAGGCATAGCCAAACAGCGGTTTGCGGGAGAACGCCGGAATGATGTGTGAGACCGCCCCGAAGGCCGGCAGGATCATGATGTAAACCTCGGGATGCCCGAAGAACCAGAACACGTGCTGGAACAGCACCGGATCACCGCCGCCGGAAGCATCGAAGAAGCTGGTGCCAAAGTTGATGTCCATCAACATCATGGTGACGACGCCGGCCAGTACCGGCATGACTGCAATCAGCAGGAACGCGGTAATCAACCAGGTCCAGACAAACAGGGGCATTTTCATCAGGGTCATGCCCGGTGCCCGCATATTCAGGATCGTGGCGATCACGTTAATCGCACCCATGATCGACGAGACACCCATTATGTGAACCGCAAAGATAAAGAAGGTGGTGCTCGGCGGCCCGTAGGTCGTCGACAGGGGGGCGTAGAAGGTCCAGCCGAAGTTGGGCGCACCCCCTTCCATGAACAGGGTGGAAACCAGGATCAGGAAGGCGCACGGAAGCAGCCAGAAACTCCAGTTATTCATCCGTGGCAATGCCATATCCGGCGCCCCGATCATCAGCGGCAGCATCCAGTTGGCGAGCCCGACAAACGCCGGCATGACCGCACCAAACACCATAATCAGGCCGTGCATGGTGGTCATCTGGTTAAAGAATTCCGGCTGCACAATCTGCAGCCCCGGCTGGAAAAGCTCCGCCCGGATGACCATTGCCATGGCCCCGCCGAGCAGGAACATGGTGAAACTGAATATCAGGTACATGGACCCGATATCCTTGTGGTTTGTGGTCAACAGCCAACGGCTTATGCCTTTGGCCGGGCCGTGATGATGATCCTGGGCGTGGGTATCTGCAACCGCACTCATGAAAACCCCCGTTACCGCCATTTTTTGTGGCTGGTGATATCTGTTATCTGGCGATGATTACTGTTGGTTCTTGTAATCAAATATTTCTTTCGGAGTGACCATTTCGCCGGTGTTGTTACCCCAGGCATTACGCTCGTAGGTAATCACGGCTGCAAGGTCCACTTCACTCAGCTGATTGCCGAAGGCCTGCATGGCGCTTCCCGAGACACCATTCACAACGATGTCGATATGGGCTGCCATGTCTTCAGTAACGACCTGGGTTCCGACCAGAGACGGGAAGGCTGGTGGCGCGCCCTGACCGTTCGGCTGGTGACAGGCGGCGCAGGCGGTCTGATAGGCTTTCTCGCCGCGCTCCATCAACTCTGCCATGGTCCAGTCTTTCTGGGTCAGCTGGCGTTCTCGCTCGGCGGCCTCTTTCTTTTCAGCGACCCAGGCGTTGTATTCCTCCTCGGGCACCGCCTCGACAACCACCGGCATGAAGCCGTGATCCTTCCCGCAGAGCTCAGTACACTGGCCGCGATAGATGCCGGGCTTGTCGACCCGGGTCCAGGTCTCGTTGATAAAGCCCGGGATGGCGTCTTTCTTGACGCCAAAATCCGGAACCCACCAGGAATGGATGACATCGTTGGCCGTTAACAAAAAGCGAACCTTTTTCCCGACAGGAATTACCAGCGGGTTATCCACTTCGAGGAGGTAGTTCTCTCCCTTGGCCTGGCGATTCTCGATCTGATCCCGGGGCGTGGACAAATTCGAGAAGTAACCGAAATCTTCATTAATGTATTCGTATTGCCACTTCCACTGATAGCCGGTGACCTTGATGTCCACTTCCGATTCCGAAGTGTCATACATGTCCACCAGAGTTGCAGTGGCAGGAATCGCCATAACAACCAGTATCGCAAAAGGTATGATGGTCCAGAGAATCTCGACCAGAGTGTTTTCGTGGAAGTTCGCCGGTTTGGCGCCCTGGGATTTACGGTGGGCAAAAATAGACCAGAACATGACACCGAAAACCACGACGCCAATGACGACGCAGATCCAGAGTATGGTCATGTGAAGGCTGAAAATGTCATTACTGGTGCCGGTCACCCCGGGGGTCATGTTCAGTGTCCAGTCCGCCATGGACCAGGCGGGGAACATCAGACCGCCTAAAAGGGCACCTGCCCGCTGAGCGTGCACGCGCATACTGTGTCTCCACAGAGTGTTATTCTTGTCGGATTTTGCGTTATCCCGCTGGCATTTTCGGCGTCGCATACACCGCAAAACCAGAGTGGAAGCCTGCTTTCGGATACTCAGCTTGGAGTATAGACACAGATCAAAAAAAGACTAAAAAATCGGCTAAACCCAAAAAAGCTAAACAGAATTTTTTAAGAATTAAAACGCATATGCCTTTTAACTTGCCGGCAACCGACCGACGTCTCTGGGCCCTGGCCTGGCCATTGATGCTCACCAACCTCACCGTCCCTCTCCTGGGACTGGTGGATACGGCCGTGCTCGGCCACCTGGAAAGCCCGGAGTATCTTGGCGCCGTCGCCGTTGGTGCCAATCTGTTCAGCATCCTGTACTGGACCTTTGGCTTCATGCGCATGGGCACGACCGGCCTGGCCGCTCAGGCATGGGGCAAGCGGGACAACTTCAGTCAGGTGGCATTGCTGCTGCGCTCGATCCTGTTGGCAACCGGGATCGGCCTTCTTCTCATTCTGTTTCACCAGCCTCTGATACAGACCGGCCTGAGCCTGATGAATCCCAGTGACAACGTGACCGAACTGGCGGCCGAGTACGCCGGAATCCGGATCTGGAGCGCGCCGGCCGTTCTCTGCCAGTACACGCTGGTTGGCTGGCTCATCGGCACCCAGTTTCCACGGGGCCCGATGATCATGCTGATTGCAGCAAACGGCCTGAACATCGTGTTGGATATTCTTTTTGTTACCGTGCTTGGCTGGAACAGCCGTGGCGTGGCCATTGCCACTGTGATCGCCGAATACGGTGCCGCCGCCATCGGTTTCCTGATCGTATTACGGCGAATGCCTGAGGGGCAGGGGCTGACGAAGGCTCTGTTCGGCAAACTCGAGGATTACCTGAGGATTCTCCAGGTTAACCGCTACATCATGGTCCGAACCATCGCGCTGTTATTGGTGCTGGCATTTTTTACCGCCCAGGGCGCCCGTCAGGGAGACACCATCCTCGCTGCCAATGCCGTTCTGATCACCTTTCTTCTGTTGATCTCCAACGCCCTGGACGGTTTTGCCAATGCTGCCGAGGCGCTGATTGGCGAGGCTATCGGCAAAGGCAGCCGGCGGCGCTTCCGGGTGGTCTTTCGAAGTGCCCTGCGATGGTCACTCTGGGGCGCCCTCTTGCTCACCATTGTTTTTGTGGCCGGCGGGCATTGGCTCATTGCACTGCTAACCGGTATCGAGGAAGTGAGAGCCACCGCCTGGCGCTACCTGCCCTGGCTCTGGCTGCTACCTTTTGCCGCAGTCTGGGGCTTTCTTCTTGATGGGATTTTTATCGGCGCAACCCGAACCCGGGACATGCAGAACACCATGCTGTTTTCGGCCCTGGCCGTGTTTGCACCGGTCTGGTGGCTGACCACGGGCTGGGGCAATCACGGGCTCTGGTTCGCGCTGATCTCTCTGATGGTAGCGCGGGCCCTGAGCATGGGATGGCTGTGCTGGTCCCATACCAGGAACGACCGTTGGTTCCAGAGCCAGTGACGCAGATTCAATCCGTAACATTACAGCCGGGTATTTTCATCACAGCGGAAAAGCAGTCGCAAAAATCTCGGCTACACTTGTCTGAAAAGGCAGGCACGATGTGGTAGCCAGCCCTCCTCTCCTGCCCGGGAACTCGTTGCTATCAGTTGCTAACAACGGGAGGCGCCTTGCGACCTCAATTCGTTCAGACATCGGCTTCTCCTGAAATGACACCACAGGTAGTCCTTGAGATTATTGACCAGGCGCGGCGCAAGGAAGCCCGCTCCGGGACCTTCCTCCGACAGCTTCACGAAAAGGTTGCCGCGCTCCCGTCTGCGGTCACTATTGAGGGGTATCAGCCCGCCACCTGCCTGTTCCAGTTCGTGGTTGAGTACATCGAAATGGCACCAAGGCTCATCGAATGCGTTGAAGCCTGTGCCCGGGAAGCCGGAAAAGCCGATCTGTTTGAGCCCTTTGTGAATGCCGCCATCCGGTATTTTACTCAGCCATCAGCGCTCCTGGTTCGCTACGACGGTCTCGATGGCCTACTGATCCGCGCCTACCTTTGTCATCGGTTGATGGAAGAAATGTACGAAAACAACCGGTGTACCCGGGCCAGCGAAATCGTGGATATGGAAGCAACTCGTGCTAATCTTCTGGCTCATCAGCTTATCGGCGAGCCCTTTGCCAACGAGCTGGACGACTCCATCACCGTAACCGTGTTGCAGATAGCAGGCACGCCGGACTACTACGAACTCAACCTCGACCCGTTTGTCGAGCAGGTGAACAACGCCGCCTGGGACTGGATGCGGCATTACTGGGAAAATCTGCTGGTAAGGAACCACATTCGATTTTCTCTCGGGTCCGGCCTGGCCTGACAGGTTCAGAGGTTTAATGAAAGTATCAGCGATTGCAGTGCTGGCGGGACTGTTGATTTCTGCCATGGTATCGACAGCCAACGCGTACGAGCTGTCCGTAACCGTCACCCTGGAAGGCAGCACCGAACCCGTGGCCAATGCCGTGGTTTCCGTAGACAGTGCCCGTCCGGCAACACCGGTTTCTGCCGAAATCTATCAGAAGGATCGCGCCTTCCATCCCCATGTACTGGTGGTGCCAGTCGGCTCCAGCGTGGATTTCCCGAATCGCGACAATACCCAGCATCACGTGTATTCCTTCTCGCCGGCAAAAACCTTCAACATCGAGCTTTACGCCGACCGCCCGGCGGCTCCCATTGTTTTCGACAAGCCAGGCATCGTTGAACTGGGCTGCAACATTCACGACCACATGCAGGGCTTTGTGGTGGTCACCGACACCGCTGACACCGGCCGGACAGATACCTCCGGCAAGGTCACCCTGTCGCTCGATACACTGCCCAGCGAGGGCAGCCAGGGCACGGTGACACTTGAGATCTGGCACCCACGGCTGCCGGATAATACCCGCCCGGTCACCCGTGAAATCGAACGTGATAGCGAGTCCGCAATCGTCACCCTCAATCTTGAGCCCGAGCCTGCCGCAGAAGGCTCGCTGGACCGTCTCCAGCAGCGCTTTCGGGAGCTTTGATGGGTCTGGTATCTCGTCTCGGATTCCGGGGCCGGCTTATTGCGGCGATGATCTCACTGGTGGCGCTGGTCAGCCTGGTGATCATCGCCCTGCTGATGGTGTACCTGTTCGAGGATGAAAAAAGCCGTGCACTGGAACAGCTGGCCATCGGAGAGCGGCTGACCAACGAGGTCATTGATCGCCGGACCGATCTGGAACTGTCCCGGCTCAGTGTTGTGGTGCAGGATTTCGGCTTTCGCTCGGCCATTGCCAGCCGCGACCCGGCAACCATCGACAGTGCCCTGGAAAACCACAGCGGCAGGGTGGGTGCCGACTTCGCGCTCTTGCTGGACAGTCAGGGAGAGCCCCTGGCCTCGACCCTGCAAAACCCTTTTCCTGCCGTCAGCCAGGAACAGCTGACAAGCACCCGTCGTAATGGGTTTACCCGGTCACTGCGGGCCATTGATGGCAGGGGCTACGAGATTCTCATCATCCCGATAGAGGCCCCGGGGCTTCGGGCCTCGCTGGTCAGCGGCTTTGCCATGGACCAGTCCCTGGCAGAGGTCATCGCCAGGCTCAGTGGCACCTCGGTGATCTTCCGGGCGCGATCGAACCAGAACGACAACCTGAACAGTTTTGCCGCCACCAGCAGCATCGATGCCAAGCTGGAACAGGAGCTTGCAGGCGCATCCGCCAACGCCAATTTTATTGAAAGTGCCGGTTATTTCACCCGGATCATCAACCTGGGCGAATCAGACCCCGCCGCCGTCCAGGCCGTGCTCCTGATCAGCCGTGATGCCACGCTCCAGAATTACTACCGGCGAGCGGTGGAAATTGCCCTGCTGGTGACCGCCATCCTGATTTTCGCCATTCTGCTGGCGCTGGTCATTGCCCGGAACCTCGGGCGCCCGGTTTTGCAGCTGGCAAGCTACGCGCGGGCTATCGGTGAGGGCACCACACCCGAGGCACCGGCCATCCGGGCCGGCGGCGAACTGACCCAGCTCCGCAACGCCCTGCGGGATATGCTGTCTGGCCTTCGGGAGCGGGAAGCCCAGATCCGCTATGCGGCAACCCACGATGACGTCACCGGACTGAAAAACCGCAACGCCCTGATGCAGGAGGCCGCCGAGCTGTTTGAGAACCGTGGCACGGGTTCACTGGTGGGGATCCGGCTCAACGATCTCTCCGATATCAACGACACCCTGGGGCTGGAATTCGGCGACAAGGTCCTGATCGGTATTGCCAAGCGCCTGCAGCAGGAACTCCCGGACGCCCATATCCTCGCCCGCACCGGTGGCGGCGAATTCCTGGCCCTGATCCCTTCACTGCCCCCGGAGCAAGGCAGTGACAGAATCCGGCAACTGCACGCGCTCATCGAATCTCCCTTGCAGGTAGACCAGACGCCCTTCTCCCTCAGGGTCACCATCGTCACCATGGAACTGCCGGAAGATGCCTCGGATACCGACGCCCTGCGTCGCCGGCTCAATCTCACCTTCGAGCAGGCGGAGGCCCACCCCGAAGCCTTCACGCGCTACAAGCCCGGACAGGATGAAAGTCATCTCCGGGAACTGAAACTGGTTACCGATCTGCACACCGCCATCCTGAACAACGGGTTGCACATGAACTATCAGCCAAAACTGAACAGCCAGACCGGTGAGCTGGTTCAGGTGGAAGCCCTGGTACGCTGGATTCACCCGGAGTTGGGCTTTATTTCCCCGGAAGAGTTTATCTTTCTTGCCGAACAGTCGGGACAGATCCACGATCTGACAGCCCATATCCTGCAACGGGTCGCCAGCGATGCCCGGCGTTGGCACGAACAGGGTGTTGATGCGGGCGTCGCCATCAACCTGTCCGCCATGGACCTGACGTGGCCCGCCCTTATCCAACACATTGGCGACACCTTCGAGGGCTGGCACCACAATCTGGAGCGGGTGACTCTGGAAGTCACCGAAAGCGCCCTGATGGAAGACCCGGAAGAGGCGATGGCAACACTGAACCGGCTCCGGGAACTGGGCGTGACCCTGTCGGTAGACGACTTCGGTACCGGTTATTCCTCGCTGTCCCAGTTGCGCAAGCTCCCGGTACAGGAGCTGAAAATCGACAAGTCGTTCGTGCTCAGGCTGGATACCGAGCCCCAGGACCAGCTGATTGTGCGTTCCACCATTGATATGGCCCATGGCCTCGGGCTGAAGGTCGTGGCCGAAGGCATCGAGAACCTGGAGGCATGGCGCCTTCTGCAACATTGGGGCTGCAACCTGGCTCAGGGCTTCTACCTGAGCCGCCCAGTCGCACCGGAGGACCTGCCTGAGACAGCCCGCGCCCTGGCTGACCGCCGGGAGGAATTGACCCATACCAACCCGGAGTATTCAGAATGACAGCAAGATGCCTGGTAACAATGGCCGTGGCGCTCCTGTTCGCACCGGTGGCCGGCGCCGACATTGGCAGCCGGATCTGGGCGACCGGAGGCGTTACCACCATCGAGGGCAGTGCCGGCGGCGGCCTGGTGCCCTGGGCACTGCTTGGAAGCTACGCCAGCGATGAGGAGTGGGGCGGCACCCTTGCACTCAGCCGGGCCGAAGTCGACGATTACTCGCTCTCGGTCACCGGTGCCGGGCTGAACTGGAACAACCGGCTGGAACTCACCGTGGCCCGGCAGACCCTGGATCTGGACAGCCTGGTGTTTACCCTTAAAGACGGCTTCGGCCTGGAACAGGACGAACTGAACCAGGATATTTTCGGCGCCAAGGTCCGGCTCGTCGGCGATGTGCTGTACAGTCCCTGGGGCCAGTGGTCTGCCGGTCTGCAGTACAAGCGCCAGCGGGATTTCACCGTGCCGTCGGCGATTGGCGCCCGGGACGACAGTGGCACCGATGTGTATGTCAGCGGCAGCAAGCTGTTCTTTGCCGCCGTGATGGAGCGCAACCTGCTGGTAAACCTGTCCGCGCGGGCAACCCGGGCCAACCAGGGCGGGCTTTTGGGATTTGGCGGTGACCGTAACAACAGTCACGAACTGATGATGGAGGGCAGCGTCGGGCTTTTCCTGAATCGTCAGTGGCTGATAGGTGCCGAATACCGGCAGAAGCCGGACAACCTGAGCTTTGCCACCGAAGACGACTGGTGGGATCTGTTTGTCGCCTGGGTTCCGGACCGTCGCCTGGCGATTACAGGCGCTCTGGTCAACCTGGGTGACGTTGCCACACTGGAAGACCAGCAAGGTCTGTATCTGTCGCTGCAGGGGAGTTTCTGAACATGGGCCTTACCAATCGCTACGCCACGCTTTCCGCCCTGTTGATGATGCTGGCACTGCTACTCGGTGGCTGCCAGAGCCTGAATACCGAACCCGAAAACAGTCTGTATCAGCAGCTGGGTGAGCGGGAAGGCATCGCAAACGTGGTGGAAGACCTGCTTTACCTGATCGTCGAGGATGAGCGCATCAACCAGCAGTTCAAAGGCATGGACGTCGCCCAGTTCCACCGCAACCTCACGGATCAGCTGTGCGAGCTCAGTGGCGGGCCCTGTGCCTACACCGGTCGGGAGATGCGCGAGCTGCATTCCGACATGGCCATCACCGACACCCAGTTCAATGCCCTAGCGGAAAACCTGATCCTGGCCATGGAGAAGAACGATATTCCCACCGGCGCCCAGAACCGGCTGATCAAACAGCTTGTGCCGCTGTATCCTGACATTCGCAACCTATAGAACGGAGACCCGTACCTTGCTCGAAAACGCTGATCTGGGAAAACTGATTATCCGCCTGACCCTGGGCGGGCTGATGCTGTTCCACGGCATTGCCAAACTGCTTAACGGTGTTGGTTTTATCGAAGGCGAACTGGCCAGCCACGGCCTGCCTACCTTTCTTGCCTACGGCGTATTTGTCGGCGAAATCATTGCACCGCTGATGGTGGTTCTGGGCTATCAGACCCGGATCGGAGCCCTGCTGATCATCTTCAACATGCTGTTTGCCATTATCCTGGTACATGGCAACGAACTCCTGAGCCTTGGACGCGGTGGCGGCTGGGCACTGGAGCTGCAGGGCTTCTTCCTGTTTACCGCCGTGGCAGTGATTTTCCTCGGGCCGGGCCGTTACAAGCTGAAGAACTGAAGCTCAGAGACACCTCAGGCACCGGGTACGGTCGCCGCCCTGAAATCACGGGCCACCATGACCCGGTTTCGGCCGGACTCCTTGGCCGAGTACAGGGCTTCGTCGGCCTGACGGATCAGTTCCTGGGGCTCCATATCCGGATCCGGAACCACGCAGGCAACACCCACGCTGATAGTGAGACTGACCGGGGCCACCCGCTCGCTGGAATAGACCGGCGACCGGGCAACAGCCTGACGCACTCTCTCGGCCACGCGAACCGCGCCTTCTTCCGGTGTTGCCGGCAACAGAATGATGAACTCCTCGCCGCCATAGCGGGCCAGCAAGTCGCCGGAACGCTGGACTTCGGCCGCACACAGGGCGGCCACTTCGGTCAGGCAGTCGTCGCCGACCAGGTGGCCGAGCTCGTCATTCACCCGCTTGAAGTGATCAATATCGAGGAGTAACAGGCTCAATGGGTGACCGTGTCGCTGGGCCCGTTTCCATTCGTCCTGCAGCTTTTCATCGAACCGACGCCGGTTGGCCACGTGGGTCAGACCGTCGGTGAGGCTGATCGCCTTGAGCTGCTCATTGGCCCGTTCCAGTTCGTCGGTACGCTCCTGAACCCGCATCTCCAGGGTCAGGTTGGCCTGCTGCTGAATCGCCAGCGCCTGCTCCTGGGCCTCATGGCGCTTGCGACGTTCCAGGTTGATCCGGTAGGCAAGCGCAAAGGAAAGCAGAACCACCTCCAGGGCCACGCCGATCTGAGGCATGAACTCGGTCAGGAAACTGCGGGGCATGATGCCAAGCTTGCTGACCGCGAGAATCAGATGGCCGATCAGCAATGGCGTCCAGGCCAGAACGTAGAAACCGCCCAATACCTGACCTTTCCGCCAGACCAGGAAACCGATGAACCAGACCGCGGGAGTGACCACTGCCGCAATCGCGCTGACCAGGACAATCCCCGTCTGGTAACTGCCAAAAAGAGTAAAGACGAAGCTGGCAGAAATGGCGGCCAGAATCCACTGCAGGAAGCGGTAACTTCTGAGGCTGTAGGACCGGATATTGAGAAAACGGATGGCGAAGATAATGGCGGAGAACAGAGCGAAACAGATAACCGGAATGGTGAAATACCGGTTGATACCCGGGGCATTCGGCCACAGCCACTGGAAGAGCACACCATTGAAGTTGAGCTGAACCAGCCCGGTAAACACAACAGTCAGCACGTACCAGAAGTAGGTGGAATGGCGCACGATGACAAACAGAAACAGATTGTAGAGCGCCATCGCAGCGATGATACCCAGAAACATCGTCTGCCAGCCGTAAGACAGCTGCTCATTGGCCAGGAATTCGGCCGAAGGCGTGACTGCCACGGGAATCTGTACCGACCCGAGCGTTTGCACGCGCACAAAGGCGGTCGCCGTATCGGTATTCGACGGTACCAGGAAGACGAAATTGCGGTGATAAATCGGGCGACTGCTGAACGGGAGGGTATCGCCCGTATGGTGGGTCTGGATCAGCTCGCCATCAACCACCCAGTGCACGGACACCTCGTCCAGCAACGGATAGCCGATTTCCAGAACCCGGTTCACCGGCTCTGGCGGAATCTCGACTCTCAGCCAGAAACTGCCATCGCTGAACCCGCGATTAAAAACCTCATTTGAGCCAAACCTCTGCCAGGCGCCCGGGGGCAGGGCGCGAACGTCTTCGAGTGCCAGCTCATCGGCGGGCGCTTCCAGCCAGTCAAAGGCGACGGGAGCGGCCTGAACAGGCGCGCTGGCCAGGCATGCCAGCGACAGAAAAATCAGAAGGATGCAGGATAACTGCCGCATCATAGCGGTTTCCGGTTTCCGGGCCCTTCCTGGTGTTCTACACTTTCAGGCCCTGACTGAGTCTTTTTGCATCCTTGCAGTTGCTTCCATTTTAGACGGTTGCGCGTGCTGCGTCCTCTATAACTGCAAGGCCAGCATAGCCTGAAACCATCGAGGCCTAGAATGACCGAACGCAAGAACGACATACGCCCTGGCCGTTACCGGCACTATAAGGGCAAGGATTACGAAGTACTCGGGATCGCCCGGCACAGTGAAACTGAAGAACAGATGGTGGTTTATCGCTGCCTGTACGGTGATTACAGCCTCTGGGTACGCCCGCTGACCATGTTCCGGGAAACCGTGGAAATGGCCGGCGAACAGGTCCCCCGCTTTGCCCGCCTTGACGAAGTCTGACCGTTACACAACCGCTTTGACTACCGCGATCATTTCCTGCACATTACCGCGCTTTTCATGATGCCGGTCCCCACAAGGGGCCGGACAAACCATTAATTCCTACCCGGAGTTTTGCCATGAATGCCGTCGTTGCCGCGGTCGCGATTATGCTCGTGCTGAGTTTGTGCCGCATCCACGTTGTTGTTGCCCTGATTATCGGTGCCGTATCCGGCGGCCTGATTGCAGGAATGTCCCTGGAAGCCACCATCGAAGCCTTCAATAGCGGCCTGGGCGGCGGTGCCACCGTGGCACTGTCCTATGCCACCCTCGGTGCTTTCGCCGTTGCCATCGGCAAGTCCGGCCTGGCCCACGCCCTGGCCGACAAGGCCCTGGCCCTGGTCGGTCGCCAGGAAGAAGGCGCCGCCGTTAACGGCATCCGCTTCCTGATCATTGGCCTGCTGCTGGCCATTGCCATCTCGTCCCAGAATATCCTGCCGATCCACATTGCCTTCATACCTTTGGTAGTACCGCCGCTGCTGTACGTAATGGCAAAACTGAACATGGACCGGCGCCTGGTAGCCTGCGTGCTGACCTTCGGCCTGATTACACCCTACATGTTCCTGCCCGTCGGCTTTGGCGGCATCTACCTGAACGAGATCCTGATCGCCAAGATCAACGCCAACGGCGTCGATGCCTCCGGCCTGAGCGTCATGAAAGCCATGGCCCTGCCAGCGTTGGGCATGCTCTGTGGTTTGCTGATCGCGGTCTTTTTCAGCTACCGAAACGGCCGCACCTATAACCTGGAAACCATCACCAAAGCGGAACGGGTAGACACCAGCTACAGCCCGCGCACCCTGGTGATGGCCTTGGTCGCCATCGTCACTGCCTTCGTGGTGCAACTCTGGCTTGGCTCGATGATCCTGGGCGCCCTGGCCGGGTTCGTGCTTTTCAACCTGTCTGGTGTGGTGCGCTGGAAAGAAGCCGATGACCTGTTCACCGAGGGCATGAAGATGCTGGCCATGATCGGCTTCATCATGATCGCCGCGTCTGGTTTTGCCGAAGTGATGCGGGAAACCGGTGAAATTGCCGCCCTGGTGGACAGCTCCGTGGCGACTATCGGCGAGAACAAGGCCATGGCGGCGCTGCTGATGCTGGTGGTGGGTCTGCTGATTACCATGGGTATCGGTTCGTCCTTCTCGACCATCCCCATTATCGCGGCCCTGTACGTGCCCCTGGCCCTGCAGTTGGGTTTCAGCCCCCTGGCCATCGTGGCCCTGGTCGGCACCGCCGGCGCCCTGGGGGATGCCGGTTCCCCGGCCTCCGACTCCACCCTCGGCCCCACCGCCGGCCTGAACGCCGACGGCCAGCACAACCACATCTGGGATACCGTGGTGCCGACGTTCCTGCACTACAATTTGCCGCTGCTTGGCTTTGGGTGGTTGGCGGCTATGGTTCTCTGAGCTTGGAGTTTGCCGTCCCTTGTAGCCTTCGTGTTGAGGGGAATTGCGAGGGGGCCGTACTACTTTTCCCTTGGAAATGGCAACTCGCTGCGCTCAGACATCAATTTCCGGCGGGAAAAGTAGTACGGCCCCCTCACATAAGAACTCACGGATATCGCTAAAAAGATCTTGTTCTGAAGAAATATCTTTTGAGTCAGGTAGAGAGGGTGTGGGTGTGCTTTTCTGGCGGGGAAAAGATGTCTGAGCGAAGCGAGTTGCTTTTCCCCAGAAGAAAAGCATTCCCATGGCCTCTCCGCCCGCAAACCTGCAGGCTAGGAAGAACAGCTTACTCGTCGTCGGCAGAAGACTTGAAGAACACGACCTGCTTGACCGTGTGATCGTCCTCGTTCTTGCGCTTGTTCACCCGCGTCTCAAGCTCGGGGTTGGACGGCTGTTCGGCGTCAGACACTGCATCGGTGAAGCCACAGGCCACGCACTCGCGAACCTGGTCATCGTCGTCGGTGGTGAACATCATGATCTTGTCCATCTCCGCGCAGCGAGGACAGACGGCGCCGGCGATAAAACGTTTTGGACTCGCCATATAAATACTCCCGTTTGGAACAACCGGCAGCCTTTACGACTGCCGGCTCAAATTGGGTCAGGCCGCTTCGTCCGTGATGCCGGTTTGTTTCAGTAGCGCATCCACCTGCGGTTCGCGACCCCGGAAGGCCTTGAACAATTCCATCGGCTCCTGTGAGCCGCCTTTCTCCAGAATATTATGGAGGAAGGCCTTGCCGGTTTCCGGGTCGAAGATACCTTTTTCCTCGAACAGGGAGAAGGCATCGGCCGCCAGCACTTCCGCCCACTTGTAGCTGTAGTAGCCAGCCGCATAGCCACCGGCAAAGATGTGCGAGAAGGAGTTGGGGAAGCGGTTGAATTCCGGGGCTTCCACCACGGCAATCTCGCTTCGCACCTTGCGATGCATATCCAGCGGGTTGGTGGGCGCTTCGTCGGTGAATTCCGCGTGCAGGCGGAAGTCGAACAGTGAAAATTCGAGCTGGCGCACCATGCCCATGCCGGACTGGAAGTTCTTGGCCGCCAGCAGTTTCTGCAGCAGATCTTCCGGCAGCGGCTCACCGGTTTCGTGGTGCGAGGCGATCAGGCCCAGGGATTCCGGATTCCAGCACCAGTTTTCCAGGAACTGGCTGGGCAGCTCGACGGCGTCCCAGGCGACACCGTTGATGCCGGACACATCCAGCACGTCCACCTGGGTCAGCATGTGATGCAGGCCGTGGCCGAATTCGTGGAACAGGGTGGTGACCTCATCGTGGGTCAGCAGTGACGGCTTGCCGCTGACCGGCGGTGTGAAGTTGCAGGTCAGGAAGGCTACCGGCAACTGGAGCTGGCCACGCAGGTTGCGCCAGCGCACCCGGCAATCGGCCATCCAGGCACCGCCACGTTTGCCTTGGCGGGCATAGAGGTCGAGATAGAACCAGGCCAGGGGCTCACCGTTGCGACTGATACAGTAGGCAGTCGCATCCTCGTGCCAGGTTTCCACTTCCGGCTTCGCTTCAATCTGGACATCGAACAGCTTTTCAGCGACACGGAACAGTCCGGGCACCACCTTGTTCACCGGGAACCAGGGACGCAGGGTTTCCGGAGAGATGTCGTAGCGCTTCTGGCGAAGCTTTTCGCTGTAATAGCCGATATCCCAGGCCTGCAGTTCCTCGGCGCCGTACTCGTCTTTCGCGAACGCCCTGAGTTCGGCAAATTCTTTTTCGGCCTGGGGCTTGGACTTGGCCGCCAGCTGGTTCAGGAAGTCCAGCACTTCGTCGCTGCTGCGGGCCATCTTGGTGGCCAGAGAGCGCTCGGCGTAATTGTCAAAGCCCAGCAGCTTGGCCTGGGCGTGGCGGCGCTTGAGGATCTCCGCCATCACCGGGGTGTTGTCCCACTGGCCGGCATCCGGGCCCTGGTCGGAGGCGCGGGTCACAAAGGCTTCATAGACTTCCCGGCGCAGATCCCGGTTGTCGCAGTAGGTCATAACCGGGAAGAAGCTGGGGAAATCCAGGGTGATCACATAGCCTTCCAGCTCTTTCTGGCGGGCGGCCTGCTTGGCGCTCTCAATAGCCGTCTCCGGGACGCCGGCGAGCTCATCCACGTCTGTGATGTGCTTGAACCAATGCTGGGTTGCGTCCAGCACGTTATCGCTGAACTTGTTGGACAGCTCGGACAGCTCCCGGGACAACTCGGCATACTGCTTTTTCTTGTCTTCCGGCAGGTCGACACCACCCAGATGAAAATCCCGGAGGGTGTTTTCCACAGACTTGCGCTGGGCTTCGCTCAGGTTCTTGAAATCGTCTCGCTCGGCCAGCTTCTTGTAGGCGTCGCAGAGGGCCGCGTTCTGGCTCACTTCGGTGCTGTACTCGGTGAGCTTCTCCAGGCAGTTCTTGTAAACCTTGCGCAGCTCGTCGTTGTTCATCACGCCGTTCAGGTGCGAAATCACCGACCAGGCATTGCTCAGCTTGTCGTCCAGCGCCTGCATCGGCTGCGCCAGGTTCTCCCAGGTGGGATCCTCCTGCTCCGCGAGCTGGCTGATCTTCATCCGGTTTTCACTGAGAATCTGGTCAATTGCCGTTTCCATGTGCTCGGTGCGAACATGGTCAAACTTCGGCAACAGGTCGTCAGTCAGTAACGGGTTATTCATTATTTTAGTACTCATGTTACATGTTACAAATTCGTAAGTGATTGAAAAGATAGAAAAGAGCCGAGGTTACACTTTTCCCTGTTTTCACTCTAATCATGTGACCATATTGTGGCCGGTTCTGGCCGGAGATTGCCAGCATAAATCGGCCGTGCGGGTCGCAAAGCGAACGTTTAGATTTGGCGTAGGCTCGGGGATAAGCGGCGACGTATGATGCCGACCGGATCGGCCCCCTTGCTGGTTGCCATAACCGACCCCGGCAGAGAAGTTGGCTCTCGTAGATAAGCTCACGACGTGTTTTCCTCTACGCCCTTATAAAGAGACGTAATGAGCGGGCACTTCACGTCACCCTGCTCAGTGCAACATGCCTGCACCAGCCCCTCCAGCGTTCGCTCGATACGCCGCAGACTTGAAATTTTCTCACGCACCTTGGCGAGCTTCTGCTCGCCCAGTACCCGTGCTTCATCACAATGGGTACCGTCCTGAAGCTTCAAGAGCTCTCCGACCTCATCCAGGCTGAACCCCAACCATTGAGCTGTTCGGATGAAATGAAGACGCGCCAACGCCTCTTCGTCGTAGTGTCGGATGCTTCCGTAGGGTTTTTCGGGTTCCTCCACCAATCCCCGGCGCTGGTAATAGCGGATGGTTTCCACTCCCATGCCGGCTGCTTTGGCCAAGGCACCAATGGTCATTGAACGTGGTTTCTTGGACATAGAGGTTGATTCCGTACCTGACTACGGGAGTAACCTTATCTTAGTCCCCTATGTCATTAAAGGAGCCAACGCTATGTCAGAGTCCAAATCCGGTGGCGGTTCGCTGGTTGCCGGAGGAATTGCCGCCGTCCTGGCATCAGCCTGTTGTCTCGGCCCCCTTGTGCTGATCACGCTGGGCATTTCCGGGGCTTGGATTGGTAATTTGGCTGCCCTGGAGCCTTATCGACCCTGGTTCATTGGTGCGGCACTGGTGGCCATGGTCTTTGCCTGGCGTCGGATATACCGGCCTGCACGGGATTGCCAGCCGGGTGATGTTTGCGCGGTACCGCAAGTGCGCACGACCTACAAGGCTGTTTTCTGGGTTGTCGCGCTGCTGATCCTGGTCGCGCTGGCGTTTCCCTTCGTCTTGCCGCTGTTTTACTGAGAGGTTCTACATCATGAAAAAATCACTGATCGCCACAGCACTCTCCCTGTTCGTTAGCTTGCCGGCCCTGGCAGCACCACAAACCGTCACCTTGTCAGTCCCTGGCATGACCTGTTCGGCCTGCCCGATCACCGTCAAGGCCGCTCTCAATCGGGTGGAGGGCGTGACCTCTGTCAAAGTCCGTTACGAAGAACGCGATGCGACTGTCACCTTCGACGATGCGAAAACCACCGTTGAGGCGTTGACTCAAGCCACGACCAACGCCGGTTATCCGTCCACTCTGAAACAATCTAAAGTGACACAGGAGTAACCATGGCCAACCCCAAAACCCTGTTGCGGGTGAGCGTCATCGGCACGGTGTTGGTCGCACTGTGCTTCTTTACGCCGGTACTGGTCATATTGCTGGGTGCGGTAGGACTGGTTGCCCTCACCAGTTATCTCGACTACGTGCTGTTGCCCGCCCTGGTCTTTTTTATTGGCCTGACCTGCTATGCCGTCTGGCGTAAGAAGAAACACGACGCCTGCTGCGAAAACCCTCAACCAGGGAATGACGTTATATGAGTGACAACAACCTGCACATTGCGGTGATTGGCAGCGGAGGCAGTGCCATGGCCGCGGCCCTGAAAGCGACGGAACGCGGTGCCCGGGTGACGCTGATTGAGCGCGGCACCATCGGCGGAACCTGCGTCAACATTGGTTGCGTACCGTCCAAAATCATGATCCGGGCAGCGCATATCGCACATCTTCGCCGGGAAAGCCCGTTTGACGAGGGACTGAGTGCCCAAGCACCGGCGGTAAATCGTTCAGCACTCCTGGCTCAGCAACAAGCCCGAGTGGAGGAGCTGCGCGAGTCCAAGTACCAGAGCATTCTCAATGATAATGCGGCCATTACCGTCCTCAAGGGCGAAGCGCGGTTCGTGGACGAACGGACTCTAACGGTTACGCTCAACGACGGCGGCGAGCAGACAGTGAGCTTTGATCGGGCCTTTATCGGCACCGGTGCTCGACCCGCTGAACCGCCTGTCCCGGGGCTGTCAGAGACCCCCTATCTTACGTCCACCAGTGCTCTGGCGTTGGATCACGTTCCCGAGCGCCTCGTTGTGATCGGTGCCTCGGTAGCGGCCATCGAGCTGGCCCAGGCCTTTGCACGCCTTGGCAGTCGGGTCACCATTCTCGCCCGCAGCCGGGTGCTGTCACAGGAAGACCCGGCGGTGGGTGAAGCCGTGGAAGCGGCCTTCCGTCGCGAGGGCATCGAAGTGCTCAAACAGACCCAGGCCAGTGAAATTACCTATGACGGCCGGGTGTTCACCCTCCAAACCAACGCTGGCACCTTGGAGGCGGAGCAACTGCTAGTCGCCAGTGGCCGCACACCCAATACCGAGAACCTGAACCTGGAGGCCATCGGTGTGGCCACCGAGCGCGGCGCGATCCTAATCGACAACCACCTGCAAACTACCGCGACTGGCATTTATGCCGCTGGGGACTGCACCGATCAACCCCAATTCGTCTACGTGGCCGCCGCCGGCGGTAGCCGGGCCGCCATCAACATGACCGGTGGTGACGCCAGCCTCGACCTCAACGCTATGCCTGCGGTGATCTTTACCGATCCGCAAGTTGCGACCGTCGGTCTGTCCGAGGCAGACGCAAAAGCCCAAGGTTATGATACTGAGAGCCGTACCTTGGCCCTCGATAACGTGCCCCGGGCGCTGGTCAACTTCGATACCGGAGGCTTTATCAAGATCGTCGCGGAGCGTGACAGCGGGCGATTACTGGGCGTTCAGGCCGTGGCGGGCGAAGCCGGTGAGCTGATCCAGACTGCTGTCATGGCGCTGCGTGCGGGGATGACCGTGAACGACATTGCCGATGAACTGTTCCCCTATCTCACCATGGTCGAAGGACTCAAGCTCTGTGCCCAAACGTTCACCAAGGACGTAAAGCAATTGTCGTGCTGCGCGGGATAAGACGGAGTCGCCCATGTATAGCATAAATGAAATCGTTGAACGGCTAGGTCTAATCGGAGAAAGGGAAGCCTCGCTTCATGTGACGCTGTTGCGCGAGCTTGCCCTGGGACAACCGGTCACGATTGAGCGGCTCGCGAAGTCGCTCAACTGGACGACTGATAAGGTCTTGTTGGTGCTGGAGAAACTGCCCTGCGGAACCATCGAGTACGATGACCAGAGACGGCTGATCGGCTCCGGCATTACGCTGCGTGAAACCCCGCATGCATTTGTCATCAACGATCGGCCCCTTTACACCTGGTGTGCACTGGATGCCTTGATGTTCCCAACCGTTATTGGCGAACGGGCGCAGGTGCAATCGCGTTGCCCGCAGACGAACAACCCGATCAACATGACGATTACGCCACAGAGAGTGGTTTCGCTTGAGCCGGAGGACGCGGTCGTCTCTTTAGTGTCGGTGGCCGCATCGGGAGACATTCGAAGTGCGTTTTGTTGCGATGTCCTTTTCTTTGCCTCTCGACAGGCCGGGGAGGCCTGGGGGCGAGATAAACCAAGCGCGCAGCTGGTGACTGTGCAGGAAGGTTTCGAACTGGGACAGCGGATTGCGCACCTTATGCTCGACAGAGCAAGGCGTTACCAACATGACCTTTAATACCTGAATGTTCGATACCAATCTTGAACGTAGGTCAGCACCCAGGAGCTAGGCCATGTCATTTCCAAAGCGTTCCGTCGCTGCACCCTGTCTGTGCATCAAATCAGGAATTATCTGGACATGCGATTGGTGTATTCCTGTGGTGCCTCACCCGAACAACCGGACATGCACCCATTACACTGGCGATCGACGTGCCAGAACCGTGTGTCCGCCCGTTCCATTGCCGGGGTCTTGAAAGGCGATTTTTGCCCGTTTCGGGGAGTGAGAAGACCGGTAATTGGGGATGCATCGAATGTTCGCTTCTGTTTAGATGGGTGCAAAGAAAAGAGTACCGGCCAAACTGGCGATTCATGTCACCATAACGTGGCCGGGGAGGCCAAAATATGTCCAGCACTACTCACTTGGTTTTCCCCTAAAAACTGTCACGTTTTTACTTTCCAAAATTGCAGAGAGACGATGATTTTCGAGCTCCAAAGTCGCGTTTTTGGAAGCGAGTTCATTGCGCTGTTCGGTAAGCTCCACGATTTTTTCCCGTAACTGACGGTTCTTGGCTCGCTCTTCCTTGAGTTTCTCGTGCTTCTCATCACGCTGTTTCTGAATCGCCTTGTTGGCGTTGCCTCGGATGCGCTCCATCAGGTCAGGGTAGTCTTTGTGGATCAGGGCGCGACTGACGCCGGCCTCTTCAGCCACCGCCGCTACGGAGATCTTCCGCCCCTTCTCCACCACCGTAGGCTGACCTTTTTCCAGTCGGACAATGGCCAGACGGATACGCTTGTGGGTGTCTGATTCAGATGGCTTCGACATCAGCCAGTTGCTCCTTGAGACGGTTGATGTCCACGCCGAGATCGGTCAACACCCTCTCGCAGCGTTCCATGGTGCGCTCGACGGTCTTTGATCCCGAGTCATCCAGATCATCGATCTGTCGAAGCTCAATCTGTTGCAGGTAAAGGCCTTCCCAGAACGGCTTTTGGCTATCGTCAATACAACCGTGCTCGCAATCCTCGCATTGGCCACCCGCACAATCCACGCCAGTATCGTTGGTACACCAGGCGATGCCGGTGGAACGCAGGTACACCAACTCGCTGATGGCCTCAACCATCTCTTTCCGATCTTTGTAGGCACGCACTTCTTCCGAGCGGCTTCGCATTTGGCGGATATGACCGGCCATACCACCAGAAAGCGGGGTATCAGGCTCCAACCAGTGACCGACAATCGCCTGACGTTTGCCGTCAAAAGCGGCGTAGATTTCGTCATAGAGCTCCAGATCCTGCGCCTCGTTCATTGCATACAGGATGGTCATATCCAGACTCCAGTGTTTGAAGTGATCGCGTAAATATCGCAGATCACCTAATTTGTGATGGACAACATAATTGGCAAAAGTGCGCCGGAACTGGTGGGAAGCAAGCTTCCAGTTCAGGCCGAGATTCTTTGCAAAATCCTTGAGGCATTTATTCAAACCATGAATACTCAACAAGCCGACAGTTTTAAATTTCGGTCTTTTGGCCAGACCGATACAGCCTGAGTCCCGCTGCAAGCGCGTAATCTTCTTTTGATCTCCAGCCGCTTTGGCCTCTTCCAGCGCTTGCTCAAGTTCTCGCTGCAAAGGTTCCGATAGCCGCTCCAGCACCTTTATCGCCTGAACGGTGATCTCAGGACACAACCATGAGGTTTCGCCCGCATGAGTTTTGTCCGAGCGCGAGCCGAGGAAGTAAAATCGTTCGCTGTCTCGAACTTCGCTATACCACTGATTTCGGCGGATGTTGCCAAGTTCATGGGCCCGGATGCCGGTGGTGGTGAGAATAATTAGGAAGCACCCATCGCGGAGGTCTCGTAGCGCTTGTTTCAAGGTACCCAACCCCAAATTCCAGCCACGAGTTTTTAGATAGAGGGTTTTTTCTTTGTTTTCAGAAGCTTTGGATTTCGATCGCGGTTGATACTTGTCCAAAGCATCCCGGTGCCCCAACAATTCATCGGCTTGGCGGAGCAGCGATTCGGCGCTCTGGAACAAAGGCCGGATCACGTCATCGGGAATAATGTCGGTCTTGGATTTATATGACGGCTTATGTCCAGACAGGGCGTACGCCGAGCTTTCGGGCCAGGGGTGATCGAAGGCGCTGAGCGTATCGCGCAGTCTATGCCAACACAATTCGACACTTCTCAACTGGTGGCGCTTCGTACTACTGCCCAATGGCTTCCCCGGTTTGCCGGGTGAGATAAGTCGGTGGACGTGTTGCACATATTGGGCAGCCACCATAGGTGTAACCTGCGCCTGGCTGTTGATGCCTTGATCGTGTAACCAATTCAGCCAGAGTACCAGCTTGTCGAAGATATTTTTAATTGAGCCGTTTTTCAGTGAATCCTCGCCGTAGATCGTCCGGCACAGGACGATTTTGGCCTCGGATCTCAGTTGCTTACCTTTGATCCGAGCAATATCTAGCTTACGTGAATTATCCGCCGCGCTCTCTGGACTCTTGGATTTGGGCAACCACCATTCAAGGTCTTCGTACCTAGAGAGCACGTACAGCACCCCATCGGCCCTGTCAGTGGTGATGATCCCATGCAGTGCCTCCCCAAGAGGAATTGCCCGCAGCAGCCGTTCGCGGTCAGCAAGCACCTCTGCGCCGGTAATCCCGCTCATATCGCCATCCTCGCCATGCTCAGGTCTCTCCAGAAGGGGTGAGGACTGTCCTTAGCTTTTTCCCGTTGCTCGCTCAGAAGCGTTTCATCGAAGCGAGGCGCGATCTCTTCATCTATCAGCCTAATAACTTGCTTGAGGTATTTAGTCCAACGCTTGCCACCAAAGGTGTCGTAATTGCGCAGAGCCGCCCAGTAGAAGCTGAATAACCGATAAAGGTCATCGCCGGTCACCACGAAGCTTTTGCATCGGAAGCAGCCTAGGTAGTCCTGGCAGGGCTCACCATTTTTCGGGGCGCGATGCCCACGGCGCACATCCTTGCAAGACGCGACAGGCGTTCGATCACTGGCGATAATTGTGGGTGTGCTGAGCAGTTCTTTCACCCGAGTTTCGCCCAAGAAGCGCATGTTGGTTTCGGCCTCCGGCGGTGCCTCCCAATAGTGGGCATTACCGGTTTCAACGGCGTGTCGTCCCGTTCTAGCCGTAATCAGAGGGTCTTGACCCGACATCTCCCAAACGCGGTTCAGGAGGGTCTGACGCAGGCGGCTGACGTTCAGCGTGAGCGGTTTGCCATCGTCTGTCTGAAGTTTGTGTTTTTCGACGAATGCATTGATGTTCACCCGCAATACCTCGCTGGACAGTCGGCATGGCTTGCCCCTCGCTTTGCCACCATTTGCTTCGTAGACCAGCAAACGCTGGGGCTCATTGAACTGAGCGCGTATTGAGGCGTTTCGTTCAATTATCAGATCGATGGCATCGGCGGCATACAAATGGATGCTAGCCATCTCAGCCACTTTCTGAGACTGTCTTAGCGCGACGACCTGAGTGGCATTGCCTCGGCGTTTAAAGCTCACCAGAAGCCGAAGGTTGGACTTTAGAGGATGGGGCTGCACACAGTCCGCGGCCAGTTCTAAAATAGGCGTCGGGTTCATCCCTGTGGACAACGCAATGGACAGGACGCACACGGTCAAATGGTAACTGTCCAGTGGCCCCGAGTGGGCCACAATGCGCTCAATGTCTCTGCGAAGGGCTTTAATCAGAAAGCGCTTTTCATTCTTAGTCAGCGCCTTCTGACATTTAGGCCTTTTATTGGAGTTTGGAAACGGATTGTCCGGCCACACCCTTTTGATATCGACCTCCGGCCAGAACCCGAACCGATGACAAGCCGTAAGGAGTGACTTGGTGAATGCAAAAATGGTTTTCTGTGTACCGTATCCGACGGGTTCATTTCTGAGATACTGAAGAAATTGTTTGATGCTGTCGGGGTTGAGATCCGCCATGGTAAGGCGTTCTCCACTGGCCGAGTGAAGCAACGCCAGGAATGGCGCAAAGTAACGGAAACCTCTAATCCAATAACTCGCAACCGTGCTAATAGCGAGGGATTGACCTTTCGTTTTCACACTCTCAGCTACCAATATTTCGATTGTGCGTTGGCAGCTAGTTGTGATGTCGTCATACCCCTGACCGTAAAATGGCCCGAAGTCAGCGGTTCTGTGAGAACTGGCGCTCTCGGGAAAGGCGACCACGGTGTTTGCAGGTTTCGAGGGTAGCGGTTGGTCGAAAGGATTCGCCCTTGTATCAAAACCCTGAACCGCAATTTCCCCGTTCTCTAATGTAAAATCTTTCTTCATGCACAGGCTGCCTTCCTCGCCGTTTCCTCAATTTCTTCCTGATAGCTGGTGCGCAAATCGTCTTCGATGTCGTCGAGGAAATGCAGGTATTTCTCCGTGGTCGTGATGCTACTGTGGCCGAGGCGATCTCGGACATAGATCAAGGGATTGAAAGTCGTGCTCTTTCGGGACAGCAACGATTTCAGGGTGTGCGTCGCGTAGGTATGACGCAGGATGTGGGGATGGCAAGCGAACGACAGCTTCAATCGGTTCAGTTGATTGTTGAGCGAGGCTCGAATGCACCAGGGGTTGCCCTTGGCGGTTACAAAGAGGGTTTTTGGGTCTGTCCCGTGTTTTCGAATAGTTTTGTGACGCTCGTGGATCACGTAATCCCAGAGATCCGCCATCAATGATATCGGCACATGGATCGTCCGTGGCTTGTCTCCCTTGGTGCTCATCTCTTGTGGATCAAGCTCAACCACCACATGACTTCGAGCCGATATCGACTGGGGGGCAGATATGTAGTGCACTGGAATTGTCAGCAGCTCTTCTTTACGCAAACCCGTCAGCAACGCCAACCGAACGATCAATCGGAGAGTCTTGTTCTTGATGGTTTTCAGCAGCTCATCGACCTGCTCTTTGTTAAGGACTTTCACCTTGGTTGGCGTGGTTTTCAGCAGCACATCCGGCTTTACGGCATACCCCCCGGACGTGTCTGTGTGTGCCAGGAAACCTTTTGTCTGTCTGACTCTCACCGTTTCAAGGTCATACGGCAACGTGCTTACCCAACCTTGTTTGAGGGCAAACTGATAAAACTTGATCACCAAGTGAAGTCGTCGGTTTATCGTGGAGGCGCTGAGGTTAAATCGATCAAAGGAAACGTCCCGATAGAGGGCTAACAGGGTTTCGTGATTTCGGTGATCAAGCTCCCTCCAATCAAACCCGTTGGCTTCAACGAACTCGAAATAATCACACAGATCCCTTCCAAACGTCTCCCAGCTACGTCGGCTTTGGACACTTCCACGCTTCAAGCAATAGTGAACGAGAAATTCCATTCCTTCGACAAACACATCACGATTGGCTTTCAGCAGAATTGGGAACCCTTCATAGGAATGGCCCCTGACTTCGAACTCCGATGTGGCAAGAAGGAACTCCACCCTTGCATCTCCAATACTGTATTTTTGTTCAGTATAGAGGGGTGGTTTAAGACTGCAACAGGAAAGTTACACTATTCGTGGTACAAAACATAGGTCCCCTTCTCAGCTAGTCGAATCTTGGGTAGTTTGGTTTCTTCAAGTTATGAGGCTGGCACCTGTGGGAGAGGCCCTTCCAAAACACGCTCCTTGCGGCACCCCTCCGGGGTCCGGCCTGCAATCATAGATTGCAGTCGTTCGGCTGAAGCATGAAGCTTTGCTTCATAAACGCTCAGCCTCACCCATGTGACGCTTGACTGTCGCCATCCATGGCGACAGACAGTTTTGGAAGGGCCTCTCCCACAGGCACCCCGGGCCTTCGGGTAATTCATCAATGAGTACTATGTAATGACGAATATACGTTCACACAAGGGTATCACGCCAGATTTTGGGGAACGGGCGTGGGTAGATCCAAGTGCAGTGGTGATTGGCGATGTTGAAACCGGCGATGACGTTTCCATCTGGCCGATGACCGTCGTGCGTGGTGATATGCACAAAATCCGTATCGGGCATCGGTGCAGCATCCAGGATGGGTCGGTTCTGCATATCACTCACGCCAGTGACTATAACCCCGGTGGTTATCCGCTCACACTGGGGGACGACGTGACTGTGGGTCACAAGGCGCTGCTGCACGGCTGCACCATTGGCAGCCGCGTTCTGGTGGGCATGGGCTGCATCATCATGGATGGCGCCGTGGTGGAGGACGAGGTGATTGTTGCCGCGGGCTGCCTGGTTCCGCCCGGCAAGACGCTCGAATCCGGGCATCTCTACGTGGGGTCGCCCTGCAAGAAAGCCCGGGCGCTGACGGAGAAGGAGCGCGGTTTTTTCACATACACCGCCGCCAACTATGTCCGCCTGAAGGATGAGTATCTTAACGATCAGTAAGCCAGTGGTCTGAAGTCACCGCCGTGGCCGTATCTGTCGGGGTAACCTTTGATCCCGGAGACCACTGTGGACACACCAGACCAACCGTTTGATCGAGCACTGCTCTACCTGCGCGCGGCAGGCCACGATACCGGCCCGGAAACCCGAGCGCGGGTACACAGCATGTTGCAGGCGCGCGAGGCTGAGAGCCCGGCCTTGAGTACCGGGCAATTACTGGAACAAATGTCCCAGTGGTTTGTCCTGCCCGCGCTTCATCAGGGTCGTCATCTGCCACCCATAGCCCGGGCCAGTATCAGGTATCCCCGTGATTAATGCCGGCTCCTGGCGCCCGGTTGCCTTCCGGCGCCGCTTCCTGCTTGTCTTCCTCGTTGCCGCTCAGACGCTGGCCGGCGTGGTTCTGTTTGCCCAGACTATCCCGGATCAGGCCAGTTCCGGAATGATCGCCTTATTGCTGTTGGTATTCGGGGTGCTGTTTGCCTGGATTGGCGTGGGTTTCTGGACGGCCGTTTTCGGATTCGTTGCCCTCCGTTTCGGTGGCGACCCCTGGAGCCTTTCCAGCCGTGCAGGGCCGAGTGGGCCCTCGGAGTCGCTCTCTGCCCCAACCGCGGTCGTGATGCCCATCTGCCATGAACCTGTGCAGCATTCCCTCGGTGGTTTGAAAGCGATCATCCAGGATCTTGAGCAACAGGGGCAGGCCGGGCCCGTGGATTTCTATGTGCTCTCGGACAGTCGGGACCCGGACATCTGGCTGGAGGAACAGGCGACCTGCGAGCAGATACGCCGGGAGCTGGGCCCAGGCCAGCACCTGTTCTACCGGCGGCGCAACATCAACCTGAACTACAAGAGCGGCAATATCGCCGATTTCCTGCGTCGATGGGGTCGCCGCTACCGCTATATGGTTGTGCTGGATGCCGACAGTCTGCTCAGTGCCCACTGCATTACCCGGCTGATACGGCTCATGGAAGCCCGGCCCGAGGCGGGGATCATCCAGACCACACCCCGCCTGGCCCGGGCAGAAACCCGGTTTGCCCGTCTGCAACAGTTTTCCAACCGCTGTTATGGCAGGCTCTACAGTGCCGGACTGGCAGCCATCCAACTGGGGGAAGCCACTTACTGGGGCCACAACGCGATCATCAGGGTAGCCCCGTTCATGGCTCACTGTGGTCTTCGCAAGCTTCGGGGGCCCGGTCTGTTCCGGGGGCCCGTTCTCAGCCATGACTTCATCGAGGCTGCACTGATGGGCCGGGCAGGCTACGAAGTATGGCTGGAACCGGCCATCGCCGGCAGTTTCGAGGAATCACCGCCGACACTCGAAGACGACCTGATCCGCGACCGGCGCTGGTGTCGGGGCAATCTCCAGCACCTGTGGCTACTGGTAACCATGGGCAAGATCCGAATGGCCCACCGGATGGCCCTGTTGACCGGAATTTTCTCGTACCTGGCCTCTCCGCTCTGGCTGGTTTTCCTGGGCTTGTCAGGCTATGTGGCGCTGGCCGATTCGACGCCGGCTTTGCCGGGCGTGATGGCTACCACGGACACAGGCTCTGGTCCGGGCTTTCTGCTGGTCCTGGTGACTTCGGTGCTGCTGTTCGGCCCCCGGCTGCTTGCAATAGCGGACCACTCGTTGGCAAAGCGCACTACCCGGTTTGGCGGGCTGCTCAGGCTCTCGGGGAACACGCTGATGGAGACGCTCGCAGCACTGGCGCTGGCCCCCATCCGGATGTTGATTCACACCTTCCATGTTGGGGGCGCGCTGTCGAATCTCAGAGTTGGCTGGCAGGGACAGAACCGGTCCGGCGCTGCCAAGCCGGGACTCAGCCTTCGGCACTTTGCCCTCCTGCTGGCTTCCGCCGTTGCGGCGCTCAGCCTGATCCAATGGCACGCGCCGTCGCTGACACCCTGGGCCCTACCGGTAATGGCACCGGTATTACTGGCGCCGGCTCTGGCCTTCTTGCTGGCCCAAAAGCCCGGCACAGGTACCTGGCTGAAAGTGCCCGAGGATGGTCATATCGCGAGAGTGATTGAGCTGGCCAGCGCCATACCCCCACTTCGCCATAACCCCGACCGGTTAAGCTGGTTCGAGCAGATGGTTCTGTCGCCGGTCTTTGCCAGGGTTTCCCGATATGACGCTCAGCCGGCCCCGGTAAAAAAGCACGGGCACTGGAACGGCTGGTCAATCTTTGCGCCACGGAGGGTAAAGAGGCCCTGAATGACCGGCAGCTTAGCCTGATCTGCAACCATCCGGTGGCCCTGGAAGCCCTGCATTGGCGAGCCTGGAATGCCTCACCAGAATCACCATGGCGTGACGTGCTGGCTCGTATGGCGCAGTCCGTTGAAGGGGCCCCTCCGGCAGCAGTGTCCTTGCCCCGTCGGCGAGACGAACTGGCATGGGTAGAGGCGGCCTCGTGATACTGGCCTGGCTGCTCATCCTGAACGGGTTATTCCTGCTGCCCGCTCTGGCACTGCCCGGTGACAATCCCTGGTTTTCCCCGGAAGCCCTGGTCGTCTGGGCCGTCATCTGCGGGCTCAGAGTGCCGCAACAGCGGTATCGCGTCGCCCAGGTGTTGGCCGTTCTGTATGGGCTGCTGGTGCTTCTTGTTCTGGTAGATGCCCTGGTTCGGGAAAGTCTTGGCCGAGGACTGAATCTTTATCTGGAGTTTGGTCTGCTGGACGCCGCCTGGAACCTGCTGGATACCAACCTGGGGGGCGTTCTGGCGGTGCTGGCTCTCGGTGCTCTGGCAGCCGTGCTTGTCGGGATAGGCTGGCTGTTTCACTATGGACTGGACCGACTGGGCCATCATTCCCCGGCCCATCTGGGCAAACCCCTCTGGCTGATGTCCGGGCTTTTCCTGGCCGGGGCCGTAACCCCGTGGATTGGTAGCCCGGCACTGGCGTTCGTTGCCAATCAGGCTTCCCTGATCACCCACACCCACCAGACAACCCGGAACTTTGCCGCCGAGCTGAACACCCGGCCCGGACGACAGAGCCAGCCCACTCCGTTGCCAAAGCTGGCGCAAACGGATGTAATTCTGGGTTTTATCGAATCCTACGGCGTGTCGACAATCACCGACGAGCGCTACCGTTCGACGGTCAGCCGAGGCCTTGAAGCCATGGGCCGGTCACTTGACGCGGCCGGGCTGACGGTCGCCACCGGCCGGCTGCAATCACCCATCCAGGGTGGCCAGTCCTGGCTTGGTCATCTATCCGTGTTGAGTGGCCAGTGGATCCACAACCAGCTTGCCTACGAAACCCTCCTCAGCTCCGGCTACGCCACTCTAATCGATGACTTCCGCAGTACAGGGCACAGCACTGTCGCCGTGATGCCGGCAATCACCCAGGCTTGGCCCGAGGGCCGGCTGTTCCGCTACGACCGGATTTACGATCACGATGATCTGGGTTACCAGGGGCCGCCATTCAACTGGGTCACCATGCCCGACCAGTACACCTGGCACCGGTTTCAGGACATTCGCGATGCGAATGAGGGGCCGCTCTTTGCCGAGCTGGCGCTGATCAGCAGCCACGCCCCCTGGGTGCCGATCCTGCCGGTGCTCGATGACTGGCAAAGCATCGGCAACGGTGAAGTGTTCCGGCGCTGGGAGGGTGCCGGCGAGGCGCCGGTTTCGCTGTGGCGCGATCCGGACCGGGTCCGGGAACATTACGGTCAGGCGATTGCCTATGCTCTGGAAGTTGCCGGAGGCTTCGCCGCCCACTACCTGCGCCAGGACGCCCTGATGATCATTCTGGGTGACCATCAGCCGGCGCCATTGATCACCGGCGAGGATGCCAGCCGGGATGTGCTCGTTCATGTCATCAGTGCCAACCCATCGCTGGTGGAACCTTTCCTGTCCGGCGAGCTCCCGGGATTCCAACCCGGTATCCGGCCCGATCCGGAGACGGCAGGCGCCACCATGAGCCGATTCCGTCCGTTTTTACACCGGCATTTCGGGGAACTCTGAAGCCAATTTGACCCTGATCAAAATTCGACCAACCCCACCCTTGAAAACATTTTTGCTGCACCTACATTCGGAATTAGCAGAGGTTCACGGATAGCCATCCGGCAGGCGCTACCGGCATGGAGCTGTTCCGCGATCGAAGCTGATATTCAATTATTCAGATTCGTTTCGTTTGAAAAGGAGGGATGCTTTATGAGCAATCTTACCCGTTGGAATCCGGTCAATGAGTTCGAAGACCTGATGAACCGCTATAACCGCATGTTCGGCCTGACCCGCTCAGGCGGCGAGCGCGAAAGCAAAGACGTGTTCAGCCGCAGCGACTGGGCTCCGGCCGTGGACATCAAGGAAACTCCGGAGGCCTTCACCATCGAGGCGGAGTTGCCGGGCATGTCCAAGGAAGACGTAAAAGTAACGGTACACGAGGGCGTTCTGAGCATTCAGGGTGAACGCAAGAGTGAAAACGAGACCGACGACAAGAAGCACCACCGGATAGAGCGTTTTTATGGCAGCTTCCTGCGCCGCTTCACGCTGCCGGACAATGTCGATGAGAACAGCGTGAAGGCCAACTTCAAGGACGGCATGCTGACCCTGACGCTCCAGAAAGCCGAGCCGAAGGAGCCCAAGGCCATTGAAGTCGACGTGCAGTAAACGCCGACAACCTCAGGCAATAACGCACGGCCGCAGCGGGATCAGTTCCCGGCTGCAGCCGTTTTTTTGGCACCGGCCTTTTCCAGCGCGCGGGCATAATCCACACTGCGGCGATGCCGGGAAATCAGGTCCAGAATGGTTTCCCCGTCCGGGCCGGTGGCATTCAGATCCCGTCCTTCGGCAACGAGAAATCCGATAAAGCGTTCGAAATCTTCCGCTCGCATGGCCTGGTAGGCTTTCAACAGAGCGTTATAGTCGGCATTCTCCGCAGCATCCCAGGGGCGGATATCCAGAAAACTCCTGACCCGCTCATCGCTCCATTCCTCGCCAATCACTTTCGGCTTATCCGGTCCACTCATGGTTGCTCTCTCGCTTCGCTGTGCCAGTGAATTATCGGGCGCACAGTATAAAGCCCTGAAAGCTGGACAGTTATATGGATTGCGAATGAGAAGCTACGCCTCAGATATAAGGCTCAGGGCCTGATTTCGACGGGCAGATCGCCGGTGGGCACCTCGTCGTTGCATTCGGGATTGCGAATGGCGATTTCCACCCGGCGATTCAGGGCCCGGTTCTCCGGTGTGTCGTTCGGCGCAAGCGGGTTGGTCTCGGCACGCCCGGCCACCACCACCCGTTCGGCCGGCACCTGCCGATTCATCACCAACTCGTGCACCACGGACACGGCACGGGCCGCGGAAAGATCCCAGTTAGAGCGGTAGCGGTCACTGGAAATGGGCCGGTTATCGGTGTAGCCGGACACCAACACATCACCGGTACACGCCGACAGCACGTTCACCACCCGTTCGATAATCGGGATCATCTCGGGCTTGATGGCGGCCTCGCCGGATCGAAAGGTAGCCTCCTCGGAGAAGCGGATCACCACCTGGTTCTGGTCGTAATTGACACTCAGGGCTTCCGAAGCCACCTCCGATTCCAGTTCCCGGATCATCCGGCTGGCCAGATCGATCACACCACCCGGAATCTGGGTGGGCGCGGCACCCTCCGCGCGCTCATCGATGAACTCGGGCTCCCGTGCCTGGGATTCTGTGGGCTCGGGAAGGGAGACCGTGTCCGATTCAATCATGGTCAACGGGGAGCCACCAATATCCTCCGCCAGGACGTTGCTGGAGCCAAAGGCCACGGCCATGGAGTTGGCCATGGCCCGGTACTTCTCAACGTCCATTTCGGCAAACGACAGCAGCAGTATGAAAAAGGTCAGCAGCAGGGTGGCCAGATCGGCAAAAGTGACGATCCAGGCCGGCGTCTGGTTCTGCAGACGCTTCCTGTTTTTCTTCTGGACCAGTTCCAAACCCTCAGGCCTCCCGCTCCGGCGCCAGGCCGGTGCGCTGCTCAGGGGTAACAAAGGAGGACAGCAGTTCCGTCATTACGCGGGGATTCTCGCCGCGCATGATGTTCTTGATGGACGTGATGATCAGCATCTGGTTCCGGGCCTCGTCCTCGGCTTTCAGCTGCAGCTTGTCGGCCAGGGGCAGGGCAATCAGCTGGGCAATAAACGCACCGTACAAGGTGGTGAGCAGGGCGATCGCCATGGCCGGGCCAATGGAGGACGGGTCATCCAGGGTATTGAGCATCTGTACCAGACCCACCAGGGTGCCCAGCATGCCAATGGCCGGGGCCGATTCGCCAATACCCCGGAACACCCGCTCGGCCACTTCGTATCGCTCGGCGGTCTGCTGGGTTTCCTGGGCCAGCGCCTCTTCCACCAGTTCCGGCGGGTGGCCGTCGACACACAGATTGATCGCCTTCTGCAGGAACTCATTATCCGTCTGGTGGTTTTCCAGGCCGAGAATGCCCTCTTTGCGCACCACCATGGCCAGCGCGCCCACTTCCCGGATCAGCTCCGCCGGCCGCGCCATACGGTCGGTAAACGCGGCAGACATGGCCAGGCGGAACGCGCTCATCACCGACGCCATGCGGAATTTGATCAGGGTTACACCAAAGGTTCCGCCCAGCACAATGGCGAGGCCCGGAAGGTTCAGGAACGTCAGGAAGGAGGCGTTGGCCAGCATCGCCAGCAAGACGATCAGGACACCAGCCACAAGCCCCACAAGGGTAAGAATATCCATCGAAAATCCCTACGGAATGTTGACCCTGAGCATAGCCCAATCCGGGGGCCGCGACTCAGTCGTTACGCAATTCCTCAATGACAGGACGTGTGGCGGGGCTGATGCCGCGCCAGATCCGGAACGATTCAGCCGCCTGCTCCACCAGCATACCAAGCCCGTCATGGACGATCTGTGCGCCCTGTTCAAGTGCCCACTGATTGAAGGTGGTGGTCTGCAGAGAATACATCATGTCGTAGACCACCGTTTGCTCTCCGAGTACCTCCGGTGACAGCGGTGGCAGATCGCCCTGGAGGCTGGCACTGGTACCGTTGATGATCACGTCAAAAGGCTCCCGGGGCTGTTCGAATCCGCAGGCAGAAAGCGCGGTCTCGCCCGCCACGGGTTTAAACAGCTTAACCAGCGCGTCAGCCTTGGCAACCGTCCGGTTGGCAATGGTAATGGCGGCAGGATGCTCCGCCAGGATCGGCCCCAGAACACCACGAACCGCGCCACCGGCCCCCAGCACCAGGATGCGTGCCTGCCCAAGGACAACACCGTGGTTCACAACCAGGTCTCGCACAATACCGCACCCGTCAGTGTTGTCAGCGGTGAGCCGGCCCTCGTCATCGAGATACAGGGTATTGGCGGCCCCGGCATTCTCGGCCCGCTCGGTACGACGGTCCGCCAGCTTCCAGGCGTCCTCCTTGAAGGGCACGGTTACGTTCAGGCCCTTGCCACCCCGTTCAAAGAATTGCCTCACCGTGCCGGCAAAATCATCCAGTGGCGCCTGGATGGCCGTGTACTCAACCGGCTCACCGGTCTCGCTGGCAAACAGGCTGTGGATCCTCGGCGATTTGCTGTGGCTGATGGGGTTGCCAACTACCGCGTAGAGATCGTTAGTCATGTTGGGTCTCCAGCCAGTTCCGCCCGGTCAGGAAATAGTCTGTCAGCCGGGCTTCTTCCGAATCGGGCTCCGCGGTCCGGTTGTAGTCCCAGCGCACCAGCGGCGGCAGCGACATCAGTATGGATTCGGTGCGACCGCCGGATTGCAGGCCAAACAGGGTGCCGCGGTCATAGACCAGGTTGAATTCCACGTAGCGCCCCCGGCGGTAGAGCTGGAAATCCCGCTCACGGTCACCAAACGGATGATCCATTCGGCGCCGGACGATCGGCTCGTAGGCGTCTATGTAGCTATCGCCCACCGCTTTCATCAGGCCGAAATCCTGCTCGAAGTCGCCGGTGTTGTGGTCATCAAAAAACAGACCACCAACACCCCGGGGTTCATCCCGGTGTTTCAGATAAAAGTAATCATCGCACCAGTCCTTGAAGCGCTTGTAGGTGCCCTCTCCAAATGGCTCACAGGCGTCGCGGGCTGTCCGGTGCCAGTGCACACAGTCTTCCTCAAAACCGTAGTAAGGCGTCAGATCGTAGCCGCCGCCAAACCAGTAAACCGGCTCGCTGTTCTTCGGCGTGGCAATAAAAAACCGCACGTTGGCGTGGGAGGTCGGCACATAGGGGTTGTTGGGATGGATCACCAGGGACACACCCATGGCCTGCCAGGGTGCACCAGCCAGATGGGGACGATGGGCGGTGGCCGAAGCTGGCATGGTATCGCCCATAACGTGAGAGAAATTAACACCACCTTTCTCGAACACCCGGCCTTCGGTGATCACCCGGCTGACGCCACCACCACCTTCGGGCCGGTCCCAGGCATCCTTGATGAACGATGCGCCATCATCGAGGGCCTCCAGACGGTTGCAGATGGACTCCTGCAGGCCCAGCAGATACTGCTTGACCGCCTGGCTATCGGGTTGCTGTGCCATAAACGCTCCTAACGAAGTTGCTGACCGCTGACAATATCAATAATACGGCTGGGTTTGCGATTACCGCCCAGTGCTCCCGGAACGATCCAGTCCAACTGATCGCCAAAATACCCGCGCACCTGCCAGATATGGCGGGCAGGCGGTCGCCCGGCCGGATTACAGGACGTGGAGACCAGGGGCATGCCCGTCGCTTCACAGAGCGCCCGCACCACCGGGTGCTCGCTGACCCGAACCGCGATGGAACTGTGCTTTCCGCGCACCCATTCCGGCACCTGTCGCTCCGGGTCTGGCAGCAGACAGGTCACGGGGCCGGGCCAGTGCCGCTCGGCCTCGGCCCGGAGCAGAGGGGGAAGGGGATCCAGCAGGAAGCGGACCTGGTCAAGGGAAGAAGCCACCAGAATCACGCCTTTCTCGACCGGGCGCCGCTTCAGCTCCAGAACCTTCTCCACCGCTTCCTGGTCCCAGGGATCACAACCCAGCCCCCAGACAGCCTCGGTGGGATAGGCAATAACGCCGCCTCCGAGAACCATGCGGCGAGCGCAGTGCAATTGCCAGTCAGATAGAGGGTGGGAATGGGCCATACTGCTTGTGTCAGACGTTGATCCGGTTAGATGATCACACGGGGTTCAGGCGATTTTCTGAAAGCCTCCCGGTGCCGAGCTGACAAGCCCCTGCAACTCCAGAAGCAACAGGGACTGCATAAGCTGATCGGCAGGAAGGCCGGTTGCTGAACTCAGTGCGTCGGTTGACTGTGGATCATACCCTAAAGCCTCAAACACCGCGATTTCACGGCCGTCGAGGCCAGCCAGGGGGCCCTTGCCTCCGGGCTTCGGTTCCGGGGTGCCAGCCGCCTCGGTTACCAGCGGCGGGGACCACCAGGCACCAAGCTCCTCCAGGATATCCTCCACCGTTTCCACCAGGCGGGCCCCCTGTTTGATCAGGTGATGACACCCCCGGGCAACAGGGCTGTGCACCGAGCCGGGAATGGCGAATACTTCCCGCCCCTGCTCCAGCGCCATCCTCGCGGTAATCAGGGAGCCGCTGCGCAGTCCCGCCTCGACCACCAGCACCCCACGGCTCAGGCCACTGATAATCCGGTTACGTTGGGGAAAGTGCGCGGCTCTTGCCGGCGTGCCAGGAGGATACTCGGAAATCATCAGTCCGTCGGCAACGACTCGCTCACCCAGGCGGCGATGCTGGTGAGGGTAGACGCGGTCGAGGCCACAGCCAATCACCGCGACGGTGGGATACCCCGCATCCAGTGCCCCCGCATGGGCAGCGCCATCGACCCCGAGCGCCAGACCGCTGGTCACCATCAGATCGCGGGCGCTCAGTTCGGCGGCAAAACGCCGGGCATGATCCAGGCCGGCGGGCGTAGCCTTGCGACTACCGATGATACCGATCTGGTCCCGTGCCAGGAGCTCCGTATCACCTCGGGTGAAGAGCACCAGGGGCGCGTCGTGAATGTGCCGGAGCTGCTCGGGGTAGTGGGTATCTCCCCAGGTCAGAATACCGACGGCATGCTTCTGGCAATCGTGCATTATGGTCCGCACCTCACGAACCGCCGGATGCGCATCATCCTGCTTTTGCCAGGCCTGGATTGCGGCCATGGCGTCTGCAGTCATGCCCACGGCCCGCAGGGTTGCAGCATTCATGGAAAGCATTTGGGGCAAATCAGGAAATTCAGTCAGCAGTTCACGCCGACGGGTACGGCCGAGGCCGGGCAGGCAAGTCAGGAACAGCCATTGGGCTGTGGCAGAGGAAAACACGGCATCATCCTTGAAAACAGCGAGGCCGGACCTTCCTGGTCCGGCCGTTGCGTCTATCGGTAGTCAGTCAATCAGGGGTTGGTCACCTTGTCGCCCACCGTCAACACGCGGTTGGCCTGCAGCACCAGACCGTAGCTCATTTTTTCATAAGCCTGGAACACCATCAGCAACCCGGCACGCTCGGAGGGCAGCTCGATGGTTTCTCCGGTCACCGGATCGCGAACCAGGTTGCCGCTTTTCAGCACGGCCATCACGTTGCCAGCTTCCAGACCTTCCCGAGTGCCGCGGTTTATGGCAACCACATCAAACTGACCGATCTGGCTTACACCGCCATCAACCGAGATCATCTGCCCTTCAATATCCTGGTCGGGAGCACTGGGCACAAAGCTGGTGGTCAGACGGCGGTCTTCACTCACCATCAGTCGGTCACCAATGCGAACTTCTTCGCTGGAGCTGGTCAGGTTTACGGTCAACACATCGCCGTTTTCCCGGGCGACATCACCACGGGCAATACTGCGCGCCTCAAGACCGAGGAACTCGCCAGTATCCGGATCCCGGAATTCCTTGCTGCGACGGAATACACCCACCTTGTCTGCAGGCTTTTCTCCGCGAGCATAGAGCTTGTCGCCGGCACCGGTGATAATCCGGCCGTCTTCACCTTCGAGAACATACGGAGCACCGTTGATCTCTTCCGGGCTGACAATACGGGTGTCCGTCAGGAAACTGCCAATGGCATCAAGCGGGATCGCCGGGATGGGCGTATCGATGGGCTCGGAACGTACCTTGGGCGACAGCTTTACGACATCGTTGCTGGCAACCTTCGTAATACGGGGCTTGCCATCAATATAAACCAGGGCAAGGCGATCACCGGGATAAATCAGGTGAGGGTTGGCGACCTGCGGGTTTACATGCCATATTTCCGGCCAGTACCAGGGGTTGTTCAGAAAACGGGCCGAAATGTCCCAGAGGGTGTCACCCTTAACTACGGTGTAACGCTCGGGATGATCGGACCGCAGCTCCGGTGCAGCATGAGCCCAGGAGGTTATAAGCAGCGTAGTTGCTGCCAGAGCGTACAGCAGTTTCCTCATTGTGTAAGTCCTTGATCGCGTGCCTTGATTCTTTGCATTCTGTTGGGATGCAGTCAGTTACCTGCAGCTTATTACGTTGTTATTCCAGTTACTATAGAAGAAGTCTCGCAAATTGTGATGTTATCTTTTGTTCTTCCAGTAAATTCTATCCCGTCGTTGAAAGATTTTAACTATTAACTGATCAGTTTGTACTCAATCGACGAATTGTTGGATAATAGTCTTATAAAGCTTGAGAACCCCTCCAGCCGTTGAAAGCTGGGGCCTTGCCCCGATAATAGTAGAGGCAAGGTGAAAATTTGCGCAGTACGCTGTCGCATTTCGGAGATCAGTTTCACACTGTTACAAAGAGCAGCAAAGTCAAAAGGCATGCCGGCACAATACCGCGGGCATCCCGACATACAGGCTAAAAGACCGACCTATGATACTAGAGATTCTCGAATACCCGGATCCCCGTCTACGCACCATTGCCAAACCGGTAGAAGAGGTGACAGACGCCGACCGCAAGCTGATCGACGACATGTTCGAGACCATGTACGATGCGCCCGGCATTGGCCTTGCGGCCACCCAGGTGAATGTGCACAAACAGATCATCGTTATGGATCTGTCCGAGGACAAGAGCGAGCCGCGGGTGTTCATCAATCCCGAGGTGGAAGTGCTGGACGGCGAACGAGAAGCCATGCAGGAAGGTTGCCTGTCTGTGCCCGGTTTCTACGAAGACGTTGAGCGGATCGAACACTGCATGATCCGTGCAATGGACCGGGACGGCAAACCGTTTGAACTGGAAGCGAAAGGCCTGTTGGCTGTCTGTATCCAGCATGAGATGGATCACCTGAACGGCAGATTGTTCGTTGACTACCTGAGCTCTCTCAAGCGCAACCGCATTCGCAAAAAGCTGGAGAAGCAGCACAAGAAAAGTGCCTGATCAGGCTTTGGCCTAGCCCAAAACCAGACACTATTCCGGACCGGGTCATGACCCGGTCTTTTCGTATACAACGGAACAGAGATCACTACACCGTGCGACTTGTTTTTGCTGGTACACCGGATTTTGCGGCAACCGCGCTCCGCGCCCTGATTGCAGCCGGCCACACCATTGTTGGCGTTTACTCCCAGCCGGATCGTCCCGCCGGCCGTGGCCGGAAGCTGCAGCCCAGCCCGGTCAAGCAGGTGGCGCTGGACCACGGGATCCCGGTCTTCCAGCCCGAAACACTGAAAACGCCCGACGCCCAGAAACAATTGGCCGATCTGAATCCGGACGTGATGATTGTCGCGGCCTACGGTCTGATCCTGCCGAAGGCGGTCCTGGACATTCCAACCCACGGCTGCCTGAACATCCACGCCTCGCTGCTGCCGCGCTGGCGCGGCGCCGCACCTATTCAGCGGGCCATAGCGGCAGGCGATGCGGAAACCGGCATCACCATCATGCAGATGGACGAGGGCCTGGATACCGGCGCCATGCTGTTGAAATCCCTGACCACCATCGAGGACAACGACACCGGCGGCAGTCTCCATGACCGCCTGGCTGAACTCGGAGGCCAGGCCATCATCAAGGCCCTGGAGCTTCTTCAGAAGGGCGAACTCACCGGGGAATTCCAGAACGACCAGCTGGCCTGCTACGCCAGCAAACTGAGCAAGACTGAAGGCCATATTGACTGGGCCGCAGATGCCATAGCGATTGAACGGCTGGTTCGCGCCTTTAACCCCTGGCCCGGAACCTACACCGATCTGGGTGACCAACGCATCCGGATTCACGAAGCCCAGGCCCTGGTTACCGCCAGCGACGCTTTCCCCGGCACCGTAGTACAACGGGACCGGGACGGGATCGACATTGCCTGCGGCAACGGCACCCTGCGCATCACCCGTCTCCAGCTGCCGGGCTCCCGCGCCCAAAGCGTGAACGACCTGATCAATGGCGGCAAGGAGCTGCTCATGCCCGGCCAGGAGCTGCGCTGAGATGGGCGACCGACAACACCCCATGCGCGCCATCGCCGCGGGTGTGATGCTTTCCGTGGAGAATGGCCAGTCCCTGTCCCAGTGCCTGCCGCCCGCACTGAACCGCCTGCCCGCCAATGAACGTCCGGTTCTCCAGGCGCTCTGTTACGGCACCTGCCGCTGGTTTTACCGCCTGGACGGCGAGCTCAACAGCCGGCTGAAAAAACCTCTGCGCAAGCCCGACCGCATCATCCATCACCTGATGCTGGTTGCCCTGTTCCAGTTGCGCTTCAGCCAACAGGCCAATTACGCCGTTCTCAATGAAACCGTTGAAGCCTGTCGCGCCCTGGACAAACCCCATCTGACCGGGCTGGTGAATGGTGTCCTCAGGGCCGCGGAGCGGGAAGGCGCACAAGAACCGGCAGACGATGCCGGCAGGTTCAGCCACCCGGTGTGGATGGTGGAAAAGCTCCGCCACAACTGGCCGGAAGACTGGCAGCACATTCTCGACGCCAACAATGCCCAGGCCCCCATGACCCTGCGGGTAAATGCCCTCCGTTTTGCCCGGGATGAGTATCTTGGCCTGCTGGCTGAGGCCGGCATCGAAGCAAAGGCAACGCGCTTCGCACCCCACGGCATTCAACTGGCCACTCCGGTTCCTGTCGATCGGCTGCCCTGGTTCGCCGATGGCGCTGTCAGCGTGCAGGATGAGGCCGCACAATTGTGTACCACCCTGATGGACCTGGCGCCTGGCCAGAGGGTCCTGGATGCCTGTGCCGCTCCCGGCGGCAAAACCTGCGCGATTCTGGAGGGCTGTGGCAAGTTGGCAGAAGTGGTCGCCATCGACGAATCCGCTGATCGCCTGCCCAGGGTTCAGGAGAATCTGGATCGACTTGACCTCAACGCCACCCTGAAACAGGCGGATGCGGCTGCGACCGAACAATGGTGGGACGGCGAGGCATTCGATCGCATTCTTCTGGACGTGCCCTGCAGCGCCAGCGGCGTGATTCGCCGCCACCCTGATATCAAGTTATTGCGCCGTGAATCGGACATTACCCCCCTGGCGGCCATACAGCTCGGGTTGCTGGACGCAATGTGGGCTATCCTGAAACCCGGAGGCCGGCTGGTGTATGCCACCTGCTCGGTGTTCCCGCAGGAAAACCACCGTATAATTCAGCGGTTTTGCAAGCAGCAGACCGATGCCATTCTCGTTGAGCCGGAAGCTCAATGGGGACGCGATATGGGTGCGGGGCGGCAACTGCTCCCGGATCCGGACAGCCATGACGGCTTCTTCTACGCCGTGCTGGAGAAACCCGAACCATGAAAATCCTGATTCTCGGTGCCGGCCAGGTCGGCGGTACCCTTGCCGAAAACCTAGCCAACGAAGCCAACGACATCACCATTATCGACAGCGATGGTGCCCGATTGCGCGAATTGCAGGACCGGCTCGACATCCGCACCGTTCAGGGCGCGGCGTCCTATCCCACGGCACTGCGACAGGCCGGGGCCGAAGACGCCGACATGCTGATTGCCGTCACCAACAGTGACGAGACAAATATGGTCGCCTGCCAGGTGGCCAAACTGCTGTACAAGACCCCGACCACCATATGCCGGGTACGAGCCAACGCCTATCTGGCGAAATCCGAACTTTTCTACCAGCGCGACCAGACCAAGGACCTCGACAGCCTGCGGGGTTTTCCCATTGATGTTCTGATCAGCCCCGAACACCTGGTGACCAAACACATCACCCGGTTGATCGAGAACCCCGGCGCCCTCCAGGTACTGGAGTTTTCCAAGGGCCTGACCCGCCTTGTGGCCATCCGTGCCACCAAGGGTGGCCCGCTGGTGGGCCATGAGCTGTCTTACCTGCGCACCCACATGCCCAAGATCGATACCCGGGTGGCGGCCATCTTCCGCAAAGACCGGGCGATCATGCCCGAGGGCAACACGGTGATTGAAGACGGGGACGAGGTGTTCTTCATTGCCGCCGGTGACCACATCAAGTCGGTGATGAGCGAACTCCAACCCCTGGTCAAACCCTACAAGCGCATCTTCATCTGCGGGGGCGGCAATATCGGTCAGCGGCTTGCCCATACCCTCGAGAACCGGTACCAGGTCAAACTGCTGGAGCGGGACCACGAGCGCTGTGTCATGCTCTCGGAGAACCTGCGCAAGACCGTGGTGCTGGAGGGCAACGCCGCCAACAAGGATATCCTGCTGGAAGAGAACATCGAGAGTACCGATGTGTTCTGCGCAGTGACCAACGACGATGAAGCCAACATCATGGCTTCGCTTCTGGCCAAGCGCCTGGGCGCTCGCAAGGTCCTGACCCTGATAAACAATCCGGACTACGTGGACCTGATTCAGGGCGGCGACATCGATGTGGCCATCTCGCCCCAACAGACCACCATTGGCAGCCTTCTGACCCACGTTCGCCGGGGCGATGTTGTGAACGTTCACTCACTGCGCAGGGGCGCGGCAGAGGCAATCGAAGCCATTGCCCATGGGGATCACCGGTCTTCAAAAGTGGTCGGTAAACGGCTTGATGAAATCAACCTGCCAGAAGGCACCACCATCGGCGCCATCGTGCGCCGCAATGAAGTTCTGATCGCCCACGATCATCTCCGGATCCAACCGGACGACCACGTAATCCTGTTCCTGGTGGACAAAACCCGCATCCGGGATGTGGAAAAACTGTTCCAGGTGGGTCTTACCTTCTTCTGACTTAGAAATACACAGCCAGCACGCGTATAATGCGCCTTTCTTTTTTCGGAGCGCCCCGAAGGACAACCGGGGCGCCACACACAGACTGATCAGCAGGCAACCGTCGTGACAGACAAGGCAACGAAACAGACAACTCCGGATATCGGGACCTTCCAGGGCCTTATCCTGGCTCTGCAGAATTTCTGGGCGCAGCATGGCTGCGTGGTCCTCCAGCCACTGGACATGGAAGTGGGTGCCGGCACGTTCCACCCGGCCACCTTCCTGCGTGCCATCGGGCCGGAAACCTGGAACGCCGCCTACGTTCAGCCCAGCCGCCGTCCTACCGACGGCCGTTACGGTGAGAACCCGAACCGCCTGCAGCATTACTACCAGTTCCAGGTGGTTCTGAAGCCATCACCGGACAACATCCAGGAACTGTACCTGGATTCCCTGCGGGCGCTGGGGCTGGACCCGCTGGTTCACGACATCCGGTTTGTGGAAGACAACTGGGAGTCCCCGACGCTGGGCGCCTGGGGTCTGGGCTGGGAAATCTGGCTGAACGGCATGGAAGTGACTCAGTTCACCTACTTCCAGCAGGTTGGCGGCCTGGAATGCTTCCCGGTGACCGGCGAACTGACCTACGGGCTTGAGCGGATCGCCATGTACCTGCAGGGCGTCGACAGCGTGTACGACCTGGTCTGGACCGAGGGCCCGGACGGTGTGGTCACCTACGGTGACGTGTTCCACCAGCAGGAAGTGGAGATGTCCACCTACAACTTCGAGCACGCTGACACCGAGTTCCTGTTTCATAGCTTTGATGTTCACGAGCGGGAGAGCGCACGGCTGATCGAAGCCGGCCTGGCCCTGCCAGCCTATGAACAGGTTCTCAAGGCCTCCCATACTTTTAACCTGCTGGACGCCCGCCACGCCATCTCGGTTACCGAGCGTCAGCGCTTCATCCTGAGGGTTCGCACCCTGGCTCGTGCCGTCGCCCAGGCGTACTTCGACAGCCGTCGCTCGCTTGGCTTCCCGCTCGCCCCCGAGGCGTTGCGCAAGGAAGTCCTTGCCGCCGCTGAGGCCGCCGACGACAAGGCGAAAAGCAAGAAGGGCAAGAAAGCGAAGAAGGCACAGCAGGAACAGGGGAACGCATAACCATGGCAACACAGGATTTTCTGGTCGAACTGGGCACCGAAGAACTGCCCCCCAAGGCCCTCAAGCCGCTGTCTGACGCCTTCACCCAGGGCATTGCCCGGGGCCTGGAAGAAGCGGGCATCGAATTTGGCAAGGTTGAAGCCTTTGCCGCTCCGCGCCGCCTGGCCGTGCGGATCCGGGATCTGGCTGACTCCCAGCCGGACAAGTCGGTTGAAAAACGTGGCCCTGCCGTCAAGGCGGCATTCGACGACGCTGGCAATCCGACCCGCGCGCTGACCGGCTTTGCCACCTCTCTGGGCGTAACCCCGGACCAGCTCGACACCCTGGAAACCGACAAGGGTGCCTGGGTGGTCTACCGCACGGTCGAGCAGGGCAAGCCCACCGTAGAGCTGATGCCAGAATTGGTGGAGCAATCCCTGGCCGGCCTGCCGATTCCCAAGCGCATGCGCTGGGGTGGCCACCGTACCGAGTTCGTGCGTCCGGTCCACTGGGTAGTAATGTTGTTCGGCAACAAGGTGATCGAGGCGCCCATCATGGGCCTGACTCCGGGCAACAAGACCCGCGGTCACCGCTTCCATTGCCCGAAATCCCTGATCGTACCTACGCCGGGTGATTACGAAGTCGTCCTCAAGCAGGAAGGCTATGTGATTGCCGATTTCGCCGAGCGCCGGGAACAGATTCGCGCCGGCGTCACCGAGCTGGCCGAGAAGGAAGCCGGTGGCAAGGCCGTCATCGATGAGGACCTGCTGGACGAAGTCACCGCGCTCAACGAGTGGCCAGTGCCGTTGATGGGCCGATTCGAGGAACGGTTCCTTGAGGTTCCAGCGGAGGCCCTGATTTCCTCTATGAAGGAACACCAGAAGTACTTCCACGTGGTGGCCGCCGACGGGGAAATGCTGCCGCTGTTCATCACCGTGGCAAACATCGAAAGCAAGGACCCGTCACAGGTTGTTTCCGGTAACGAGAAAGTGATCCGGCCCCGGCTCTCCGATGCCGCGTTCTTCTACGAGACCGACCGGAAGACCAAACTCGAGGATCGCATCGACGCCCTCAAGCCCATCGTGTTCCAGGAAAAACTGGGCAGTATCTACGACAAGTCTGTGCGCGTTGCCGCACTGGCCAAGAAAATCGCCGACGCCATCGGCAGTGATCCGGCCCTCGCCGAGCGCGCCGCCATGCTGGCGAAGACCGACCTGGTCACCGAAATGGTCCTGGAGTTCACCGACCTGCAGGGCATCATGGGCCAATACTACGCCGCCAATGACGGCGAACCGGAAGACGTGGCCAAGGCACTGAACGAACAGTACATGCCCCGTTTCGCTGGCGACGATTTGCCAACAACCCTGACCGGCTGTGCCATCGCCATCGCGGACCGTCTGGACTCCCTGGTGGGCCTGTTCGGCATCAACCAGCCGCCATCCGGCACACGGGACCCGTTCGCCCTGCGCCGGGCCTCCCTCGGGGTGCTGCGCATTATCATCGAGCGCGAACTGCCGCTGGACCTGCAAACCTGCTGCGAGTGGGCCGAAGAGAACTTCACCGTGCTGACCGAGCAGAACACCGCCAGCACCGTGGTGGACTATATGCTGGAGCGCTTCCGTGCCCACTACGACGAGCAGGGCATTGGCGCCGAGGTCTACCTGGCCGTTCACGCCCGCCGTCCGACCCGCCCGCTGGATTTCGACCGCCGGGTAAAAGCGGTGGAAGCCTTCCGGCAGCTGCCCGAAGCGCAGGCCCTGGCCGGCGCCAATAAGCGGGTTTCTAACATCCTGACCAAACAGGGTGGCGACAGCATCGGTGAAACCGTCGACGTCAGCCTGCTGCAAGACAGCGCGGAAAAGGCGTTGGCCGAGCAGGTTGACCAACAGGCCGCCAAGGCCCTGCCGCTGTTCGAGAACGGCGACTACGCCAGCGCTTTGAGCTCCCTGGCCAGCCTGCGGGAACCGGTAGATAACTTCTTTGATGAGGTAATGGTCATGGCCGACGACGACGCCATCCGGAACAACCGACTGGCCCTGCTGAACCGTCTGCGCAACCTGTTCCTGCGCGTCGCGGATATCAGCCTGCTGCCCACAGCAGGCTGATAACGTCTGCGGGGCGCGCGCGCAGCAATGCTGATCATTCTGGATCGGGACGGGGTCATCAATGAATACGATGGCAATTACATCTGCTCAGCGGATGAATGGCACCCCATTCCCGGCAGCGTAGAAGCGGTGGCCCGGCTCTGTAATGCCGGCCATCGCATCGCCATCGCCACCAACCAGTCCGGCATCGGTCGAGGTTACTACGACACCGATGCACTGGACGCCATGCATGAAAAGCTGGAGCGACTGGTGGAAGCCGAGGGCGGCTGCATCGATTTCATCGCCTACTGCCCCCACCATCCCGACGACCAATGCAGCTGCCGCAAGCCTCTGACCGGCCTGCTGGAGCAGATCCGCCAGCACTTCCACCTAACGAGCCTTGAAGGGGCCATCATGGTCGGCGATAGCCGAAAAGACCTGGAAGCCGGCCACGCTGAAGGATGCCACCCGGTACTGGTACGAACCGGCAATGGCGAGGAAACCGAACGCCACCTCGACGCCAGACCCATACCCGGCGCCGATGTCAGTATCTACGATAATCTCAGCAAATTTACGGATGCCCTTTTATCCGCCGAGGGCTGGTAAAACCAAAGCGAATCCGTATAATACCGGCCGTTGATCGGCGTGTGGCGCAGCTTGGTAGCGCACTTCGTTCGGGACGAAGGGGTCGCAGGTTCGAATCCTGCCACGCCGACCATTTTCCCGCTTTTTCTTCCTCATCTTGTTCTCGTTTTCCGTAATTGCCCACACGGGTACTGCGGTTCTGTATCCTTGATAAGTCTGCTAATGTTCTCGCGTAAGACTGTCGCGGAGGGATACATTGAACAAGGCAACGGAATTCAAGTCCGGCAGCTTTTCGTTTCTGTCAGAACACGATTCCTTGTTCGTGGAGCTGGCCGAATCCGCCGAACGTGCCTTCGCCAGTGATCCCAACACCACCCTGATCAAACTCCGTCAGCTCGGCGAAGCCTTGGCCCAGCACCTGGCTGCGCTCTCAGGTATCGAATTTGACGAACAAACCAGCCAGTCCGAGCTTCTTTACCGCCTGAACCGCGAATTGCGGCTGGAACCGCAGATCAAAGAGCTCTTCCACATCCTGCGCATCGAGGGTAACAAAGCCACTCATCAGTTTCGCACCCAGCACAAGGAAGCGATGGACGGCCTGAAAGTAGCACGAGGCCTGGCCATCTGGTTTCACCGCTCCTTCGGGAAAACCGGTGCCAGCTTCAAGCCCGGCCCCTTTGTACCGCCCGCGGACCCCAGCGCCCAGTTGCGCCAGCTTCAGAGCGATATCGAAAAGCTCCGTCACGACCTGCAACACGCCAACATGGAGCTGGACAGCAGCCAGCAGCTCAGCCAACTGATCGAGAAAGAGAAGGCCGAATACGAAGGCCTGGCCCTGGCCATGGACGAAGAGTCCCGCGCTTTGGCAGAACAAGCCCGCCAGCACGAACAGGCTCTGAGCCAACAGCAACTAGCCTACGAGCAGAAGATCAAAGCCCTGCAACAACAGCTCACAGAGCAAGGCGAACAAACCGTTAACCAACAGCGCCAGCAGGTAGCCAAGCAGACCAAAGCCGCCACGGATACTCTGGTACTGAACGAAGAACTCACCCGCATCCTCATCGACCAGCAATTGCAGGAAGCCGGGTGGGAAGCCGATAGCCAGGAAATTACCTTCCAGAAAGGTGCCCGCCCCGAGAAAGGCATGTATCGCGCCATTGCCGAATGGCCCACCAACGACAATGGCGAGAAGGGCCGGGCCGATTACGTGCTTTTTGTGGGTTTGACCCCTATCGCCGTGGTTGAAGCCAAGAAAGAAAACACCAACGTCGCCGGCAAGATCCGCCAGGCAGAGCGCTACAGCAAAGGCCTGAAAGTTGAGACACCTTTGGTCGGTGCCTGGGAGCTGATGGGCCGCACCATCGCCTGGCCTGCCGATGAAAGCGGCCATTACCATGTGCCCTTCGTGTATTCCTGCAACGGCCGCCCCTATATACCCCAACTGGCGGAACAGTCCGGGACCTGGTTCCGGGATGTGCGAGAGCCCAGCAACCTGCGCCGGGCACTGCCGCAGTTCCACACCCCGGGCGGCCTGCTGGATTTGTTGGAACGGGACAAGGAAAACGCCGAGAAATTGCTGAAAGGCGAGCCCTTCGGCTACCTGAAACTTCGGGATTATCAACAGAGCGCCATTGTCGCCACCGAACACGCCCTGGCCCGTGGCGTGCGTACCGCGCTGCTGGCCATGGCCACTGGCACTGGTAAAACCCGAACCATCATCGGTTTGATGTACCGCTTCCTGAAGGCCGAGCGCTTCCACCGTATCCTGTTCCTGGTAGACCGCACCGCCCTTGGGCAGCAGGCCATCGACGCGTTCAACGAAGCGCCGCTGGAGCAGAACCACACCCTCAGCAAAATCTACAACGTCGCCGAGCTGGGCGACATGGCCGCTGAAGCGGAAACCCGCATTCAGGTGGCCACCGTGCAGGCCATGGTCAAACGCATCTTCATGAGCGACAACCCGCCGCCCATTGACCAGTTTGACTGCATCATCATCGACGAAGCCCACCGTGGCTACACCCTGGACCAGGAAATGACCGAGGGCGAACTGGCCCTGAGGGACACCAGCCAGTACCTGTCCAGCTACCGCCGGGTGCTGGACTATTTCGATGCCGTGAAAATCGGCCTGACCGCAACACCGGCCAAACACACCAGCGAGATCTTTGGTAAACCGGTGTACACCTACTCCTACAGGGAGGCGGTGGCCGACGACTGGCTGATCGACCACGAACCGCCTGTTCGCTATGAAACCCTGCTCACCCGCAACGGTATAAAGTTTGAGAAGGGCAAACCAGTCGAAGTGATCAACACAAAAACTGGCGAACTGGACACTACCGAACTCGAAGACGAACTTAATTTTGAAGTAGACGCCTTCAACCGCCGGGTGATCAATGAGAACTTCAACCGGGTAATCTGCGAGCAACTAGTGCAGGAACTGGACCCGTTTGGCGACGAGAAAACCATGATTTTCTGCGCCACCGACTTACACGCAGACATGGTAAAAAGCCAGCTCGATAAGGCCTTCAAGGACTTGTACAACGGCCAGTACAACGAAGCCGCCGTGGCCAAGATCACCGGCCAGAGCGACAAGGTGGAGCAGCTTATCCGCCGCTACAAGAACGAGCGCTACCCCAACATCGCCATCACGGTAGACCTGCTCACCACCGGCATCGATGTACCACGCATCTGCAACCTGGTGTTCATGCGCCGGGTGCGTTCACGCATCCTGTACGAGCAGATGATCGGCCGAGCCACCCGCCGCTGCGACGAGATCGGCAAAACCGTGTTCCGCATTTACGACCCGGTGGACATCTACGCCGCATTGCAGGATGTGAACACCATGAAGCCCCTGGTTAAAGACCCCAACATCACTCTGGAGCAACTGGTCGACGAGCTCACCGACGACGAACAACTGGAAAAGGCCCTCAGCAGTCCCGGCGAACAACCCGATGAAAGCCAGGCTGACGTGGTGCTCAGCCAGCTCAGCCAGAAACTCATGCGGGTGCTGCGGAAGGCCGACAACAAAGCCGAAAGCCGCCCGGCTCTAAGACAGAAACTGGATGAACTGCACCAGAGCTGGGGCGTGCAACCCAAATCCCTGCACCAGCACCTGCATAAACTCGGCTCCCGCCAGGCCTCGGAATTCATCAAACAGCACAGCGGCCTGCTGAACCAGCTGGCCGAGGTAAAGTCCCTGGTGGGCAGCGAGTACATGCCGCTGATCTCCAACCATGAGGATGAAATTCGGGACCGCACCCAAACCTACGGCGCTCACAGCAAACCGGAAGACTACCTGGACAGCTTCAACGAGTTCATCAAACAGCAGCTCAACCAGTCCGCCGCCCTGGCCGTGGTAGTGAACAAACCTCGCGACCTCACCCGGGAACAGCTACGGGAAGTGAAACTGCTGCTAGACAACCATGGTTATTCCGAAGCCCGCCTGCAAAGCGCCGTGCGTAACCAGACCAACAAGGATATTGCCGCCAGCATCATCGGCTACATCCGCCGCGCCGCCCTGGGCGAGCCATTGATTCCCTTCGAACAGCGCGTGGCCGAAGCCATGGACCGCATCCTCACCCAGCACAACTGGACGCCGAACCAGCGCAAATGGCTGGAACGCCTGGCCAAGCAACTGGTGCACGAAATCATCATCGACCGGGAGTTTGTGAACCACCGGTTTGCCGATGATGGCGGAGCAAAGCAGATGGACAAGGTGCTGGGAGAGCAACTGGATACGGTGCTGGAGGAGTTGAATGCGGCGATGTGGCCGGACCAGAGTGCCTGATTTAACCGTGTTTACCGGATCGACATAGATTCAGTCTATGTCGATTTTTTCGCCTTTTTTCGACATAGCCCGAATGACATGCATAGAAAACCGGCTTTTCTTAACATGTCGCCCGCAACGTGCAAAGATTTCGGCATTTTTTATACATGAGGCGCTGACGAAAACGGCGCGCCTATCAAAGGATCACCCATGACCAACAACGACATCGTCCAGAAACTCTGGAATCTCTGCGACGTTCTGCGGGACGACGGCATCAACTACTCGGACTACGTCACCGAACTGGTGCTGCTGCTGTTCATCAAGATGGTGCACGAGAATACTGAGGCCGGCACCCTGAAAAAGCACCCGTTGCCAGAGGGCTGCCGCTGGACGGACATTAACGGCAAATCTGGCATCAATCTGCTGAACGATTACAAACGCATCCTGCTCAGCCTGTCCACTGGCAAGGACGGCGATGGCAATCTCGTGCATGATGACCCGCTGATCAGCGCCATCTACGCCGATGCCCAGACCCGCCTGCGGGAGCCGCGCCATCTGGAACAGATGATCAAAACCCTGGACCAGATCGACTGGTTCAGCGCCCAGAAAGACGGCCTGGGCGATCTGTACGAAGGCCTGCTGGAGAAGAACGCCAACGAGACCAAATCCGGTGCCGGCCAGTACTTCACGCCCCGTGCCCTGATCAACACGATGGTAAGCTGCCTGAAACCGCAACCCGGCGAACATATCCAGGACCCGGCGGCGGGCACGGCGGGCTTTCTGATTGCTGCCCATGAGTACATCAAAAGCCAGACCGACGACCTGTACGAACTGAGCGACAAAGACAAAACCTTCCAGACCACTCAGGCCTATGTGGGCATCGAACTGGTCCCCGGCACCCGCCGCCTGGCCCTGATGAACTGCCTGCTGCACGGCATGGAAGGGGATGCCGAGGGCGTGGTGCATCTGGGCAACGCCCTGGGCCAGACCGGCGCCGGGCTGGAAAAGGCGGATCTAATCCTCGCCAATCCGCCCTTCGGCACCAGCAAAGGCGGCGACGCCAGCATCACCCGGGACGACCTGACCTACAAAACCAGCAACAAGCAACTCGCCTTTTTGCAGCACATCTACCGCAACCTCAAACCCGGTGGCCGCGCCGCCGTGGTGCTGCCAGACAACGTGCTGTTCGAAGCCGGCGTGGGCACCGACGTGCGCCGGGACCTGATGAACAAGTGCAACCTGCACACCATCCTGCGCCTGCCCACCGGCATCTTCTACGCCCAGGGCGTGAAAACCAACGTGCTGTTCTTCACCAAAGGCAGCGCAGCGAACAAAAACCAGGAAGAAAACTGCACCGAACACGTTTGGGTCTACGACCTTCGCACCAACATGCCCAGCTTCGGCAAACGTACCCCCTTTGGCGACCAGCACCTGAATCCGTTTGAAGCCGTTTATGGCGAAAGCCCCAACGGCGACAGCCAGCGCAAAGAGGGAGAATACAGCTTCCATTCCGAAGACATTGAGCTGCCGGAACACAGCGATGAAAACGAAGGCATCGACCCCCGCCTGGCTCACAGCCGCTGGCGCAGCTTCAGCCGCCAGTGGATTGCCGAGCACAAGGGCGACTCGCTGGATATTTCCTGGCTGAAAGACAGTGACAGCGTGGATGCGGCCAACCTGCCGGAGCCGAGTGTGTTGGCAGGTGAGGCGATGGGGGAGTTGGTGCAGGCGCTGGGCGAGCTGGATGCGTTGATGCGGGAGTTGGGGGCTGAGGAGGAGGCTGATGGGGCTAGGGTACTTTTGCAGGAAGTGATGGGAGAGGTTAAGTGATCAGCAATGACCTTCCTGTTAGCTGGCTGCCCGTTCTACTGAATGATGTGGGTGAAGTTGTAACTGGCAAAACTCCAAGCACCAAGAGCCCCAACAACTTTGGTGGCGACATCCCGTTTATCAAACCCGCTGACTTGGATAATAGTGGGTACATCACGCGGACTGCGGAAACGCTGACTGATCTTGGAGCATCGGCAGTCCCGACCGTACCAGCAAACTCCATTCTCGTTACTTGCATTGGGAATTTAGGGAAAGTGGGTATTACCAACCGAACCAGTGCGACGAACCAGCAAATAAATACATTAGTGTCGTCTTCTCTGGTAGAGCATCGTTTTTTTTATTACCAACTGCAAACTTTGAAGCCTTGGATGAGGGAAAACGCATCCGCAACGACAGTAACGATCATCAATAAGGGAAAATTTTCGAAAGCACCTGTGGCTCTTGCTCCCCTCGCCGAACAAAAAGCCATCGCCGACAAACTCGACACCCTGCTGGCCCAGGTGGAAAACACCAAAGCCCGCCTCGAACGCATCCCGCAAATCCTCAAACGCTTCCGCCAGTCCGTGCTGGCTGCGGCGGTGAGTGGGCGGTTGACGGAGGAGTGGCGAGGTCAGAATAGTGTAAGCATTACTGATTGGGACGCTCTTACTGTTGGTGATGTTGCAACCGTTGCAACAGGAAAAACCCCTAGCCGAAAAGAGCCCAAATACTGGAAAGATGGCGATGTGCCATGGCTGACCAGCGCCAGTACAGGAGCAATTTATACAGAATTAGCGGAACAATTTGTAACTAAAAGGGCCGTTGATGAGTGCTCTCTTAAGGTCTTTCCACCAGGCACACTGTTGTTGGCAATGTACGGTGAAGGTAAAACTCGTGGACAGGTAACAGAATTGAGACTGTCCGCCACATGTAACCAAGCCTGCGCTTCCGTCACAGCCGATGAACGAAAGATCCTACGCAGTTATCTGAAGCTGAGGCTTCTTGAGAATTACGAGGAAACCCGAAAAGCAGCGGCCGGTGGGGCTCAGCCAAACCTTAATCTCAACAAGGTTCGTGCCATTAGCATTTCAGTACCTGATAAAGAAGAACAAACCGAAATCGTCCGCCGAGTAGACCAACTCTTCGCCCACGCCGACCGCATCGAACAACAGGTCAACAACGCCCTGGCCCGCGTCAACAACCTCACCCAGTCCATTCTGACCAAAGCTTTCAGGGGTGAACTTACCGAGCAGTGGCGCAAGGACAACCCGGAACTGATCAGCGGAGAGAATAGTGCGGAGGCCTTGCTGGAACGGATCAAGGCGGAGCGGGCGGCGCAAAAACCAGCGGGACGCCGGACAAAAAACAGGAAATCGGAACAAGCTGCAAAATGACCAAGGAAATCGAAAACTCAACCACCGTCTCGGTGAATTGCCCCGCATGTTCTGCCGTCAACAAACTGGATCAGCACCGCAACATCAAGTGCGAAAAATGCCAAAAACCCATCACGGGCCATAAGTACGGAGCAAAAGGCGCTTTATCAGCAGTTCTGGCATTCACGGTTGGTTTTACCGGATACGGCCTGGTCGATCGCAATTTGCTGGACGACAAGCGCTACCCTATGGAACTGGAGTATGCGTTGGTGAATGCGTGTACCAATGGGGATATCAACGCTCTACCACGCGGACTTTACGAATCAAAGCAGGAGATCTGTCTTTGCGCTGTGGGTAAAACCGTGGAGGCGCTGCCCTACAACGAACTCGACGAGCGCAAATCTGAACTCAAAACCGTGCTGTCAGCCAGCGCAAAGGAATGCAGGTAGAACGGGGGCAGACATGCCCCCGCTTGTGCGACTCGGTTTACTTGGAGCGGGGCGGATTGTTGCCTCGCCCTTTGCCAGATTTACCGCCAGTCGTGCTCGGTCCGTTAGGTGGACGTCGACCACCGGAAGCCAGATTCTTGGCAGCGGCAGATTGCGCTTTCGCGGCAAAAGAGCCTTTCGGCGTGTTTCCGCCATGCTGTTTTGCGGTTGCACTCTGAATACGTGCAGCAGCGGCCGTCGACATCGGTGTTTTTGCTTTGCTCATGGTATTTCTCCATCAATGTTTGGTTTATGTCCCCGCTGGGACAATTCAAAGATACATAGGAGGTCGGGGACAAATGGGGACGGAAAGAACGCTGGAGCTTCAGAAGGCAATTGAGTCTTTGATCGCCAGGGTGGGCTGGTCACGCAAAGCGCTTGCCCGACAGCTTCATTGGGAGCTGACTGACACTGATGATGAGGAAGAACTGAAGCGCTTCGAGGAGCGGCTCAAGAAGGAGCTCACGAGACCCACCACCAAACCTGAGCTACTGGAGCGTTACCTTGATGTTCTGCGCCAATTACCTGATGTAGAAAAGGCGGGGCTTGTTATACCGCAGTATGTCGCTACCAAACACCTGGATCCGGATGTTGAGTCCGTATTAATGGATCTTTCGAAGGATCTGTCACAATCGCTCAGGAATAAGAAACCAGTATGATGAGCAGCAATACAGCGATGTGGCCAACTCAACGGGCAGGAATGTAAAAAAAGACCGTCTGCTATATTCAGGCGTCTTCGTCCGGTGGAAACATCTGTCCCTGAACCGCTGGCGGCTCGATATCCGCCAGCGACTTTATCGCCAACCCTTTGGCGCTTGCGATCTTGCGGAGCGAGTCATCGTGCGACCAGACTTCATCAGTCATGGCAGCGAGAGCAATACCGACAATCTGGCGGTCGTATTTGAGTTTGCTGGCGACCTGCCCGGGTGAGATCTGAGCGAGCTCTTTCCTGTCCGGGAGCTCGGCACACTCAATCGCTGCCGCAGTATCGAAATCCACAACTTCGAAGCACGCACTGCCATTCAGAACATCCAGATACTCCTGATACTTTGATGCTTCCACACCAATCAGGAATTCAGACAACACGGGTGTCGGTATGAGAATAAGAGCGTTCCTTTTCTCTGCCTCAGAGACAAATGCCTGCGCGCGCTCAGCAACACGGTCCAGGATAGCACTCGTCTCCGGATGGGTAAGACCCGTTTGGCTTGGGGCAAGAATCTGTATCAGAATGTTGTTGTCGACTAATAACTTCAAATCAGCCTCTCAAATCCCTGGCCACTCCATGCGGATCTTCCATATCCGCCCATTTTAAACCGCCAATTGCCTGAAGACGGCCAACAACATCACCGACCTTGGCTGCACCCAGCTCCCGGTAAGATTCTATTTTGAGCTTTTTGAGCCGCCAGCCACCTTCCGGCGACCGCTCCCAGGTACCATGCCCACTAACCCGAACCTGTTTGAACAGCAGGGAAGAAAGCTCTCGGGCAATATCGATAGAGGCTTCGCAACGAAGCGTTTCCCCGTTAGCACCTTCCAGACTCACCGGGATGGTGTCATCCTTGCCGCCAACGCGGTACAACCGACCCTGAACGGAACCGAGTTTGTTAACCACCAAGGGCTTCTCGTCATCGGGTCTTTTCCTGAATGACAGGATTCGAGTGTCAGTATCGTTCAAAATCACACCTCCTGTGCCATCCTCGTCCATGAGTTGCTGCAAACTACGATATGCAGATAGCTGTTTCTTCGCACCCATCCCGTTCGGAACTTCCCGCACATGGGTGAGTACCTTCTGATAATGCAGGTCTTCAACATCCACATTCAGCATGGCACTGCCCTTGCTGACCGACTCAAAATGCACATGCTCCACTTCTCCGAGCATATCGGAGAGCTGGGTAATATACTGCCCCAAGCGCTTCATTGAGAGCGTTTCGGGGGTGCGGTCATTTAACTTAAGGGTCAGCTTTTTCATAGTTGTGATTATAGAAGGGCACTAGCACACTTGCTACCACGTGTTTGGCAACTCAAGCCCACGATATCAGACTCCAAAGCGCACCTGACTTAAAGCAACGGCTCAACCGGCAATAACGAAAACAGATACACCAATGCCCTTTTGAACGGGCCGGTATTCGGCTCATGACGGTGCTCGACAGTCTCCGCCCCGTTGAATTCCAGCCAACGCAGTTCACCCTCTTCGTCCAGCACTACCTCGTAGGCCGCCAGCCTCACCTGCCCGGCAAAGGCCGACTCCAGGGCGTTGGCCAGTTCCGGGCTCTTGATCAGGAATCCCAGCTCGGTGTTCAGGTTTGCTGAACGGGGGTCGAAATTGAAGGAACCAACAAAAAGCGTCTCGCCATCCACTGCGAACGTTTTGGCGTGAAGGCTGGCCGCAGAGCTGCCGACAATACCGCCAGAGCTACGGCGCTCGTCTTCATTCTCCGACCTGAATTTGCGCAGCTCGAACAACTCAACACCCGCTTTTAATAAAGCCTCCCGATATTTCGCATAGCCTGAATGCACCAGGGCGACATCGTTGGCTTCCAGGGAGTTGGTGAGAATCCGCACCTCCACACCGGCGTTTTCAAGGTCGCGGAACAGCTCAACGCCAGGGTTACCGGGAACGAAGTAGGGCGAAACCAGGGTCACTGTCTTTTCAGGTTCACCCAACGCCAGAGCCAACTGTTGGCTCAATAGACCCTGCTCTCCTTCGAGCCCCTGGGCCTTGGCAGGATCATCGCTCACCATTTCTACCGGCGCCCAGACAAAAGAGACCTCCCGGTCCAGCAATTCCCTGAGAAACTCTGAATTCTGCAAAGCAGCCACGAAGCGCCGGGCTTCAGCATCCTGTTGAACGGAAGCAAGATCGGCTGCCATAGCATCCAGATCCTCCTCATCGGCCCCTGATAGCAACCGATCCGCCGGATACGCGGACTGACTCGCCCAGTAGCGATCAAAATCCCTGGAAACACGATCCACGACAGGCCCGATCGCCAGAACGTCCAGATCCGCGAAAAGGGCACCGTCACCTACACCGAAATACTCATCGGCAATGTTGCGGCCGCCAATGATGGTGGCCTGGTTGTCAGCCGTGAATGACTTGTTGTGCATCCGGCGGTTCAGGCGACCAAAGTCCGTCAGAAAACCCAAAGTCCGGGAACTACGGATCACAAACGGATTGAACAGCCGAACCTCGACGTTGTCGTGATGATTTAACGCCGCCAGGAGATCGTCCAGGCCGGCGATGCCGTTGTCATCCAGGAGCAACCGAACCCGAACGCCACGTTCGGCCGCGCGATATAGCGAGTACAGAAGCAGCTTGCCGGTAATATCGTCCCGCCAGATGTAGTACTGGACATCCAGGGATCTCTCGCTGGCCTCTGCGAGCAAAGCGCGGGCAACGAAAGCGTCCAGCGGATCCTCCAGTGTTGTAATACCACTGAGATCGGGGTGGGTTTCAATCTCTCTGCCAACTGCGCTGCCAAGGCGCGTATCTGCCGTCTGCGCCTGAACGAATGCAACAGACTGTGAGCGGTCTTTCAGGGATGGCAACGCACAACCTGCCAGCAGACCTGTGAGCAGTAGGAGTGCGAGAGGGGCGAAAGTTCGGCTTTCGATCATTTTCAAGGGGGCCTGCGACTATGGGCACAATCTGAAGCATGCCACAGAGTAAACGCTTTATCAGGACAGAGAAGTAACCCTCACGGTAGAGCGATCTACTGAGAAAGGCCCGCCCTCAATTTGTTAAACCTATTTGTTCTATAGATATAACTTTCTTGGCTAAGGGCCTCCCGGCGGGTTATTGTTACTCCGACATCAAGAGGCAACCCGCCTCCACCAGCAAAACCCGACAGGAGATTCATCATGAGTTTATTGCTTGGCTCTACCGCCCCGAACTTCACCATCGACAGCACCGCCGGCCAGATCAACTTCCACGACTGGGCAGGTGATTCCTGGGTATTCTTCTTCAGCCACCCGGCCGACTTCACGCCGGTGTGCACCACTGAAATGGGCCGCACCGCGCAGCTGGCGAAAGAATTCGAAGCCCGCAACGTGAAGCCCCTGGGTCTTTCCACCGATACCGTGGAAGAGCACGTAAAGTGGATTGAAGACGTCAACGACACCCAGAACTGCGACCTCCAGTTCCCGATCGTTGCCGACGCTGACCACAAAGTGGCCGAGCTGTACGAAATGATCCACGCCGGTGAGAGCGAAACCGCAGCCGTGCGCAGCGTGTTCATCATCGACCCGAACAAGAAGATCCGTCTGACCATGACCTACCCGATGGCGGTCGGCCGTAACTTCGACGAGATCCTCCGGGTCATCGATGCCCTGCAAACCGGTGATGCCAACAAGGTTGCCCTGCCGGCCGACTGGCGCAAAGGAGACGACGTGATCATTCCGCCCTCCATTTCCAACGAGGAAGCCAAGGGTCTGTTCCCGCAGGGCTGGAATGAAATCCGTCCGTATCTCCGCACCACCAAGCTTTAATCCGACTCGCGGATAGATAAGGGGCCCGTCGTTCGGCGGGCCTCCCCAATGCAGGAGGAAACCATCATGAAGCATATACTGACAGCCCTGCTCGCCACTATCGCCATTGCCTTCAGCGCCCAGGCGGAAGAGGCACTTTCCCTCACCCCACAGCAAACCTATGACATGGTTCAGGAGCAGGGAGACCAACTCCTGTTTGTGGATGTCCGGGATCCGGTTGAAATCATGTTTATCGGATTCACCGATGTGGTCGACAAGAATATCCCGTTCAAACTCGCCGATCGCTCGACTTTCCTTGATGACAAGGGTCGGTTTGCCATGAACACCAATCCGGAGTTCGCTTCACAGGTAGAAAAGGCCCTGAAGGAAAAAGGCCTTACCAGGGATGATCTGGTCATTACCATGTGCCGCTCCGGGTCCAGCCGTGGCAAGCCAAGCGCGGAATACCTGCTGGAGCGCGGCTTCACCAATGTGAAGTACATTGACCACGGCTTTCAGGGAAGTGGCGCCAAAGAAGGCAAGAAGAAAGGCATGAGAATTGTAAATGGCTGGCAGAATGACGGCCTGCCATGGTCCATGACGCTGAACGCCGACAAGATCTATCGTCCTTGAGTCAGATATAAACGCCCGGGTCACTGGACACCGGGCTTGCAAACTCAGAAAGTGAACGTACGCATCTTCGGGTTGAGCATCTGGCCGGCCATTTCCGGCGGCATGGCAACGCCCACGCCGTCAATCAGATCGTCCTTGCCGTAGTCGCTGTTCGGAAGATACAGCGCACAGACCTTCGCCTCACCACCGTTTTTCAACAGACCGCGCAGCATCTGCCCCGGAGTCACATCTTTGGGTTTGAGGGCGGGCGCTTCGTAGGACTTAAGTGCCAGGTCACCGGCTTTGTCGCACAGCAGCACGTTTACCTTGGCGCCCTGCTGGGCCATGGTGTTCGAAAGCACCATCGCCATGCCCTGTGTCTGCAGCGAATCGCTGGACAGGATCACCAGCACTTCTTCAACACCCCCTTTATGACTGTCGGCATAAGCGCTGAAAGGTACGGCTGCAATAACCGCAGCCGCGGCGATGGCTTTGATTGACTTGATCATGGGAAAAGCTCCTTTTTGGGTTGATCGAAAAACTTTGAAACCAATGTACCTGGGCAAAATCGAGCCTTCAGTGACAAAGTCACTTTCGACGCTATGCCTGTGCCGAAGCTGGCCAACCTTGTATATTTCCATTTATGCTAACGATAGAACATTAAGTTTGGTAGGCTTTAATATATCTCAAGCTCACTCGCGCACAGCAAACAAAGACAAGAGGTTCGAGGCATGACCAGCAACACAACCACCACGGGCAGCGTCAAAACCCATACCGTCGTAATCGTGGGCGGCGGAGCAGCCGGTATATCGGTGGCATCCAGCATCCACAAACGGGATGGCAATATCGACATCGCCATTATCGAGCCGGCTAACCGGCACCACTACCAGCCCGGCTGGACCATGGTGGGTGGTGGGGTTTTCCGGCCAGAAGTCACCTCCAAGCCCATGTCAGAAGTGATGCCAAAATTCGTATCCTGGTACCAGCAACCGGTAACCGCCATCGACCAGGACAACAACCAGGTTTCTCTGGGTGACGGTTCCTCCGTGCAATACAAAGCCCTGGTGCTCGCTCCCGGGCTAGAGCTGAACTGGGCCGGCATCGACGGTCTTGACGAAGCGCTGGGCTCCAACGGGGTCACATCCAATTACCGGGAAGGCATGGCCAGCTACACCTGGGACATGGTGCAGAAGCTCAAGAAAGGCCGGGCTCTTTTCAGCCAGCCGCCAATGCCGATCAAATGCGCCGGCGCCCCTCAGAAAGCCATGTATCTGTCTGCCGATTACTGGCTCAAGCACGGCGTGCTCAACAATGTGGATATCCAGTTTCACAACGCCGGAGCCGTCTTGTTTGGTGTCGCCGATTACGTCCCGGCCCTGGAAGCCTATGTCGAAAAATACGGCATCGATCTGAATTTCCAGAGCACACTGGTTGCCGTGAACGGGCCTTCGAAAACAGCCGTTTTCCGCTCAACCGATGGCGAGGGCAACAGCCAGGACCGCGAAGTAAGCTTTGATATGCTGCACGCCGTGCCGCCCCAGCGGGCACCGAAGCTGATCCGGGAATCCGCACTGGCCAATGAAGGCGGCTGGCTGAATCTTGAGGACGATACCCTGCGCCATAAAACCTACACCAACATTTTTGGCCTTGGCGACGTGAGCGGAACCGGAAACGCAAAAACCGCTGCCGCGGTGCGCAAGCAGGCACCCGTGGTGGCTGAAAACCTCGTGGCGACGCTCCGAAACCAGCCGCTTGAAGCCGCCTACCTGGGCTATGGCTCCTGCCCTCTGACGGTCGAAAACGGCAAGATCGTGCTCGCAGAATTTGGCTATGGCGGCGTACTTCAGCCCAGCTTCCCGAAATGGATCAACGATGGCACCAAGGCCACCCGGGCCGCCTGGTGGTTGAAGGCCAAGCAGCTGCCAACGCTGTATTGGCACGGGATGTTGAAGGGGCATGAGTGGCTGGCCCGGCCCGCAAAGCGTTAACCCCTGGGAGAGGCTTACCAATGGAGGCTGCCCCACGAACAAACGGCCCGCCAGCGCCATGTGTCGCGTTGGCGGGTAGCGCCTCGGGCGTTGTCATTAGGGAAATTCCTGAGGCCCTTCACCGTTCCCACCGATAGAGTTATTGCAATATTTGTCCTACCCTGACTTAGTAATAAGTCTTTTACGCTAATGTCAGGGTTGATAATGCGCAGAAACCTACCGGTTACGGACAACGAAAAAACCTTCTCACCCAATCAGAAACTTATTTCCTCCACAGATCTCAAAGGTAAGATTAGGCACTGTAATTCGGCCTTTGTGGAGATAAGTGGTTTCAGCCGGGACGAGCTGATTGGCCAGCCTCACAACATTGTCCGGCATCCCGATATGCCACCCGCCGCCTATGAGAACATGTGGGCACACCTTAAGGCCGGACAGCCCTGGATGGGCCTGGTAAAGAACCGTTGCAAGAACGGCGATTTCTACTGGGTCAGTGCCTACGTTACCCCGGTCACCGAAAACGGCAAGGTAGTCGGCTACGAGTCCGTGAGATCCTGTCCCGACAGGAAGGACGTCGAGCGCGCAGAAAAGCTATACGCAGCCCTGAGGGCGGGCAGAACAGGAACCCCTTTCTGGCGCCGCGTCCAACCCCCCACCATCTTTTTGGCGCTTGTTTTCATTGTCACAGGGGCACTGTTTCTTGCCGATCAGAAAATGTTGTCCGAGCTTGTGCTGGCTGGGGGCGTGATTGCCTATGCCGGCTGGATGCATCTGGCCCGAAAACAGCTGATGGGCTCGGTCACCAGGCTACTGGCACACAGCTTCACAGATGATCTGGCCGCAAGAAGCTACACTGATGACGATTTGCCACTTGGGCGTATCAAGGTTGCAGTAAAGGCCCAACAAGCTCACCTTGATGCGGTACTCACCCGGCTTGAAGACTCCGCCGATGAGATGCGACTGTATTCTGTGAAAGGTCGCGAAGTCAGCTTCGAAGCTCAGGAGGCACTCAAACAGCAGCAGGCCGAAACCGAACAGGTTGCGGCAGCCGTACACGAGATGTCCCATACCATTGCGGAGGTCTCCTCGAACGTCCAGTCCACGGCAGAGCGGGCGGATGGCGCAAAAGAGTTTGCCAATGAGGGGCGTTCCGTTGTGCGCGGGACCCGGGAAGCCATTGAATCTCTCAAAGGTTCCGTTCATGGCATTAGCGCTTCCGTTGGCGAGTTGGCTCAGCAGACTCAGCAGATAGCCTCAGCCGCAAAAATTATCGAAGAGATTGCAGAGCAGACCAACCTGCTGGCCCTGAATGCCGCCATTGAAGCGGCGAGGGCCGGCGAGCATGGACGCGGATTCGCCGTTGTGGCCGAAGAGGTAAGGGGCCTGGCATCCCGGACCCGCAATTCAACGAGTGAAATCCATGGCATTGTCAGCGAACTGATTGCCCGCTCCGAGGAGGCCAACCAGAAAGCCGACGAGGGCAAGCTTTCGGCAGACGAGGGCATGGAAAAAATGCTTTCGGCCGAGAGCACCCTTAATGACATTGCTGAATCCGTCTCCAACATTGCCGAAATGGCAATGCAGATGGCAGCTGCCGTGGAGGAGCAGGCCCAGGTGTCGGATCAGATCAACGAGCAAGTGGAGAAAATCTCGGATCTGGCATCCAACAACCTGTCCAAAGGTGAAGAGTCCACCGAGTGCGTTAAAAACATTGAGCAGATTGCGAACGATTTGCACGAGCTGGTCGTACGTTTCAAGTGACAGGAGGATGGACGCCGCCGAACTTTGTTCAAAAAATAACCACCTGGCCTAGCAAAGTGAGTCACGACCATGGATAGCAGTACCCTGGAAAAACGACGGCTCACCGCCCTTGAGCGTTTGGGCATTCTCGATACGCCCCCGGAAGACCGTTTTGAAAGGCTTACCCGGATTGCCCGCCAGTACTATGGTGTAAAAACGGCGCTTTTTTCGGTGCTTGATGCCAACCGTCAATGGTTCAAGTCGCGTCAGGGCCTTGATGTCAGCGAGACCCCCCGCCCTGTTGCTTTCTGTGATTATGCCATTCAGCAGGACAAGGCGTTTATCGTCTGCGACGCTACAAAGGACCCTCGCTTTTCACAGAACCCACTGGTTACCGGACATCCCAACATCCGCTTCTATGCCGGCATGCCAGTACGTGAGCCGACCGGTTTCAAAATTGGCACCATTTGCATCATCGACGATCAGCCCCGTGATTTCGGGGAACTGGATCTGGACATCCTCCGAAACCTTGCCACGATGATCGAGGACGAGCTCGAGCGAACGTACCTGTCGATCGAGAACCATGAATTCGTGGAAGTGTCTCACCTGAACCGATCGATCCAGCGAGCTTTGAATGTCTTTCTGACCAGTGACAACCAGAATGCGGCCTTCGAGCAGATGCTCAACGATCTCCTGTCGCTCACCGGCAGCCAGTTCGGGTTTATTGGCGAAACCCTATCAAAAGAGAATGGCGCCCCTTATCTGAAAATCGGAGCGATCACCAATATTGCCTGGAACCCCAAAACCCAGGCGTTGTATCAACAGGTCGAACGACGGGGGCTTGTGTTCGATCGCCTGGACACCCTGATTGCACTTCCCATGACCTCGGGGGAGGTGGTCATTTCCAGCGATGTCGCGACCGACCCTCGCCGCGGCGGGCTCCCTCAGGGGCACCCAGATATTGATGCCTATATCGGTATTCCGGTGTTTTCCGGAGATCAACAAGTTGGACTGGTGGGGCTGGCGAACCGTCTCGGCGGATACAAAGTAAAACTGGCCGAAGAGCTCGAGCCTTTGCTGCAAACCCTCGGCAACCTGATCGAGCGCAAAAGGTTGCACCATGAGAAGCAGCAACACCAGAAACGCCTTGAAAAAGCGGCGAACTACGATGCCCTCACCGATTTGCCCAACCGCCGGAAACTCACTGAGATTTTCACCCAGGAGCTGCACGAGGCGAACCTGCGAGAAGGCACAGTTGCCCTCTGTTTTATCGATCTGGATGGCTTCAAAGGCATCAACGACCAACATGGCCACGCAGTTGGTGATGCAGTCCTGAAAATCATCTCCGAACGCCTGAAAGCAACTGTGAGGCAACATGACGCCATCGGTCGTCTCGGGGGAGACGAATTTGTCGCCATACTCCGGGATGTGGAGGATTCGACGGTCTACAACCGCATTCTGGAAGTTGTACGCCGCCCGATCAGTTACCAGAATTCTGTCATGAAACTGTCGGCCAGCATGGGTGTGACCGTTTATCCTGACGACGCCGAGGATCCGGATACACTGCTCCGGCATGCCGACCAAGCGATGTATGCGGCAAAAGATGCGGGCAAAGACAGCTACAGCCTGTTTGACCTCGCCTCCCACTATACCCGGAAAGAGCGTGTCCGCGTTCTCGAGCAGGTTGACGAGGCACTGGCGAAAAAGCAGTTCGAGCTCTACTACCAACCCAAGATCAACTACCGCACCGGATCGGTAGAGGGTTTTGAGGCACTGATCCGTTGGAACCACCCGGAGGAGGGGCTTCTGTCGCCGGCCCGATTCCTGGAGCACCTTGAATTCACCGAATACGCCAGACAGGTTGGCCTGTTCGTGATGGAAAGCGCAGTCGGCGTGATCTGCGAATTCATGAACCTGGGGTTGCCGTATACCGTCAGCATCAACCTGAGCCCCTCCCACTTCCTGAGCGAACACTTCCCGGATGACATCACCGGCACCATGAACGAATGCCCTCACGAGGTGCGGGACCGGCTGATCATAGAAATCCTTGAAACCACTGCCCTGGACGACACCACCACGGTCATGAAAAACCTCAGTGTTTGCCGCAATGCCGGACTGGGCATTTCCCTGGACGATTTCGGCACCGGTTACTCATCATTGAACTATTTCCGGACCTTGCCGGCCCAGGAAGTGAAAATAGATCGAACCTTCGTGGGAGATCTGATCGGGAACCAGGATAACTCGATGATCGTAGAAGCGATTTTGCGCCTGTCCCAGAGTTTTCAGAGGCGTACTGTGGCAGAAGGGGTAGAAACGGCCGAACAGGAGGAGCGTCTACTGTCTCTTGGCTGCGATGTTGGCCAGGGTTATCGTTACAGCCCACCGCTTCCACTTGCAGAAGCGCTCGAATGGGCCAACACTTTCACTTGGGCCCGTTATCGTTCGGGCCAGAACTAGCCGCGAAATCGCGGCCTTCGTGTGAGGGATCACATGCATCTGTCTGCAGAAACAAGGCTCAATGCCATTCTCGATGGTACTGGCGCGGGTACCTGGGAATACAATCTGGACACCGGCGAAATTATCTTCAACGAACGCTGGGCCAGTATGCTCGGCTATACCCTGGAAGAGCTTGAACCTCTATCCTTCGAGACGTGGGAGCGCCTCAGTCATCCCAGCGATGTCGAATCAGCGCACGAGGCTCTCAATGCTTACCTTAACCGGGAGGCCACCAAGTTCGAGTGCGTGGTTCGCATGCTTCACAAGGACGGTGACTGGCGTTACATCCACACCCGCGGAACCCTGTTCAACAATGACCAGACGGCAGAAAGCCGTTGGCTGATGGGTACGCATCTTGATGTCACGGAAGAGAAAGTTTCCCAGCACCAGCTGCAGCAGCTTGCCGAATCTCTCCCCGGGGTCATATATACCTTTACTCTCAATAAAGATGGCAGTTTTCACTTCCCCTATATGAGCCGCAAGGCCAAGGATTTCTATGGCGTAACGGCCGCGGAAACCCAGACCAACCCGGAACGGATGTTCGAAACCATTCACCCAGAGGATGTCGCAAAAGTTCACGAGACTATCGAACTCTCCCGCAAGACGCTAAGCGAATGGGTTTGTGAATACCGCATCATCAAAGATGGCCAGACCCAATGGTTGCGAGGGGTTTCCCAGCCAGAGCGAAATCCCGACGGTAGTACTACCTGGCATGGCGTTATTACGGATATCGACGACCAGAAGCGCCTGGAATTCCAGCTGGAGGCCCTCACGATTACCGATGAACTGACAGGGCTCTATAACCGGAGATACCTGCTCAGAAAACTCGAGGAACTGGCTGACCAATCCGCCCGCTATAACCATCCGTTCTCATTGCTTTCCCTGGACATCGATTTCTTCAAAAGCGTCAACGATTCCTGGGGCCATCTCACCGGCGATAAGGTATTGCGCACGGTGGCCAATCTGATCGAAACGCGGACTCGCAAAACCGACATTGTTGCGCGCACGGGAGGCGAAGAGTTTATCGTTCTGATGCCTCACACCACCTTAGGTGATGCTCGCCAAGTTGCCGAGTCCCTGCGTATCGGTATGGAGACAGAGAGTTTTCTCAGTGAAGATGACACTCCCTTCAACGTTACCTTGAGTGCCGGGGTCGTATGCTGGGACCAAAGCATAAACGGTGTGCGGGATCTGCTGTCCACATGCGACCAGTTGCTTTACCAGGCAAAACGGGCAGGCAGAAATCAGGTCGTCGTCAGCGAAATCGGCGCTGAAAAGAGCTGACAGCCAAAAAACAGCGTATTCTGGCGTTCGACAACAACCCGAATGGAGAAAAAGCATGATCGGATACGTCACCCTTGGCGTCAGTGATATGGAAAGAGCAAAGGCATTCTATGCCGAATTGTTGAGCGACCAGGGGGCCAAGCTGCTTCTGGACATGGGCCGTATCGCCTTTATCGGCAAGCGCATGAGCGAGCCCATGATCGCCGTTTGCGTTCCCTTCAACGAAGAGCCCAACCATCCCGGCAACGGCAATATGGTCGCCCTTCCTGCGGGTTCCAAAGAGGGTGTGGATGCCATGTACAAGAAAGCGATCGAACTTGGTGCCACCTGCGACGGCGAGCCCGGGCAGCGAATTCCGGACCAGTTCTACGGCGCCTATGTGAAAGACCCGGACGGTAACAAGCTGGCGTTCTTTGTATTCGGTTGATTAATTGCGGCCCTCAGACGAGGGCCGCAATTTTTACATTTTCAGCTTACCGCTGTCGCCACTTCCGCCTTGCCGGTTTTCAGCAACGCGTAACCGAAACCGATCACCAGTGATCCCACGGTAATCGCAATCAGATAGGGCAATACGGTACTAACCGCATTCGGAATGGCAAGCACAAACAGCCCGCCGTGGGGTGCCATCAGCTTGACGGTGAACAGCATCGACAGGGCACCGGTAATTGCGCCACCGATCATACACACCGGGATAACCCGCAACGGATCCTTTGCCATAAACGGTATTGCACCTTCCGAGATGAAGCACAATCCCAAGACAAATGATGCCCGTCCGGCCTGGCGTTCCGCCTCTGCAAACTTACGCCGGGCGATGAACGACGCCACACCCATGCCGATGGCCGGTACCATTCCTGCCGCCATGATGGCCGCCATGGGTGCCGAGCCGCCGCTGCCCTCAGACAGCAGACCCACGCCGAAGGTATAGGCCGCCTTGTTGACAGGCCCTCCCAGGTCAAAGCACATCATGGCGCCCAGAATGCCACCAAGCAGGATCGCATTGGTCGTTCCCATACTCTCGAGGAAACCGGTCAGGGCGCCCATGATGGCGGCCATGGGCTCTCCGATCACATAGATCATCCCCAGGCCCGTCACCAGACTGGCCAGCAAGGGAATTATGAGGATTGGCTTCAGCGATTCGATGCTCTCCGGCATCGGCAGTTTCTGGCTGATAAAGCGCGCGACATAGCCGGCCAGGAAACCCGCCACAATACCGCCGAGGAACCCAGCTCCTAACTCACCCGCCAGAAACCCACCGATCATGCCCGGGGCCAGACCGGGACGGTCGGCAATCGACCAGGCGATGTAACCAGCCAGTAATGGAATCATCAGCTTGAACGCCGTGCCGCCACCAATCTGCATCAGGGCAGCGGCCAGCGTGCCTTCCTCCTGAAACGCTTCAATCCCGAACACGAAGGACAGTGCGATCAGCAAACCGCCAGCAACCACCATGGGCAACATGAAGGACACGCCGGTGAGCAGGTGCTTGTAGGGCCCTCGCTTTTCGCCGCCTCCGGCACCACTGGTAGCTTTCTGCTGGCCGCCTTCAAAAACCACGGCCTCGGCCAGTGCATCACGGACGGTATCGGCTGATTTTTTCAGGGCCGCACCGGTCGAGGTCCGCCATACCCGCTTGCCGGCAAAGCGTCCTGGGTCCACCTCGATGTCACAGGCCAGGATCACCACGTCGGCAGCAGCAATTTCTTCGGCAGTTAGAGGATCCTGCGCGCCAACTGAGCCCTGGGTTTCCACCCGGATCTTGTGGCCCGCGGATTCCGCGGCAGCGGTCAGTGCCTCCGCCGCCATAAAGGTATGGGCGACGCCAGTGGGACAGGCAGTAACGGCAACGATCCGCTTACCGGCAGAGCCACTGCCGACACCGGGACTGGTTGCGATAGATTCCTGACTGGCCATTGCCGGGTCCCAGGGTGTGGCCTCCGCCTGCGCCCGGGTGAGGATGGCGTCCGGGTCTGGCAGGGCCGCGGTGACCGGAATCTGCAGCAGCCGCTTGCCTGCATAGGCGTCCAGATCTACCGGGACACCGACCGCGGCAATAACAAGATCGGCCTGTCGGATAGCCTCTTCGCTGGGCTTGTTGTCGGCTTTACCATCCGGGCCTCGAGTATCAGTGGTAACAGACCAGCCGCGCCGGTTCGCCGCACGCTCAAGGGCCCGGGCAGCCAGAAAACGAGTCGCCACGCCCTGGGGGCAGGCAGTCACAATGATCAGATTCATAACCGTATCTCTCCGGTGTTGTTTTCCGCGGGCCACGGCTGCACCCGGGTTTGTTGGAGAAGGGAGGGAAAGTCCGGGGCCTCGGGGTCTCCGACGCCAATGTGTTGCACGCATTCGGCAGACAAAGCGGTGGCAAACTTCAATATTGCCTCGTCGGGCTGGCCCAGAAGCACACCGTGAAGCATGCCCGCCAGCAGCGTATCGCCGGCGCACACGGTGCTGACCACCGAGACCGGAGGTACCTGCGATCTCAAGGTGCCGGCCGTTGACGACCAGAACACGCCATCCGCGCCCATGGATACCACCACGTGGGACACGCCGCCGGCACGGATGCCGTCAACCGTAGCTGCCACTGAGGCCAAATCCTTCAGGGGTGTGCCGGCCCAGTCAGACAGCTCATCCGTGTTGGGTTTGATGGCAAAGGGGCCAGCTTTGATGCCGGCCTTGAGACCCTCGCCACTGGTATCCAGCCATACCGGTTTGTCTGCTTGGGAAGCTTGCTCGACAAGGTTTGCCAATCCAGAAGGCGGAAAGCCATCTGGCAAACTGCCTCCGATGACCACCGCGTCGCATTCCGGCAGCAGGGATTTAAGGCGGAGTTGAAGGCGCTGAACTGCGTCTTCCGGGACCCGGAAACCGGGGCCATTCAGATCGGTTACCCGGCCGCCAGCCTCAGCAATCTTGATGTTGATTCGGTTCTGGCCGGGAACGCGTACAAAACTGTCCTGCAGGCCCTCTGCCTCAAACAGACGTTCAAAGGGCGCGGCATTGGCGTCGCCCAACAGGCCTGCAACGGTGACCGAATGGCCCAGACGCGCAAGCACCCGAGCCACATTGATGCCTTTTCCGGCCGGCTCCATCAGGGTATGACCTGTTCGATTTACCTCTCCGAGAGTGAGGGGCGCCGTCTCAACACTCAGATCTAGAGCAGGATTCAGGGTGATTGTCAGGATACGGGCCATCACCAGGCCTCCAGGGCATCACGTACCTCGGACGCCGTTGCCAGAGACAGCGCCTTTTCAGCCTGTTGTCGGGCGTTTTCAAGGTTCAGACCGCGAATACAGGCCTTAACCAGGGGCACCCGACGACTGGTCACAGACAGTTCGTCGACATCCAGCCCGACCAGAACCGGAATCGCCTGGGGATCTGAGGCCAGCTCCCCACACACCCCGACCCAACGGTCGTGGGCATGGGCCGCCTCAACTGTCATTCGGATCAGCCGCAATACTGACGGGTGCAGACCATCTGATTCAGCCGAAAGCTGCCCGTGGCCACGGTCGATGGCCAGGGTGTACTGGGTCAGGTCATTGGTGCCAACCGAGAAGAAGTCCACCTGGGGCGCCAGGGTCGAAGCCAGCAACGCGCAGGAGGGCACTTCTATCATCACGCCAACCTGAACATCACTGGCGGCCACCTCCGCCTGCACCTGAGAGACAATTGCCCTGGCAGCCCGGAACTCTTCCACATCCTTGACCATGGGGAACATGATGCGCAGGGGCCGGTCGCCGGCGGCAGTCAGCAGCGCCCGCACCTGGGTTTCCAGGATGTCCGGGCGGGTCAGTGACAGCCGGATACCACGCATGCCCAGAAACGGGTTGTCTTCCTGGGGCAACGGCCAGTAATCCAGGGGCTTGTCGCCGCCCACGTCCAGAGTACGAGCCACCAGGGGCAGGCCGTTCAGGGCATCGAACGCGTGTTGGTATTCACTGACCTGGGTGGCCAGATCCGGCGCTTCCGGATGGGCCATGAAAATGAACTCGGTACGAAGCAGGCCAACACCGTCGGCGCCCCTTTCCACGGCATCCGGGGTGTGGGCGGTGTTGCCGAGATTGGCGCACACTTCGATGGTATGGCCATCTTCGGTAGTAGCAGGCTGATTGCGGTTTTCATGGGCTTCGGCCTGCAACGCTTCCAGTTGTTGCAGACGGCGACGGATCTTCTCGCATCGCTCGGCCCCGGGGTTCGGCACCAGGCAACCCCGTTCGCCATCCACCACCAGATCGGAGCCATTCAGGATTGTCAGTATTCGCTCACCGGCACCCACGACCGCAGGCAGCCCCAGGGCTCGGGCCAAAATCGCACTGTGGGACGTCGCTCCCCCGCGGGCTGTGACGAGGCCACGCACCCTGGTGGTATCCAGCCGAGCCACATCCGATGGCCCGAGATCGTCAGCCACCAGGATATAAGGAGTGTCCGGCGGCGTCGGCATGGCCACGCCACAGAGGTTGGACAGGACCCGGCGCCCGACATCCCGCAGATCCGCGGCACGTTCGGCCAGCAAACGGTCCGCCAGCGCTTCCTGGGCCCTGGCCGCGGTATCTATGGCTTTCCACCAGCCTGCCTCGGCGGACGCCCCTTCGTTGATCGCTTCCAACGTAGCCTGGTAGAGATCTTCGTCCTGAAGCATTTCCACGTGAACCGAGAGAATAGGCGCGGCTTCGCCGCCTTCCGCCTGACGGATCAGGGTTCGAAGCTGACCGTCAGCACTATCGACGGCCTGGTTGAGGCGCTGGATCTGTTGTTCGCTATCTTCTGCGAATTGCGGATATTCAAGGGTCGGCTGTCGCATGACGAAAGCCGGTGCCAGGGCCAGTCCGGGAGATGCGGCAACCGCTTTAACCGGCTGATCATCCGTCAGTGCGGGAGCCTGTTCGGCTTCAGGCACCTTGGTTTGCGGATCCGCAGACCGCAATGGAGAAACTTTTTCACCCAGGCCGCCTTCAATGGCGCTGGTCAGAGACTGAATGGCCTGGCTTGCGTCATCCCCAGTCGCCGAAAGCAGCAACGTCTGACCCCTGCGGGCGCCCAGGCCGATCACCCGAGTCAGGCTGGTAGCGGATACTGCGGCACCTTCGCCTTCCAACAGGCGCAACCGAATACTGGCATTGTGGCGACGCGCCTCCTGGACGAGTTGCTTGGCGGGTCGCGCGTGTAGGCCATGGGTATTCAACAGGGTGACTTTCGCCGTCACTGCATCGGCCGCCTCGCCGGAAAGCCTTGCCAACAAGGCCTCAGCACTCAGGCCCTGAATAGGTTCATCACCAGCCAGGAAAGTATCGATGCGCTCCAGCAGGTCATGGCACTCATCACCGGGTCCGGCCAGACAGAACACCCCACGCAGTTCCGCAGTTGCACGCTTTGGTGTTGCCAGTGAAAGGGTTGGGCGCCTGGCGCCAACAGTGTGGTGTGTCAGCCAGAAGCCCTGACCAAGGTCCACCGGCGGTTGGCCGACAATGCTGGCCAGAAAATCCGTGTCGACGCACCGCAAACTCTGCAGACGTGCAGCTGCAATCAAGGCCAGTTCGTTCGGTGTGGAGGCATCTATTCCCAGACAGAGCGTCTCGCTGTCGCATTTGGCAACGGCCGGAGCTTTGGAAAGCAAGGCAACCAGTTCCGCGGCATCCGTAGCATGGCCAAGCTTCTCAGCCAGTCCTGGCTTATCCAGTACCCGGGTCAAATGTCGGAGAATATCCAGGTGCTCGTCGGACTGTGCAGCGATGGCCACCAGTACATTTACCCGCGCACCATCGTGCCAGGTGACCCCCTCGGGGAATTGAAGAATGCGAACACCGGTTTCAAGGACGGCATCCCGGCTTTCCGGTGTACCGTGGGGAATGGCGATGCCGTTGCCCAATACCGTGGAAGACTGTTGTTCACGGGCGTTCATTCCAGCCAGGTATTCCGGGCAAGTCCGGCCAGCGCGCTCAAGGTCTCGAGCAGCCTGTTGCAGTGCGTCCTGCCAGTCAGAGGCAGTGGCACCCAATCGAACGTCATTGGCAGTTAGCGTCAGCATGAGGTTGCCTCGCTTTTTGTTTTGATACTGCGTATCAGTTTTTGTTTGCTGAATCGTGTCAGCATGCTTAAAATCGATGGTGAAACAGATATGATCAGAAATCAAGCAATCTTTTAATCGGAGCTGTCGTCCATGACCCTTGCAGAACTTGCCCGGCTTGCCGGCGTTTCAAGAACCACGGCCAGCTATGTCATTAATGGTCAGGGGGCTGCACGGCGCATCAAACAGGACACCATCGAAAAAGTGCTTACGGTGGCTCATAAGCACAACTTTCAGGTAGATACCCAGGCGGCAGCGCTACGGGGTGGGGCCAGCCGGACCCTCGGATTTATTCTGCCAGATCTCGAGAACACCAGTTATGCCCGCCTGGCCAAATTGCTTGAACAGGGCGCGAGGGCGAGAGGCTATCAGCTCCTGATTGCCGGCTCTGATGACGACCCCGAGACCGAAAAATCCCTGGCCCGAGCACTGAAAGCAAGGCGCTGCGACGCCCTGATTGTTGCCAGTGCTCTGTCCCTGGACGACCCCTTTTATCCCCAACTGCAAAAAGAAGGTCTACCGGTGATTGCTGTTGATCGCGCCCAGTCTCCGGATCAGATTCGATGTGTAGTCAGCGACAACCGCTCAGCAGCCGAGATCCTGACCCGTTCTGTGCTGGAAGGAGAAACCGGCAGTATCGCCTGGCTGGATGCCGTGCCGGAGATCGCCATGACCCGGGAGCGCCGGGAAGGTTTTATGGCGGCCGCAAATGAGGCCGGCATTGCCCCGCTGGTAGAAAGTGGCCTCCACTACGATCGCGCCTCCGGTGCCGCAATGATGCGTCGGATCCTGACTGACCATGGCTTGCCGGATGCCTTGGTTACAGCCTCTTTCACACTGCTTCAAGGGGTTCTGGATGTTCTGCTCGATCAGCCGGACCCGCTTCCGAAGGCTCTGAAAATAGCGACCTTCGGCGATGACCGGCTGCTGGACTTTCTTCCACTGGCGGTCAACTCTCTGCCCCAGGATCATGAGGCCATCGCCAATGCGACACTTGAGCAGGCACTGTCGGCTATTGCACAGGAAGGCCCTGTAGACACCATAGTGATTAACCGGTCTCTGAAGACTCGGGCCGCGGATCGGCAGAGTCGCCCTGTGCAAACCACCAGCGCGGAAAAAACCTGCTGATGGCCGGCTGCAGAAACCGGTCATCAATGAGCCAGATCACCCCCCGGTCTTCCGGGGTGCGAATCACCCGCCCCGCCGCCTGGGCCACTTTCTGCAGCCCCGGAATCAGATAGGTGTAGTCATAGCCGGCGCCGAAGCGTTTTTCGAGGCGACCCTTCAGGATTTCATGCCAGGCATCGAACGGCGGCAAGCCCAGGGTGGCCACAAAGGAACCGATCAACTGATCGCCGGGCAGATCAATGCCTTCACTGAACACCCCGCCCAACACCGCAAACGCCACACTGCCCTCCGGGTTCCGGAAACCGGCCAGAAAGTCTGCTCGATGCTGAGGCGACATGCCCGGTTGCTGAGCTCGCTGGGGTATATCCGGCGCATGCTCCGCCAACGCGTCGCTGGCCTGCTTCGCGTATTTGAAGCTGCTGAAAAACGCCAGGTAATGCCCGGGCCGCTCACGGAACTGGCGGGCGATCAGGTCGGCAATCGGTTTGAGTGATGCCTCCCTGTGAGCCTGGCGGGTGCTGATACCAGGCGTGAACTGCACCTGCAGCTGGTCGGCGCTGAACGGGCTGGGCAAGGAGGTAAAACGGGAATCCTCGGGCAACCCCAGCAAATCCCGGAAGTAAACACCGGGGCTCAGGGTGGCGGAAAACAGCAGAACCGAATGCGCCGCCTCGAACCTTTCCCTCAGGAAATCCGCCGGAATGAGGTTCTGGATGGTCAGGCTGGCCCGCCCCCGACCGGCGCGCTGGAACTCACACAGGGAATGATCACCAAAGGAGTCCGCCAGCTTCATGAAGGCGACGCTTTCAAACAACAGCTCCTGCAGGGCCAGATCCGGGGGATTATCGGCCAGGTAATCGGTCAGATTCGAGACCATGGCCTGCAGGGCACCCAGCAATTGCGTCGGCAGTGTCTCCAGAAACTCCGGGCTTTCTGTATCAGCCTGGTAATCCCGGATCAGGCTCTGCCAGGCGCGGGCGGTGCGATCGATGGCGGTTTTCAGCGGCTTCGGTGCGGTTTTTTTGATCCTCAGTAAGCGCTGCTGATCCAGCCGAACCGAATACATACCCCGGCCACGGTCCACCAGGTTATGGGCCTCATCCACCAGCACGCTGGCCTTCCAGCTGTTCTGGCGAATCAAACCGTGGAGCAGGGCGGATTGATCGAACAGCCGGTTCACATCCCCGATCACCACATCGCTCCACCGGGCCATTTCCTGGGCCAGAAAGTAGGGGCAAATATCGTGACCGGCGGCGATCTTCGCCAGAGTGTGCTGATCCAGCGTGCCTTCGCTCTGGGCGGCTTCCGCCCGGGCGTCAGGAAGCCGGTCGAAAAACCCTTTAGCCAGGGGGCAGGAATCGCCATGACAGGCCTTGTCCGGGTGCTCGCAGGCATCGTCTTTCGAGACCAGTTCCAATGTTCGCAGTGGCCAATGCTGGGCAGCTTGAGCCGAACGCAGGCGGGCTACCGCATCCATGGCCAGCTGACGGGCGGTATTGCGACAGGTGAGGTAGAACAGGCGGTCCTGGCCGGCTGCTGGCATCGCCATCAACGCCGGGAACAGGGTGCCGAGGGTCTTGCCCAGGCCTGTGGGGGCTTCCAGCAAAAGGGTGCCGGACTTTACCGAGTTTTTGTACACCGTCTCCGCCAGCTGGCGCTGCCGGGGGCGAAATGCGGGGAAGGGGAATCTAAGGCCTGAAAGCAGGACATTGCGCTGCTCGCGGTGATGTTCTTCCTGCTCAGCCCAGGCCTTGTAATGACTACACAGGGTTTCCAGTTCCTGCCAGAGCTCTTTGGCACTGGCGGTCTCCACCACTGGCGTTTCCTTGTCTCTTCCAGTGTCGTAATAGATCAGTGCCAGCTCCAGGGTTTTCCGGTTTTCCTGCCGGCACAACAGCGCGCCGTAGGCTCTCAGCTGAGCGCGATGGAGTGCCCGCTGATGCTCACGGATTCGGGACAGGTCGCCCCGATGGGTTTTGATCTCTTCCAGCCGGCCTCGGTGGGGGTTATAGATATCGGCGCGGCCGGAAAGCAATAACCCCATACATTCACCGGTCAGTAAATGCTCGCTTTTATAGCCGTAGCCGCGCCGGGACTGGATTGCCTGATGGCCAGCAATGCCCTCCTCGGCACTGGGTGCCGGGGTATAGCGGAAGTCCAGGTCGCCCTTACGCGCGGCAAACTCGCACAGAGTCCGGACGGCAACTGTCACCGTCATTCCATCGCCTCGCTCGCCTGCCATCGCACGTAACAAACACTGGCGGGGATGCCTTCAACCGCAAAGAACTCGAGCCAACGAATCTGGTGGTCCTGCAAACGGTCACCCGGCCCCTTCACTTCGATCATTTCATAACGCTTGTCAGGCTCAGCCGCATTGGGGAGAAACCGGATCAGATCAGGAAAGCCGCTACGATGCTCCCGGATATTCAACAGCAGGCGACGGAACAGGCGTTCCAGATCCGCCGGTGGCAGACAGTCCAGCGCCAGGCTCAGCAGTTCCTCGGTGATGACCGGCCAGATGACGAACGGATTGGTGGTGCCCTGTTTGGCCCGGTAATTCGCCAGTATCCGCTCCCGATAACTGCCATCCGCCAGCCGCGCAAAGCATTGCTCGAACGATCCCTTCCGACGGCTGACGAAATCTTCCCGGGTCAGGTCCGCCGGGCCCACATGGAAGGGATGGAAAAAGGCCCCCGGCACCGGCGCAAAAATGGTTTGCCAGCACAGAAGGCCGAACAGGCCGTTGATCAGGGTGTTCTCCACATAAAGCACGGGCGCCTCGTCCCGATACAGGTGGTCCCGAACGGCGTATTCGACCGACCCGACCTCTGGCTTCGGCAGGGTGAAGGTGATCTCCCGGATGAGCGGCTGCTCTGGGGGCGGTGGCGGTATCTCGCCAAGCCGGCTCGCAAGCCGCTTGAGAATCCGCGCCAGGCCCTGGGCTTCAGCATCGCTCAGTTCCTGGTTCTGCCACTCGGAGGCAATGGCCCAGGCTTCCTGGTGACGCTTCATCCGCTCCAGCAACCGGAGCTGTTTCAGCCGCGCTTCCCGATGGCCGCTGCTGGCGAAAGCCTCCAACGCCAGCTTCCGTTCCCCCTGGCGCTCTGCCTGCCGGCCCAATTCCAGCAACAGCCGGTCCCGGCGGCTGGTCAGCCAGGCGTTATCCGAGGGTGCCGGAACCGCCTGCCAAACCTCGTGGGCGAGTACGCCCTGGTCCAGCCATTCCCGGCACTGGTGCATGGCAAGATACAGGTCGACCTCTGAACGATACTGGAACGCCCGGGAATCAGGCGTGAAGGTCACCGGCTCATACTGCTGATGGCCCAGTTCCACCAGCACAAAATCGGACCAACTCTGGCGGAGGTTGCCGAAAAACATCAGGCGCACCCGGTCAAACAACGCCATGGTTTTGAGCCTGATAACCGGTCTGGCGTGCTGGCCGAGCCAGTCGGCAACGATCAGAGGGTCGGGAAATCGCAGAAGCAGAGCGTCCCGCATCCGGCCTTTGGGCAGGTTGGCGGGCTCTCCGGCCGCCTTTAAAAGCGGCTCCATGGCCGGACGCAGTTCTCCAAGCGTGAACAACCGAAACAGCTCATCCAGGCTGAGCAGAGGATCGGTGTCCAACCAGCCTGCCTCCATGATTTCGTCGAGGGCACGGGCCTCTGGTACGCCGAGCTCCGGATACTTGAGCTTGTCCGACCGGAAGAGATCGCCCGTGCGCATCACCATTCGGGTCAGCAAGGCCCGGGCCGGCATTGAAAGGGTATGAAAACTGGCCAGTCGATCCAGCTCTTCTGCTGTCAGCAAGTCACCGTGATGGCTCTGAACCCAGCCAAGGACGGTTTCCATGTTCTCGAGGTAATAGAGCGGATTATCGAGATCCGCAGTGGCCAGTTGTGTGCTCTGTCGCTTCGCCGGTGACATGGCCAGGTTGATCTTCCTTCAAGATGGTTCGGGAAAGTGACGCTACCACGTTGAGCCGTCGGCATGACATTAACGTAGGTAAGACACTGATTACAGGAGAACACCATGACCGCACCCATCCTGATTACCGGCGCCGGCCAACGCATCGGCCTGGCCTTTGCCAGAGCCTGCCTTGACCGCGGCCAGCCCATCATCGTCACCTACCGCTCCTATCGACCGGCCATCGACGCGCTGCAGAAGGCGGGAGCAGTGTGTCTCCATGCGGATTTTGCCACGAATGCGGGCATTGATGACTTCATCCAGGCCCTGAAATCCCGGACGGACACGCTACGTGCCATTATCCACAATGCCTCGGACTGGATACCAGAGAGCGAAGACTCCGACCCGGCAGACGTGATGAACGCCATGATGCAGATTCACGTGATGACACCTTACCGGATAAACCTCGCGTGCCGGTCGATGCTGGAGCAGGAGGGTTCGACAACCGACATTATCCACATGACCGACTACGTGGTGGAGAAGGGCAGCGCGAAGCATATCGCCTATGCCGCCAGCAAGGCAGCCCTGACTAACCTGACTCTGTCGTTCGCCCGTCTACTGGCGCCCAGGGTCAAGGTGAACGCCGTGGCGCCGTCCCTGATCATGTTCAACCAGGGCGATAGCCAGGCGTATCGGGAGAAAACCCTGAAGAAGTCGCTTATGGGAATAGAACCGGGGGCTGAGGTCGCTGTCGCCACGCTTCAGTTTCTGCTGGACAACCCCTATATCACGGGCCGCACCCTGCCCCTGGATGGTGGGCGCCATCTGGTTTGATACCGTTAAATGCCCAGCTCGGCCGACTGGAGTCTCACGCCGGCCACCTTCCAGACCCCTTCAGTGAGCACCATCCGGTAATAGGCGTCCCATCGCTTGCCCTCCGGCCCCTGCAAACGCACCACCTGGATTTCAAAGGCGCCGTGGGGCACGCGCTGGGTAAACTCGATGGCCGTGGCGTTGTGCACCGCCGGGTAGGCTTCACGAACCATATCGACAAACACCTGTGACGACCCGAATCGACGCTTGATACCCTCGGAGGCGTGGGCCCAGGCCTGCTCCTCGTCGTTGTTCGCAAACGCTTCGATCTGGCGCAGGATGGTGTCGCGGATTTCTGCGTCTTTGTCACTGGCCACAGACTGTGGGGACCCGAGAACCGCGAAGCCAATGAAAGCCAGAAGCACGGGAATCAGCCACTTTCCGGAAACGATGTGTTGGTGACCCATGATGGCACCTCTCTATTGTTCATCTTTTAAACAATACGGTCGGATCAGGGCTCCGGATTCGCGTTCCGCCAGCCAGCTTGCTCTCACCGACGCCCCTTCTCCGGCCAGATGATCTTCATCAGGCCGCCAGTGATCGCCAAAGGCGTTCCGGAACAGGGCCCGGGTGGCAATGGCACGCCATTCGTCGCGATACCCGGTATCGAGCCTTTCCGGATACACGTACAGGTCTTTGATTTCCTGATCAATTTTTACTTCCACGTGGTCCGGGGGAAACAGCATCCGCATGGCCAGCAGGTCGTAGCTGTCATTCAACTGCTCGTCCACGGCGGCTTTGACCAAATCAATCCTGCTCATAATTGCTCGTTTTATGACCTGTAACGGAAAGCGTTTCGTACTGTTCCTTACGACAACAAACCTGCGGGAGACTTCCCATGCACATGGACACTGGCGAACTGAAAAAACACAAGCACGACACGATTTCTCTGTTGGAGATTGTCTCGATGGAAGGGCGCTATTATATGGCGCGGTTCTATCTGGATGGTCAGGGCTACGTTCTGACGGACCCCTACGACAAGCCAGTCATGTTCACCGGCGCCTGCGCGGTGCGAGAACATTTCCACGAATACGAGGTCGAGCGCACCGAGGTGATTCCGCCGACTGGAACCGATGAAATGATTGGTATGCCTGACAGCGGCTCCGAAACCATGCGGGTCCCTCTCTAGGGCCCGCTTGACGTTCCCCTAGCTTCCAGCGAATGAGAGCGAATCCACCAGATCGGCGCCGTTGAAAACGGCCCCGTGAAAATCGCTCTCCGGTATCTGATTGAGCGTAAACACGATGGCACTGGCGGCCTGTTCGGCACTCAGGCAATCCCCCGACGTCAGACGATTGGCCAGCCACTCCGCGTGGGGCAGATCTAACTTGCCCGCCTTGTCGATATGGCTTCGAATACCCGGCGTATCCACCAGCCCCGGCTGAAAGAGGCTGACAACCGGCCCGTCCGACATGGTGTCGAACTCAACGGACATCTGACGCACCAGCCGACGCAGCGCCATCTTGCTGATCCCGTAGCTGCCCGTTCCGGGTTGCGCATGCTTGTCCATACCCGCACCAATCATCACGATTCGCGACGAGGGTTCACCCCCTTTGAGTATCGGTAACAACGATTGGGTGAGCAGCATGGGCGCGGACACGTTCACGGCCAGGGCTTCCTGGAAATCGATGAGCCCAAGGCTGGCAAAATCCGCAGCCGGCTCACCCACGCCAGCGCAATACACGAACGCTGAGAGATGATCGACGGCATCACTTAGCTGTTGAGCCAGATTGCGGGTGCTTTCGGGATCCGCAAGGTCCACTTCCAGCGTCATCACTTCACGGTCGGGCGCCTCCACGCGGAGCTTTGTCGCGACCTCCTCCAGCTTTGACACGGTGCGACCTGCAAGGATCAGGTCGTGGCCTTGAGCAGCAAGTTCCAGGGCCAGGGCCCGCCCAATGCCCGACCCCGCGCCAGTGATCAGTGTCCACATAGTGCTTCTCCCTTTTGCCGATAATTCACGACACCGTTTGTCGCGACGGGCCGTTATGATTTTTGGAGATCAGACGTTTCAGACAGTCCGCATCTGTGGTCACATACGGTAACCTGTGGCAACAGGATTGAACTGCACACCAGACAAGGAAATTCATGGCCGCACTCTCCACCGAGCCCACCGAGCAACGCGCCAGGATCGAACCCGGGTTTCACGCGATCCACGCCAACCATCTGGAAGACTTGCGCCGGGCCGTTGTCTACATCTGTCGGCACAACCCCATGCCGCCACTGGAGAGCGAGACCTTCCTGGTGCAGAGCAACGGTATTGCCCAGTGGCTGAAGCTGGCGCTGGCGGAGAAGCGCACCGAAGATGGCCTTGAGGGCGGCCTCGGGATCGCTGCCGGTATGGATTTCCTGTTCCCGGCCCGGTTTATCTGGCAAGCCTACCGGGCCGTGCTTCCGGACGGTGAGGTACCGGAACAGTCGCCCTTCGACAAACGGCGGCTGGTGTGGCGGCTGTACCGGTTATTGCCACGTCTGGTGGGGCAGGACGAGGCCTTTACACCGCTGGCCCGGTTTCTGGAAGGTAACGATCCGGACCTGCGCAATTTCCAGCTGGCGGAAAAGGTGGCCGATCTGTTTGATCAGTACCAGGTGTTCCGGGCCGACTGGCTGGCTGCGTGGGAGCAGGGCAAGGACGTGATTATCACGGCCCGGGCCGAGGAAAAGCCTCTGGATGCGGAAACCCGCTGGCAGCCCCTGCTCTGGCGCCGGCTGGTTGAGGATGTGGGCGCAGACGCTCATACCAGCCGCTCGCAGATCCATACCCGGTTCATGGAACAGGGCCAGCGACTTCAGGCGCCGGCCAACCCGTTCCGGCTGCCGACCCGCATTGTCGTCTTTGGCGTCTCCTCATTGCCCCGGCAAGCGCTGGAAGCCCTGTACGTCCTGAGCCGGTTCAGTCAGGTGGTGCTGTGTGTTCACAACCCCTGCCAGTTCTACTGGGCCGACATCATCAGCGACCGGGAGCTGCTCACCGCCGAACGCAAACGTGGCAGGACCCATCCGGCACTTTCCGCCATTGAGGATCCGGACCAGCTGCACCAGCACGCCAATCCGCTGCTGGCCGCCTGGGGCAAGCAGGGCCGGGACTACATCCGGCTGCTGGACGAGTTCGACAACCCGGACCAGTACCGTGGCAGCTTCCAGACTCCGGACCAGAAAATCGATATTTTTTCGGACCATGGCAACGAGGACGCACCGCGCCTGCTGCATCAGCTGCAGAACGATATCCACAACCTGACGCCCCTCCAGGAAATCCGCCAGCAACAACGACAACTGGATATTCAGCGGGATCATTCCCTGGCGTTCCACGAGGCCCACAGCCCGCAGCGGGAAGTGGAAATTCTGCACGATCAGCTTCTCGCCGCCTTCAACGTCGATCCCACGCTGCGGCCCCGGGACGTCATCGTGATGGTGCCCGATATCAACGTGTACGCGCCCCACATCCAGGCCGTATTCGGCCGCTACCAGCCGGGCCGGAAGCGCCACATTCCCTTCGCCATTTCCGACCAGGGCCAGCGCCACCACGAGCCGGTGCTGATTGCTCTGGAAACCCTGATGTCACTGCCCCGCAGCCGTTTTGCGGTGAGTGAGATCATCAGCCTGCTGGAAGTACCCGGCATACGGGACCGTTTCGGGATCAATGAAGACGAGATCCCCCTGGCTCGTCGCTGGGTCGAGGGCGCCAATATCCGCTGGGGTCTGCACGGCCAGCACCGGGAAAGCCTGGACCTGCCCGCCGAGCTGGAGCGCAACACCTGGCAATCCGGGCTGCGTTCGATGCTGCTGGGCTATGGCATGGGCGACGATGAGCCCTGGGCCGGTGTGGAACCCTTCGGGGAAATCGGGGGCCTGCAGGCCAGCCTTGCCGGCCGCCTGAACGACTTTGTGCATCAGCTGGAAACCCTCTGGCAGGCGCTGCAGACCCATCGCACACCGGACGAATGGGAGGGCCTGTTCTCAGAGATGCTCGGGCAGTTCTTCCATAAGGTCGAAGGCAGCGACCTGTTGCTGCTGAACCGTTTCCGCCGCCAGTTGGCGCAGTGGCTGGAAGACGCCCTGGCAGCGGGCCTTGAGGAACAGACCCTGCCCCTGAACATCGTCAAGGATGTGCTGCTGGAGGGGCTGGATGAAGGCGGCCTGAACCAGCGTTTCCTGGCCGGCAAGGTCAATTTCGCCACCCTGATGCCCATGCGTGCCATACCCTTCCGGAAAGTGTGCCTGCTGGGCATGAACGACGGCGACTATCCCCGCTCCCGGCCGCCGGTGGATTTCGATCTCATGGCCCAGGATTACCGCCCGGGGGACCGATCCCGCCGGGAAGACGATCGCTACCTGTTCCTGGAAGCCCTGTTGTCTGCCCGGGAGCAGCTTTACATCAGCTGGGTCGGCCGCAGCATCAAGGACGATTCGGAACGGCCGCCGTCGGTTCTGGTGGGGCAGCTTCAGGATCATCTGGACAGTCTCTGGTCTGTGTCAGGGCAACCCGAAACCAGGGTCATCGAGGCACTGACGACCCAACACCCGTTGCAGCCGTTCAGCCGGAGCTATTTCCCGAAAGCCAACGGGCTGGAGGAGGGTGGAAAGGGGGAAAACAGTTCGCCCCGTCCCCTGGCCGAGGTGTTGGAGGCACGCCGGTTATTCACCTACGAGCGGGAATGGCGCAGTGCCCATGGTGGTGAGGCTGCCGCGCAGACACAGTCGGCACTACCTTACCAGGCGCCCGAAGAGCCCATCAGTCTGAACGATCTGGCGGCTTTCCTGAAAAAGCCCATCGATACCTTTTACCAGCGCCGGCTGCAGGTGCGCTTCGAGGATGTCGAAGACGACGACACCGACAACGAGAATTTCGAGCTGGACGGCCTCGACCGCTGGCGCCTGGACAACGAGCTGATCCAGGACGGGCTATTGAAAGCCAGCAGCGAAGAGGAACTGCACGACCGGTTGCAGGCAACTCTGGACCGCATGGCCCGACGCGGGGACCTGGGTATGGGCGTGACCGAACACCGCCTGCGTTCCGAGCTGGCCGGGCGTTTGCCCGATCTGTTCGAGCGTTACCAGAACGCACTGGCTGACTGGCCGGAAGCAATCGTTGAACCGCTATCCTTTGACTACCGGTTTGAAAACGCCCTGGGTTCGGTGGAAATCGCGGATCTGATCGACAACCTGCGCTGCAATGCCCAGGGGGAACTGTGCCGGCTGGTGGTGGCGAGTTCCAGCCTGCTGACCGGTTCAGGATCCAGCAAGAAAGTACGCTATGCCAATCTGATGCGGGACTGGCTGATCCATCTGGCAGGCCAGCTCGGCGGTCAACCTTTTGAGACCCTGGTTCTGGGCAAGGAGGAGGGACGGAAATTCCGCTTTGCTCCATTGCATCCAGAGCGGGCCAGACCGTTGTTCGAAACGGTGCTCAGCGGATGGATGGACGCCACCACCCGGGCGCTGCCCATTCACTGCGAGGCCGGCTTTGCCTGGATCACCAGTTTCTACGGCAGCAAAAAGTACGTCGGTGACCATGAACGAGCCATATCGGAGGCGCAGCAGGCCTATTCCATTGCTCTGGAGCGGGATACCGGTTACCTGAGAGGGGCCTTTGAAACACCGGAGCTGCTGATGGCCAGCGGTGAATTCGAAGCCCTGCTTCATCAGCTCTACGTGCCGGTTTGGGAAGCCGAGCAGGACAAGTCGGCTGCAGATCAGATCGGAGGCCTGGAATGACCGAGCAGATGACCAACCGGAATCCGAATCTGGATCCCCTGGCACTGGCCCTCAACGGCAGTGCCCTGATCGAGGCCAGTGCCGGCACCGGCAAAACCTTTACCATTGCCATTCTGTACGTGCGCCTGGTGCTTGGCCACGGTCAGTCGCCCGACAGCCCTCTGCAGAACCTGCTGCCTCCCAACCTGCTGGTGGTCACTTTTACCGAGGCCGCTACCAAGGAACTGCGTGACCGTATCCGCACCCGGCTCACCCAGGCCGCCGAGGTGTTTTCTGACGCGCCCGACGAGCCCAATCCGCCCGCGGAAACGGCACTGATCTACCAGCTACGGGATGAAAGCTACCCGGATCCGGCCAGCTGGCCGGAATGCCGAAAGAAGCTGCTATTGGCCGCCGAATGGATGGACGAGGCGGCGGTATCCACCATCCACAGTTTCTGCAACCGCATGCTCAGCGAGCACGCCTTCGACAGCGGCAGCCTGTTCAAACTCACCCTCGAAACCGACCAGAGCGAATTGCTGGACGAGGTCGCCCGGGATTACTGGCGCACCTTTGTCTATCCTCTGCCACCGGCGCTGATGGACGAGGCCCTGAGCCACTGGAAAACCCCCGGGGACCTGCGCCAGGGTGTTCGCAATCTGATTGACGATCCCCTGAGCCTGGGCACACCCCCGGACAGCGTTCATCAGGCCATTGATCAAGTGGTTCAGCAGCGTCTGGAACAGTCACAGTCTCTGAAAGCCCACCCCTGGAGCCAGTGGCGCGATGACGTCATCGAGCTGCTGAACGATCTGAACAAGAGCAAGCGACTCCATGGCGCCAGCAAGAATGCCATGATCAAGGTCTGGGACTTGCTGGTTGCCTGGGCGGAATCGGACGACCTTTTGCCGGAAAAGATCGATAGCGCCGCGGGCTTCAAGAATCAGACGCCCGAAGGGCTCGACAAGATTCTCAAGGGCGATGATTCTGCCCCTCATCACCCGGCCTTTGATGCCATCGGAGCGCTGCTGGATTTCAGCCAGAACCAGCCCAACGCCAAATCCGACATTCTGCGCCACGCCAGCCACTGGATTGCCGGGCGGCTGGAGTCAGAAAAGCAGAAACGCTCGGAAATGGGCTTTGACGATCTGCTCACCCGGCTGGACGATGCGCTGCACGGCTCCCGGGGCGACCAGCTGGCCGCGACGATCCGTCGCCAGTTTCCCGTTGCTCTGATTGACGAATTCCAGGACACCGACCCGGTGCAGTACCGTATCTTCGACCGCATCTACAACGTGGCGGGCAGTGATCACGGTACCTGCCTGCTGATGATCGGGGATCCCAAGCAGGCCATTTACGGCTTTCGGGGGGCCGACATCTACACCTACCTGCAGGCCCGGCAGGGCGTGAAAGAGCGCACCTACACACTGGGTAAGAACTTCCGCTCCGCCAAGTCCATGGTGGCGGCGGTTAACCGGGTCTTTGAACACAGCGACCAGAACAGCCGGGACGGCGCCTTCCTGTTCGGCAAGGGCGACACCTCACCGCTGCCGTTCCAGGGTGTGGACGCCAACGGCACCAAACGAAGCTGGTTGATCGACGGAGAAGTTCAACCCAGCCTGGTGTTCTGGACCCACGAATCCGGGGAAGAGGACAGGGACGGCAATCCGAAAGGCATTGCCAAGGGCACCGCCACGGCCGACGTGGCAGAAACCTGCGCCAGCGAGATCGCCCGTTTGCTGACCCTGGGCCAGGTCGGGCAGGCGGGTTTTGCCTTGCCGGAACATCCGGAGGATCTGGAGGCGGTTGCCCCGAAAGACATCGCGATACTGGTCAACAACCGCAACGAGGCCAGCGCGGTGCGGGACGCCCTGGGTCGCCGACGCATCAAGAGCGTCTACCTGTCAGACCGGGATTCGGTGCTGACTTCCCGGGAATCCAAAGAAATACTGTGCTGGCTGCGGGCGTTTGCCGAGCCCCGGCAGCTGGCCTATATCCGCGCGGCCCTGGCTACACCCACCCTCGGTCAGTCCTGGCATGCCATGAATCAGCTGCTGACCGACGAGCTCGTGCTGGAACGGGAAATCGAGCGCTTTATTGGTTACCAGCAGCAATGGCAGAAACAGGGTGTACTGCCCATGCTGCGAACCTTCCTGATGGATTTCGAGGTGCCAGGCCGGTTACTGCAACGCCCTGACGGCGAACGGCGGTTGACCGACATTCTGCACATTGCCGAATTGCTGCAGCAGGACAGCCTGCAACTGGACGGCGAACATGCCCTGGTGCACCACTACACCCAGATTCTGCGTGTAGCCGACGAGGAAGATGAACACCGTACCCTGCGGCTGGAGAGTGATGCCGGCCTGGTGAAGGTCATCACCGTGCACAAGTCCAAGGGCCTGGAGTACCCGCTGGTGTTTCTGCCCTTTGGCACAGCTTTTCGCGCCCAGAGTGAAAAGCAGGCCTTCGTGCGCTATCACAATGAGCAGGGCAGGCTGGTCACGGTATTCGACCCGTCGCCGGACGACGTGGCCAGGGCTGACCGGGAGCGCCTAGGTGAGGATATCCGCAAGTTCTACGTAGCCCTGACCCGGGCCCGCTTCGCCACCTGGGTCGGCACGGCGGCCCTGGACAACTGGCAGCAAAGCGGACTGGGCTACCTGATTGGAAGCGAAGGGCAAAGCCGTATCAGCGACTGCCTGGGGAAACTGGCAGAGGGCAGAGCAGAGATCCGGATAACCCCGTTACCGGATCCGGACGACACGCACTACCACGAACCGGCGCCGGAAGCGCTTGGCCCGGCCATGGTCTCTTCCCGCGAGGCCAGAGAGGACTGGTGGATTGCCAGCTACTCCTCCATCGAATACACCGGCATGACCGGCACCGGGATCGCGTTTACCGGTGAGGTGGAAGATGCCCAGACCCAGAACCTGCTGGAAGAAAGTACCCTGGACGAAGAGGAAAACCCGGCTCAAATGGCCAACCAGCGCAACCAGCATAACTTTCCGAAAGGCGCCGGACCCGGCACCTTCCTGCACGAATTGCTGGAATGGTGCACACAGCAGGGGTTTCAACGGGTTGTGGATAACCCGCCGCTACTTCATGAGCAGCTGACCCGGCGCTGCGGCACTCGTGGCTGGAACGAATGGGTGGAGCCGCTGGAGCGCTGGTTGCTGGCATTGATCAGCAAACCATTGAGCCTCGACCGGGCCGGTGCAGAAACCGTCTGCCTGGCGGACCTGATCACCCTGCGCCCGGAACTGGAGTTCTGGTTTGAAAGCCGCAACGTCAGTATCCGCAAACTCGACGAGCTGGTAACCGTGCACACCCTGAATCGCGCGGACCGTCCCCGAGTCGAAGAGACCCGATTCAACGGGATGCTCAAGGGGTTTATCGATCTGGTGTTCGAACACAACGGGCGCTATTACGTGCTGGACTACAAATCCAATACCCTGGGCGAAGACAACAGCGCCTATACCGATCAGGCCATGGGCAACGCCATCCTGGATAAACGCTACGATCTGCAATACGTGCTCTACCTGCTGGCCCTGCACCGGCTGCTGAAAGCCCGTTTGCCGGATTACGACTACGACCGACACATTGGCGGCGCGGTGTATCTGTTCCTGCGAGGCATTGATTCCAGCACAGGTGGCGCCTTCACCGACAAACCGCCCAGAGCCCTGATTGAACAACTGGATGCCCTGTTTGATGGCGAGTCGGTTGCGGAGGTGGCCGCATGAGCCGTTCCCGCTCCCAAACCGGAAAGTCCGACCACCAGATTGATCTGTTCGCGGAGGACATCGCTGCGGAAACGCCGACCATACCCGCTGCCGGTGATACCACCTTCGCTATCAACGATCTGCTCTCGAGCCCGGATAGAACCGAGACCCTGCTGCTGCACTGGCAGCAGGCGGAGTGGATCCGCGCGCTGGATGTGGGGTTTGCCCGGCTGATCCGGGAGCTCTCGGAAGAGCAGGGCGAACGCCCGGACCCACTGCTCCTGCTGCTGGCGGCACTGGTCTCCCATCAGGTGGGGCGTGGCCATGTCTGCGTCGATCTGGGCAATCTCCTGGCCGATGCCGGGCATACCCTGTCACTGCCGCCAGAGGAGTCGGTCCAGGAGCCGCTCACCGATTCCGGCACCAGCGAGCCGGACCGGCCCAAGCCCGCCGACGTGCTTGCACTTGTAACGCTGCCGGAATGCTTGATCATACTGGAAGGCGCCTGCGCCGTAAGTGATGGCTCACATACAACACCCCTGGTGCTGAACGGAACCCGGCTCTATCTGCGCAGATTCTGGCGCTACGAACAACGCATTGCGGCGGGTATCCGGCACCGCCTGGCTTTGCCATCACCCCTGGCAGATCCGGAATCCGGTCCGGCCCGCACCCTGTCTCTCGCTCTGGATACGCTGTTCCGGTCGTCAGAACCGGTGGATTACCAGAAACTGGCCTGTGCCCTGGCGGCCCGCAACCATTTCGCCGTGATCACCGGCGGGCCGGGCTCCGGCAAGACCACCACCGTGGTCAACCTGCTGGCGGCCCTGCAGGCCGTCGCCGGGGAATCCCCCGAACGGGCCGGTCGGAAATACCGGATCCGCCTGGCAGCCCCGACCGGCAAGGCGGCGGCCCGACTGAACGAATCCATCGGTGGTGCAGTGAGCCGGTTACCCCTTGCCGAACTGCCGGGCAACGTGGACCTGAATGATATCCCCACCAGGGTCACTACCCTGCACCGGTTACTGGGCAGCCGGCCGGATACCCGCAAATTCCGCCATAACCGGGACAACCCTTTGCTGGTGGATATCCTGGTGATCGACGAGGCCTCAATGGTGGACGTGGATCTTATGGCGTCGGTGTTTGATGCCCTGCCCGCCAACGCCCAGCTGATCCTGTTGGGCGACAAGGACCAGCTGGCCTCGGTGGACGCCGGTGCAGTACTGGGGGAACTTTGCCAGCGGGCGTTGCTGGCGCATTACACACCGGAGACGGCCCGGTGGCTGGCCGCCATGGCCGAAGGCGAGATACCGGAGTCACTGGTGGACGAAACCGGCCAACCCATGGATCAGGCCGTGGCCATGCTGCGCAAGAGCTACCGGTTCCGGGAGGACAGCGGTATCCGCGCCTTTGCCGAAGCAGTGAACACTAACGCGCTTGATAACGCCATGTTGCGCCAGATCCGGCAAGCAGAATTCGACGACGTAATTTTGCTTAACAGCCGGTCGAAAAGTGGGGACACGGAAGACACCCTGGACCTGGTGTGTCGACATGCCATCACCGGCTCACCAGAGGCATTCCGAAATGCCGGGCAGGGCCGGCAAGTGAATGGTCAGAGCCTGCCACCACCCGTTGGTTACCGCCATTACCTCGAACGCTTGCAGAATCATGGCCTGAACGAAAACAGCCCCCGCGAAGACTGGGATGCGATGGCGGTGCAGCTCCTTGAAGCCTTCAGTGACTTTCAGGTGCTCTGTGCCCTGCGCAAGGGCCCCTGGGGCGTAGAAGGCCTCAACGACCGGATCGCAAAGCAGTTACTGGCTGAAAAACTGATCCCGCGGGCCGAGGGCTGGTATGAGGGCCGGCCTGTGCTGATTACCGGCAACGACTACAACCTGGGCCTGATGAACGGCGACATTGGCATTGCCGTCAACGTGCCCTGGGATCGGACCGACACCGGTGAGCCCCGCTATACCCTGCGGGTGGCGTTTCCGGATAGCGACACCGCTGGCGGTATTCGCTGGATCTCGCCCAGTCGTCTACAGCAGCTGGAAACCGTGTACGCCATGACGGTGCACAAATCCCAGGGTTCGGAGTTCAACCACACCTGCCTGGTCTTGCCGGACCGTTTGAGCCCGGTCCTGACAAAAGAGCTGGTCTATACCGGCATCACCCGCGCCAGAAACTGGTTCAGCCTGATTGTTGGGGACATTCCGGTGCTCAGGGAGGCCGTCTCGCAGCAGGTCTCCAGGGCCTCAGGTTTGGCGCTCGCACTTGTGGAATCTACTGACTAATGGGTATCGCCTCCAGCTACATGTTCTTATATGATCGCCGGGAACTCTCTGACATGCAGTACGTGGAATGCCCTCTCATTCTTTTTATCTTCAGCAAGACGAAGCCTCACGTCTAAAAACCATTCTGGAAGGGACCGGCGCCGGAACCTGGGAATGGAACGTCCAGACGGGGGAGACGATTTTTAATGAGCGCTGGGCGGAAATCATCGGGTATTCGCTGGAAGAACTTCAACCGGTGTCCATTGACACCTGGATGAAGCACGCCCATCCGGACGATCTGGCTCTCTCAGAGCAGAAGTTAACGGCTCATTTCCGCGGCGACTCCGAGTATTACGAGTGTGAAGCCCGCATGCGTCATCGCGACGGCTATTGGGTTTGGGTCCGAGATTATGGTCGCCTCGTCAGTCGGACACTTGAAGGTGAGCCCGAGTGGATTTCCGGAACGCACATAGAGATCTCCAGCAGCAAGCAGTACGAACAGAGGCTGGAGCAAATCAAGGCTGAGCAACAGCAAACGATCCAGCGTTTTGAAAAAATGGCGTCGCTCTTGCCGGGTGTGGTGTTCCAGTTCGAGATCAAACCGGACGGAACCATGACGTTTCCCTATGCCAGTGCCGGCATTGAACGGGTCTATGGCGTGACGCCTGAGCAGGCGCTCGCCGATGGGACTATTGTATTCCAGGCCATTCATCCAGAAGACCGCGGCTTTGTTGAACAGACCATTAACCACTCGAAGAAAAGCGGCGAAAACTGGATCTGTGAATATCGGGTTATAAACGAGGGCGTGGTCAGCTGGGTTCTGGGCCGTTCCAAACCGGAATTCAAGCCGGACGGTACGGTCATCTGGCACGGCGCGATCCTGGATATCACCTCCCAGAAAACGCTTGAAGAAGAGCTCCGACAGACATCAACCACTGACGATCTCACAGGTGCAGCCAATCGGCGTCGCTTCACCGAGGTGCTGTCCTGGGAGTTTGAGAGGCTGAAACGGAACGGCGCCGGCTATGCGGTCGTACTCTTCGATTTTGACTGGTTCAAGAGAGTGAATGATCATTACGGGCACCACGTTGGTGACCTTGTCCTGAGGGAGACTGCCCACCGCATCAAAAATGAACTGCGTACGGGCGACACGCTGGGGCGAATCGGTGGCGAGGAGTTTGCCGTGCTCTTGCCTCAGTGCGACGAGAACAGTGCCAGGCAATTTGCAGAACGCCTTCGCCGATCCGTTGAACAATTGCGGTTCATTGGCTTTGATGAACTGCGGGGCACCATAACCTGCGGCGTTGCCATTTCCGACCGGACTGACGAAAAACCCAGCCAGATTCTGGTACGTGCGGACCAGGCGATGTACCGGGGCAAGGCTCAAGGCCGCAATCAAGTGGTCGTGTTTGACTACAACGATCAGGATTCCGGCTGAATTTCGGTATCCCCGCCATCAGACTGGTGTTGCTGGAACCACAGCCGGGCGTAGTGCCCGTTCCGGGCCAACAAATCCTGATGGTGTCCGCTCTCCACGATTTTTCCGCCCTCCATCACAAGGATGCTGTCCGCATCCATAACAGTCGACAGCCTGTGGGCAATCACCAGTGTTGTGCGCCTCTGGCTGACTTCCTTGAGCGCCGTAAGGATGGCCTGCTCCGAAAGTGAATCGAGGGAGGACGTGGCCTCATCCAGGATCAGCAACGGCGGGTTCTTCAGGATCACCCGGGCAATGGCCACCCGTTGTTTTTCACCACCGGAGAGCTTGAGGCCCCGTTCGCCGACTTTGGTTTCATAACCCTCCGGCAAGCTGTGGATAAAGTCTTCCAGGTGAGCCATTCGAGCTGCCCGGTACACCTCTTCTTCCGTGGCTTCCGGCCGGCCATAGGCCAGGTTCTGGTAAAGGGTATCGTTGAACAGCACCGTATCCTGAGGCACCACACCAATCGCCGAGCGCAGGCTGTCCTGGGTCACCTGCCGAATGTCCTGGCCGTCGATCCTTATGGCGCCCTGATCGACGTCGTAAAAGCGGAACAGCAGGCGGGCGAGGGTGGACTTGCCGGCGCCACTGGCTCCCACCACGGCAATCTTGTGGCCGGACGGGATGGAAAAATTCACATCCTTCAGAATCGGGCGGTCCGGTCGGTAAGCAAAGTGGATGTGGTCAAACTGCACTTCGCCCCTATTCACGGCCAGCTCGGTAGCATCCGGAGCATCTTCAATCGCCGGTTTGTCCGCCAGCAGTTTGAACAGGCGCTCGACATTCACCAGTGCCTGCCGGATTTCGCGATAGACAAACCCCAGGGCGTTCAGGGGAATGAACAACTGGAGCAGGTAGGCGTTGATCATGGTGAAGTCACCGAGGGTGATCTCACCACTGGCCACTTCCCGGACCGCCATGGCCATGATCACGATCATCGCCAAACCGATAATCAATGCCTGACCGGAGTTAAGCGCGGCCAGGGACAGGCGGTTTTTCAGACGGGCCTGTTCCCAGTCGTCCAGATCCCGATCATAAACCTCGGCCTCGTACCGCTCGTTATTGAAATATTTGACGGTTTCATAGTTCAACAGGCTGTCTATGGCCCGCGAGTTGGACTGGTTATCCCGGGCATTGGCTTCGCGCACGAATTTCGTCCGCCATTCGGTGATCTTGATGGAAAAGACCACATACACCACCACGGCCACCAGGATCGCCAGCACATAACCCACGTTGAACACCACGAAAAGAATGCCGGCGACCATCAGGATCTCCAGCAGGGTGGGCACAATGTTGAACAGGGTAAAGCGGAGCAGAAAGCTGATGCCGTTGGTACCCCGCTCGATATCCCGCGCCAGGCCACCGGTCTTTCGATCCAGGTGGAAGGCCAGTTCCCGCTGGTGCAGGTGCTCGAACACTCGCAGGGACACCCGGCGCATGGCCCGTTCAGCTACCCGGGCAAATACCGCATCCCGAAGCTCATTGAACAGGGTGGCGCCAAAGCGCAGTGTGCCGTAAGCCACCACCAGGATCACCGGGATCCAAAGCAGCATGTCCGCGCCGCGGTTCTGGACGAGGTAGTCGACGATGTATTTCAGGGCAATGGGCGTGGCAACGGTCGCCAGCTTGGCCAACACCAGCAAAACCAGGGACAGGACTACCCGGCCGCGGAATTCGGCGAGATAGGGCCAGAGGCCTGAAATGATTTTCCAGTCCGGTTTATGATCTGCCGGGTAATCGTTGTCGGCGTAGGCTCTCAATTCATGTTCCTTCCGCTTCGGAGTAGTCGAGCGCGCGGGTGGAGCAGCTTGCCAGGACACGCTGTAAATACGTCCCTGTACGCTCGGCGAAAGCCATCCCTGGCTTTCGACGGTCCTGGCAAGCTGCTCCACCCGCACGCTCTTGCGTAGCTGTATGATAGGTCTTGTATGGAGTACAAACCGTATTGTTAGCGGAGTCTACAGCACCCCGTATCCAGGAGGCACATCATTAACACTCGTCACCGCAAAGCCCTGAAACTGGTCATCGACTTTATCAGCCCCTATCGCCGGGCTGTCGCCGGTGCCCTGGTGGCGCTGATTTTTACGGCCGGAATTACGCTCGGGTTAGGGCAGGGTTTACGTATTCTCGTGGATCAGGGATTAGCCACCGAGTCGCCGGAGAACCTGGCCAGGGCCATCGGTCTGTTTTTCATCCTGGTATTGGGCCTCGCATTTGGCTCGTTTGCCCGTTTCTATCTGGTGTCCTGGATCGGCGAACGGGTGGTGGCGGATATCCGCAAAAAAGTCTTCAACCACCTGATTGATCTTCATCCGGGCTTTTTCGAGCAGAACCGGGCCCTGGAAATCCAGTCCCGGTTTACCGCTGATACCACGGTTCTGCAATCGGTGATTGGCTCCACGGTTTCCATTGCGCTGCGCAATGCCCTGATGCTGGTCGGGGGGTTGCTGCTGCTGTTCATCACCAACGCAAAACTGGCGAGCATTATTCTGCTGGGTTTCCCCCTGGTGATTGCGCCTATTCTGTTCTATGGCCGGCGGGTGCGGGCTCTTTCCCGTTTAAGCCAGGACCGGGTTGCCGATGTCGGCAGCTACGTGGGCGAGAACCTTACCCAGATCAAAACCGTCCAGGCCTTCAACCATCAGCCCCATGACCGCAAATATTTTTCCGAAGTGTCTGAACGGGCGTTCGAGATTGCCCGCCAGCGTATCCGTCAGCGCGCCTGGCTGACCACGCTGGCCATTTCCCTGGTGATGGGCGCTGTGGGCATCGTTATCTGGATAGGGGGCCTGGACGTTATTCACGGCCGGATCAGCCCGGGTGAGCTGGCGGCCTTTGTCTTCTACAGTCTGCTGGTGGGTGTTGCTGCCGGCGCCATCAGCGAGGTCATCGGCGAGTTGCAGAGGGCTGCAGGCTCGGCGGCGCGGCTGTTTGAACTGTTACAGACTGAGCCGGCGTTTGAACGCAAAGCGTCGACACTGACACTCCCTGAACACGTTCAGGGGGCAATCCGGATTGAGCGGCTGAGCTTCAGTTACCCGGGGCGGCTGGAACAGCCCGCGCTGACAGATCTTTCGCTGGAGATCAGAGCCGGCGAGACACTGGCCCTGGTGGGGCCGTCCGGAGCCGGAAAATCCACGCTGTTCGATTTGCTGCTGCACTTCTATCAACCGACAGAGGGCCGAATTCTGCTCGATGGCGTCGACACTGCCGATCTGTCTCTCGATGCCCTGCGCCGGTGTTTTTCCCTGGTGCCCCAGAATCCAGCCCTGTTCCATGGCACGGTGGCCGACAACATCCGCTATGCCCGGCCCGATCCCAACCAGGAGGATGTCGAACGGGCTGCGAAAATCGCCCATGCCCATGATTTCATCCAGAGCCTGCCAAAGGGCTACGAGACGCCACTCGGGGATGCTGGCCTGGGCCTGTCCGGTGGCCAGAAGCAGCGTCTTGCCATTGCCCGCGCGCTGCTGGCCGATGCCCCGATCCTGTTACTGGATGAAGCTACCAGTGCCCTGGATGCGGAAAGTGAAAACCTGATCCAACAGGCTATGCCGGCGCTCACCGCCGGGAGAACCACCCTGGTGATTGCCCATCGACTGGCCACTGTCCGGGACGCTGACCGTATTGCGGTATTGGACCAGGGACGCCTGCTGGCAGTAGGAAGTCACGAGGAGTTGATGCGCCATAACGCCCTCTATCAGCGCCTCGCAAAACTGCAGTTTCGGGACGATGCCGCCTGAGGGAGACAATAGTCGGTTTGTTTCCTGTGACCGTACTACTTACACTGGTAGGTGAAACTTTCGAACCTGAACCCAGGGAGAATGGCAAAGTGAGCAATAAAGAATTGCAGGCACTCAAAGAACGCTACGTTGCGGCGGGCGCGGCAAGTCCCAACGAACAGTTTGCCGACCATGCAACGAATGCAGAGCTGTGGGATGCAGACGGCAAGCGCATGATCGATTTCGCCGGCGGCATCGGCGTACTGAACATCGGCCATCGCCACCCGAAGGTGGTGGAAGCGGTCAAGGCACAGCTGGACAAGCTGATGCATACCTGCCAGACGGTTATGCCCTATGAGGGCTACGTGAAACTGGCGGAGAAGCTCAGCGGTGTGGTTCCTGTGCGTGGCCACGCCAAGGTAATGCTGGCCAACTCCGGTGCCGAGGCCCTGGAAAACGCCATGAAGATCGCCCGTGCAGCGACTGGCAAAACCAACGTCATCTGCTTCGACGGTGGTTATCACGGCCGGACCTTCTACACCATGGCCATGAACGGTAAGGCAGCGCCGTACCAGACGGATTTCGGCCCCATGCCCGGCACCGTTTATCGCGCGCCTTATCCGGTTCCGTACCACGGCGTCAGTGAAGATGAAGCACTGCGTGGCCTGAAAATGGCCATGAAAGCCGATTCCCCGGCCCGCAACACCGCAGCGATCGTTATCGAGCCGGTGCTGGGTGAGGGCGGCTTCTACGCGGCTCCGACCAGCTTCCTCAAGGAAATCCGCAAGATCTGCGACGAGAACGATATCCTGATGATCGCAGACGAAGTGCAGAGCGGTTTTGGCCGGACCGGCAAGATGTTTGCCATCGAGCACAGTGGCGTTGAGCCGGATCTGATGACCATGGCCAAGAGTATGGCTGATGGCATGCCGATTTCCGCCATCGTCGGTACCGACAAGTACATGGACGCGTCCGGCCCGAACTCTCTGGGCGGCACCTACACGGGCAGCCCGACCGCCTGTGCGGCAGCCCTGGCCGTATTCGACGTGTTCAAGGAAGAGGACATCCTCGGCAAGTCCCAGGCGCTGGGCGAAAAACTGAAGCAGCGCTTCAGCCAGTGGCAGGAACAGTTTGCCCACGTCGACAATGTGCGCAATCTTGGTCCCATGGCTGCGTTTGAGCTGGTGGAAAGCAAGGAAAGCCGTACGCCGAAGCCGGAACTGGCAGCGGCGGTAACCAAGAAGGCGAAGGAGAAGGGTCTGATTCTCCTGAGCTGTGGTATGTACGGCAACACCTTGCGGTTCCTGATGCCGGTCACCATCGAAGACGAGGTGCTGGAAGAAGGACTGGCGATTGTGGAAGAAAGCCTCAAGGAAGTGGGTGCCTGATCGGCGCTGACGTTCAAGAGGAAACAGAAAAGCCGGGCATAAGCCCGGCTTTTTTATGCCCGTTTGGAAAGCGTCTATTCAGCCAGACCGCCGCTTCTGTGTGCGGTGACGGCGGTTACGTCCACACTTGTATTCATCGTATACTGCCCAGACTACTCCGGCAGTGCCTTCCGGCCTGCTCCAGTTTCACCAATCAGGCTAGAACATGACGTCTCCGAGCTCCGCCAACGTTCCGGACCACAAGCCAAGGCCCTGGGTCGACTTGCTGGTCAGTATTATCATTCCATCCGTTATCCTGATGAAGTTCAGTGGCGAAGAACATCTGGGCAGCGTGAACGCACTGGTCATCGGCCTGGCGTTTCCACTGGGCTGGGGGTTGTTCGAACTGATCAAGTACCGCAAGAAAAACTTCATTGCGGTACTCGGTCTGGTCAGTGTCGGGCTGACAGGCGGCATTGGCCTGCTTGAGCTGGATGCGGGTTGGTTAGCCATCAAGGAAGCCGCGATTCCCGCGATTATAGGTCTGGCGGTACTGGCTTCCACACGAACCAAGTACCCTCTGGTACGCACCCTTCTGTATAACCCAAGTGTTCTGGATGTCGATAAGATCCATAAGACCCTTGAAGAACACAATCGGGTTGAGGAATTCGAGGCCCGCCTGCTCAAGGCGAGTTACTTCTTTGCGGGCACCTTCCTGTTTTCATCCATCATGAACTACGTGATTGCTAAATGGATCGTGGTCAGCCCGTCCGGTACCGAGGCGTTCAATGAGGAGCTTGGTCGGATGACCCTGGTGAGCTATCCCATGATCGCCATTCCTTCCATGATTATGATGATGCTGATCTTTTATTATCTCTGGCGCACTATTCGCCGGCTGACCGGGTACACGCTGGAAGAGGTGATGGCACCGCATCTGGCGGAGAAAGAGAGGGAGCGAAACGAATCGTCGGAATCGAGCACCGGTAAATAAAACCTCCAGGGGTCGGTCGTTGCCGAACAGGATCGAAAACAAAAAAAGCGGCGAAGGTTTGAAGCCTTCGCCGCTTTTTTTGTGCCTTTTGGACGGTTGTGATCAGACGTCCAGGTTGGTCACTTCCAGGGCATTGGTCTGAATGAAGTTACGACGCGGTTCGACATCGTCGCCCATCAGGGTTGTGAAGATCTGGTCTGCCGCAATGGCGTCTTCGATCGTCACTTTCATCATGCGGCGGGTCTCCGGATCCATGGTGGTTTCCCACAACTGCTCTGGATTCATCTCGCCAAGACCCTTATAGCGCTGGATATTCAGACCGCGCTGGGCCTCTTTCATCAACCAGTCCAGGGCACCTTCGAACGACAGCACCGGCTGCTTACGCTCGCCACGTTGGATATAGGCGCCGTCTTCAATGAGGCCATCCAGAGTTTCACCCATGCGGGCGATCGCTGCGTACGAGGATGATTCAAAGAACTCATGGCCGAATACATGCTCGTAGGGAATGCCATGCACGTAGATGGTTACCTTCGGCAGGTACAGCGCCCGCTCGGTATCCTTGGTGACCGAGAAGGTGTATTTGGTACCGGTGCGGGTATCCAGGTCCAGGCCATCGCCGAGACGCGCAACCCAGCGAGCCACGGAAGCTTCTTCCTTCAGATGCTCAGGCTTGAGCGTGACGTTCTGCAGCATCTGCTCCAGCACTTTGGCCGGATAGGCCCGAGACAGTCGCCCAATCATGTTCATGACCGCCTGGTAGTCCTTGACCATGGTTTCCAGAGCGGAATCCTTGATCGCCGGGGCTTCCGGGTTCACATAGAGCTGGGCACCTTCCAGAGCGGTCTGGGTGAGGTAAGCTTCCTTGGCCTTCTCGTCCTTCAGGTACTGCTCCTGCTTGCCACGCTTGACCTTGTAAAGCGGCGGCATGGCGATAAAGACATGGCCACGCTCGATGATTTCGCGCATCTGACGGAACAGGAAGGTCAGCAGCAGTGTCCGGATGTGAGAACCGTCCACGTCCGCGTCGGTCATGATGATAATGGAGTGGTAACGCAGTTTATCGGGATTGAATTCTTCCCGGCCGATACCACAGCCCAGAGCCGTGATCAGGGTGCCCACTTCTGCAGAGGACAGCATCTTGTCAAAGCGGGCTTTTTCCACGTTCAGGATCTTACCTTTCAGCGGAAGGATTGCCTGGGTCTTGCGGTCACGGCCCTGTTTGGCGCTACCACCGGCCGAGTCACCCTCCACAATGTAAAGTTCGGAAAGGGCGGGGTCCTTCTCCTGGCAGTCGGCCAGTTTGCCGGGCAGACCGGCGATATCCAGGGCGCCTTTGCGGCGAGTCATGTCACGCGCCTTTCGAGCGGCTTCACGAGCCCTGGCGGCTTCCAGCATTTTGTTGACGATGAGTTTGGCTTCGTTCGGCTGCTCCTGCAGGTACTCCGCAAAACTCTGGTACAGCTCCTGCTCAACCGCGGTCTTCACCTCGGAGGAGACCAGCTTGTCCTTGGTCTGTGAGGAGAACTTCGGGTCCGGAACCTTGACGCTGATGATGGCAGTCAGGCCTTCCCGGGCATCGTCACCGGAGGTCGCAACTTTCGCCTTCTTCCCCAGACCTTCCTGCTCGATATAGTTATTGAGGGAACGGGTCAGGGCCGCCCGGAAGCCGGCCAGGTGTGTGCCGCCATCGCGCTGGGGGATGTTGTTGGTAAAGCAGTAGATGTTCTCCTGAAAAGCATCGTTCCACTGCATGGAGACTTCCACCGCGATACCGTCTTCGCGCTCGCGATTAAAATGGAAAACGCGGTTGATCGGGGTCTTGCTGGAATTCAGATGCTCGACAAAGGCGCGCAGGCCACCTTCGTACTCGAAGACTTCTTCCTTGCCAGAACGCTCGTCGGTCAGACGAATGCGCACGCCACTGTTCAGGAACGCGAGCTCACGCAGACGCTTGGCGAGAATGTCGTAGTGGAATTCAATGTGGGTAAAGGTTTCCGGCGAGGGAATGAAATGCACCTTGGTACCCGATGCGTCAGTCTCGCCGACGGCTGCCAGAGGTGCATTGGGAACACCGTGGGTGTAGGTCTGCTCGTAAACCTTGTTGTCTCTACGAATGGTCAGGGTGAGGGTAGAGGACAATGCGTTCACCACCGAGACGCCCACGCCGTGAAGACCGCCGGACACCTTGTAGGAGTTATCGTCGAACTTACCGCCGGCGTGCAGCACGGTCATGATAACTTCCGCAGCAGAAACGCCTTCCTCTTCGTGGAGGTCCACCGGAATGCCACGGCCGTTGTCCTTCACGGTTACCGATTCGTCCGGGTGGATAATCACACCAATCTCTGAGCAGTAGCCCGCAAGCGCTTCGTCGATGGAGTTATCCACCAATTCAAAGACCATGTGGTGCAGGCCAGTGCCATCATCGGTATCCCCGATGTACATGCCTGGCCGCTTTCGCACCGCATCCAGCCCTTTCAAGACTTTGATACTGGAGGAATTATAGTTCGATTCACTCATTCGGAAACTCCTGAAGCGTGATAGGCCGGGGCATTCTTTGCTCTTCGCACCGGTCTTATTCTTCCGTCAATTTGCCATGTTCCACGTGGAACAATCTGTAATCCGGTGCATTACCCTCCGGCCAGAGCTGATCCACCATGGGACGCTCAATCGACGTGATAAACACCTGACAACGTAATGCCTGTAACCTGATAGCCAGCATGGCGCGATGGCCCTCATCCAACTCGGCGTTAATATCGTCGAGCAAAAAGGTCACCTGCTTGCCCATGTCACTCAACACCATGCCTTGGGCAATCTTCATCAAAATCACCAGGGTTTTCTGCTGGCCCCGGGAGAACGTTTCGGCAACAGGCCTGCCCTGAAACTTCAACCGGATGTCTGCGCGATTCGGACCATATAATGTGTGCCCGACTTTTCGCTCCTGATCCCGATGGTCTACCAGTAATTCTGCCAGCGGCCGACTGACATCCCAGCCCGGGTAATACTCGAGCTTCAGACCTTCGGTCCAGGGTACCTCTACTTCCCGAACCAGCTTTTCAAAAGCCAACTTGAACCGGCCAAAGGTGCCGGCACGGGCCTCAGTAATGCGCTCACTCAGGGTAGCGTATTGATGATCCCAGACACGCATTAAAGCTTCGTCTAGTCTACCATTTCTCAGCGTTTGATTCCGCTGTGATGTCACTCTCTGGCATTGTTGCCAGAGAGATCCAAAGGAAGGTTCCACGTGGAACACTAACCAGTCCAGAAATTTACGCCGCTTCCCGGGTCCACCTGCCACCACATCAAAAACACCAGGATCGATCACAGATACCGGCAGATGCTTGGCGAGGGCAGAAAGACTCCTGACCGCCTCACCATCCACCCGTAACATCGTTTCCTTCTGACCCACATCCCGGGATATTCCCAGGCGATGCACCAGATCGGTCTCGCTGCTATGCCTGCGTGGGTCCAACCCATGATCGAGACCACCAAACACCGTCAGCCGTTGTTCGCCATGACTCACCACTGCCTGGTGTCTGTTCACCCGAAACGAACGGCCCAATCCCAGATAACCGATGGCTTCCAGCACGCTTGTTTTGCCGCTTCCATTTTCTCCGTAAAGCAGATTAAACGACGATGAAAAGCTGACCGGCGCCGACGACAGGTTACGGAAGTTCTCAGTCTGGAATTTTACAAGCGCCATAGAAAAGCAGACTCGAAGGGGACGAGGGCAGGAAACAACACAAAACCCTTTAACGAAAAAGGCAGCGTTACCTTCCCGTCGGTAACGCTGCCCTAGTGTACAAAAGCCAATCGCTCAAGGCGACAGCCTCAGTGGAGCATGTTCAACCGTTCGTCCATGAACACATCCATTTCTGGTGCAAGGATGTGAACATAGCGATCGAAATACAGGAACTGTTTCAGTAGCAAAGCGAATTCCCTTGGAAAATGCAGGCCATGGCTTTCGCCGATCTTAACCATATCCATCAGGATATGATTAACATCGTCTTCTGCCTGCTCCGCCTCATAGGGAACCTCGTCGGGCACCATTCGGTCCATCTGCTGGTAGAGCCGTCTCAAATCGCTGGCCAGATCATCTACCCGAACCGTCTGGCGGGTAATACCGATGCGGATCATCGCGTCGGCCATTCCCTCGAAATTCCCAACCATAACGGCTGAAATAAAATCGCTCACCGCCTGCCAGGTATCCGGCTTGATACGACCAACAATTCCGAAGTCAATAAAACCAACCCGACCGTCCTTGAGAACCATCAGGTTGCCGGCGTGCACATCCGCGTGGAAAAACTCACATTGGGTCAAACTGGAAAACCAGGTGTTCATGGCGGTGATCAGGGTACGCTCCGGATCACGGGCGTAACCGCGGATACTTTCCAGATCGGTCAGGGACACACCGTGGAACCGCTCCATGGTCAGGATCCGCCGGGTGCTGCAGTGTTCGAACACCCTCGGTACTGCCGCATCTTCATTATGGGTATCGTGCAGAAACTCCCGGAACACCTTCAGGTTGCTCGCTTCCTTGATGAAATCGCACTCTTCCATCATGGTCCGCTGGATTTCCTCGACGATACCGGACATGGAGGTCCAGGACAGTTTTGGCGCCAGAATTTCCAGAATACGGGCAGACAGGTACAGGAAGTTAAGATCGGTTAAGAGAATGTTTTCCACACCCGGCTTCTGAACCTTGATCACCACTTCTTCACCGGAGACCAGACGCGCGGCGTGAACCTGGGCAATCGATGCCGACGCCAGGGCCACCGGATCGATTTCCGAATAGACTTCCTCCAGGGGCCGACCAAGCTCTTCCCGGATAATTCTCTTGATCACACCAAAGGGCAGGTTGGGTGTTCTGTCCAGGCAGTGCTGGAACTCCTCGACATACTCCTTAGGGAAAAACGTCGGGGAGCTGGCAATGAACTGTCCCAGTTTGATGTAGGTTGCACCGAGGGATTCAAACGTCTGCCTCAGCAAGCGCGGCGTTGGAGGGCGATCCCCCCGAAGCCAGTTGATCCCGGTGCGCCCGAGTACCGACACAGTCTGGCCAATCCTGAAGGCGCCTTTGATTCCATTCGTTACGGTACTCATCAATCTCATCTCCTCCTACAGCCTCATGGGCATGACAACATAGAGGCAACGGTTATCGTTTTGCGCCTCTATCAACGCACTGCTGTTCGGATTCGACAGGGTTATTTTTACCTGGTCCTCATCCAGCGCGTTCATGACATCCACCAGATAGCCTACATTAAAACCGATTTGCAGGGATTCGCCCTGATAGTCCACCGGCAGCGCGTCTTCGGCCTGTTCCTGATCCGGGTTGTTGGCAAATACCTGGAGTTCATTGGATGCCAGGTTCAGGCGCACGCCGCGGATGTTCTCGTGGGACAGGATGCCCGCCCGTTGCAGGGTGTTCTTCAAGGTGGCGCGGTCCGCCAGGACGATCTTGTCGCCCCCGCGCGGAATCACGCGATTGTAGTCGGGGAATTTGCCTTCAATCAGTTTCGAGGTGAAGGTATAAGACCCCACCGTCGCTCGCAGGTGGTTATCGCCAATAACCAGGGTCACCGGTGTTTCCACATCATCGAGCAACCGGGCCAGTTCCAGTACCCCTTTGCGCGGAACAATAACCTGACGCAGCTCCGGGCAATTGGTGGCCAGTTCCAGATGTGCCATGGCCAATCGATGGCCGTCGGTAGCTACCGTCCGCACATGGTCCTTGTCCACTTCCAGCAACAGTCCGTTCAGGTAATAGCGCACGTCCTGCTGAGCCATGGCGAACGCCGTGGCATCGAGCATCCGGCCGAGTTCTTTCTGGGGCAATTCCAGACGGAAGCTCTCGTCTTCGTCTTCCACGTTCGGAAAGTGCTCCGCCGGCAGGGTCGACAGGGTAAAGTGGCTGGCGCCACACCGCAGGTGCAACCGATCGCCTTCAAGCGACAACTCCATCGGCGCCTCGTCACCCAGGGCCCGGGAGATATCCGACAGCTTGCGGGCCGGGACGGTAATCCGGCCGGGCTGATCTACATGCACCGGTGTTACCCGCGCCACCAGTTCCACTTCCATATTGGTACCGGTCAGGGTCAGGGTATTGTCCTCGGCCACCAGCAACACGTTGGAGAGCACGGGCATGGTCTGTTTCTTTTCCACCACGCCAGCAATGCTTTGCAGCGGGGTAAGCAGGGATTCACGGCTGATCGTCAGTTTCATGGCACTCAGCTTTCTTTATGTTGGAAGGGTGAATGTTGTTCGCCAACGCCCGGCATCAGGTGGTCAGCAGTCTCATAAAATTCTGATAATCCTCGCGGATGCCCGGATCAGTCTCCTGCAACTCCACGATTTTCTTGCACGCATGCAATACGGTGGTGTGGTCACGCCCGCCAAAGGCATCACCAATCTCCGGCAAGCTGTGATTGGTCAGCTCCTTCGACAACGCCATGGCGACCTGCCTTGGCCGGGTCACCGTTCGAGTCCGGCGCTTGGATAGCAGATCGGCCACCTTGATCTTGTAATATTCCGCCACCGTGCGCTGAATGTTGTCGATGCTCACCTGTTTCTCGTGCAGCGCCAACAGGTCTTTCAGGCTCTCCCGGATAAACGGCGGAGTGATTTCAGAGCCGGTGAAGTGAGCATTGGCTATCACCAGACGAAGCGCGCCTTCAAGCTCCCGAACGTTTGAACGAATCTTCTGGGCAATAAAAAAGGCCGCTTCGCTGCTGAGCTTAACGTTGGCCTGATCGGCCTTTTTCATCAAAATTGCAACCCGCGTTTCCAGTTCGGGCGGCTCTACCATCACCGTCAGGCCCCAGCCAAACCGCGATTTGAGTCGCTCTTCCATATCCACAATTTCTTTCGGAAACCGATCGCAGGTAACGATTACCTGCTGCCCGCCTTCCAACAACGCATTAAAGGTATGGAAGAACTCTTCCTGAGAACGCTCCTTGCGGGCGAAGAACTGGATATCATCAATCAACAGCGCGTCCACTGAACGGTAATAGCGCTTGAACTCGTTGATGGCGTTAAGCTGCAATGCCTTCACCATATCGGCAACAAAACGCTCCGAACGGAGATAGGCCACCTTCGCCTTGGGGTTACGACGGACAATTTCGTTGCCGATCGCATGCATCAGGTGTGTTTTACCAAGACCAACCCCGCCGTACAAAAACAGAGGGTTGTAGGCTCCACCCGGATTCTCGGCCACCTGCATGGATGCGGCACGGGCGAGCTGGTTGGATTTGCCTTCCACAAAGGTTTCGAAGGTGAACCCCTCGTTGAGGAAGCTCTGGTGTTTGATGTCACCTTCAACCTGAACCGGACGCCGCTGGGTGTCACTCTTCGGGCGCACGGATGGTGTGGATGCAACGGTGGCGGCCACGCCTTTTTCTTCTTCGGTTACCCGGCTGCCGGCCTCTTCCTGAACCTGACCGTTGACGCGGGCAGGTGCTTCCGACCGTTTGACCGGTTCGCCTTCACGGGGTGCGGAACCCACTTTCATATTGACCCGGGGCGCCTGCCCACCGTTCAGATCCTTGAGCACCTCTTCGATACGTCGCAGGTACTTTTCGTTTACCCAATCCATGACAAAACGGTTTGGGGCGAACAGCATCAGCTGCCCCTCCCGGTGATCGGACTGCAGGGGCCTGAGCCAGGTATTGAACTGTTGTGCGGGAAACTCGTCCCGGAGTACTTCAAGACATTGATGCCACATACTGTTTGGCACGACAGCCTGCTCCCGATAACCCTGAAATGTCTCTGAACGGACAAGGGACTTCCTGTCCTGTGAGATGACCCCGAATTCTAACCCGACCGGCCCTCCAGTGAAAGGGCTAAAGCCAGTTCATGAACAGCCTGTGGAAATTTATTTCTTTATATTTCAATTTTTTACGAACTTACCTACAACCTTGTGTACAGAAAATTCCTGCAATGAAAGTTACCCACAGCTCTGTGTGTACAGCCCGGGTTTAACCCTGTTAGGAACCACGGGATGCAACCGGGGATAACTTTGAACCTCCCTTCGAAAACGACTTACCCACATTTCACCCTGCCATCGTCCACAGATCTCAGGGTGCCTTATCAATACCCTTATAAACCGCCCAACGAACTGTTTTTCTGATCTTTTCTTCGCTTATCCACAGAAACCTGCGGTACTAATAACAGTAATAATTAATCCTTAAAAGAATTCTAAAAAGACTTACTGAATTTATTAGCTGACCTGGCTGATTCCGAATTTCGGGCATGCGCATAACCCCCTAGCAATAAGCATTGAATTCCCCCCGGTATTTGCATAGAATGCCGCTCCTGTTTTGGCTGTTCATTTTCCAGCCAGTTACTGAATTTCCAACTTACGAATTGTGAGATCATCACCATGAAAAGAACGTTTCAACCAAGCGTCCTGAAGCGTAAGCGCGTTCACGGTTTCCGTGCCCGTATGGCCACTGCCAACGGTCGCAAGGTTATTTCCCGTCGTCGTGCCAAGGGCCGCGCACGTCTGTCCGCGTAAGCTCTGATTGCCTCATGAAGGCTTTGAGTTTCCCGAAATCACATCGTCTCTTGCGACCTGCTGATTACGGCAAAGTCTTCAACGACGTGCAGCTGAAAGTTCCACACCGGAATTTTCTGATCCTGGCGACACCGAATAATCTCGGTCACGCCAGGATCGGTTTGATCTTCTCGAAGAAAAACCTGAAGCTTGCAGTCCAGAGAAACCGGGTAAAGCGCCAGGTCAGGGAAAGTTTCCGTCACCAGACGGACCTGCCCGGCCTGGATCTTGTGGTTCTGGGACGCCAGGGGCTGGTTTCCATGGACAACCACTCGGTTCGGGCATCCATGGATGACCTCTGGCGACGTCTCAGGAAAAAGTACGCTCAATCTCAGCCATCCCGGGCAGCATCATCGGAATCTGCCAATCGAGGAACGGGTTAATGCGCAAGCTTCTGCTTCTGCCCATCCGCTTCTACCAGTATGCAATCAGCCCGCTGATGGCCAGTCACTGCCGCCACTACCCCACCTGCTCACAATACGCCGTTGAAGCCATTAACCACCATGGCGCGCTTAAAGGATTATTTCTCGCAATCCGGCGTCTGTTAAGGTGTCATCCCTGGGCGGAAGGCGGTTATGATCCTGTACCGGGAACGGCAGAACCCCGGGCTCCGGAAACCGCAACAGCCTGCGTACACGCTGATCACTCCCATACAACAACCCAGACCAGACAGTAACTCTATGGATATTCAACGCATCGTATTATTTGCCGGCCTGGCTATTGTCAGTTATCTGATGGTGCTTGCCTGGAATGAGGACTACCATCAGCCGCCCGAGACGGCTCAGGTCGCTGAATCCCAGCCTTCGCAAACCGCTGGCAACATGGGCAATTCCGACAATATGGTGCTTCCGGAGGACAGCTCCGCTCAGGTTGATGGTGATGGCGAGTTCACCACTCCGGAGACTGGTCAGGCTGTCATCAGCTCAACCGAAACCACCACCGCGGTCAGCGATCAGTTCATCACAGTTCGCACCGATGTTTACGATCTGCAGATCGATCGGGTCAGCGGTAACCTGGTAAAAGCACAGCTGCTTGATTACGACGATACCCTGAACAGCGAAAAGCCGTTGACGCTCCTGAACAACACGCAGAATCGCCTGTACGTTCTGGAAAGTGGGTTGATTGGTCGTGACGGCCCGGATAGTCGCAAAAACGGTTCGGCTCCGGTCTACAGTACTGACGCTGCAAGCTATGAACTGGCGGAAGGCGACAACCAGCTTCAGGTAGATCTGATTTACACAACTGATAATGGCGTCCAGATCACCAAGCGTTATGAATTTGAACGCAACAGCTACGAAATTGGCGTCAAATATCTGGTTGAAAACCAGTCGAGTGAAGAATGGCAGGCCAATTTCACCGGCAAGATCGTCCGGGATCAGTCCCCGGACCCGACCTCCCAGACCAGCATGGGTATCCAGGCCTTCCTGGGTCTGGTCATCAGCTCCCCGGAAGACCCCTACGAGAAGTTTGATTTCGGAGATCTCCAGGAAAACCAGATCAATCAGTCTGTTACCAACGGCTGGCTGGCCTTCCTGCAGCACTACTTCCTGTCGGCATGGGTACCGGAGCGCGATATTCCCGCCCAGTACCAGACCACGCGCCGTGGCCCGAACTATGTAATGGGCTTTGTTTATCCGGCTACCAATGTGGCGCCGGGCGAAACCGCAGAGATCGGTGCCCGGGCCTACGTTGGGCCAAAGATCATTGAACGCCTGGAAGAAATGGCACCGAACATGGACCGTACCGTTGATTTCGGCTGGCTATTCTTCATTTCGCTGCCGCTGTTCATCATTCTGGACTGGTTCCATAGCCTGGTTGGCAACTGGGGCGTGTCCATCATCCTGCTGACGGTTCTGGTCAAGGCGGTGTTTTTCCATCTGTCGGCTACCAGCTACAAGTCCATGGCCAAGATGCGGGCCGTTGCGCCTCAGCTGACCCGGCTGAAAGAACTGTACGGAGACGATCGGCAGCGCATGTCCCAGGAAATGATGGCGTTGTACAAGCGGGAGAAGATCAATCCGCTGGGTGGCTGTCTGCCCATACTGGTGCAGATGCCGGTGTTCATCTCCCTGTACTGGGTTCTGTTCGAGAGTGTTCAGCTTCGTCACGCGCCATTCATGCTGTGGATTCAGGATCTGTCGGTCATGGACCCGTACTTCATCCTGCCGATTCTGATGGGTGCCAGCATGTTCCTGCAGATGAGTCTGAACCCGACGCCGCCGGATCCGATGCAGGCCAAGATCATGAAGATGATGCCGTTGATCTTTACGGTCTTCTTCCTGTGGTTCCCGGCAGGTCTGGTTCTGTACTGGCTGGTGAACAATATTCTGTCCATTGCCCAGCAGTGGTACATTACCCGCAAGATCGAAGCAGAAATGGCCGGCAAGAAGCACTGACCGGTGCCCGAACCGACCCGGCAAAGGCTCCTGTATGGAGCCTTTGTTGTTTTCAGCCTGTGGAAAAAGCATGAGCCAGAGTTCTGACACCATCGCAGCCATCGCCACCGCACCGGGACAGGCCGGAGTTGGCATTGTTCGTATCTCTGGGCCCAGGGCCCTCGCCATTGCAAAAAAGATGCTGGGATTTGAGCCGAAACCGCGATATGCCCATTACGGCCCCTTCCATGACAGCCATGACGAGTTAATAGACGAAGGCATCGGCCTGTTTTTCCCCAACCCTCACTCGTTCACCGGCGAAGACGTGTTCGAGCTTCAGGGGCACGGTGGTACGGTGATTCTCGATCTTCTGCTCCGTGAGGTTTGCAGCCAGGGGGCAAGACTCGCCCGGCCCGGAGAGTTCTCCGAGCGGGCGTTTCTGAACGACAAACTGGACCTGGCCCAGGCCGAAGCGATTGCCGATCTGATTGAAAGCAGTTCCGAGCAGGCGGCGCGCTGCGCGGTTCGTTCGATGCAGGGTGTGTTCTCCCGGCAGATCGAAGATCTGGTGGAGGCGGTCACGCATCTACGGATCTACGTGGAGGCGGCGATCGATTTTCCCGAGGAGGAGATCGACTTCCTGGCTGACGGCAAGGTAGCCAGTGACCTTCAAAACCTCCTGGAGCGGCTCGGGAAAATCCTGGCCGAAGCCCAGCAGGGAACGATGCTTCGTGACGGCATGAAAGTGGTGATCGGCGGAAGGCCCAATGCCGGCAAATCGAGTCTCCTCAATGCCCTGGCAGGTCGCGAAGCGGCCATTGTGACGGCGATTGAGGGCACAACCCGTGATGTACTCAGGGAACATATCCACATCGATGGGATGCCCCTGCACATTATCGATACCGCCGGCCTGCGGGACAGCCCGGACGAAGTGGAACAGATCGGTATTGCCCGGGCCTGGCAGGAAATCCGTCAGGCCGATCGCATTCTTCTGATGGTGGATGCGACTACCACCGATAAAACCAGTCCCCATGAAATCTGGCCGGATTTCATCGACCAGCTACCGGCCAACGCCCCGGTGACGGTGATACGGAATAAGGTGGACCTCTCTGGTGAAACGATCGGTATCAGTGCCGAAGAGCATCAGAGCGCGCCGGTGATCCGTTTGGCAGCAAAGTCTGCCGAGGGCCTGGAGATACTCCGGGACCATCTCAAACAATGCATGGGGTTTGCCAGCACCACAGAAGGTGGTTTCCTCGCCCGGCGCCGCCATCTTGATGCCCTGGAGCGCGCCCAGGCCCTGCTGATCCAGGGCCAGAGCCAGCTGGAGGGTTTCGGTGCCGGCGAGCTTCTGGCTGAAGACCTGCGTGCCGCCCAGGATAGCCTGGGCGAGATCACCGGACATCTGACGCCTGATGAGTTACTGGGCAAGATCTTCAGCAGCTTCTGTATCGGTAAATAGCGCTAACCGGTCTTCCGGCGTTCCTCGGAGGTGACTGGCACCAATGCCTCAGTGCTGTTGCGGTTGCCCAGGAAATCCGGGCGCGGTTTGTTGCCGCAGAATGGGGCCTGGAGCTGGTTTTCCACACTGTTATAGACGAAAAACAGGTTGCTGCGCGGCCAGGGCGACATATTGGCATTGGAGGCGTGGAGCGTGTTGCACTCGAAGATGATCAGCGAGCCGGCAGGGCCGGTTGGCGCTTTGATACCGTAGTCATCCGCCATGGCTGCCAGGTCCCGTTTGTTGGGAACACCCAGTTCCTGTTTTTTCAGCGACGACTGATAATTGTCCTCCGGTGTGCGGCCAACGCAGGGCACAAAGGTCTTGTGGGAACCGGGAATGAGCATCAGGGGGCCGTTGAAAGGCGTGTTGTCGGTGAGGGCGATGGAGAAGCTGACTGCCCGCATCCTTGGCATGCCGTCCTCGGCGTGCCAGGTTTCAAAATCCGAGTGCCAGTCAAAACCCTTGCCGTGGAAGCCGGGTTTGAAATTGATCCGGGACTGGTGGATGTAGGCTTCACTGCCCAGAAGCTGACGTACCATGGCCAGAATCCTGGGATCCCGGGTCAGCCGGTCGAATCGGTCCGACAGTTCGTGAATGCCAAAAATCGAGCGGATTTCCTGCTTGCCGGGTTCAGTAATGGTGCCTTCCGAGCGCAGAATACTTTCATCGTCCTCATAGCCCCGCAAATCCTCCCGGAACTGGCGCACCGTGGCCTGGTCGAGAAAACTGTCGAAGACCAGAAAACCGTCGCGCTCATACTGTGCCAGCTCAGTCTCACTTAGTGGTCCGTCGGAACGGTCCGAGCCGCTGCTGTGAACCACGGGATCCTGACGTTCAAAGCTTTTGGTGGGGCGTTCCAGGCGGGTGGGATAAAAGTCGTCAGTACGAGTCTCCATATTCGAACCTCCTTACTTTTATTCGAGACATCAGAACATTTTCATTTAATTCAGTGAGTTAATAACTCCAATTCAGAAATGCACCTGTAAAATGGGTTCAGGCGGACGTATTTCAAGGGCAAAAAAACCCGGGCCGAGGCCCGGGGATCAGGTGTACCGGATACCCTACCCGGTGAAGGCCAGATCCTCGGCATCCAGTTGCATCAGGTTCTTGCTCGGGCTGAGCATGCTGGCAGCGTGGCTCTGGGCCCGGGGCAGCAAACGTTCAAAATAGAACTCGGTGGTGGCGAGCTTGGCCTGGTAAAATCCGGTGGATTCCTCACCACCGTTAGCGAGTTTATCCACAGCCACCGCAGCCTGACGCAGCCAGATATAGGCCATGGTGACGTAGCCGCTATACATCAGGAAATCGTAGGATGCGGAACTCACCATCTCGCGATCCTTGCGCGCCGCGAGCATGATACGGACGGTCAGCAGGTTCCATTGCCCGGTCAGCTTGAGCAGTTCCAGAGCCCAGGGCCGTAGCCGTTTATCGGTGAGATGCTTACGGGCAAAATTGGCAATGTTCAGGGTGAACTCGCGCACCGCGCCGCCCTGGGTCATCAGCAATACTTTTCGTCCCAGCAGGTCCAGCGCCTGGATACCGGTAGTGCCCTCGTACAGGGTGGCGATGCGGGTATCCCTGACAATCTGCTCCATGCCGTGTTCGCGGATGTAACCGTGGCCGCCAAAAACCTGGACCCCCAGGTTAGCCGCTTCGCAGCCGAGTTCAGTGAGAAAGCCCTTCAGAATTGGCGTCAGGAAGCCGAGTTTGTCATCGTACTTTTCCGCCTTTTTATCGTCACCTTCGGTGAATCCCTCGACCATGTGATCGGCCAGGCGGGCCGCATAATACAGCATGGCCCGACCGCCTTCGGCGATGGCCTTCTGGGTCAGTAACATCCGGCGCACATCAGCATGATGGATCAGGCTGTCGGCGACCTGGTCCGGCTCTTTCTTGCCTGAGAGTGCCCGCATGGAGCGCCGATCTTTTGCATAGGCCAACGCCCACTGATAGGACAGCTCCGCCGGCCCGACGCCCTGAATGGCGGTGCCGATGCGGGCGGTGTTCATGAAAGTGAACATGCAATTGAGCCCTTCATTCTCGGGGCCAATGAGAAAACCGGTGGCGCCATCGAAATTCAGCACGCAGGTGGCCGAGGCCTTGATGCCCATTTTCTTTTCCAGGCTGCCGCAGACGACACCGTTGCGCTCACCGACATCGCCGTTACTGTCGGGCAGGAACTTGGGTACGATAAAAAGGCTGATGCCCCGGGTGCCCTTGGGGGCGTCGGGCAGACGGGCCAGCACAATATGGATAATGTTCTCGGTCAGGTCGTGGTCGCCAGAGGAGATGAAGATCTTGGTTCCGGTAAGCCGGTAGCTGCCGTCGGCCTGGGGTTCGGCTTTGGTCTTTACCTGGCCCAGATCGGTGCCACACTGGGGTTCGGTCAGGCACATGGTGCCGGCCCAGCGGCCCTCCGTCAGTGGCGCAAGGTAGGTCTGTTTCTGGTCTTCCGTACCATGAAGGAAAATCGTGTTCATGGCCCCCAGGGACAGCCCCGGATACATGGAGAAAGGCCAGTTGGCGGTACCCATCATTTCCTGTTTCAGCAGTCCCATGGACGCGGGAAGGCCCTGGCCGCCGTATTCCTCGGGCGCTGAGAGTCCCTGCCAGCCCCCCATGGCGTATTGCTGGTAGGCGTCTCGGTAACCGGCGGGTGTGGTGACTTCACCGTTGTCCAGTTTGCAGCCTTCTTCGTCGCCAGAGAGGTAAAGTGGGCTCAGCACCTCTTCACAAAACTTTCCGCATTCGCCGAGTATCGCGTCCACGATATCGGGCGAGGCGTTTTCACCGCTGGTCAGGGTGGCGTAATGACCCGGGTAATCGAACACCTCGTTCAGCAGGAATTTCATGTCGCGCAGGGGTGCTTTGTAAACCGGCATAGCGGAATCCTCTGTGTCTTTCTCAACAATCTTGGGTGGGCAACCACCGTTCGTTGCCTTGTGTTTTACGCCAATACCCGGGCACTGCCATTGACGAAAAGCACCGGGCAGACTGTCAGAATGGACAATTGGCCGAGATGACGTAAAAGCCCGGAGAAAGCCCGGGGAGAGTCCGGCAATGATCGCTAAAGTCGGTTGTGGCGTATTCCTTTTCGCCAAAGAACCGCAATAAACCCGTTCAGAGAGTGTAAAAGTCATGCAAAGCCTGTTAACTGAGATATCGAAACGCCTGTCGACACCTATACTCTGGGTATTGTTTTCGGCACTGCTGCTCAGTGGCTGTGCCAGTCCCTCGCTCGAGGACTACGCCGACCGCACGCCACAACTGGTCCCTGAAGAGTTCTTTACCGGCGAACTTTCCGCCCGGGGGGTGGTCAAGAATTTTTCCGGTGAGGTGATTCGCACCTTTGATGCGGATATCAGCGCGTCATGGGATGACGAGGGCGTAGGCACTCTGGATGAGGTGTTCCGTTTCGATGACGGCGAAGTGCAGACCCGCGTCTGGACCCTGACTCCCGCGGAAGACGGCTACCATGCTGACGCCGGTGACGTGGTTGAACCCGGAACCATGCGTTGGAGTGGCAATGCAATTCACATGAATTATGTGCTCCAGGTGGCCTATGGCGACGGTACCCTGGACGTACGCATGGATGACTGGATGTACCTGATTACGCCCGACACGTTGATCAATCAGACCACCATGAGCAAGTGGGGAATCGACGTGGGCGAGGTGGTTCTGGTCATCCAGAAAAAGTAACAGACGACTAACCTGACCCCGAAATACCTGGAAATCCTATGTGGAAACAGTGGTTGATTGCGTTGGTACTGGTGGCTGTCGCTATCGGCGGCGCCTTTGTGTATCAGAACTTCGATGATGGGACCGCCGCCCAGAGCGGCCGAGAACGTCCCGCCAGCGCGGTTAACACCATGCTTCCGCAGATGGAGGCAGTACGGGACGTGGTCAATGCCGTTGGCAGTCTCAAAGCCCTGAACGCGGTGGAACTGACCACGGAGGTCAGTGGCCGGGTGGTGGAATCGAATCTGGAAACCGGCCGCCGGGTGGGGCAGGGCGACGTCCTGTTGCGGCTTGATGATCGCCAGGCCCGGGCAGACCTGCAGGTGATCGAGGCGCAACTGGCGGATGCCCGCCGACAGCTTGAAAGGGCAGAGCGGTTGCGTTCGAACAACAGCATTTCCCAGTCCCAGGTGGATCAACTGAGAACGTCAGTCGATGTCGCCGAGGCTCAGCGCCAGTCAGCTCAAGTTCGTCTGGAAAACCACCGGATCGAGGCGCCGTTCGCCGGTGTGGTCGGGCTGAGTGACATCAGCGTCGGCGCCTATATTACTGCCGGGACCTCGGTGACTACTCTGGATACCACCGACCGTATGGAACTGGGCTTTTCGATCCCGGAGCGTTTCCTGGGGCAGGTGAGTCTCGGGCAAGAGGTAAGGGGCGCATCGCCGGCCTATCCGGACCAGACCTTTTCCGGTCAGCTGGTGGAGTTGGGTTCCAGGGTCAGTGAGTTGAGCCGTTCGCTGCCTGTCCGGGCACTGATCGATAACCCGGATGGTTTGCTCCGGCCGGGACAGTTCATGTCTGCGACGCTTACACTCCGGCAACGGCAGGCGCTGGTAATCCCCGAGCAGGCGGTGATGATCCGGGGTGATGAACAATATGTGTTTGTGGCTGAAGACGGTGTGGCCCGGCGTGTTTCGGTGAGCCTGGGCTCGCGCATGCCCGGTTTTGTGGAAGTTTCGAACGGTTTGAGCCAGGAAGACCCGGTGATCGTGACCGGTCAGGACCGGCTCAGCAGTGGGGACCGGGTTCGGGTATTGGAAGACGACAAAGCCATTCCCGAGAATCGTTTTATTACGGCCAGGGAGTCGTAACCGGTGGTCCTCTCTGACGTCTCCATCAAGCGGCCGGTGTTCGCTACGGTCCTCAGTCTTCTGATCGTTGTGTTCGGTCTGGCAGCCCTGATGGGCCTGCCGGTGCGCGAGTACCCGGATATTGACCCACCCGTTGTTTCCATCTCCACCGACTACACCGGCGCGGCGGCCGAGGTGGTAGACACCCAGATTACCCAGGTGATCGAGGGTGCCATCAGTGGCATTGAGGGTATTCGGTCGATCGAATCATCCACCGAGCAGGGCGAGTCCCGAACCAGTATTGAATTTACCACGGCGCGCGATGTGGATATTGCCGCCAATGATGTCCGTGATGCGGTGTCCCGGGTGGCCAACCAGTTACCAGACGAAGCCGATCCACCGGTGGTGCGTAAGGCGGATTCCGATGCACGCCCGATGATGTGGGTGACCCTGCGCAGTGATGTCTGGGACAGTGCCGAATTGAGTGACTTTGCCGACCGGGTCCTGGCGGACAGGTTGTCGGTACTCGATGGTGTTGCCGACGTGCGTATTGGCGGCGAACGGCGCTATGCCATCCGGGTCTGGCTGGACCGCGAACGTCTTGCGGCCCGGGATATCACCGTGGCGGAAGTCGAACGGGCCCTGCGTGCCAACAACGTGGAGCTGCCGGCAGGATCGGTGGATTCGTCCACCCGGAATTTCACCGTGCGGGCCGAGGGCCGGCTGTCGAACGTGGAACAGTTCCGGGAGCTTGTGGTTCGCCGGGATGGTAATGATCTGTTGCGCCTGGGTGAGGTGGCCAATGTCCAGATGGGTGTGGAGTCGGATGTGAGCCGCCTGCGCGCCAATGGCCAGACCGCCATCGGCATGGGGATTATCCGCCAGTCCAAGGCCAACACCGTTGCGGTTTCCGATGCCGTCCGCGCCGAGCTGGCGAAGATCCGGGAGACACTGCCACCGGAAGTCACCATCGCGGAAAGCTACGACGAATCCATTTTCATCCGGGCTTCCATCAAGGAAGTGGTCACCACGCTCGCCATTGCGGTGTCCCTGGTTATCCTGGTTATCTTCCTGTTCCTGCGCTCCTGGCGGGCGACTCTCATTCCCGCGGTGACCATTCCGGTTGCGGTGATTGGTGCCTTTATCGGTCTGGGCTTCCTGGGTTTTTCCATCAACGTACTGACCCTGCTGGCGGTGATTCTTGCCATCGGCCTGGTGGTGGACGATGCCATCGTGATGCTGGAAAACATCCAGCGCCGGATTGACGAGGGCGAGCCCCCGTTCCTTGCCGCCTACCGGGGCGCGAAGCAGGTTGCCTTCGCCGTGATTGCGACCACTCTGACCCTGGTGGCGGTGTTCGTTCCCATCTCCTTCATGGGCGGCAACATTGGCCGATTGTTTGCCGAATTCGGCTTTACCCTGGCGGCGGCAGTGGTGTTTTCGAGCCTCGTGGCCCTGACCCTGGCGCCGATGCTGTGTTCCAAGTGGCTCAGGCACAGCCCCGAATCGGCAGAAGGTCATCGTTTCTGGGCCGCCAGTGAAAAGGTCCTGAATGGCCTGACCAATGGTTACCGCAGGCTGTTGGAGTTTTCCCTGAGGCAGCCGGGCTTGTTACTGGGCCTTGGACTTGTCGGGCTGGTCATTGCCGCCGTGGTGTATCCGAAATTGCCTCAGGAGCTGGCGCCTACCGAAGACCGTGCCGTGATTATCATGCCCACCAGCGCGCCCCGTGGCTCAACGGTGGAATACACCGACCACTACGTTCGGCAGGTGGAAGAAACACTGCTCCCGTATCTGGACGAGGGGATAGCCAACCGTTTGCTTGCTATCGTCGGATTCCGCAATGAAGAGGACAACGCGTTCATGATCATGGGCCTGGTACCCTGGGAAGAGCGGGATATCAAGCAGCAGGAGGTGACCAGCGAAATCCGCAGGAAGTTGGCTGATGTGTCCGGCATCCGGACCGTGGCCGTCAATCCGGCGGGTCTGGGCCAAAGGGGTTTCAGCCAGGCGATCGAGTTCGTGGTGGCTGGTCCGGACTATGAGTCGGTTCAGGCCTGGAGCCAGGAGATCGTGGAGCGCGCCAAGGAAAACCCGAATCTCCAGAACCTGGATACTGATTTCGAGCTGACCCGGCCGGAACTTCGGGTGAACATCGACCGGGAACGGGCCGCGGATCTGGATATCACGGTAGAAGACGTGGGCCTCACCTTGCAGACCATGCTGGCTTCCCGGCAGGTAACGACTTACATCGATCGAGGCCGCGAATACGATGTAATCATTCAGGCGGAAGATGCCAACCGGGCAACGCCCGAAGACCTCGGCCAGATTTTCCTGCGGCCCCGGGAGGGCGGTAACCTGATCCCATTGCAGGCACTGGTTTCCGTGCAGGAGATCGGCGCCAACCCGGACCTCCGCCGCATCGACCGCCTGCCCGCTGTGGTGATCAGTGCGTCTATGGCGGATGGTTACGACCTGGGTTCGGCATTGACCTACCTGAACAATCTGGCTGTGGATAACCTGCCGCCGGAAGCCCGCATTAGTTACAAAGGCCTGAGCCGGGAATTCCAGGAATCCTCGGCGGCAATCTACGTTACCTTTGCGCTGGCTTTCGTCATCGTGTTCCTGGTGTTGGCAGCCCAGTTTGAAAGCTGGATCCATCCGCTGATCATCATGTTGTCGGTGCCGCTGGCGGTAACCGGGGCTCTCCTGGCGCTCTGGTGGACGGGTATCAGTCTGAATATCTACAGCCAGATCGGCATCATCATGTTGCTGGGGTTGATGGCGAAGAACGGGATACTGATCGTGGAGTTCGCCAATCAGCTCCGGGACAAAGGCTACGAGGTGCGAGAGGCGATTCTCGAAGGCGCCTGTCTGCGTTTCCGTCCGGTACTGATGACCACCATATCAACGATTTTCGGTGCCGTGCCCCTGGTGATTGCCACCGGCGCCGGAGCCGAGAGCCGGGAGTCGATTGGTATGGTCATTCTGGGCGGGCTGATCTTCGCCACCACGCTGACCCTGTTCATCATTCCGGTGCTCTACAACCTGTTGGCCCGGTTTGCCAAGTCTTCCAATGCGGTGGAAAAAGAACTGGAACGTCAGGCGTCCGGACAGGCGGGTGGCACTGGATTGGCCGCCGCGCCACAGAAACGCGCCGACGATTTCTGACTGACCGGATGATTACAGGGTGGCCGGGAACTCCAGCTGGCCGCCAAATATCTCATCCGGATGTATGTCGACGCAGAAGACCTGTTGCCCCGGCAGCATTGTTGAGAGGGTGACGGTACGTTTTGCATCCGGCAGACCGACATAGGGCCGACAGCTGCTGATGTGCTGGGGCCGTTCCAGGGCATTCCGGAAGTACTCCCGGTGGGTCCATTGAGCGCCGGCGGAATGATACAGCGGATTGAACTTTCCGCGATGAATGTCCGGATTGGCGCGGGCAAGGTTGCCTTGCTGAATGCCCTGGGGATTCAGCAGGAAGCAGCGTTTCACGCCATCCACTTCCAACAGCTTGTTGCAGGCGGTGCTGAACGGCAACTCCCGGCTCAGGGAATGGCAGGCTTCGAGAATTTCGAAACGCAGAAGGCGGAAATAACTCTCCTGATCGCGTATGTCCTGGGCTGATGACTCGCTGGAATCGGCAATGATGCGTTTTAGCGCCTGTTCGGTCAGCTCCGGCTCGTGTTGTTTCAGGTTGGACGGCCTTGCGAACAGGAAACCCTGCAGAAGATCGGCCTCCGTTTGCAGGGCAATGTGAGCCTGGGTGTGGTTCTCGATCCCTTCCAGAAGCACGAGGCTGCCGCTTTCGCGGATCATCTTTACCAGACTCTCCAGCAGCATTCGGGCGCGACTGTTGTTCTCGGCGTTTACCAATAGGCTCCGGTCGAGTTTCACAATGAGCGGATTGATGCGCCACAGGCGCTCAAAATTGGAATCGCCCATACCGAAATCGTCGATAGCGATCTGAAAGCCGTGTGCTTTGGCCTTGAGGATGAATTCCAGAAGTGCGGCCGGGTTGTCGGACGCGGTTTCGACCAGTTCCAGAACCACTTTCTCGGGATCTATTCCGCTACGCTGGCATTGCAGAGCAAGCCTCTCCAGGGAAGCTTCCGGATGGATGCAGGTACCGGGATTGATATTCAGGAACAGCCAGACGGCCTGGGAGCTGGCCGCAAAGTTGTCCAGGTGAAGCTGCAACAGGTGCCGATCCAGCTCCGGTGTCTGGTTGTTTTTTTCGGCCTGTTCGAAAAGCGTAAACGGAGAGATGCTCTCATTGTTCTTTCTGACCCGGACCAATGCCTCGTAGCCAACCAGTTTTCGATGGGTTGGGCTCAGGATCGGCTGGTAAACAGAACTGAAATCATAGTCGTCGATGATCTTGGGAGTCCTGGATATTTCGGCTCCGCGATAGATGCGCCTTGGAAGTCGGACTACGCTGCTCATGGTCAGGAACCTTTATAGTGCCAATAATCCAGCCATCCTGGCCTGATAAAATAGTGTCTGAACAAGGAGATCAAGCGAATTGCGTACCAGACGGCCAAAAATCAAGCGTTTAACTAAGCTTAACCCCGTCAAATAAATGAACATGATTGCCGCTTTCTACGCTACCGCACCGGATCCGGGCAGATTTTCGGTCGTAATGCCGGCAACGCACCAAAACAGGGTTTCTTGATGCCATCGAAAAGTCAGTTCCGTTTGCTTGGCCAACGCCGGTTCCTGCCGTTTTATCTGACCCAGTTCTCTGGCGCCTTCAACGACAATCTGTTCAAGAACGCGCTGCTGCTGCTGATCACCTTCAGTGCCGGCGGTTTGATGGGGTTGTCGGTGAATGTGGTGGTTAACCTGGCTGCTTTCCTCTTCATATTGCCGTTTTTCCTGTTTTCCGGTATTGCCGGCGAGATGGCGGATCGCTACGAAAAATCCCGGATTATCCGGAATGTGAAGCTGGCGGAAATTGTCATCATGGCTGTTGCCGCACTCGGACTGTGGTTCGGCTGGTACGAGTTGTTGCTGGTTCTGTTGTTCCTGATGGGTACCCAGTCCACGTTCTTCGGTCCGGTGAAATACGCGATCCTGCCCCAGGTGTTGGCGGACGATGAGCTGGTGGGCGGCAATGGCCTGGTTGGTATGGGCACGTTTGTGGCGATTCTTCTGGGCACCATTGCGGCGGGTCTCTTGATGGGCTTTGAGATGGCGGCCCGGCTTACGGCGGTTGCCGTTTTTGTCATGGCGGTGTTCGGCTATCTGGCGGCGCGTCAGGTTCCGGTGACCGGATCCGATGGTTCCGGTGTCAATGTCCGTTTTCGCCCGGTGCTCGAAACCTGGAAACTGATGGCTCTGGCGGCCGAGCGCCGGCAGGTGTTGCTGGCGGTGCTGACGATCTCCTGGTTCTGGTTCCTCGGAGCCGCCTATCTGACCCAGTTTCCCAATTTTGCCCGCACCAACCTCCTGGGTGACGAGACCGTGGTGACCCTGTTATTGGCCATGTTCACGATCGGCATTTCTATCGGCTCCATGATGTGCGAGCGACTCACCAAACATCGCATTACCCTGTCACCCGTGCCCTGGGGCGCCCTGGGGCTGAGCCTGTTCGGAATAGACCTGTATTTTGCGGTGCCGGATGATCCCATGGCGTCCACCTGGTGGACCCTGTTGACCGATCCTGTCTATCTGAGGGTTTTGATGGATCTGGTCGGTATCGGGATTTGCGGCGGTCTTTTCATCGTGCCTCTGTACGCCTTTATCCAGCACGAAACGCCACGGACCAAACGTGCCCGTATCATTGCTGCGCTGAATGTCATTAATGCATTGTTCATGGTGGTGAGTGCCCTGGCCGGAATTGTGGTGCTTGGTGTGTTGGAGGTAAGCATTCCGGGGTTTTTCCTCCTGCTCTCGCTCCTGAACGGGTTGGTGTTGCTGGTGGTCTGGCGGCTTCGACGCAAAACAGCCGGCAGTTCTGTGGATAATTAGTTGGACAACCTACGGAAAGCCTCTGGATTACTTTCTGTAAAATAATATAAAACAATAGCTTAGGTGTTTTTTTAGGGTGATTAATAAGTAGTCTTGCATGTGGATAACTTTCTTGAAAACTTTTCTGAGAAGAGTGATCCAAACCCATGAAAAGCCGTAGGTTTCGGTTTTCCACTATCCATTTAACGCTCGGAAAAGTCCCCTTTGAGCCCTGACCAGGCCACTGCCGCTTTCAACGTAGTTCGTCTCTGGTTAAAATTTGCACATCCTGACTGCAATTTCCCGGGTGAAGCGTTATACTCGCCGCCCGATTTTATCCCCCGATTTCCGAGGTGAGCTGTGGATTTTCCGACCCGTTTCGATGTCATTGTCATTGGTGGTGGCCATGCCGGTACCGAGGCCGCGCTGGCGGCTGCGCGCATGGGTTCTCAGACCCTGCTGCTGACCCACAACATTGAGACCCTGGGCCAGATGTCCTGCAACCCGGCCATCGGCGGTATTGGTAAAAGCCATCTAGTGAAAGAAATCGATGCGCTTGGCGGTGCCATGGCCGAGGCCACGGACAAGGCTGGCATCCAGTTCCGGGTCCTTAACAGTCGCAAGGGACCGGCCGTGCGCGCCACCCGTGCCCAGGCTGACCGTGTGCTTTACAAAGCCGCCATCCGCCATACCCTGGAAAGCCAGCCGAACCTGACACTGTTCCAGCAGGCGGCGGACGATCTGATTGTGGAAAACGACCAGGTGACCGGTGTCGTGACCCAGACCGGTATTCGCTTCAACGCCAGGACCGTGGTGCTTACCACCGGTACTTTTCTGGGCGGTGTTATTCACATTGGTATGCAGCACCATGCCGGCGGCCGTGCCGGTGATGCGCCGGCCAATGCCCTGGCACAGCGCCTGCGGGAACTGCCGTTCAACGTTGGTCGCCTGAAAACAGGCACGCCGCCTCGCATCGACGCCCGGTCTGTGGATTTCTCGGTAATGCAGGAGCAGTGGGGGGATGACCCCACCCCGGTGATGTCCTTCATCGGTAGCCGTAGCCAGCATCCGGAACAGGTGTGCTGCTACGTGACCCGGACTACCGAACAGACCCACGATATTATCCGCAGCGGTTTCGACCGTTCGCCGATGTTTGCCGGCAGCATCGAAGGTGTGGGCCCCCGCTACTGCCCGTCGATTGAGGATAAGGTAAACCGCTTTGCCGACAAGGATTCGCACCAGATCTTTGTAGAACCGGAAGGCCTGACCACCAACGAGCTCTACCCGAACGGGATTTCCACCAGCCTGCCGTTTGATATCCAGTTGGCGGCGGTGCGTTCGATTCCCGGTTTTGAAAATGCCCATATCACCCGGCCGGGTTACGCCATCGAATACGACTACCTGAATCCGCAGGACCTGCGCCATACCCTGGAAACCAAGTTTATCCAGGGCCTGTATTTTGCCGGCCAGATCAACGGCACAACGGGCTATGAAGAAGCGGGCGCCCAGGGCCTGCTGGCCGGGATCAACGCTGCCCTGCGGTCGCAGGAAAAAGACGAGTGGTACCCGCGCCGGGACGAGGCTTACCTGGGTGTGCTGGTGGATGACCTGATCACCATGGGCACGTCCGAGCCCTATCGCATGTTTACCAGCCGCGCCGAGTATCGCCTGATCCTGCGCGAGGACAACGCCGATCTGCGTCTGACCGAAACCGGTCGCAAGCTCGGCCTGGTTAATGATGAGCGCTGGCAGAAGTTCAATGACAAGCGCGAGGCGATCGCCACCGAGCGTAGCCGCCTCGAGGCCACCCGGATTCACCCGAATACCGAGGCCGGTGAGCGCGCCAACGGCTTTCTCAAGCAGCCGATGACCCGTGATCAGTCCCTGGCAGAGCTGCTGCGCCGGCCCGAGATTGTCTACAGCCACATTGCCGAGATCGGTGCCGAGAAAGCCGAAGATCCGGTGGTCGCGGATCAGGTGGAAATCGAGATCAAGTACGAGGGTTATATTTCCCGTCAGACGGACGAGATCGAGCGGCTCCGGAAAAACGAGAACACCGCCCTGCCGGTGGATCTGGATTATGACGTCATCGGCGGCCTGTCCAACGAGATCAAGCAGAAGCTCAAGACCGTGCGGCCGGAAACCGTGGCTCAGGCCTCACGTATCCAGGGTGTGACCCCGGCGGCGGTGAGCCAGATCCTGGTGCACCTGAAAAAGCGCGACCTGCTGCGCAAACAGTCGGCCTGATCCGCGCCCATGACCAAGTCACTCTGGCACGGCCAACTCCGGGATGGACTGGCCACGATGGGCCTGTCCCTGGATGAGGATCGGCAGGAAAAGCTGCTGGCTTTTCTGGGCCTGCTTAACAAGTGGAACCGGGCTTACAACCTCACGGCTGTGCGTGATGAGCGTGTGATGGTGTCCCGGCAACTGCTCGACAGCCTGAGCATTCTGCCGTGGGTAACGACGGACCATCTTCTGGATGTGGGCGCCGGCGGCGGCCTGCCCGGTATTCCCCTGGCGATTGCCCTGCCCGAAAAACGCTTTACCCTGCTCGACAGCAACGGCAAGAAGACCCGCTTTCTCAACCAGTGTGTGCTGGAGCTCGGCCTGAAAAATGTCGAGGTTGTCCACGGGCGCGCGGAAGATTGCAATCCTCCGGAACCCTTCAGCCAGATCAGCAGCCGAGCCTTTACCGCGCTCGAGAATCTGGTGAGCTGGTGCGGTGATCTGTTGGCAAATGAGGGTGAGTTCCTTGCCATGAAAGGTCAGTTTCCGGATGATGAAGTGTCTGCCCTTCCGGCTGGCTGGCAGGTAACATCCAGCCATTCCCTGGACGTACCGGGCGCCGATGGCGACCGCCATCTGCTGGTGATCGCCCGGACCGTGAATTCCCGGTAGTTTGGCAGTCCAATTTCTGAACCGGTAACCCATAAACAAGGAGGCAGGACATGGCGCGCGTGATTGCAGTGACCAATCAGAAAGGCGGTGTGGGCAAAACCACCACCTGCGTCAACCTTGCTGCCTCCCTGGCCGCCACCAAGCGTCGGGTGCTGCTGGTGGATATGGATCCCCAGGGCAACGCCACCATGGGCAGCGGTGTGGATAAAAACGCTCTGGAACTGTCTGGCTACGACATGCTGACCAAGCGCGCCAGCGCCGCCGAGGTGATCATTCCCGCCGAGGCTTCCGGCTTCGATATCCTTCCGGCCAACGGTGACCTGACGGCGGCCGAAGTGGAACTGATGAACGAGATTGGTCGCGAACACCGCCTGAGACTGGCGTTGAACACCGTTCGTGATAATTACGATTACATCCTCATCGATTGCCCGCCATCGCTCAGCCTGTTGACGGTGAATGCCCTGTCGGCGGCAGACTCTGTGCTGATTCCAATGCAGTGCGAGTACTACGCCCTTGAGGGGTTAGCGGCGCTGATGAACACCGTTGAGCAGATTCAGGAAACGGTCAATCCGAATCTGCAGGTGGAAGGCATTCTGCGCACCATGTACGACCCTCGCAATAGCCTTACCCTGGACGTTTCCGGCCAGCTGAGCGAGTACTTTGGCGACAAGGTGTATCGTGCAGTGATTCCCCGCAATGTCCGTCTGGCCGAGGCCCCCAGCTATGGGGTTCCGGCCCTGAAATACGACCGCGCCTCCAAGGGTGCGATCGCCTACCTGGCCCTGGCCGGCGAAATGGTACGCCGCCACGGTTCAAAAAAGACATCCGCGCCGGTTGCGGTGTAACATACCGCCCTGTCACTCACTTAAGCACAACGATATTCAACGGGAAGAATGACTGACACCATGGCGGCGAAGAAACGAGGTTTGGGTGAACGCGGACTGGGCGCCCTGCTGGCGGGCTCCAAGGTCAATCTTGACCAGGAGCTGAAAGACCACGACGGTGAGCTCCGCGAAGTTCCCATTGATCTGATCCAGCGCGGCCGGTACCAGCCCCGGCGCGACATGGACCCCGCCGCCCTGCAGGAACTGGCGGATTCCATCCGCCAACAAGGCGTGATGCAGCCGGTGGTGGTTCGTCCTATCGCTGAAGGCCGTTACGAGCTGATCGCCGGTGAGCGCCGTTGGCGGGCCACCCAGATGGCCGGCCTGGACAGCATCCCTGCCATCATCCGGGATGTCCCCGATGAAGCCGCCATCGCCATGGCGCTGATCGAGAACATCCAGCGTGAGAACCTCAATCCCATTGAAGAAGCTTTCGCTCTTCAGCGCCTGCAGGACGAGTTTGGCCTGACCCAGGCCCAGGTGGCCGAAGCCGTGGGCAAATCCCGTACGACTATTACCAACCTGCTTCGACTGATCGGTTTGTCCGAAGACGTTCGTATTATGCTCGAGCATGGCGATCTGGAAATGGGCCATGGCCGGGCAATGCTGACCCTGGCGCCGGAACTGCAGATGCAGGTGGCCAAACAGGTGGTGGCCAAATCCCTGTCGGTTCGTCAGACCGAGGCCCTGGTTCGGCGGGTGCAGCAGGAAACACCGGACAGCAAATCCCGGAAAAAAGGAGTGGTGGACCCCAACATTCGCGCGCTCCAGGATGATCTCGCGGAGCGACTGGGTGCGCGAGTGTCGATCGATCATGGCCAGCGTGGCAAAGGCAAGCTGGTTATCGAGTACAGTTCCCTCGACGAACTCGACGGCATTTTGGGTCATATTCGCTAGGGCCAGATGTAAATCATTCTAAAGTGCTAGTTTTTCTTAAAAATACTACATGTTGTAATCATCAATATTCGATGACACAACCTGTGTCGATTGAAACGATTTGAGCGGATGTGCTGGTTGATTTTTAACCGCGAATTTGGGCGGCTTTTGTTGAACGGGCATCGGTTAACACATATAATTTCGCGCGCTTGCAATAACAGCTGGTGACATGACAGGTTTCAGAAAAGCCATCACGTACGTGCCGCTTAAAGAGTGGCTGATCATAGAGATGGTTGTTTTAGTCTTCATCAGTTTACTGTGGTTGATCGAGAGCAGAGCAGCTGGGTATTCCGCGTTTATAGGCGGTCTTATTTTTGTCATACCCAACGCCTATTTTGCGCACCGGACCTATCGGTTTGAGGGTGCTCGCCAGATGCAACTGGCGGTCAGTAATATGTTCAGGGCAGCGAGTATCAAAATTGCCCTTACCGCGATTTTTTTTGCGGCCGTTTTCACTTTAATGGAGTCAGTCCACGGGCCGGCTCTGTTATTCACTTTTGCTGTGATGGTTGCGATAGGTACGGCTTTGCGCTGGCTTATCCGGCCGCGCCCACAGCGATGACTGGACGAGAGCAGTATGGCAGCTGATACCCCAGTAGAGTATATAAAGCACCACCTTACCAACCTTACCTACGGCAAACTCCCCGGCGGTTACGAGCGGGCTGATGGCTCCGTTGTCGAAGAGGCTACCTGGACCTTCGCAAGAACCGGTCAGGAAGCAGCCGACATGGGCTTTATGGCGTTCCACGTAGACACACTTGGCTGGTCGATCGCCATGGGTGTTCTGTTCCTGGGACTGTTCCGGTTTGTTGCGAATAAAGCAACGACGGGCACTCCAGGAGGTTTGCAGAATGCTGTCGAGATGACCTTCGAGTTTGTTCAAGGCATCGTACGCGACGTGTTCCATGGCAAGAATCCTCTGGTTGCGCCGCTGGCGCTGACCATCTTCGTCTGGATTCTGCTCATGAATACGCTGAAGCTGATTCCGGTTGACTACATCCCCTCCATCGCTCATGCGCTCGGGCTGGAATACTTCAAGATCGTACCAACGACGGATCCCAACGGAACCTTTGGGATCTCCATCGGCGTGTTCCTGCTGATTCTGTTTTACAGTTTCAAGATCAAGGGCGTGGGTGGTTTCGCCAAGGAACTGTCATTCAATCCCTTCAATCATTGGTCGCTGGTGCCGTTCAATCTGGTGCTCGAAATCCTGGCCTTGATCATCAAGCCCATCAGTCTGGCACTGCGTCTGTTCGGTAACATGTATGCCGGCGAGGTGGTATTCATTCTGATCGCGCTTCTGCCATTGTGGATCCAGTGGACGCTGAATGTTCCCTGGGCTATCTTCCACATCTTGGTGGTTACGCTGCAGGCTTTCATCTTTACAACGCTGACTGTGGTTTACCTCAGCGCAGCGCACGAAGATCATTAATCTATTCTGTAAACAAACCCTTAACTATCTGAAAAACTGAGGAGTCTTCAATGGAAATGGTATACATCGCAGCTGCGCTTATTATCGGTCTGGGTGCCCTGGGCGCCGGTATCGGTTTTGGTCTGCTGGGCGGCAAGCTTCTGGATTCCACCGCTCGTCAGCCTGAAATGGCCAACCAGCTGCAAACCAAAGCCTTCATCATGGCTGGTCTGCTTGACGCCGTTCCCATGATCGGTGTTGGTATTGCTATGTACCTGATCTTCGTTGTTGCTGGTTAATCAAAACGAGACCTGAGGGCGCCGGCTGATGCCGCGCCCCACTTCCCGTTAACCGGGACGCAACGAATAGCAAGAGGTATATCGCCGTGAATATAAACCTTACGTTGATAGGGCAATCGATTGCTTTCGCTATTTTCGTCTGGTTCTGCGTCAAGTATGTATGGCCGCCTATCACGGCTGCCATGGCAGAGCGCCAGAAGAAAATAGCCGACGGCCTTTCTGCTGCAGATCGGGCTTCTCTGGATCTGGAGCTTGCCCAGCAAAAAGCTTCCCAAGAGCTTCAAAAGGCGAAAGAAGAGTCTGCTGCCCTAATTGATCAGGCAAACAAGCGTGCCGCCCAGATTGTAGAAGCCTCCAAGGATGATGCTCGCAAAGAAGGCGAAAAGCTCCTTGAACAGGCCCGGGCGGAAATTCAGCAGGAGCGTGTCCAGGCTCGCGATGCACTCAGAGCAGAAGTCGCTACATTGGCTGTTGCTGGTGCCGAGAAGATCCTGGAAACCTCTGTAGATGCCAAAGCTCACAGCGAGATGCTGGACAAGCTGGCCGCAGAACTCTAAGCGAGGGTCACCATGGCAGAACTTACTACGTTAGCCCGACCCTACGCGAAGGCCGTTTTTGGTGCTGCGCAAGACCAGAAAGCTGTTGATCTGTGGGATCAGGCTCTGGCTTTCGCGGCACAGGTGGCGGCTGACCAAGAGGTAAAGAACATTCTGGCCATTCCTGGCCTGTCTGAGCAACGCAAGGCGGAACTCTTCGCTGACTGTTTTGAAGAGCCGCTGCCTGAAGCACTCAGAAACTTCCTGTTGATTCTTGCTGAAAACAAGCGCCTGCCGTTGTTGCCGGAAATTTCAGCCCTGTTCAGCCTTTACCGCGCGGATCTTGAGCGCACAGTCAAAATGAAGGTGAGCACGGCATTTGAAATGACCGAAGAGCAGCAGCAGAAGCTCATCGAAGCGCTGTCCAAAAAGCTGGAGCGCAAGGTGGCCCTGGAAACCGCCGTCGATCAGTCTCTGATTGGCGGCGTGGTAGTAAATACGGGTGATCTGGTTATCGACGCTTCAGTCCGAGGCAAACTGGCCAAGATGGCCAGGGCTCTGGGCTCCTGATTTCAGCACAAGGTTTGAGGACAAAGGCATGCAGCAACTGAATCCATCCGAGATCAGTGACATCATCAAGAAGAGGATCGAAAAGCTCGATATCTCTTCCGAAGCAAAAAACGAAGGTACGATCCTGTCGGTTTCTGACGGCATCGTGCTCATCCACGGTCTTGCCGACGTTATGTACGGCGAGATGATCGAATTTGCCAATGGCACGTACGGTATGGCGCTGAACCTGGAGCGTGATTCGGTAGGTGCTGTTGTATTGGGCGACTACGAAGACCTGGCCGAGGGTCAGAAGGTTCGTTGTACCGGACGTATCCTTGAAGTGCCGGTTGGTCCGGAACTGATGGGTCGTGTGGTCGATGGCCTCGGTAACCCGATCGATGGCAAAGGCGATCTGGGCACCTCCCTCACCTCACCGGTCGAGAAGGTTGCGCCCGGCGTTATCGCCCGTCAATCCGTTGATGAGCCGGTTCAGACTGGTCTGAAGGCAATCGACACCATGGTGCCGATCGGTCGCGGTCAGCGAGAGCTGATCATCGGTGACCGTCAGATCGGTAAGACCGCCGTCGCCATCGACGCGATCATCAACCAGAAGAATACCGGCATCAAGTGTATCTACGTTGCCGTTGGCCAGAAGCAGTCTTCTATTGCCGCTGTTGTGCGTAAGCTGGAAGAGCATGGCGCGATGGATCACACCATCGTTGTCGCCGCAGGCGCCGCAGATCCAGCAGCGATGCAGTTCCTGGCTCCGTACTCCGGCACCTCCATGGGCGAATACTTCCGTGACCGTGGTGAAGACGCTCTGATCATCTACGATGATCTGTCCAAGCAGGCTGTGGCTTACCGCCAGATCTCCCTGCTGCTGCGTCGTCCGCCAGGCCGTGAAGCTTACCCGGGTGACGTATTCTATCTGCACTCCCGTCTGCTTGAGCGTGCGTCCCGGATCAACGCTGATGAAGTTGAAAAGCTCACCAATGGCGAAGTGAAAGGCAAGACCGGTTCCCTGACGGCGCTGCCGATCATTGAAACCCAGGCAGGTGACGTTTCTGCGTTCGTACCGACCAACGTGATTTCCATCACCGACGGTCAGATCTTCTTGGAAACCAACCTGTTCAACTCCGGTATCCGTCCGGCGATGAACGCGGGTGTTTCGGTATCTCGGGTCGGTGGCTCTGCCCAGACCAAAATCATGAAGAAGCTCGGCGGTAACATCCGTCTGGCCCTCGCCCAGTATCGCGAGCTGGCGGCGTTCGCCCAGTTTGCTTCAGATCTGGATGAGGCGACTCGTAAGCAGTTGGAGCACGGTCAGCGCGTCACCGAGCTGATGAAGCAGAACCAGTACAGCCCAATGTCGGTCGCTGAGATGGGTACCGTACTGTACGCAGCCAACGAAGGCTTCCTGGATGATGTCGACGTCAATAAAGTGGTTCAGTTCGAAGCTCAGCTTCTGGACTGGATGCGCGCTGAGCAAAAAGACCTGCTCGATAAGATTGGCGCCGAAGGCAAGTACGATGATGACATCATTGCCGGCCTGAAAGCTGCTTTGGAGAAATTCAAGACCACTCAAAGCTGGTAACGACTGGAAGCCCGTCGCGGCGGGCTTTCTTGTCCACATGAGTGTCTAACTTGAAAAGGCAGTGACTTATGGCCGCAGGCAAAGAAATACGCAATCAGATCGGAAGCATCAAGAGCACGCAGAAGATCACTAGCGCCATGGAAATGGTCGCGGCGAGCAAGATGCGCAAAGCTCAGGAACGCATGAAGGCGACACGCCCTTATGCGGAAAAGATGCGGCAAGTAATCGGACACATAGCAAAGTCCAACAAGGATTACGTGCATCCCTTCATGCGTGAGCGGGAAGTTAAGCGTGTGGGTTACATCGTGATTTCCTCGGATCGGGGATTGTGCGGTGGCCTGAACGGTAACGCCTTCAAATTGCTCGTGCGTGAAATGAAGCAGTGGAAAGATAAAGGTGTAGAGACCGATCTCTGCGCTATCGGGCAAAAAGGGGCCTCATTCTTCCGTAGTTATGGCGGAAATGTGGTGGCAGCCCTGACCCACTTGGGGGACAGCCCAAGCGCCGAGAAGCTCATCGGTAACGTCAAGGTCATGCTTGATGCATTCGAAGACGGCAAGATTGATCGTCTTTATGTCATTTACAACGAGTTTGTAAACACCATGACCCAGCAGCCGAAGTCCAAGCAGCTTCTGCCTCTGCCGGAAAGCCAGGATGAAGAAGTTGGTCACCAGTGGAATTACATCTACGAGCCTGATTCACGGCCCATCCTGGATGGGTTGATGCCACGTTATATCGAATCCCAGGTCTATCAGGGAGTGGTAGAGAATCTGGCCTGCGAGCAGGCTGCGCGGATGATTGCCATGAAGAGCGCGACAGATAACGCGGGTAGCATCATTGACGAGCTTCAGTTGGCTTACAACAAGGCCCGTCAGGCAGCCATTACGCAAGAAATTTCGGAGATTGTGAGCGGCGCGGCTTCGGTCTGATCCTGCCCACAATCCTACTGGTTTTATTGACTATTAAGATAACGAGGAACCGAGCATGAGTAGCGGACACATCGTTCAGATCATAGGCGCGGTTATCGACGTGGAATTTCCACGTGACTCCGTTCCGGGCGTTTACGACGCACTGCTGCTTGAAGGTGGTGAGACAACTCTGGAAGTTCAGCAGCAGCTGGGCGACGGCATTGTACGTACCATCGCCATGGGCAGCACTGAAGGCCTCAAGCGTGGCCTGAAAGCCGAGAATACCGGCAAACCAATTTCCGTCCCCGTGGGCACCAAGACTCTGGGCCGCATCATGGACGTTCTGGGTCGTCCCATTGACGAGCAGGGCGACATCGGCGAAGACGAGCGCTGGGCTATCCACCGTAAAGCACCCGGCTATGCCGACCAGTCAGCTTCAGCTGACCTGCTGGAAACCGGCATCAAGGTTATCGACCTGATTTGCCCGTTTGCCAAGGGTGGTAAGGTTGGTCTGTTCGGTGGTGCCGGTGTTGGTAAAACCGTAAACATGATGGAACTGATCAACAACATCGCGAAAGAGCACTCCGGTCTCTCTGTATTCGCAGGTGTTGGTGAGCGGACGCGGGAAGGTAACGACTTCTACTACGAAATGAAGGAATCCAACGTTCTCGATAAGGTTGCCATGGTTTACGGCCAGATGAACGAGCCCCCTGGAAACCGTCTGCGTGTTGCCCTGACCGGCCTCACCATGGCCGAGAAGTTCCGTGACGAAGGCCGTGACGTTCTGTTGTTCGTCGACAACATCTACCGTTACACCCTGGCCGGTACCGAAGTATCCGCACTGCTCGGCCGTATGCCCTCAGCAGTAGGCTACCAGCCGACACTGGCTCAGGAGATGGGTGAACTTCAGGAGCGTATTACTTCCACCAAGGATGGCTCCATCACCTCCATCCAGGCGGTATACGTACCGGCAGATGACTTGACTGACCCGTCTCCGGCAACCACCTTCTCGCACCTTGACGCGACAGTGGTACTGAGCCGTGACATCGCATCCAAGGGTATCTATCCGGCGATCGATCCGCTCGACTCTACGTCCCGTCAGCTGGATCCGCTGGTGATTGGCGAGCAACACTACAATGTTGCCCGTGGCGTTCAGAACGTTCTACAGCGTTACAAGGAACTGAAGGACATCATCGCCATTCTCGGTATGGATGAGCTGTCTGAAGAAGACAAGCTGACCGTTTCACGCGCCCGTAAAATCGAGCGTTTCCTGTCACAGCCATTCCACGTAGCGGAAGTGTTCACCGGGTCTCCCGGTAAATATGTGTCCCTCAAGGAGACCATCGCCAGCTTCGAAGGCATCCTTAACGGTGATTACGACGACATGCCGGAGCAGGCCTTCTATATGTGTGGTGGCATCGAGGAAGCTATCGAGAAGGCGAAGTCAATGAAAGCGAAGGAAAGCAAATAAGCGACCTTCACTTTCTGACGCAAGAGGCGTAAGAAATGGTTATGACCGTACACTGCGACGTCGTAAGTGCCGAAGAAAAGATCTTCTCCGGACTGGTGGAAGTACTGACTGCCACCGGGACTGAAGGTGAGATGGGTATCCAGCTTGGCCACGCTCCGCTACTGACCGCGCTCAAGCCCGGCGCTGTGCGGATTGTCAAACAGGGTGGTGATGAAGAGATACTGTACGTTTCCGGGGGATACCTGGAAGTGCAGCCCAACATCATCACCCTGATGGCCGACACCGCCGTCCGTGCAAAGGATGTGGACGAGGCTGCGGCACTGGAAGCACAGAAAGAAGCCGAGAAGGCACTGGCGAACAAAACAGGCGAGTTTGAATATTCACGTGCTGCTGTTGAGCTGGCGGAAGCCGCCGCTCAGCTGCGTACCTTGCAGAAACTGCGTAAAAACGTTCGATAGGATCGTTTTTCGGTTTCTGGATCTCGCCTGAGACAAGACCGCATCCTGAAAAGGCCGGCAAGGTTTGTTATTTATGAACAACCTTGGAGGCCGATTGGGACGCGGTTTTTCTTTTTGGAATGTTTACCCGATCACTTACAGGGGTAGTACTTAGATGAGCCCGCTACACGTCGTCATTCTGGCCGCCGGCCAGGGTTCCAGAATGAAATCCGCACTGCCCAAGGTGCTGCATCCGATTGCCGGTCGCCCGATGCTCCATCACGTCATCGATACCGCCAAACTCCTGGGCGCTGAAAAGATCCATACGGTGATAGGACACGGTGCTGACAAGGTCCGGAAAGCCACGGACGAAGCCTCGGTAAACTGGGTGATCCAGAGCGAGCAGCTGGGTACCGGCCACGCTGTGGCTCAGGCCCTGCCGGATCTGCCCGATGACGCGCGGGTTCTCGTGCTCTATGGCGATGTCCCGCTGACCCGCCATGAAACCCTCGAGGGGCTGGTTGGTACCCTGGATGACAACACTCTGGGTCTTTTGACGGTGACCATGGACAATCCCCAGGGTTACGGCCGGATTGTCCGGAATGCCAATGGCGACGTGCAGTCAATCGTCGAGCAGAAAGATGCGTCTGCCGAGCAACAACAGATCCGCGAAGTGAACACGGGCATCCTGGCGGTATCCGCGAAACACCTGAAATCCTGGTTGCCGACGCTCTCCAACAGCAATGCCCAGGGTGAATACTACCTTACCGACATTATTGCCATGGCGGTGGAGCAGGGCCTGGGTGTTTCGGTGTCGCAGCCCGAGAATCCTTTTGAAGTGCAGGGGGTCAACAATCGCCTGCAGCTGGCGGAACTGGAACGCTGGTTCCAGCATCGGCAGGCGGACCGGCTGATGACAGAGGGTGCCACGCTCGCGGATCCTGCCCGGGTGGATGTCCGCGGCGAGCTCAGTATTGGCAATGATCTGTGGATCGATGTAAACGTGGTATTCGAGGGTAAGGTCAGCCTCGGTAGTAATGTGTCCATTGGCCCCGGTTGTGTCATCAAGGACGCGACCATTGCGGATGGCGCCGAGATTAAGGCAAACAGTGTGATTGAGGGCGCGGTGATTGGCGCCAATGCACAGATCGGCCCGTTTGCCCGCATCCGTCCGGGCACCGAACTGGCGGCGAATACCAAAGTGGGCAACTTTGTGGAAACCAAAAAGGCCATCGTCGGCGAGGGCAGCAAGATCAATCATCTGAGTTATGTGGGTGATGCCTCACTGGGCCGTAATGTGAATGTGGGTGCAGGAACCATCACCTGTAATTATGATGGTGTGAACAAGTACCAGACCGTGCTGGGTGACGGGGTCTTTGTTGGTTCCAATACGGCCCTGGTCGCCCCGGTTACCGTTGCGGCGGAGGCCACCATTGGCGCCGGATCGACCATCACCCGTGATGTGGCCGACCACGAGCTAGCCGTCGCCCGGGGCCGGCAGCGGAATATCGCCGGCTGGGAAAAGCCGAAGAAACACTGATATAAACGATCGACAGACAGGTAGAACAGCATGTGTGGAATTGTAGGCGCGGTTTCGGAAAGGGACGTTCAGGGCATCCTGCTTGAGGGTCTGCGCCGTCTGGAATACCGGGGATATGACTCCGCGGGTATGGCCGTGATCGGTGGCGATCACAGCGTCCAGCGTGCACGGGAAGTGGGCAAGGTAGCGGCCTTGGCGGAAGCCATGGAAGCCAATCCCCTGGCAGGCCACCTGGGCATTGCCCATACCCGCTGGGCAACCCACGGCGAGCCCTCCCAGATCAACGCCCATCCGCACATGTCCGGCGACCGGCTGGCTATTGTCCACAACGGGATTATCGAAAACTATCAGGAGCTGCGCGAGGAATTGCGGGCTGACGGTTTCGAGTTTACGTCCCAGACCGATACCGAAGTCGTCGCGCACCTGATTGAGAAACACTACCGCACCCTGGGTAATCTCCATGATTCCGTGCGTTCGGCGATCGCCCGTTTGCGCGGAGCCTATGCTCTGGCGGTGGTACACGCCGACGAACCGGACCACATGGTGGTCTGTCGTGAGGGCAGCCCCCTGGTCATTGGTGTGGGTATTGGCGAAAACTTCATCGCATCTGACCAGCTGGCGTTGCTCCCTGTGACCGACCGGTTCATGTTCCTGGAAGAAGGCGATATCGCCGATATCCGAAAGGACGCCATTGCCATTCTCGACCGCGATGGCAAGGCCGTCGAGCGGGAAGTAACTCGCTTCGAACACGGCGCCGATTCCGCCGACAAGGGCGAGTACCGCCACTTCATGCTCAAGGAAATCTACGAGCAGCCCAAAGTGATCAAGGCCACCATGGAAGGCCGGGTCACCAAAACCCGGGTGCTGGAACAGGCCCTGGGTACCGAGGCTGCGAACCTCCTTGAGAACGTTCGTCATGTCCAGATCATTGCCTGTGGCACCAGTTACCATGCCGGTATGGTGGCCCGTTACTGGATTGAGGAGCTGGCGGGCGTTGCCTGTTCCGTCGAGGTGGCTTCCGAATTCCGCTATCGCAAACACGTGATCCAGCAGGACACCCTGTTCCTCTGTATTTCCCAGTCCGGCGAAACCGCCGATACCCTGGCGGCCCTGCGTCAGGCGAAAAAAGCGGGTTTCCGGGCAGCATTGGCCATCTGTAACGTGCCGGGCAGTTCCCTGGTTCGCGAATCCGACCTGGTGATCATGACCCAGGCGGGGCCGGAAATCGGCGTGGCCTCTACCAAGGCGTTCACCACCCAGCTCACGGCTTTGCTGATCTTTACCCTGGCCCTGGCCCGTCATAATGGGCTGCCCGAGGAGCAGGAAGCTGAAATCGTCGAGGCTCTTCACCTCGTGCCTGGCCAGGTCAGCGATGTGCTGGCCCTGGATGGCGAGATCGCCGAGATGTCCAAGGCATTCATGGATAAGAACCACAGCCTGTTCCTGGGGCGCGGTTCCCAGTTCCCGGTGGCTCTTGAAGGTGCCCTCAAGCTCAAGGAAATCTCCTACATCCACGCCGAGGCCTATCCTGCCGGCGAGCTCAAGCACGGCCCCCTGGCCCTGGTTGACAGCGAAATGCCGGTTGTCACTGTCGCTCCCAACAATGACCTGGTTGAGAAGCTGAAATCCAACCTGGAAGAGGTCCGGGCCCGCGGCGGCGAGCTATTTGTCTTCGCCGATAAAAAGGCCGACGTCAAAGCGGAAGAGGGTCTGCACGTGATGCAGATTCCGTCCGTGCATCCGATTACCGCGCCGATCGTGTACACCGTGCCACTGCAGTTGCTGTCCTACCATGTGGCCGTGTTGAAGGGTACCGATGTGGACCAGCCGCGGAACCTGGCCAAGAGTGTCACTGTAGAGTAGCCCCGCAGGCCAGCAAGGCCTTGATGTAGGTTGATAATAAAGTTGGTAACAAAATAATAGAGTTGGTAACTTTAGAATAAAGTTGGTAACTGAAGGCTAATGTGTCAGAGTCAGGCTATTTCCTCGGGATTAATAGGGAATGGCCAGCTACAAGCTCGACAAGAAAACCGAAAAATGGATCAATGAAGGGCGCGGTAAAGGTAGTGGTGAACATTACCTTCCGTGGCTCACGGTAAGAGATTTACCCTCCAAGGGACGTTCGCATCGAGTGATGGGACACCTTACGGGGCGAACCCATCACTTTTTTTCAGATCTAGAACTGGCCGCCTTTTTGTTGCTCGAATGGAATCCCGCTGTTACCGACATTCGTGAGCAATTTCCTCTCCGCATCGAAGACACCATCTCGTTGGCTGAGCAAGCCAGCATCCGGCATCCCGACGCAGGCGGATACCACCAGATAATGTCTACCGATCTTGTGGTCGATTTATCTGCGCCAACCGGCCCAGAGAGATTCGCCATCCAGGTAAAAACCTCCTCCGACCTGATGGATCCTCGAACGGTCGAGAAGCTTGAAATTGAACGCCGCTATTGGAGACTAAAAGGCATTCCTTGGTATCTCATGACCGATAAGCAGATGCCTCGGACTGTTATGAAAAACCTTGAGTTTCTGTATTCAGCACGAGCTCAGAGCGAGAGCATGGAAGTTTTGTTTCAAAGCTTACCGGCTTATGTCGATGTGCTGACAGAAAACCCGAATACCGGGCTTCCGGCGTTAGGTATGCTGATTGACCAGTCCTATTCGCTTGAGCCGGGCACGTCGCTGGCCCGGCTAAGAGCGCTAGCGGCCTTGAGGGTACTAAAATTTGATATATCCACTCCCTGGACCAAGCTTGTAGCACAAGACCTAAAGTTGGTTGAGGATGTTGCGTTGCTGAGGGCGAATTATGCTGCGAATCAATGACGTCTTCAGGTTGGCTCAGGATCGTTATCGTGTACTGGCACTGACGGGCAAGCATGTTTTCTGGATAAATATTGACTCAGATAAAGCCTGGCCAGAATTGGTTAGAACGGAGGAGATTGAAAGGCTGATTTTTAATGAGGAACTGTGTCGAACAGCAGATCCTCATCAGGAACTAGCCTCATTGTCCGTGGAGCACGGGAGTAATGCGCAGATAATTCGGGATCAACGGTATAAGTTAATCGCTCCACTAGTTGCAACTGACGAAGTTTATTACCGAGATGGTAGGGGCCAGTTAGTCCAATCTCGTAGTGACGAAACCGGTACGCCGAGGAAAACGCTTTATAAAAACCTCAAGCAGTACTGGCAGCGCGGAGCGATGCCGAACGCACTTTTACCTGACTATCGAAAATCCGGGGGTAAAGGTCAGAAAAAGACATCCAAAAAGAAGTTGGGGCGGCCCCGCAAAATCTCACCGGGAATCGGGATAACCGTTGATGCCTCAATCGAAAAAATGTTTCGCTTGGTAATTGACCATTATTACGTCAATGACAAGGGGAACTCGTTGGCGTACGCCCATCGGCGATTTATCGATATGTTCGAGGCCATCTACCCCGATGTTCGGCCTGAGGATTATCCAACATTGACCCAATTGAGGTACTTCTACCACCGGGAGTATGAAAAAGCGGATCGCATTCGCCTCAGGTCAAATAAGATTTCCTACCAGAAAGATGTTCGGCCATTGATCGGGACCTCCACTGCAGGGGTGCTTGGTCCAGGTTCTAGATATGAAATCGATGCGACAATTGCCGATATTTATCTTTTGTCTGCTGATCGACAAAGAATTATAGGCCGCCCCACTTTGTACGTGGTGGTTGATGTTTTCAGTCGCATGGTGACGGGTTTCTATGTTGGCCTGGAGAATCCATCCTACGTCACGGCCATGAGTGCGCTGGTTACCTCCATGTCAGATAAAACTGAACTTTGTGCCAATTATGGATTGGAGATTACTCCAGAGCAGTGGCCCACCGTTGGGGTTCCAGATGCGATCCTCGCGGACAGAGGGGAACTACTTGGGCACCAGATAGAATCGCTTGAGAAAGCCTTTGCAGTCCGGATCGAGATTACTCCCCCATACCGAGGAGATGCGAAAGGAATTGTTGAGCGTTATTTCCGCACCCTTCAAGCCGAGTTTAAACCCTTTGCACCTGGCGTGGTCACAGCTACAAAAGTGAGAAAGCAAGGCGGAAAAGACTATCGACTGGATGCGACACTCTCTCTCCAGGACTTTACACAGATCATGCTGGCCTCGATCCTTCATCGGAACCAACATGCGGTGTTGTCAAAATACGATCGCGACTCGGATATGCCAAACGACATGGCATTAACCCCTCTCAACATCTGGAATTGGGGCATACAGCATCGAACCGGTCAATTGAAGAATGTATCGGAACTGGCCTTGAAGATTGCTTTGTTGCCGCGTCAAAAAGTTCATCTTTCTGACTTTGGGGTCAGCTGTTTTGGTGCTTATTACACATCCAAGGAGTTGTTGGCATCTGGGTGGCTCCATCGCAACGGAGACCGCAGAGTCACCGGCCTTCAGGCAGCCTACGATCCCGCAGTGGCTGATCATATTTATCTGTTTCCGAAAAAAGACAGTTCGGAATACTGGGTCTGTTCCCTGACAGATCGCTCGCGTCAGTTTCGCGGCAAGTCTATGTGGGAGTTATGGGCCAGTCAGGAAGAGCAGCGAAAAGCCACCAGTGCCGCTAAAGTGGCAGAGACAACCAGTAAACGAGACCTGGAGAATCTGGTCAGCGACACTATCAAAAACGCTGAACGTTCCCGCCCCGCCGTCAACAAGAAGCAATCCAAAGCCGAAACTGTCAGGGGCATACGGGAGAACCGCAAAAGAGAACGGGATGCTCAAAGAGCAGAACAAACCAAAGTCCGGCAGCCTGACAGCAGTAAACCTAAATCTGAAGTGACCTACCTACATGGCAAACCGGACGATGGTGCTTTCCCAGATTTCCTGGACGAGCTGTTTGGAGACGATGAATGACCTTACCCTCAGGCATGGTAACTGCCGTGTACCAGGACACGGGAATAACGAAATATCAAGGCAATCCACTGATCGAGGCGCTACCGCCTATTCCCGGACATAAACAGCTCATAGTTGGTCTCAGTGAGACCCTGGAGCTCCGGCCTACAGAAATATACCTGGATGGTCAGACAAGGATTCATATAATCGCCCAACTACTGGATGGTTTCTTTCAGCCGCTGGCACGCCATATTGAGCTTGAATCAAAAATATCAATCATGCTGCGTCAGGGATATGTGGGGCGCAACATTGCCACTGGTGATCTCTCGACTCACCTACAGAACGGATATGAGCGAATCAAGAGCGGAGACCTGAAGGCATTTCGCTTTGATCACGTCGAATCGACTGCGAAAAGCCTCGCATTCATCGGGTGCTCCGGTTCCGGAAAAACCAGTTCGCTCAATCGCATTCTGGCAACCTATCCACAGATGATTCACCACCCGGAGCACAATTTCATCCAGATCGTGTTCCTAAAAATTGATTGCCCTCATGACGGTACTCTTAAGAGTCTGTGTCACAATTTTTTTCGGGAAATCGATTCTATCCTTGGGACAGACTATGTCCGGCGCTACGGCGAGAAGCGCCACGGTGTAGAAGCAATGATTGCGCTAATGTCACAGTTGGCAAATACCTATGCGATTGGCGTACTGGTCATCGACGAAATACAGCACCTGAACCTCGGACAAGCCGGTGGAGCCGAGAGGATGCTGAACTTCTTCGTAACTTTGGTTAATGAGATCTCCGTACCGGTAGTAATGGTCGGAACACCAAAGGCGCGACCGGTCTTTGAGACAGACCTGCGATCTGCTCGGCGCGGGGCGGGGTTCGGGTCAATATTGTGGGAACCACTGTGCAAACCTGCAGCTGACGAAAACATAGACAGAACCGAATGGGGCGCGTTCACGAAAAAGCTTTGGAAGTACCAGTGGTTAACCAAAGCCAGTGACAACATGTCGGATGATTTGAGGGATCTTTGGTTCGATCTGTCTCAGGGAATCATGGATGTCGTTATCAAGTTGTTCGTTCTGTCCCAGATTCGAGCAGTTGTAACAGGCACGGAACGGATTACACCCAATATAATGAAAAAGGTTTATCAGGACGAACTTAAGCCGATTCACCCGATGATGGAAGCTTTACGTTCCGGCGATCCAAGCAGAATTGCTCAATACTCAGACCTTATAATCCCGGATGTGGATAAGAGGATTCTGGAACTCAGTACCCTTCTCGATTCCACCAAAGACCAGATCCGCAAATCCGTTCAGTACAACGGAAACGACCAGGCAATTCGATTGCACAACATACTGGTTGATATGGGCTATGAATCAAACCTTTTGGAGCCGTTAATCCAACGAGCGTTTGAGGAGCATCCTGACTTACAGCTAAAGGATCTGATGCCTATCATTCTTAACTGGTACCAGTCTTCGGAGCAGGCACCACCGGTGACCGAAAAGAAAAAGTTAAAAACGATCAAAGTGAAAGAGTGGCACACTCTCGACTCAGATGATTTGCGCTTTCTGCACTCTCAGGCGGCGAACGAAGACGAGATGCTGGATGCTGCGGATCAATCGGGTCTGGTGTTTAACAGCGACGAGTGGCTCGGTTCTGGTAATTAGGCATAGGTGCCATGCTGAACTTCCCGGTTCCGTACCCTGAAGAACTGATATACAGCACCGTGGCCAGGGCAGGTATTCGGGAAGGCATTATCGGCTCCAAGGAATTGCTGGATGAGATCTATGGTAACCGCAACGTCATTGCAACCCTGGATTTTCCCAATCGGCTACAGAGTATTTCTCGCTGGCTTCCATCTGACTACACCGTTGAAGTGATTGCCTACTGCCACACTTTATTTCCCTTGTATGCCCCATTTATCCCAGAAGAACGCCGCAAAAGCTGCGTGGCATGGATGGCTGAAAAATCCATGGGTGCAGTTCACATGGCGATGGGTGTAAACGCATCGCTTGTGAAGGTGCCTGGTCATGTTCGATATTGTCCTGGGTGCCTGAGAGAACAACAACGTACCTTTGGAGAATATTTCTGGAAGCGCGAGTGGCAGATAGCCGGAGTCGAGTGCTGTAATGAGCACGGCGCACTCGTAAATACGGCCATTACCCGCCCCTTAGCAGATCAACACCGCTACCACGATGCTTCGCCTGATAGTTGTCCTTTATTTCGCCAAAAACCAGTTTGTAGTGAATCAGAGACGATCCTGACTCACATTAGACAACTATTGGGACAAAGGTCAGCCACCTCGCCGAGTTATGAACAATGGTCTTCCCACTACCATCGATTGGCTCAGCAGTATGGTTTTATTCGCGGCCAGGCTCAGGTTGACCATGGTGCAATTGCTGAAATTGTGTCTCACCATTGGCCTTCGAGGCTTTTGAGGCAATTCGGTTTAGAGATAAATCTGAACTCGGATTATTGCTGGCTACGAGCGATTTTTAGGAAGCATCGGAAATCCTTTGGCTACCTCCAGCACATTATTATTCACCACGCGCTGTTGCCTGAGAACTGGTCAATAACCGATGTTATTGGCAGTGTTAGAGAGTTGCCTGCGCCCTTGGTGTCAGAGTCGACAGAGAGAATCCGCGTTGGCACCGAACACGGCTTAACGCACGATCAGCAGGATTGGATGAAAATGCTGGCAGAGCAGCCACCGAAAAAAGCCCGTACGCTAGCACCTGCGCTTTACGCACGACTGTACCGGTATGATCGACTTTGGCTGAAGCAAGTAAATCAAGGCCAGCCACGAGCAAACGTTGTTACAAGAAAACCGAGAGTTGATTGGCGGCGACGGGATCTTCATTATTTGGCCAAGCTCCGGGAAATTCTTAGATTTTTGCAAGCCCACCCAAGCGGCCCCCGGCAGTCACAAAGGTATTTACTGAAACAGCTGGGTAAGCTCTCCACTTTGGAAAAGAAGCTTGACCGGTTACCCCGAACCAAGCGGCTGCTTGAACGCTATACCGAAAGCGTTCCTGAATATCAGAAGCGGCGTTTGAGGAACGCATGGAGGCAATTAAATCAGGACTTTGAGCACCCACCACATTGGCGATTACTACGCATCGCCGGACTCAGTGAAGCACGACTTACCCAAGAAGCGCGAGATTATTTGAATGGCCTCGAAGAAAATGACGACAATTCCAATAATCAAGGGAATCGAGGACAACAGTCGAGTTAAAGAAATCGGTTCGATATACCGGCGTCTAGGGACCTCAGACTGGCGTATTAATATCAAGCTGGACCCTGGCCAGAGGAAAAAGAACTTCAGTCTCTCCCAGGTAGGATTGATGCCAAGGCGACGACTTCTGAACGCCACAGCGACAGGGGATACCGGGCGAGCCGGGTACGAAAAGGAGTTTGAGATTTGTGATGCTACTGAATGGGCACATTGCTTGATAGGTGATTGTCCGATCAAGAATATTCGTGAGCAGGAGGACCATGAACAGCGGTGTTTCAGCTTTGAATTCGATGGTATTACGTTTTTTCTACCCCAAATAGAGCTGGCTCGCGTTCTATTTTTTCATTACTCCTACATGAGTCGGCTCGCGATGATGCCGAATGGGCTCAACGAAGAATTTGATATTCAGCCAGGAGAAGAACCCGACATTACAGAAATTCACATCTTACCCACCAGTTCACTCCCCTTGAGCCCGCGCGGAAATCCAGCCCAACGTAGGGTGTTGGCTTGGATTCTGTTAGACGATGAGATTCGGCGGTCGTTTAGCAGCATTGCTCAATATCAGTTGACTGAAGGGCAAGAATTGAATGGCCATCGTCATTGGCGATTCCGGTTTGATCCTCCACCGTTACAGAATGTGAGGGTGTCGGTTCGCGGACAGTACCTCCCTGAATCCGAAGTCATGTTCGTGTACGAGGTTGATAGTGTTGAAAATCTGACTACGAGAAGCTCAAAACGTATTGAGTTTTTTGATCCGAAGCTTGCTGAGCAGCAAGCTGGGAACGCCATGAATAATCAGGATTCGGGCGTTGCCACCGAGGAGCTTCAGATAAACGATGACGAGCTGGCCTCGGCAGATGCCGGTGTGTATGAGCTCCAGGTCCCACCGGTGATATTGTCATTTTCCGAGCCTGCCCACACTACTCGCAAACCCTATGACGGTCGAAGACGAGCTGGCGCGGGCAAAGGATCGGAAGAGATAACTCCCTCAGGTGAAGCACGAACCGAAGTGAGCACTGATGAACCGACGATTAGGGGAGAGATCCCCGCAGGCGTGTTCGATGGTGTTGATGATCAGAGCGATGACTCACACCTCCACCTTCATAGATTCGAAGCGTTCGTTTCAATGATTGATCACCTGGAGGCAGAAGGATGTGAATTGCTTTCTGGCGAGATCCAGAAATTGCCAGTGCTGCAAGGTCACTCTAAGTATCGTCTACCCGATGGCAATCCAAGATGTGTGGTTTTTCGAGTCCTGAAATATGACCACCAGATTTACGCACTGGTGGAAGTAGACACCACCGACAAGGAAAAGAGACTCTCGACGCTGCTTATTAGACAGCCAGATAATAGTTATGACTGGAACTCAAAGGTTGAAGAGTTAAGCCAGCTGCTGGTTAAGAAGTCGTTACGTTGGCCAACGAAAAAGTTGGATAAGGAGTTCCCCGATGGGTACAAACGGATACCACACCAGAGAACTCCCGATAACAACTCGTTGATACTGGATTCCGCTTCCGTGGAGCATTGGGCGAAAAGGGTATTGGCTTCTTTCTTTTGACGCACGTTGGAATGTTTCTGCGAATTCAATCAGCATCGTTGCCCATCTGCTTCTCGAACGCTTGTCGAACGAGCCCCATTACATAGGCCAGTTCAGATTTCTCGCTAAACCCGACCTCGACATCGCCATTTCCCCAGCGTCCGAGATTCGTTACATCACGAGCTATCCCTTTCGGGTCGTTCAGTTCGTGAAACGGCATATTGAGAGACAACCGCAGTCGGGCCTTTTGCGGGACCACATCGAGAAAGTTCGTTTCGGCTTTGAAGGCGATATACAGCTTGAGTACTTCTTCAGTGACACTTGGATCAAGCGCCATAACTTCCTTTCGGAGCTGCTCAAAGAGAGCGCGCATTGGGCTGCCGTCTGCCAGTTGAGGATGGTCTTCAAGATTATAGGCTTCTGGTTTGGCCGGCGCGTTGCGGTACAGATCGAGGATCTCGTCAGGCAATACCGGTGCTGCCCAAACCCTTACAGCCTCTCGTGCCAGCTTGGTAGCACGGTTGTGAATGGCGTCCTCATTCCATGCATGGACAGCTCCCAGGCCATCATTGAGCCGGAGGGGGCTCTGTTTGAACCCACCTTGCATATCACGCTTCTCGATGAAGGCTCGGTCACTGTATTCTGAGTTATAGCCCGTAAGGGTCAGATTTCCGAGCGTATGCAGCCAAGTCTCGTGCACACGTTTCCATTCGGGACCAAGCTCATTTCTCCATCGATCAGACAGGTTTTCATTCTGCGGCATGATGTGTTCGATGGTGTACTCGTCGACCGGAACCCGTTCCTTGCGCTCAAAGTTTTCCAAGCGGCGTAACCAATAGCTTCGGCTCCGAAAGTTGTAGAGGTCGCGTACTGCCAGTTCTCTCTTGAACTCTTCGTCATTCGGGAAACGCCGGTATGACCTTAAGCCAAGCAGATGAGCCTTGATGCTCTCCAGGTACCGGTTTTTTTGCAGTGATTTATGAAAGGTAGCAAAGGTCTTGTTCAGTGAGTTTGTAGGGATGGCACAAACTGCACGACGGAACACGTAAGCCTCGATCAGCCGAATAGCGCTATGAAAATCATCTCGGGACAGATTGTCCTGTTGGTAATCATGGTACAGCTCCAGTAGGAACGGATACGCCACATCTACTTTCAGTTCGCGCAAATCCTTAAATGCCATTCCTAGCTGTTTGTCCGTCTCTCTGCCCAAAGCCATCGCACAAAAATACCGGGCAAAAGCATGTATTTCTGCAACCAGTGAATCGACACCAGCGCTTGCTACTTCGGGACGACGTGAGTGCTGCTTGAAGGCCTCATACACCTCATCTAACCGGGGAATTTCTCCGGTTTTAACCGTGAGGTAGTGACGCATGAAACTGTCAAAGTAAACGCCATGGCCTTCTTGTCCGAACTCCACCTCCATCGGACGCCAATGGTCATGATAGAGCCGGGTTTGATGCTCCGGCTCCAGTCCCATCAGTACATAGTTCCGAATCAGGTCGGCTTGGCTCAGGGCTTTGCCGGTAGAGTTCATGCTTTCAAAAATCAGTTGGGGATTATCCTGGTCTCGGCTTAGCGCAATATCAACGATGATAAGCTTGGAAAGTCCCCAGCAGAGGGTTTCCAGCTCCCCATTAAGCCTCTCAATCTGGCGGTCAAAGAATTCAAAGTTTTCCTGAATTCGAAGAGAACCGTCATTGGGTAACGGTTTTTGCGTGACCAACGCCAGCAAGCTCTCTTTGTCGGTTTGCGTCAAAAGCAGTTTGTAAGCACGTTCACCGTCTTCCAACGGATTGAGCAGGTAGTAATTGCGTAGCTTCTTAGCCGAGAATCCTTCCAGAGGTTCTGTGTCTCCAAGGTGTCGGGATAGCGCCTCAAGAATCAGCATCGTGGTGGTCAGTCGCTGTTGCCCATCAATGACCAGCAATGGCGATTGACTGGACACCTGGTATAGCCCCTTCTCGATGTAGACCACCGAGCCAATGAAATGCGCTGATATACCATCGTTGGTACCAGCGCGCATAATGTCGTCCCACAGTTGACGACATTGTTGCTCAGGCCAAGAATACGTTCTCTGATAGATCGGAATCACGAATTGTGGCGACTTCTTCAGGAAATCGAGTAACTTGGCTTCAGTAGCTTTCATAACGGACGCTATCCCTTCTTGATCTGTTACTGCGATTCAACGCTGGTTTTGACTTGGTTATACACGGCTCGCATCAGGTACTGAGAAGCGATGTTGCGGAAAGACGCATCGTTCATCAGGCGTATGAAAATGTCTTCGTTGCCGTCCATGCGCTCAACAAACAAGTTCTCAAGCTGCTTGTTAAACACAGGTTCGAAATTCTCCAGGCTGTTGGCCATGACGGCCTGCCTCAGCTGCTCATTGGCAACGGCGGTTTCTTTCACCTGATCGAAGAAGAGCTGATCTGCAGGGGTAAATTCAGTACCAAATCGCTCATTTAGCTTGTCGACCAATGTTGATAGTTGCACCTCTTCCTCTGCTTGGCCGGTACCGACTTCTGTCGGGCCATACAAGGCTTCCGATTCGCCTACCTTCAGGTCGATGGCCCCCTCACTGATTTTCTGAAGCCGGTAATACTTTAGCTCTACTTCATCATCTACCTGCACCGTGCGTGTGTCGGCGGTGTAAGGCAGCTTGGTGAGCAGGAAACGGGAATAGGTGTACAGCTTTTCGTGATCCGAGTCCTGGTAAGGGATAATCTGGGCAACGAAGCCGTACAGGTTACGAAAGCTTATTAACTGGCCCTTGAAAAGAGCCTGGTCTTCCTCGCTGAGTTTCTTGAATCGCTCTACAGCCAGGTCAATCAGACTATTCAGCTTTTTATGCTCGCCGCCTGTCGGGTTCAGCCGGTTACGGAACCAGATCTCGCACCAGGCGCTCACCTCACCTTCAGTGAAAATCCGCCAGGTGGAAAGAGTATGGGCCAGAGTATTGAGCTGCTGCGGATCGGTATCCTCTTCCTTGGTGGTGACCTCGTAATAGGGCTTGAACGCCTTATAGATTTCCTCCGGCTCGTTAACGAAGTCCAGGACAAATGTATCTGTCTTGCCCCTGGCTGTTCGGTTAAGCCGCGACAGCGTTTGCACAGCCTGAATGCCTGAAAGTTTCTTATCCACGTACATGCTGTGAAGCAATGGCTGGTCAAAGCCGGTTTGATATTTCTCAGCGACCAGCAACACCTGATACTCCTCGGTATTGAATTTATCTGGCAGCTCAGACTCTTTGATGCCCTCGTTCATCCCGACTTCGGTAAACGTCTTGTCGGCATATTCTTTGAGAGCGATCTCTCCTGAGAAGGCCACCAGGGACTTCACATCGGTATAGCCCTTGGCTTTGATGTATTTGTCGAAGCCCAGCTTGTAGCGCACTGCATGTTCGCGAGAGCTGGTTACCACCATGGCCTTTGCCCGGCCACCTATCTTGTGTCGAGTGTGAGTGCGGAAGTGTTCAACGATAACCTCGACCTTCTGAGCTATTTCATAGTCGTGGAAGGAAACAAAGCGAGCCAACGCCCGTGCCGCCTTGCGGCGCGGTACTTCAGGGTCATCCTCCACCTTCTGGATCAGCTTGTAATAACGCTTGTAACAGGTGTAGTGGGCCAGCACGTCATGGATAAAGCCTTCTTCGATGGCCTGCCGCATGCTGTAGTGATGGAACGGAGCTTCTCCGTTTCGTCCCGGTTCGTTAAACACGGCCATCGTCTTGAACTTGGGCGTAGCCGTGAACGCAAAGAAGCTCAGGTTGGGCTGTTTGGCACGCTTGAGCTGCTCTCGGATTAGTTCCTTTTTCGCCTCTTCGCTAAGGCTCTCATCCTCCATGTCCAGCAATTGCTCGGCGATGGCTGACTCGATGCCATCCTTGTTCAGGATCTTACGCAGCTCCATGGCGGTTTCACCGCTTTGAGAGCTGTGGGCCTCATCCACAATCACTGCAAAGCGTTTGCCTTCCGTTGAAATTGCAACGTCTTTGCCTTGCTGCTCAAGCGTTCGAATGGCCTGACTGATGAAAGGGAACTTCTGGATAGTCGAGATGATGATAGGCACGCCGTCAGCCAGCGCCTTGGCTAGTTGCTGAGTATTCTCGTCGATCTTCTGGACGACGCCCAACTTATGCTCGAACTGAAAGATGGTGTTCTGCAATTGCTGGTCGAGTACCCGGCGGTCAGTAATCACCACCACGGAATGGAATACTTTCTCGTTGTTGGCATCGTGCAAACTGGACAAACGATGAGCCAACCAGGCAATGGAGTTGGATTTACCGGAACCAGCAGAGTGCTGCACCAGATAGTTATGGCCGGAGCCCTTGGCTTTTGCGTGCTGGGTCAAAGACCTTACGGCATCGAGTTGGTGATACCGGGGGAAAATCAGCGTTTCCTTGCGGTGGCGCTTGATTCCCTTTTCGGTCACGACCGTTTTCTCTTCCACCTGAAGGTGCAAAAAACGGGCGAGGATATCCATCAGGCTGTCCCGCTCCAGCACCTCTCGCCAGAGGTAGGCAGTACGAACATCACCTTCTATAGGCGGGTTGCCAGCGCCGTTATTAAAGCCCCGGTTGAAGGGCAGGAAAAAGGTACTCTTACCCTCCAGATGCGTGGTCATAAACACTTGCTCGGTATCTACCGCAAAATGCACCAGGCAACGATTCTTGAAGGCAAACAGCGGGTCTTTGGGGTTCCGCTCAAAGCGGTACTGGGACTTGGCATTTTCAACGGTCCACCCGGTCGCCGACATGGCATTTTTCAGTTCCAGCGTGGCAACGGGAAGACCGTTTACAGCCAACACCATGTCTGGAATTGCGCCTGTCTTGGTATGTACCTGACGAACCACGGTAAGCCTGTTCGCGGCGTAACGGTCAGCCGCGCCGGTATCAATGCTGGTATTGGGGGCAAAAAAAGCCAGCTTCACCGACTTGCCGACGCATTTGAAACCCTCTCGCAGCACGGTCAGGGCGCCTTTCGCGGCCAGCTCCTTGTTTAGGGCATCCAGGAGCATGCTTTCGGCTTTGCTCGCATCCAGATTGTTCAACCGCTCCCAAATCTTGGGTTGTGTCTTCTGCACAAAGCTCACGATCTCTGCTGGGAACAAGGCGGTTTCAGCATCGAAACCGATGGCATCTCCCTTTTGGTAGCCACCCTGGGTAATCAGGGCCTGCTCAATGGCGTTCTCGAAGTCGATTTCTTTGTGCATTTCCTGAATTCCTGTTGCATCCTGTGGAGGGCCTTGCCTATAATCCATGGCAAGTGGATTGGGGGTGCCCGGTCGGCGTTGTAGCCTCGGTGAGTTTCATCGGGGCTTTTCGCTTTCTGGGGGCGGATAAATCATCAAACCCAGATCCTCATACCCTTCTCCAACACAATCCCTTCCCCCGTCGCAGTAAAATTTGTACTTGAGCACGTCGAACGCTCTATTCGTTTGTTCGGGCCTCAAAATGCTAATCCCTATAGGGCGTGCAACCAGATCAGCAAGCTGTAGTCCAGAGGACATCACCTTCTTATCGGCAAACAGAACGTCAAAGGGCAAGGCGAGACTCTGAGAGTTGTTGCGGTCACAAATTCGCCGAAATTCCAGCTCCAGCTCATCATCCTCCTTGGGCCCGCGCCGTTTGACGACCACATGAGTCAGTAGTTCTTGTTGTTGTTTCTCCTGAAGGAACTCATAGAGCTTTTCGAGGCAAAAGCCGAGCGCAATGTGATAAGGGTTTCCTCCGGTGGAATCCTGCTTTTTCAAGCGACGCTTATCGATGACGCAGCTAATCAGAATGAAGTTGCTGTGCTCAATGATTTCAGTCAGTTCGTGAAGAAACTGGTGCTTTTGCTCCCGGCTTCGAAAAATATTGAACTGTCCCTTTTCCTTCCGAATTTCATTTTCGTGCAGGACAACCTGATCATGTCCGAAGTGATTGAACTTGAACTTTTCAAGCGCCGAGACAACCTGCTCGCTGTAATGGCGTTTGTGGAACACACAAAAAGCCAGCACAAAAAGTGGGTATTGGGGGTCAATGGTATCCATACCATGATCACCGCTTTCATCCACGTAAACGATGTATTTACTGAAGGGACTGTCAGTTTCGCTTTTTTTCGAAGGCTTGATCTCGTCAACCAGGCCCGCAGACGGGTCTTGTTCGAACAGAGGTAGTTGTTGTTTGTCAGTCATCACTCAGTTCCTTTGATCCCAAACCATTTTGCTGATCTCCGCAATATGGTTACCGGATGCAAATCAATGTTGGATTGGAAATCATGACGGGGAAGCATTCAGAATGGCGTGAGTAAAATTCAGCCATGCGCCAACTCCTTTTGCTTCTTGGTAGCACGTGGACCGAAGTTTCGAACGTCAATTTTTCCAGTGACAGCGTTGGTGATAAGCGCGGACCTGTATTCCTGCAGCTTAGATATGGCCAAAGTTACCGCATTTTTCATTTTTTCGATGCGCGACGACAGCTTCTTTACCTCAGAAATAATATCGTTTTGTTCGTGCAACGGGGGAACAATAATCGGTAGTCGGCCCAAAATGGAGGTATTTAGGTTATCCATTGTTGAGCCAACTGATTGCAACGATAAATATTCAGATACCCCTCTCATGCTGAACTGATACAGAAGAAACTCCGGATTAATTACCCGCTTTTTTAATCTTGCTCGTAATGATCCGGTTCCGCAAAGCCAACCAACATTTTCTTTACCGACTAAGCCTGCTCGCCCCATTTCTCCTCGCCTTGCGATTACTATGTCACCAAGCTCAAGCTTGTGACGTGACAGCCGAGCAACAACGGTATCTTCAACTGTTATCGTCGGATTAGCTGTAATGGTTCCCTTGGAAATATCGGAAGGATTAATTAGAGGAGTCCCATTCTCGACGTACTCTTCTGCATGCAACTGGCTTCCAAAGGGACCCGTTTGTAGCGATTTGGCTGCGTAACTCAGCTTTGAAACCTGCCAGCTTTCAGGAATATCTCCGAGCCAGTCAACGCCCGAGTCTTTCATTGTTACCGAGAGATCGAGCCCTTTAGTTACGACTTGACTGATCAGGGCCGTGCGTTGCTCAGCGAGCTTTTCCAACAGAGACTGCTTTCTAGCAATCAGTTCATCAATCTGAGCAGTTTTCTGGTCAAGGAATCGAGCGATAACTTTTTGTTCCTCCATAGGAGGAACAGGAGTAACTGCATTCGCGATGGCATATTGTGGTAATCCAAAGCGAGTGACACCATTTGCAGAAACAATAAATTGAGCATTAAATCCCTTGGACTGAAAAAGCCTTAATAAAAAACGACCATCCAAATACTTTGGTTTTATCTGCGTCAGGTGATAACCACATACTAAGCTATTGACATTTTCTGATGCCGAAGCAGGAATAGCTATGTCATTGCGATCTTCAGAGTCCTTCGTAACTATTACGTCCCCAACCTCGACAGAGAACTTCTTTATTTCCTCTTTGTTTGCTGTCGCTTTCATGAAAGATAATGAGCTGTCTATATATTCGTTTTTGTAGACATCGGTGTAGTTGCATAATAAAACAGGCTCTTCACCTTCGACGGCTTTCTTATCTACATTGCTGGGCTGAACCAAAGCCAGAAATTTCAATTTCTCTGCTTTCCAGTGCCCAGGAATATTCCCTAACCAACGAGAGCCCGATTCTATATATTCTTTGTATGTTGGAAATGCCATCAAACCACCTCCGCCAACATAGCGACGATTTCCTTTTCCAATTGGTTGATCTCACCCGCAATCTCTTCCAGTGGGCGTGGTGGCGCATAGACATAGAAATGGCGATTCAGCGGAATCTCGTAACCAATTTTGGTTTTGCTATGGTCGATCCAGGCATCAGGCACATGAGGCAGGACCTCAGCGGCGAGGTAGGCCTCGCAATGGTCTTCCACCATCGCTAATAGTTTGTCTTGGCCGGTCTCGTTGTCGTATTTCAGAGGCAAGGGCAAGCTGATATCGTCAGGTAGCACCACATTTTCGGTATCGCGCAGCTCCGGATCAGGCTCTGGATTGCCCTTCTTATCACGGCAAATGTCGGCTTGTGGGTCTCGTTCTGACAGCGCGCCCAGTATTGCCTTCTTGACGGGAGCTCCCACCTTGAGAGCAGCCTTTTTCAAAGCCTTATTCAATACGGCTTCGAATTCATCCCGGTTCCGGTACAAGGTGTCGCCATCCAGTTCTTCGAGCAGGTCTTTGATGGCAGCTTGAGTTTGTTTGCCAGCCTCAATTTCTGCCTTATAGGCCGCTTGGTCCTTACGCTTCTTACTGGTGGCCAGGTTGGCAAAGGCTCGCTGCTCGTCCAGGCGAGCAGTTCTATGAGGGCTGGCCTGAAAATTCAGCCGTAGAGGGCGTTCCACTGTGATTTTCAGATAGCCAAATTCACGGTTATCAAAGATCTTACTGACGGTACGGGTTTCGGTTCCGGTCGGTCTTGATGATCCTTTGGTATGCACCGGCGCTATGGAGGTCGCTCCATGCTGATGTTCGGCATAGAGGCGCACCAGTTCGCGGATATGCTCTTCGGCCAACTCGTTTCGTTTGTTGCCCAGGCTTTTATCCATCTTTTTGTAATGCCGAGTGCCGTCTATCAGCTGCACTTTGCCCCGACGATGTTCCGGCTTGCGGTTACTGACAATCCATACGAAGGTGTAGATGCCTGTGTTGTAGAACATCTGGTCTGGCAAAGCCACAATCGCATCGAGCAGGTCGTTTTCGATAATCCAACGACGAATATTGCTCTCCCCGCTGCCGGCATCCCCCGTAAACAATGGAGAGCCGTTGAAGACGACGGCTATCTTCGAGCCATCACCGCCTTCTTTTTTGCCGCCCACCACTTTTGGTGGGTTGTGCATCTTGGAAATCATGTGCTGTAGGAAAAGCAGCGAGCCATCATTGATTCGGGGCAGCCCTGCGCCAAAACGTCCTGCAAAGCCCTGGTCTTCATACTCCTCACGAACGAAATCTTCTTCCGGCTTCCACTCAACCCCAAAAGGTGGGTTGGAGAGCATGTAATGGAACCTCTTTTCCTGGTGGCCATCGTGGGGCACGAAGCCGTTACTTTTGTTTTTGGCATCTTTCACGCCCAACGTGTCCCCATAGATAAGGTTATCGATGGGTTCATCCTTGATCAGAAGATCGGAGCAACAGATGGCGTAGGATTCGGGGTTGTACTCCTGACCAAACAGCTCGATATGGGCATCTGGGTTCAGCCCTTCATGGGTACCGTCACCACAAATGTATTTTTCAGCTTCTGAGAGCATGCCGCCGGTACCGGCCGTTGGGTCGTATATACTGCGGTAAATCCCTGGTGCGAAGATGCCTTCCTCATCGGTAAACAACAGTTGCACCATCAGCCGGATGACTTCGCGGGGGGTAAAGTGGTCCCCGGCCTCTTCATTGGCCTGCTCATTGAACTTTCTGACCAGCTCTTCAAACAGGTAGCCCATCTGCAGGTTGCTGATGGTCTTGGGGGAGAGATCAATCTCGTTGCGACAGAATTCTTTGAGAATCAGATAAAGACGGTTGGCCTCGTCGAGCTTGGCGATTTCAGCCTCGAAATCGAACTTGTCGAAGATGTCCCGGGCACGGGGAGAGAAACCCTGGATGTAGGCAATCATGTTGCCCGCAATATTGGGTGGATCAGCCAACAGCTGATTGAAGGTGAAGCCGCTGGTATTGAACAGCTCCTGTTTTCGGCCACTGGTAGCGATGCGCGAGAGCGCTTTTTCCAGTGCGGGCCCGGTGATGCCTCGCTCTTCCAGGCGTTCCTTTTCAGCCAGCACTTTTTTTTGGTTTTCCGCCAATACCAGGTCAAACCGACGCAAAACGATCATCGGCAACATTACCCGCCGGTACTGGGGCGGCCGATAGGGGCCTCGCAGTTTATTCGCGATATTCCAGATGAAGCCGACAAGGTTTTGATGGTGGTTCTGCTGCATGATTTTCTCGGAATTGAATTCAGGTTTTAGAGCGTTTGGGCTGCTTTACCATGCGTTCTGGTTCAGGCAGGTGCTAGAGGAGCGGAAGCGCGGTGTTTCGGAATATTGTGGTTGTGAAATCACAGGCGATATCCCTCCCTGGGCAACTTGATGATTCGGGCTACAGTCTACTTTCAAAACTTTCACATGGGAAAGTTCAGCCGGCATTTCGGATTCCAACTAATGGGGTTACTGAGCCCCTGAGTTATCACCATCCCTCATATTCGGCGACCAGGCGGGTGCTAGGAGACTGTTAAGTGTTCGCTCGGCTTTTTCAGCTATATATGAAAAATGTCACTCTTCAAGTGGAGGAGCTTATCCATGGAAACTACCGCTGCAATTACTCGGGAATCGCTATACGCGGAGGTATGGTCTGAGCCGGTTTCCCGGGTCGCACCTCGCTACGGGATCTCTGATGTTGCATTGGGAAAGGTGTGTCGTAAATACAGAATACCGTTGCCGCCCCGGGGCTACTGGGCAAAAATCAATGCCGGCAAGTCACCCAGAAAACTCCCGCTTCCTACCGCCAGGGAGTTTGGAAGTTGCTCTTTGCCCCTCAGCCGATCGCCCACCTATGATCCGAGCATCCCGGATGCCTCTCGGAAAAAGGCCATCACCGCCCAAGAACGGATTGGTCTAATAGCAGTGCCAGAAGAACTGGAGTCACCGCATCGACTAATAAACGCTGCATCCAAGCGATTAAAGAGAAAGACAGGATGGGACAACTACAAGGGCCTGCGCTCAGCGCCTGCAGAAATATTCGATTTCGAAGTGACTGACGGCGCCATCAATAGAGCACTATTAGTGGGCGATACGCTGATAAAAGCGCTTGAGCGCCAGGGCATGAAAGTGTGGGTTGATTCTGAGAAGAGTCGTACTTTGATAGGACTGGACGACACTTCTCTGCCGATAGCCATCAGCGAGCATGTTGCCCGCACCAAACATGAGGTAACCGCAGCCGAGCAGAAAGCCATTGAGCGCTGGCGACGATCTCCAAATCGTTGGGGAACTGGATACCATTACCCAAGTCCGCCTGACTATGACTACCATCCAACTGGGAAGCTTACGATTTCAATCGGTGGCTATCCCTCCAGAAGTTGGAGTGATACCCCTAAGAGCTCGTTAGAGCAAAGGCTGCACCAAGTTGTTGCCGGTGCTTTGGACCTGATCGAAGAGGAGCGTATTCGCACTGAAGAACAAGAGCGCAGGCGTCTAGCCTGGCAAAAGGCAAGAGATCGGCATGACCGTCAAATGGAGCTCCGAAAACAGGAGCTGGAACAACTTGAGACGCTGAAAGCGAGTGCTGCACAGTGGCTGGAAGCAGAACGGTTACGACAATATATCGACGCAGTTGAGCAATCAGCGGTAAGTAATGGCAGGGCAAGTGAGGAACTTGCAGACTGGATTGCTTGGGCTCGGATCAAGGCAGATTGCATTGATCCGTTGGTAGCTGTATCGGATGCGATCTTAGATAGCCCAGAACCAAGGTCGCCGGGCTATTATTACTGACATGACTGATGCTTACAGAAAGTAGGGAGAACCTTTGGAGATTCGCTCGTGAAGGACCAAACCAAAACCTTGGAAGAACAGCGAGCAGCTGCTAAAGACGCTGCCATTGAGGCGTTTGACGGTGACGTGAAGCTAGCAGAATGCTGGCTAAATCAACCGATAAAGGTTCTCGGGAACGAGAGGCCCATGGATTTCATGAATAGCCTCGAACGCATTCGAATTCTCAGAAGCGTCATCGCCAAACTTGAACACGGATTTCCGTAGACAAAGATTTTCTATCATAACCGATTACTTGAGAGCTGAGGCCTGAAAGTGACCGAATGACCGCTTTTGGGCGTAAGCGGCCAAGCCCGGCCTTGCTTCAGAAAAAACCGTTGCAAAAATTCCAGCAGGCGAGCATGGGCGTCATCGGCTTCTACTAGCGCAAGCGCAAACCGATGACTGCGTTTGGGGCAGTGTTGCGTCGGGATAGTGCATGCATGCACTGCAAGCCATTATGAAGGCGTATTCCGATCCCGATTCCGGGTTTTATCAATTTCTTAATAGATTGTTTTTATTGAGAAAAGGTGCTTTTATTAGAGGCGATATCTCCCTGGCTCGCCGATTGCATGCATATTGATAGCTATCCAAATCAAGGAGCATGCAAAATGAATCGTCGGGATTTTCTTAAGGGTGCAACATCTCTGTCTGTCGGGGCCAGCTTCCTGCCGCTGTTCAAGGTATTGCCGGCCTCTGCCGCCAGTCAGGAAACCGCGGTGGTGGTGATGGGCGGGACCATAAACAGCCTGGATATCCACCGCAGCGGTACCAACCGTGACAGCTACCAGGTGGCCATCAACTGTTACGACCGGCTGGTGTCGTTCGGCACCAAGCAGATGCCGGACGGTTCGCTGAGCTACGACTACGACAATGTGGCGCCGGAACTGGCGGAGTCCTGGGAGATCAGTGACGACGGCACGGTAATGACCTTCACCATCCGTGAAGGTGCCACCTTCTGGGACGGCAAGCCGGTTACTGCCCATGATGTCAAATGGTCCCTGGACCGGGCGGTTTCCTTGGGGGGCTTCCCCACCGTGCAGATGAAGGCGGGCCGACTGTCCTCACCGGAACAGTTCGAGGCGGTGGACGACCGCACCTTCCGTATCACCCTGCCGTTCTCCTCCAAGCTGGCGCTGCCTGATCTGGCCACCCCCATTCCCATCATCATCAACTCGGAAGTGGCCAAGGCCAACGCAACCGAGGATGATCCCTGGGCGACCGAGTACCTGCACCGCAACCCGGCCGGTTCCGGGGCCTACAAGGTGGCCCGCTGGGATGCCGGCCAGCAGCTGGTGTATGAGCGCAACGACAACTGGGCCGGTGGACCGGTGCCGGGTTACGCCCGGGTGATCCTGCGGGAAGTGCCCGCACAGTCTACCCGCCGTGCCCTGATTGAGCGGGGAAGCGTCAGTGTGTCCCAGAACATCCCCAACAAGGATGCCAAGGAGCTGGCCAGCAAGCCGGGTGTGAAAGTGGTCAGCACCCCCATCGAGAACTGCATCTTCTCCCTGTGCACCAACCTGGACTTTGAACCGTTCAAGGACAAGCGGGTGCGGCAGGCGGTGGCCTGGTCCATTCCCTACCAGAAAATCTTTGAGCAGGCGGCCTATGAGCAGGGTGTTCCCATGTGGGGGGGAACCGATACCGTCGATGAGATCGCCTGGCCGCAGAAATCCCCCTACAGCCAGAACCTGGAGAAGGCCAAAGCCCTGCTCGCCGAGGCCGGTTATGAAGACGGGTTTGATGTGCCGCTGTCGTTCAGTCTGTCTCATGCCGACTGGGCTGAGCCGGCGGCGCTGCTGATCCAGCAGGGCCTGGCAGATATCGGTATCCGTGCCACTATTGAGAAGATCCCCGGTGCCAACTGGCGCACCATCGCGCTGGTGGAAAAGAAGCTGCCGCTGCACCTAGAGAACTTCGGTGGCTGGCTGAACACCCCCGATTATTATTTCTACTGGGCCTACATCAAGGGCAACCTGTTCAACTCCTACAACTACGACAATCCGGAAATGGCCAAGCTGGTGGATGACACCCTCGACATGGCCATGGACCACCCGGATTACGCCCCCAATGTGAAGCGCATGATCGAGCTGGCGTTTGACGAGATCCCCCGGATTCCGTTGTGGCAGCCGACCTTGAACGTGGCGCTCAATGAGTCCGTGGGCGGCTATGAGTACTGGTTCCACCGGCAGATGGACATCCGTGTCCTGAAGCCGGTCTGACAGGTTCCACAGGAGAGTTCCCTTGTCACAGATTTGGCTGAAAGTGCGCAGGGTTGCCCTGCGCCTGTTACAGGCGGTACCGACGGTATTCGGCATCCTGGTGGTGTGTTTCCTTTTGACCCGCGCGCTGCCGGGGGATCCGGCAGCCTATTTTGCCGGCATGATGGCGGATGAGGCTTCCATTGAGGAGGTTCGCCGTAATCTGGGGCTGGACCAGCCGATGCCGGTACAGTTCGTGACCTATGTAAAGGACATGCTGCAAGGGGACCTGGGCATGGCGGTCTCCACCGGTCAGCCGGTGATGGACGAACTGGCCAACCGCCTGCCCGCTTCGCTGGAGCTGACGCTTGGCGCGTTAGTGCTGTCTTTCCTGATTGCGGTGCCGCTGGGCGTCCTGGCGGCCACCCGACCCAACACCTGGATTGACCATCTGTGCCGGTTCCTGGTGACGGCGGGGGTATCCCTGCCCACCTTCTTTACCGGGCTGGCCCTGATGTATGTGTTCTATTACCTGCTGGACTGGGCGCCCGCGCCCATGGGCCGGCTGGACATGATGTACCTGCCTCCGGAGCCGGTAACCGGCTTCCTGACCATTGACGCAGTAATAGCCGGTGAATGGGAGTTGCTCGGCGCCGCCCTGGCCCAGCTGGCGTTGCCGGTGATCACCCTGGCCTTATTTACCTTGGCCCCCATTGCCCGTATGACACGGGCGGCGATGCTGCAGACCCTGTCCAGTGATTTCGTTCGCACCGCCCGGGCCGCAGGTCTGAGCGGCCGCCGGGTACTGGTGACCTACGCCTTTCGCAATGCGCTGTTGCCGGTGGTCACCACCCTGGGCATGGTCTTTTCGTTTGTGCTCGGTGCCAATGTACTGGTGGAGAAAGTCTTTGCCTGGCCCGGGATTGGTTCCTTCGCTGTCGAGGCACTGGTGGTGTCGGATTACGCCGCGGTCCAGGGCTTTGTGTTGTCCATGGCGCTGCTGTTTGTGGCGCTGAACCTGCTGATTGACGTGATCTACACCCTGATTGATCCCCGTGTGGGCGAGGAGGCCTGAGGATGACGAACCTGAGCACCCCGGCCACCCGGACGCTGGTCGGGCCGCCGCGGACCAGCTACTGGCAGCACCTTCGACATGTGGTATCGGAAAACCCCGTGACCGGGCTGGCGTTCGGGCTGTTTGCCCTATTCATCGGCATGGCCCTGTTTGGTCCTTACCTGGTGCCCTTCGATCCGCTGGATACTGGGGTCGGCGAGGCCCTGAAGCCACCGAGTCCCAGCCACTGGTTCGGCACCGATCATCTGGGACGAGATGTGTTTTCCCGGGTAGTGGTGGCGACACGTCTGGACCTGCTGATCTCGGTGTCGGCGGTGGCAATCTCCTTTGTGCTGGGTTCGGCCATGGGCGCATTCGCGGGCTATTTCGGTGGCTGGACTGACCGCATTACCGGACGGCTGGTGGATACCATCATGGCCTTTCCGCTGTTTGTGCTCGCGATGGGCATTGTGGCGGCGGCCGGCAACACGGTGGAGAACATTGTCTACGCCACCGCCATCATCAACCTCCCGTTCTACGCCCGTATGGCCAGGGCGGAGGTCAGCATCCGCCGGAATGCGGGTTTCGTGCAGGCGGCGAGGCTGTCCGGCAACACTGAACTGCGGGTGCTGTTCGGCCATATCTTCCCGAATACCCTGCCGCCGATGATGGTGCAGATCTCCCTGAACATGGGCTGGGCGATTCTCAACGCAGCTGGCCTGTCCTTCATCGGTTTGGGGGTTCAGCCGCCCGCGCCGGAGTGGGGGATCATGGTGGCCGAGGGCGCCAACTTCATCATTTCCGGGGAGTGGTGGCTGGTGATCTTCCCCGGGCTGGCCCTGATGCTGGCGGTGTTTACCTTCAATCTGATCGGCGATGGCCTGCGGGATCTGGTGGATCCCCAGCGCCGTACCTGAGGAGTCCGGCCATGAGCGACGCTTCAACCATCCCACTGCTGGATATCCGGCACCTGAGCGTGGATTTCGTGACCCGCCGGGGAAACGTCAGGGCCATTGATGACATCTCCGTTGCGGTGGACAAGGGCGAGACCTTGGGCATTGTCGGTGAGTCGGGGTCTGGTAAGTCGGTCACTTCCTACGCCGTGATGCGTATCCTGGACCGGGCCGGCCGCATCGCCGGGGGCAGCATCACCTACGGAGGCATGCCGTTGCACAAGGCCCGTGAGAAAGACATGCGGGACATCCGCGGCCGTGAGATCTCGATGATCTTCCAGAACCCCCGGGCCGCCCTGAATCCGATCCGCCGCATTGGTCAGCAGGTGGCTGACGTACTGATCGAGCACAATCAGGCCACCCGAAGTAGCGCTCGGGAAAAGGCCATCGAGATGCTGAAGGCAGTGAAGATCCGCGATCCGGAGCAACGCTATAACGCCTACCCGTTCGAATTGTCCGGCGGCATGTGTCAGCGGGTCGTCATTGCGATCGCCCTAGCCTGCCGGCCACGTTTGCTGATTGCCGACGAGCCCACAACCGGGCTCGACGTGACGACACAGAAGGCGGTGATGGACCTGATTGTCGAGCTCACCCGAGAGTACGACATGTCCACCATCCTGATCACCCATGACCTGGGGCTGGCCGCCGCCTATTGCGACCGGCTGGTGGTGATGCAGAAGGGAAAGGTGATCGAAGCCAATGGTTCTGCCGAGCTTTTCCATTGTCCGCGCCAGGATTACACCCGCCAGCTGCTGCAGGCGACGCCGCACCGGGACTCCCAAGTACGGGATTTGCTGCCCCCGGCGATGAAGGCCCAGGCAATGCTATTGCCGGAACACTGTGCCATGGGTGAACCGATTCTTACCGTCAGCAATCTTCGTAAACAGTTTGGAAAGCCGGGCGCGGACGGCAGCCATCTGGCGGTAAGTGACCTGTCCTTTGAGATCCGTGAGGGCGAGAGCCTGGGACTGGTGGGCGAAAGCGGCTGTGGCAAGTCGACCACGTCGGCCATGATTATGCGCCTGCTGGATACGTCGGGAGGCCACATAGAGTTCCTCGGTGAGGATATAGCACCGGTGCCAGCGTCGAAGTTTGCCTCCCATCCCCTGCGGGGCAAGCTGCAGATGGTGTTTCAGGACCCCACCGACAGCCTTAATCCCCGCTGGAGCGCGGCGCAGTCCATTGGCGATCCCATCCGCCGGCTCACCCTTGGGGTTAGTCGCAAGGACCGGGAACAACGGGTGTTGGAACTGGCCGAGCTGGTGGGCCTGCCGGTCCACCTGCTCGATCGTTTTCCCCACCAGTTGTCCGGTGGCCAGAAAGCCCGTGTGGGTATCGCCCGGGCCATCGCCCTGGACCCCAAACTGCTGATCTTGGATGAGCCCACGGCGGCGCTGGATGTTTCGGTGCAAGCGGTCGTTCTCAACCTGCTGGAAGACCTGAAACATCGCCTGGGTATGAGTTACCTGTTCATCAGCCATGATCTGAACGTGGTGCGGCTGCTGTGCGACCGGATCATCGTGATGCAGAACGGAGAGGTGGTTGAGGAAGGCGATGCCGGCCAGTTGCTGGATGCCCCGGCCACTGACTATACCAGTTCCCTGCTGGCAGCGATCCCCCATCCGCCAGAGACGGACCGAGTATCTGCAGGAGTTGCCCCATGACGCCCCTGCCCGAGAATGTCGTGGTACCCGACCGCGCCGGCAAGGGTACCGTGGTGGACAGTATTGTGCAGACCCTGGCGGACGATATTGTCAGTGGACGTCTGATCCCGGGCACTAAACTGGACGCCCGGAGCATGGCTGAACGATTTGGGGTATCCCGTACGCCTATCCGGGAGACCTTTGGCCACCTGGCGGCGATGGGGCTGGTGACGCACCGTCCCAACCGGGGTGTTATTGTGGCTACGCTGTCACCCAATGCCCTGACTGACCTGTATGAAACCATGGCGGAGCTTGAGGCAGCCCTGGCTCGGCTGGCCGCGCTTCGCATGAAAAGTGATCAAAGAGATGCTTTGCTTCAGATGCACCAGGAGTCGGTACATCTGGTGCGGGACGGCAGTGCCGACGAGTATGCCCGCTACAACTACGATTTCCATGAGCTGATCTTTGAAGGGGCCCAGAGCAGCCAGCTGCGTCAGTTGGCCGAGGCTACCCGCACCCGGCTCGCCCCCTTCCGTCGTGCCCAGTTCCGAATGACCAACCGGGTCAGCAAATCCTGGGAGGAACACGATGCCATTGTCCGCGCCATCCTAGCCGGTGATGCCGACGGTGTTGCCCGCTTGATGCGACTGCACGTGCAGACCGTCAGCGCCATGTCCGCAGAATTTGTGGCGGAGCACCAGCTGCCCTCCGATAGCGTTGGAGAATCGAAGCCATGAAGGCCGAATCCCGAAAGGGGGTGATCTGTACTCCGGACGCCCGTGCTTCCGAAGCGGGTATGGAGGTTCTCAAAGCGGGAGGCACGGCGATTGATGCCGCAATGGCGGCTGGTGCGGTCCTGTCCGTGGTATGCCCCCATATGTGTGGCCTTGGAGGCGATGCCCTGTGGTTGCTAAGCGACGGTAGGCAGGTAGATACCCTGCTCGGGGTGGGCCAGGCGGGTCACCGCCTGCCGGACGGCGGTGCCATAGTCACTCGTGGTGGCGCTTCGGCGGCTACCACCGCCGGCGCCCTCAGAGGCTGGTCGAAAGCGCTTGATTGGAGCCGTAAGCGCTGGGGATCCGCCCGGACCTTTGCCGATCTGATGGAACCGGCCATTGCCTTGGCCAGGTACGGCTATGAGGTCTCTGGAAATCAGGCGTTCTGGCAATACCAGCGCAGGGAGCTGGTCCGTACTCTGCCGGATTTGGGGGCGCTGTGCTGTGATGCCCAGGGTGAGCTGCTGTCGGAAGGCACAAGGGTTACCCGACCCGAACTGGCCCATACCTTGGAGCACCTTGCCCGTACCGGCATGAATGATTTCTACGAAGGTGAACTGGCAATCGCCTTGGCGCAAGGGTTCGAGCAACTTGGCAATGGACTGACCCGGGATGACCTGGTCAGAACCCGGGCCTGGCACAGCGAACCCCTGAGTATCCGCTACCGTCAGGGTACCCTGTATAACTTCCCACCACCGAGTCAGGGGCTGTATACCCTGAGCGCCCTCAATGCGCTGAATTTGGTCGACCTGGCTGAACTGGATAACCACGGCGCTGACTACCTTCATTACCTGGTGGAAGCGATCAAGGCCCAGCTCAAACAGCGCAACCACAAGCTGTGCGATCCTGCTGGCGGTACCCTGGATATCCGTCGACTGCTTTGCCAGGAGCGGGCGGCGACCGATTATGCCGCCATTGACCCGGGCCGAGCCGTTCCCTGGCTGGAGGAAGGCAAACCCGCCGATACCGTTTGGCTGGCTGCAAGCGATGCCAGCGGCCGCACCGCCTGCCTGATGCAGAGCCTGTTCCATGATTTTGGTTCCGGCTGCATGGTGGGGGATACCGGCATCCTATGGCTGAACCGCGCCGCCGGCTTCAACCCCGATCCATCGCATGCCAATGCCTGGGCGCCGGGCAAACGCCCAGCGTCCACCCTTAACCCTTCGGCCTATGTGGCCGATGACGGCCGCCAGTTCTATTTTGGCTCGCAGGGCGGTGATGGCCAGCCCCAGACGCAAATGGTGGTGGCTACCCAGTTGATCGATTACCAGGTACCGGTAGACGCAGCCTTGCTGGCCCCCCGGTTCCTGCAGGGGCGCAATTTCTTTGGTGGCAGCGACAACCTAAAGCTGGAGCAGAACATCGCCCCTGCCGTGGCGCAGGCGCTGGTGGATCGGGGGCACGATATCGAATGGATTCCGGAACTCAGTCCCTTCACTGGCCTGGCGGGCGCCATTGCAGTACATCTCGACGGCCGCCGGGAAGCCATGCACGACCCACGAGGGGAAGGAAGTGCTCTTGGTCAGTAACCACAGATTATCAAGAATCAGACACAATAAGGACATAACATGGAAATGATCATCGCCTGTTCCGCTTTGGGCATCGTCGCCGGGGTTCTCGCCGGCATGCTGGGTATCGGTGGTGGCGTCGTTATCGTACCGGCCCTGGTGCTGATTCTCTCGGCCCAGAAATTTCCATCGGAATTCATTGTGATCACGGCGGTGGCCACTTCCCTGTGCACCATCATCTTTACATCGATATCCGCCGCCCGCGCTCAGATCAAGCGGCAGGCCGTGGACTGGAATATCTTCAGAATGTGGGCGCCGACCGTGGTGGTGGGCAGCTTCTTGAGTGGCTTTCTCGCCGCCCGCCTGCCGGCGGTGGTGCTGGAGATTGGTATTGCGGTGTTCCTGCTCGTGGTGTCATTGATCATGTTAAGCCGCTGGGTTCCGGACCCGGGTCGCACCATGCCCGGCAAGGCCGGCACCACCGGGCTGGGTCTTTTCAGTGGCGTGCTTTCCGGTCTTGCGGGTATCGGCGGCGGTAATGTCATGGTGCCACTGATGGTGTTCTTCAACGTGCCCATGCAGCGGGCTGTGGCCACTTCCAGCACCCTCGGTTTCCCACTGGCGGTGGTGGGCACTCTGGGCTATGTCATTTCTGGCTGGGGCAAGTCCGCGGCGGACTGGTCTTTAGGCTATGTGTATCTACCTGCGGTGGTGTTGATCGCCGTGTTCACGGTCTCGCTGGCGCCTGTGGGTGTGTCACTTAGCCACAAGATCCCGGCCCCGACACTGAAGCGGTGTTTTGGTGCCTTGCTGATGCTGGTGGCACTGAGAATGCTGTACAACGCTCTCTGATTTTCTTAAGTCTGGCCGCGTATAACGACCGTGCCTGGCCAGGTTTCACCACGCCCTGCTTATTCCTGTCATTACCCATTTCGCACCTGTTAAGAACCTTTTTAAACATAGCTACTGTCCGCCTCCTTCATGTTCTTGTCGAATTTACTGAAAAGGCCTCGCATTCATTTGGTGCGGTACTCAGTGTACTGAGCGTTTTTGACGCATTCATGGGCCTGTCCTGCTTGTGTCCCCATCAGTCTTTTAGAAAATAATATTATATTAAACAGTAAGATAGAATTTTGGCATGCAAAAATTTAGATTTGGCATAGCTTGTGTATGCAATATTACTACGATCAAAAATATTCAGATGTGAAGCGCTATGAGCCATTTTGGTATCGACAGACAAACAAAGTTTGATGAGGTTCGCCTTGATGGCGTCAGCTTGCTTGGCGAGGTTGTTGCCAATGTCGATGCCTCGACGTTGCTGCACGCAGGCCCTCCGTTTGTCGATTCGGTGATTCCAGCAGTGGTTCGCAATGCTGCGATACATGCGCTGATGTTTGAGCGTCTCGCCGAGACCACGGAAGAGGCGGCCGCATTGATTGATCAGGGCAAGGTCCGTTTTCAGCCTGCTCAGGATTCGAGGGTCGTTACGCCGCTAGCTCAGGTTGTCTCTGCATCGATGCCGGTATTTGTGATTGGCAAGGGTGATCGCCGTGCCTTCTCGCCGATTGTTGAAGGCGCCCCGGTAGGGATCAGATTTGGGTCGCCGGCGCCGGAGTGTCTGGACAACCTTACACTGCATGCCGATTTTGCAGAGCAAGAACTGAAACCTCAGTTGGCGAAGTCGCCCGTTGATCTGGCGTCGGTTATCCGCAAAGCGCTGGACGAGGGGAATGAATGCCACTCGTTAACTGATCGCGCCAATGCGGCACTGCTGGAACAGTTGCCTGGATTGTCCGATCAGTACCGAGCGCTTCTGGAGAACAGCCCCGGGTTTGTCTTGCCTATCATCATGGGCGCCTGTGCTTGGGTGCTTCAGTTTGGCCCGTCGTCGGAACCAACCGGGCATCAGGTGGTCTCCGCTGGCGGTAATGGCATGGATTTTGGCCTGCGTCTGCGAGGCCAAACCCGCTGGACCACGATTCCTGCTCAACCTCCCGTAGGTAAACGGTTTCCCAATCAGGAAAACAGACCGGTCCTCGGCGCCATAGGTGACAGTGCCGTGATTGATTTTTGCGGGCTGGGTGGTCAGGCACTGGCATGGGCACCTGCTCTGGCGTCTGACTGGCAGTCGCTGCTGCCAGAGGATTGGAAGTCCCGCCCCGACGCCGTTCTTGACCCTGAAACCGGTGTCGTCTCCCCGTCACAAGTGTTGGACCGGCAGAAACCACCCATGATTAATCTTGCGCTGGTAAGCGCAGACGAAACGGGTGGGATTCTGGGGAAGGGCTTCTATCAGCCGGGCCTGGATATATTTGAGGCAGCCATGGCGGGTGTCGAGTCATGAATGAAGAATCCGTGGTCATCGTCACCGGGGGCAGTCAGGGCATTGGTCTGGCCGTTGCGCGGGATCTCGCGGGTCGCGGACGGCGTGTGGTCATCGCCGATCTTGCCGATGCCCAGGACAGTGCGCGCTCGTTGCAGAATCTTGGCCTGAACGTGCGAGGTTTTGAGATGGATGTGTCGGACGCAGAGCAGGTTGAAGCTCTGGTTGCCTTCACCCAAACCGAGTTCGGGGCGATCCATGCCCTGGTGAATAACGCCGGAATTTATTCCTCGCTGGTGCCTACCGAATTCGAATCTTTAACCGCTGAAGACTGGCGCCGAGTGTTCGATGTGAATGTGATCGGCCTGTTTCTGTGTTGCAAGGCGGTGATGCCGGCCTTCAGGGATGCCGGGCACGGCAGCATTGTGAATATCTCGTCGGGTGTAGCCTTCAAAGGTAATCCGTTAATGGCCCATTACGTTGCCAGCAAAGGGGCGGTGATTTCACTGACCCGAGCCCTGGCAACCGAGTGTGGCGAACATCAGGTGCGGGTAAACAGCGTGGCACCTGGGTTCACTCTGTCGGATGGCGTTATGTTGAATCAAAACCTGATTGAAGGCGTAAAAGGCCCTTCTCTGAAAGGGCGGGTTCTGAGTCGTGATATGTCGGCTGAAGATCTGGTGGGGGCCGTGGCCTTCTTTGTCAGCAACGAATCAGCGTTCATCACTGGCCAGACAATGGTAGTTGATGGCGGTGCTTACTTTCACTGAGGTGGTATCCATGATGAACGCCATACCCGTCATTGATCTTGCGCCTGTGCTGAATGGGAGTGCTGAGGACCGTCGTGTGGTTGCTGAGGAAATTGATCGGACTTGTCGTGAGATCGGCTTTTTTACGATTCGCGGCCACGGTATTGACCCCGACCTGATCGACCAGTTGCGAGACATGTCCTATGACTTTTTCAATCAGCCTTTGGAGAAGAAACAGGCTATGGCTCCGGTGGATAAACAGACGCCCCGTGGCTATCGGGCGCTGGGGCTTGAGTCTCTGTCGGCGGGCAACGCTCAGGAAACCCCGCCGGACCTGAAAGAGTACTACCACTTTGGCCGCGAGCAATGGCCTGAAGAGCCTTACTACATCAGCGCCGAGGGGCAGCGGTACTTCATTCCCAATGTATGGCCGGATCAGCCGGCTGGCTGGGCCGATGTGGCGCAACGCTATTACCTGGAGCTGGAACGGCTGACCGAAGAGATGATGTCTCTTTGCGCCATCGCTCTGGGGCTGGACGAAACCTTCTTTGCCGACAAGATCGACCGGCACATAACCGCCATGCGGATCAACCACTACCCGCAGCAGACGGTGTCGCCATTGAGCGGGCAGCTGCGCGCGGGTGCTCATACCGACTACGGCATGCTCACCATTCTGAATGGTGAAAACAAACCCGGCGGCTTGCAGGTGCTGACTCGTAGCGGCGACTGGATCGACGTAGAGACCGACCCAGACACGTTTGTGGTCAACATCGGTGATCTGCTGATGCGTTGGACGAACGACCGCTGGGTCTCAAACACCCACCGCGTGGTTAATCCGCCGGGCGATGCAGCTCCTGAAGCCCGTCTTTCCATCGCATTTTTCCATCACCCGAACTATGACGCACTGATCGAGTGCGTCTCCCCCGAGGGAGAAGCGAAGTATCCCCCGGTTCTGTCAGGTGCTTACCGGGATCTCAAATACCGGCAAACCCGCGTCTGATGTTCAGTAAACCCAGCACCACAACGTAAAAAACGAGAGGAAATTCAATGGCTATCTCAAAAAGCTTCTCAACCTCGCTTCTCTTAGTAACACTGGCCGCAACGCCAGTCTGGGCCGCCGATCCGATAAAGATTGGTGTATCTCAACCTCTGACGGGTGCGGTTGCCGCGTCCGGTAATTATGTGACGAATGGCGCCCGCATTGCGGCTGCAGAGATCAACGAGAACGGTGGCCTGCTGGGTCGTCAGGTTGAGCTCATCATTGAGGACAACAAATCGAACCCGCGTGAGGCTGTTAACGCAGCTGAAAAACTGATCCTGAGCGACAAAGTGCCTGTTCTAATGGGTGCCTGGAGCTCTACATACACGCTGGCTACCATGCCGAAGCTTGAAGAGTACGGCGTTCCGATGGTCGTCGAGACGTCGTCCTCAAGCAAGATCACCAAAGCAGGCAACCCGTGGATCTTCCGAATTGCGCCTACGTCGGCCATGGAAGCACAGGCCTTTGCCAAGAAACTGGATAAGTTCGATCCACCGATCAAGAAAGTAGATTTCCTGTCAGTGAACAACGACTGGGGCCTGGGAGCGTCACAGGAATTTGAAAAGATGTTCAAGGAAAAGGGCATCGAAATCGGTCGTAAAGAGACTGTGGCTCCGTCCACCGTGGATCTGTCAGCGCAGCTGTCAGCACTAAAGGATACGGGCAGTGACACTCTGATCATGACGTCCGGCGTCGAGCAGTTGACCTTGGGTATTCGCCAGGCCGCAGAGCAACAGCTGCCACAGCGCATTGTGACCACCGGTGGTTCATTCCCAGAGCCGCTTCTGGAATCGCCTGGCCCGAAGGGCTACACCAGCACCCACCTGCTGTTCTTCTCGCCCTGGACGCCTGAAAGTGCGGTATATCCCGAAGTGGCAGGCGCGTTTGTGGATGCGTGGAACGAAGCAGGATATTCCTTCCCGGGCCTGAGTGAAGGCTTCCGCGGATACGACGGCATCATGACCATCGCAGCCGCTATCGAAGGGTCTGGCGAGGCAGAATCAGAAGCCATCCGTGCCGCCTTGTGGGATGTTCAGGTGAAAGGTGTCAACGGGGACATCTCGTTCTTTAAAGACGGACCTGAAGGCAAGGAAAGCGCCCAGAACGAGCCCAACGTTTACGTTGTTCAGCTCAAAGACGGCGAAGTGTCTGCCCAGTAAAAGAGTTCAGGGCGGAGGCTAAGGTGGCTTCCGCCCTCCAAACGCAGGGAATATCCCGGGAGAGGGCAAGTGGACGAGATTCTTCAACACACCGTCAATGCTATGGTGCTGGGCTCGACCTACGCGCTGTTAGGCATTGGCCTGACCATTATTTTTGGCATCATGCGTGTGGTCAATTTTGCTCACGGTGAGCTCTATACCCTCGGTGCCTATGTTGCCTACGGCATGGTGGCGCTGCTGAATCTGGACTTTTTCAGTTCAATTCTGGTGGCTGCTTTTATCGGGATGCTGGTTGGCGCGCTGATAGAGTTTGTTTTTCTGCGCCGAAAGGACCTGAAAAATATTGATGAAGTGATGCTTATCATGATCGGCATCATGATTATTATGCAAAACTTGGAACTGCTGGTGTGGGGGGGGGTCGCCAAAATTATCCCAACACCCTTTTCTCAGGACCCGATTGTTCTCGGTGAGGTCTCGATTTCACCGACCCGTGTCTTCGTTTTCACCATTGCAGCGATCCTGCTGTTTATATTCTACCTTGGTATCGAGCGTTCCCGGTTCGGGCTGGCTATCAGAGCCACGTTTCAGGATCAGGACGCTGCCCGCATTGTCGGTGTGAACGTAAGAGCTATTTACACCCTGACATTTGCATTGGGATCGGCCATGGCAGCAGTAGCCGGGGCCTTGTTGGCACCCATGTTTGTTGCCACGCCGCTGATGGGTGACCTTGCCAGCCTTAAGGCGTTTGCGATTGTTATCCTCGGCGGTCTGGGAAGCTTGGGAGGCGCGGCCATCGGTGGCTTCCTGTTAGCCTTCATCGAGGAATTTGGTGCCAGCTACATTTCCAGCGCTTACCGCGATGCGTTCGGATTTCTGGTCATTATCGTTGTAATGTTGTTCCGCCCTCAGGGACTGTTCGCCGCAAAAGAGAGGGTGGGTTGATATGAACTGGACATTTTTTGGTATTTTCGTCGTTTTTCTGGGTATGTTTCCCCTGATTTGGCCTGACCCTTACATCCTGTCGGTGATCGGGTCCGCCGGTATCATGATCATTGCCGCCATCAGCCTGAACCTGCTGCTGGGCTACACCGGCCAGCTTTCTCTGGGGCACGCGGCCTTTTTTGGCATCGGCGCTTACACCAGTGCATTGATGTCCCTGGGGTTCAATGTCGACATCGGTTTCGGAATTACCTGGCAGGTGGACCCCAAGCCGGTCTGGTTGGCCTTTGCCACGGCGATCGTTATCACCGGCTTTTTTGGTTGGTTGGTTGGCAAGCTCGCCTTCAAGGTCAGGGGCGCCTACTTCGTCGTCATCACCATCAGTTTTGCGCAGGTGATGCGTATGATCTCCCTGAACTGGACGGACCTGACAGAAGGGCCAATGGGGATGATTTCCATACCCCCGCTCAATCTGTGGATACCCGGCGAGGGCGTGGTCAATCTGACCTCGAAGGCGGAGATTTACTGGCTAGTTCTTGCCGTTGGTGTTCTGGCTTATCTGTTGATTGCCATGTTGGTGAGTTCGCGTCAGGGGCGAGCCATGATCGCCCTGCGTGAAAACGAAACCTTGGCAACTTCGGTTGGCATTCCGGTGACCTATTATCTGGCACTGGCAGCCGTTATTTCTGCGGCGATTGCTGGCGCCGCTGGCGGGCTCTATGCACACACCGTTCGCATTATCGACCCGGATGTTTTCCTGTTTATTTACACGGTGACCATGGTGATCATGGTGGTCGCCGGCGGTAAAGGTACGCTTGGCGGCCCTGTTGTTGGTGGCCTGATCTTTGGCCTCATGCCGGAACTGCTGAGGGGTGTTGTGCAGCCTGAAGTGCAGTGGGTCATCTATGGCGTCACCATGATTCTGATTTTGCTTTTCCTGCCGCGGGGACTGGTACCTGCAATTTACGACTTCGTTGCATGGATTCGCACACCCATTGCGATACCTCAACGTGAATCGAAGCGCGCGCTTGCTGAGGAGGCGAAGTCATGACCCCGGAGAAACAGGCAGCAGAGACAGACCAGGTTGTGTTGTCTCTGGACGGAGTAACAATGCGGATCGCGGGGCTGGTGGCGTTGGACAACGTGACCTTCGATATTCCGGCAGGTCAGATTGTCAGCTTGATCGGCCCGAACGGTGCGGGGAAAACAACCGCATACAACGTGATTTCCGGCTATATGACGCCGACATCCGGAAAGGTCCGGCTGTTTGATGAAGATATCACCGGCCACACGCCCTACAGTATTGCGGCACGGGGCCTTGTGCGCAGCTTTCAGCGCACCAGTGTGTTTGATGATCAGTCGGTTTTTGACAATCTGCTTACCGCCTATCACCTGCAGGGTCGGGCGTCGCTGCTGCAGTCTTTACTGCGGCTGCCGACATTTCGACGCGAGGAAGAACAGCTGAAAACCAAAGTCTGGGAGATGCTGGACTTTCTAGAGCTGCGCCACCGTGCGGATGAGCGTGCAGCGTCTCTTTCTTATGGGGAACAGCGGATTCTTGGGGTAGGTATTGCGCTTGCAGCCAGCCCGAGGATTCTCTTGCTGGATGAGCCTGCTGCCGGCCTAAATCCGTCAGAGACCGATGAATTCAAAGCAATGATTCGCCGTATCGGCGAGAGCGGGATAACGGTGCTTCTGGTTGAGCACGATATGCACATGGTCATGTCTATTTCAGATCGGATTGTAGTGTTGAATCAGGGGAAGGTGATCGCCGAAGGCGAGCCCCAGGACATTCAGAATAACCCGTCTGTGATTGAAGCCTATCTGGGCTCAGGAGTGAAGCGTGCTTAAGCTGGAAAACGTAACAGTCTGCTATGGCGCCACTGAAGCTGTCAAAAACGTTTCAATGGAAGTAAAAGATGGCGAACTGGTCACACTGATTGGAGCCAACGGTGCGGGTAAGTCCACAACGCTCAGGGCCATCAGTGGTCTTGAGCCGGTCCGTAGCGGCCGCATACTTTTTGAGGGAGATCCTATTCAGAACGCGGCCCCTCAGGACATTATTCGTCTGGGCATTGCACATTGCCCCGAAGGTCGGCGCGTATTCCCCCAACTGACGGTTCGAGAGAACCTGGAAATGGGCGCATTTCGGCGAAACGATCGCCAGACAATCAAGACCGACATCGATCGCATGTTGGGAATGTTCCCCCGCCTTGCTGAACGAATCCGTCAGTCGGCGGGTACGCTGTCGGGGGGCGAGCAGCAAATGCTGGCGATTGCCCGGGCACTGATGTCCCGCCCCCGCCTGATTATGTTCGACGAGCCCTCTCTGGGATTGGCGCCGAACTTTGTTGAGCAGGTGTTCAAGCTGGTGGCCGAGATCTGTGAGAGTGGCACAACGGTGCTGATGGTGGAGCAGAACGCCTATGCGGCGCTTGATCTGTGTGACCGTTCCTATCTGCTGAGCACCGGAGAAGTGATGCTCAGCGGCACCGCCCAGGAGATGCTGAATAATCCGGATGTCCGAAAGATCTACCTGGGTGGCGAAGCGGCTGCGGGCTAGGACAGCTTAAGGGATGCCCTCCCGTGCTCATTGTTGGTGCTGACAATCTTGCTCATGTAACGGATAAAACGCGCACGTTCGGCCTTTGTCAGGGGTTCAAGGGTCCGGTCATGGGCCAGAAGTGCGCTCTCAGTTACTTGGTCCAGCAGATTTTTTCCTTTGGGCGTAAGCTGCGCTAACTGACGTCGTCCATCCTCGGGGCATTTGCGCCGATAGATCAAGCCGGCTTTTTCAAGTCGGCGTAGTACCTCTGTCGTGGACGCTCTGTCGATCCCCACCTTTTGTCCCAGTTGTTTTTGATCCAGTTCGAACCCGTCAAGGGCGCTGATGGCACTGTATTGAACGGGGGTAAGGCCGAAGCCTCCGCATTCCTCGTAGAAGAGTGCAACGTGGATCTGGTGAAGGCGCCGAATAAGAAATCCAGGACGTTCCGCAAGGATACCCAAACGTTCCTCGTGCGCCTGTTTGGCCGCATGCGCGGACGTTGTTTTTGGCATGGACAGACTATCTCTTTGTGGTCGAAGCTCATTTAAAAGAGGCATTGTTACTCATCGTGCCCTGGCAATGCCAATCTGAGCTCGCCCAACAACCTTAGAAGAGTCGTCGCAGCCAGCGTTTGAATGCCATCCAAGCCAGTTGGACAACACCTAGTGAAGACCGCTCTAGCGGTGCTTCGCCAGCAAGGTGTCGACCAAAATTCTGCCGAAACTGATCGATCAGTACTCCGATGATTTCTTCCACTAGGCCGCTACGGCTGAACTGTGCCAGCGCGCCACTCATTTCAAAGCTGATCGAGACCGTCATTCGGGTGTTCGATTCGTCCAATGCCTCCAGTTCAAAGGACAGCGAGCCTTTCGCCCGGGAGTTTGAGCGACTGTCGGAGCCATGTCCGCTGACCTGGCCATGCCAGCGGCTGTCGTCGAAGGTCACTTTACCTTCACCGTTGATACGAGCGGACACCGGGCCAAGCTTCACGTTGAAGAAACCTTCCAGCTTACCGTCTTCGTTCAGGGATGACAGCTCAGCGCCTGGCAGGCAGGCAACAACGGCTGGCAACTCATCGTGGAGGATAGGCCATACGGATTCGGCCGGATAGGCGATGTCGAACTGGGTTTCAATTCGGCGACCGTTGCCTTCCGCCATGCTTCGGGTCGCGGATGCCTTGCTTTCATTTCCAGTGCCTTCTTCGAACGGGATGTCGTTTAGATCTGGCAGATCCAAAGCGCCCAACTCGTTGCACATGGCGGCTTCTGGCCGGGACTCGCCTTTGTAGCTCTGCAGAACACTCTGTATCGCTCTGACAATCCCGACGTAGCCAGTGCAACGGCACAGATTGCCACTCAGCTCATAGCGGATGTGCTGGTCACTGATGTCTTGGCCGGCAAAACGTCGGATAATATCCTGAGCGGTGATAAGCATGCCCGGGGTGCAGAAGCCGCACTGCAGTGCGTGTTCCTTGGAAAATGCTTCCCGCAGCCTGATCATGAGAGCGTCACTGTCGTAGGATTCAATGGTCCTTACCTGGCTGCCTTCGCAACTGACTGCCCAGGTGATGCAGGAGCGTATCGGTCGACCATCCCGCACGACGGTGCACGCGCCACAGATGCCCTGTTCGCACCCCACATGAGTGCCCGTCAGCAACAGGTCTTCACGGACAAAGTCCGCCAGATTAAGACGGGGTTCAATGTTCAGTGCCTCGGCCTGGCCGTTGATTGTCACCGTTTTGCCGTTCATTGGGTGTTACTCCGCTCGATGGCTTTTTGTAGAACATGAATCCGCACGGCGATGTCGGCGTCTTCCATATCCGGATAGCGTTTCGCCAGCCTGTTTTCCCAGCTGACCGGATCAAGGGCGCTGGGCCCGGTTTGCAGGATCGGGGCGCCAGGTAATGCGCCAACGGCGACGCGGCAGTCTTTGTGATCTAAGGTCTTGAACACGGCAGCCATGGCATGGGCCAGTTCGCCGGTTTTTCGACAAAGCTTGAAATAACCAAACTGACTGTCCGGCGAAATATCAGGCACATAAACGGCAATCAGCAGCTCGTCTTCAGAAATAACCGTTTGCATGGCGCCGGTGATGAAGTCCTTCAGGTACAGCCGGCGGCGCAAAGGCGAGCCTTCGGAGGGTCGCTGTAGGATAACCTGAGCGTTGAGGGCCAGCAGGACCGTTGCCCAGTCGGCTGACGGGTCTGCATGGGCAAGACTGCCGCCGATGGTTCCGCGGCTGCGGACGGCGCGATACGCGATACCTTTGGCAATCCGCGGCAGGATACCGCCGGTATTGTCGGGAACCAGTCCGTCCTCAATCTCAGCGTGGGTGATGGATGCACCAATCAGCACGCCACCCTTTATCCGTTTGCAGCCTCGCATTTCAGAAAGTACGGACACGTCCAGCAGTGCATCTGGACGCGCGAGTCGAAGGTTGAGTATCGGCCCAAATGACTGGCCGCCCGATATGGGTCGTGTTTCGCCACTCCTCATTTGCTGACAAGCTTCAGCGATGGTGTCCACACGGTGATAGTCAAAGGCATGGGGTTTCATCAGGCGGCCTCCTCAGATTTGGCTTTTCGAGCCTGAGTGATGGCGGCTAACAAGCGATGCGGGGTCACCGGGACCTCGCAGATTTCCGCGCGCAGTGGACGTAGGGCATCGTTTATGGCATTCACGATCGCTGCGGGAGGGCCAATAGCGCCACTTTCACCGATGCCCTTCTGACCGAATTCGGTGTAGGGGGACGGAGTTTCCATGTGGTCAATTTCGATCGAAGGCACTTCCGTCGCTCCGGGGAGCAGGTAATCTGCCAGAGTAGACGCCAGAGGCTGACCATTTCGGTCAAAGGGCATTTCCTCATAAAGTGCGGTGCCAATTCCCTGAGCGACACCTCCGTAAATCTGACCGTCTACGATCATGGGGTTGACCAGCACGCCTCCGTCTTCAGAGATGGCGTACTTAAGAATCTCTGTGGTTCCCAGTTCAGGGTCGATGGCGACCACCACTGCATGACACGCATAACTGAACGTGCCACTGTCCTTTTGCGGCTTGTACCCTGTGGTGATCTCAAGGCCGCCGGAATCCACGTTGTCGGGAAGTAACTGAGGCTTGAGGTACCAGGTGCGCGCGATCTCCTCAATTGACGTGGTTTCTGAGCACTGCGTAGAAGAGACGATACCGTCTGCCAGGGTTACTGATTCCAGTGGCACTTTAAGCAGGTGGGCGCCAATGTTGTTGATTCGTTCGGACAGGACAGTGCAGGCCCGGGCGACAGCGCCACCGGCCATCACCATACAGCGTGATCCCCAGGTGCCTGTCGAGTAGGGTGTCAAAGCCGTATCACCATGAATGACCCGCACCCGGTCTGTGTCGATACCCAGTACTTCCTCGGCAACCTGCGCCAGAGTGGTTTCCAGCCCCTGGCCATGGGAATGAATGCCGACGCGGATTTCAAGAGAGCCGTCCGGCGTCACCCTGACGACGGCTTGCTCATGGCCCGGCACCATAGGGATGCCCCAGCCTGCATAGACTGAAGTGCCATGGGCGGATTGCTCGCAGAATATGGATATACCTATCCCGATAAGTCGGCCGTCTTCCTCGGGCGTTTCCTGTCGCTTGCGAACCGATTTGAGATCAATGGCTTCAACCGCACGGCGAAGACATTCGGGATAGTCACCACTGTCAAAGTGTTTGCCGGTAATGTTGGTGAAGGGCATGTCTTCCGGCTTTACCAGGCAGTCCAGGCGGACATCTGATGGTTCACGCCCGACCTCTCTGGCCAGCGCGTCGATGGTCAACTCCATGGCAAAACAGACGCCGGTTCGGGCGACGCCCCGATAGGGAAGAATGGGAGGTTTGTTCGTTGCGGCAGACACTGTGCTGCATCGGTACGCCCGGAAGTCATAGGGCCCCGGCAGAATACTGGCTACCTGAGCGCCTTCCAAGCAGGCCGAGAACGGATAGGACGAATAGGCGCCTGCATCGACGACTGCATCCGTATCCAGGGCCAGAAGACGACCAAAGCTGTCGCCATAGGCGGTTACGCTGTAATAGTGTTCTCGGCAGTTTGCGTTTGCCGTTAGCTGTTCCCGCCGGTCTTCAAGCCACCGAACTGGGCGTTTGAAGTGCATTGCTAGCCATGCGACACAGACTTCTTCCGGTAGTAATATGCCTTTGTAGCCAAAACCGCCGCCAACATCGGGCGCGACCACTCGGATCTGTTCATGGCTGAGCCCCAGGCAGTCAGAGAGGCCGGTACGAACAATGTGAGGAATCTGAGTGGAAGTATAGACTTGCAGCTGTTCCAGCCGGCTGTCCCAGTAGGCCAGAACACCCCGGCCTTCCATCGGTGACATGCACTGGCGTGCGGTTCTGTATTTTCTCTCAATCTTGACGGGTGCGGTGTTGCGAATGGACTCAATGTCACCGTCCACGAGCGTATGCTGAAATACGTTGTCACCCCATTCATCGTGGACGAGTGGGGCCTGCTCTTCGAGCGCCTCCAGCATGTCGGATACGGCCTCAAGGTTGTTGATATCCAGTTCAATGCTGTCTGCGAGGTCTTCTGCTTTCGCCCGGTCTGGTGCAATACAGGCAGCGACCAGTTCGCCCACATAGCGGACCTTTTCTTTTGCAAGAATCGGTTGTTCTGAGGACTTGAATCCGGGAAGCGCAGAGTCTGCAAGGATGCCTTTAACACCGATCAAATCGGCGGCTATAAAGACGTTCTTCTCCGCATTCGCCGGTTTGGTGACCTTCTGGAGTTGTCCATGAGCGACCGGGCTGCGCAGGAAGGCTACTTCGAGCATACCGGGCATGTTCATGTCGCCGACGTACTCGCCGAGCCCCCGCATGTAGCGGTCATCTTCCTTTCGCACCTTTTTGGCGCCGACACCGCGTGTATCTAACCCTTTGTGATCTTGTCTGCTCTGCACCTTCAGTCCCTCCGGTAGCCCCACTCAGATTGAAAGATTTCAGTTTTCAAACGGCAACTTACTGTTAAAAATTCAAATTAACATCAAAAAATAATCAGTACACTGTTTAATTTTTCTAGTGCCACTGTATACTATTAGTTCGTGTACTGCATATTTTAAAGTGTGCGCCGTCTGGTAATGGCCTCAGCAATACCCGTGCCGGTTGCATGAGACAAAGGAGAAAGCATATGGAACACAAGCCCTATGATTTATTGCTGAAGTCAGGGCGCGTGGTTGATCCTTCCAATCGCACCGACGGTGTTTTCGACGTTGCGATCAAGGACGGTCGGATTGCGGCAGTAGCGGCGGGTATATCACCAGAACTGGCGAATGAAGTGATCGATGTTGAAAACAAGATCGTCACGCCAGGGTTAATTGACACCCATGCCCATGTTTTCGAGCATGTCACCGGTCGGTTTGGACTCAATCCGGACAGCTGTGGTGTACGCGCAGGCGTGTCCACGTTGGTTGACCAGGGTGGACCCAGCCTGATGACGCTGCCCGCATTCCGTCATTACGTATCTGAACCGGCCAGCAGTCGTGTGCTTTGCTTCCTTTCTGCGTATCTAGTTGGTGGACTGGAAGGTCATCATTATCCCCAGCTATACAGCCCGGAGGATGTGGACGTGAAGCGGACCATTGAAGTGGGTCTTGCCAATCTTGACCTTGTGAAGGGTATCAAGGCTCATGCCGAAGTCGGCGGTAAATCCCGCTGGGGAATGGAGGTAATCAAACAGGCTCGGGATATTGCCCGGGGAATCGGCGTGCCACTCTACATACACCTTGGGCAGATTTGGCCGGAGGCCGGCAAAGGAATAGAGGATCCGGATACCGTCATCGAGGAATTGGTTCCATTGATGAAGGAAGGTGACATTCTTGCCCATCCGTTTACGCGGCATCCTGGCGGATTCATTTCAAGTAAGACCGGTGAGCTGCACCCCATCATTCGTGCCGGGCTTGACCGTGGGTTGCGGGTGGACGTCGGCCACGGTTCGCACTTCAGTTTTGACATGGCCCGTAAGGTAATCGACTCCGGCATTCTGCCGAATACTCTCGGCGCCGATATGCACGGCTACAACACCGACGCCGGCCAGACCAAAGCGGCGGATATGGAAACCAACCCATTCTTCGGCAAAACCCGTTTCTGCCTGACTCATGCCATGACAGAACTGCTTGCCCTGGGGATGTCCATGAACGATGTGGTGTCCACAGTCACCAGTAATGCGGCGGGCATGCTGGGGATTGATGATGAATCTGGCAGCCTTTCAGTTGGCCAGGTTGCGGATGTGGCGGTGCTAGAGCGCCTGACCGGCCGTTTCACACTGTCTGATAACAGTGGCGCGACCGTCGTTGGGTCGGAAGCCATCAGGCCTGTGTTCTCACTGCGTGAAGGCGTTTACTTTGCCGTGGACAGCCCCGTTGTGGTGGAGCCCATGGAGTTGGCAAGCTGATTTTGGATGGCGTCGCGGTTTTTGAAGCAGCGCTGGATCATCAGCGTCAGGGTGTTGCTACCGCACTGGTAACGCTTATCCGTCGCGATGGGTCCGCGCCCCGGCCATTGGGTAGCCAGATGGTGGTCACAGAAGGGGGCGAATGCGTGGGCAGTCTCACCGGCACCGGGTGTGCCGACAATGTGATTGTCCAAGAGGCTTGCTCTGCCATCCGTGAGGATGTAAACCGAACCTTGCGCCTGGGCAATGGATCTCCCTATTTGGATATTCGCTTGCCGTGCGGTACCGGTGTCGACCTCTACATAGACACCCGCGTTGATTCTGGCACCCTCAAGACCTTGCTTGATGAGCATGAGGCTCGCCGGCCCATTGCCCTGGAAACCGACACCGTTGCCTGTACACATCGGTGTATTGCGGGTTCTCCCGCTCCAACACTGGGTTCTGGTGTGTTCCGCAACTGGATATACCCATGCCAACGGCTGATCGTTGTCGGGCAGGGGATCAATGCGCTGGCCTTGAGCCAGATTGCGCGCGCCAGCGGGTATAGCGTGGAGGTTTTCTCGCCCGATCAAGAGCTGCTTTTGGCTGCTGCGCAGGCGGGTACGGACACAACCCGATTGATTACCGCTGACGGGTTTGTTTGTCCCACGCTTGACGCCTGGACGGCCGTCGTCATCATGTTCCATGACCATGATTGGGAGATGCCGGTTCTGCGCGCACTTCAGGGCAGCCATTGTTTTTACCTTGGAGCACTCGGCAGCCGCCGTACCCAGGCCAAGCGCCTCTTTGCACTGAATGATTCAGGACTGACTGAGGTAGCACAACGTCTGCATGGCCCCGCTGGTCTCGATATCGGCGCTAAGGCTCCGTCAGAGATAGCCATATCGATCCTTGCCGAAATGACCAGCGCCTACCGCTCTTTGGGCCTACCATTTCTGGAAACGGCTACCAATGCCAAGATTCCGAGCCTTTCAAGTCCGGCTACGACTCCGCAGAGTCTCCTTCGCGAAAAACGGGAACAGATCTAATGTTGTGTGGCCGCACCAAGAAACACCTGGTTCCGCCCCTGGTTCTTTGCATGGTAACGCCGGTTATCGACTGCCACCAGTAGCTCCCGAGTCGTTTGCCCATCCTACGTGAACCTCGCAATGCCAGTGCTGATCGTCATCTGGATTGTGCTTTCCCTGCCTTCAGTTCCAGCGAACTGATCGTCTTGCGGATGCTTTCGGCGACCTTTTGAGTGCCAGGCAGATCGGTATCCGGAAGCAGGATAAGGAATTCTTTCCCTCCTTTGCGCGCTGGCGTATCTGTGCTCCTCAATCGCTGCTGCATGACATCCGCGACGGCCAGCAGTGCTTGGCCGCCCACATCATGTCCGTACTGCGTGTTTCCTAGTGGGACCAAGGTAACTTTGAGCCTTTTCTAACAGAGGAGGAAGCCAAGCAGGAAGTTGCCCGGATTAGCGATCAAATAAACCCCGAGATCAGGATTTCGAGGTTCTACACGTGCGACTTTGAGGTTCATCTGAGTGAAAAAGAGGTCAAGCGCAATTTTCGCAATGGAATGCAAGGTTAGAGTGGTAGCGCTCAGTGGGTGAGTCGAGCAGCCAGAGACTATTCCGTTGAGGGGGAGGCCACCTTTGATTTGCTTTTGCTGATTGTAAAAGAGATGAAGCCAGTTGTGATCGAACTCTCTCCGGTCGCTAACAGCACGAACTGTCAATACACGTTTCGAATGGTCGCAACCGCTTACCCTGATGGAAATGTTGATGCTCCATCGGATAAGGCCGATGAGTTCAATGCCAAGATCACGCGTGTTGCTAAGAATTAAAGGGTAGCTTTATCGGGCCAGCAGCTAAGCACCTGCTGGCCCGGACCCAACGCTGCCATGCTTCATACAAAGGAGGTGGGCGTCAGCGATAGCAACGCGCAACTCATTTCAAATGACGGCTCTGGACTGGGACGAAGGAGGAGCAATCTACCGGATGAGGTTTTGGCATTCGCTATCCGTCGGTTTGCGCGACCTGAATCCGGTCGAACTCGCATTGATGAGATCGTTTAAGCCTTTGATTTTCAGTTGTCGGCAAAGTAAAGCAAAGACTCCCATGAAATCTAGTACGGCCTCGAAGCAGCTCTTCTGCGATCTACGGCCATGATCTAGAGGAGTTTGCTCGTCGGATGTTCGTCTCGGTTCTGTTGGGCGAGATTGACAACCACCTCAAGAACATCTCTGGTCTACCCAGAGAGGGTGGCGCCTGCAGCAATCGGAGTGCGTTAAATCAGCCTTGACGAGCTAACGTGAATGTTCGCTTTGCGACCAATGCTGATCACGGATCCTGGCTAAATTAAACCGAGCACTGGGGCGCGGAAGTCACCGACATGTTAATGGGCCTTTATATGGAGGCGTTTACATGAACAATCAAAAGGCTGAGACCTCCATGTCAGTTCTTTAGTTCTGTTTAGTAGTGAAGGTTACTAATTTAGTAGGAACGATTACTAAAGTGTACTAAGTCAGAAAGAAACACCAGAAACCCCAAGCTTTCTCCGAAAAAAACAACGAGCACTGTATTCGGATTTGAACATTCTGGGTGGCGTAAATGCAGGGGTAGGTCAGCGGCTCTAAACCGGCGCGTGAACCGGGCGTTACTGTCCAACCCGAATATCCGCTTTGCGTTTGTACCCTTTTCGAACGTCATTTTGGGAAGCGCGCATCTTTTACAGCGCGGTTGCCACAAATAAGTTACCAACTTTATTATGATGGACATGGGCGGGTTTTTCGGCGAACACCTCAAAAGTTACCAACTTTATTGTTTTCTAACAGATTCTTAGTACCATAAAATAGGGCGTACGGAGGTGATTTGTTACCAACTTTATTGTGATCCCACACTTGATCACAGAATAAACGTTTTCTTGTATTTCACGATAATGATAACTATTATCATTATCGTGAATAAACAAGGAGAACGTGATGGAATTTCTGTGTCCCAATCACCGCCAACAGTTCGCGGACCTGCCGCTGGAAGAACGCAAAGACCTGTGGCTGTTCTGGATGGAGAATGCCCACGACTGCAGTGAGCAGGGGCAGTGGCGGGATGTTATCTCGCTGGCTGGCAGCGCTTTCGATCTTGCTTGCCTGCATGGGTCGCGGGATGAATCCTGCATGCACATCGAACTGACTCTCTCAGCCATACTGGTCTCCCGGGCCCTTTCCGATCGCGGTGAGCGGGCCGGTACGGACGCGGTGATTCTCCGGGCACTGGAGAGTCTTCAGCACCCGGACCATGCCGCCCCCATCGACGGTTGCTGTGATATCCACGACTGCGTTTCTGTGCTTATAGATCCTTCACGGCACGCAGACTTTTTTGCCGACTACCTGAACTGGCCCTCCTTACCTTTCGTTCCACCAAAACGGGCAACTATGGTACGGACGCTCCATTGACCTCGTAACCGGACAACAGAGGCATAGTTAGCAGACCAGGTTGGATAGGCGTGGAGTGGACAGGTTGCACACATTCAGTCAGGCAGATTTCGAACGTTTCGGGCAGCTTTACGACATAGAATTTCGGTTCCCGGCCATCCAGGGCGACACCGGAAGTGATGACCGTATCGTTGCCCGGGGTGAGATTGCCGAGTACAGCCTGGCTTCGGGTTTTCGGTTTACGTTTTCTTCGCTTCAGGTGCTCCAGGCGTATGAATCAGTCTCTTCTGGTCATGCGCCGTTGCTTGTGCTGGTCGTTCTCGATGGCACCGTTGAGCTTACCCTCGGGTCGGTCGAACACGTTCTGTCACCGGGTAATGCTGTCAGCATGCAGCTGCACCCGGACTATCCGTTACGGGCGCACCAGCCTGAGCAAGAGCATATGCAAATTGTGGCACTCGCTTTCGACCCACGCGGCGCAACATTGGGCCACGTCTCCCCCAGCTTACAAGACCTGACCATTCTTCCCCGGGTTCCCCTGCGCCAATGGAGTGTGCCCCACCCGTTCGAGGAGTTGCTGCGGACCCATGCACGCCTCACGATGACCGTCGCACAGAAAAACCTGGTTTTGGAGGGCCTGGCACTGCAGCTTGCGGGACTGGGTCTGGTAGGCGAAGAGCATGAATCTCCGGATGTTCCGGTGGTTCCGGTCCAGCAACGTCAGCGCCTTGAGTTGGTAAGGCAGCACCTCGAGTTCACGCCGGATCATCATCACACTCTGAAAGACCTCGCCGACATGGCGGCTATGAGCCCAAGCGGCCTGCGAGCGAAATTCCGGGCGATGTACGGCGTGCCGGTGTTCGACTATCTCAGAAAATGCCGACTTCGGTTGGCAAAACATTATCTGGAGCAAGGCTTCAGTGTTGAACAGAGCGCGAACAGTGTGGGTTACACCCACGCGACCAATTTTTCGACGGCGTTTCGCCGGGAATTCGGATTTTCTCCCCGACAACGCACCCTTGACCAAAAAAAATAGCACTCCGCATAGATTTTTTGTCTTCCTGAATACCAAATATCGGATATAAACGACAATAATTCGCATTACAGTTTAGCCTGTAAAGCGCGTTGTTTGGAGCTGATCAATGAATTCGTTACGTGATAATCGCCAGTACTTACTCCCGTCCGGCCTGGCCGTGGCCATAGCCGGGGTTCTGGCAAGCCCGATAGTGTACGCGCAGGAAGCGAATATTACCGAGCTGGATGCCATTGAAGTATCGGCAGATGCCGCCGAACCGAGCGGCACCGCACCGAGTGATGGCTACACCGCAGAGGCGACCGTTACCGGCACGAAAACAACCACCAACGTGGTTGAAACGCCCCAGTCCATTTCCACAGTCACAGCGGATCAGATCGAGGACCAGAACGCGGCCAACCTGGGCGAAGTTCTGCGTTATACAGCCGGCGCCCGAGGCGAGACCTTTGGTTTCGAGCCGCGCACCACGTTTCTGAGAATACGCGGCTTCGATGTGGCCACCAGTGGCTTGTTTCGTGACAACCTGAAACTGGCGAACCCCGGGTTTGCCGCCGGTTACAGCCTGGAGCCCTATGGCGCCGAGCGCATTGATGTGCTCAAGGGGCCTTCTTCCGTTCTGTACGGACAAGCGGGCCCGGGTGGGTTGGTGAACTATGTGTCCAAACGTCCTACTTTCGACACCCGTCGAGAAGTGCGCGTTGAGGCTGGTACCAACGATCTGGTCCAGGGTCAGTTTGATATCAGTGGGGCGGTGAATGACAGTGATACCCTCGCGGTTCGCCTGGTAGGCCTGGTTCGCGACAGCGAAACCCAGGTGGATTTCGTCAACGACGACCGAAAGTACCTGGCCCCCAGCCTGACCTGGCAGCCCACGGACGCCACCCGACTGACGGTATTGGCGCACTGGCAGTACGACGATACCCAGCCATCTCAACGTTACCCGTTGCAGGGCACGTTGGAGCCAAATCCGAATGGCCCGATTCCTGACAACCGGTTTACCGGCGAGCCAGGGTACGATGCCTATGAGCGTCGCGAGAGTGCCATTGGTTACGAGTTTGAGCACCGCATCAATGACCAGATAGTTCTGCGTCAGAATGTCCGGGACTACCGTAACGATGTTGACGACCAGACCATCTACACCACCGGCTTGCTGGCGGATCAGAGAACCATTACCCGGTCACGCTTCGACAGTTTCGGTCGCATTGACGGACTGGCCATGGATAACCAGCTGCAGTTGACTGCCCAGACGGGCTCGGCAGAACATACCGTTTTGGTCGGCCTTGACCATCAGGATATCGATGTGTCATCCCGGCAGTTCTTTGGGGCCGCAAGTAACCTGGACATCTATGATCCTGTCTATGGGGCGCCTGTCCCTGATGCCCCATTGTTTAAAGACGAGGACGGACAACTCAAACAGACCGGCATTTACCTCCAGGATCAGATCCGGGTAGACCGTTGGACGGTTTCCCTTGGCGGCCGGTATGACGTGGCCCGTTCCGAGACACTCAATAATCTCACCGGCGCCACAGCTAGCCGGGAAGACGAGGCCTTCACTGGTCGTGCCGGTGCCAGTTACCAGTTCGCGAATGGCTTTGCCCCCTATGTGAGCTACATGGAGTCGTTTCTCCCCACCACAGGTATCGATGCGGCCGGCAACCCGTTCGAGCCCGAAACCGCACACCAATATGAGGTGGGCGTAAAGTACCAGCCCAATACGGACACGCTGGTGACACTGGCCTGGTTCGACCTGACCCGGGAAGACTACCTGACCACCAACCCATCGACCTTCGCCAATGAGCAGAAGGGCGAGGCCAACTCACAGGGCCTTGAGATGGAAGCGCGCACCCGTCTGTTCCATGCGCTGGATGTGATCGCCAGCTATAGCTATACCGACGCCGAGATCACCAAAGCCAGCAATCCGGTGGAAGAGGGCGAGCCGCTGGAATACACACCGGAACATGAAGCGGCCTTGTGGGGAAAATACAGCTTCCGGGGCGGCATGCTGCATGGCCTGGGGCTGGGTGCCGGCGTGCGTTACATCGGCGAGAGTTTTGGCGCGGCGTTCAATGCGGATAATTCTGCCCTGGAAGTACCGGATGTCACCCTGGTGGATGCTGCGATTACCTACGACATTGGCCAGGTGTCGCTGGGGCTGCATGCCCAGAACCTGCTGGACGAACAGTATGTAGCAACGGCTTTCGACAGCTCCGGTACGTATGGCACCCGTCGTGAAGTGACCGGTTCCGTTACTTACCGGTTCTGATTGCATTATCCTCCCGGCGCAGGGACGCGCCGGCTCCGACCCATTTTCTCAACAGACCCTATCAGTGTCCTTCCCCCAGAACATTTGTGTATTTTTTTCACAAAGCGACCTCACAGCCACGCAAATCGGTTAAAATACGCGCGCTACATCTTTGTTGATCAAGTAATACTACGAAGATATCTGTGTTGATCAGCGCCCATTCCCCATTTGCTTGTTAGTAAGACCAAAATCGGTCTTCATTTTGTACCTTTGGCCCATACCCCGGTACGCAAATATCAAGGAAGATGCGGGCCTGCTGGCACACAATACCAATAACCCGTTTTCTCAGAAGATTTCCGTAATGCCCAATACCGTTATCTCCGGCTTTACCCACAACTTCCTTGGCAAGGCGCCCGTCTGGTACAAGCAGGTGATCCTGCTGTTTCTTGTCGCCAACCCGATTGTCATGTGGACCCTGGGGCCCGGAACGGCCGGCTGGCTTCTGATCGCAGAGTTTATTTTTACTCTTGCCATGGCCCTGAAATGTTACCCGCTTCTGCCGGGTGGCCTGCTGGCGGTAGAGGCATTGCTGATTGGCCTGACCACGCCGGATGCAGTGTATCTGGAAGTGCTAACCAACTTCCCGGTGATCCTGCTGCTGATGTTCATGGTGGCGGGCATCTACTTCATGAAGGAACTGCTGCTGGTGACGTTCACCCAGATTCTGGTGGGTGTGCGTTCCAAGTCGGCGTTATCGTTGCTGTTCTGTAGCGCAGCAGCACTGCTTTCGGCCTTCCTCGATGCACTGACGGTTACCGCGGTTATTATTAGCGTGGCGGTCGGGTTTTACGCGGTTTACCACAAGGTGGCCTCCGGCAAGGGCTACCAGCACAAGGACCACAACGCGGGCAGCGATGACGAAGTAATCGAGCTGCACCGTGAAGATCTGGAAAATTTCCGGGCGTTCTTGCGCAGCCTTTTGATGCATGGTGCTATCGGTACCGCGTTGGGCGGCGTTGCCACCATGGTAGGTGAGCCCCAGAATCTGTTGATTGCCAAAGTCGTGGGTTGGGACTTTGCCGGTTTCTTCCTGCACATGGCGCCAGTGAGTTTGCCGGTATTGGCGGCTGGTTTATTTACCTGCTGGGCCCTGGAGAAGCTGCGTTGGTTTGGCTACGGCGGGCGTTTGCCCAAGCCTGTGCGTCAGGTGCTGGAAGAATTTGCGGAGAACGAGCGGACCAAGCGGACCAAGGCTGATCAGGCGGCTCTCTGGGTACAAGCCTTTGCCGCCGCGATCCTGGTGGTGGGCCTCGCTTTCCATCTCGCCGAGGTCGGCCTGATTGGCCTGCTGGTCATCATCCTGATTACCTCCTTTACCGGCGTTACCGACGAGCATCAAATTGGCAAGGCCTTCCAGGAATCCCTGCCGTTTACCTCGCTGCTGGTGGTGTTTTTCGCGGTGGTTGCGGTGATCCACGAACAGCACCTGTTCAAGCCGATTATTGATTACGTGCTGTCGCTTCCGGAAGCCCGGCAGCCTGGCATGTTCTTCATTGCCAACGGCGTGCTCTCAATGATCAGCGATAACGTCTTCGTAGCGACTGTTTATATCAGCGAAGTCAAACAGGCTCTGGATGCAGGGGCCATCAGCTACGAGCATTTCCAGAAGTTGGCAGTTGCCATCAACACAGGTACCAACCTTCCCAGCGTTGCGACTCCCAATGGCCAGGCGGCTTTCCTGTTCCTGCTGACGTCTGCCATAGCGCCGCTGGTTCGGCTGTCCTACGGCAAGATGGTGGTGATGGCGTTTCCCTACATGCTGGTAATGGGCGGTGTTGGTCTGTACATGGTTATCAACCATATTTGACATTATGTTCGGATTTTTGCGGGCGGTGTCAGTGCAGATCTTTCCGGGTCTGTTAATCTTTGGCTAAACAGACCCGAACAATACGGATTCCATGCCCAGAAACTGCCCGGTCCATTCTTCCCGACTCTCTGAAGCCATGCATTTGACCGTTGTCCGGCTTTGGATATTGCTGGTAGGTTTATTATTTACGTCCGCCTCCCTTGGCGCGTCGGAATCCGTAAACAAGACTCTGCGCATTGCCTATGTGGAGTTTCCCCCCATTACCTATCAGGCCAGCGATGGCCGCCCTGCTGGCAGCTTTATAGAGCTTACCCGGAAGATCGCTGTGGAAGCGGGTTACGAGCCGGAATTTCTCTTCTTGCCCATCAGCCGGGTATACCTGTATCTGCGCAACGGTAGAATTGACGTTTGGCCAGGTTCGGCCAACGTTCCTGCCCTTAACGGTGAAGTTCTTGAGACCTGGGTCACTCCCCTCGCGACCCAGCTCAGTGCCTGGTATCTGGAGGGAACCGAACCACTTACACATTTTGATCAACTGCAGGGCAAGACCGTCATCACGATAGGCGGGTACACCTATGGAGGGCTCTTGTACTGGCTGGAGGCGGAAGGTTCGATTGACGTCACCCAGGCTCCAAACTATCGGGCTGCTCTGGAAATGCTCAAGCTTGGCCGAGGCCATTACCTGTTTGGGCATCGGGATCCGGTCGTGGAAACCCTGACCATGCCCAAAGACGAGAAAATCCGTGAATCGGCGATCCGTTTGAGGAATCTGACCTGGCTGTTCTCGCTGGCCAATCCCCGGGCAGCGATCCTGCGGGAAGAGTTCAATGATGCCTACATCCGTCTGGCTGAAAAGGGTGAAGTGCCGCCGATACGAAACCTTGGAGAAAGCTTTGTGATCCCCGGATTTCCCGAGCAATACCGTTAGTAGTGTTCAGGGCTCAGGAATCCGGGTTCAGAAGGATGTCCCCATACCAGGCCGTGGCCTTTTCACCGGTGTTGTCCGAATCCGACATGATGGCAATGCCCACGACCGGTGGCGGTTCCTCGCCAAACGCTTCCCGATAATCGGCCATGATATCCCGCTCCACCGTGACCCATTCGCCGACCTGTTCTGATCCGGAATTCACGGCAATCATCATGGTTTTCTCGGTGTACGGGTTGGGCACAATCTCGCCCTTCGGGAGAGTATTGGCCCAGATGTAGTTGAGGGCATTGCCCGGCAGGGACTCACCGAATAACACCTCGACTGTCTTGCGTTTGGCGCGCTCGAAAAACCCCGCCTTCTCGGGCTGGAACTCGAACGCCACATAGATTCTGGCCGGGTAATCGTCCCCGGACTTTTCCCGGGCATCCCCGTTTTCGAAGACATTCGAGACCTTCCAGCGCCATTGCAGAATCAGCGAATCGGTTGGCTCCAGCCTGACCCGTGCGATCAGTCCCGACGCACCGCCGTCCGTGGTCGCCCGCACGACCTGCTGACCGTCTTCGGTTGTCAGTTCATAGCGGCTGAGCTGATCTATCTTGGGGAATTCCAGAGGCTCCCAGCCATCATTCAGGGACTGCATTTCCGAGAAAGGTGTGAGCGGGGATGGTGTCTGTGCCAACAAGAGCCCTGACAGGCCCATCAGAACCAGCACTGATAAAAATGTGGCAGTCTTTCTCATCGCGCTTCTCGCTTTCAGGTTTACAGTACCCCGATGGACAGACGCTATGAGCAAAAGTGCCCGAGGCCATTACTGGATTGCCAGCAAGCGGATTGCACTGGCTGCGGCCGCCGTCCGGTTCTCTACGCCCAGTTTCCGGAATACCTGCTCCAGGTGTTTGTTAACGGTTCGGGGACTCATATCCAGGATCTGGCCTATCTCCCGGTTGGTCTTGCCGTTCGCGATCCAGAGTAACACGTCGGATTCTCTCAGTGTCAGCTCGAACCGTTGCCGCAAGGCTGCTGTTGCGCTGTTCTGGTTCTGTGGTGTTTTCAGCCGCAGCAGGTATTCCCGGTTGTCCACAAGGGCAAGAAACTCTACCGTCCTGTCGATGCCCATGATCTCAACTGGCATGCTGTGGCCCGGCTCGGGACGATGGCCCAGCCATTGCTCCAGTCTGGCACGTACCTCGGGGAATTCGGGATGCGCTGCGTCGGGCAGGTACTGGCAAACCTGTGGCGTGCCCCAGAGCAAATTCGCCTCGCGGTCCACCGCAAACAGGTTCTGACCGGCCGTATCCAGGGCGCTACGAGCGCTGCGGGTCATGCGGGCGTTCGTCAGGTGTACATCCATTCTGGCCAGAAGTTCGGTGGTGTTAATCGGTTTGGTCACGTAATCCACACCACCGGCGTTGAGCCCCATAACAACGTGCTCGGTATCGCTTAGACCGGTCATGAAGATGATGGGAATATCGGCGAACGCGGGGTTCTCTTTCAATCGACGACAGGTTTCGAAGCCGTCCATATGGGGCATCAAAGCGTCCATCAATACCACATCCGGGGTGATATTCTGGCTGATCGTAAGGGCCTGGTTTCCTTCCAGCGCAACGAGCACCGTCATACCTGCCTCTTCCATGGCATCGTTGATCATTCGAATGGAGTCGACTGCGTCATCTACGACCATCACGACAGTCTTCCGGTCATTATGAAGCTTCATGTTCGGCTACCTCGAGTAGTTCAAGAATTTTCTCAAACTGGAAATCGTTGGTGAGTCTGGTGAGCTCAATCGCAAAGGGTTCGGCCGCCTCGCCGCTGTGTTTCAGGTCATGCAATGCCTCAAGCAGGCCTTTCCGGTGTCCGATCCGGGCCAGAGTGGCCAGAGCCAGGCGATGCTCCATTTTGGGTAAAGGCAAAACGCCATGGTCGGGTGCTGGAATAGCCGCCATGGGATCCGGGCTCTTATCGAATCGCCAATTGAGATCCAGCACGCTGGCAATGGTGTCGAGCAACAGGTTCAGCCGAACCGGTTTGATGATGTAGCCATCGTGCAGACGCGGTGAGTCTGCGGCGTGGTGGCCCTCGTTAGCGTCGGCAGAGACCATCACGACAGGCATGGTGTGCTTGTGCTGTCGTAGCATTGCCAGGACTTCCCAGCCGCTTTGGCCAGGCATGGACACGTCGAGAAGCACAAGGTCAGGGCGTTCGGCCTCAACGGTTGCCAAAACCTGCAGAGCATTGCCAAGATCGACGATTTCAAAGCCCAGTGGCGAGAGCATGGCCCGCATGACCTGGCGGTGGGACACATCGTCATCCACCAGCAGTACCTTTCGCCGCGAACCGTGGTAACCGTAGATGCGCTTGGCCGGCATTGATATCGAGCGGGGTGTCGAAGAATGCAGGCTTGATAGCATCAGACTGACCCGGAAGACACTACCCTGGCCCGGTAAACTCTCCAGCGAGATATCGCCACCCATGATTTCCGTGAGCAGGCGGGTAATGGTTAGACCCAGGCCTGTGCCGGCCCGGCTTTGCCCCGGTGTCCGGATACGTTCGAAGGGTCGGAAGATGCGTTCCACATTCTCAGGGGCTATGCCTTCCCCGGTATCGCGTACGGTGAACTCGGCGACCTGACTGCGATAACGCAGGGTCAGGGAGACGCCGCCCCGATCCGTGTATTTGATGGCGTTGGAGAGAAGGTTGATCAGAATCTGGCGCAGCCGCTTCTCATCGGTGGTGACCATCTCCGGAAGCGGGTTGGGGCAGTGGTAATCGAAGGCCAGGCCTTTATCTTCTGCCTGCAGGCGGAACATGGTCACCAGTTGCTCCATCAACAGCTCTATTCGAACCTGATCGCGGTGCAGGTCCAGGCGGCCAGCCTCGATCTTGGAAATATCCAACAGCCCCTCTATCAAATCGGCGAGGTACTCACCGCTGCGGCGAATGACGCCGAGGGCTTCCTTGCGGTGGGAGGGAATGGTCTCGTCGTTTTCCATCAACTGGGCATAGCCGAGGATGGCATTGAGCGGGGAACGGAGTTCGTGACTGATCCCCGTCAAATAGCGACTTTTCGCCCCGTTGGCAGCCTCCGCCTGTTCCTTTGCCTGCTGAAGAGCCTGGTCGGTCCGTTCGTGGGCGACGATCTCTTCCATCAGGAGGCGATTCTGGCGTCGGGACTCTTCCTCGGCCACCACCCGGCTTTCGTGGGCGAGCACGAACAGCCAGCAGATCACGCCGGTTACGATCACCAGAATGAAGAACACTTTCCACAGGGTCACTGACAAAAGAATGCCTTCAGCGGGTGAAGCGACCGGCGTCTTGAAATAGATCAGGGACAGCAGCAGGCCGGAAAGGCCGTTGATGAGCACCAGCAGGCTCAGAAAATGCCCGAGCCTTGAGCGCAGACCGGCCAACACCGGTTTTGGCATCAGGCTCCCGAGAAACTGATTGAGCTGTTCCTGATATCCGGCCCCCGGTTTGCAGGCGTCTGCGCAACGGGCATCGAGCGAACAGCACAGTGAACAGATGGTGCCGTCGTACGCGGGACAATGGGTGAGATCTTCCGGTTCGAAATGATGTTCACAAATCGTGCATTGCACGAGCTGATGGTCAGTAGCGATAGGGACGAATGGCCGTGCTGTGTAGAAACGGCCACCGGTTTTCCAGGCGATCAGAGGCGCCATGATCAGCGCGACTCCCATGGCGATAAAATGGGAAAGAGCCTCCGGATAAACGCCCAGTATGCCGGTGTGGCAGATGATGCCTACTACAGAGGCCGTCAGCATGGCACCAACCCCGACCGGGTTGATGTCGTACAGGTGGGCACGTTTGAACTCAATGTGTGCGGGACTGAGCCCCAGTGGTTTGTTGATCACCAGATCCGCCACCAGCGAACCAACCCAGGCAATGGCGACGATGCCATAGAAACCCAGGGTTTCCTCCAGCGCCCGGTAAACACCCAGTTCCATCACCAGCAAGGCAATCGCGACGTTGAAAAACAGCCAGACAACTCGTCCGGGGTGGCTGTGGGTGAGTCGCGAGAAGAAGTTGGACCAGGCGATGGAGCCGGCATAGGCATTGGTAACGTTGATCTTGAGCTGGCAAAGAATGACGAAAATGCCCGCCATCGCCAGGGAGATCTCGGGCGAATGGGTAATGTAATTGAAGGCGATCAGATACATCTGGGTAGGATCAGCCGCCTCCGAGGCGGTAACGCCCTGTTTCAGGGCAAGAACCGCAAGAAAGGAGCCCGCCAGGATTTTCAACATGCCGATCACAATCCAGCCAGGTCCGCCTGCCATAACGGCGGCCCACCAACGTCGCTTTTCCCGGGCATTGCGGGGTTCTGGAATGAAGCGCAGGAAATCCACCTGCTCGCCGATCTGGGCAATCAATGAGAAAACCACAGCCGCCGCAGCCCCGAACATAACGATGCTGAAGCCACCGGAATCAACCGGGTTAAGCCCCTCGAACTGTGTCCAGTCGCTCACTGAAGAGGCATCCGCGTAAACAATGAAAACAAAGGGCACCAGTTGGAGAAAGATGAAGGCTGGCTGGGTCCAGACCTGGAACCGGCTGATCGTGGTGATCCCGTGGATTACAAAGGGAATGATCACCACGGAGCAAATCAGGTAGCCCAGGACCAGGGGAATTCCGAATAGCATTTCCAGCGCCATGGCCATGATGGCCGCCTCGATGGCGAAAAAGATAAACGTGAACGAGGCGTAGATCAGCGAGGTGATGGTGGAGCCTATATAGCCAAAGCCGGCACCGCGAGTCAGCAGGTCAATGTCGACGCCGTAACGGGCCGCGTAGTAACTGATCGGGATGGCGGTGAGGAAAATCACCAGACTGACGGCCAGTATCGCGGCGACCGCATTGTCGAATCCGTAGTGGAGGGTAATGGAGCCGCCGATGGCTTCCAGCGCCAGAAAGGAGATAGCGCCCAGGGCTGTGTTGCTTACCCGGGCCGCGGACCAGCGCCGGGCACTCTTGGCGGTAAAGCGAAGCGCATAGTCTTCCAGGGTCTGGTTGGCTACCCACTGGTTGTAGCTGCGCCGAACCCGAAAAATATTCTGTCTTGCCGCCATGACTGCCTTGCCTTTGGTGTTTGAGTGCCCCGCGTTAGTGCAGCTTCAAGCTGAAATGCACCGGATGAGAAAGCCGGAACAATATCCGTGCCATAGACCGGTGCAGGGATGTTCTTCTTCTGCATGCCTGCGTTTTTAGCCTGTCCTGTTGGTTACAGGAATGCGTCAAATGACGTAGCGCGCTGGGGCGATTGCCGAATGGGCACCTGTACGGGTGCCGAGCAGAATGATTCTCGTGGGCACTGTGCTTTCGAAGGGAAGCGCGGATCCGGACTTCAAAAACTGCGAGGAATCACCATGGATACGACAGATCAAGCCGCCAACGGGCGGTCGTTCGGTAAGGGACTGGGGCTGAAAAAGAGCCTGATGACGCTGGCGGCTTCCGTCATGCTTGCGACGTCGGCACAGGCGGCAGTGCCGGCCACAGCAGAGGTCAACACGACTGGTCTGGCGGTGACGGATGACACCGTTACGGTCGGCATTCTGCACTCCATCACCGGCACAATGGCGATCAGTGAGATTGGCTCGGTTCAGGCGGAAAAGCTGGCTATTGACCAGATCAACGCCTCCGGTGGTGTCCTGGGCCGCCAGATTGAATTCGTTCAGGAAGACGGCGCCAGTGACTGGCCGACCTTCGCTGAAAAATCCCGGAAGCTGCTGCGCCAGGACAACGTTGCTGCGATCTTCGGCGCCTGGACCTCGGCTTCCCGTAAGGCCGTTCTCCCGGTCATCGAGCAATACAACGGCATGCTCTATTACCCCACCTTCTACGAGGGTCTTGAGCAGTCGCCCAACGTGGTCTACACCGGCCAGGAAGCGACCCAGCAGATCCTTGCCAGTATCGACTGGGCCGCAGAAACCAAGGGTGCCAAGAGCTTCTATCTGCTCGGATCGGACTACATCTGGCCCCGTACTTCGAACAAGATCGCCCGCAAGCACATCGAGGACAAGCTGGGCCTCAAGGTCTCTGGCGAGGAGTACTATCCGCTGGGTCACACCCAGTTCAACTCGGTGATCAACAAGATCAAGCTGCGCAAGCCGGACGTGATCTTTGCCTCGGTTGTAGGTGGTTCCAACGTGGCCTTCTACAAGCAGATGAAAGCGGCCGGTATCGATTTCACCGACGAAAAGCCCCTTCTGCTGACCATCTCCGTGACCGAGGACGAAATCCGCGGTATCGGCGGTGAGAACGTGGACGGCATCTACGCCTCCATGAAGTATTTCCAGAGCCTCGACAACCCCAACAACAAGGAATTTGTTGCGGCCTTCAAGGAAGCCTACGGCGATGACATGGTCATCGGTGACGTGACCCAGGCGGCTTATCTCGGCCCATGGCTGTGGAAAGCTGCGGTTGAAAAAGCCGGCTCATTCGACATCGACAAGATCCGTGAAGAGTTCGCAGGCATTGAGTTCACGAAAGCGCCGGAGGGTTACGTGCGCATCCACGAAAACCATCACCTGTGGTCCAAGACCCGCATCGGCCAGGCTCAACCTGACGGCCAGTACAAGGTTGTCTACGAGACCGAAGAACTGATGGAACCGGACCCGTTCCCGGAAGGCTACCAATAAGCCCGGACTGCTGGCGCCCCCGGGCGCCAGCATCCGTTGCCTCTGAACACGAGATTAAGGGTTTGAAGGGTTAGTTGGTCTAAAGGGGAGTAAGGGTCATGTTTGATGGCTACACCAGCAGTGAATTGATGTCGATATTTGCCATGCAGGGGTTTGCCGGGCTCTCCCTGTTTTCAGTGTTCGTACTGATGGCATTGGGCCTGGCCATCATCTTTGGTCAGATGGGGGTGATCAATATGGCCCACGGGGAGTTCATGATCCTCGGCGCCTACACAACCTACCTGACATCCGGTTTTTTCCAGTCCTATCTGCCGAGCCTCTTCGGCGGCTACTTCTTCGTCGCCATGGTTCTGGCTTTCCTGATTTGTGCTGCCCTGGGGGCATTCGTCGAATGGCTCATGATACGGCGACTCTATCACCGACCGCTGGATACCCTTCTGGCCACCTGGGGTCTGAGCCTGATCATGCAGCAGGCTTACCGATCCATCTTTGGCGCCCGGGAAGTGGGTGTGGACCTGCCCGAGTGGATGATGGGGGCGATCCAGGTGACTGACCTGGTGGAGCTGCCCATCAACGGCTTGTTCGTCATGATCATCGCGCTGTCCATTGCCGTGGGCGTGTATTTCCTGATGTACCGATCCGGCTATGGCAAGAAAGTGCGGGCGGTGGTTCAGAATCGCCCCATGGCTGAAGCCGTTGGTATCAACAGTGCCGGTATCGACCGAGCCACCTTTGCCCTCGGGTGTGGCATCGCCGGCGTCGCGGGTGCTGCCTTCACCATGATCGGTTCCACCGGTCCGTCCTCTGGCCAGGCTTATATCGTAGACACCTTCCTGGTGGTGGTGTTTGGCGGCGCCCAGAGCCTGATCGGCACCATTGTGTCCGCCTTCGGTATATCCCAGGCCCAGTCCACCATGGAGTTCTTCCTCAGTGGTTCCATGGCCAAGGTGCTCACCCTGCTGGTCGTCGTCGGCATCCTGATGCTGCGTCCAGAAGGACTCATGGCCCTCAAGGTCCGTCGCTAGGAGATTGTCATGAAGAGTTCATCCCCATTGAAATGGTTTGCCACCCGCGAGGGACTGTATTACGTCGCACTGGCCGTGTTGCTGGTGGTGCTTTTGCCACTGGCGCTGGACCCATTCCGCCTGAACATGGTGGGCAAGTACCTGACCTACGCCTTTGTCGCCATTGGCCTGGTGATGTGCTGGGGCAAGGCCGGCATTCTCAGCCTGGGCCAGGGTGTGTTCTTTGGCCTTGGCGGCTACTGTATGGCCATGTTCCTGAAGCTGGAGGCCTCCACTCCGGAGGCCACCGCCATCCAGTCCACCCCCGGCATCCCGGATTTCATGGACTGGAACCAGCTCACCGAGCTGCCCTGGTTCTGGGAACCGTTCCACAGCTTCTCCTTCACCCTGCTTGCGGTGATCGGTGTGCCGGTTCTGCTGGCGTTCGTTATCGGCTTCGCCATGTTTACCCGGCGGGTGGGGGGCGTGTACTTCGCCATCATCACCCAGGCCATTGCCGCAATCCTGACGATCCTGATTATCGGACAGCAGGGCTATACCGGCGGTGTGAACGGCATTACCGATCTGCAGACGCTGAACGGCTGGGACATCCGCACCGATGAGGCCCGGACCATCCTGTACTTTGTCTGTGTTGGCATGCTGTTCCTCTGCCTGTTTGTGGCGCGCCTGGTCCAGAACCGGAAGCTGGGCCGCATCCTTGTGGCCATGAACGCCCAGGAAAACCGAGTGCGTTTTTCCGGCTATGACGTTGCCGCCTTCAAGATCTTCGTGTTCTGCCTGGCAGCGGCTTTTGCCGGCGTCGGTGGTGCCATGTTCACCCTGATTGTCGGCTTCATGTCGCCGTCGTTCATCGGCATCGTCGCTTCCATCGAGATGGTCATCTTCTGTGCCCTGGGTGGCCGGTTGTCCATCCTCGGCGCGGTCTACGGTGCCTTGCTGGTGAATGCCGCCAAGAGTGGCTTCTCGGAATCCTTCCCGGAACTCTGGCCGTTTGCCATGGGTGCGTTGTTTATCGGTGTCGTACTGGCCTTCCCGAACGGTCTGGCCGGCCTGTATCAGACCTACGTCATGCCTCTGGAAGACAAGATCTTCAAGCGCAACAAGGGTGCACAGCTGGAGGCCAAGCCCGCGGAAAAAGCCGCAGAGCCGAAGCCGACCGCTGAGAAGACTCCTGATTACGATCCGATGATCGATTCCTACAGCCCGGAGAAATCGTGATGAGTGCAGCCAAAAGCAAAAGTGGGGATTTCCTGCTGGCGGTCGAAGGCCTGACCGTGTCATTCGATGGCTTCAAGGCCGTGGATGACCTGTCCTTCTACCTCGATCCCAAGGAAATCCGGGTCATCATCGGCCCCAACGGTGCCGGTAAAACCACGGTTCTGGACCTGATCTGCGGCAAGACCAAGGCCACGTCCGGCTCCATCAAGTTTGACGGTAAGGAGCTTACCAAGCTCAAGGAGCACCAGATTGTTCACTCGGGTGTGGGCCGGAAGTTCCAGACCCCGTCCGTGTTCGAGGACCTGACCGTCTTTGAAAACCTTGAAGTGTCCTACCCAAAGGGACACAGCGTGATGGGCGCCCTGGGATTCAAGCGCGACGCGGAGGTGATCAATGCTGTGGAGGAGGTGGCTGAAACCATCTTCCTGACCGAGGCCCTGAATGAGCCGGCTGCATCGTTGAGCCATGGCCAGAAGCAGTGGCTGGAGATCGGCATGCTGCTGATCCAGAAACCGGACCTGCTGATGCTGGATGAGCCGGTAGCCGGGATGTCCGTCACCGAGCGCAAGAAAACCGCCGAGCTGCTGAGGGTGATTACCAGGGACCATACGGTATTGGTGATCGAGCACGATATGCAGTTTGTCGGTGATATCGCTGACCGGGTCACGGTCATGCATCAGGGCAAAGTTCTTTCCGAAGGGTCCATCGAGCACGTGAAATCGGACCCGAAAGTCATCGAAGTCTACCTGGGGCACTGATCATGCTGAGCATCAAACATCATTCGGTGGCCTACGGCCAAAGCACCATCATCGATGACCTCAACCTCGACGTGGCAAAGAACGAAATAGTCGCCGTGGTGGGGCGAAACGGCATGGGCAAGACCACGCTGATGAAATCCCTGGTGGGCATGACCCCCACGCGAGGCGGTGAGGTCAGCCTGGATGGGAACGACCTTTCCGGCCTGAAGAGCTTCCAGCGTGTGCGCGCCGGAATCGGTTTCGTGCCGCAGGGGCGGATGATCTTTCCGACACTGACGGTACGGGAGAATATCGAGACCGGCCTGGCCGCCGTGGGTGAGAAGAAGGTACCCGAGGACCTCTACGAGATGTTCCCGGTACTGAAGGAAATGCAGAACCGGCGTGGTGGCAACCTTTCCGGCGGTCAGCAACAACAGCTGGCTATTGCCCGGGCACTGGCCACCCGGCCCAAGGTGCTGCTGCTTGACGAACCCACGGAAGGTATCCAGCCCAACATTATCAAGGAAATTGCGCAGACCCTTCGGCGCATCCGGGATGAGCGGGGCCTGTCGATTGTGGTGTCGGAGCAGGTTCTGAGCTTCGTGATGGATGCGGCAGACCGGATCCTGGTGATTGAAAAGGGCGCGATTGTGCACGAAGAGAGCCGCGAAGAAGCGGATCAGGACAAGATTGCGAGCTATCTGGCGGTTTAACGAGGAGCAGAACGATGAGACACGGTGATATTTCCAGCAGCGACGATACCGTCGGCGTGGCGGTGGTGAACTACAAGATGCCGCGGCTGCATACCAAAGCCGAGGTGTTGGACAACGCCCGCAACATCGCTGACATGATCAAGGGTATGAAGGTCGGCCTGCCGGGCATGGACCTGGTGGTGTTCCCGGAATACAGCACCATGGGCATCATGTACGACAACGAGGAAATGATGGAAACCGCGGCCACCGTGCCCGGTGACGAAACGGCCATCTTCTCCGCCGCCTGTCGTGAGGCGAACACCTGGGGCGTGTTTTCGCTCACCGGAGAGCGACACGAGGATCACCCCAACAAGGCGCCGTACAACACCCTGGTTCTGATCAACAACGAGGGTGAGGTCGTCCAGAAATACCGCAAGTGTATCCCCTGGTGTCCGATCGAGGGATGGTATCCGGGTGACACCACCTACGTCACCGAGGGGCCAAAGGGCATGAAGATCAGCCTGATCATCTGCGACGACGGCAACTATCCCGAGATCTGGCGTGATTGCGCCATGAAGGGGGCGGAGCTGATTGTTCGCTGTCAGGGCTACATGTACCCGGCCAAGGAACAGCAGGTAATGATGGCCAAGAGCATGGCCTGGGCCAACAACTGTTACGTTGCGGTGGCCAACGCCGCCGGATTTGACGGCGTGTATTCCTACTTCGGCCACTCCGCGATCATTGGCTTCGATGGCCGTACCCTCGGGGAATGCGGTGAGGAAGACATGGGCATTCAGTATGCCCAGCTGTCCGTAAGCCAGATCCGTGATGCCCGTGCGAACGACCAGTCCCAGAATCACCTGTTCAAGCTGCTGCACCGGGGCTACACCGGTGTGCATGCCTCCGGGGACGGCGACAAGGGCGTGGCCGACTGTCCGTTCGAGTTCTACCGTACCTGGGTGATGGACGCCCAGAAGGCGCAGGAAAACGTGGAGGCCATGACCCGGAAGACGGTAGGTACCGCCGAGTGCCCGGTGGGCGAGCTGCCGTTCGACGGCAAGGAAAAATCCGCAGGGGCCTGAGCCCGGGAGGCGTTCATGCCGTTTATCAACGAACGGCTGGAAGCCAATCGGGAAACCATTGAAAAGAACCGGGCCGCCTCAGGCCCGGTTCGTGCTTCCCGGTTCCGCTTCGAGCCCGAGGCCGTGATGGCCAGACTGCGGGAAAATATCGTCGGCCAGGATGAGGCCCTGGCCGCCATGGAATCCATGCTGGTGCGGGTGAAAGCCGATATCGGCGAGGACAACCGGCCGCTGGCGGTGCACCTGTTCCTGGGTCCTACCGGCGTGGGCAAAACCGAAACCGTGCGCCTCATTGCCGAAGCCATCCACGGTAATCGCGATGGGCTGTGTCGTATCGACATGAACACCCTGGCCCAGGAGCATTACGCGGCTGCCCTGACTGGTGCACCGCCGGGCTACGTGGGCAGTAAGGAAGGCCACAGCCTGTTCGATCTGGACAAGGTACAGGGCTCGTTCAGCAAACCCGGCATTGTGTTGTTTGATGAAATCGAGAAAGCCAGCAAGGAAGTGGTGCGCACGCTGCTGAACGTGCTGGACACCGGTCGGCTGGTGTTTCCCTCCGGTAACCGGGAGATCGACTTCCGCAACACCCTGATCTTCATGACCAGCAACGCCGGTGCGCTGGAGGCGGAGACGTATGAGCAGGGCTACCAGCGGGGCTGGCGCCGCTGGCTCGGTTTATCACCCGGCAACGGCGAGGCCATTCGCGATACCGCTCTGCGCCGGCACTTTGACCCGGAATTCCTCAACCGGATTGATCAGATCCTCACCTTCAACCGACTTACCGACAACTGGCTGGAAGCCCTGCTGGACATTGAGCTGGCGGGCCTCAATCGCCGGTTGTCCAAAAAGCACGCCGAGCTGTCGCTGGCGCCTGAGCTGCGAGAAGAGCTGTGCCGTGGCTACGACGCTCGCTATGGCGCCCGGGAACTGCTGCGGGCTTTTCGCCAGCGGCTGGAACCCGCCGTTGCCCGGGCGTTGCTGGCGTATCCGGACTGCCGCCGGTTTGAAGCCGGCCTGCAGGGCAGGACGGTCACGGTGCACCAATACGTCGAATGACGTAGGCACCGGGGGCATTTCGCGAATACCTCACCGGCACGGGATTCCGGATAGTAAAGGCGTTACCTAATCGTGCAAGCCAACACCAAGGAGCGCCCGTTATGGCTGAAACCATTATCAAGATCGATCTGAACAAGTCGGCTTATGAGAACGACAAAATCCACAACCGCTGGCACCCGGACATTCCGCTGGTAGCCACCGTCAAGCCGGGGGACGATTTTATCGTCGAGTGCTACGACTGGACCGGCGGCCAGATCAAGAACGACGACAGCGCCGACGACGTGCGCGATGTTGATCTCAGCCAGGTTCACTTCCTGTCGGGACCGATCGGGGTCGAGGGCGCAGAGCCGGGCGACCTGCTGGAAGTCGACATCCTCGACATCGGCACGTTCGAAGAGAGCCAGTGGGGCTTTAACGGGTTCTTCTCCAAGCAGAACGGCGGTGGCTTCCTGACCGAACACTTCCCGGAGGCCCAGAAATCCATCTGGGACTTCAACGGCATGTTCACCAAATCCCGGCACATTCCCAATGTGGAATTTGCCGGCCTGATTCACCCGGGCCTGATTGGCTGCCTGCCCTCCAAAGAATTGCTGGATACCTGGAACAAGCGTGAAGCCGGACTGGTCGCGACCGATCCGGAGCGTGTGCCGGAACTGGCAACACTGCCCAATGGTGAGACCGCCCACATGGGCCAGATGACCGGTGATGCGGCCAAAGCTGCCGGCGCCGAAGCCGCGCGTACCGTGCCGCCCCGTGAGCACGGTGGCAACTGTGACATCAAGGATCTGTCCCGTGGCTCGAAGGTGTATTTCCCGGTGTACGTGGACGGGGCCGGCCTTTCCGTAGGCGACCTTCACTTTAGCCAGGGCGACGGCGAAATCACGTTCTGTGGCGCCATCGAAATGGCCGGCTGGATTCACCTGCGGGTAAACCTGATCAAGGACGGCGTGAAGAAGTACGGCATCAAGAATCCGGTATTCAAGCCCAGCCCGATCAAGCCCCGTTACGACGACTATGTGATCTTCGAAGGCATCTCCGTAGACGAAGACGGCGGCCAGCATTACCTGGACGTGCATGTGGCTTATCGCCAGGCGTGTCTTAACGCCATCGAATACATGACCAAGTTCGGTTACACCAAGGCTCAGGCCTACGCGATTCTGGGTTGTGCTCCGGTGGAAGGCCACATCAGCGGCGTGGTGGATATCCCGAACGCCTGCGCCACGCTCTGGTTGCCGACGGGCATCTTCGACTTCGACATTAACCCGTCCGCCGATGGTCCGCAGAAGAAAGTCAGCGGGGGCATGGACGTACCGCTGTCGAAAGATAAGGAGTAATCGCCATGCCCGTGTATGACTACAAGTGCCGTGAACATGGCCTCTTTCACACACTGGCCACCATGGAGGATGCGGCCAAGCCGGCGCAATGCCCCACCTGCAAGGCCATGTCGCCGCGGGTGATCGTATTGCCATCCCACATTGCCGCCATGGACCCGGCCAAAAGGGCGGCCGAGGACCGGAACGAGCGGTCCCGGCATGAGCCGGTGTTTTCCACCGCAGACCGAAGGGCGAATGATAAGGAGCACAGTCGCGCCTGCGGCTGTGGCTCTCCGAAACCCGGAAAGTCCATGCTGTTCTACACCGCTGACGGGAAGAAGATGTTTCCCTCCATGCGGCCCTGGATGATCAGCCACTGATTGGCTAAGTTGAGACTGTCACGTGTTTGGCCCCCTCTCCGGGGCCTTTTTTATTGCTTCAGGTTGTCCCTTCCGAATATCGTGTATATAGTGTTTCTATCCTTGGTCAAATACCAGATGTAGTGATCAGTGCGTAACCAACTCGGTCAACGTGTGATCATCTCAGCCATTCTGGTATCGGGAATCCGGTGAGACTCCGGAACTGACGCGCAGCGGTATTGGGGAACAAGCGTGGCATCAAGACACTGGTGAAAGCCGGGAAGTCGCCACACGAGGCCGAATCGAACGATTCACGCCCCTGAGTCCGAAGACCTGCCAGGGATGAAGGAGCCTTACGGCTCCCAACTGCACCTTCGCGACCCAGGGTGAGCAGACCGGTTATGCCCAGCCATTCCTATGGCGAGGTGTGCCCCTGCGTACGCGATGGTGAAAGGAACTCAACGCGTATTCAGGAGAACACTGCATGTCTGCCTCAGCCCTGGCCGAACCCCGGCCAACCTCGTACACGGACACCGAATCCCTTCAGGTCATCAAGCGCAATGGCACACTTGTCGGCTTCGACCCCTCGAAGATCAGCATCGCCGTAACCAAAGCCTTCCTCGCTGTTGAGGGCGACACCGCCGCCGGTTCCGCGCGTATCAATGACGCGGTACACCGGGTGACCGACCAGGTTATCCAGGCGATTGGCCGTCGCCTGAAGGCCGGCGGCAAGGTGCATATCGAAGACATCCAGGATCAGGTGGAACTGGCCCTCATGCGGGCCGAAGAACAGAAGGTGGCCCGCGCCTACGTCCTGTACCGGGAAGAGCATGCCCGCGAGCGGGCCCGCCATGCCCCGGTCGAGGCACACCCCCATCTGACGGTGAAAAAGACCAGTGGCGAGATTGCTCCGCTGGATCTGGGCCTGATGAAACTGCAGGTGGAGCAGGCCGCCACAGGGCTGGAGGGCATTGACGGTGATTCCCTGGTGGACGATGCCCTGACCAACCTTTATGACGGCATCGCCGAGGAAGACGTGCTATCGGCCTTGATCATGACGGCCCGCAGCCGGATTGAGCGGGAGCCGGATTACAGTGCGGTCACCGCCCGTCTTCTGCTGGAACAGCTGCGTCTGGAGAATGCCGCCGCCCTGGGCCTGCCCATCAGTCTGCCATTGGCTGAGATTTATCCACAGGCCCTGAGCGCCTTTGTCGAGGCGGGAATTCGTTATGAACTGCTGGACGAAGCCCTGGCTGCTTTCGATCTGGAGCGCCTCGGCGCTGCCCTTCAGCCGGAGCGGGATCTGCAATTCGGCTTCCTGGGTCTGCAAACCCTGTACGACCGTTACTTCCTGCACTGGAACAAGGCCCGCCTGGAGTTGCCCCAGGTATTTTTCATGCGCGTTGCCATGGGCCTGGCCCTGCGCGAAGATGACCCGAATGCCCGGGCCATCGAGTTTTACAACCTGTTGTCGTCGTTTGACTACATGGCGTCCACACCCACGCTGTTCAACAGCGGTACCCGCCATTCTCAGCTGTCGTCCTGTTATCTGACGACGGTAGGCGACGATCTTGAAGACATCTACGGCGCCATCCGTGATAACGCCATGCTGTCGAAATGGGCTGGCGGTCTGGGTAACGACTGGACGCCAGTTCGTGCGCTGGGCTCCCACATCAAGGGAACCAACGGCCAGAGCCAGGGCGTGGTGCCCTTCCTGAAAGTCGTCAACGACACCGCCGTGGCGGTGAACCAGGGCGGCAAACGCAAGGGCGCGGTGTGTGCCTACCTGGAAAGCTGGCATCTGGACATCGAGGAATTCCTGGAACTGCGTAAGAATACCGGCGACGAACGCCGCCGAACCCACGACATGAATACAGCCAACTGGGTGCCCGATCTGCTGATCGAGCGCATGCGCGAAGACCGTGACTGGACCCTTTTCTCTCCCAGCGATGCGCCGGATCTGCACGACCTGTACGGCAACGCCTTCCGTGAACGCTACGAGCATTACGAAGCCCTCGCAGAGCAGGGCAAAATCAAGCTGTTCAAGAAAATCCCGGCCAAGCAGCTCTGGCGCAAGATGCTCACCGTGCTGTTCGAAACCGGCCACCCCTGGATCACGTTCAAGGACCCGTGCAATCTGCGCTCTCCCCAGCAGCATCGGGGCGTGGTGCACAGCTCTAACCTGTGCACGGAAATCACCCTGAACACCAGTGCCGACGAGATCGCCGTATGCAACCTCGGTTCCGTGAACCTGGCGGCCCATATTGCCAACGGCGAGCTGGACGTGCAGCGCCTGGAACAGACGGTAAACACCGCCGTGCGCATGCTCGATAACGTTATCGACATCAACTACTACGCCGTGCCCCAGGCCCGCAATTCCAACCTCAAGCATCGCCCGGTTGGCCTCGGCCTCATGGGCTTCCAGGACGCGCTCTATCAACTGGGCCTGCCGTATTCCAGCCCGGAAGCGGTTGAGTTCGCTGACGTTGCCATGGAGCAACTCAGCTACTTCGCCATCCGCGCCTCAGCTTCGCTGGCGGGTGAGCGAGGTGCCTATGAGAGCTATGAGGGTTCACTCTGGCAGCAGGGTATCCTGCCCATCGACTCCATCAACCTGCTCAAAGAGAACCGCCGGGAAGGGGACCTCTCTGTAAACACCAACGCCCGGCTGGACTGGTCGCCGATACGCGAACTGATCACGAGAAACGGCATGCGCAACAGCAACGTGATGGCCATTGCCCCGACGGCGACGATTTCCAACATCGTGGGTGTGTCCCAGTCCATCGAGCCGGCGTACCAGAACCTCTTCGTGAAATCGAACCTCTCCGGCGAGTTCACGGTGGTGAATCCCTCCCTGGTCCGGGATCTCAAGGCCGAAGGCCTTTGGGACAACGTGATGGTGAACGACCTCAAATACTTCGACGGCAGCGTTCAGCAGATCGACCGCATCCCGAATGATCTGAAAGCGCGATACGCCACCGCCTTTGAGATCGACGCAAGATGGCTGGTGGAAGCCGCGGCCCGGCGCCAGAAATGGCTCGATCAGGCCCAGAGCCTGAACCTGTACATGGCCGAGCCCAGCGGCAAAAAGCTGGATGCCCTGTACCAGCTGGCCTGGGAACGTGGGCTGAAGACCACCTATTACCTGCGCTCCCTGGGAGCCACCGGCGCTGAAAAAACTGCTCCGGTTGCCGCGCCACAACCCCAGGTGTGTAGCATCGACGATCCGGACTGCGAAGCCTGTCAGTGACTGCTCACTTAACGAATTCGAGGCAAAACCATGCTTGATTGGGACGACGAACCAAAAACTGAATCCAAAGCGGCGCATCCCGGCGCCCTGGCACCGGTGAACGTGGACGACAAACGCGTCATCAACGGCGAAACTGACATTAACCAGCTGGCACCGTTCAAGTACCCCTGGGCCTGGGAGTACTTCATGAACGCCAACAAAAACCACTGGACCCCCCTGGACGTGAACATGGCCCAGGACGTTCACGACTACCACCACCGGCTGACCGCGCCGGAAAAACATGTGTACGAGAACGTGTTGGCCTACCTCACCACTTCCGACATCCTGGCCATGCGCAACATCGGCCTGGCGGTGATGGAGAAGATGAGCGCGCCGGAGCTGCAGATCTACCAGGCCCGGCAGGTATACGAGGAAGCCATGCACACCTGGGCCTACCAGCACTGCATCGAAACCCTCAACCTGGACCAGAGCGAGATCTACAACCGTTACCGCGTGGTGCCTGCCATCAACGGCAAGATCCAGATCGCCAACCGCCGGCTGGATGCGGCCATGCGGCCGGACATGAACCTGCGCAACAAGGACGACCTGCAGGAATTCATCATGTCTTACCTGTTCTTCGCGGCGGTGTTCGAAGGTACTTGGTTCTATAACGGCTTCAGCCCTATCTTCGCCCTGCAGCGTCGGGGCCTGATGCGAGGCACGGGCGAACAGCTTCAGTACATCCTGCGGGATGAGGCCATGCACTTCTCATTCGGCCTGAAAGTGGTCAACCAGATCGTGGAAGAGGAGAACATCACCTTCGACCCGAAGGCCGTGCGCGAGATGTGGGACGAATCCGAAGCCGCCGAGAAGGCCTATTCGGACTACATCCTGCGAGACCCGATTCTCGGTTATTCGGCCGAGTACCACAGCGAACAGTTCCGATTTGTGGCCAACCGCCGTGCCAGGACGGTACGTCTTGAAGAGCCGTTCCCCGGAGCAAAGAACGTCTCGCCTTGGCTGGATGAACAGGCCACACTGCGCAAGGAAAAGAACTTTTTTGAAACCCGGGTGATTGAGTACCAGACGGGCGCGCAGCTAGAGTGGTAAATTCGGCCGAGCAGCCGGAGTGATATGCCCTGTGTTCGCATGAATCTGTGATCCGAGCAGGGCGTATAACCTTGGGCCTGGCATGAATTTCTTCAGAGGTAACGTTGGTGAACAAACGCAGTCTGAAAGCCCTCATCGCGCTGTGGTGCCTCGTTTGCTCGATGGGGTTGCTGGCTTTGCCGGCTGTCTCCGTGGCCGAGGGTACACTGAAGTTCGCGTTTGCCGACAATTCAAAACCTTACAGTTTCTCTCAGGATGAAAAGGCAGCCGGGCTATTTCCGGAAGTGGTACGGTTAACTTTCAGTTTTATCCCCGACTACGATATGGCGAGCGCGGTGATGCCGTGGTCGAGGGCGCAGTACAACCTCAGGTTGGGGCTGAACGATGGCCTCCTCACCTATCCGTCGAAGGAGCGACAGAACTACGCAGTCTTTTCAGCGGGGCCGCTTTTCATTCAGGATTTTGGCCACCTGGTTTACTCGGCTGAAAACCCCAATAAAGACCTGATCGAATCGGCCTCCAGCTTTGCTGACTTGTCCGATTTGAAGGTAATCGTCGAAAAGGGCTCTCAATGGGAAGAGAACAATATACCAGGCTATCTGGAGCGTGTTCCCGGTCGGGACAGTGAGACGATGATGCATCTCCTGATGTTCCGGGAAGCCGGGGATTTTCTGGTGCAGCCCGCTGAAGACGCCCGTTTTATTGCAGGGAAGCTGGGCTACACCGAAAACCTGAAGATTCGCAAGGTCGATTTTATTCCAAACTCCATGATCCCTTTCCATCTTGGAGTTTCGCGCCAGCATCCATCCGCTAACGATGTGATCAATCAGGTTGATGCAATCATGCAAAAGCCGGACTTTCAGTCACAATTGACGACTCTGATCAGGAGTTATCGATAAGGCTGCACGGGCTAGCTGCCCGGCATCTTTATGCGGCCTTCACCGCCACCCGGGTACCATTAAACGCCGCATTCCCGGTCAGTGCGTCAATGCGCCCGGAATCAGTGACGTCGTTCATGCTCACGCCGGGTTGTCCCTCGGCGATCGACATGGCGGTGTCCGTCCGGTTATGGCCCCAGCCTTGGGGCATGCTGATCACACCCTCGAACATATCGTCGTCGATTTCCACCGGCAGGTTGATGCTTCCGGAAGCCGACGTAACCGTGGCCAGTTGTCCGTCTTCAAGCCCGATTTTGAGGGCATCTGACGCGTTCATCTGTAACGTGCACGGGTTCTTGCCCTTGACCAGGCGGTGGGAGTTCTGGGTCCAGGTGTTGTGGCTGCGAGGCAGGCGGCGGCTGATCAGCGTGAACGGATAGTCGCTGTTCTCATCTGCCTGCAACAGGCCCGAGGCATCCAGGCGTTTCAGATCCTTCAGGTATAGCTCGGGGGCAATGCGGATCTTGCCGTCCTCGGTCTGGATGCGCTGCGCCAGGCAGGGCTGCAGTGGTCCCAGATCCACACCATGGGGGTTGGCTTTCAGGGTCTCCAGGCTCATGCCCTCTTTTCCGTAGGCGCCGTGTTTCAGGCCCAGATCCAGCATGGCCTCCGGCGTAACACCATCGTCTTCCAGGCCCGTTAACTGCAGGGCCAGATCCCGCAGAATCTCCCAGTCGTGTTTCTGGTTCGGCGCTTTCTCGAACATCGGTTCCGAGAATTTCGCGGTATTGCGAACGGCGAAAGAGTTGAAGAACACATCGAAGTGCGGCACTTCCAGCCCGGTCGTAGCCGGCAGGATGATGTCGGCGTGGCGGGTGGTTTCGTTCAGGTAGATATCCACCGACACCATGAAATCCAGGGCATCGAAGGCGTCTTCCAGTCGGGCTCCGCCGGGCGCCGAAAGCACCGGATTGCCGGCGATGGTGATCATCGCGCGGATCTGGCCCTCGCCCGGGGTCAGGATCTCATCGGCCAGGGTAGCCACGGGGAACTCGTTGTTGAAGTAGGGCAGTTTTCGCACCCGGGACTCGTAACGGCCATAGGAACTCGGCTTGCCCTTTTTGTCCCTGACAAGATCAAAGGCCGGCTGGGGGAACATGGCGCCACCGCGGCTATCGAAGTTGCCGGTAAGAATGTTCAGCACGTTGTTCAGCCACTGGCAGAGACCGCCGAACGACTGCGTCGAGGCCCCCATGCGGCTGTAGCACACAGCGCTCTTGGCGGCTGCCATAGCCCTGGCCAGCTCGCGAATTGCGTTGGCAGTCATACCGCAGACGTCCGCGACACTTTCCGGTGAATAGGGTTGGACGGCCTCGGCCAGTTGCTCCAGCCCGTCGATCCGCTCTTCCAGATGACCAAGGGTAACCAGCTTTTCTTCAAACAGGGTGTGAACCATGGCCAGCATGAATAGGGCATCGGTTTCCGGGCGGATAAACAGGTGCTGGTCGGCCTTTTTTGCGGTCTCGGTGCGCCGTGGATCAACCACCACCACCTTGCCGCCCCGTTGCTGGATGGCTTTCAGGCGTTTGCCCACGCCGGGTGCTGTCATCAGGCTGCCGTTGGAAACAATCGGGTTGGCGCCAATGATCAGCATGAAATCCGTGTGGTCGATGTCTGGCACCGGAATCAGCATGCCGGCGCCGAGCATGTAGTTGGAAGCCACGTGGTGTGGCAACTGGTCCGCCGATGCGGAGCTGTAGCGGTTATTGGTGCCCAGCGCCTTGAAGAACCGCGGCAGCATGATGGCGTTGCCGAAGTTATGGGCGTTTGGATTACCCAGATAAACCCCGACCGCATCCTGCCCGTGTTCCTGCTGGATGCCGCGAAACCGCGAGGCGATTTCCTCGAAGGCAGCTTCCCAGCTGATCTCCTGCCAGCCGTCCGCGGTGCGCCTCATGGGCGTTTTCAGACGGTCCTTGTCGGTGTAGAAATCCTGCAGTGCAACGGCTTTCGGGCAGATATGGCCGTGGCTGAACGGGTCGTTGCTGTCGCCCTTGATGGACAGGATCTCGCTACCCCGATGCTGGATTTCGAGGCCACACATGGCTTCACAGATGTTACAGGTGCGGTAATGGGTCTGGGTGTCGGTCATGGCAAACACTCGGTCCGGATATTGTCGTTATTGGTACTGGCAGTGTGGCACAAGCCGGCGGAAAATCAGACGGTCATAATTCACATAAAACCGGTCAATCCCGCCAAATACTGTTTCTCTCGGTGCCTGAAAGACAGGCCGGAATTTCATCGTACAATAGCCCATGGCTAAAACCTTTTACCGTCGGGGCCCGGACCATCGAGCCGGAGCGCCGGTTACCTTTCTCGACGTCCGCCGTCGTTTCCAGTTCCGTTCCATCGAGCTTGGCCGCTGGGTCACCGAGCCGGAAAAACAGCGCAGTGCGTCGCTGTTCTACGATGCCCTGTGCGACCTGATGACCATTCTTGGCGGCACCGAGTCTCTGGTTTCCCTGCGTGGCACCCTGGCTCTTCAATATGGCATTGGCGGCCGACCGGGTGTGTCGGCCCACTACACGCCGGCCACGCGCAGCTTCTCACTGGCCAAAAATGCCGGGCCCGGCAGCATCGCCCACGAGTGGTTTCACGCCTTCGATCATTACATCGGCGAGAAACTTTTCGGCGAGGCCCAGAGAGGTCAGTTTGCTTCGAAGCTCTGGCTTGGCCGTGACGACGCTGTTCGGCATCCGCTGAACGATCGACTGCAGGCCTGCTTCAAGGCGATTCTTCTGGACGAAAAAGGTGCAGAGCCCAGCGAGCTTTTCCGTTGCTCAATAAAGGCCGACAAGGCGGCGGGGATTCAGTATTTCAGCCTGCCCGAAGAGCTTTGCGCCCGGGCGTTTGAAGCGTTTGTGCAGGATGCAAACGTGAAGAACGCCTTTCTGGTGAGCGGAACCCGAGAATCCGAAGACGCAAAACTGGGGCTCTATCCGGTTGGCGCGCAACGGGAAAGAGTCAACCGCGCGTTTCACCGTTATTACACGTCTCTTGGCCGGGCGCTTCGCTTGGCAGAGGAGTAAACGTCTCCTCGGCCCGTGACTTGTCTTCCAACATCCAGCCAGGCTTTGAGATCTTCAAGTGAATTCGGTGGGCAGATCCAGTAGCCCTGGAGCATTTCCGCTCCGAGAGATTCAAGGAGGTGTGCCGATTTTTCGGTCTCAATGCCTTCGGCAACCACCCGATAACCCAGGCCCTGGCCCATACTGATGGCGGTTTCCACAATCATCCGGGCGCTGTCGCTGGACTCGATGTCCTGCAGCAGGGTGCGGTCCAGCTTTATTTCGCTGGCGGGCAGCTTCTTCAGGTAGGAGAGTGAGGAGTAGCCGGCGCCGAAGTCGTCAATTGAGAGCTTGAGCCCGATCGCCGTCAATTCATTCAGGGCTTTCAGGCCCCGGTGTGGATCGTCCATGGCCGCGGTTTCGGTGAGTTCGATGATGACCTGTTCCGCCTGTAGCTGATATCGCTTTATGCGGGTTTCAAACAGGCCATTCAGTTCTGGAGAACTGAGATCGCGAGCGGAGATATTCACTGAGATGGTCAGCTCCGGATCAATCTCGTGGAGTGCTTTGAGATCGTTCATAGCCTGATAGTAGAGCTCGGTCTGATTGTGGTGCAGTGCCTCCCGGAGGTCGGACATCAATGTCAGCCGGCTTTCGTCATAGATGTCATCCTTGCGGGAATACAGGCCGGTTTGATAAGGGCCATGAGGCGCCATTTCCATGCCGACATGGGCATTGCGGATCAGCAGAGCGGCTTTCTTGCCATGTTCCGGATAGCTGGCGGCACCGAACCGGGGATTGGGCTCTATGGCGATGTTATCCAGCAACACGGGTTCCGCCAGTTGTTTAAGTGCGTTATCCAGCGACTGGAAGTCGTCTGCCGTTTTACTGACGTTCACCAACAAACCAAAACTGTCGCCAGACAGCTGATATACCCGCTCATCGTTCCCACGCGCATCGACGGTTTGATGAACCATGGGCAGGCCTGAGGCCAAACGGGTCATCTGCTCTGCCATGGCCTTGAGCAAACGTTCGCTACGGTCCAGGCCCAGGGTCCGGTTGATTTCCTTGAGCTGCGTTATCCGGGTAACGCCCACCATGAAGCGGCCGTTGGGGTTCTGCCGCAATTGCTCATCCACCATCCATTCGAATCGGTTCCGGTTTGGTAGCCCGGTCACCGGGTCATGGGTCAGTGCTTCATTCAATTGGGTCTGGGCTTCGTTGCGGGCCTTCTGTTGTTTGAGGATATCGGCCTGAGCCTGGATTTTCTGTTCCCGTTCCCGGTATAGGCGGTCGGCGAGGGCAAGCGTGAGAATGAAAGCCTCGAGCCCGGAGCCGATCTGCATGGCGTACTCGGTAAAGAAATTCTCCGGCAGCAGGCCCAGGGCCCGCCCCGCCGTTGCCGAGACCCCTATCGTAAGAGGTGTCCAGGCGATCGTGAAGAACACCCCGGCCCTGACACCGGCAGCCCAGGCCACAGGGCCGGCCACCAGGAGCAGTGAGAAGAACGCGAACGCGGAAACGGCCGCCACCCGGATACCGGTGTCGTAATCCAGCAGCGGCGCAGACAGGAAAAACAGCATTTCAAACAAGAGCATAGCCTGCAGGGCCCGGTACAGCCTGGGGCTGTTAGAGCGAACCTGGAGGAACTCCATGCAGAAAAGTATCGAAAACATCGCCAGGAATGGCATCGACAGCAGAAGCACATGCGTGTGAAGAAACGGTGCGCCCGGGTAGATGTGCTGAAGTGTATAGCCGCGCACAGCGGCGAAGAACAGGAAGTAGCCGGAAATGGCCAGGGCGTAGTACAGGTACAGCTTTTCTCGCAGGGTCAGGAACACGGCCAGGTTGATCAGGATGATCACTGCCAGACTGCCGTAATAGAAAAAGTGCAGCTTCTGCTCGTTGGCAGCGGCCTCGTAAAAATCATTCTGTTGCCAGATCTGCAGCGGCACCACCATCGTGCCCTGGGTGGCGACCCGGATATAAAGCGTTTTCGAGGCGTCCGGGGCTACATGGAATCGATATAGCATGTTGGGATGGTCGACATCCCTGGGGTAGAAAGAGCGGGTGTCCCCGGTGGCGAATTCTCGGAGCAGGGTGCCGCCGGAGAGCTCGTGAAACACCACGTCATCAAGCTGGGAATAGCCCAGCTCTGCAATCAGAAGCTGGTCGCGGCCGGTCTGGTTTTGCACCTCAACCCGCAGCCAGTAGGCGGAATCGGTAATCCCGAAGGTGGCCTTACCCGATGGATTGGTCTGCCAGGCGCGATCGGGAAGGGCGCGAACATCGGCCAGTTCCGCTTCGGCGCTGGCGTCTTCCCAGTACTGGAAATGGCTTTCAATCGGTTTTTCTGAGGCAAGTGTGACCGGGGCGCTATTCGCATGCGCAAACTGCGACGTGAAAGTCGCCAGACTCAGTAAAAAGATACGCAGAGCAGTGCTGAGGATCGCCAACAGTAGACCCCGTTATATCGCCATCAGGCTTTTTTATTTTCCTGATCATCAGCTTAACAGCCTTTCTTCACCGGAAAAGCCGAGAACCAATATTTAATGTAGCGAAATGTCTCATATCTGCAGATTCTCCGCCTTGCCCACCCGTCCTTTTGTGCTCCCCGTAGCCCTCAAGCACCTGTCTCGATAGCGGCCCATCTGCTACGTTGAAAGGAGACATTCATTCCCAAGGAGGCCTCTATGTTCGTCGCTGAAAAAGCAACCGGGCACCTGATCGAAGTTCTGGATACACAGGCGCTGTTTGATCCCCATAGCCAGCAGGTGCGAGGCAGCCTCCATTACGGAGAGGAGGCGCAGGATCCTGAATTGTTTAAAAAAGCCGAACTCGCATTTCCCTCCGGTGAAGCGCTTCCTGTGTGCTGGACAGACCCGGATTACCGTCGCCATAGCTGATATTTGCTTGCCCTTCCTGCCGTCACAACCGCGCCATATCAGAGTGGCGCGAGGCTTCCCTGCTTTCTGATCAGGTTTGAATTCCCCGCCTCGCTTCTGTAAGATTTTTATTAATTGAACGTTCAATTAATAAAAAGCAGGGCTGATTGGTGCTGCTTTTCAACACCGGAAACAAGACGAGTAACCGAAGCCGCCATGCCAAAAGTTGGGGTCAAAGACACACGCAAGCAGCAGCTGATTGAAGCCACCATGCATTCGATTGCCGAGCTGGGCATGCAGAACACCACCATTGTGAGCATCAGCAAACGGGCGGGCATGTCCTCCGGGATTATCAGCCATTATTTCGGCGGCAAGCAGGGTCTGATTGAGGCGGCCCTGCGTTATCTGCTCGATCAACTGGGCAAGGAACTGCGGGAGCGCATGGCCAAGACCGACCGCTCCCCGGAACAGCGGCTCAATTGCATCATCGAGTCGAACTTTTCCGAGTTTCAGCGCTCGGCGCTGGCGGCCAAGACCTGGCTGAGCTTCTGGGCCCGGTCGATGCATGAGCAGGGGCTCAAGCGGCTGCAGAAGATCAACAACGCCCGGCTGTACAGCAACCTGCGATATTCCTTCGCACAGGTGCTTGAACCGGCTGCGGCGACCGAGGCCGCCCGGCAAACCGCGGCAATGATCGATGGGTTCTGGTTGCGCAGTGCCCTGAGCCTGGACCCGGCAGAGAGTTTTGAAGCCGGTGAGCGGCTCTGCAAGAAATTTGTCCACGAGGCACTGGCGCAGGCAACCGCCTGAGCCGGGATTGATTCGAACGGCCCACAAGGCCTGAAGACACCGAACTGAGGTTAATTACCGACTATGTCTGCATCTCTTCCTGTTGTTCAGAATTTCGTCCATGGCCGTTTCCTGGCCAACAGCACCGGCGAAACCTTCCCTGTGGTGAACCCGGCCACGGGTCAGGTTATCTACGAAGTGGAAGTGGCGGATGAATCCGTGCAGCAGGCCGCCATTGAAAGTGCCCGCGCCGGTTTTTCCGAGTGGTCTGCCATGACTGCCATCGAGCGCAGCCGGATTCTGCTTCGGGCGGTTGCGCTTCTGAGAGAGCGTAATGATGAATTGGCTGCCGCAGAGGTGCGCGATACTGGCAAGCCCTGGCAGGAAGCAGAAGCCGTGGATGTGGTCACCGGTGCCGATGCGGTTGAGTTCTTTGCCGGCCTGGCACCCTCCATCGAAGGTAACCAACAGGACCTGGGCGGTGATTTTTACTACACCCGCCGGGAGCCCCTGGGCATCTGTGCCGGCATTGGCGCCTGGAACTACCCGATCCAGATCGCCTGCTGGAAATCCGCGCCGGCCCTGGCCTGCGGTAACGCCATGATCTTCAAGCCATCCGAGGAAACCCCCATGGGTGCGGTGAAGCTGGCGGAAATCTTTACCGAAGCGGGCGTGCCGGCGGGCGTGTTCAACGTGGTGCAGGGCGCCGCCGAAGTTGGCCAGTGGCTGACCCACCACCCGGAGATTGCCAAGGTCTCCTTCACGGGAGAAGTGGCCACCGGCAAGAAGGTGATGGCAGCGGCATCCTCCACCCTGAAGGACGTCACCATGGAGCTGGGCGGGAAGTCACCGCTGATCATCTTTGACGATGCGGATCTCGAGAACGCCATTTCCGCCGCCATGGTCGGCAACTTCTACACCCAAGGTGAGATCTGCACCAACGGCACCCGGGTGTTTGTTCATGAAGATCTGTACCCGCGCTTTATCGAACGTCTGCTGGAACGCACCCGCAACAATATCAAGCCTGGCGACCCGATGAATCCGGACACCAATTTCGGCGCGCTCATCTCCGCAAAACACCGGGATCTGGTGCTCGATTACATCGCCAAAGGCCTGTCCGAGGGCGCTACTCTCAGCCACGGCGGTCGGGCCTTCGAGCCGGAGGATTCCAAAGGCGGCTATTTTGTGGAACCCACCATTTTCACCGACTGCACCGATGATATGACCATCGTAAAGGAAGAGATTTTCGGGCCGGTGATGTCGGTTCTCACTTTCCGCGATGAGGACGAGGTAATTGCCCGCGCGAATAACACGGATACGGGGCTGGCCGCTGGCGTATTCACCAACGATATCCGTCGGGCCCACCGGGTCATTCACCAGATTCAGGCCGGCATCTGCTGGATCAACAGCTACGGCGCCTCCCCGGCGGAAATGCCGGTGGGCGGCTACAAACTCTCCGGCATCGGCCGGGAAAACGGACGCGAGACCATCGCGCATTACACCCAGATCAAGTCGGTGTATGTGGGGATGGAAGACCTCGACGCTCCGTTTTAACCCCGAAGGCCACAGAGGAGAACGCGTATGACAGAAAATCGATACGACTACATCATTGTGGGTGCGGGTTCCGCCGGTTGTGTACTGGCCAACCGCCTGACCGAGGACGCGCGCCACCGGGTGCTGCTGCTGGAAACCGGCGGCAGCGACAAGAGCATCTTCATCCAGATGCCCACCGCCCTGTCCATTCCCATGAACACCAAAAAATACGCCTGGCAGTTCGAGACCGAGCCGGAGCCGTTCCTGGACAACCGCCGCATGCACTGCCCCCGGGGCAAGGTGCTGGGTGGTTCCTCCTCCATCAACGGCATGGTGTATGTCCGTGGCCACGCCCGGGATTTTGACGAATGGGATTCCGAGGGCGCTACCGGCTGGCATTACCGCAACGTCCTGCCCTATTTCAGGAAGGCCGAGACCTGGGCCTTTGGCGGCAATGACTACCGGGGCGATAAGGGCCCGCTCGGTGTCAATAACGGCAACAACATGCAGAATCCGCTCTATAAGGCCTTTATCAGGGCGGGTTCCGATGCCGGGTATTTCGAAACCGACGATTACAACGGTACCCAGCAGGAAGGCTTCGGCGCCATGCACATGACCGTCAAGAACGGGCGTCGCTGGTCCACCGCCAATGCCTATCTGCGCCCGGCCATGGAGCGGGATAACCTGACCGTGGTCACCCATGCCCTGGTGCACAAGGTGCTTTTGGATGGACGGGATGGCAAAACCGCCACCGGTGTCCGTTACGAGCAGGGCGGCAAGGTGCACGAGGCGAAAGCCGCCGAGGAAGTCATCCTGTCAGCGGGCTCTATCGGTTCCCCCCACCTGCTGCAGCTGTCCGGAATTGGCAAGCGTGAGGTACTGGAGAAGGCTGGTATCGAGGTAAAGCACGAGCTACCCGGCGTTGGTGAGAACCTGCAGGACCACCTGGAGTTTTACTTTCAGTACCGCTGCAAACAGCCGGTGTCGCTCAACGGCAAGCTGGACTGGTGGAACAAGCTGAAGATCGGTGTTCGCTGGATTCTCCGCAAGGACGGTCTGGGCGCCACCAATCACTTCGAGTCCTGTGGCTTTATCCGGTCCAAGGCCGGCGTCGAGTGGCCCGACCTGCAATATCACTTCTTACCGGCAGCCATGCGCTACGACGGTAAAGAAGCCTTCAACGGAGACGGATTCCAGCTGCACATTGGTCACAACAAGCCGAAGAGTCGGGGCTTTGTGCATGTGCAATCGGCCGATCCGAAACAGGCACCGACTATCCGCTTCAACTATCTGCAGCACGAGGCAGACCGGGAGGGCTTCCGGGACTGTGTGCGCCTGACCCGGGAAATCATCAACCAGCCGGCCATGGACGAGTACCGGGGAGCGGAGATCCAGCCCGGTGCCGAGGTCCAGACCGACGAGGAAATTGATGCGTTTGTCCGCCAGGCGGTGGAGAGCGCCTACCACCCGTCCTGCTCCTGCAAGATGGGCACCGACGAGCTGGCGGTGGTGGACCCGGAGACGCGGGTTCACGGTATCCGGAATCTCAGGGTGGTGGATTCGTCCATCTTCCCGACCATACCCAATGGCAACCTGAATTCGCCCACCATCATGTTGGCCGAGCGGGCAGCCGATCTGATCCGGGGCAGGGAGCCCCTGCAACCTTCTGACGCGCCTGTGGTGATGGACGACCAGTGGCAGACACGTCAGCGACCGGGACAGGCAAAGCGCGCGCTCGCATAGCGCGTCGTCATCCCACCCGGGCGTGCAACGCGCCCGGGGTTTTGCGAGCCCTCAGGATTTCCCTATCAGCGCGACGGTGTTCTGCCGTTTTCGGGCGCCCGATAGGCAAGTCCTGGGTTTGTGTCCGATTCGAACCAAGTAGAGGAGGAACACCCATGCTGTTTATCAAAAAGAAAGAAAGTAACCGGAGGACGTTATGACACTCTGGTTATCCGCAGGTCTGATCTTCACCTTCGCCGCCATTGTGCTGATCCTGTACAAATGGTGGGACATCCAGTGCATCGGCGTGACGCCCGTCCGCACCTTCACCTTTATCGCCATCCTGTTCACCTCCGGTCTGGATGTGGGGCTGATCATGTTCCCGCTGACCGAGTTCGGTGGCTATGGCGATCTGTCTGCAAGCCCGGAGTACGGCTTTGCCAACCCCCTGGCTATCGAGTTCGGGTTCTGGGCGTTCCTGATCTGGGGCTTCTATTTCCTGACCTGTTTTTACTTCGCGATCATTGAGCCGCGGGTGCAGTTCTTCGAGATTCCGTTGGTGAAGGTCGTAAACAACGTGGTGATCATCGGCACCTGTGCGTTTACCGCCTATCTGCTGCTGGTGAATCTGCCCTGGTACCTGCCCATGCTCGGTGATGGCGAATCGGTGGTACCAGCGTTCTACTTCATTGTATTTGCCTCGATTGCGCTGGCGGTCTATTCCAGCTCCAAGATCAAATATGTGCGCATCCTCAGTCTGGGCTCGAGCCTGTTGTTTATTGCCCTGATCGTGGGCATGTGGTTCCGGGCGTTCGTTATGGGTGCGGGCTCACCGGCAGACTTCTTTGGCACCGCCGGATTGATCGGCGAGTACTTCGCCAACATCCACCAGTTTGCCCTGCCGATCAACGACTACCACGAGTTCTACCTGTTCTGGTGGTTTGCCTGGAGCATCATGATTGGCCAGTTTACCGCGCGTTTTGTGAGCGGTATCCGTACCTGGCAGCTGTTGATTGCCATGCTGGTGGTACCGTCCATCGCCATTGGTGTCTGGTTTACCGTGCTTTACCACTACCACGCGGAAGGCCTGCAGATTGCGGCATTCACCAATCTCGCCATGATTTCGGTGGGTGTGTTGATGGTGGTGAACTCGCTGGATTCATTGATCCGGCTCTATACCGACAATCTCAATCTCACTGCCCAGCGCCTCGGGCGGGTGAACTATGTTGTGTTCAATTTCCTGGCGATGGTTGGTCTGACCATGCTGTTCCAGCTGGATTTCGTGCGGATTCAGTGGGTTGGCGCCCTGGTGATTGCGCTGTATTTTGGCTGCTTCGTCTATATCCTGGCGAACAAGCGGGCAGAAGTGGCTGCCATTAAAGCGTCACCGAAAGAAAATATTCTGGACTTTGGAAAGATTGAACTGGCTGGCTAAGACCCCATAAACGGGGTGGCGGAAAAATTCCCTTCAGAAGCCAGGGATAGGTTTTTCCTATCCCTGGCTTGGGAATTATCAATTTTATCCGCACCGCCGATATCCGTACTGTGGTCGCCACAAAGTCATTAACTTATGAATCCATCAACAAGGAGTTCTTTAATGGGCATCATTAACAGCGAGATCAAACCGTTCAACGCTACCGCCTTCAAAAACGGCGAGTTCGTTGAAATCAGCGAAGCAGACGTGAAAGGCAAGTGGGCGGTATTTTTCTTCTACCCGGCCGACTTTACCTTCGTGTGCCCGACCGAGCTGGGCGACGTGGCTGACAAGTATGAAGAGCTGCAAAAACTGGGCGTTGAAGTATTCTCCGTGTCTACCGACACGCACTTCACCCACAAGGCATGGCACAGCAGCTCCGAGACCATCGGTAAGATCAACTACTACATGGTTGGCGACCAGAACGGCACCATCACCAACAACTTTGGTGTGATGCGTGAAGGTCAGGGCCTGGCAGATCGCGCTACCTTCCTGATCGATCCGGACGGCGTTATCCAGGCGATGGAAATCACTGCTGAAGGTATCGGCCGTGACGCTGACGACCTGATGCGCAAAGTGAAAGCCGCTCAGTACGTTCGCAAGAATCCTGGCGAAGTATGCCCGGCCAAGTGGAAGGAAGGCGAAGAAACGCTGACTCCGTCACTGGACCTGGTTGGCAAGATCTAAGCTCTCCGAATGGAAAGCTTGGTTACAAAAAACCCCGGAAAATCCGGGGTTTTTTTATGTCTGACGAAAAAGTGAGGTTCAGAGAGCCTCTAGAATGGTTTCGGCGCTGGTCTCGTCCAATCCCTGGGCGTCGATATTCAGCAGCTCAACCTTGCCGTCATTCACGATCATGGCGTAGCGCTGGCTACGAATGCCCATGCCGTTCGCGGTCCGATCCTGGGTCAGATCCAGAGCCTTGGCGAACTCTGCCACGCCATCAGCCAGCATGATGATCTCTTCGGCGTTGTGGGCCTTGCCCCAGGCGTCCATTACAAACGCATCGTTCACTGATGTGCAAACGATGCTGTCGATGCCTTTGGCCCGCAGTTTGTCGGCATTTACCACAAAACCGGGTAAATGGGCGGCTGAACAGGTGGGGGTAAACGCGCCGGGTACGGCAAACAGAACGGCTTTCTTGCCGGCAAAAAGTTCACTGGTACGGACTTTCTCAGGGCCTTTTTCGCCCATTACCTGAAGTTCGATGTCTGGCAGGGTATCACCCGGCTGAATTGGCATTGCTGTGGTCTCCGCTGTTGTCCTTGCTGAAATAGTCGGCACCCCGGGCCTTGAGGCGATAGAACTCTTCAATTACGCCGGCCATCGCCTCGGCACAGTAGGGCCGCAGACCACTTAATACGAGCCGTTTGGTCACTTCGCCCACTGGTGTGTGATCGGCGGTCAGACGGTATTCCAGGAGAACGTTACCCCGTTTACCGGCTGCCTCCAGGGTGGCGTTGTGCAATTCCAGCCCGGGCGAGGGCAGATCCAGATTCTCCAGGGCCAGGCTCATGCTCTCGTACATCACCATGGGGCGATCAGGATTGAACATCACCCCGTTAGACTCCATCAAAGGTTTCAGGGTATGGGGAAAGTTCTTGCCGGAGGCCGCCACATAGGCACGGGTGATGGTCTCGATCAACTCCTCATCCCGGGTTGTCGCGCCACTGCGGGCCACCTCGATATAGACCTTGCCGGCATCGTCACAGACGTCAATGGTGTTTTCGGTTTCAACGAACTTGAGCGGCACATTTTCTCCAAGCAGGCTGCGGAACCGGAAGGTCATATTCTCCGACAGCCCGAACCGAGCAAGCACAATGGCGAAAAGCAGGTCTCCTGGAACGCAGAAACGGCGGGCATCCGGGTCGTGGATGGGATTGAAATCCCCCGCAATTTCCTTGGCGAACTGGCTTGCCTGCAGGGCGGAAATTACGACGTGTCCGTCCTGGACGGAGTGGAAACGGTCTAGAAACATGCTTTGCCTATTCTGGATACCAGAGAATGATGTTGCGACGATATGACAACATCATACTGCGGCAGGCTTTCGGTGGATATGCGCTATTGGTCAAGCCCCGAGCAGCGGTGAATCTGGAGGTATAGCAAAGCCCTATCAAACAGTTTGGGTCAATTAATTTGAGCATTGAGTGGCGGGGCCGTATTGTTGCACCAACTCAACTTAACCACCGTATTTGATTCAAATACTTAGTTCCGAAATTTAAAGGAGAAGTCAGACTATGTTGGATGCCAATATCAAGGAACAGCTCAAGGCCTACATGGACAAGCTGCAGCAGCCGATTGAGCTGGTTGCGGCCTATGACGACAGCAAGAAGTCCCAGGAACTCCGGGAGCTGCTGGAAGAGCTGGAGCCGATGTCTTCCAAGATCAGTCTCCGCACTGAAGAATCCAATGACGTGCGTCGTCCGTCCTTCGCCATCAACCGAGTAGGCACCGATATTGGCGTTCGCTTTGCGGGCATCCCCATGGGCCACGAGTTTACTTCCCTGGTCCTGGCCCTGCTGCAGGTGGGTGGTCATCCCTCCAAGGCGTCCCAGGATGTGATCGAGCAGATCCAGTCTCTGGAAGGCCGGTTCGAGTTTGAAACCTACTTCTCGCTGTCCTGCCAGAACTGCCCGGACGTGGTTCAGGCCCTGAACCTGATGAGCGTGTTGAACCCGAACATCACGAACACCTCTATCGATGGGGCCCTGTTCCAGGATGAAGTGGAGCAGCGCGAAGTCATGGCGGTTCCCAGCGTTTACATGAACGGTGAGCCCTGGGGCCAGGGCCGTATGACCCTGGAAGAAATTGTTGCCAAGCTGGACACCAGCTCCAGCGAGAAAGACGCCGAGAAAATCAATCAGAAAGACGCCTTTGAGGTCCTGATCATTGGTGGCGGCCCGGCTGGCGCTTCTGCTGCTATCTACGCTGCGCGGAAGGGCATTTCCACCGGCATCGCGGCCGAGCGTTTCGGTGGCCAGGTGGCTGACACCATGGGCATTGAGAACCTGATTTCCGTACCCTACACCGAGGGTCCGAAACTGGTGGCGGCCATGGAGCAAAACGTCAAGGAATACGACGTGGATATCATGAACATGCAGCGCGCGGAGAAGCTGATCCCGGCGTCACGCCCGGGCATGCTCCACCAGGTAAGGTTGGAAAACGGTGCCACTCTCAAAGCGCGCAGCCTGGTGCTGTCCACCGGTGCCCGCTGGCGCCAGATGGGCGTTCCGGGAGAGGAAGAGTACCGCAACAAGGGTGTGGCCTACTGCCCGCACTGCGACGGCCCCCTGTTCAAGGGCAAGCGCGTGGCGGTAATCGGTGGAGGTAACTCCGGTGTCGAGGCAGCCATCGATCTGGCCGGTATCGTGGGCCATGTAACCCTGATCGAATTCGGTGCCGAGATGCGTGCTGATGAGGTGTTGCAGAAGAAACTGCGGAGTCTGAAGAACGTGGAGATCATCACGTCAGGACAGACCACCGAGATTACCGGGGAGAATGGCAAGGTCAACGGTCTCAATTACACCGACCGCAACTCCGGTGAGCAGCATCACATCTCCCTGGAAGGTGTGTTTGTACAGATCGGCCTGGTGCCCAACACCGAATGGCTGAAGGGTGACATCGAACTCAGCCAGCACGGCGAGATCATCGTTAACGACCGCAACGAAACCTCCATTCCGGGCGTTTTTGCAGCGGGCGACGCGACGACCGTGCCTTACAAGCAGATCGTGATCTCCATGGGCGAAGGTTCCAAAGCCGCCCTCAGCGCCTTTGACTTCCTGATCCGCAATTCTGTGGACGAGAGCGAAGACGAAGCGGCGTAATCCACTCAACGCCGCCTGATGAGAGAGAAAGGCACCGGAGCGATCCGGTGCCTTTTTTTTCAAATCCCCATATTTAACAAGGTTTTTCTGGCGTATAGAAAACGACATTGCCATACTGCGGAACCTGTATGAAAAATAGTCATTTATTTGTCGTCATGGACTGATGCGCGAGTCATGAAACGCTACCTCTCTGGATTTCGGGTACTCCTGTTTGCCGCAGTCATACTGAGTACGCCTGCCGTGGCCGATCCGGTGATCCGGATCGCGGTTCCGGATATCACCAGTCTGCTGACCGAAAACCGGGATGGTGTTTACCAGAGAATCCTGCACAGGGCCCTGGAAGGCCTTGATGAGCCTGTGACCGAGCAGTTCTTCCCCTACAAACGGGCCATGATGGTATTCGAGCAGCATGGCGCAGACTGCATCTATTCCTTCACCGAGGTCCTTGAGCGTCGATTGGGCGACGATGCGGTTATTGCCAGTTTTCCACTCGGCAAATTCACCTATTACCTGTTCACCCCGCAGGACGCAGATCCCATCAGTTCCCTGTCGCAACTGGAGGGGAAAACCGTGGGTGCGGTTATTGGTCATGAGACCTATCTGGACGGAGTGCTGGAGGACCACGACGTTAATGTGATCTGGTCGAAGAGCGATGCCCAGAACCTGGCCATGCTCGAGCACCAGAGATTCGGCGCCATGATTGCTGCGGTTCCGGATGTCCGGCCTTTTATGGACGAGCTCAGCTACGATCCGAAGACGCCCCTTCTTGAAAGTTACGATCGGCTTACCTGCCACAACACCGAAGCCAACCGGCAGTTCCTGACCAGGCTCTCGGCTCGGATGAAGAGCCTCAAAGAAGCCGGGCTCTACGAACAATTGGCCGGCCAGCTCTACGTTGAGTTTGAAGACCCCGCTCCGGCCGCTGAACATTCCCTTCTGAACTGAGACATTGGTTACGGATCTCCGCTTGTGTGTTACACGACAGGTCGGTAGCTTAGGCCCCTTAAAAGCCAACTCTGCCAGATCGTCCAGAGGGTTGTTCATTACATGAAGTCCTTTCCAGCCCGCTTCCTCATCGGTTTCCTGCTCCTGTTTACAGTTCCTTTGGCAGACGCCGGCACCCGACCAAGCGTTGTTTTTCTTTCCCCGGACGACTCCCGTTTCTGGCAACTGGTGGCCGGTTTCATGGAGTCGGTGGCGGAGGATCTCGAGGTAGACCTGGAGGTTCAGTACGATCGGGAGAGTCATCGATTCAGCTACCTTCGCATGGCGAAGGACGTGCTGGCCCGCGAAGAAAAGCCCGACTACCTGCTGTTCATGTGCAAGGAGAATGTTACCGAACCCATGCTCAGGCTCGCGGATGGGGCAGGGGTAAAGGTGTTCACTTTCAATACCGATGTGCCTGACGGCGCCCGAGCCAGCATCGGTACGCCGCGAACGGTTCTGCAGGGCTGGCTCGGCCACCTATCGCCGGACAATATTGCCGCCGGTCGCACCCTGGTAACGCTACTGGGTAAGCAGGCTGAACAATCAGGGCTCGCCTCCGAATCCAGAATTCCCATGTTGGCCCTCTCGGGAACACGGGATTCCTCTGCCGGCAAGGATCGGGACGGGGGGATGCTGGCGGCTGCCGTTCAACAGCGCAGTGAGCTTCTGCAGCTTGTGTATGCCAACTGGAGCGGAGCCCTGGCCCGTGAAAAAACGGAAGTCCTGCTGAAACGCTATCCGGAGACTGTTTCCATATGGAGCGCCAGCGATGGCATGGCACTGGGGGCCATTGAAGCTGCCCGGAATGCCGGCCGGGTCCCGGGGCAGGATCTGCTGGTGGGCAGTGTCGACTGGCAACCCGAAGCCCTGGATAAAATCCGGTCCGGGGAGTTGCTGGTCAGCCTGGGCCGGCATTTCATGGGTGGTGGGCTTGCCTTGCTCCTGCTGCATGATTATCACCATGGCCGGGATTTCGATGATATGTCACCGGATTATGTGTTCCGCTACAAGCTGGAACCGGCAACCCGTGACAATATTGATCAGGTACAGCGCATTGCGGATCCGGAGAATTGGAGCAGTGTGGATTTCCGGCAGTTCAGCCGTGTTGGCGAGACTGAGACTGCGAAGGCCGTGCCTGATCCGGATGCCGTGCTGGATGCGATCACTGGAGCGCTGGCAAGGCAGGAAACGGGCTCGGTAGCGAGCAGAGAATAAGGCCTTCGCGGATTCGAGCAGGCTCTAGGGGCTCGATATATCCTGCACCAGACTGCCTTTCGGAGCTTCAGGCTCCTCTTCTTCGGCAAAGAGATGACTGTAGGCCGCCCGGACACCAGAGACGATAAACTCGTGGGGCACGTCATCGAACAGGCCATGGTCGTTCACATACTCCATGTGCGCATGGCCGTCCTCGGTGTACTCCTGGAACATGGAATCGTGCACGCCATCGAATTCCAGCGGTTCCACCTTCATCAGTTCGCACAGTTGCCGGTTGAACGCCGGCGTCGCCTTGACCCACCGCCCGTTCAGGTACAGCTCGATAAACCCGTGCATCCGGAAAATGTCCGACTGCAGCCATTCGATCAGTTTCGGGCTTGAGAGATGGTTGCGCACATCGGCGAGACCCAGCCGGCTGGGAACGCCAATGGATCGCGCGGCGGCGCCCAGCAGAACCGCCTTCGGGATGCAGTAGGTCTCGCCGCTTTCCAGGGCGTAACTGGCGCTGAACGTGTTGGCATCGGTCCGGAACACATAGGGGTTGTAGCTGATGCTGTCACGAACAGCGAGATAGAGCGCCTTGATCTGTTCCACCGGCTCATCAGGAACACCCTCCAGCTGTGACTCGATCCAGGCTTTCAGCCGGGGATGGTCATAGTCAAAAAAGGCGGTGGGCTGGAGATAGCGTTCCATAGTCATCAGTCCGGTCTCGGGATCAGTCTCTGATCGTGCTCAATTGACGGTCGACAGGCAATGGCGGTATCCGCCAGAACGATTGGGGAAAGTGCTCACAGAATGGGGTTTGCAGTCTAAAGGTCTCGCATTAATTCGTAGGTGCACATATTGACCGCCGAGGCCAGGTTCAGGGATTCGATCTGTCCCTGGCCTTGAATGCTGTAGGGCACTGCCTGAAGTTGGTCGAGAGCTTCGCGTGGCACACCCCGGGCCTCGTTACCAAACAGATAACAGTCGTGCTGGTGGAAGTCCGGTGAGGCCATCGAACCGCCATTGAGGTCTAGGCAGGCAAGGCTCTGGTATCGGTCGGGAAGGCTGGCCAGATCAACGTCGGTTTCAAGCGGGACGTGAAAGAGGGCGCCCATGCTGGCTCGCACTACCTTCGGATTGAACGGGTCGACACTGCCCGGGCTCAACAGACACCGGAAACCGCCGAACCAGGCGAGGGTGCGCAGAATCGTACCCAGATTTCCGGGGTCCTGAACCTCGTGCAGGTAAATCGCTTTTTCGCCGGGCACCGGTCCAGCCGGGCGCTCCGGCATCGGCACCGCCGCCAGAATTCCCTGGGGTGTTCGGGTGTCGGCGAGCTGTGCCATCTGACGATCGCTGATGGCATGGGTTCTGAACGGGCTTTGCCAGTGCTCATAGGCGCTGGTGACGTAGAGCTCCGAGGCTTCCAGAGCAGGTTGGCGGGCCGCGGCTTTCTGCAGCTCAAGAATCAGGTGCTCGCCCTCAACGAGGTAGTGGCCAAACGACTGCCGGTACTTTTTCTGGTGCAGCTTTTTGATGTCGGCCAGATTCACGAGGGCGGTCTCCCGTCAGGTAGGCTGGGTGGGTTCTGAAAAATCACAGAATGCTGGCCGGATTGTACGTGTGGCCGGCCCGGTTGTCAGGATTTTGCCGCCGCCCGGCGCGGCACGTACAATTAGCGCCTGGCTTTCCCGTTTTGAAGAGACCCCATGGCCCGATCAAAAAGCAGTAACCGCTGGCTTGAAGAGCACGTAAACGACCCCTTCGTGAAACAGGCGCAGGTGGATGGCTACCGCTCGCGTGCCAGTTACAAGCTTCTTGAAATCAACAAGAAGGACCGGCTGATCCACCCTAACATGGTGGTGGTGGATCTGGGTTCCGCCCCCGGTGGCTGGTCCCAGGTGGCGGCCAAACTGGTGGGCCACAAGGGCCGCGTGATTGCCTCCGACATCCTGCCCATGGATGCCATTGCCGGCGTCGATTTCATTCAGGGCGATTTCACTGAGAACGACGTGTTCGAGTCGATCATGGCCACCCTGGGTGATGACCCGGTGGACGTGGTGATTTCCGACATGGCTCCGAACATCAGCGGCGTGACCGTGGCCGACCAGGCCTCGTCCATGTATCTCGTCGAACTGGCCCTGGACATGGCAAGCCAGGTGCTCAAGCCCAAGGGCAGCTTCCTGGCCAAGGTGTTCCAGGGCGAAGGGTACGATGAGTACCTGAAATCGGTCCGCGCTGTCTTCGACCAGGTTGTGGTGCGAAAGCCGGATTCCTCCCGCTCCCGCTCCCGGGAAGTCTACATTCTCGGCAAGGGCTTCAAGGGCTGATTCAGCCTGCAGCCCTGTCGAATCCCTGCATGACGTTCACCGCATTCACGCCGATGGCGTCGACGTCGTAACCGCCTTCCATGGTAAATACCGTTGGTAGTCCAAGCCGGGCGAGACGTTGGCCCAGGGTCAGATAATCGCCGGAGGTCAGCTTGAAGAACGAAATCGGGTCCTCTTCGAAGGTATCGACACCCAGGGCAACGACCAGGGCGTCTGGCTGGAATGACTGGATCCGCTCGCAGGCGGTTTCCAGACCCTGACTCCAGACACTGTAGGGCGTGTTTGGCGGGTAAACCATGTTCAGGTTGTAGCCCTCACCGGCGCCCTCGCCAATCTCGTCTTCAAAGCCCAGAAAATGGGGAAACACCAGATCCGGATCGCCATGCAGGCTGATGGTCAGCACGTCGTTGCGATCATAGAAGATTGCCTGGGTGCCGTTGCCGTGGTGGAAGTCCACATCCAGCACCGCGACCTTGCCATAGCCCTGGTCACGAAAAGCCTGAGCCACGATGGCGGCGTTGTTGAAGAAACAGTACCCGCCGAACAGATCGGCATGGGCGTGATGTCCGGGTGGGCGGCACAGGGCAAAGGCAGCGCGCTCGCCTCCGGCCACCAGTTTCTGGGCGGTCAGGGCCACATTGGCGGATGCCCGGGCGGCTTCCCACGTACCATCCGAGATCGACGTCTCCGCCGCAAAGCTGTAGTAGCCCAGCCGGCCGTCGATGTCTTTCGGCAGCCGATGGCGCATGCCGCGCCCGGCCCAGACCGCCGGGATGGCTTCCCCTGGTTTGCCGGCCGCCAGCCATTCCTGCCAGCAGGTTTCCAGGAAAGCCACATACTCGGCCGTGTGCACCCGTTTGACGGGTTCCAGACCGAATTCTTCCGGTTCCAGAATCTCTCCAAGGGCCTGATCCTTCACCCGTGCCAGGATGGTTTCGGCACGGGAAGGCTTCTCGTGGGGCTCGATCAGCAGTCCGCCGTCCAGTTCGGTTTTGACATCTCGGCGGCTGTGCAGGGGAGAGAATACGGTTTTCATGGTCGGGGACAGTCCTGGCTCAAAGGTGCGAATTACTTTGGCACACGGTGCTCCGTGGCTCAGTTCCGGTAATTATGACAGGCTGAAGCCTTTTCCGGGGAGAAGGCATTTCCGTTATGGCAACAAACAGATACACCGTTGAACAATGACTGAATTTATCGCGGATATGACCCTCGCCGAGGGGCTGGGCCAGGTGTGCGGTCTTGTTGCGCTGGGTTTCTGCATTGCCGGCTTCGCCAACAAGAACGACGACCGGCTGATGGTGCTGCTGATTTCCGCCAACGTTGCGTTTGCCTTGATGTTCGCGTTCTTCGAGAGCTGGACCGCCTCGGCACTGACCGTTCTGGTGATTGTGCGCATTACTTTGGCGCGCAAGTACCAGGGCAACTGGCCTATTATGCTGGGCATGCTGGCGGTAAACCTGGTCGTTGCCTGGGCGACCTGGAAATCCATCACCGATGTATTCCCCCTCGCCGCCGCCGTTTTCGGCACCGTGGGCATGTTCATGCTCAGGGGTATTCCCCTGCGAATCGTGCTCGGGTTTGCTGCCCTGGCCTGGATGCTCAACAACATCGTTATCGGTTCCGTGGGTGGAACCCTGGCAGAAGGCATGGTGCTGGTCACCAACATCATCACCATCATCCGGCTCTATCGGCTGCAGAAGAAATACCCCGATTTCACGCCCGGAAGTTGAACGGCGTTGCGGGTCGGCGGTTTCGCATCTCGAGACTGACTGAAACAACCAGGGGCAGGGACCACTTTGGCCAATTCCCGACCAGCGCAGCCTGAGCTATCTTGATTGCAGGCCATTGATTATAAAAAGCGGACTGGAATCCGAGAGGACAGGCAATGAGTAACCAGCATTTCGATGTACTGATCATCGGTGCCGGCGTTTCCGGCATTGGCATGGCATGCCATCTTAAGCGTGAATGCCCCGGCAAGTCGTTTGCCATCCTCGAACGTCGGCAGTCCCTGGGTGGCACCTGGGATCTGTTCCGTTACCCGGGAATCCGCTCGGATTCGGACATGTTTACCTTCGGCTACAATTTCCGCCCCTGGACAGGCGGCAAGGTGCTGGCCGACGGCGCATCGATCAAGAATTATGTGGCGGAGACCGCCAGGGAGCATGATGTCGAGCGCCACATCCGCTTCGGGCTGGCGGTGAAGACAGCGGACTGGTCAGGTGTCGACAAATGCTGGAAGCTCTCGGCCCTGAACGAAGCCACCGGCGAAACAGAATACTACACCGCCAACTTCATGGTCGGCTGTACCGGCTACTACAATTATGATCAGGGCTACAAGCCGGACTTCCTGGGTGAAAATGATTTCCGCGGCCAGATCGTACACCCGCAGCACTGGCCGGAAGATCTCGACTACGCGGGCAAGAAGGTGGTGGTTATTGGCAGCGGCGCAACTGCCATTACCCTGGTGCCGACGATGGCAGAGCAGGCCGCTCATGTCACCATGCTGCAGCGCTCACCCACCTATCTGATGCCTCTGCCTTCAACCGACAAGGTGTCTCTGGCCCTGCAGAAAATTCTGCCCGAGAGAACCGCCTATCGGCTGACCCGGGCCCGGAATATTTCCATTTCCCGTTTTCTTTACTTGCGCTCCAGAAGGAGCCCGAAGTTCATGCGCCGGCTGTTCCTGGGCATTATCAAACGCAAGGTTGGGGACACCGCCGATATGCGGCACTTCACGCCGGATTACAATCCCTGGGACCAGCGCCTGTGTGTGGTAAAAGACGGGGACCTTTTCCAGGCCATGAAAGCGGGCAAGGCGTCCATTGCCACCGATCATATTGACCGCTTCACGGAAACCGGCATCCGCCTGAAATCGGGCGAGGAACTGGAAGCAGATATCATCATCCCGGCAACAGGTCTGGATATCCAGATGCTGGGTGGAATCCGGCCGACCGTGGACGGCCAGGAAGTCGTGATGAAAGACAAGATTATCTACAAGAACGTGATGGTGGAGGGCGTGCCCAACGCCGGCATGATCTTCGGTTACACCAACATTTCCTGGACCCTGAAGGTGGACATTGCCGCCGAGTACCTGTGCCGGCTGATGAACCTGATGGACAAGCGTGGCTATCGTACCGTGGTGGCCCGGGACACTGAGAACAGTCGCGGCGACGACACGGTGCTTGGCTCTCTGGATGCCGGCTACATTCGCCGGGCCGCCGATCGCCTGCCCCGCCAGGGCACTCACGGGCCCTGGAAGTCGTCCCAGAATTATCTCAAGGACGTCAAAATCCTGCGATTCGAGCCGATTGAGGATGGCTATCTGGAATTCGATGGAAAGCGGACCCACGCGAGCCACAAGGAATCCGGTGGTTTCCTGCGGCCCCTGCGCTCGGCCCTGTTCGGAACCTGATCACTCAAAAGCCGAACGTATGACATCCCGGTAGTTGCGAATGCGCTGCACGTAATGCACCGGCTCATAGCCTCGGGCGTATCCGTAGCGGGTGCTGGGGTAGTATCGCTTGTCGGCTTTCAGGGGTAGCACCTCGGTCATATCCTGCCAGGAGTCCGGATTCTTGTTCAGGTTCCGCGCCAGTTCCCGGGCATCCAGCAGGTGCCCACGGCCGATGTTGTAGCTTGCCAGCGCCAGGAAGGTGCGGTCCGGCTCAGGAATAGTCTCTGGCAGGCGGCGGTGACGGTCGGCCAGATAGCGGGCGCCACCATCAATAGCTGCATCGGGATCGAGCCGGTTGGTTACACCCAGAGATTCGGCGGTTCGTCGGGTCAGCATCATGATGCCCCGGACGCCGGTGGGAGATTTTGCTGCCGGGTCCCAATGGGACTCCTGGTAAGACAGGGCGGCCAGAAGGTCTGCGGGCATCCCGGTTTTGGCCTCGGCTTCCCGGAATTCATCAATGAACTCGGGTAGCCGATCCTCAATCCGACGGTTCAGTGCCCGCAGATCGACAAAATCGAAATCACCAATGTAGGAATAGTAGCGGTTTTCCATCAGGCCGATGGCTTCATCGCCATCCACGCTGTTCATCCACTCGTGGGCATCCGAGCCAAGATCTTCCGAGCCCATGGGCAGGTACCAGCCCAGATTCCGGCCTTCTGTGAGCGTCATTGCCACTTCCAGATGCGGGAAGTGCCGGCGCATTACCTGAACAATGTTGGAATCGGCCACGGTGCAGCCGACGTCCTGTTCCGCGACATCCGAGAGAATCACTTCTGTGGTGCGGTCTGCATCTTCCCGAAACCCGATGCCCGGGTGTTGCTCATTGAGCTTGTTCAGGGTTTCGGCATAGCTGGAGCCGGCAGTCACGACAATATCGGTGCCCGGGATGTCTTCGGGCTTCCGGGGCATGGGGCGTGCATCGCGATGGCAGACCAGTTGTTCGGTAATCTCGGTGTGGGCCGGGCCCCGGGCGAAACGCTCATCCCGGGAGGCCAGGTGGGTCAGCCCGGCTGCCGCCAGGTGGGTATTGCCGGATTCCAGCGCAGCCAGAACTTCGCTGGTGGATTCCAACATGGTCCATTCCACCTCCCAGCCACGCTGTTCGGCGTAGGCGCTGATCAGCGCATGCTCGGGACCGACAGGATTTTCGTGGCGATCCAGGTAATAGGTGGTGGAGCCATTGCGGGTGGCGACTTTGAGTGTCCCGGTTTCCGACGGTGGTTTGAGCTCTGCTGTCGGCTGTGTTGTCGTCTGTTGGCTGCTATTTTCACTGCAGCCGGCGAATACGAGCGGCAGGATAAGAATGCCGGGGGCGAACTTCCATCGGGACATAGCGAGGAATTTCCTGTCTTTTAGGATGATTTCTACGTATAAACGCGTATCTCCTGTAAACCATACTCCTGAATTCCGGAATTGGATCCCCTTTTGGGCCAACAAGGCCCATGAGGATCTCAAGTATCCCGCCAGCGGAGAATGTGTCAGGCTTACCGACCCCTTCCTTATTACAGATCACAGGCGATCGTTGTATGGCCTCCGGTAGAAAAAGTAGAAAACGCGCTCTCTGGCATCCCGCTTTTTGGGGGGCCTGGGCTCTGGTCTTCCTGCTCTGGCTTTTCTCATTTCTTCCCATGGGACTGAAGCAGCGCTTTGGTCGCTGGCTGGGGAGGCTGCTTTCCAGAAAAATGCGATCCCGGGCCAGGGTTGCGGACGCCAATCTCGCCGCCTGCATGCCGGATCTGGATGAAGCAACCCGTCGCCAACTGGTTGAGGATGCCTTTGTGGCCTCGGCGCGTGGCGTTCTGGAAAGCGTTCATGCCTGGTGGCGGGATATGACTCCCTATTGCGAAAGCGCCTCGGTATATGGCACCGAGCACCTCGAAGAAGCGAAACGACGCGGCAAGGGTGTGTTGCTGATCGGTGGTCACTACAGTATTTTTGATTTTGCACTGCCCTTGATTGCCTGCAAGCTCGAGAAGCCGGGTTACATGTATCGCCCCAACAACAACCCGGTGATCGACCGTATGATCGAACGCGGCCGCCGACGCCATTTTGGTATCCGGCCCTTCACCAAGCGTCAGATCAGACCCATGTTGTCGTTTCTTAAGGAAGGGGGGCAGGTCTGGTTCGCCTGTGATCAGGATTTCGGCAACAAGTCGGAGGTGTTTGTGCCCTTTTTCGGGGTCAGTGCCGGCTGTATTACGTCGCCGAGCTACATTGCCCGGGAATCCGGCGCCGCCGTTATCTGCGTGAGTCACCTGCGAATGCCCGATGGCAGTTACCGGGTGGTGTTCTCTCCGATTCAGGAGTCCTTCGGCGAACATCCGGAACAGGACGCCAAAGTCTGGAACCGTTTCATTGAAGCCACCGTTCGCGAGCAACCCGATCAGTACCTCTGGCTGCACAAGCGCTTCAAGAGCAGGCCAGAGGGTGCGGCAGCGATCTACTGAAGCGTTTTAATGCGTAGGGCCTGCTGCTGTTCTATCCTGAAATCTTCAGCAAAGGCTCAGGAGGATACTATGCGCTGCATTCTCAGACTGGTTCTCGTGGCATCAACCCTGTTGTTCGCCACGTTCACTCATGCCGCAGATGGACTGATCGCGGTGAAAAGCGGTCACGATGTCAAAGCGACGGCGGACAAACTCGAGTCTGTGCTGAAGGAGAAGGGCATGACGGTCATGGCCCGGGTTAATCATCAGCAGGGCGCCGAAAAAGCCGGGCTGGCGCTGCGGCCGACCGAAGTGGTTATTTTTGGCAACCCCAAAGTCGGCACGCCACTGATGCAGTGCGCCCAGAGTGTGGCCATTGACCTGCCCCAGAAAGCCCTGATCTGGGAGGATGCCAACGGTGAGGTATGGCTGGGGTACAACGATCCGCAATACCTGAAGGGCCGCCATGACATCGAAGGATGCGATGAGGTGCTCGATAAAGTGAGTGGCGCATTGGGGAATTTTGCCAAAGCGGCCACTCAATAGAGAAAACTCAGGCCACTATCGGGAAATCGAGCCAGGTTCATTCCTCGAGTGTACGGATCTGTTCCAGGCCTCTTGCCAGTGTTGCCCGTGACAGTTCGCCCATGTGGGAATCGATTAATTGGCCCTGGGCATTGTAGAAAAGCGTGGTTGGTAAGCCATTGCTGCCCACAGCCCGGGCCAGCTGAGCCTGATCGTCCCGGTACAGATTGTTCAGGTTCAGACGGTTTTCCTCAAGAAAGGAACGGATGGTTTCCGGCTGTTCCCTCTGGTTGGCAAACACAAAGGCGACATCCTGGTAGATATGCTGGGCCTCCTCCAGCACCGGCATTTCGCGAATACAGGGCGGGCACCAGGTGGCCCAGAGGTTCACCACCAAGGGTTGGCCTGGCGCTAATTGGTCCATGTGGACTGCTTCGCCATTGAGCGAATGCAGCGCAACGTCCGGCATGCCTCGGGCCTGCTGTTCGATCAGTGTGATGGTTCCTGCGGTGGCAGCCCAGAACAGGGCGCCCGTCAGCGCAGCAGTAGCCAGGGGTTTGCGCTGCGCTTCCCTGCGCCAGAGCAGAAAGCCGGTGAAGATGAGGGCGCCGACGACACCCCAGAGCACATCGAAACCGCCGTCCCGGATATCAATGATGCCCAGAAGATCATTCTGGTAATGCTCGAAGTAACTGATAACGAAACCGACACGGGCACAGAGCATCGCTACCACGAAGATATCGGCCACCGATCCGGCTACGGGCACCCTATATTTGCGGCCCAGCACCCCTCCAACCAGCAGAGCCAGGCCGAAGGCGATGATCAGGAGCAGGTGGTCGATGGACAGGCTCAATGGGCCGATACTGACGCTCATTCTTTCAACTCCATGTTGGCTTCCGGTGATCAAAACACTCTGACTTGAGGATGTCCGCCAGGTTCCTTCGGATGCTTATTATAATCACCTATGGCTAATTGCCCGGGCCTCTGTTAATGTGCCCGCATCCTGCCTCTAGGGATTCCGCAGTTTAAGGCTTTAAGCCCGTGCGACCTTTCCATACGACCTGTCAGAGGACGTCACCCCGATAACGGCGCGTGACCGTAGTCGTCTTTTATTCCATGAATGTTCATGGCATCTGCCCGCATTCACCGAGAACGGTGGTCGTGGAGGCAGAATAATCAAGAGTTGATCCAATATGAGTTTTTCTTCACTCGGTTTGTCCGAGCAGCTGGTCCGTGCCACGTCTGACCAGGGTTATGAAACCCCGTCTCCCATTCAGGCCCAGGCCATTCCCGCCGTGCTTTCTGGCCGGGACGTTATGGCTGCTGCCCAGACCGGTACCGGCAAAACCGCCGGTTTTACCTTGCCCTTGCTGCAGCGTCTGGGTGAAAACCCGCGCACCGGCAAAGGCCCCCGCGCGCTGATCCTGACGCCCACCCGTGAACTGGCGGCACAGGTTCACGACAGCGTGAATCTTTACAGCAAATACGTTCCTACCAAGGCCGCGGTGGTTTTCGGTGGTGTGAAAATCAATCCGCAGATGATGAAGCTGCGCAAAGGCCTGGACGTGCTGGTGGCAACACCGGGCCGCCTGATGGACCTGTATCAGCAGAACGCTGTGCGCTTCAACGAAGTGGAAATCCTGGTGCTGGACGAAGCCGACCGCATGCTGGATATGGGCTTTATTCGCGACATCCGCAAGATTCTTGCGCTGCTGCCAGCCAAGCGCCAGAACCTGTTGTTCTCCGCCACCTTCTCGAACGAGATCCGGACTCTGGCCGAAGGTCTGCTGGATAACCCGGTTCAGGTTGAAGTGGCGGCTCGAAACACCTCTGCCGAAAACATCAAGCAGTCTGTCTACCCGGTGGATCAGAGCCAGAAAACCGCCCTGCTGAGCAAGCTGGTGCGTGACAACAGCTGGGACCAGGTGCTGGTGTTTACCCGCACCAAGCACGGTGCCAACCGCCTGACCCAGAAACTGGAGAAGGACGGTATTACCGCCGCTGCCATTCACGGCAACAAGTCGCAGGGTGCCCGCACCCGCGCGCTGGCGGACTTCAAGGCTGGCGAAGTGCGTGTGCTGGTGGCAACGGATATCGCTGCTCGTGGTCTGGACATCAAGCAGCTGCCCCAGGTGGTGAACTTCGAACTGCCCAACGTGCCGGAAGACTATGTGCATCGTATTGGTCGCACCGGCCGTGCCGGTGAGAGTGGTCATGCGCTGTCACTGGTCAGTGCCGATGAAGGCAAAATGCTGGCGGGCATCGAAAGGCTGATCAAAAAGCAGCTGCCGCGCACGGAAGTGGAAGGCTTTGAGCCGACCAACAACCTGCCGCTGAAGCCGAAAGCCAAGGCCGATCCCAGCCGCGCCCGTACCCGCAGTAGTAACGGTGGTGGTAATGGCCGGCCCGGAGGCAAGCCGAAAAGCTTTGGGGACAAGCCAGGTGGCCGCAGTGGTGGCCGGAGCCAGAATGGCGGTGGTCAGCGAAGCCGCTCAGCCCAGCGCCAGAGTGCCTGAGGCAGGTCAGGACAGTTCAGGAAGGCGGGGCAGATGCTCCGCCTTCCTGTTTCTGGCGGACAAAAAAAGGCGGGGCCGGAGGGCCCCGCACAGGAGAGCGCACCTTTCGTCAGCCAACAGACCGTGGCGACTGACGGAGGCACGGGGATCAAAACTTGTAGGACAGGCCTACCATGTAGACCCAGGGGTCGATATCAACGTCAATGGTGCTGGTGTCTGCTTTAGTGTTGCCAGCGTAGGCGTTGATGGTGGCCTCGGTATCGATGTCTGCGTACCAGATAGCGGCGTTTACACCGATGTTGTCTGTGACCATGTAATCCAGGCCAATCTCAGCTGCCAAGCCAAAGCTGTCATCCAGTTCGATGTCGGTGCGGTCCACGCCTGAGGCGAGTGTTGCATAGGTATCGGTCAGAGTCTGGGTGGTTTTCTCTTCAAAGAAGTTGGTGTAGTTCACGCCAACGCCAACATAAGGCTGGAACTTGCTGCCACTTGGCATCGGGAAGTATTGCAGCGTGATGGTTGGCGGCAGTTGCTTGGTTTCGGCCAGTTTGCCGGCGCCACCCAGAATGGATCCATCACCTTCAATGTTGTGCTTGAACGGCGTCGCGCCCAGAACACCCAGAGCAATCTGATCAGTGAACATATAGCTCACGGTCAGGCCCAACTGAGTGTTGGAATCAACGCTAACCTTGGCGCCGTCAAGCTCACCAAGAGCATTGGAGTTCAAATTGCTGCTGGAGGAATCCGGATCAACAGTCACCACGCCAACGCGGCCAATAAAATCACCAGCTTCGTACGCTTGAACAGCCGGCGCCGCAGCCATAACCGCTGCAGCCAGAACACCAAGTTTAAATGTGCGGGACATATCCATCTCCTTAACCTGAATCGTTGATGGCTTCAGATTAGTGGCAGCGGAGAAAGGAAACTTGATTTAGCGCAAGATTGGCCGGGCAGGGGGGCTGGTTTGATCGCAAGATTGACGTAGCTCAAGAAATCGGGCGGCGCCGCGATTACTGCGGAGAGTCAGGCGGAGGTCTTTTGCCTTCGGGCAGACTCTCGTCCGGTACGAACACATCCCGGATGCTCAGGGGGTTGCCATCGGCATTCTGGACTTCCACCGTGTGAATAGGGCGGCCGGTGGCACGGTCGCGCAGGTCCAGGGGTGTCTGGTCCGGGGCGGGATTCCACTTGTCGCCCCACTGGCGCAGGGCAATCACCACCGGGAACAGATCCCGGCCTTTCTCAGTCAGGCGGTATTCAAAGCGGGAGCCGTGTTCGCCCACATCCACCTTGCGCAACACCTCGTTATCCACCAGCCGGGCCAGACGATCGCAGAGGATATTCTTGGCAATGCCCAGTTCCTGCTGGAAGTCCACGAACCGGCGGGTGCCATACATGGCGTGTAGTACGATCAGCAGGGACCACCAGTCACCCACTTCATTGAGGGCACGGGCGACGGAGCAACTGGAGTCATCAAAACGTTTTCTGGCCATGGTGGGAGTGTACTGAATAGGGTTGCATTTTAAAACCAGATTCAATATGGTTGCTTAAAGAAACCAAACTAGTAAGGTTGCACATTACCATGAGCATGAATCTTGGCCCGCTTTTCGAACCGTTTGAACTTCACAACCTCAAGCTGCGTAACCGGGTGGCGATGGCACCGATGACCCGCAACTTCTCGCCTGATGGTGTGCCGGGTGAGGATGTTGTGGCCTATTATCAGCGCCGCGCCGAAGCCGGCGTTGGTCTGATCATTACCGAAGGCACTACAGTAAATCACCCCGCCGCCAGTGGTTATCCCAATGTGCCGGCATTTCATGGTTCCGACGCCCTTCAAGGCTGGAAAAACGTTGTTGATGCCGTGCACGAAGCCGGTGGAGCCATTTTCCCGCAACTCTGGCACGTTGGCGCCGTACGCAAGGAAGGCACACCTCCGGATCCTTCGGTGCCCGGTTACAGCCCATCCGGTCTGTTTGGCCCTGGCAAGCCCAACGGCAAAGCCATGACCAAAGAGGATATTGAGGATGTCGTCACCGCCTTTGCCGATGCCGCCCAGGATGCCAAAGCCCTCGGTTTTGATGGTGTCGAGATCCACGGTGCCCATGGCTACCTGCTGGACCAGTTCCTGTGGGAAGGCACCAACCAGCGGGACGATGAATACGGCGGCTCTATGGAAAACCGCCTGCGCTTCGTGGTCGAAATCGTTGAGGCGGTGCGCCATCGCGTCGGGCCTGATTTCCCGATCATGCTGCGGTTCTCCCAGTGGAAGCAGCAGGATTACGAAGCCAAACTGGTGAACAGCCCTGAGGAACTCGAACGGTTCCTGAAGCCACTGGTGGAAGCCGGTGTGGACATTTTCCACGCCTCTACCCGCCGGTTCTGGGAGCCGGAGTTTGAAGGCTCGGATCTGAACCTCGCAGGCTGGACCCAGAAGCTTTCCGGCAAGCCGACCATGTCCGTGGGCAGTGTCGGGCTGACCGAAGATTTCATCAGCGGCACCTTTGCCAGCAAGCAGGAAGCGGTTGAGAAAGCCGGGATCGATGAGCTGGTGGAGCGGATGAATAACCACGAGTTCGAGCTGATTGCCGTTGGTCGGGCACTTCTGCAGGATCCCGAATGGCTGATCAAGGTGAAAGAAGGCCGGTTGAACGAAGTCGAATCCTTCGCCAAGAAGTCCCTCGCCAAACTGTATTGATTATCCCCTTCGATCGGACGATCGACCTGCCGCAGCGCCTCCCGGCCTGCGGCTTTTTTGTTTCCGGAAACCTGTCGTCTTCGTAATCGCGTCTGCTCAGAGACACGTTATGATGGGTGAAATTCACCCGAATATGAGGGATACGTATGTCGATGATTGGTTCGGTTAAAACGTTGTGCGTGGCTCTGGTGATGGCGGCCATGGTGGGCTGTGCGACTGTCGGCAAAGACTTCGCCACCCACAATGTGGACCAGATCCAGATTGGTGAAACCACGCGGGCCGATATCCAGGAGATGTTCGGCGAGCCGTGGCGCACCGGGATCGAAGACGGCAAACGCACCTGGACCTATGGCAAGTACAAGTGGTCTGCCTTCGGTGAAGCGGAAACCACCGACCTGGTGGTGCGGTTCAACCAGGACGGCACCGTGTCGTCCTACGTGTACAACACCACCGAATAACTCCCGAAGAAAACAGGCGCGGGGCTGCCTTCAGCCCCGCAAGCCTCCTACCAGCTTATCGATGCTTTCCTTGGCATCGCCGAACAGCATACGGGCGTTGTCCTTGAAGAACAGTGGATTCTCCACCCCGGAATAACCGGTGGCCATGCCCCGCTTGAGGATAACCACCTGGTGGGCCTTCCAGACCTCCAGCACCGGCATGCCGGCAATCGGACTGCCCGGGTCTTCGGCGGCGGCCGGGTTCACGGTGTCGTTGGCGCCGATGACCAGCACCACGTCGGTATCCGGGAAGTCATCGTTGATTTCGTCCATTTCCAGCACGATGTCATAAGGGACGTGGGCTTCCGCCAATAGCACGTTCATATGCCCTGGCAGACGGCCGGCCACCGGATGAATGCCGAAACGCACGTTTACGCCCCGTTCCCGAAGGATCTTGGTCATCTCGCTGACGCCGTTCTGGGCCTGGGCGACCGCCATGCCATAACCGGGCACAATGATCACCGACTGGGCGTTGCGCAACTCCTCGCAGACATCATCGGCACTGGATTCGTGCACCGTTTGATCGGCGTCCGCGGCCGCCGAACTGCTGCTGGTCTGGCCGAAGCCACCGAGAATCACGCTGATGAACGAGCGGTTCATGGCCTTGCACATGATGTAGCTGAGGATGGCACCGCTGCTGCCCACCAGGGCACCAACGACAATCAGCAGATCATTGCCCAACATGAAACCGATGGAAGCGGCGGCCCACCCGGAGTAACTGTTTAGCATGGATACCACCACCGGCATGTCGGCGCCGCCAATAGCCATGATCAGGTGAATGCCGAGGACCGAGGCAATGGCGGTCATCAGGATCAGGGCAACGATTCCCAGGGCCATGCTCTCGGTGCCCAGGAACCAGGCCCCGAGCAAGACGCAGACAATGATCGCTGTCAGGTTCATCAGATGCCGTCCGGGCAGGGTCAGCGCCTTGCTGTCGATTCGGCCGTCCAGTTTGCCGCAGGCCACCAGTGAACCAGTGAAGGTAATGGCACCTATAAAAATGCCGACAAACACCTCCACCAGTTTGATGGTGTGCTCGGTACCGGAGGTGGCAATCAACGGCTCGATATAACCGGAAAAACCTACCAATACCGCCGCCAGACCCACGAAACTGTGGAGCAGGGCGACCAGCTGAGGCATCTGGGTCATTTCCACCTTGTTGGCGATGGGAATGCCAATGCCGGCACCGAGCAACACGGCAATGATGATGGCGGTAATGCCTCCGTCTACGCTGGCCAGAGTGGCCCCCACCGCGATGATAATGCCGGCGACGCCGTAGAGATTACCGCGCCGTGCCGATTCCTGGTGGCTGAGGCCACCCAGGCTGAGAATAAACAAGATACTTGCGACCACGTAGGCCACGCTCACCAGTCCTGTGCTCATATCGGGCGCCTCCTACTTGCGGAACATTTTGAGCATGCGATGGGTGACCCGGAAGCCACCGCCCACGTTGATGCTGGCAATCAGCACCGCCACAAACGCCATGATGCCAACGGCAATATTCTCCGCCTGGGCCAGATGCAGAATGGCGCCGATAACGATGATGCCGCTGATGGCGTTGGTAACGCTCATCAGGGGGGTATGCAGGGAAGGGGTTACGTTCCAGATCACCTGCCAGCCAATAAAGCAGGCCAGTACGAACACAGTGAAGTGTTGCAGGAAGCTTTCCGGCGCGTGGGCGCCCACTCCGTAGAGCGCCAGGGCCGTCACCACCAGAAGAACGCCTTTGCCGATCAGGCTGCGACGGTCCGCGTCCTTCTTGGCGGCCGCTTTTGCTTCGGCTGAAGGCTCCTCGGTGCCCGGTGCGGGCTTGGGGCTGACCGGCGATTCCGGTTGTGGCGGCGGCCAGGTTATTTCGTCCTCGTGAACCACCGTCAGGCCACGGATGACTTCGTCTTCCATGTTCACCAGCGGCGTGCCGTCTTTCTCGGGTGTCAGCTCGGTGAGCAGATGCACCAGGTTGGTGGCGTACAGATCACTGGCCACCTTGGCCATCCGGCTGGGCAGGTCGGTGTAGCCGATCAGGGTAACGCCGTGTTGATGGGCGACTTTGCCCGGTTCGGTCAGTTCGCAGTTACCCCCTCGCTCTGAGGCCAGATCCACGATCACGCTGCCGGGCTTCATGGATTTTACCATGTCGGCGGTGATCAGTTTCGGTGCCGGTTTGCCGGGAATCAGGGCGGTGGTGATGATGATATCCACCTCTTCCGCCTGCTCTGCAAACAGCGCCATCTCCGCCTTGATGAACTCGTCACTCATCTGCTTGGCGTAACCACCGCTGCCGCTGCCTTCCTCGTCACCGAAATCCAGTTCCAGGAACTCGGCGCCCATGCTCTCGACCTGTTCCTTTACTTCCAGCCGGGTATCAAAGGCCCGCACGATAGCGCCCATGCTGTTGGCCGCGCCAATGGCTGCCAGGCCAGCCACCCCGGCACCGATGACCATGATTTTCGCGGGTGGCACCTTGCCAGCAGCGGTAACCTGCCCGGTAAAGAAACGCCCGAAGTGGTTCGCCGCCTCGATCACCGCCCGATAGCCGGCGATGTTGGCCATGGCGCTGAGTGCGTCCATCTTCTGGGCGCGGCTGATGCGGGGCAGGCTGTCGATGGCGAAAGACGTGATCTTTCTGGCGGCCAGCTTTTCCAGCAATTCCGGGTTCTGGGCTGGCCAGATGTAGCTGACCAGAAACGCGCCCTCCTTCATCAGATCCGCTTCGTGTTTGCCCAGTGCCGGATTTTCCATGGGCGCGCGGACCTTGAGGATAAAGTCGGCTTCTTTCCACAGTGAGCTGGTATCGGCTGCGATGGCTGCGCCCACTTTTTCATAGGCGGCATCGGAGTAGTTCGCCGCCTCGCCGGCGCCGCCTTCCACGATCACGTCATAACCAAGTCCGATTAACTTGTGAACAGAAGGTGGCGTGGCGGCCACTCGCCGCTCGTCCTCAAAGATTTCCTTGGGGATACCGATTTTCATTATTGGTTTGCCTCCGGATTTCCCGATTGATCACTTGTTCTGGTTATCTACATACTAGTGCAGGTTGCCAGATCTGCCCGGAAAGCGGATTTATCGGAGGTATATCAGCCCTGCCTCAGGGCGAGGCGTTCGACTTCCGTTTGCGACAGGTGATCAAGCATCGCACCCCGGAACTGCCGGTTGATGAAATGTTCGGTTTCGGTCTGGATGGTTTCGCGCTGGGCGGGTTTCTCGATGTAATCCATGGCCCGGAACAGGATGTAGCGGATGGTCATGCGGGAGACTTCATGAATGGTCTCGGACGGCACGGCGCTCACCAGTTGCCGCTCGATAATGTCTTCGGCCATTTCCCGGGCGCTGGCTTCAAGCTGTGATTCAAGGGCCCGTCGCAGTATCGGGGAGGGGCCGTGGAGTTCCCGCACGGCCACCGTAGTTGCCGCCGGATTGGCCAGGAAGTAGTGGTACACAAACGCCACCGTATCCCGCGACGCCTGTTCGGAAGAATCCGCCATCTGCCGCAGATCCCGGACCCCGGCTTTCATCTCCTCGGCAATGTAACCCAGTACCTGCAGGCCGAATTCATCCAGGCTCTTGAAGTGTCGGTAAAAGGTATTCGGATTCAGCCCCGCCTCCCGGGCAAGCTCCCGCAGTCCCAGCGACGTCAGGCTCCGGGTTTCGGTAATCAGCCGAAGCGCAGCCTGGATGAGTTTCAGCTTTCCGCCGGTTAATCCGTTCATCTTTTCCTCTGCTTTGGAGGTTGGCCGCGTTGGCAGGTATTCCGAAAACCGCTGCAAGTACGTCCATGTACGCTTGCTCTCCGCCATCCCTGGCTCCGAGCATTTTCGGAATACCTGCCAACACGGCCCCCGAACAATGGAAGTGGGCTGCCAGACTTGAGGCGACTGTATGAGGGCGGGCCACTGTGAGTCTGACGGTCGTTTGTGGGAAGGGCTTCCAAAACTGTCTCTCGCCATGGATGGCGAGAGCCAAGCGTCACAGGGATGTGCCGCAAGGAGCGCGTTTTGGAAGCCCTTCCCACAAATGACCAGCCCCCCCCAGCCAGAGCCCGCCGCAGAGGCCAATGATCAGTCACCTGAGGCCAATCACCGAACCAGGAGTATACGGTTGTATACCAAGCTGTGTATACATGTGTCTACCGGCCATGATGACCCGCCGGATAACAACAGACAAGGTCTAGTGTCCCGTTTAGCTGGGGCACTGGGGCCAACGCAGGAGTGCAGCAATGACACAGAACACACAGATCGCCATCATCGGCACGGGCTTCTCCGGCCTGGGCATGGCCATCAAACTCAAGGAAGCCGGCTACAACGACTTCGTGATCCTGGAGCAGAGTGACGACATCGGTGGCACCTGGCACCAGAACCACTACCCGGGGTGTGCCTGTGACGTGCAGTCTGCACTCTACTCCTTCTCCTTCGAGCAGAACCCGAACTGGAGCCGGATGTATGCCCAGCAGCACGAGATCAAGGCGTATCTGAAACATTGCGCCGAGAAATACGGGCTGATGAAGCACATCCGGCTGAACACCCACGTGGCGGGAGCGCGATTTGATGAGACCCACCAACGGTGGGTTGTTGAAACCTGTGATAGTCCGACGCTTTGGGCGTACATGCAGGAAAGAGGCGTGAAGCCGGGAGACCGGTTGGATCGAACCGATAAGGGGCTGCCGGAATTCACTACCTTGAGGGCCGATATCCTCGTTTCCGGAATGGGGGGATTGAGCACGCCGGCGTATCCGGAGATCAAGGGGATCGAATCCTTCACGGGCAAGCGTTTCCACTCCCAGGACTGGGATCACGACTACGATTTGCGCGGCAAGCGGGTGGCGGTGATCGGGACCGGTGCCTCGGCCATCCAGTTTGTTCCGGAGGTGGCGAAGCAGGCGGCAAAGGTAGACCTGTACCAGCGCACACCACCGTGGATCATGCCCAAGCCGGACCGTGCCATCCGGCCAGTGGAGAAGCGGCTTTTCCGGATGTTCCCGCAAACACTCAATGCCTTCCGTCAGAGTATTTACTGGTCCCTGGAGGCGCGGGTGCTGGGCTTTGTGGGTAACCCCCGTATTCTGAAGCTTGGTGAACTGCAGGCCCGCCGGCATATTCGCAACCAGATTCCGGACAAGGCGCTTCGCAAAAAAGTTACCCCGGATTTCCATTTTGGCTGCAAGCGGGTACTGATCTCCAACAACTACTATCCGGCGCTGGCGCAGGATCATGTGGACGTGGTGACCGAGGGTATCCGTGAGGTGCAGGGCAACACCGTGATCGACGGCCAGGGTAATGAGCGGCAGGTGGATTGCATCATCTACGGCACCGGCTTCCGGGCCCAGGACCCGATTCCCGCGGGCATGATCTTTGGGCGAAACGGCCAGGACCTGCTGGACGCCTGGAAGGACGGCGCAGAGGCCTACAAAGGCACCACCGTCAGTGGCTTTCCGAACTTTTTCATGCTGATGGGACCGAACACCGGTCTCGGTCACAGCTCCATGGTGTATATGATCGAAAGTCAGATCCAGTACGTGCTGGATGCCCTGCAACAGATGCGCCGGCAGCAGTGGACCAGCATGGAAGTGAAGCCGGACGCCCAGAGCCGCTACAACGCGTCCATTCACGCGAAGCTGGGTGACTCGGTATGGCAGACCGGTTGCAAGAGCTGGTACGTCAACGAAAACGGCAGGAACACGACCCTATGGCCGGGTTTTACCTGGCAGTTCCGGAACCAGACGCGGCGCTTCGACGCAGAGTGGTACCTGTGTAAAGGCGCCAGTGACAGCGTTGCCGGAGTTGATTCTGCCATGGCCATCTAGCATCGGAGCAGCGGGGGCATTTCAGCCGGGTTTTAACGGTGGATAAGTTGCGTTTTGGCCCGGATGGCCAATACTTGAAGCAACGGTCTTGCCGGTATCGGCCAAGGATGTCCCCAAATGAAGCTGTTTCACTGCGGCCGATGCGCCAACCTGCTTTATTTCGAAAACAGCTGCTGTACCAGTTGCGGAGCAAGCCTTGGCTTCGCGCCGGATGTGATGGATCTGGTGGCGATTGATCCGAAGGGTAACGATACCTGGGAAGAGGTCACCGCCAGCGATCAATACCGTCTATGTGGTAACTACCAGAACCAGGGCGCTTGCAACTGGCTGGTGCCTGCCTCTGATTCACACGCTTTCTGCGTTGCCTGCCGTCTTAATCGCACCATTCCCGACCTGAGCACCTTCCGGAACCACGATCTGTGGGTGCGGCTGGAGAAAGAGAAACGTCGCCTGGTCTATTCACTGCTGCGCCTGAAGCTGCCTTGCGAGCCCCGGCAGGAAGACCAATATGGCCTGAACTTCGATTTTCTTGCCGACCAGCCGGCAATGTTTGACGAGCGGTCGAAGGTAAAAACCGGCCACGCCAATGGCGTGATCACCATGAACATTGCCGAGGCCGACCCGGTGGAACGGGAGCGGATGCGCAGCCAGATGGCCGAGCCCTATCGCACTGTTTTGGGGCATTTCCGTCACGAATCCGGTCATTATTTCTGGGACCTCCTGGTGCGGTCCGGGCCATGGCTTGGGTCGGTTCGGGAGATGTTTGGTGACGACACCAGGGACTACAGGCAGGCCATGGACCAGCATTATCAGTACGGCCCGCCCGGTGACTGGCAGAGCTGGTACATCAGCGCCTATGCCAGCAGCCATGCCTGGGAAGACTGGGCCGAGACCTGGGCACATTACCTGCATATGGTGGATACATTAGAGACTGCCTGGCAGTTCGGGATGCGGGTGAATGCCCGCCAGCGCCCGGTAATGAACAGCGAACCAGACCCTGCGTTTGATCCCTACCAGGCCGACGATTTCGATGCACTGATCAAGCACTGGTTACCCCTGACGCTTGCGCTCAACAGCCTTAACCGAAGCATGGGGCATGAGGATGCCTACCCCTTCGTGCTTGCGGCTCCGGTGGTGGAGAAGCTCCGCCTGGTACACCGAATAGCTCACGGTGGTTAACGAAAGGACCCCAAATGAAAAAGAACAAATCGATAGACTGGAAAAACTACGATCCCAACGACTTCTTCGATGAGCTGATTGCCGCCAAGGGCAAGCCCCGGCCGGCGGCCACGGCGATTACCGACTACCTGGGCAACCTTGGTTCCGAGGAAATCCAGGCGCGCCAGCAGGCTGCCGAACTGGCGATACTGGAGATGGGGATCAGCTTTACCATTTACAGTGAGGGTGAGAACATCGACCGGGCCTGGCCCTTCGACATCATTCCGAGGGTGATCTCGCTCCGGGAGTGGGAAACCATCGAGCAGGGCCTGGCGCAGCGCCTGACGGCGCTCAACATGTTCATCAACGACATCTATAACGACCAGAACATCGTCAAGGACAAGGTGATTCCCAAGTACGTGTTCGCCAACTCCAAGAACTTCCGCGAGCAGTGCCGCGGATTCACGCCGCCACTGGGAGTATGGGCGCACATCTGCGGATCGGATCTGGTGCGTGACAAGGACGGCAAGGTGTATGTTCTCGAGGACAACCTGCGGGTGCCCTCGGGTGTTTCCTACATGTTGGAGAACCGTCAGCTGACCAAACGGGTGTTCCCGGAGCTGTTCGACAAAACCAGCATTCTGCCGGTCGATGACTACACCAACCAGCTGTTCGACATGCTGGCGTCGATTTCGCCCCGGCCTCAGGACCACCCGAAAATTGCGGTGCTTACGCCAGGTATTTTCAACTCCGCCTATTTTGAACATTCCTTCCTGGCTCAGCGCATGGGCGCCGAGCTGGTAGAAGGGGCCGACCTGGTGGTTGGCGAAGATGATTGTGTCTACATGCGTACTGTCGAGGGCCTGGAGCGCGTGGATGTGATTTATCGCCGCATTGACGACGATTTCCTGGACCCGGAGGTATTCCGTTCCGATTCCACTCTGGGCGTGCCCGGTCTGATGCGAGCCTGGCGCAATGGCAAGGTTGGCCTCGCCAATGCACCGGGTGCCGGCGTGGCCGACGACAAGGTGATCTACGCCTTCGTGCCGGACATGATCCGTTACTACCTGGATGAGGAGCCGATCATCCCGAACGTGCCCACCTACATGTGTGTGAACAAGCAGGATCAGGAGTATGTCCTTGAGCATCTCGACGAGTTGGTGGTCAAGCCCGCGAACGAGTCCGGGGGCTATGGCATGCTGGTGGGGCCCCATTCCACCAAGAAGCAGCGCACCGAGTTCGCGCGCCTGATCAAGAAGAACCCGCGCAACTACATCGCCCAACCCACATTGAGTCTCTCTGTGGCCCCAACTTTGTGCGACGAGGGCCTGGCGCCCCGACACCTGGATCTTCGGCCTTTTGTGCTGCAGGGCGTGAGAACCTACGTTACGGCTGGCGGGCTTACGCGGGTGGCGATGCGAAAAGGCTCCCTGGTGGTGAATTCGTCCCAGGGCGGTGGAAGCAAGGATACCTGGATCGTGGACGAGGAGAATTGATGTGCTGTCACGTGTAGCGGAACGACTGTACTGGATGGCCAGATACCTTGAGCGGGCCGAGAACAACGCCCGGATGATCATGGCCTTTAATTCCCTGGCGTTGGACATGCCCCGGGAAACCCAGCTTTCCTGGAAGGGACTGGTGGCCGTGACGGGCATGGGGGCGCTGTTTGACCAGCATCATCAGAAGGCCGATGAGCGCAACTGTGTGAAGTTTCTGATGGCGGATGGCTACAACCCGAGCTCCATTGCCTCCTGCATCAAGGCCGCCCGGGAGAACGTGCGCACCACCCGGGACCAGATTCCAACCGACGCCTGGGAGGTGATCAACGAGCTGTACCGGTACATCCTGGAGAACATAGATCAGGGGGTTGGTAAGCGGGCGAGGTACGAATTCCTCAACGAAATCGTGGGTCGCTGCCAGATGCTCAATGGTTTGCTGGCCGGTTGCATGAGTCACGATGAGGGGTATGACTTCATCCGAGTAGGCCGCAACCTGGAGCGGGCGGACATGGCCACCCGGCAGATTGAAGTGGGCGCCCTGCAGTTCCTCGACGGCTGGGATGGCACCGAAACCTATGGCGGGCTGCTGTGGACCAGTGTCCTGCGTTATCAGAGTGCCTTCCAGATGTACCGTCACAATGTGCGGCGGAAGGTCAGCGGGCCACTGGTCATTCGTTTCCTGTTGCAGAATGAGCCGTTCCCGCGATCGGTGCTGCACAGCCTCAGCGAAGTCGCGGGCGCTCTCGACCGTCTGCCAAGGAACGAGATTCCGCTCCGCACCGCGTTGCAGGCGGTACGTCACACCCGGGATGGGGACGTGGATGCACTGATCCGCAAGGAGGACGTGATCCTGTTCCTGGAAAAACTGCAGTTAGAAATCGGTGAGCTTCACGACGATATTGCAGAGACGTGGTTTCCTGTCTACGAGACAGCCTGAAACTCCCAATTTTATTCGCCTGTGAGATAGGTTCCATGTCGATTCACGTTGCCCTGAGCCATACCACCCACTATCGCTATGAGCGCCCGATCAGCCTGGGCCCGCAAATAGTTCGATTGCGTCCGTGTCCGCACGGGCGGACGCGCATCCTCAGCTACTCGCTGAAGGTGGAACCAGAGGGTTATTTCCTGAACTGGCAACAGGACCCCCAGGCCAATTATCTGGCCCGCCTGGTGTTTCCGGAGAAAACCGAAGAACTGAAGATCACTGTGGATCTGGTTGCCGAGATGGCCGTGATCAACCCGTTCGATTTCTTTCTGGAACCCCGGGCAGAGACCATTCCGTTTGAATACGAGGAGTGGCAGACGGCAGAGCTGGCGCCTTATTTACAGAAACTACCGGAAACACCGGAATTCCGTAAGTGGATGGCCACCATAGACCGCAAGGAAACTCCCAGCGTGGATTTCCTGGTGGGTGTGAACCAGAGCCTTGCTGACCGTATTGATTACCTGATCCGGATGGAGCCGGGTGTCCAGACCCCGGAGGAAACCCTGAAAAAGGGCTCCGGCTCCTGTCGGGATTCGACCTGGTTGCTGGTGCAGACGCTCCGGCATCTGGGGCTGGCGGCGCGCTTTGTGTCCGGCTACCTGATTCAGCTCAAGGCAGACCAGAAAGCACTGGATGGCCCTTCGGGCGCTGAGGAAGACTTCACCGATTTGCACGCCTGGTGCGAAGTCTTCCTGCCGGGCGCCGGTTGGGTGGGGCTGGATCCGACGTCCGGCCTGTTTGCCGGAGAAGGGCATATCCCGCTGGCCTGCAGCCCGGATCCGTCCTCGGCGGCGCCAATTACCGGCATGGTTGAGGAGTGCGGGGTCGAGTTCGAGCACCAGATGAGCGTTCAGCGCATCTGGGAAGCACCTCGGGTGACCAAACCCTATACCGAGGCCCAGTGGCAACGCATCGTTGGGCTGGGCCATGACGTGGACCAGCGTCTGACAGAACTGGATGTGCGTCTGACCCAGGGCGGTGAACCCACCTTCGTGGCGAATCACGACCGGGACGAGCCGGAGTGGAACACCGAAGCGATGGGCCCCACCAAGCGCAAGAAGGCCATTGAGCTCTATCACCGGATGCGGGACCGGTATGGTGCTGGCGGGCTGGTGCACTTCGGCCAGGGCAAGTGGTATCCGGGAGAGCCGCTGCCCCGTTGGTCCCTGAACTGTTTCTGGCGCAAGGATGGCGAGCCGATATGGCGCGATGAGCGCTGGCTGGCGGATGAACGCATCGAAGGCAACGCAAGCCCGGAAGATGCTCACAGGTTTTTGTCGGCGTTGGCGAAGGAGCTTGGTGTTGATGGAAAACAGCTGTTCCCAGGGTTCGAGGATGCCTTTTATTACTTGTGGCGGGAACGCCGGCTGCCGGTCAACGTCGATCCTTTCGACGCCAAACTCGAGAATGCCCTGGAGCGGAAGCAGCTCCAGCAGATTTTCAGCCGGGGCCTGGATGAGCCCGTTGGCTACGTGCTCCCTCTGCGCATCTCTGAAAAGGAACAGGCGTGGGAGACGGGCCCCTGGTTCCTGCGCAGCGAGCGCTGTTACCTGATTCCGGGCGGCTCTCCCATGGGCCACCGTCTGCCCCTGGATAGCCAGCCCTGGGTGGAAGAAGCCGATTACCCCTGGATACACGAGCAGGACCCCTTTGCGCCCCGTGGCTCGTTGCCTGCCAGCGAGGAGATCCGGCAATGGAACAGCCGTGGCCAGGTCGGCCAGTCGTCGCCGGAGCGGGAGCCTCCCGCAAAAGGCAAGTCGGCACCGGAGATTGTCCGAACGGCCCTGTGTGTGGAGCCCCGGGATGGCATTCTCCGTATTTTCATGCCGCCGCTGGAGGAGCTTGAGCCCTATCTGGCATTGGTGTCAGCCATCGAGAAAACCGCTGCAACTCTCCAACAACCGGTATTGCTGGAGGGCTACGAGCCACCCTCGGACCACCGGATCACCCATTTCCGGATCACCCCGGACCCGGGGGTGATCGAAGTGAATGTGCAGCCGGTCCGGACCTGGGACGAAATGGTGGAGCAGACCGAATCCCTGTACGCCGACGCCTACGAATGCCGGCTCACCTCCGAGAAGTTCATGATGGACGGACGTCATACCGGCACCGGTGGTGGCAACCATTTTGTATTGGGTTCGCAAAAGGCAGAGGATTCCCCGTTCCTGCGGCGCCCGGATCTGCTGCGCAGCCTGATCAGCTACTGGCATAACCATCCCAGCCTGTCCTATCTGTTTTCCGGCCTGTTTATTGGTCCCAGTTCCCAGGCGCCGCGGATTGATGAGGCGCGCAACGACCATGTGTTCGAAATGGAACTGGCGTTCCGGGAGATGGAGCGGTTATGCCCTGTGGGCAAAAAAGTCGCGCCCTGGGTGGTGGACCGCTTGCTCCGGGACCTGCTTACGGACGTCACCGGCAATACCCACAGGGCCGAGTTCTGTATCGACAAGCTCTATTCCCCGGACGGCCCGGGTGGGCGTCATGGTCTGCTCGAGTTGCGGGCCTTCGAGATGCCACCCCATGCCCGCATGAGCCTGACCCAGCAATTGCTGCTGCGGGCGCTGGTGGCCCGATTCTGGGAGCAGCCCTACAAACCCAGCGGGCTGGTTCGCTGGGGAACCGAGCTGCACGACCGGTTCCTACTACCTCACTATGTCTGGCAGGACTTCGAGGACGTCATCGACGATATGAAGGCCCAGGGTTACCCGCTCGAGAGCGAGTGGTTCGCGCCCCATTTCGAGTTCCGGTTCCCCCGGATCGGCGATTACAAGCTCAAGGGCATAACCCTTGAGCTGCGTTCGGCTCTGGAGCCCTGGCATGTGACCGGGGAACACGGCGCTATCGGCGGCACCGCCCGCTACGTGGATTCTTCCCTGGAGCGTTTGCAGGTGAAGGTACGCGGCGCTGCCCCGGATCGTTACCAGATCACCTGCAATCAGGTGCCGTTGCCGCTTCAGCCAACAGGGATGGTGGGTGAATCGGTCGCCGGCGTCCGGTACCGGGCCTGGCAGCCATCCCAGTGCATGCACCCGACCATTGGTGTGGATGGGCCTTTGGTGTTTGATATCGTGGACACCTGGAATGAACGCAGCCTGGGCGGCTGTGAATATCACGTGACCCATCCCGGTGGCCGGAATTTCGAGACTTTGCCGGTGAACTCGTTCGAAGCGGAAGGCCGCCGCATGGCGCGCTTCTTCCGGATGGGACACAGCTCGGGGCAACAGCCCCTGCGGCCGGTTCCGGAGCATCGGGAGTTTCCGTTTACCCTGGATCTGCGATATCACAAATAAGATGCCTGGACATGTGGTTTGATGCTGGCTCCGGAGAGTAGAAAGCGGCTATGCTTCCAGCTCATTGACCAACGGAGCCTGAATTCACGGTGGCGAAGCAGCGCGCAGACACTGACATCCTACGCCAGTACCACCCGGTGCCGGATCGGTTTGATGAGCTTGGTTCCATGGGCTCCGGACCGAAGTCCCACTGGCGGCCATTGCTGAAGCAGCTCAACCTTGAGTCGGTGGACAGTCTCAACATCAGGGCTCAGGCTGTTTCCAATGCCATTGCCGAAGACGGCGTAACCTACAACGTCTACGAGGACCCTCGTGGAGATTCCCGACCCTGGGAAGTGGATCTGCTTCCCCTGGTTCTGGGCGCCGATGAATGGCAGTGGCTATCGAAAGCCGTCGCCCAGCGTGCAGAGCTTCTGGACAGCGTTCTGGGCGATCTGTACGGCGAGCAATCGCTGTTAAAAGAAGGCCTCATGCCCCCGGCCCTGGTTTATGGTCAGGCCGGTTTCCAGTGGCCCTGTCAGGGGATTGAGCCCGCCGGTGGCCGGTTCCTGCACCTGTATGCCGTGGATCTGGCACGGGCGCCGGACGGCGGCTGGTGGGTAATGGCAGACCGTACCCAGGCGCCCTCCGGCGCCGGTTACGCCCTTCAGAACCGGCTGGTGATTTCCCGGGCGTTCCCGGCGCCATTCCACAACCTGCCGGTAACCAACCTTTCGGAATTCTTCCAGGGTTTCCAGAACAGCCTGGCGGGCATGTCGCCAGCCGGAACCGAGTCACCGCTTTGCGTTCTGCTGACCCCGGGCCGTTTCAACGAAACTTATTTCGAACATGTGTTCCTGGCCCGTTACCTGGGTTTGCCGCTGGTCGAGGGCCAGGATCTGACCGTGCGAGATGACACGGTGTACCTGAAAACGCTTCAGGGCCTGCGGCGGGTACACGCCATTTATCGCCGGCTGGACGATGGCTTCTGTGATCCGCTGGAGCTTCGCGCCGATTCCGTGCTGGGGATTCCCGGGCTTCTGGGAGCGGTGCGGGCAGGCAAGGTGCTGATGGCAAATGCCCTGGGTTCCGGGGTGCTTGAGAGTGCGGCGTTATTCGGGTTTTTGCCGGAGATTTCGAAGAAATTACTGGGCTCGCCTCTGGCTATGCCGTCGGTGGCGTCCTGGTGGTGTGGTGAGAAACCGGCTCTGGATTATGTCATTGAGCACCTGGACGAGCTGGTCATTAAACCGGCCTTCGCGAGCATGCGAATGGAGCCGGTGTTCGGTTACCAGGTGAAAGGTGCAGAGCGGGACGCCCTGATCAAGAAGATGCATGCCCATCCCCATGCCTTTGTCGGCCAGGAGCTCGTCCATCTTTCCCAGGCGCCGGTCTGGAAGGGGGATCCGGAGCAGCCGCTGGCCACCCGGTCCATCGGCCTGCGGCTGTTTGCGGCGGCCACGCCTTCCGGCTGGCGGGTCATGCCCGGTGGGCTGACCCGGGTCGCCATGGATGCGGGTGTGGAAGTCATCTCCATGCAACGGGGAGGGCTGTCGAAGGACACCTGGGTACAGGCTCGCTACACGGCTCCCTCCAAGTCACTGATCAAGAGACGGCTGCAGGTGTCTGACCTGCTCGACGGCGAGCGGGACACGCCCTCCCGGGTGGGGGAAAACCTGTTCTGGATGGGCCGGCACTCGGAGCGGGCGGAGGGAACTGCCCGTTTATTGCGGGCGGCGTTCAACCGCCTGTCGGGCCACGACCAGGCCAGTGAAGAAGCCCTGCTCGGGCTGCAACAGGCCGCCGAGCAATTCGGGACCCTTCCGGAGCCTGAAGAAGATGCGGTCCCCGAGCCGCTTCCCGACGCCTTGTTGAGAGCGGTGAGTGACCTGCAATTTCCGGGTTCAATTGCGTCGATTCTCCAGGCGTTGCTGTTCAATGCCAGCCAGGTCCGGGACCGTCTGTCTTCCGACAACTGGCACACGCTCAATCGGGTGGGCAAGCCCCTGAGCCCGGCGCCAACCACGCCAGACCGGTCGATTCGGGCACTGAACCTGGTGTTGCTGGATTGCATCTCCCTGGCGGGCTTTGCGATGGATGACATTACGCGGGATGCCAGCTGGGTTTTCCTCGTGATCGGCCGGCGCCTGGAGCGACTGGCCAATCTCTGTACGCTGATTTGCGTGCCCCTGTTCAGCGACCGGTTCAGCCGCCATGCCATGCTCGAGTGGCTGCTGGAAGTGGCCAACTCGGAAGTCACCTACCGCACCCGGTACCGTCGGACACCGGAGCTTCTGGGGGTACTCCATACCCTGGTGATAGACGCAAGCAATCCTCATTCGGTGATGTTCCAGCTGCGCCAGCTGCAGAAGGACCTGCCGGAGATGGGTCGTAAAACCGGTCAGCTGTTTCCGCCGGATCTGAACGAATCGCTGCAGCGGCTGCGAGCGCTTGATTTGCATCCGTTTGAGCGCAAGCGCCCGGACAAAGCCTGTGAAGCCCTGGCGGAGCTATTGTGTGACATCCGGTCGGAGGCCTATCGTGTCTCTGATGAAATCCAGCGGCAGTGTTTTATTCACACCCGGTATTCCGACCGGCCTGTGAACCCGGATTGAGGCGCCTGTCATGACATTTGTCCGTTACCATGTGCGTCATGAGACCCTCTACCAGTACGATCAGGTGGTGGGGGAGTCCCACCATTTGCTGAGGCTCACGCCGCGGGTGTTGCCCTGGCAGCGGAATCTTGAGCATCACCTGGCGATCTCACCGGAACCCTCCGCAAGGCGGTCCTTCCTGGACTGTTTTGGCAACCGGATTACGAAGATTCATTTCACCGCCGACCACGAGTACCTGGAGATCATCAGCGAATTCTGGGTGGAGCTTCGTGAACGTCCGAAGCCCTCGGCAGCCGCTGCAAAAGTTCCCTGGGAAACCGTGCGTGACAGCCTGCGGTACCGAGCCGACAGGAAGTTCCCGCCGGACCATCTTCAGGCCACGGCGTTCCGGTTTGTCTCCACCAATGTGCCCATTGATTCCCAGTACGCCGCCTATGCCCGGGAGGCGTTCCTTCCGGGACGCCCGCTGGTGGAGGCGGCCGATGCCCTGATGCGGATGATTCATCGCGATTTCAGCTTCGATGCAACGGCGACGGAAACCTTCACTCCGGTCGAGCAGGCGTTCAAGGCCCGTCGCGGGGTCTGCCAGGATTTCTCCCATATCATGATTGCCTGCCTGCGCTCGGTGGGCCTGGCCGCCCGTTACATGAGCGGGTATATCCTGACCCATCCGCCCGAGGGCAAGGAACGACTCGTCGGTGCCGATGCTACCCATGCGTGGGTGGCCGTCTTTGTGCCGGATTTTGGTTGGCTGGAACTGGATCCTACGAATGCCCTGCGGCCGGACCTGGAACACATTACCCTCGGCTGGGGCAGGGACTTTTCCGATATCACACCGATGCGGGGTGTCCTGCTGGGCGGTGGTGGACATGAACCGGAGATTGCCGTGACCGTGGTGCCCGAGGAGGAGTTCGCCTCCCTGTACGGCGACGGCGAAACCTATCTGGAAGAACTGTCGACTTAACCGAATCCACCCGTCCGGCTGTGGTTAAGCTTATCCATACGTTCACTTCCTTACGGCAGAGTGCCGCGTAGCAAGCTATGCTTGCGGGCTTTCGATGGCACCCGGACAACACGGAATGATTGAAACGTTTTTCTCGACTTACATCAGCAGCACCATTCGCTTTCTGTTCCTGCTGGCGCCTTTTTTCGTGGTGACCATGTTCCTGGCGCTGACCAGGGGCCTGCCAGCAACCGAGAAAACATCGATTATCCGTCGAGCCTGCGTTTCGGCCTTTCTGATGGGTGTGATTCTGTTCTTTGCCGGCCCGCTGTTGTTCAGCGCCATCGGCATCACGCTGAATTCGTTCCGGATCGGTGCCGGTTGCCTGCTGTTCCTGACCGCCATCAGCCTGGTGACCAGTGGTACCCGGAATCACGCCACCGGGCTGCCCGATGAAGATCGCGATGACATTGCGGTTGTGCCACTGGCTATTCCGGTGATGATTGGTCCAGCCACCATTGGTGCGATCATGGTGTACGGTGCCGAGCTTAACCGGGTATCCGAAGTGGCAGGCGGACTCCTGGGATTGGTATCCAGCCTTCTGATCCTCGCGGTGCTGCTGCACCTGTCCGGCTACCTGGAGAAGGTGCTGGGCAAGACCGGCCTGAACATCATGTCCAAGATCAGCGGTCTGATACTCTCGGCCATGGCGGCTGAAATCGTGTTGACGGGCATTGCGGGTTTCATTGCCTCCACCTAGCCTGATAACGGTTCGCCTTATTATGAAACCTGGTTAGTAGATCAGGGGGTTGGTGCGTCTTCGTGGAAATTCAGCGAGGCTTGTGGGCGGACGTCAAAGTAGTTCTCGTAGCGCCCGCTGTTTCTGAATTCGGCGAGTCGACGATTAAAGACTTCGACCAGATGCTGAGTCTCCGGTCCATTCTTGGGGAATAACAGGAAACTCTCGTTCTCGAGGATTGGCTTCGGGTGGTGGGTGACCTGTTGTACTTCCCAATGGCTTAGTTCCCGGTTCAGGATGAAATACCCCACGTTGATTTCTTCCGGAAAAGCGTCAATTCGGCCATAGAGCAGTTTTTTAAAATTCAGAACTGTTGAGGCAGCCTCATCCACGGAGAGCAGTTTGTTGTCCACGGCCGTATCGAAGTCCGGCCCATAGCTGTAACCGATACTGGTGCCAATCTTCAGGTCCGACAAGTCTGACAGGTTGTCCCACTCCAGCGGTCGATCCTTGCGATAAAACAGCACGAAACGCTCTTTCATTACCGGGTCGCTGTAGGTGAAATCTTGCTCTCGTTCAGAGGCATACATCCATATAGCGGTTGCGTGATGGCTTCCGGAGGCAGCTTCGCGATACGCGCGTTGCCAAGGCCGAAAATGGAAAGTAACGGTGTAGCCTTCTTCGGCAAATATGTCTCTGACCATCCGGGCGACGGAGCCTTGCCCCGGTTCCCCTTCAATAAAGAATGGCGGCCAGTCGCCCACGCTAATGTCCAGGTGCTGCCCGGGCTGCGCATGAGCGCCACACGCCCAGAGCAACCCTACAGTTCCCAACACCGTGATGAATTTTTTAATCTTCATAAGCCGAGTCTAAATGCGAAGCGCTCCAAATTTATACGCTCAAGGTAGCGTTGTCAGATCGCAAGCGCAATTCGCTCTGGCAGCGAGCCTGAGATAGGACTGTCTGCTAAAGAGCGACGAATCACGGGTTGGGCAAATTGCCCGTCGATCCTATAAATTCAATAATAAGCCCCATATTCTACGAGAGACACGAGTGTCTCGCGGGAATAGATTCTTTTATTCAGGGTGTCTGATGTCTGCTAATACCGTTGAACACAATCGCAAAAGGCACGATTTCTCCGGCGTTGAGTCGGTCTGGCTGTTCGGCTACGGTTCCCTCATCTACAAGGTGGATTTTCCCTTCCTGGAGCAGCGTCCGGCGTCGATTCGGGGCTGGGAGCGACGATTTTGGCAGGGTTCACACGATCACCGGGGAACACCGGAGTCGCCGGGCCGGGTGGTGACCCTGATCGAGAAACCTCATGCTGTTTGCAAGGGCATGGCATTCCGGGTGTCGCCTAATGTGTTCGAACATCTGGATGTGCGGGAAAAGAACGGTTATCTGCGCCTGAGCACCACGCTTACCTTCGACGATGGCAGCCATGCCGAGGGTCTGGTTTATATTGCCACCGAAGACAACGAGGCCTTCCTGGGCCATGCGCCGCATGCCGATATTGCCCGCCAGATTGCCTCCGCCTCGGGCCCCAGTGGTCCCAATGCCGAGTATCTTCTGAGGCTGGCGGAATCCCTCCGTGCGCTTGGTGCCGATTGCCCTCACACCTTTGCCATTGAATCTCACCTGAAGTCTGCTTCCAAAAACGACACGCTTGCCCACTAGAACGTCAAGCAGACCGGGCGTTTCGTAAAGATCCTGCAAAGCCCGCTTCGGGGCGCTGACATTCTCTCCCGGTTCGATAATCTGGGTTCAGAGGCATCCGGCACTGGGTCCGGATGCGAGATCTGTCTCTGAACAGAACGGGAGAATCATCATGAAGCGATTGTTGATCGGAAGCCTGGTAACGGCATTCCTGATGGTGTCTGCTCCGGTGATGGCGGATGATGACCGCCGGGGTCAGGGTTGGCAAAAGCACCATGAACGCGGCAAAGCCTCACCTCCGGGTCATGAGAAAAAGTTCCTGCAGGCCCATTACCGCGACAGCCATTACGATCGGCACCATCACAAGCCCCGGCACTACAAACAGCATAAGTGGGACCGCAAGCACCACAATCGTTACGATCGCCACGGCTACCATGGTGACAAGCGCCATTGGGGCAAGAAGCACAAGCGCGATGTCTATCGCGACAGGCATGACCGCCGGCGTGACTGGCATCGCAACCATTCAGGCCATTACCGCCTCAAACCGGGCTACGGTGACGGATTGCCGCCGGAGGCCCGGATTGGTCGGATCATTCACGACACTCACGCGCTAATTGAATCGTCCCGGCACTGAATGAAGCTTCCTGGCTCCGGAGCTGCTGTTGCTCCGGGGCTGGATTAAATCCTCTTGCAGGCTCCTTGCGCCGGTGCTGCAGGCCAATGAGCAGCAGGGGCACCACGATCATCAGGCTGCCGGCCAGGAACCACAGGTCGGGCACCTCTCCGAACCAGATCCAGCCAATCCCCACGGCCCAGATCAGACCGGTGTACTCGGCGCTGGTGACCTGGTTGGCGTCTACCTGGCGGTAGGCCAGCAATACGGTGATGTTGTAGCCCAGAATGAACAGGGCCGAGCCCATGGCGCCGATCAGGATGCCTGAATCCCACTGTGCGCCTTCCCACCAGGCCAGGGCGCCAGCCGCTGGCAGAATCAGCAGGTAGTTCAGGAATAGTTTGTGGACAGTGCTCTGCTGTTTCGGCAGTTTCCGGACCAGCACGGCGTTGATGGCCAGGGCAAACGCCGAGCCAAGGGCTGCCACGGCCGCCCAGTTGAATTCCACCGGCCGTAGAATGAGCACAATGCCGGCAAAGCCGCTGAACACGGCGCTGACACTCAGCGGTGTCAGCTTTTCCCGGAACAGGAATACCGAGAGCACCATCACCAGGATGGGCGCGGCATAGAAGACGGCGTTGGCGGTTGCCAGCGGCAGGTTGCCCAGGGCGATCACCATGCACAGGAGGCCGGCCAGGTGGATGTGGGCCCGGAAGGTGTGGATCTTCAGTCCGGCGAACAGGTTTTTCCGGTCCAGTTGCCCGGCCATTGGCAGCAGAAGGCCCAGGGTGATCAGGCAGCGCAGAAACGCAAACTGAAATACGGGCGCGCCGGGCTCCAGGAGTTTGATGAACACGTCAGAGATCAATGCCATGGCGTTGCCGATCACCAGCAGCAGGATGGCGCTGTTTACGGTTTTTCCTGACATTTTTTTCTCCTCAAACCTTCAACTTTGGGTGCATGAGCCCGGTCAGCAAATGGCTTCCGAAAACCGCTGCGAGTACATCCATGTACGCTTGCTCTCCGCCTTCCCTGGCTCCGAGCATTTTCGGAAGCCATTTCCTGCCCGGGCTCCCCTAACTTGTCAGTCCAACGCTACGGTGAGATCTGGTGATTGTTGAAATCAAATACTTGCGGCGGGGTCACCAAAATTTCGATTTTGGGTGACCGTGATAAGGCGAGATTTCTAATCGTTAATCACGGATAGCATGAGATTTCTTCCGTGGGCGATCGCTAACGAATTGATCCGAATAGATTTTTAGCACCAAAAATAGGGAAGGTAAAGTACTGATGGCTTTGGTGGGGCGGCCTGGAAAGAGAACCAAAATAAGGATGATGGGTCGAGATGAAACACCATTGCTTCGCCTTGAATGCTTTAGCAATTGGGGCGTGAAATACCCTAGCAAGTCATTTAATTTTGCTCAGGCTTGAGCGGGCCTTCAACGGGTCGACTTGGAGAAGCAGAGCTCTCTCAAGCCGGCTACTGAATAGTGACGTTATGGACCCTAGTAATTTGACACAGCTTTTTCAGTGGCTAAGATGAGAGCCAATGTAGTGCATGCTGCATGGGCTAAACGAGGCCTGAGCCCCCAACTCTATTCGTGATAATCCTGCTTTATGCATTTTCATTTGAATTCAGCTGCTAATAAATGGGGAGCGCAGAGGAGAATTCATATGAAAATTAGTTCCAAAAGAGAGTTTCATGCTGTGGTCGGTTCGCTCCGTAGTCTTCTCGCAGACGATGGAGTTTCAATTAAGACGACACGCACCCAAGAACTGCTCTCTCAGTCTTTAGGCTACAAGTCTGCAAATGGGTTACTCGCATCTCTGCCTGTTGATATTGAGCTTAATGACGCCGTGTTTCGGAACTTTGATGATCGCTTGAGGAGCAATCACGCTGTTTTGAGTGTTGATGCAGCATCGCTGCTCCGGTCTTTAGAGGCTGCTCATCGAAGTTACTCGACTGTCTGGAATAGTGATTCTCGATGCTATCCACAAAAGCTATCTAAAAATGAGAACTACTGGTATTTAACGGAACATGGCTGGATCCCGTGGAGTCAGATGGACTTTGCAAAAATGAGGGTCGAGCTAAATATCTATAAGGTGGTTCAGTCTCATTTCGCACCATTCCTTGATGACGATTCGTTCACCGGTAGCGTACGGCCTATCTGGACGGCAGACATTGCTAGCGATGACTTTGAGAGTCAGGCAACCAAATTAGAGAAAGATTTTGGTGAAATGCCAGATAAAGCGCAGATGTTTTCACGACTGAAATAAACCATAAAAGTGGCAGTTGCCGGAGGCACCTACGCTGCGCTCCGGCACTCCGGAAAAATCAACTTTATAAGTAGGTCTGATGATGCCCGACTTCACGAGAGACGAGATTTTGCTGAGAGCATGTAAAGCGCTTGTCTATAATTTCGCCAACCAAGTAGAGGAGGGGCGGGACGTTGTCCATACCCGAATATTCAATTATTTCCTCCATCCCGAAGATCATTATGTCTATTATGGCGCGTCAGCATCTGTGACCGGGAAAACTAAAAACCACCCTGAGCATGCAGTGCCGTGTGCTGTGCTAATTGATGAGTGTTTCCGGTTGCTCAAAGATGGAGACCTTAGCCACGATCAGCTCGCTCTGTTACTCGGCAGTTCGCCAGCACAGTTTCCGTGTAGCTCAATCTAATCCCGCGAATCAGGAAACCAATCGCAGAGTTCCTGAATCTATCCCGCAATATCAGTCATTACTCTCTTTCATATCTGAACTGTCCTTGGACCATAGTTGGACCGAGAGTGGAATCAGGGCAAGGAGAAGAGCTGTTAATCGGTGGATAATTCCAACTGTTGGAATCAGGTCATCACCCTGATCCTCCGCTACAATCATTGCAGCGCACTTGAAGATCCCAGGGGAGACCATGTCCAGCTTCAAAATTAAGATTCTGCTTCCTCTAACTTTCTCCTTAATTTTTTGTTCTGAGGTCAATGCTGTTACTAAATGCACCGCTCCGGATGGGTCGGTTTCATACGTGCAGGGCAACTGCCCATCGATTGGACAAAGCCGAGAAGAAGTAAGGGTCTGGGATTCCGGAAAAGGCATGAAGATTGGACCTGAAAAAGGTCGCTCTCTGAGCCAACCTGCGCAATCGACCTCAAGTGACCAAATCGTAGGTAGTGAACCAGTGCGGCCAAGCAACTCTCGGCACCCATGCAATTCCGAATCAACGAATTCTGTCGAAGCTCGTCTAGCAACGCAGGCATGCGCTGTTCTTAATAGCCCCCACGATCCCGATCATCAAGCATGCCGCTCGCTGGCGAGCGGAGATTGGCAATTCAGCATAGAAAAGATGACCGTACCGATGTACCGACAGCTGCTAGAAAGATGCCGGTCCACGGGAGGAGCAACGAACTACGGACGCGTACAAAACCAAGGATGCACAGAAACTAGTATAACGAAGCCAGTGCCATTCCAAGGTAATAGAAATGAAATCTTTCAACTCGCGGATAGATCAGTGTGGGAGGTTACTGAAGGTCACCATTATCTTCATGGGTACCGTCCGGATGTGGTGGTCTGTCCGCAAAAAGAAAGAATGATGGTAGATGATGAGGTGATTTCAGTTCGTCGAATCAACTGAGTCGCTTGGCATCGAAAATATTCCAGATCAACCGAAATTACCGGGCAGCAAGTGATTGTGGGAAGGTCACAGAAGCTAAAAGTGTGTCTGAGACCTCGGGCCAAATTTCTATCGAATATAATGATGTTTGCCAACCGAACAATAAGGGTTTCTGTAGTGGTTCAATGATTCCGGACACCAACGTAGGTGGTAATATCGCCACCATAAACGAGGTGTCTGATGACCAGAAAGCGACGTTCTTTTTCTCCTGAGTTCAAACAGGAAGCAGCCAGCTTGGTGCTGGATCAAGGTTACACGATTCCCCAGGCGAGCGTGTCTCTGGGAATTGGTGAAAGTGCTATCCGGCGCTGGGTTAACCAATTGACCGAGGAGCGTGACGGTGTCACCCCGAAGGGCAAGGCGTTAACCCCGGAGCAGCGCCGTATTCAGGAGCTGGAAGCCCGCTGCAAGCGCCTTGAACAGGAGAAAGACATACTAAAAAAGGCTACCGCTCTCTTGATGTCGGACGACATGAATCGTACGCGCTGATAGACCAGTTGAGTGAGCGAATACCTGTTGAAATGGTCTGCAATGCGTTTGATATCAGTCGTTCTAGTTACTACGAATACCGCCAACGGCGGAACCGTGTGGATGTTGAGCGTCTGGCCCTGAAGGCCCAGGTAAACCGGCTGTTCACGAAGAGCCGCAGCTCTGCCGGCAGCCGGACAATAAAGGGCTTACTCAGCGAAGAAGGCATTGTCGTCGGGCGCTTCAAGGTTCGACGTCTGATGAGCGAGTTGGGGCTGATCTGTAAGCAGCCAGGCCCTCACGCTTACAAGCAGGCCACGGTCGGAGTCTGTCAACGTAGATGTCGCGTTTAAGTCATCAGCTCTTTAACAATTGGCCGCCTTTTCCGGGTTCAGAGTGACTGATTCCGGCAAGCTGAAGTTTCGGATATCACCAGACCAGCGACGCGGGTTCTCGGCTTTCGCCGCTTCGATAATCTGTTTTCGCTGGGCCAGGATCTGATCAGCTTCGCCCGTATGGCGTTGCTGAGGTGTTACGTAGTTCAAGGCGCTGTGTCGGTGCTCGGTGTTGTACCAGCGCACGAACGCCAGTACCCATTTGCGGGCCTCCTCGATCGTTCTGAAGCCGTTTACCGGGAACCCCGGGCGGAACTTCAGGGTTTTGAACAACGACTCCGAGTAGGCATTGTCGTTACTGACCCGGGGGCGACTGTTCGAGGGCGTAATACCCAGATCGTACAGTTTCTCCAAGAAGGTCGAGGCCTTCATGGGGCTGCCATTGTCGGAGTGCAGCACTAGAGGCTTGTCCTTCGTCGCCAGGTGTTCACGCCAGTAGGCCTTCTCGATGAACTCGCTGGCAAGCTCGCCGGTCTCACTGTGATAGACCTCGTGACCGACGATCTTGCGGCTGTATACGTCCAGCATCAGATACAGGTAGAACCAGGTGCCTTTTGCTGGCCCCGGCAGCCATGAGATATCCCACGACCACAGCTGGTTCGGTTCTGTGGCCTTGTGTGTAGTTGCCCTGCGCTTGCTCTGGGGCGCTTTTTGCCGACCTCTGGGGTGTACTTGATCCTTCTCCCGCAGAACCCGATAGAAGGTGGATTCCGAGGCCAGGTAGCGACCCTGATCCAGTTGATCCGCAACGATGAAGGCCGGCGGACAGCTTCGATATTCCTTCTGGTTGCACAGTGAGACCACGGCCTGACGCTCCGCCTCCGAGAGTTTATTGGTGGGTGCTGGTCTGGGCACCACCGGTCGTTGATCGGCGCTGACGGCCTTATCTGCCGTCCAGCGCTGATAAGTGCGTATACTCAGGTTCAGCAAGGCGCAGGCCTTGACCAGCCGGGCTCCGTTACCCTGAGCCTCTTGGATCAGGGTAACCGCCTGCTGGCGATCCGGGAGGCTGGTCATTCGTCCTCGTCTTTGGGGCCCCAGATCGCCTCGGCTTTTTTTGACAGCGTCAGCAGTGCAGCCGTTTCTGCCAGAGCTTTTTTCCTTGCGTCGCAACTCGGCTTCGAGTTTTTTGACTCGTTTTTTCTCAGCCCTGGCCGCTTGCCGATTCTGCTTGGCCTGTTCATCCGACAGGGCATTGGCTCCCATGCAGGCGGCTTTCCAGGTTTCGATTTGTTCCGGGTAAAGGCCGTTCCTACGGCAATATTCACTAACTTCCGCCTCCGTCATCGGGGCGGTTTCCAGAACAATGCGGAACTTCTCTTCGCTACTCCACTTGTCTGGATGAGCTGAATTCGATGGCAAAACGGCACCTCGTCCTCTGGCGGCTTTACGCCAATTGTACAAGGTTGCGGTACTGATGCCTTCCTGGCTGGCCAACTCGGCAACAGTCAGACTGTGAGGTGGGGCCATCTTCTGGAGAATGGCTTCTTTACGTTCCGGTGAATAATGGGGCATGGTTGTCCTCTGAAATATTCAGGCGACAACTACGCTGACACATAGGGCGGTCGAACGACCGGATATCCCGAACCACCTGGCCCGCGAGTTCACGGTAGACCGGCCCAATCAGGCTTGGTGTGGTGACATCACCTACGGTGTGCCCGGAGTCCAGGGCGAGCATGGAAGCTCAAATGGACCACGAGTCTATCT